>ENA-OQKY01000020-OQKY01000020.1-human-gut-metagenome-genome-assembly--contig:-NODE-20-length-241776-cov-7.791147_pt1 | contig 241776 bp, 209 predicted proteins | sample MGYA00242652_ERZ504805 | MGnify/ENA primary metagenome ERZ504805 (study PRJEB26092, sample SAMD00036400) | human gut metagenome | host: Homo sapiens | study: EMG produced TPA metagenomics assembly of...
TTTCATATCCCAAGTGGTCATCCATTTCCGCTTCCATCATCTCTTTGATGGTTCCACCAAGAAGATCTTTCAGAGCATCCTGGATATCTTCTGCTGATTGGATATCGTATTCTTCCAAGAGTTGATGAATGATGTTACGTTTTCCTTCTGTCATTTGTACTCTGTGTACAGGTTTCTTTTCTCTTGCCATAATAAAAGGCCTCCTTATGATAAAATATTTTACCATAGAAGACCTTCTAAAACATTATTTACAGAAAAAGTTTCACATTCTCGGTAAAAAATTATATTATTTCATTGTCCTCTTGACGGAGAGCAGTTCACTTTGACTGTGCCTTGATTTTTTCAAGATTATAAAATACTTATTCTATTCTCATTTAACTCAGAAGCGGTACGCTCTGTCCTCTAAGCTGGATCAGTGGTCCGCCGGTACCCTCGATATAAGCCCGTGTGATCGTCACTTCTCCGATATTGTCGTCTTTCGGAATCTCATACATGATATCCAGCATAAATTCCTCGATGATCGCACGCAGCGCTCTCGCTCCGGTATCTTTTTCCATCGCTTTCTCCGCGATTGCTTCCAAAGCTCCCTCGTCAAAGTCCAGCTTCACTTCATCCAGCGCCAACAATTTCTGATACTGCTTCAGAATCGCATTCTTTGGCTCTTTCAGGATCTGGACGAGCATGTCTTTGTCCAGACCTTTCAGAGTAAAGATGATCGGCAGACGACCGATGAACTCCGGGATCATTCCGAATGTCCGCAGATCTTCCACGGTCACTTTGCTCAAAAGATCTTTGTCATTGTCATATTTATCTTTCAGCTCCGCGTTAAATCCCATGGAAGCTTTGTTTGTCAGACGCTCTTTGATGATGCCCTCCAGATCCGGAAATGCTCCGCCGCAAATAAAGAGAATGTTCTTCGTATTGACGGTTGTCAGCGGCACCATGGCATTTTTACTGTTGGCGCCAACCGGCACTTCCACTTCGCTTCCCTCCAGAAGCTTTAACATGCCCTGCTGTACGGACTCTCCGCTCACATCCCGCTGGCTGGAATTTCTCTTCTTCGCGATCTTGTCGATCTCATCGATAAAAATGATTCCCTGTTCGGCGCGCTCCACGTCATTGTCCGCCGCCGCAAGCAGTTTGGAGACAACGCTTTCAATATCGTCTCCTATGTATCCAGCCTCAGTCAGAGAGGTTGCGTCGGTGATCGCAAGCGGCACATCCAGAAGCTTCGCCAGTGTTTTGACCAGATACGTCTTTCCGCTTCCTGTCGGTCCGATCATCAGCATATTGGATTTCTCGATCTCAATATGATCTGCGTTATCGGACAATACACGTTTATAATGATTATATACCGCAACTGACATCGCCTTTTTCGCGTATTCCTGACCAACCACATAATCGTCCAGCTGCGCTTTGATCTTATGCGGCGCCGGAATGTCTTTCAGCGTCAGTTTCTTCACTTTTTTCTCTTCCGTCTGCTTTTTCTTCTTGATCTTCTGCCGCTTCGGAACCGTATTCTCCAGATCCGACAGATTCAAAAACTGGATCCCCGGCATATTTCCCATCATCTTGCTAAAATCGATCGGCGCATTGTTCATCGCGTCAAAACTCTTCTGCATACAGTCCTGACACACTGTAATATTATTCGGCAGCTCGATCATCTTTCCTGCCTTGCTCTCCGGTCTTCGGCAGATAAAACAGACTTTTTCATATTCGTCCTCTTTCTCATCGTCCGTCTCTTCCGCCGTCACTACTTCCTGTACTTCCTGCTTCTTTTCCTCCGGCAGATCGGCTCCCGTATCCTGAGATTCTTTTTCATCAGAATCAATTATCGTAAAATCATAATCTGACATCTTGATTTCCTCCGTATAAAATCACTTTCCGTTATAGAACAACGTTCTTTTATTATAGCGAAATATTTTCAGATAGTAAAGAGCGTGCCCCCGCCCCTTTCGCGTATATCCTGTTAAATTTTTATGGATCTCATTAAATTTTTCTAAAAAGCCGGACTCCTATGATCTTTATTCTTCCCGCTCCAGCATCTGAAGAAAATCTTCTTCCGACAAGATCGGGATCCCGAGTTCTCTCGCCTTTTTATTTTTCGATGAAGTGGACTGTACATCATTGTTGATCAGATAATTTGTTTTGGACGTCACAGATCCTGTCACTTTTCCGCCCCGCGCTTCGATCACTTCTTTCACTTCCGCCCGATTTGCAAAATGAACCACGCTTCCGGTGATCACAAAATTCATTCCGGCAAATTTCTGTGCGTCTTCTTTCTCCTCTTCCGCCGGAATCTCCACCTCTTTCAGCAGGCGTTCAAACAGATCCCGATGTGTTTGATCAGAAAAATAGTCCACATATGCCTGCGCGATCACGCCGCCGACTCCCGGGATCTCGCTCAATTCTTCCACCGTTGCATGTAAGATCCGCATCGGATCATTTCCCAGCGCACGGCAGATCATTTTCGCATTGGCAATACCGATATTGGCGATCCCCAACGCATATACAAGCCGCGGCAGTGTTGTCACACGCGCGTTCTCCACCCGTTTGACCAGATTTTCATAGGATTTCTCCCCGAATCCCTCCATCGTCTTGATCGCTTCCTCATGCTGTTCCAGATGGAAAATATCTGTAAAGTCCCGGATAAATCCATGTGCGATAAATTTTTCCAAAGTTGCCTCGGAAAGCCCTTCGATGTTCAGCGCATCCCGGCTCACAAACAATGCGAATGCTTTCACCTGCTTCGCCTGACATTCCGGGTTTGTACAGTACAGCGTCTTCGTATCATTTTCCATCGAAATGTGGGTTGCTCCGCCACAGACCGGACATGTCTCCGGCGCATGACACGTTCCGCTTCTCGTGAGATTTTCCGCGATCTGCGGAATGATCATATTCGCCTTGTAAACCTGAATGGTGTCTCCGATCCCCAGTTCCAGTTCTTCCATGATGCTGATATTGTGCACGCTGGCGCGGCCAACCGTCGTCCCCTCCAGTTCCACCGGCTCAAAAATCGCAACCGGATTGATCAATCCCGTTCTTGACGGACTCCACTCGATCTCTGTAAGCGTCGTCTCCCGGATCTCATCCGCCCATTTAAACGCGAAAGAATCGCGTGGGAATTTTGCCGTTGTACCAAGAGACTGTCCGTATGCGATGTCGTCGTATGTCAATACAAGACCGTCCGACGGGAAATCATTTTCCGCGATCTTTTCCGCAAACCACGCCACTTCGGATTCCACCGTATCCGCTGTCACCGGATGATGCTCCACAACCGCGAATCCCTGCTCTGCCAGCCAGTCGAACTGATTCAGTCTGGAATTTGCAAAGTCAACGTCCTCCGCGCGGACTAAAGAGAACGCGAAAAACTGCACGTTCCGTTTCGCCGTCACTTCGTTGCTCAGCTGACGGACGGAACCGCTGCACAGATTCCGCGGATTTTTGTATTTTGCATCCACATCTTCGATCTCTTCATTGATCCGCTCAAAATCCCGGTATCCGATCACCGCTTCCCCACGGAGGATCAGTTCTCCCTGATAAGAAATGTGGAGAGGAAGATTTTTAAATACTTTCGCATTGTTTGTGATGACCTCTCCTACTTCCCCGTTTCCCCGGGTAACCGCTTTCTCAAGCGTTCCGTTCTTATAAGTCAGAACGATCGTCAATCCGTCCAGTTTCCATGAGATCACCGCTTTCTGATTCCCCAGAAATTCTTTCAGTCGCCCTACTTCTTTTGTCTTATCCAGAGAAAGCATCGGGCGCTCATGCCGCTCTTTCGGCAATTCGCTCAACACTTCATACCCTACATTTACGGTGGGACTGGATCCAAGCGTTGTTCCCAACTCCTGTTCCAGTCCCAGTAATTCATCATATAACCGGTCGTATTCATAGTTGCTCATGATCTCCGTGTCTTCCTGCTCGTAAGCACGTCTGGCACGGTTCAAAAGTTCTACCAGTTCCAGCATCCGTTGTTTTTTTGTATCTGCCATCTTCTCTCTACTCCCACACGCGTACCGGCTCATTGGAAGACTGACGGATCTGCTCATATAAAAGATTGAGCTCCTCGTCGGTCAGCCGCCGCACTGCGCCTTCTTTTAAATTTCCTAATTCAATGTTCATGATCCGGGTTCTGACCAGATCTTTCACCTGATACCCGAGCGCCTCGCACATCCGGCGGATCTGCCGGTTCAGTCCCTGAGTCAGAATGATCTGGAACGTATATTTCCCGATTTTTTTGATCTTACACGGTCTCGTCACCGTATCAAGGATCGGAACACCGCCTGCCATTTTTTCCAGAAATTCTTTCGTGATCTCTTTATCCACGGTCACTTTATATTCTTTTTCATGCAGATTCCCGGCGCGCATCATTTTGTTGATGATATCTCCATTGTTTGTCATCAGAAGAAGACCGCGGGAATCCTTATCCAGCCGTCCGATGTAAGTGACGCGGACCGGATAATCCAGATACCGCACGATACTGTTGCGCTCCCTCTTTTCCTCTGTACAGACGATCCCCACCGGTTTATTGACCGCAAGGACGATCATTTCATCCTGTCTGGAAACGACTTTTTTTCCGACGCGCACGACCTGCCCCGGCAGGATCCGCATCCCGGTCTCGGCACGTTTTCCGTCCACGCTGACCCGTCCGCTTTCGATCAGACGGTCCGCCTCTCTTCTGGAACAGACCCCGGCTTCACTTAAATATTTATTCAGACGGACGGGTTCTTTTTTCTGCTGAAATTCCTGTTCGATCTTATTGCTCACTGTCCAACACTCCACTAATATTATTGTCCTGAAAAAATGAATTTCCGCTGTATAAAAACATCGTATCGGTAATGCGGTATGCATTCATCAGATCCTCGATCGTCCCCGAATAATATCTCGGATCCACCACGACGATCTCACGGAAATACGGCGTCAAAAACGGTACGAAACTATTTGCAAAGGAATCTTTTACAAGCAAAAGTCTTCTCTGGCTTTCCGAAACCGTCTTAATGTCGATCAGCGATGTGTTCCCACCGAGGAAAACACCATACTGATCCCGCGTTTTTAATTTGGAAGAGTCGTAAAGAGACGCTGTCTTTTCCTGTTCCTCCACATAATTCACGACCAGACCGCCGTCCTCTTCTTTCGGCACATACATATCGATCACTTCCCGCTCGTTCAGACGGAAACCGCTTGCCGACGCCAGAGTCCCGTTAAAAGTTTTTGATATCGGATAAGATACAAAATTGCTTCCCGCTTCCCCATCGATCTTCAATGTTTCCGCAGCCGCCTGAAATACATAGAATGCCCCCAGACTTGTCCAGTGCGGATCTGTCTTATAGTATATCTTTTCACCGGCATGCTTATTCAGCACACTTTCCGCGTCGATCCATGTCACGGAGTCTCCCAGTTCCCGTTTCACCTGTGCGATCATCCGGCTCTGATCCGAAACAACGGCAAGAGACGGAAGCGTATCGTCCAGCACAGCCGCCGCATCCGGCACCAGCATCATATAAGTGGGGATCTCATCATTCTGCTCGGCAAACTGACGGATCGCCGTCAGATTTGCTTTCAGCGTCGTCTGATCCGGCACTTCGATCTCTTCCAGAAGCTGTCCCTGCTTTCCAAGCAGCACGCCATTCTCATCTTTGTTACCGCCAAAACGCCCGAGCGTCACTTTTATATTTCTTAAGAAATCTCTCCCCGCAAACTGATCTGCCAGATAGCTCTCATATTTTTCCATATAATCTCCGGACAATACACTGCTCACGGAAAGTTTCGGTTTTGAAGCGAGCATCCGGTTCTCCTGTTCCGACATTTCATGATCCGACCAAAACAGATTGACTGCTGCCAATCCCAGAATACAGATGCCGAATCCCACTGCCAAAATACTCTCTGACGGAAATCCTTTGTTATTCTTTCCTTTTCTTGTTCTTCTTTTCTGCATAGCTTCCCCTAAAATCTAAAATACAAAAATGGATGAAAACTTTCTGGCACAAGGAACGCAAGGCTTACAAGGAACATACCGATGTAAACCACACACGCCGCGATCTGTCTGATCCGTCTGCTCTCGTAAGAACCGGTCAAAAGCCGCAGGATGTTCATTCCGCGAAGAGACGATCCAATCACACAGAGCAGGAACAACAGCCAATGGGTCAGCAGAAAATAGAATCCCTGCCGGTCGATCCATGCACTGGCGCCCGCGCCGAACATCACGCCGAGATAATCCATAGCCTCTCCAAGCGACGGGCTGAAGAAAAATACCCAGCCGATCAGTACAAGTACAAACGTGTAAATGTGCTGTACAAATGCCGGAAGTCTTCCGAGCGCTCTTCCCCATACATATCTTTCCAAAATCAATATCACGCCATAATATAAGCCCCATACAAGGAAGTTCCACTGCGCGCCGTGCCACAGTCCGGTGAGCGCCCAGACGATCAGCAGATTCAACAGATGTCTGGATGCCGGACATTTATTCCCTCCCAGCGGAATATAGACATATTCCCGAAACCATGTTCCGAGAGAGATATGCCATCTCCTCCAGAACTCCCCGATATTTTTCGCAATGTACGGATATTGGAAATTCTTTCGGAACTCAAATCCGAACATCTTTCCGAGTCCGATCGCCATATCGGAATATCCGCTGAAATCAAAGTAAATCTGGAACGCAAATGCCAGACACCCTACCCATGCGGTCAAAACCGAAAAACTTCCGATCGGAAGCGCCGTGATCTGCTCATAGAGAGCGCCGATGGAATCGGCAAGCACTACTTTTTTTGCAAATCCCACGATAAAATACATAACACCCTGTCCGAATTTCCGCATAGACATGACCCGGTTCAGCAGTTGTGCTTCGATATCCACATAGCGCACGATCGGTCCCGCGATCAGCTGAGGGAACATACTGATGTACAGCGCAAACGGAAGCAGACGTTGCTGCGGTTTTGCATTTCCGCGGTAAATGTCGATCAGATACGATAATTCCTGAAACGTGTAAAAGGAAATCCCGATCGGAAGCGCCAGTTCCCGGTAAGGAATCTCATACGGAAACAAAACGTTCAACGTCTCCATCAGCAATCCGTAATATTTAAAAAATCCGAGGATCAATACGTTCATCACAACTGCAAAGATCAGACTTCGCTTTGCCCGTACCGGATCCGCCCTCTTTTCCCCGATGTCTTTCCCACAGAAAAAATTCAGCAGGATCGACAAGATCATCAACACAACATAAACAGGCTCTCCCCATGCATAAAAAAACAGGCTGGCGATCAGAAGCACAAGATTCCTCGTCTTCTGCGGCACAAGATAGTAGATCAGTACCGTAACCGGCAAAAATAGAAATAAAAATGTAATACTGCTAAATAGCATCCTCTAATCCTCTTTTCTTCCTGCTTCTCACAGACTCTTTACTTCTCACAGACTTTTTACAAATGCAGTCCGATATTGTTCCGCGTCCGGCGACACTGCCATAAAGACAAACCGCCCGCGCACGAGAACCTGCGCATTGTCCAAAAGCTGCACTTGTTCCGGCGCATAGCCGTCGAAATCATTTCTCCGCTGTTCGATCCGCCGTTCCACAGCCTCACGGATCTCCGCCGTCTGCGCTTCATTTTTCGCTTCGATCAAAAGCACTTCTTCCACCGAGATACTCGCATCGGAAGAATACAGCATCGCCCCTTTATAATCTGCACTGTTCAATCCGTAATACCGCTTGAGCGCCTGCCCGCTTTGTTTGGACAGACTTCCCGAATCCAGACTTGCCTCCACACTCCCGGCAACTTCTTCAAACGGCTTGCTGCTGCCCCCGGTAAATAACAGGATCACCGCCACATATCCCAAGATCAAAACCGCGATCACATATTTCATCACTTCCGCAGTCCCAACCGAACGGCTCCCGCCTTTTCTTCCCGTTCTGCCTGCGTTGTTTGCTTCTGTATATTGTTTCATCTTTGTCTCCTTTTGCGCGCAGTCTGCCCCTATAATGCGGAAAATTCCGCCATTCTTCTCGCCCAGACCGGATAGAAATCTGACTTAAAATGCATCCCGTCCGCTTCATAATATCGATCCGTCACCAGTTCTGTATTGTCCACATAAGCGATCTGCAGCTTGTCGCACATTGCCCGAAGCGCTTCATTATATTCCGCAATGTGCTCAAACAGCGGTTCTTCCTCCACTCTCCACTTCTGCACCGGGAAAATGGAGTTGATAAAGATCTTCGTCTCCGGCAGCTTTTTCCGGATCTTTTCGATCAGAGCCTTGTACTGCTCGATATACGCTTTTTTGTCCCCCTTGGTCGCCAGAATGTCATTCGCCCCGAACGTCAAAAAGACGACCTGTGGATTTACTTTTACAAGCTGCTCCACCTGCTCGTCCAACTCATCCAGTTCCACACCGATCTTGGAGATAACACTGGAAGTATTCAGCACGTCAAACTCTGCAAATCCCTCCGAGATCGAGTCTCCCATCACGACTGTGCTGCCGAAAATCTCTTTCAGGCTTCTCGTGTCTTCCTGCCCCTGGGAGTCTTTGGCTTCCAACTGACCGATCTTTGTCTCGATCGCCGTCACATCGGCAGATTCCGCCTGCTCGATGATCTTTAATCCCTCCGACACATCTGTTTTCTTCTTTTTCATCCCGCTGACGCCCTCCGCGATCATGATCGCGGCGATCAGGACAACCGCGAGCACGATCCCCCCGATCACCAGCGTCCGTTTATTGATTTCTTTTTTCTCTATCTTCACAATAATACCTTTCTAATTATACGCTGACACTCACGTCATTTATATGATATAATAATACTGATTTCGCGCTTAAAAGTCAATCTTTAGGAGGATAGTTGATGATCGCCTTAAAATTACCGAACAACAAACAATTCATGTCACACCTTTTACTTTCCGAAACGTTTGACCACTTTCTCGTCATCGACGGGGAGATCACGACATTTAATACATTTACGATCAACGGATTCATGCAGAAAGAGTTTTTCCCTTCGGAAGAACGTGATACGCTTCCCGAATATTCCTATTGGAAACAACTCCGTGAACTCTGTTTCACAATGATCCGTGGAAAGCAGACGCCGCTTGGCTTCAAATTCGTATTCAGCCTTGCGCCCCAAAATATCGAAAAATTATTAGTCCAAAAACAACTGGATTTCCGTCCGGAAGACGTTCAGGGACTTTACTTGAACATTCGCTTCAATCAGGACGGGCTTTTCTGCATCACCGGAACTTCTTTAAAAACATTTTCCATGGACAAATCTTTAGAACAGGCATGGGATGAGATGGTTCAGAAATTTTTTACCAAAAAACAGATCGACTGGGAACTGTGCTGACGATTTCCAGTTTCCGTCAAGAAAAAGAACGCTCCTGCGCCCGCAGACTTTTTCTGCATGAGCGCCGGAGCGTTCTTTTTTCTTTTTTATTTTGTCAGAAGCATCATGATCTCGTTACTTCTCTGTACAAATGCCGTCATCTCTTCCGGATTCAGCGGCTTGTGCGCCAGAATCGCTAGGTCATATAACTGTTTACAGATGATCGGAACACTCTTGCTTCTCTTATGTTCCACTACGAACTGTACAAGCGGATGGTTTGCATTCAGGATCAATGTGATCTGACTTCCGAACATTCCCGGATCCATGCCTGCCATACCGTACATGCGCATCATTTCCTGCATACGTCTGGACTCTTCGGAAAGAACTGCCATGGAAGCGACCTGATCGTCTTTCAGTTTCTCCACTTTGACATCCAGATTCTCATTCTCCAACTCTTTTCTGAAAATCTCAACAAGACTTTCGGTTGTCTTCTGGAAGCTTTCTTTCTCTTCCTCCGTCACCTCGTCTTTCAGTGAATCATGCACATCTGCATCGATCCGCTGGAATTTGATGTTCTCATTATGCTGCTCCATATAAGTGATAAACGGAGTGTCGATATTATGCGTCAGGATCACCGCATCCTGTGACTGCTCTTTAAACATCTTAATGTACTGGCTCTGCTGCTGTTCATCTGTCACATAGTAAACGACAGTCTGTTCCTCTTTCTTTTCTTCCTCGGAATCAGCATCTGCTGTGTTTCCCGTATTTTCCACAACATCTGCCTGCTCTGCCGCTTCCTCTGTCGCCGCTTCCGCTTCTGTTGAGACTTCCGTCTCTTTCAAATACTCTTCCAGTGTCAGATATTTGTGGTCAAGATTTTTATACAGCATTGAATCTTTGATCTTATTGCCGAACTTCTCGTCTTTGAGACATCCGAACTTTAAGAACGGGCTGATATCATCCCAGTATTTCTCGTAATTCTCACGGTCTGTCTTGAACATTCCGTTCAATTTATCCGCCACTTTCTTTGAAATATAATCGGCAACTTTATTGACAAATCCATCGTTCTGCAGCGCACTTCTCGATACGTTCAGCGGCAGATCCGGACAGTCGATCACACCTTTTAATACCATCAAAAATTCCGGGATCACTTCTTTGATGTTATCCGCGATAAACACCTGATTGTTGTACAGTTTGATCTTGCCCTCCACAGAATCATACTCGGTATTGATCTTCGGGAAATATAAGATTCCTTTCAGGTTAAACGGATAGTCCATATTCAAATGGATCCAGAACAAAGGCTCTTTGTAGTCCATGAAGACTTTCCGGTAAAAATCAATGTAGTCTTCTTTTGAACACTCACTCGGATTTTTCGTCCAAAGCGGCTGTGTATCGCTTAACGATACCGGACGTTTCACGATCTTCGCTTTCTTTTTCGGCTCGCCCTCTTCGCCCTCTTTTACTTCCTCTGTAATATGCTCAACGACCTCGTCCGTATCAAGGACGTCCTCTTCATCGATCGTCTCATATTCCGGTTCTGCATTCTCTTTCGCAAGGAAAATCTCAACCGGCATAAAGGAACAATATTTTTCCAGAACCTCTCTTGCCCGGTACTCATTTGCAAATTCCAGACAATCTTCATTCAGGAACAGTGTGATCTCCGTTCCCACTTCCGTCTTGCTGCCGTCCTGCATCTCGTACTCTGTACCGCCCTGACTTACCCAGTGTACCGGCGCAGCCCCATCTTTGTAAGAAAGTGTATCGATATGCACTTCGTCCGCAACCATAAATGCAGAATAGAATCCCAGACCAAAATGTCCGATCATCTCATCATCTGTCGTTTTATCTTTATATTTCTCAAGGAACTGGGTTGCTCCGGAAAATGCGATCTGTGTGATATATTCTTCTACCTCTTCCGCAGTCATTCCCAAACCATTATCAATAAACTTCAGCGTCTTCTCTTCCGGATTCACCAGTACCTGGATCTTGCCCTTGTAATCGTCCGGAAGCTCATATTCTCCCATCATATCCAGCTTTTTCAGCTTCGTGATCGCATCGCAGCCATTGGAAACGAGCTCTCTCATAAAAATGTCATGATCCGAATACACCCATTTCTTAATGATCGGAAATATATTTTCACTGTCGATTGATAAATTACCTCTTTTTGTTCCCATGAATAAGACTCCTTTCTGTACTCTGAACTCTCTATTGGGTATTCTAATACAGGCATACTCAAAAGTCAATAGAAATTTAGCACTCATTTTTAGTGAGTGCTAATAATTTTAAAACTTTCTATATGTATGTATGGAATTTCTCTCCTGATTGCGATAAAATAAAAAGAAAAAATACGAGGGAGAAATACTATGGGAAAAATTTATTTGCAAATGTATTCTTTTATGGACGGCACGATGAACGACAGCCGTGAGAACTTAAGACTTGCAGCAGAGATGGGATATGACGGTGTCGAACTGTTCGGACCGCTTCTGGCGATCCCGGCAGAAGAACTGAAATCACTTCTTGACGAATATCATCTGGAACCGATCTCAATGCATGCGCCGACTTCCGATATGGTAGAACAGCTCATTCCTCTTGCCAATGCTCTTGACATGAAATTCATCGGGATCGGAATGGAAACGATGCTCAATGATGACGCAGTTCATACATTTGCCGGCAAATTAAACCGTCTCGGAAAAGCATGCGCAGAAAACGGGCTGACTTTAACTTATCACAACCACACGCAGGAATTTCTTCCATGCGAAGATAAAAAAGTCATCGATATCTTGATGGAAGAAACGGATCCGGAATATGTCAGCTTCGAACTGGATGCCGGTTGGTGCGCTACCGCCGGATTCGATCCGCTTGCACTTGTCGAACAGTACAGCGGCCGGATCAAACTGATCCATGTGAAAGAAAGCGACCGCGTCATCGGACCACAGCAGCCGATCGATTTCGGAAGCGTCCCAAAAGACGAAAAGGGAATGCCGGTTCTTCCGGAAGAATTAAAACGCCAAATGGAAGAGATGGACAAGACCAACTGTGCCTCCGGAAAAGGACTCGTCGACTGGAAAACGCTCAAAGAAACAGCTGACCGTCACGGATGTCAGGCATATATTGTAGAGCGTGAATACGCGCCGGAGGGAAAACGTCTGGAGTATCTGCAGGCAGATCTGGACTACTACCGCACACAGATTTAATTTCGCATGGTCGCCTCTGACCATACGAACCAAATACATTCAAAACAGATTTATTAGGGGATGATGACAATGCATATCGAGCAGGCAACAACCGAAGAAGAAATCCGAACGATCGCCGATCTCGCAGAAATAATCTGGCATCAGCATTTCACGCCGATCATCGGAAAAGAACAGGTGATTTATATGGTAGAAAAATTTCAATCTTTCAACGCTTTGAGACAACAGATTGAAAACGGGTATGAATACTACCGCATTTTCGATCAGGACGAGTTTTGCGGCTACTGCGGCATCCATCCGGAAAACGGAAAGCTCTTCCTCTCCAAACTTTACCTGAAGAAAGAAGCACGGGGAAAACACCTGGCTACAAACGTATTTGAGTTTTTAAAGCAGCTGTGCCGGGAACGCGGCTTATCTACGATCTGGCTGACCTGTAACAAACACAATGATAATTCCCTGGCTGTCTACCGCCATCTGGGATTTGAAACCGTGGACACACAGGTTGCCGATATCGGAAACGGATTTGTGATGGATGACTATATCATGGAAGTAACTGTTTAACCGTTCTGTAAAAAAGCCTCCGAAGATGACAACATTTCAAGTCATGTTCGGAGGTTCTTTTTTGTATAGGCGACGAGCCAAAGTCCGGGCTTGCCCGAGACCTTGGCGACTGCTTACAATCCCGGAATGTGCCTTTTGGCACTTCCGATGATTGCCGGTCTTGTTTAACGATACTTCCCGTAATATTCCTTATAATCAATATCCGCAATCTTCTCGCTAGGTGTAAATTCCGCCGGTTCTCCCTCGATATAAATCTCTGCATCGTCTGATAAGTAAAGATTATGGTAGGTCTTTCCCGACTCCCCTCCATCCAGCCAGATCGATGTCTCATAATAACCGTCTTCGTCATATGGATCGGTTGTCTTCACTTTCAAGTATAAAACGCCCCATCCGTCCCACTCCGGAATCGAAACATCATAAACCCCCGGCTCAAAATCTTTCCCTGCCACGATTTTATCCTCTGTTTCTAACGAAAATGCGCATTCCTCCCCATTTGGATTTTCTTTCATCTTCAAATCGGATGTCTGTGCATTCTCTGAGGAAAATTCCAGCGTCACAGTATCGCTGATCTCAACGATCGCGCCCTCATACAACCGGACATCCTGCCACTCGAGGAGCTCGTCATATTCTGTGTCTGTCCCGAAATCCTGCCATAAATAAATCGTATTCTCCGCATCGTCCACATTCACATATCCGCTTCCCTCTTTCAATCTGATCGTATAAGTACCCTCCGGGATCTGTGAACCGACAATATACTCCCCGTACTCCAGTTCCTCTATATATGTATCCCCCGATTCATCCAATTCTCTGCTTACAAATTCATACGTCATCGGATCTTCCGAGGCGACAAGATCCCCGCCTTCTTCCGTTCCCGAAAAGCTGCTCCCGGACTCCTCCGTGTATTCGACGGTCATATTCGTTTCTTCATAGGATAAATCCGCTTCCATAGCCGAATACATCATTGCGATCATAAGAACTACAAAGCCGATCCCCCCGATCATAAATGCGGCTGTTTTTCTGCTGATATTTTTTCCGGGAACCGGATTTTTTGTCTTTTTCTCCAAACGAAATCCGTCGCCGGTCGTTCCTCTTTGCGTTGTCTGGTGAGTTCCTGCTTTTCTCCATTGACCTCCGCCGACCGGCTTCGACCATGCCATCTTCTGTTTCGCCTTATGCTTTTGTATGCTGCGGTTTTCCGTCTCACGCTGTTCTTCCGCCATTTCCTCAAAGGAGTCATTTTTCTTTGTCGCGTTGCTCTCATTCAGCCTGTAACGGATTTTCTGACTTCGTCGATTATCCAGACCACAATCCTTACAATATCCATTCTGCAATTTTGCCCCGCAAAGATAACACCGATCTTTTTTCCCCATATCATACACCTGCCTCATTTGTATTTTTCAATCCTTTACCTTTAATTTACCTTTTTTTCATTCGACACGCAAGCAAAAAAAGACATCGCCGAAAAGATTCCTGTTATCCACAGTCCATTCTTTTTTTACGATGTCTTTTCACATTTTCACTTTCTGTTTTGGCAGATTATCAACAACGTTATTGTCTTACGATCTCAAGCGCTTTTTCCAGTTGGTTATCCGCCTCCGGATCGTCCGGATCCTGCTCAAATTCAATCTCAACATCCGGCTTCACGCCTTTTTTATTGATACTTTCTCCGCTCGGCGGGAAATATTCTGCAGTCGTGATCTTGACGCTGCTTCCGTCCCGCAGTCCGATCACATCCTGTACCACGCCTTTTCCAAATGTCGTTTCCCCGACGATCGTACCGATCCCATGATCTTTGACTGCCGCCGCAAATACTTCGGATGCGCTGGCGCTCGATCCATTGACCAATACCGCAAGAGGTTTTGTAAATTCATGTGCCCCGTCGCATGTATATTCTTCTGCGGTTCCATCCCGGTCCTTTGTCGTAACGATCACGCCCTCCGGCAGGATCTGCCGAAGCATCTCAACAACCGTGTCCAGATTTCCGCCCGGATTATCCCGGATATCAATGACCAATCCGTTCATCTCCTGTGCTTCCAGCTCATTTAACGCCGTCTCAAACTGTGACGCTGTCACCTCGTCAAATTCTTTCACATAAATATAGCCGACCTGCCCGTCTTTCATCTCATATTCCACAGTGTTCTGCTGGATCACGCGCCGCGTCATTGTAAAACTCAGTTCTTCATCTCCGCGAACAATATGAAGCGTAACTTCCGTCCCCTCCTTTCCACGAACCCATTTTACAATTTCATCCAGACTTTCATCAACGATCTTATGGTCGTCTACCTGCACAACAAGATCTCCTGCCTGCAGCCCGGCTTCTTCTGCCGGAGATCCCTTTTCAATATCTGTGATCTTTGTCGTTTTGTTCTCCAAATCCTGCGTCATCGTCGCTCCGATTCCCGTAAACTCGCCGGAAATCCCCTGCATCAGTTCTTCTGTCTGCTCTTCTGTATAATAAGTTGTATATGGATCCATCAGACCTGCCATATATCCCGTATAAATGCCCTCTGTCTGTGTATCCTTATCAATCTCATCATGATACAGATAATATTTATCTACCATCTGTTCCAACAAATACAGCTTATTCTCCACCTCCGATGTGGCAGATAATGACTCCGGCAGAAATCCAGCCATGGACACCCATTTCCAAAGTGCATTTCCACCTGCGATCACACAAAACATAGCGAGGGCGCCTATCAGCGCCCCCCTGAAAAATTCTTTATCCTTTTTCATCCTTGCCCCAACCTTTTAGAAATATGCTTGCGGGTCTACCGGTGCACCGTTCAGTTCAAGCTGGAAATGCAGATGCGCTCCGAAAGAATTGCCGGTATTTCCCACCAATCCAATCGGCTGTCCTTTCGTAACTGTCTGTCCGGCACTGACTAACAGTCCCGAATGATGCATATATTTACCGACAAATCCATTTCCATGATCGATAACGATCCAGTTACCGGCGCTGTCGCTCCATCCTGCGATCAGAACCACTCCATCGGCTGCCGCATATGTAGGTGTTCCCTCCGGTGCTGCCAGATCCAGACCTTTATGGAAAGAAGAATCAAAATCACGGTATCCGAACGTACTGGATACATATCCTGCCGGACACGGATTCGTAAACTGTCCGTTCCCGCTCACCACATTGTCGATTACAGGCGGTACATAACTGCTTCCGCCGCCGGAATTGCCGGAATTCTGCGCTGCCTGCTGCTGTGCAGCCTGCTGAGCTGCAGCCGCCGCGGCTGCTGCCTGTTCCTGTTTCAGACGCTCTGCCTCAGCCTGTGCGATCAGATCCTGCAAAAGCGCCGCATTGTCACCGATCTGTTTCTCCAGATCCGAGATCTGGAGATTCTTTTCACTCAAAAGACTTTCCAGATTCGACTGTTTTACAAGCAGATCGTCCCTGAGCACTTCGAGTTCCTCATACTCTGTCTGAAGCGCTGCTTCTTCTGCTTCCACTTCTTTTACAACAGCCTGAAACTCATCAAGCATGTCTCTATCATATTCGGAAATCTGTGAAATATACTCTGCCTTATTCAGAAATTCTCCGATATTCTCACTTTCCATTAAAAGCTCGATCACTTGGGAATTTCCATTTTCATACATATACTTGATACGCTTTTTCATACTCTGGTACTGCGTATTCTCTTCGACCTTTGCCTGTACGAGCGCTTCCTCCGCTTTCTCGATCTCGGTCTGCTTATCTGCGAGCTTCGTCTGTGCGTCTTCCATCTCACCTAAGATGGCATTCAGCTGGGTATTCAGCGAATTCTTCTCCGCCTCAGCCGTGCTTTTCTGTTGCTCAAGCGCGTCTGCTTTCTGCTGTGCCTCATCGATCGTCGTTGCATTTACATTGATGACCATGCCGAAACTCATCACAAAAATCAGACCGCCGCTTAAGATTCTCTTTGTTCTTTTGTTCATTTATACTCACCCTTATATCTTTCTTCTGTGCCAAAAGCAACGTCACTCTTATCGTCCATTCCCCGTTCTTTCACAGAGAGTTCCCCTACGCTTCTCTGCTTTTATCAGACTTTCAAGTGCTTGCGGACTGTAAAGAAGCTTCCTACAAATCCGATTCCCACTCCCATCAGAAGACCGATCGGAAGCAGATAACGGTACACACTGTCTACCGGGAGGAACGTAATGATGTTATTCAGGATACTGAACCGCTCCAGAATAAATCCTACCGCTTTTCCGTAAAGCACATACAAAAGCGCCAGCGGAATCACCGCTCCGAACAATCCCATGATCAGCCCCTCGATCACAAACGGCGACCGTACGACAAAATCTTTCGCTCCGATATATTTCATGATCGCGATCTCTTCTTTTCTGACCGTGATACCCATCGTGACCGTATTGCTGATCAGGAAGATCGATACGCCCAACAAGATCAATATAATCGCGATCGATACATATCCGACCAATACGTTCACACTCGACAATGTGTTTGCCACAACATCAGATTTGTTGACCTGACGTACACCGTCCAGTCCTTTTGCAAATTTCACAAGATCCTGCTGCGTCTTTGACAGCGAACGGCTCTTGGCAATAATATTGACGTCATCCTGCTCATCGAGCACTTTCATGTAAACTTCATAGTTATCGGAACCTGCAAGCGGATTGTCATCTTTGAATCCCTCCGCCAATTCCTCGTTGCCCTTGAAATAATCTTTCTGGAATCTCTCCCATGCTTCATCCGCAGAAACATATTTTACCTCGGAAACATCATCCCTACTTTCCAGTTGTTTCCCAATCTCTTTGATCTGCTCATCGGTTGCATCTTCCTCAAAAAGAACCGTGATCGCAACGCCCTCTTCCGCGGACTTGATAATATACTGAAAGTTCATGATGATCGAGAAAAACAGTCCGAACAGAAAGATACATGCCGACATCGTTGCAATGGAAGCAGCAGAAAACATCTTGTTTCTTCCGATGTTCTTCACACCCTGTTTTCCAACATATCCAATTGTACTAATCCTCATTTGTATACCCACCTTTTCGTTCATCACTTACGATTACGCCTTGTTTCATCGTAATTACACGCTCGTTCATCTCATTGACGATCTCCTGGTTATGTGTAACTACAAGTACCGTTGTCCCTCTGTCGTTCGCTTCTTTCAGAAGACTCATAATCTCCCACGAATTTGTCGGATCCAGGTTACCGGTCGGCTCATCTGCCAGAAGAATGGCAGGTTCATTCACGATCGCGCGGGCGATCGCAACCCTCTGCTGCTCTCCGCCGGAAAGTTCTTTCGGATTAGACTTATATTTCTGCGCAAGACCTACAAGAGACAATGCCGCCGGAACTTTTCTCTTGATCACGCGGCTCGGCGTCTCTGTCACACGCAATGCAAATGCGATATTCTCATAGACATTTCTGTCATTCAACAGACGGAAATCCTGAAATACAACCCCAAGACCTCTTCTGTATTTAGCGATATTACGGTGTTTCATTCGATTCAGGTTTTGTCCATTCACGATGATCGTCCCCTCTGTCGGATCCAGCTCTTTCATGATCAGACGAATCAATGTAGACTTCCCTGATCCACTGTCACCTACAATGAATACAAACTCGCCTTTTTCAATCTTCACGGATACTCCGTTCAGAGCGGCATGTCCTTTTGAGTACTCTTTCGTGACGTTCTTTAACTCAATCATATGCTCCTCCTAATTATTTTACTCCTTAGTGTCTATCCCGTCCCCATGCCGTACGGGCTCCCCTGTCTGTAAAATGATCAATACTCCAGGGTCTCCATATACTTCATATATTTCACAACCATCAACGCGATCTTAAATGTGATCGCATCTTCAAACACACGCAGATCCAGACCGGTGCTCTTCTGCAGCTTGTCAAGTCTGTAAACGAGTGTGTTTCTGTGAATATAAAGCTGCCGGGAAGTCTCCGATACGTTCAGGCTGTTCTCAAAGAACTTATTGATCGTAGCCAGTGTTTCCTCGTCGAACTCATCCGGCGATTTCCCCTCGAAAATCTCTCTGATGAACATCTTGCACAACGGAAGCGGAAGCTGATAAATCAGACGTCCGATCCCTAAAGTACTGTAAGCAACAATGTCTTTCTCATCGAAAAATATCTTACCTACATCAAGCGCCAGCTTCGCCTCCTTGTAAGACTTGGAAACTTCCTTGATGTCATTCACAACCGTTCCGTATGCGATATGGATATGCTCGTCGCCGCTTTCTTCTTTCAGCGTTGCAAGCATCTCTTTTGCCATCCGGTCCAGTTCTCTGCTTCCGTCTTTCGGAGACAATTCTTTCACAACAATGATATTCCTCTCGTCCACTGCCGTAATAAAATCTTTCGGTCTTCCGCCGAGAAGCACCCTCACATTGTCAAGGGCAGCGCTGTCCTTTTCGTGCGATGTCTCAATAATAAAGATAACACGTTTTACTTCTGTGTCAATATGTAATTTTTTGGCGCGATTATAAATGTCCACCAAAAGTAAGTTGTCAAGCAGCAAATTTTTAATGAAATTATCCTTGTCAAACCGTTCTTTATAAGCAACCAAAAGGTTCTGGATCTGGAATGCCGCCATCTTGCCGATCATGTAGGAATTCTCGCTGTCTCCCTCCACGAGCAGGATGTATTCCAACTGCTGTTCATCAAAAATCTTAAAGAACTGATAGCCTTGGATCACCTGACTGTCTGCCTGCGATTCCACAAATGACCGGACTGAACCCTCAAACAGCTGGCTGTCCTCGAACGTACTGGCCAGCACCTTCTCCTCCGTATCGAAAATACAGAAATCTACCCTTGAGATTCCTTTTAATCCCTCAATTGTGTTAAGAAGTATTTGATTTGTAATCATGACTGCCTCCTCCGATCATCCTTTGACACATATGTGCATTTTTCACAATTTTTCTTCTTTTGCATCCATAATCTCATACATATATACACTATATTTTAATGCAAACAGCCCAAAAAATAAAGAGGAAATCCACATTTTTATGCATTTCCTCATATTCCCATTTTTTCATCTTCCGAACGCAGCGTCAGTGTACAAGGGGAAACACGCCTCAAACCGACGCTATCTATACAAAATAAACAAAATCAATCATTTTTGCTTTCCTGATTCTGCTTTTCCACACGATACCGGAAAATCCGTTTCAGTAGGAACTGCCGTACTTTCCCCGATGCTTTGGGCTTTTCACTCTTCTGCAAAAGAAAAGATCCTCCGCCGATCCAAAGCCTCGCATCCAGAAGCGCGCGGCTGCCCGTGATAAAAGAAGCTTCTTTCTGAGCCGGAAGTACCGACAAGACACAATCCATATCTACACCGTTGATCTCATTGATCACACTCTCGGCAAGGTTTATATCATCCGGAAGCACCGCTTTTCCCGCAATGATCAGCCCTTTGCAATACAGATTCAAAGAAGCTTTCAGCCCGGCAAGATCTTCCTCGCTTCCGGCAACCAGAAAGATCCTCTTCTTATTCTTCTGGAAGTACTTCAAAAGCATACGGATAAATGTATGATTCTCCAGATCTTTCACCAATTCCCGCTCATCTGCTCCCGCCGCTTTCAAAATCTCGCTTTCCCCGGGTATCAAAAGATCCAGTTTTTGAAGCTGTTCTTTCCATACAGCATCATCCTGTCCTCTGACGAGCATCTCCATGGTCACGATCTCTACAGTGCTGACGGTCTCCCCGGTCATAAAATCCATGACCTGCTTCATCGCTTCTTTCGCGGTAAGCCCGGTCAGTTCAATGCCAAATATATTAATATCCCGTTTCATTCTACATTCACCTATCCCCGGCGTACTGCCTTTCTCATTCATCACTCCGTGCTAAATCTGCCCTCAACGGTCACCGTCTTCATCGGTTCTCCACTGATAGCAGTCGTACAATTGTACCAAAAATTCTTACATTCCGCAAGCTTTTTTACATTTTATTTACATTTTCGACACCTAAGTGTCCCTGCTCACACCGTTTTTCTCTGTTCCCGTTTTCTCTTTGTCACAAGCCCTCCGATACGCCCTGTTTCTTTGGACGTCAATCCTTTCCATCCCTCTGCCAAAACGCGGTCCAGAAGTCCCAGCTCTTCCGCAATCTCATACTTCATTTTTTCCTCGGGTTCCAGATTTCGCAGATCGATCGGTTTCTGTTTCTTTGAAGACATCATAAACTCCCTCTTTCTTCTTTTCTTTTGAGTATTGCCTGAAAAAGGGATTTCATACTTCTTTTACTTTGCAGGAAGCTGTTCCATCACGCGGATCATTTCCACGATGGAATATCCGTAATTTTCGTCTGTTGCCCATCCGTATCCTTTCGGATTCTCTTTTTGTCCAAGCCATTCCACATACGGGGCGCTGCCTTTCGTCACATATTCATAACGGTCGTCCACACATTCCTGCGCCAGAACATCGGTTGTCGCATAAGCTTTCAAATGCTGGATCTGGGCGCGGATCCCGGTTCTTACATCCGGATAGGAATTCCCCGGGACGCCTCCTCCGGTTGTTCCGAGCCCTGCAAAATTAAACTGCTCAATAGACGCATCTCCGCCGTACTGCAGCCAGTTCGTCTCTTTCATCGTCTGCACAAACGCAACTTCCGGGCGCACGCCCTCTGCAGACGCCTCCTCATAATAGATCTGACAGAATGTTTCTATCGTGTCCGCTCCTCCTTTTGCAAGCGCTTCCGCTGGGTATGGAACGTTTGCAGTCTCAAAATATGCTTTCATCTGAGCGACTGTCACCGGGCTGCTCCCCATGATCGGATACTGGTCGGTCTCCTCCTGCGCCATCTCCTTTGTCTGTGTATCATCCACCTGCACATCATTTGTCTGCGCATCCATATTTACACTGTTTGTCTGATTACTTCTGTTCTGCTCATTTTTACTTTCTTTCTGCACGGTATCCCGCCCGGTAAGCCATGCTCCGCCGACTCCAAGCACGATGGCAAGCAAAACGGCAAGTCCGATCTCCAGCCATACCATCCGCATACTTTGCTGTTTTTTATGATCCATCCGGTTTCCCTCTCTTCTCACTGTCCTGTCAATGTCAGTGCATAAAGGACCCTTTTCCCTGTGCTCTGACGCAGTCGCTCCTTCTTAAATCTATGAATGATTCTATCACACCATGCCTTTTCCCTTCAAGAAGAAACACTTATAATAAAGAAAGGAAACGTTCCGCTGCCGGTCCGTTTCCTTTCTTTTCTTTCCTCTTATTCTCCGAACAAATCATCTGGAACAGCTACCATAATGCCCCTGACATCTTACGGGCAGAAACTACTCTTTCTAGTCTGTTACAACGCCTTTCTGTAGCATGACATTTGCGTAAATTGCAGACTCTCCGGTCGCGATGATCGCATAGGCGGTTTTTGCCTCATCATAAAATGCGAACCGCTCGATGTTTCCGATCGCATCCGCTCCACGTTCGTCATGTTTTGCCACGATTTCTTTATAAGTATCCCAGATCGGTGTCTCCACCTTGCCTACATCTCCCGGCATCAGCTGCATCAGGTTCACCGGTTTTTCTACATAAGTATCCAATGGAAATACCTGCAGGATCGCATCTAAGATCTCCGGAACGCCATGTCCGTCACAGCGGATCACAATGCTGTCCTTTCCCATCGATTCCGCCGGGAAATTGCCGTCTGCAATGACAATACGATCGCTGTGTCCCATTTCAGCCAACACCATCAACAGTTCCGGTGATAAAATTTTCGGAATTCCTTTTAACATGATCATATCCTCCTCTGATTTTAGATAAGGAGCACCCTGAAGAGCGCTCCTTTCTCTGTTTTTCATTTCAATATTATTTAATTGTCTTGTACATCGGTCCGTAAGCCTGGCATGCTCTGTAATCAGCACCCTCTTTGTCCATACCGAACGCATTCCATGATGCCGGACGGAAGATCTTTTCTTCCGGTACGTTGTGCATAGCTACCGGAATTCTGAGGATTGAGCAAAGTGTGATCAGATCTGCTCCGATATGTCCGTAGCTGATCGCACCGTGGTTAGCACCCCAGTTGTTCATTACATCGTAAGCAGTCTTGAATGCACCCTCTCCTGTTACTCTCGGTGCGAACCATGTACATGGCCATGTGTAGTCTGTTCTCTTCCACAGTACGTCTGTCACTTCATCCGGAAGTTTTACAGTCCATCCCTCTGCGATCTGCAGCATCGGTCCTAAATTCTTTACAAGGTTCAGACGGATCATTGTCACAGGCATCTCAGCCTCTGTCACAAATCTGGATGAGTATCCGCCGCCACGGAAGTATCCAAGGTCTGCGTAGTTCCATGTTGTTGCGTTCATGATCGCATCCTGATCTTCCTCCGTCACTTCATACCACGGTTTCATAACTGCATTTCCGTCCGCATCTTTTGCCTGTCCGTTTGCATCCAGACAAGCTGCTCCGGAGTTGATCAGATGGATGAATCCGCCTGCTTCTTTTGCTTTGCCCTCCAGCTCGTATCCGCCGGCTGCTTTCTTAACAGCCTCCGGGCTCCAGTATGTACGAACGTCCGCAAAGATCTGTGCGGAGTTTGTGAGCAGTTTGCTGAACATCATTCCGAGTCCGTTCAGAACGTCGTTCTCTGTTGCCAGAACGTATGGCTCTCTTGCTCCGTTCCAGTCAAAGGAAGTGTTGAGCATTGCCTCTGCAAAGTCACAGTTCGGATAAAAGTCTGTCCACTGTCTCTGTCCCTGGAATCCGGCTGCCAGTGCGTTGTGTCCGACTTTCTCTTCTTCGCATCCCTCCGGCAGGTTTTCGTTTCCGTTCATCAGGTCTTTGATGATGCACATCATCTTAACAACAAATTCCCAATCAGCTTCTTTCGCCTCATGGGACTTCTGAAGTTCTGCCGGGTTCTTATCAAAACCGATCTTGCATTTCTCTTTTGTCCATGCAAGAGCTTTCTGGTATTCTGCTTCGTCGTAGATTCCCTCTGTCATACGACGGATGATCTCCACCTCGTCAACAGATTCTACACGCATTCCAAGGTATTCCTCGATGAATGCCGGATCGATGATGGATCCGCCGATTCCCATACAGATGGAACCGATCTGCAGATAGGATTTTCCTCTCATGGTCGCTGCCGCAACTGCCGCACGTCCGAATCTCAACAGTTTCTCTTTTACATCTTCCGGAATCTCTGTATCGTCCGCTTCACATACATCGTGTCCGTAGATTCCGAATGCCGGAAGTCCTTTCTGTGCATGTGTAGCCAGAACGGATGCAAGGTAAACTGCTCCCGGTCTCTCTGTTCCGTTGAATCCCCATACAGCTTTGATCGTCATCGGATCCATATCCATTGTCTCTGCGCCGTAGCACCAGCATGGTGTAACTGTCAGTGTAATGTCAACGCCCTCTTTTTTGAATTTGTCCGCACATGCTGCCGATTCAGCCACACGTCCGATCGTTGTATCTGCAATGACAACTTTTACCGGCTCGCCGTTTGTATATCTTAAGTTTTCCTCAAACAGTTTTGCGGCGGATTTTGCCATGTTCATTGTCTGCTCTTCCAGAGATTCACGAACTTTCAGCACACCTCTTCTTCCGTCAATTGTAGGTCTGATTCCAATTACCGGGTAGTCACCGATCAATCTTGATTTTGCCATAGTTAGTTTCCTCCTTGATTCTAATGAATAAAAGTTTTAAATTTCTCATATGCAGCATCCCACTTTTCCGCATCCTGCGGGAGATACTCATATGTAGTTTCTGAATCTGCAATGATCTTTCTCGCTTCCGCGACGTCTTTGATCTCGCCGAGCGCCATCAGCTGTACCGCAATATTGCCCAGCGCGGTTGCCTCTACCGGTCCCGCGATCACTTTGCGTCCCGCTGCTCCCGCTGTCATCTGACAGAGCAGTTTGCTCTGGATTCCGCCGCCGATCATGTTGATGACCGGATAATGTTTTCCGGTGCAGGATTCGATCTGTTCCAGTGCATATCTGTACTTCATCGCCAGACTCTGGTTGATACAGCACATGATCTCACCAATCGTCTCCGGTACTTTCTGTCCCGTTCTGCGGCAAAATTCGCGGATACGCTCCGGAATATTACCCGCCGCTACAAATTCCGGCGCATCCGGATCGATGAAACTCTGGAACGGCTCTGCTTCAAGCGCCATCTTCTCCAGTTCTCCAAACGAGTATTCTTTTCCCTCTCTGATCCACTGTCTTCTGCTTTCCTGTGCAAGCCAGAGACCGATGATATTCTTCAAAAGGGTCGTTGTGTCTCCGTAGCCGCCCTCGTTGCTGACATTACACTCCAGAGATTTCTCTCCGATGACCGGTCCGTCCAGTTCGGTTCCGAACAGACTCCATGTGCCGCAGCTGATAAAGATAAAATCTTTCTCCTGTGTCGGAACAGATACGACTGCGCTCTGCGTGTCATGTCCCGTGATCGCGATCACTTTCGCCGGCTCTACCCCCAGTTCCTCACAGATCTGCGGTTTCAGAGTGCCGACAACCGTTCCGCTCGGAACGATCTCCGGCAGGATCTTCTTCGGAATCCGAAGTGCCTCCAAAATCGGTTCACACCATTCTTTTGTGTTGGCATCCAAAAGCTGAGTCGTCGCCGCCATCGTATATTCCGCTTTCTTCTCTCCTGTCAGGAAATAGTTAAACAGATCCGGCGTCAATAAAAGTGTATCTGCCTTTTCCAGAAGCCACGGTCTTTTCTGAACCAGTGAATACAACTGGAAAATGGTATTAAAGTTTTCAAACTGAAGTCCCGTCAGACGATAAACCTCATCTTTCGGGATCGCTTTGAATACTTCCTCCTGCATTCCGAGTGTCCGGTCATCTCTGTAATGCACGGCACTCTCCAGCAATGCGCCGTGTTCATCGAGAAGCCCAAAATCCACTCCCCATGTATCAATACCTATACTGTCAAATCCGCCTTTTTGTTTTGCTTTTACAATTCCTTGTTTGATCTCAAAGAAATGCCGCAGCGTATCCCAGTACATCGTGTCATTCAAAATAACCGGATCGTTGGAAAATCGGTGCACTTCTTCCATCCGGATCTTTCCGTCTTCCAGACTTCCGAGGATTGCCCGTCCGCTTCCTCCGCCAAAGTCGAACGCAAGTACCTGTCTTTTCTTATCGCTCACTCACGTACCTCCTTTCACCCCGCGATCGCGCAGGGAATCTGTATTTCTATTGCTTGCTTTATTCTAACATTGTTTTTCAAAATATACTTGTGTTATAATGATAAAAAATATAACAATATTCACATATTTATAAAGTGTGATCCACAGCAAAACATCACACTGACAGATAAGGAGTCTCTATGCAGTATATTAATTATCGGGAAAGCCGTCAGAGAGGGACTGCCGACTTTCCGATCGAATATCACCACGTTTCCCCGACACACCCGCAATACATCATGGCGCTTCACTGGCATGTGGAATTTGAGCTGATCCGCATTCTGAGCGGTTCGCTGAAACTGACCGTCGACGAAGAAGAATATACCGCGAAAGCCGGTTCTTCCTGCTTTATCCCTTCCGGAACGATCCATGCCGGAGAGCCGGACGACTGTGTCTATGAATGTCTTGTCTTCGATATGAATGTGCTGATGAACAAGAACGACGACTGCTGCCGGCTGATCCGGCGCGTCATCGATCATCAGGTGGAACTGCCGCATCATTTTCCGGAATCCTGCACGGAGATCAACCGCATCGTCTGGTCCATCTTCGACGCTTCCACCTCAAAAAACGAGGGATACCAGCTTGTCGTCCTCGGCGCAATGTATCAGCTCTTTGGTACGATTTTCGCCACACATGATTACAGACCGGTCCCGGAAAAACAGACGCGCACACATCGCAGGATCCTGCAGCTCAAACAGGCGCTGGAGTTTATGGAGTCCTCCTATAACCAGCCGATCACATTGGAAGAGATGGCCGAAAGCGTCGGTATGTCTCCCAAATATTTCTGCCGCTTCTTCCACGAGATGACCCACCGCACTCCCGTTGACTATCTCAATTACTATCGGATCGAACGCGCCTGTTACCAGCTGATGACGACCAATCTCTCGATCACGGATGTGGCCTACGGATCCGGCTTCAACGACTTAAGCTACTTCATCAAAACATTTAAAAAATACAAAGGAACTACACCCAAAAAATATTTGAGGTAGTTCCCGGCATTCCTTTCGGAAACGATCAGAAGATCCCGAAGATCTTCTCCCGAAAGGAGGCATATAATGTGTCGTAGTCTGTATATTGGATATCGCTTTCTTTAAATGTCCGGCTCCATACTTTGCAGATACCGTCTGCGATCCGCTTGGCATCCGGACTCTCCAGCTTCAGAATCGTCGGAAATACATAATAAATCATGAAGAAGTTCAGATCCATCTGCGTCCGTGCACTGATCTTGCCTTTCTTGTTCTTAAACTTCTTGTCCACTGCGTTGACAAGACATTGTGCCAGTTCGTCCACCGCCGCATCCTTATCTTCTGCGGCTTCCACATATTCTTTCATTTCCTCAAAATAAAATCCATTCTCACGGACAAATACTTCTGTGTTCGCCTCGTAAGATTTCTTTTTCAGATGGTGCAACATCTGTTCCAAATCATCAAAAATCGTTTCAATTCCCTGAAGCATAGTCTTCCTCCTGCCATTTCCATAAATTGTGCATCTGTATTTCCCTACACGCTGTCTTCATTATAAACGATAAACCGGAAAAAGAAAAGGGAAGCCGCTTTATTCGGCTCCCCCTATTCTCATGGTCATTGCGACCGTATTTGTTTGTATTACAGATTAGTCATACAGGTTCGGAGAGATTTCCGGATCTTCCATATTTGTGGAATCATACCAGTATCCGTCTGTCTCAACGTCAGATACTTCTTCACCCTCACAGATCTTGTACAGAGTCTCGATGGAGATTTTTCCCTGCATCAGAGGAGACTGTGTAACTGCTCCGAGAAGAGTACCGTCTTTTACAGCTGCTTTGATAACTGAACCAGCGTCAAATCCTGCTGCGATGATGTTTTTCTCCGGATCGCTTCCGAGTACGTTCAGGTTGTTGTTTGCTGTCAGAACACCCTCTGCAGATACCTGGTTAGAACCGAAGATCGCGATCGTGTCTTCTTTGTTCATGATATTGGCAGCCTCTGTTGAGCAAAGCTCTACTGTTGTCTGTGCCGGAACTGCTACTTCGATGATAATGTCTGCTTCACCCTCAGCTACTGTTCCCTCTACAAGGTTTTTGTAGTAGTCATTTCCAACTACCGCACATTTCTTTCCGTCTGCTTCCGCAAGTTCGATGAATCTGTTGATGAATCCAAGTCCACGCTCCGTGATGTTTGCAGATGTAGCATCCTGGTTAACTTCACCTACACGAACCGGCTCTTTTGCATTGGCAATTTTGTCTTTTACTGCTTCGTAAATCTTATCTGCTGCGATCGCACCTGCCGCACCGTTGTTTGTTACAACTGTTGCGTATACAGATCCCTCCGGAGCATCCGGTACACCAGAGTCAAAACATACTACCGGGATACCTTTGTCAAGAGCTGTCTGCAGAGACTCGATTACAGAGTTCTGGTCACAAGCTGCAAGAGCGATTCCGTCCGGAGCCTGGTTGATCGCGTTGTTCAGCATGTTTACCTGGTCAGCGATATCGGACTCAGCATTCGGTCCTGTTGTATTTGTTGTAACGCCAAGTTCTTCCTCAGCCTGCTCGATTCCCTGAACAGCTGCCTGCCAGTAAGATGACTGGAAGCTCTTAACTACAACTTCGAAATGATAATCTCCGCCGCCTTTGCCTTCTTCTTTTCCTTCATCAGTTGCTTCTGTCTTAGCGCCTTCTTCTTTTTTAGCGTCGTCTCCACCGCCGCCGCATCCTGCGAGCATTCCGACTACCATGCATCCACCGAGTAATACTGCTAAAACTTTCTTTTTCATACTTTCTTGTCCTCCTTAGACATTTTTATATAGTAACAGCCGGCAGCATCTTTGCTGAAAAATCCGTTTCCGGCTGCTATCTATCATGATTGTTTTTCCTACACAGAATAAGAAATTCCGATTACATTTTCTCGTTCTTTCTCTTTAAGATATCTACAAGTACCGCTGCGATCAGCACGAAACCTGTGATGATCTGCTGCCAGTTTGCTGTCAGTCCGATGAACGGAAGTCCCGTCTTCAGCATACAGATTACGAATACACCTGCCAGTGTTCCGGTGATGCTTCCTGCTCCACCTGACATGGACACACCGCCGATGATCGCTCCGCCGATGGCTTCAAGCTCAAATCCGGCTCCGCTTCCCGGCTGAACCGTTGCGAAGATCGCGGAATAAGAAATTGCTGCCAGTCCTGCAAAGAAACCGGAGATCACATATGCAAAAATGTGATAGAATTTTACGTTAACTCCGGAAAGTCTTGTCGCTTCTTTGTTGCTTCCGATTGCCAGCGTATAACGTCCGACTTTCGTATGGTTCAATACAAATGTCATCAGAATTACCAGCAGGATGATCCAGATAAATCCGATCGGGATATTTGTTCCGTTCACCTGGATCTTGAAGATGCTTCTGAACCAGCCGCCCTCTGCTGCCGCTGCCGGCCAGGAAATTCCAAAACCACCGACAATAATGGAACCAAGTCCACGGGTGATCATACATGTACAAAGTGTTGCCAAGAACGGCGGCAGATCCATCAATGCTACCAGACATCCGTTCAGCACACCGACTGCACATCCCATCAAGATGCTGACAAGCATTCCTGCCCATGTCGGCCATCCCTGATATACGATCAGGTAACCGCCTACCAGTGAGTAACATACAAGACCTGTACCGATGGAAAGGTCAACGCCTCCCGTCATCAATGGGAACGCAACTCCGATCGCCATCAGCGTAATGTAATATGAGAAGTCAAGTATGTTTACGAATGTTGTATATTTTCTAAAGTTCGGGCTCATCACACTGAAGAAGATGAACAATGCGATCACAACGAGAAGAACGATAAACTTCTGCCCTCCCAGTCTGTCGATTGTCGACCTTTTCGTGCCGGCCGTCTGAGTCGTCTTATTTGCCATTACTCTTTCCTCCCTATTCAATCTCTCGTGTAGCCATATTCATGATATTCTCCTGTGTTGCTTCGGAGATATCCAGCTCACCCGTCTTCTTACCTTCGCACATTACGACGATTCTGTCGCTCATACGGAGGATCTCCGTCATCTCGGAGGAGATCATGATGATCGCTTTTCCCTCTGCTGCCAGGGCGTTCATCAATTTGTAGATCTCGTTCTTGGCTCCGACGTCGATACCTCTGGTAGGCTCATCGAATATCAGGATGTCACAGTCTCTGGTCAGCCATTTTGCAATAACGACTTTCTGCTGGTTACCACCGGACAGATTCACTACAAGCTGATCCACATCCGGCGTCTTTGTAGCAAGTGACTCTACATATTTTTCGGCAACTTCTTTTTCTTTCTTCTTATTGATGAAGATTCCGCTCATGTACTGCTCGAGCGTTGCCATTGTTGTATTTTCCGCAACAGATTTCTGAACGACGATACCATATCGTTTTCTGTCTTCCGACAAATATCCGATACCACATTTTACAGCGTCCTGCGGACTCTTGATCGTAACTTTTTTACCGTTTACATAAATATCTCCGCTGTCCATCGGATCCGCTCCGAACAAAGCTCTCGCCGTCTCCGTACGTCCCGCTCCCATCAGTCCGGAGAATCCTAAGATCTCTCCTTTGTGAAGTTCAAAGCTTACATCCTGTACCATTTTGCCTGCATTTAAGTGTTCTACTTTCAGAACGACCGGCGCATCTTTCGGAACGGTACTCTCCGTCTTCGGATCTTCGTAGATCACACGTCCGACCATCATGTTGATGATATCGTCTTTTGTACTGTCTTTTGTGATCAATGTTCCCACATAAGAACCGTCACGCATAACGGTTACACGGTCTGTAATCACTTTGATCTCATCCATACGGTGGGAAATATAAACGATTCCGATTCCCTTTTCTTTCAAGTCACGGATGATCTTGAACAATTCCTGGATCTCCGTCTCTGTCAGCGCTGCCGACGGCTCATCGAAAATGATGACTTTTGCGTCATGGGAAATCGCTTTTGCGATCTCACACATCTGCTGTTTTCCGACCGTCAGTCTTCCCATCATTTCTCTCGGATCGATGTCAATGTTCATGCGGTCGAACAGTTTCTTTGCTTCTTCATTCATCTTCTTGTCATCGATGCGGATTCCTTTTTTGAACTCGCGTCCGATGAAGATGTTCTGCGCCACTGTCAGGTGGCTCAACATATTCAGCTCCTGATGCACGATCACGATACCTGCATCCTGTGCTTCTCTTGTATTGGAAAATTCTACTTCTTTTCCCTCATATGTAATTGTACCGGAATCTTTTTTATAGATACCTGTCAACACTTTCATCAATGTTGACTTTCCGGCTCCGTTCTCTCCCATCAGAGCAAGGACTTCACCTTTTCTGACTTCCAGATCTACATGATCCAGTGCGTGAACACCCGGGAAAGACTTGTCAATATCTTTCATCGTTAATATAACTTCGCCCATTCTCTTACCCTTGCCTTTCTCTTCTCAATCTAAGATGCCATGTGACATTATCAATTCTTTCTGCGTCTTGCAACAACATCGCTGAATACAGCGGCGATTACAATCACACCTGTGATGATAAGCTGGTAATCTTTTGTAAAGCCAAGAGCCAGAATTCCCTCCTGGAGCAGTGCGATGATGAACACACCGATCACAGTTCCGCTGATCGAAGCAAGTCCGCCTGCCATGGATGTTCCACCCATTACGCATCCCGCGATCGCCTCGTTATTGTACTGGTCTCCGTATCCAGGCTGAACCGTTGTATAAGCAGCCACATAGAAGATCGCTCCGATTCCTACGAGAAGACCACAAATGATGTAGGAGATCATCTCCCATTTCTTTACATCCACACCGGAAAGACGAACCGCTTCTTTGTTGCTTCCGAGTGAAAGGATATAACGTCCGATCTTTGTCTTGTTTAAGATGATCGCACAGACAATTGCTACCGCAAGGAAAATGAACAGTCCCACCGGAATATTTCCGATTTTGATCAGGGATCTGTACCAACCGCCCTCTGCTGTAGCCTGCGGCCAACTGACGGACTGTGTTTTTGTAAATACAGATGCAAGACCTTTTGCGATGTTCATGCTTGCCATCGAAGTAATAAAGGATGGTACGGACCAGTAGGCTACCAGATAGCCGTTGAACAATCCGAATGCCAGTCCTACAAGGATGCTGATCACGATCGCCGCTCCCATCGGAACTCCGTGTGCGGTCAGGCTGTAACCGGAAACAAGTGCACAGCAGAACATAACCGGTCCGATGGAGAAATCAATTCCTCCCGTTGCGATGACGAACGTAACTCCCAATGATAAGAATCCCAGGAAATATGCATAGTTAAGGGCGCTCAGAATTCTCTGCATTCCCGCGAATTTTCCCTGCGTCAATACGCAGAAGAGACCATACATGAGAATTAAGACAAAACATAAGACGATTCTGTTAAACCCTACCTTTTTTACAAAAGGATTTTGTTTAATCTTTTCCACTCTTCTTCCTCCTACTTCAATAAGATTACGCGTTTTCTGTCCTTGCGTCAGAAAGCGCCCCGAAGACATCTGCCGCCCCCGGAATATAGGTTTATTATAGTCGCCCTGTTTCAAAATAGAAATTGAAATTCTTACTAAAAAAGGTTAAAAAACTACTGCCCGTAATTTTTTAACCTTTTTTATCTCCGGCGTCGATATACAGGGGAAAACGGTCGACCTGTACACTGACGCTTTTGTTTCTTATTCTCTACTGTCCCGAAAACGGATATAAAAGCCTCTGGTTTTCATCTTCGTACAGATTCTCTTTCGTGATCAGCTTGCTCCCGGAATCCAGATCCGGCTCCACTGTCTTTCCCGTCAGGGCATGGATTGCCTGTTCCACTCCGAGATACCCCATATTGACCGGCTTCTGTATGATGATCGCCTGAAATACTCCCATCTCGAGAAGCTGGATTTCCTCGACCGAACTGTCAAATCCTACCATTTTGACTTTTCCCGCAAGTCCGAGATCATTGACCGCACGGGCAGCTCCGATCGCGCCGTATTCATTGGTCGCAACAAGCAGATCGATCTTAGGATAGCGTTTCAGCATATCCATCGCCAGCTCATAGGCTTTCTCGTAGGAAGAATTACAATAGACAATGGAACGGATCTGATGAGACGCCTCGCCCAGTCCGTCGCAGATCCCATTGCTTCTCTCCATCGCCGTGGACGAGCCTTTCACATGAGAAACGATCCCGATCTCTCCCTCCTCGTCTACAAGTGTCGCCGCGTATTCTCCCAGTTCTTTTCCCGCCCGGTAATTGTCCGTTCCGATCTCCGAAACCGCAATGTCCCTGTCGATCACAGAATCTAAAAGGATCAGCGGGATCCCCGCATCTACGACTTCCTGCAGAACATCCGAGACTTCAGAATAATCTCCCGGAGCGACAAGAAGCGCATCCGGCTCCTTTTCCATACTCTGCCGGATGATCTCGATCTGCTCTTCCACATCTTCCTCAGCACCGGCTCCCATCACTTCAATTTCTGCCCCCATCTCCTCAGCTCCCAGTTTCGCACCGTCGATCAGAGCTGTCCAAAACCCGTTTGCCGGATCGATCGTCTTGGGGATAAAGATCAGATGATATGTTTCCGTTTCTTCCGGGTCATTCCACGCCAGCCTTATGCCGAGACAGATGACGAGCAACGTCAGCGCCACAGTCATAAAAATTCCGATTTTATGGTTTTTACTCATCCATCTTTTCATCTGTCCTGCCTCCATCGGTCGGGATCGTGATCACAGCCTTTGTCCCCGCACCTTTCACACTCTCATAACGGATGCCGTACTCCGGTCCGTACTGAAGCTGCAGACGCTTCTGCACATTTGGAACGCCTACGCCGTTTCGTTTCTGTTCTTTCCGGTGTTCGTCAAAAATATGCTCCATCACATCTTCATCCATACCGATCCCGTCGTCTGCCACAACGATCTCAACTCTGCCGTCCACAGGTCTTGCATAAATTTTTAAATTTCCTTTTGTCTCTTTATACTTGATCCCGTGATAGATCGCATTTTCCACCAACGGCTGCAGCACAAGCTTGATGATCGGGACATGCGCCACTCTCGGATCAACATAAATAAAAAATTCCAGCTTATCTTTATAACGCATTTTCTGGATCGTCAGATAATTTTTCACATATTCGATCTCTTTTTCCAGCTCGACCTCTTCCTGATCGTTGCTGATACTCTGACGCAGAAGCCTTGCCAGCGCGGAAGTCATTTCCACGACCTCGTCGTTTTCTCCCGCTTCCGACATCCAGATGATCGAATCCAGCGTATTATATAAGAAATGGGGATTGATCTGTGCCTGCAGTGCTTTCAGTTCACTTTTTCGTTTCTGTTTCTGTTCGTATACGTTCTGCTCCATCAATGCCTGGATCTCGCTGGTCATCAGATTGAACGATCTTCCGAGACTTCCGATCTCATTTTCCGTGATCACTTCCACATGGGTGTCAAACTGTCCGTTCTGCACTTTCCGCATGGAATCCCTGAGGGAACGGATCGGTTTTGTGATCTCCCGGGAGATGATGCTTGAAATGCCGATCACGGCAAGGAGCAGGACCGACGCCACAAGCAGATACCACATCTGCGCCTGTTCGTTATTTTTCAGCAATTCCGATGTGTAAGCAGCGCCCACTACCGTCCAGCCGGTTTTCTTGGATTTGGACATCGTATAAAGCTTACTGTCTCCGCCCTCGTCAATGATCAGAGAATCTTCCATGCACTCCATGATCGCGTCGATATTTTCGGTTTTTAACCCGCCGTACATCAACTGCTGTTTCGGATGATATACAATATTCCCCTCCGCATCCAATACAAAAATATATCCTTTTTCTTCAATACTGTTATTATTACACAGATCACTGATCGCACTGTAATTCAGATCCACAAAAAAGAGCCCCTCCCGCTCTCCAGTCTGGTTGTTCACAAGCGCTCTGCTCAGTGTGATCACCCATTTATAGCTGGACTGGATCGCATTCTGCACATGAGAAGAGGACACCGCGATCCCGCTTTTCGATTCCATCGCCGCCTGATACCAGTCCAGAGACTCGATATCCACATACCCTGTCAGCTCGTCGTCCCCCTGGTTGATGATATATCTTCCGTTCTTCGCCACAGCCGCCACATTATAAATATCGTCCCTGCTTTCCATGATCGTCTGAAACTGGGTCAGGATCCGTTCTTTTTCCGCCTCCCTTTCCGCTTCCGTCTGGTTCTGGTCAAACAGATACCGCGGCACGTCGCTGCTTTTTGCGATGACCGAGGAGATATTTTCCATATATTCAATATAAGTATCGATGTCATAGTTGACCTGCTGGATGATCTGACTCATATAATTGATCGAATTTTCGTAGATCGTCCCGCTCGTATAACGCATCGCGATCACCATGAAAACCAGCATGGCAAGTACCATCAGCGCCGAAAATGACACAAGCATCGTGCTCTGGATGCTCTTAAATTTTCCAAACATTCTTGTGATCAGATTAGGTTTCTTCATCTGCCGTTCTCCCTGGCATATTCTTTCGGCGTCATCCCCGTCGCCTTTTTAAATGCGATGCTGAAATAATGGGGATCGCTGAATCCGACTTTTTCCGCGATCTCATAATTTTTCAGCGTTGTCTGACAGAGAAGCTGCCTGGCTTTTTCCATACGGATATTGGACAAAGCTTCCAAAAATGTCATTCCGGTCGATTCTTTAAAAATGCTGCTGAACCGGCTTGTGCTGATATTTAAGTATTCACAGATCTGGTTCAGTCCCAGTTCGCTGTCCCCGTAATGTTCTCTTATGTAATCCAGTGCCATTGCCGCCTGACGCTCCCCGCTTGTCTGTCCGGAACGAGCGCGCGCCTCCATTCCTTTTGCCGCATATTGCCGGACAAGTTTCATCGCTTCTTTTATGGAATATGCCGACGCCACAGACGAAATCACATCTTCCGGAAGCGTAAACGCCTCGTCTGTCTCTCTGACCATCTCATGGATCACATGCAGCAGACGGTTTAAATATCCCCATGCCCGGTTTCTTCCGACCATTCTCTCACGGATCCATGTTTCAATATATACAAGCCGCTCTTCCATCTGTGTTCCGTCACCGCTCCGGATCGCCAGCGCGATCTTTTTCAATTCCCCGGAGAGTTCTTTGAAATCTGCCTCACAGATCTGCTCCTCACAGTCAAAGATCGCCCCCATTCCGCGGCTGTAACGATATTTCAACGCTTCAGCCGCACATTCGTAAGACTGATAAAGAAGATCCGGCGTATCCACATAACAACCGATCGCAACGGAAACACATAATTTCATCGCCCGGTAGACGTTTTCCTGGATCTCCCTGCAGATTTCTTCGACTTCCCTGCGAAATTCGTTCGGACGGTTCGTCCAGAACAAGATGCAGATCCGGTTATCCGAATCCCGGTACGCGATCCCTGCATGATGTTCTGCCACGATCTCGCTGCTGACATTCTCCACGACAAATGCCATCAGCGCACTCTCTTTTTTCAGTTCTCCCTCATTGCCACCTTTCCATTGCGTATAAAGATCAATATCCACCGCGGCTACACGGAACGCACTTCCCTCGATCCTCACGCCAAACTCGTCCAGTTCCTGAAGACACTGCATGGTATCCTGAGTTCCCTGCACAAGTCTCTGCAGCGCTTTTCCGATGATCACGGATTCATTCTTCGTATAATTACGGTATGCCCGCGACAGTGTATCCAGCCGCTGTTCCTGTTTTCTCTCTCCGTCCAGCTTTTTCCGGATTCTTGTCAGCACTTCGGAAAGTTCTTTCGCTGTCACTGGTTTCAGGATATACTCCGCTACTTTGTACTGGAGCGCCTGCTTCGCGTACTCAAAATCACTGTAACCGCTGAAAATGATGATCGTCGTCTGCGGGCAATTCTCATACAGCCACTTGCTCAGCCCCATACCGTCAATATGCGGCATGCAGATATCTGTCAGCACAACATCAACCGGATGTTCTTTTACAAATTCAATCGCATCTTTTCCATTCTCGCAATCACCGACCAGTTCAAAGCCAAGCTGATTCCACTCCAATTTCTTTCCGATCGCTTTCCGTACCAGGATCTCATCATCTACCAACAATACCTTATACATACTTTTTCTCTCCTGTATCGCAAACTTAGATTAAGTATACACCAAGTTTTTGGAGTTGAAAAGAAAAAAGCGCGGACGAATGGGAAAGCCCGGACTTTGGCTCGTATCCTATACAAAAACAGAGCGCCGCTCCACAAGCGACCGGTTCCCGACCGGCTGCCTGCGAAGCGGCGCTCTTTATCTCATCCCAGAAACAACTGTTCCTAGTTTTCTTTTTTTATAACACGATATACATCTACCAGTTCTTTTGCAAGATCTTTGAACATCATTCCTGTCATCAGATGATCCTGACCGTGGACCATCAAAAGTGACATTTCCACAGAATCTCCGTTTGCTTCCTGTGTCAGCATCTCAGTCTGTGTGTGATGTGCTTCAAGTAGAGACTTCTCCGCCGCCTGGATTTTTTCATCTGCAAGGTCAAAATTGCCCTCTTTCGCTGCATGGATCGCTTCCATGGCAGAACTCTTTCCGTCTCCGCCGTAGATGATCAGATTCATGATCGCCTGTATATTTTTCTCGTCCATCATTCTTATCCTCTTCCGTTTAATATTCTTGTAAACATCTCATTTGCAAAAGTGAGATCTTCTTTCCATCCCGGATTTCCGGTATACCAGAACTCTGTGACATATTTTCTCACGCCAAGTTCCCATGCTTTTGTAACTGCGCTTTCAAAATCCACATGCCCGGTCCCGAACGGGATCTCCCGGAATTTTCCCGGAACCGTCTCTTTTAAGTGCATCGCCACGATATGCCCTTTCCCGAGTTCCAGATCTTCCAGCACGTCATTTTCATACGTCTTTGCCGCATTAGTGATATTTCCGATATCCGGATAGACGTTCAGATACGGCGATCCGACAAGCGTCACATACTTCATTGCCTTTTCCACCGTGTTCATAAACTCATTTTCCATCGTCTCAAAGCCCATGGTCACGCCTGCTTTTGCCGCCATATCCGCCGCTTTTTTCAGATTGGCAAGGAAACGCTTCTTTGTCTCAAATGTGGATTCTTCATAATATACATCATAGCCTGCCAGCTGGATGATCCGGATTCCCAGGTCTTCCGCAAGCCGGATCGCTTTTTCCATGATCTCGATTCCCCGCGCTTCCACTGCCGGATCACTGCTGCCAAGCGGATATTTCCGATGACCGCTCAAGCACATTGTCCGGATCGGCACGCCGGTTTCCTGCATCAGCCGTACCAGTCCAAACCGTTCTTCTTTCGTCATGTCCAATCTGGAAAGTTTCGCGTCTGTCTCATCGATACTGATCTCCACAAAATCAAATCCCGCTTCTTTTGCCGCCAGAAGCTTTTCTCTCCATGTCAGATCGGACGGCATCGCTTTCTCGTACAAACCAAGGGTATACGCTCGTTCCATCGCTTTCATTCTCCTCTTTTCTTGTTTTCCTGTTTTCTTTTCTAGTTTTCAAAACATTCCCACACACTGCTCAAGCCCTCGATCACACGGCGGTATGTCTGATATTTTTTCTCATAGACCGGTCCGTATTCCGGACGTGGCTGCACGGTTTTTGTGATCTTGACCGTCCGCCGGATTCCCTCTTCGTAATCCGCATACACGCCTGCCGCGATTCCCGCTGCGATCGCCGCTCCCTGTGCGCCCAGTTCCTTATCCTCGATCACGTCGATCGGGATCTGCAGTGCGTCCGCAAAGATCTGTACCCACACGTCGGAATTGGCTGCACCGCCCGAGAGCCGGATACTCTTCGGAACTTCCCGGTTGCGGAGCAGTTTCTTTACATGGGTCAGATGGGAAAATACGATCCCCTCATACACCGCACGCAGCATATGTTTTTTATTGTGGTACGCGGTCAGCCCGACAAACGTCCCTTTCGCCAGAGCATCTTCATTCGAACCGTTCAAAAACGGAAGAAAAATGATATTATTCTCCTGCGGCTCGATCGACTCTACCCATGCATTTGTCACATCGTACACCGATCCACCGTTTTCTTTCGCCTCTTCCTTTTCATATCCCATCAGATTGCGGATGAACCATTCCATATTTCCCGCCGAAGTCGGACTGCTCTCCTCGATCAGATAATATCCCGGGATACAGAACATCGAATTTAACGCCACGGTTCCGTTCAAGACCGGCTCTTTTGCGATAAATTCATTGATACTCCACGTTCCCGCGATCATGCACATTTTCTCTTCATCCGAAAGACCGGAAGCAATTCCGCAGGCATTGACGTCAAACATTCCGGCAGCAACCGGCGTCCCCTCCGGGATCAGTGTCAGTTCGGCGGCTTCTTTCGTCACATGACCGCAGATGTCCGACGCGTGACGAAGCGGAGGAAGTTTTTCATACACCATATCCAGCCCCATATAGGAAAGTAATTCGCGGTCATATTCTCCGGTATGCAGATTGACCAGATTTCCTCCCGAAAAATCCGTGTACTCCGCATAAGCTTCTCCGCTCATCCGATACCGCACATAATCTTTCACCGCAAATACATACCGTGTCCGTTCCAATACTTCCGGCTCATGATCCCGCAGCCATGCGAGAAGACTGACCGGCTGACATGCAAGGATGTCCTGACAAGTCTTTTCATATACTTTTTTCGCAGTTCCGTCTTCTTTCCACTGCTTCACATATGCCCATGCCCGCGCATCGGTGGAAATGATTCCGTTATAAGCGGGTTTTCCGTCTTTTCCGACCAGATACAGACCTTTTCCATGCCCGGAATAGGACACGCCCGCAATCTCTTTCGGATCGATCCCGCTCTTTTCGATCGCCTGACGCGCCGCCTTTGCATTTACCTGCCAGAGTTCCTCCATATCCCGCTCCGTATACCCCGGCTTCGGCGTTAATGTCACGGTGGGAACGCTTGCCACCGAAATCTGCACTCCGTTCTCATCAAACAATGCCGCTTTGGAAAATGTTCCGCCATTGTCGATTCCCATCAAATATCTCATTTTGCCTCCTCCTGTCCGATTTTCCTCTTTTTCCTGCTTCTCTTACTTTCTACTTTATCACATTTCAAAACAAACCGACAGATGGATCTTTGAACGGAAAAGGGGAGAAAATCCCTTTTCTTGAATTTTCTCCCCTTTTCCGTTTTTTTATAGGCGGCGAGCCAAAGTCCGGGCTTGCCCGAGACCTTGGCGACTGCTTACAATCCCGGAATGTGCCTTTTGGCACTTCTGGTGATCCAAGTACTATGCGTCACATAACCGCCTGTTCCCATCTGCCATGCAGGATATCCGTCTGTTCTTACAGTACGTCGATCCACTCAGCCATATTGTTCTTTTCAAAGATGAACGGTGCGCCTGCCAGAACTGCTGTACCGTCGCCACTCTGGTATGCTTCGTAAGTTTCTGCTTCGTAATCACGGAACGCATCCATTTCAAAGCTGCTTCCTACGGATCCGTCAAATCCATCGTTTACTGCTGCATATGTTGCTGCTCCGGATACTGCTCCAAGATGGATAACATCCCACAGCATCATGTATGGGCAAACATACTCGAATGCGTCGTCGTCAGCTTTTGTCGGCATGAAAGACTGCATCTCTGACGGAAGTCCAAGACCTGTCAGTTTGATCTCGCTGTTTGCGGATTTCAGAGCCTGTCCTGCTGCTGCGATACCTACGGTTGTAGGAGAAATGATACAGTCAACTGCGTTCTCTGCGATAAATGCCTGTGCCTGTGTTGTGGACTCTGTCAGGTCATCGTTACCATATTTCTTGTCAAGTTCCGGGCTTACTTTTCCTGCATAGACATCTTTTGCAAGCTCTGTTTCCATCGCTGCGATCCAGGAGTTCTGAACCGGAGTATCAATGGATGCAGAAAGAACACCTAATTTGATCTCTTCTCCTGAGTATTTTCCGAGCTCTGTCTTTACAGTCTCTTCCATTTTTCCGTCACCAGGATAATCCACACCAAGTGTGATCAGTACAGCTGCCTGTACAAGGTAAGATCCGATATCCTGTGTCTCTGCCTGGTTTGTATGGCATATACGGTATTCCGGATTTGCCTCGGAGTCTACGGATACGATCGGTATTCCTTTTTCCTGAGCTTTCTTGAACACTTCATCATAACCTGCGTCACCGTTTGTAGAAATCGTGATGGATGCAACATTCTGTGTGATCAGCTCATCCAGCATCTGAACCTGTGCTGCTACGGTTGTCTCTGCCGGGCTCTTGTAAGCGGTCTTCTCACCTTTTGCTTCCAGATACTCTGAAAATCCTTCATACATCAGGTCTCCAAAAGAGTTACCTGTGGATTTGAACATAAATACATGTGTTCCCTCCAGAGATTCTTTTCCTCCGCCTGACTCAGCCGGTGCAGCCGCTTCGCCGCCCTCTGCGCCGCCTTCCGTTGACTCTGTTGTGCTGCATCCTGCCAATGAAGCGATCATCATTGCGCTCATTCCAAGTGCTACCAGACGTTTCCAGTTTTTCATAATTTTGTTCCTCCTTTTTTTTAATATATAAACAGCCCTCTGCTGTCTATAAACTTATGAATGTGAAACGATACATGTAAAACTATGAATCAAACTATTTTGCTGCAAATCGTTCTTTTGCTTTGCGTTCGTCCTCTTTTTGCTCTCTCAGCCAGATTTCTGTCTGCTCTTTACATTTTTTCTGGAGTGCCGCGATCTTGTCTTCACATTTCTTGATCTTTGCACTCTTATCTGCGTCGTTCATTGCAGAGTCTTTCTTCGTCTCATCGATCGTCGCTTTCAGCGCTTTTACTTCCGCTGCTGTCTTGATGTTCAATGCTTCTACGTTCTTGTTTCCTTTGTAAACAAATTTCAACTTCAAGTTTGCGATCAGCTGTCTATTTACATTCGGGATCAAAACCGCAATGATCAGGATAAATCCGGTTACGATCTTTCTTGTATTGGCATCCACTTCCAGAAGTCCGAGTGTATAAGTAAGGAACGCCATGATCAAGGTTGCAATGATCGGTCCGTATACTTTTCCTTTTCCTCCGTTTGTAGATACGCCGCCCAATACACAAATCGCGATCGCTGTCATCTCATATCCGGTACCCATTGTGGAAGATACGCTTCCTCCCATTCTTCCTACGAAGAAGATTGAAGCAACTCCGCACATTGCGCCCATCAGGACAAAGACGATCAGTTTTGTCTTCTTTACGTCAATACCGGAATACTGTGCACATGTTGCGTTGTTTCCGATAATGTAAAGCTTCCGTCCGAATCTGGATTTCTGAAGCAGGAATACGAAGACCGCTCCCATCACAAGGAACAGGATCAGTGACAATGGGATTCCTGCGATATTGGTCCAAGCTACGGTTGTGTAAAAGCTCGGGAACTGTTTCAACACATTGACGTCCAGGATGATCTTTACGATTCCTCTGAACAACATCGACGTCGCGATCGTAACGATGACCGCCGGCATCTCCACATATGCTACGAAATATCCGTTAAACAGTCCGCAGAGCGCTCCTGCTGCGATTCCAACGATCACGCCTACAAACGCCGGCATTCCCGCCTGACAGCAAAGCCCCGTTGCCATGGATGCAAAAATCATCGTAGATGCAACCGATACGTCGATATCGCCGAGCATCAGGATCAGGATCATTCCGAGTACGAGCGGGCATACATCCATACCGGACTGAATGATCGCCTGGATCGTTCCGGGTGAGAAATACAGGTTGGTCCTGCTGACCATCAATACAACGTTGATCAAAAGTAAAATATAGATCAGCACCATTTCCCAGCTCACTAAAAACTTCGATAATTTGAATCCCTGTTTTACAGATAAGTCTCTTACAGGTACATTTGTATTCTTTTCTCCACTCATCAGATCAAAGCACTCCTTTCTTTCAGAGCTCTCTTTTCAGCAGAGCGTTCCGTGAATTTATTCAAGGCAACCGCTGCGATGATGATCGCTCCCTGGATTGCATCCGACCATACGCTCAATCCCGGAAGAAGACTGATAAAGTAAGTAATGACCGACATCATCAAAAATCCGATGATCACGCCGTCTACTTTTCCCTTTCCTCCTACGATGCTGACTCCGCCGAGGATACAGATCGCGATCGCCGTCATTTCATATGCGTCGCCGATCATATAACTGCAGGTCGCATAGTTCGCTGTATAGAGCATTCCGGACAGACCTGCGAGCATTCCGCAAAGGGTCATCGCCAGAAATACAACTCTCGGCTGTTTGATACCGGCAACCTGCGCGGACTCCTGATTGGTACCGATCGCGTAGATCCGTCGTCCTTTCGACGTATATCCGAGGAACAGGATCGCCAATACGAATACAATGATCAGAATCCATAAGATCGACGGGATCCCGAGGATCTTCTTTGTCGCAAATGCCATATACCCCTCTGTAAACTGATGCGGGAACCACCATTCTCCGCCGCTGAATAAGAAAGAAAAGCCACGGAAAATATACATCGTACCAAGCGTAGCGATCATCGGGACCATCTTGAAATATCCGACGAGCAGTCCGTTAAACGCACCGCAGAGCGCTCCGATCACTAAGGAGAGTACAAGCCACACGATTCCCGGAACTCCCGGGTTCTCTGCCATCAGCCGGCAGCAGATCACTCCGGTCAGCGACAACGTCGCGCCGATGGAAATGTCGATACCCGCAGTGATGATGACCATCATCTCGCCGATCGCAAGCAATCCGTATACCGCATTATTCTGAAGCATGTTCAGAATGGAATTCAGAGAATACATCGACGGAGTGATGATCGCCGCTACGATCAGAAGAACGATCAATCCAAGTACCAGACCGAAGTTTCTGCTTTCTGTTATTTTAGAAAGTGTTGATTTGTTATTCGTTCTCATGACTCGCTTTCCCTCCCATCTTCTTGTTTTAAGGAAGCTTCGAGGATCATCTCCTGTGTTGTGCCTTCCGTATCAAACTGCCCCGCCACACGTCCGTTTCTCATAACAACGATCCGGTCCGCCATACCAAGCACCTCCGGCATCTCGGAAGATACCATGATGATCGCATATCCGTTTGCGGTCAGTTCATTCATGATTTCATAGATTGAATATTTTGCGCCGACGTCAATACCTTTGGTAGGCTCGTCCAGGATCAATACTTTCAGATCGCAGTTCAGAAGCTTTGCAAATACGACTTTCTGCTGATTTCCTCCGGACAGTGATGACGGCGGAGCACTGATGTCTTTCGCTTTCAACTGGATCTTCTGACAAAGTTCGATCGCTTTTGCCTCTTCCGCACTCTCATCCAGCTTACCTGCTTTGATGAATTTGCTCATATCGGCAGAAGTTACATTCTGATAGATCGGCAGTTCATTGATCAGCCCCTGTGTCTGACGGTCTTCCGGAAGCAGTCCGATTCCAAGCTTCAGCGCGTCGATCGGGCTCTTGATCTTCACTTCTTTTCCCTCAAGTTCAATGGAACCGGAATCCGGCGTCATGATACCGAAAATATTCTGACATACTTCGGTACGACCTGCGCCGACCAGTCCGGTCAAGGCAAGGATCTCGCCTTTTCTTACATTAAAAGATACATCTTTAAAATATCCCTCTTTGGAAATGTTGTTGACTTTCATCACAACATCACCGATCTTTGCATGTTTCGGCGGATACATCTGCGTTAGTTCACGACCTACCATCTCGCCGATCAGCTTCTGATTGGAGATCTTATCCACATCCCAGCATCCTATGTACTGTGAATCACGGAACACCGTAACCCTTGTTGCCAGACGATACATATCCTCAAATTTATGTGTGATAAAGATAATCGATACGCCCTCGTCTCTCAGCCGTTCCGCGATCTGATACAACTCTTCGCATTCTCTTCTGGAAAGCGACGCTGTCGGCTCATCCATGATCAGGATCCTTGCATCTCTCGAAAGCGCCTTTGCGATCTCTACAAGCTGCTGCTGTGCAACGGAAAGTGTGCTCATCGGTTTGGAAACATCGATATTTTTACTCAGCGGCTCGATCAATTCTTTCGCACGCTTTGTCATCAGCTTCCAATTATAGATGCCAAGCTTGTTCTTGATCTCCTGTCCCATGAAAATATTTTCTGTCACGGAAAGATCCGGAAATGCAGTAACGTGCTGGTAAATTGCCGCAATACCAAGTTTCGCTGAATCTTCTGTGGAGCGAAGTGTGATCTTTTCCCCCTCCAGCAGCATCAATCCGCTGTCCGGCTGGTGTACTCCTGTGATCACTTTAATGAATGTAGATTTTCCGGCGCCGTTCTCACCCATCAGAGCGTGAATCTCGCCTTGCTTCAACTGAAAATGTACACCGTTCAATGCGGTAACTCCGCCGAACGTTTTTACGACATCTTTCAGTTCCAAGATATACTCACTCATCTTTGTCGTTTCCCCTTTCTCCTTTTTTCCTTTTCCTCATCCATCTGCTCCGGCGATGCGGTCTATATTTGACTCCCCCGATCAAAGCCGCCATGTGCCGATGAACTGAATTGGCTTGTCTGTGCCTCTACTATCATGCTTTTTCCTTGATTATTCAATATCAAAAATTGTTATTTCATTATCTATTCTTGTCATTTTATCATTTTTGCACTGTTTTTGTTCAATTTTTAACTTTTCTTCGTTATTTTTGTTTTAATTTCACAAAAATCATCGCTTTTTTGTTTCGTGAAATTTTACAGTACATTTTCTATTTGATTTTTCTGTTTGTTCATATTACACTATATGAGATACAAGTTATATCATTTGAATACACCCATAGAGGAGGTTCTTCTTATGCCGTCTCCAAAACGATTTTTCCCACTGGAATATAACAGCTTCCGTCTCCCCGGTAATCCACTCGCCGAATCTTTTCCTTTTGTGATCCGGGAATGTGGTTACTGCCAGGAGCGGAAGCTGGTCCTTGGAACAACAAACAATTTTAATCAGTATCTTCTTCTTTATTCTCTGGAGGGGACAGTCCGTTACAGCAAAAATAAAAATACACAGTATATCCAGCCCCATACGGTTGTGACGACAGCGTGCAATACAACTTTGACATTTACCCGTGTCACAAAAGAATGGAAATTTTATTATTTCATCATCGACGGAAGCCATGCAAAGCTCTTTTATAATATGATCCGCACACAGAACAATTTAATTTTAAGCAATCCTTTTTCTGCAGTTCTGGACTCTTTCATCGAATTATATAATATTACCTCCAATATCGGTTCTGAAGAAAAAAGCGGCGCTTGGAACTATATGCACATCAACCAGCAGCTGCAGACCATTTTCACCGCGCTCTACGATATTTCCTACGATATTGCCGAGATCAAGGAGCTGACTCCGGCGCAGGAGACATCCGTGAATACCGCGCTGAAATATATTTCCGAGAATTATAAGGAAGATCTCTCGATCGACGCGATCTGTAATAAGATCGGTTTTTCCAAATATTATTTCTGCAAACTGTTCAAGCAGCAGATGGGAGTGACGATCCACCAATATGTCAACGACTTTCGGATCAACAAAGCGAAAGAATTGCTCGCCTATACAAAATTATCCGTCAATTCAATTTCTTCCAATGTCGGCTTCAAATCCACACTCACATTTCTGCGCGCTTTTGAACGATCCGTCCATATGACGCCGAGTGAGTACCGCGACTATTATTGATCATCTGCGTTCTTTGCGCTCTGCCAAATCTCCGAATACCGGAGTCGCCAGACCAAAACCGCCGGATACCGTCAATATCTGTCCGGTCGTAAATGCGGACTCGTCACTTGCAAAATATACGACTGCCGCCGCGATCTCTTCCGGCTGTCCCATCCTTCTGATCGGCGTATGTCTCAGGAAAAACTCTTTAAAATCCTCCGACAGATTATTCTGCACCGCATCCGTCGCCGTCATCCCCGGCAGCACTGCATTGCAGCGAATATTATGTCTCGCTTCCTGTACTGCGATCAATTTGGTCAGATAGTTGATCGCAGCTTTACTTGTTCCGTATGCTACCTGTGAAATATCCGGAGTCTGACCGCCAATAGAAGAAATGTTGATAATACTTCCCCCACCGTTCTTCTCCATATGCTTCACCGCAGCCTGACTTGCCAGATAAACGCTCTTCAAATTGATATTTACTGTATTTAAAAATACATCGACATCTGTATGTGCAAAATCCAGATCCTGTTTCGGATCAGATGTTCCGAAATTATTTACCAATACGTCGATACGTCCTTCTTTTTCGACAACTTCTTCGATCATCGCCGCATAGCTTTCATCTTCCGTCGCATCATTATAAACCCAACGCACCTTTTTCCCTTCTGCATTCAACTGATCCGCTATCTCTTTTGCACGTTCCAAATTACGTGCTCCCATATACACAATCGCACCTTCCGCAGCGCATGCCTTTACAATCGCAAGTCCTATTCCTCTTGTGGATGCTGTTACAACAACAACTTTTCCTTTTAATCTCATAATCCGATTCTCCTTTCACATAGATAATGAATCTATTATAGTACATTTCCATTTATTATTTACATATTTTTGCTGAAAAAACAATACCAAAAGCGAGCCTTTCAATACACATGAAATCAAAAAACTCCCACAGGATTTCAGCGTGAATAAATCAGTGCTGTTTCCTGTGGGAGAGAAATGCTCTTTCTTTTATGTAATTATTACCACAACTTTTCGTAGATCTTTACGACATCTGCTTTACGCGGCACACGCGGGTTTGTTTCCGTACATCCGTCTGCCAGCGCAGCGTCCGCCATACGATCGATCGCCGCGAAATATTCTTCTTTTGTGATTTTTCCCATCTGTGAGATCGACAGCGGGATATCCATTTCTTTGAGCATGAACTGTACCCAGTTTACAAGGGAACGAACCGTCATGATCTCATTGTAACTGCTCAGCCCCAAAATCTGTGCTACTGTCGCATACCGTTTTACTGCCGGAAGATATTCTGCCCGGCTCTTGCTGTGCTTATTGATGTCACTGTTGAACTCGATAATATGCGGAAGAAGCATCGCGTTTGCTCTGCCGTGCGGGATATGGAATGTCGCGCCAAGCTGATGTGCCATTCCATGGTTGAGTCCCAGTGATGCGGAGTTGAACGCCAGACCCGCCAGGCAGGATGCGGAATGCATCTTCTGTCTTGCATGGCTGTCATTGCCGTCCAGATAAGCACGAAGCAGGAATACCCCGCAAATCTCGATCGCTTTTTCTGCCAATGCCGTTGAAAAATCGTTACGATTGATACTTACGCACGCTTCCAACGCATGTGTAAATACATCCATTCCGGTGTCCGCTGTGATCGCCGGAGGAACACTTTTTACAAGTTCCGCATCCAGGATCGCCTCGTCCGGCGTCAGGCTTCTGGAAACAAGCGGATATTTCACCTGCTCTTTCGGGTCTGTCACAACCGCAAAGGATGTGACTTCCGATCCGGTTCCGCTTGTTGTAGGAATCGCGATCAATCCGACATCTCCATAATTATTGACACGAAGTGCAAATTCACGGATGGATTTGGAAGAATCGATCGCCGATCCGCCGCCGACTGCAACGATCGCATCCGGTTTATACGCCAGCATCTTATCCACCCCGAGAGAGATCTTCTCGATCGGCGGATCCGGCACAACGTCTTTAAAGACTTCAAACTGTTTTCCGCCTTTTTTCAGCGGATCTGTCACAAGACTGAACATACTGCTCTCCGCCATAAACGGATCCGTGATCAAAAGGATTCTCTCATATGGAATCTCCGCCAGACGATCCAGCGCCTGATCTCCAAAATATATTTTTGTTTTAATATCAAAGCTATTCATTATTTTTGTCCTCTATCTGGGATAAACGCATTCTATCCCGGCTTCCTCAAATGCCTGAAGCCATCTCCGGTCCGGTTCTTCGTCCGTGACAACGGTTGTGATATCATCCAGCGCACCGATCGCCGTAAATGCCGTTTTATCAAACTTGCTTTTGTCCACTGCAAGAATCTTCTTTCCTGCTGCGCCCAGCATCGTTATCTTATTGTTCGCATGAAGTTCATCAGAATCTGTGATCCCGCTTTCCAGATCAAATCCTTTACAGGAAATGACCGCCTTATCTACATGATAAGATTTCAGCATCTTGTCTGTCTGCGGACCTACCAGCGCGAACGATCCCTCTCTGGAGAGTCCGCCTGTGGAAAGTACTTTCCACTCCGGCATATCCATAAGCTCTACAATGATCTCTATGGAATTGGTGATCACCGTCAGATTCTTTTTCTCTTTCAATGCTTTGGCGATGTATACAGCGGTAGAACTCGCATCCAACATCAGGCTTTCTCCGTCTTTGACCATTGCCGCGATCTGTTCCGCGATCTTCTGTTTGCCGATTACATTGTAGTTCTTTCTTATATTAAAAGGAACTTCCAGATTGGCATTCTCATTGATCACAGCTCCGCCGTAACTTTTGATCGCTACGCCCTCATTGACAAGTTTCTCCAGATCCCGACGTATAGTCTCTTCCGATACATCGTAAAGCTGGCTGAGTTCACTCACTACTACCCGCCGTTCAGCCTGCAGCTTCATCAATATCTCATTTCTTCTTTCGATGGCAAGCATAGCATCGCCTCCCGGTTTTCATTTTGTATAATCACCGGAAGTGCCAAAAGGCACATTCCGGGATTGGACGCAGTCGCCAAGGTCTCGGGCAAGCCCGGACTTTGGCTCGTCGCCTATACAAGGAACTGCACCATACAACAACTGTGCAAGGTGCAGTTTTACAGATTCCGTCTCTGCCCTGTTCTTTCTCAATTACAGGATTGCATCCCGGATCTGTGCGTCCGGATGTGCGATAACAGAAGAATCCAGATACATTCCGCCCTCTGCCGCAACCATTTTTGCTCTCTCGATCGCTGCCTCTACCGCTGCCACTTCACCGGTGAGCATCAGATAAGATTTTCCGCACATACCTCTTGCGACACGAAGTTCTACAAGATCTACGATCGCGGTCTTTGCCGCTTCATCCGCTGCCACGATGATCGTTGTGGCATCGTATGTCTCCATGATACCAAGTGCTGAAACCTCTTCGATCTTAGCAGCACCATAGATAGCTGGGAAAATGGATTCGTGTGGGTTACCGAGTACAAAACTGTTGATCAGGTGCTTTTCATGCAGTGTTTTCGCAGTTTCAACCGCTGCATTTACGGCACTGAGATCCCCTGAAATGATTACGATATATTTTCCCGGACATACGGTCTGTGCTTCAATGATACTGACTTCAGAGGTCTTGACCATAGCGTCTGCCGCTACGACACCTGCTGAAACAGTCTTATATTCTACCATTCCAATTGCCTTACTCATTTACCTGCACGTCCTTCCTGAGTTTCTATGATTACATATTTGTCGCTTACTTCACTGACTGTTCCGTCAATGGATGCGTGGATTCCGACGCTCAAACCTTTCGCCGGCTCTGCGATCATCTGACCGCGGCTGACTTTATCTCCGACTTTTACGATCGCGCTCGCCGGTGCTCCGATATGCTGGCTGAGTAAAATTTTCACTTTACGAACCGGCACTTCTGATTCATCGAGGGGAGCTTCTTTGTTGTACTTCGTCAGATCCAGTCTCGCCATCAGACGTTCCATCGGAACTTTGCGGTATTCGCGTTCTTCTCCGACCGGAGCTGCCTCTACCTGCGGAGGTTTGATACCGTTTGCGCGAAGTCCCGCCTTATACTCTGCCATCAGCGTTCTCGGTGAGAGACCCTGGAAGCAGGAGTACAGTTCACACAGACCACAGGAACAACAGAAGAATGTGTTCAGGAAAATGTTAGGCTCCTGAATATCCTTGCATGTTGCGGCACGCATGAACAAATGCGGCTCGATCGGATGACCGAGACGGTTTCTCGGACAGAGATCGGTACACATCGTACACTGACAGCAGCTTGCCGCCGCACGTTTCAGATCGATCGATGTCTTCTGTCTCTTTCTCTGCACGATCAGATGCTCTTCCGGCAGTACCAGAACCGCATTGGTCGTCTTTGTCACCGGCTGGGAACCGCTTCCGATATTTCCCATCATCGGTCCGCCGATAAAATACACCGGATTCTTTGTTGTATTTGCTCCGGCAAGCCGAACCGTTTCCTCAATTGTAGTTCCGATCGGTACCCGTACCGTCACCGGATGTTCCACCTCGGCAACGACAGATACCAACTTATCTACAACCGGAGTATTCTGATTCATTGCACGATATACGTTGTATACAGTTTCAACATTGAATACGGCAACGCCGCATTCGATCGGAAGTCCGCCCGGGCGTACGACTTTTCCTGTCACTTCATAAATGAGAACGACTTCGTCACCGGCCGGATATACTTCATCGAGAAGTCCGAGACGAACTTCCGGATATGCGGTGATAACCTGGTTCAAAGCGTCGATCGTCTTTGTATACGCTTTCTTGATACCGATGATCACTTCTTTTGCGCCGACTGCCTGACCGATCAGATGGAACGTATCAACGATCTCCTGTGCATATTTCTCAAGAAGCTGTCTGTGAAGTCTCAAAAGCGGTTCACACTCTGCACAGTTCAGAATGATCGTATCCGCGTTCTCATTCAGCTTTGCATATGTAGGAAAGCCTGCACCACCAGCGCCAACGATACCGTTTTGCTGCATTATGCTGCTTAATTCTTTCATATCCATAATTTCACTACTCCAGTCCTGTTCCGTCGTCAATAATTCCTACGATCGCTGCATCGACAGGCGCATCCGGCATTCCGACACCGACTCTCGCGGCGCTTCCCTGCGCAACCAGTACAAATTCGCCGATTCCCGCGCCGATCTTGTCGATCGCGATGATCTGCTTTGCCCCGGTCTGCATATGTTCCAGAACGTCTACGATCATGAATTTATTGCCGACTAAATTTTCACTTTTCCGTGTCGAAACAACACTTCCTACTACTTTTCCTATCAGCATATGACACCTACTTTATAATACGGACCGTATCTCCGGTCGTAATCTTTGCAGCATTTGCTTCATCGGTATCAATATGCATCTCAAGCGTAAAGCTGTCATCCACACGGATCTGTACATGATTGAATACGGTACCGCGCTCGTTCTCTGCCTTTACGGAAACGATATCTCCATCATGCACACCGGCTGCCATGGCATCTTTCGGCGCCATATGGATATGTCTTTTTGCGATGATGCAGCCCTCGTCCAGGTAGATCGCACCTTTCGGTCCGACTACGGCGATCGCTGCGGATCCCTCAACATTTCCGGATTCCCGGATCGGAGCTTTCACGCCAAGGCGAAGCGCATCTGTTGCAGAAACTTCGACCTGCGATCTGCTTCTGACCGGTCCTAAGATCCTTACGTTCTCAATGGCACGGAGTTTCAGTCCGACGATCGTAACGGTCTCGTTCGATGCGAACTGTCCTCCCATCAGCTCTTTGCGTTTCGTAAGCTGATATCCTTCCCCGAACAGCGCTTCCACATGTTCCTGCGTCAGATGGATGTGTCTTGCGGAGACACCGACCGGAACCAGATACCCGTTCTCCTCTGAAGCTTTCTGATGTTCGATAGCTTCCAATACCATCTTCGTAATCAATGCTACGTTATTATTGTCCATATCAATTCTCCTCATCTCTTATGCAGTATGCTCTTTTCAGATCACTGTCTGCATAGTCTGATGCTCCGAAGCGAGGGCACTCCGGAAACTTCAGATCGGTTCCCGGAATCCCCCCGCGGGCATCGGCATGACAGCAGTCAATTATTTGATTGCCGGAAGAATTTTCTCAACATCTGTATGAGGTCTCGGAATTACGTGAGTAGCTACAAGCTCTCCAAGTCTTCCTGCTGCTTCTGCACCTGACTCCACTGCAGATTTTACAGCTCCAACATCTCCGCGGACCATAACAGTTACAAGACCGGATCCGATCTTCTCTGTTCCTACCAGAACAACATTTGCAGCTTTTAACATTGTATCCGCTGCTTCAATCGATGCTACCAAACCTCTTGTTTCAACCATTCCCAATGCTTCCTGTGACATTCTTTTTTCCTCCTTTTGAATCAGAATCGTCTCTGCCGCCTGCTCCGTCTGCTTCGCAGTTCTTCTCACTCTCTGAACCGTCTTTGCCGGCGCTTTTGCGGTTGTTGTTTTCTTTGCGGATGCAGCTTTTGCCGTGCTTTTCTTCGCCGCACCTGCTGCTTTGGATGAGTCTGCGCTCTTTCCTGTGCCTGTCGGCTTCTTTTCCTCTGCCATGATCACTGCCCTCCGTTACGCAATCCGGTTTGCGCTGTTGTTCACAAGTTTTAACACCTCTTCGTGCGGGCTTGGTATCACAACATACGCGACCGGTTTTTTAATTCCATTTGCTGCGGCAGTTTCAATGGCTTGCGTTACTGCGGAAACGTCTCCGCGAATGATGATCGTTACAAGTCTTCCACCTAATTTTTTTTCCCAGGTAACCATCTCCACTTCCGCTGTCTTACACATGATATCCACTGCTACGACTGCTGCTGTTACACTCGGGATTTCAAAAAATCCATACGCCTGTCCCATGAGACTGCTCCTTTACCTTTTCTTATGGCTTTGATTATACAGTAGGAAGAATTTTCTCTACGTCGTTGTGCGGTCTCGGGATTACATGAGTCGCTACAAGTTCTCCAAGTCTTCCTGCTGCGTCTGCGCCTGTCTCAACTGCTGCTTTAACAGCTCCAACGTCTCCGCGAACCATAACAGTTACAAGACCGGATCCGATCTTCTCTGTTCCTACCAGTGTTACCTCAGCTGCTTTTGTCATTGCATCTGCTGCTTCGATTGCTGCTGTAAGTCCTCTTGTTTCTACCATTCCTAATGCCTGCTGTGCCATTGCCATTTTTAAATCCTCCTAAACTTCTTCTATAAATATTTTGTTTGGTTTGCCTTTATCCATTCCGCTGAGTTTCAACATCTTTTCCGTATCTTCCGTCGGTCGTGCGATCTCGTATTCCGTCACGACTCCGGCGAGCTGTTCTGCTCTCGCCTTTGCGGCTTCAAGCGCTGCCGCCACATCCGAAACGCTTCCGCGAAACTTGACCATTACGATCAGCGGTACCGGCAGTTCGTCTGCGTTTGCCGGTTTATTTTTATCAAAGGTCTCGAGACGGACATTTCCGGCTTTGCATCCTGCATCCGCCGCCGCAAATGCGGTTGCCAGTCCGAACACCTCCAACATGCCTACTGCTTCTCCCATATCGATTCTCCTTTTTGGGATGGCGCTTATTTATTCACGATCGCGATCTTTAAGCCTTCCTGTTTCAGGTTGGTCACATGCGCCTCGTTGATCTGCTCTAACGGGAACTCGTGTGTGATCAGTTCATCCATCGGAAGTCCGATCGCTTTTGCTCTCTTTAAGAAATCAAATGTTGTTGCATAATCTCTCAGTGTGTATACCCAGGATCCAACCAGTGTGATCTCTTTGGAGCAAAGATCAAAGTGCGGGTTGATCGTTGCATCTCCACCGTTGATGAAGAATCCAAGCTCACACAATCCACCGCCGTTGCGGATGAATTTGTAGATGTTCGCATGTGCGACCGGTGATCCCGTACACTGGAATGCAAAGTCTGCCAGATGTCCGTCAAATGCGTCTTTGACCGCGTCTGAAAGCGCTTCGATCCCTTTGTGATCCATGAAGTTTACAGATTTCTCTGCGCCCATTCTCTTTGCGAAATCCAGTCTCTGCTGATTTCCGTCTACCGCAACGATGTTCTCGATACCCATTGTACGGAGAACTGCGATACAGATCAGACCGATCGGTCCGCATCCCTGTACGACAACTCTGCTGTTAAATCTCAAGATTCCGGTTGTCTTTGCTCTCTCAACTGCATGTACGAGTACCGCACATGGCTCGATCAGGATTCTGGATTTCAGATCCAGGTCGCTTACGTTGAAGATCGAAGATCCCTCGCGGACAAGTATGTAATCCGAGAACCATCCGTTCAGATGAATGTCGTCGTCCGGAAGAAGTCCGTATACATCAGCTCCGCCGATGTTCTTCTTGTTCAGGTCGAACATCTCGATATCCGGATCATCTTTGAAGATCATACAGGTTACAACTTTGTCTCCGACTTTCAGTGCTTTTCCTGCGCTGTCCACTTTGACATTTTTACCCATCTTCACGATCTCTCCGGTTCCCTCGTGTCCGAGCGCTACCGGGATCAGTCCGAATGGATCTCTCTTAAATTCATGTGCGTCTGTACCGCAGACACCACATCCCTCTACTTTTACAAGAATGTCTCCGTCACCGACTTCCGGCATCGGGAATTCTTTGATGTCATAATGTTCCAGAGCCGTCAGCATTGCAACATGTGCAGTTTCCGGAATCGCCTGACTTTTGGAAGCTGCTGCCGGTGTTGCGGAAACCGGTGTTTTCAGCATACTTTCCAGTACCTGCTTAACGACTTCTTCTACATTTGCTGAATTCATTTCCATTATTTGTTACCTCCATTATCGAATGCACAAGGAATCGGTCATGACACAACGTCTTCTCTTTGTAAATGTGCTTGCACTTGTGAGTCCCTCGCCTGTGCGGCTTGCGATCGTAAATGTGCAGTAGCCCTCTCCGCCGAATCCAAGTGCCGCGTAAGATGGTCCGTTCTTTACAAGGATCGCTGTATCGATCGCCTTTGCATATGTTGTGATATTGTCCACATTCTTGGAGTGAATATGGGCGGAATGTCTGTTTCCGTGCTCCAGCCATACTGCCTGTTCCACTGCGTCGTCAAAATCTTTTGCTCTGACAACACCGAGGATCGGCATCATCAGCTCTTCCGCGATCAGCGGATGTTCTTTCGGTCCCTCAAATGTGATACATCTGATATTGTCCGGTACGGTAACGCCGATCATACCAAGCAGTGTCTTTGCATCTCTTCCGACACATTTGCGGTTCAGTTTGCCGTCTTTTAAAACCACAGCCGTCAGGGCATCCTGCTCTTCCTTTGTGATCTGATAGCATCCCTGCTCGGAAACCATATAATACATCAGTTCGTCCGCAATGGAATCCACTGCGACGATCTCTTTTTCCGCGATACATGGCAGGTTGTTGTCGAATGTGCATCCATTGACAATGTCTTCTGCCGCTTTGCGGATATCTGCAGTCTCATCAACCAGAGCCGGCGGATTTCCCGCTCCTGCGCCGATTCCCCGCTTACCGGAGGAAAGGACTGCGGTTACAACTCCCGGACCGCCTGTCGCCGCGATCAACGGAATGTCTTTGTGTTTCATCATAATATCGCTGGATGCCAGCGTTGGTTTTTCCACCGTACATGCAATATTATCCGGTCCGCCTGCTTCCAAAGAAGCTTCGTTCAGCAGATTGATCGCAAAGATGGATGTCTTGATTGCTGCCGGATGCGGATTGAATACAACGGTATTTCCTCCTGCCAGCATGCCGATCGTATTACAGAGAACGGTCTCGCTCGGGTTCGTACATGGCGTGATCGCGCCGATCACTCCGAACGGTCCCATCTCGATCAGTGTCAACCCACGGTCGCCCGACCATGCGGTTGTCGTAATATCCTCTGTTCCGGGAGTCTTTTCGGCAACCAGTACATGCTTGAGGATCTTATGTCCCACATTTCCCATGCCGGTCTCCTGTACTCCCATCCGTGCCATGATCTCCGCATTCTCTTTGATCTTTGTACGGATATTGGATATGATCTTTTCTCTCTGGTCCATGGACATTTTTCCGACGATCTTCTGCGTCTTCTTTGCAGCTGCAATGGCTTCGTTCATATCTTTGAACACCCCGTGGCTGCCGGACACATCCGAAGTGATCTGCATCTTCGCCATCACTTCCTGAACGATGTCCTGGACCATCTGTTCATTTACAGACACGCTACTACCTCCTCGAACACTTTTTTGCCGTAAGCCGCGATCGCCGTATCTTCCTCCGCCGAACCGCCGCTCACGCCCAAAGCTCCAATGATCCTGCCATCTGCCATCAGCGGTTCGCCGCCGCCGAAGATCACGATCTTGCCGTCATTCGTAAACTGAATGCCGTACAACGACTGTCCCGGCTGGCTTAAGCCGCTCAGTGTCTCGGTGGACATCTTCAGGCTCGCCGATGTAAATGACTTATTTAATGCAATGTCAAAACTTGCTATGTATGCCCCGTCCATACACTGGACTGCGACAGGTCTCCCCGCCTGATCCGCCACTGCGATCACAACATTGACGCCCATGGACGCCGCCTTTTCTTTCACTTTTTCAATCAAGATATTGGCTTTGTCCAATGTCATCTTATGCTGTCTGCACTGACAGACATGTCCCTCCGTATGGGAGGCGGAAGCTGTTTTGCGCTCTTCCAATATCGCTTTCACGATGTTGGAGATTTCCTGTTCGTTCATAGCAAAACTCCTTCGCTTCGCTCGTGCTCATTTTCTTTCCTCTAGCTCAAAATCACATATGCTCCGCATATGACGCATGCATACGCATGCTTACTGATTTTTCGCTAAGTCCTCGGGTGAAAATGAATACTTCGCTTCGCTCGTGCTCATTTTCTTTCCTCGGACTTACATTCCCAACTGATCCATGACTTTCTTTGTGATAGATGCGATCAGGTCAGCGTCAGCGGTCGGTGCTTCTGCTCCGCTTGCCGCACATCCGCCTCCACAGCTGTGGCAGCTCGGTTTGCCTGCTTTTGCGTTCGGGCAGAGGTTTGCCGGATGTTTTCCTTTCAGTCCCATCTGTCTTCTGATCTCGTACAGTTTCTCAACCTGTTCTTTGTTGAGTTCCTGTGGTCCGCCGATCTGCATTGTCTGCCATAACAGACGAGCGTAGAACTCTACGGACTCCATCTTGTGATATGCGTTCAGCAGGGAATCGGAATAGGTCAGTGCTCCGTGGTTCTCAAGCAGGACTGCATCAAAATACTGCAGGTGCTCAGATACAGCGTCCGGAATCTCTACTGTGGACGGTGTGCCGTATTTTGCGATCGGTACGCAGCCAAGTGCGATAACCGCTTCCGGCATGATCGGCTGTGTCAGCGGAATACCTGCGATCGCGAATGTTGTTGCGTACAGAGGATGTGCATGTACAACGGATTTTACATCCGGTCTTTCTTTATATACACGCATATGCATCTTGATCTCTGAAGACGGTCTGAATCCTTTGTTTGCCTGAAGTACATTTCCCTCAGCGTCTACTTTACAGATATAGTCCGGTGTCATGAATCCTTTGCTGACACCTGTCGGTGTGCACAGAAATTCATTGTCGTTCAGTTTTACAGAAAAGTTACCGTCGTTTGCAGCAACCATTCCGCGGTTGTAAACCCGGCGACCGATCTCACACATTTCTTTTTTGATTTCGTATTCGTTTTGCATCCTTTTGTCCTCCTTGGATTTGTAAAACATAAAATTTGTTTTATGTTGCTTCTGTTTCCATATTACCACACAACCCCACACCAGTCAACTTGTTTTTACGTTGGTTTTGTGTTGGTTTCATGTTGGTTTCATATTGATTTTATTGAAATTTATCCTCCGATCTGACATTCGAGACCGGAGTTTTTTTCTGCTGTATCAAGCAGTATCTGCATCGTCTCCTGCGTCGGAGGTTCCACGTCGCCCATCAGATATTCTCGACCGAGACCTGTGTATTTATCCTGACCGAGCCGGTGATACGGAAGCAGATGAAGCCGCTTTACATTCGGAAGCGATCCGGCAAACACCGCAATATCCCGGATTTCCTCCGGCGTATCGTTGAATCCCGGGATCACCGGAATCCGGATACTTAACTCGGTCAAACCGGAAGCCGCGATCTTCTTCGCATTTTCCAGCATCAGTTCGTTGCTCTTCCCGGTAAATTCTCTGTGCTTGTCCGGATCCATATGTTTGATATCCAACAGATACTGATCCAGATCCGGCAGGATCCGCTCGATCACTTCCCACTCGGCGCATCCCATGCTTTCCATCGCCGTATGGATCCCGGATTCCTGCGCCGCCTTTAAAAGCGCCGCCGCAAATTCCGGCTGGCACAGGCTTTCTCCGCCGGAGAGCGTCATGCCGCCCCCGGTTCTGCGATAATACGGACGGTCTTTTTCGACGGTTTCCATGACTTCCGCCACAGTCACGTCTTTCCCGATCACTTTCGGTTCTCCCTGCACCATCATCGTCTGGATCTCATACTCCTGAGACTCCGGATTACAGCACCAACGGCATCTGAGCACACATCCTTTCAGAAAAACGATCGTGCGGATCCCGTCTCCGTCATGAATGGAATAACGCTGAATATCAAAAATACGACCTTTCGTTTTCCAATAGTCTTCCATGCCTCTTGTTTCCTCCCTGTCAGAATCCCTGCTCGGTTCTTCTGATAATGTCGTCCTGCAGTGATTTCGACAATGTCGTAAACAATGCGCTGTATCCTGCCACACGTACAACCAGATGCTTGTACTGTTCCGGATGTTTCTGCGCATCCAAAAGCGTCTCGCGGCTGACTACATTAAACTGCATATGACTTCCTTTCTGATCAAAATAAGAACGGATCAGTCCCGCAAAATTTTCGAGCCCTCTTCTTCCGCTCAGTGCGGATGGATGGAATTTCTGATTAAACAATGTTCCGTTGGACGCGATATAATGATCCAGCCGCGCCACCGAATTGGCTGCTGCCGTCGGTCCGTTCACGTCTTTTCCTGCCGACGGAGATACTCCGTCCGCTACCGGCGTGTGTGCCAGACGCCCGTCCGGTGTTGCTCCGGTCTGCGCGCCGAGCGGTACGTTCGCCGATACCGGATAAAGTCCGGCCTGGAACATTCCTCCGCGCGGATTGCGGTAATTAAGCAGTGGTTTTGTATAGGTATACGCCACTTTTCTCGCAAATGCATCCACTTCCGGAATATCATTTCCGAACTTCGGCACTTCCTCGATCAGTTTCAGGATCCGCTCGCCGTTTGCTTTCACTTCCCCGGATTCAGAAAGCGCATGGATCGTCTTTAAGACCGCTGCGATCTCCGCTTCCCCGACGGATTCTCCCGACGAACGCATCGCAGATACCGTATCGGACGCCATCGCCGCCAGATCTTCCTGAGCCAGTCCTTTTCCGTAATTCAGCATCAGCGCCTGTTTCAGTTCTTTCATCGTTACTTTCTTTTCGTCGAAGACAAGCTGTTTCACCGCATAGAGTGAATCTGCCATATTGGCAACTCCGAATCCCTGCGGTCCGGTAAAGTTATAGACAGCGCCGCCCTCCTGCACGGATTTTCCGCGTGCCATACAGTCATCCACCATCGATGACAAGAACGGAAGCGGACACCGCTCCGCATGCGCCATGTCGATCGCATTGTCGGCATTGACAAGCAGTTTGATCGCATAATCCATCTGGATCTCATATGCATGGAAAAATTCTTCAAAAGTTTCCATCTTTTCCACATCGCCGGTCTCAGGTCCGACCTGAGCGCCTTTGTCTTTTCCATTGGAAAATACCAGTTCCAGCGGACGGCACATATTAAAGAATGCCGCGTCATGCCACCCCTCGGTCTTTCCTGCTTTCTGCGGTTCCACGCAGCCGATGATATTGTAATCTCTCGCATCCTCCAATGTCAGCCCGCGGCTTACAAGAGACGGTATGATCACCTCGTCATTATAATAAGCCGGAAGTCCGATTCCGGTACGCGTCAACTCTGCCGCCTTGATCAGAAATTCATGCGGCGTTCCATTCCACACACGCACCGATAACGACGGCTGCGGAAGAAATACATGCATAGATGCCTGAATGCTCATAAATGACAAGTCATTGGTCACATCGATCCCCTCGGCGTTCTGTCCGCCTGCGATCAGATTCTGGAACAGGCTGTATCCCGCAAATCCCTCTGCGGACGCCGCATCTCTGCATTTGTTCAGGTCATTTAACTTCACCCAGATGCAGTCCATCAATTCCTGTGCCTGCGCGCGGGTGATCTTTCCGCTGTCGAGATCTTTCTTATAATAAGGATACATATACTGGTCAAACCGTCCCGGGGAGATCGAATGTCCGCTGGACTCGATCTGCAGAAGCTGCTGTACGAACCAGAATGACTGACATGCTTCATAGAAGCCGTTCGCGCCCTTTTCCGGCACATTGGCACAATTCTGTGCGATCACAAGCAACTCCATCTTCCGAACCGGATCCGTACATTTCTCCGCTTCTTCAAGCGCAAGCTTCGCATATCTCCTTGCATAAGTCACTGCCGCATCACAGCTGATCATCACCGCTTCCAGAAAACGGGAACGTTTCTGATAATCGCCGTCCGCGAGGCTGAGTTTTGCCAGCTCCGCTTCCGCTTTGGCGCGGATCCCGGAAAATCCGATCTCAAGCACTTCCCCATATTTTACGGTCACATGTCCGACGCCATTATAAAAATAATTTCCCGGCGTAAACATATTGTGCTCCATCGCCAGCAGTGTCTGCGGCTCCATATAGGACGTTGCAAGTTCGCTCGTCGTCTTTCCTTTCCAGTAAGCATTCGCCGCTTTTAATTCCTGCTTTGTCTGCTCGGAAATATAGAACGGATCCGCCAATCGCGTCTCCACCGTGTCAAACTCGTCTTCCAGCCATTCATAAGAAAATTCCGGATAAGTCTGACAGCCTCGCGGTGCGATTGTTGTACTTCCGACGATCAATTCCTGATCGCGGATCACGATCGGCAGATTCTCAAGAATGTGCGCAAATGCTTTCGCACGCCGGATGATGATCGGCTCGCCCTCTGTCCGGCGATAGGATTCCGTAATCAGGACCGCCCGTGTCGACTCGATCTCCGGCATCTTTGCATACAGATCTTCTACCAGCTTCGTAATACGCTCACTTTTCGGAATATCACTGCTGTCATAAGTGTATAATCCCATTGCTCTTTTCTCCTTTCTTTTCAGATACGTTCATTATACGTTACGCCTCCCTATAAGTCAACAAAAACCAACATTACTCTCAAACTATTTTTGATTATCTCCCACATAAAACAACACTTTTTATATTGGTTTTCGTTCTATTTTATTGGTTTTTTCTGTTTTTTCATTGACAAAGTGATCAAAAGGATGCATACTGTATTTATCACTTAGCAGAAAGGAATGACCACGATGGCAGCATCGGAATTTGACATCCATACGCACACCATTGCAAGCGGGCACGCTTCCACCGCCACGATCACCGATATGGCGAAAGCGGCGGTCTCACGCAATTTAAAACTGCTCGGGATTTCCGACCACGGTCCGGCAACGCTTGGCGGCGGCAGACCATCTTATTTTCGAAATTTAAGCTATGCGCCGAGGAAACGGCTCGGTGTGGAAATGCTCTACGGCGCCGAAGTGAACATTCTGGACGAGAACGGCAGTCTGGATCTGGAGGATTCGATCCTCGCCCATCTTGATTATGTGATCGCAAGCATCCATAAACCGGTCAAAAAACCCGGGACAAAAGAAGAGAACACAAGAACCTATCTCAACGCCATGAAGAATCCTTATGTAACGATCATCGGACACTGCGACGATGTGAAATATCCGGTGGACTATCTTGCCATTGTCCGCGCCGCGATGGAACATCAAATACTTCTCGAGATCAATAACTGTTCCCTTTCCCCGGACGGCTACCGCGGCGATACCCGTTTTAACGATCTGATGATCCTGAATCTGTGCCGGCATTTTCATTATCCGATCCTACTCTCCAGCGACAGCCACGGCACCAAACACGTCGGAGATTTTACCTACGCGCAGGAGCTCCTGAAAAAAGCGGATTTTCCAAAGTCACTTGTACTGAATAACTCCGCCAGTGAATTTCAGGCATTTCTGCAAAAAAGGAAACGACGATGAAACAGATTGAAATTCCATGTCATCTGTTCCATCGTCTTTTTACTTCCAGGGCGCAGGTCACCTACTCGATCGTAAACTCGTACGCAATGTCCTTTTCCGCATCGATGCGGTAATCTTCTTCCACATCACTTCCCCAACTGTCAATCCCGCCGACGCCTCTCACTGCACCGCAGATCGTAAGCACCGTTCTTCTCGCAGCCGGAAGTTCCTCGTGATGCGTTGCATTTTCCAGCTCTTCCGCTGTATACGGAATACAGGCAAATCCAAACTGTTTTTCACCGGATGTAAACGTAAGACCGGACTTTTTCACATTGTCCGAGCTGTTATCCAATGTTTTACTCCGATATACCGTCACCCATTCCGTCTCCATGTGCATTCCGCATTCCTGCGGGACAAGATACGGCGTGACCGGAAGACCATCCACCTCATAGACACCCGGGATACCGCCCGCCATCCGATCCGGATAAGTCTCCCCTGATAACCCCTCATACACATAACCATCCGCCTTTGTCGGCATCACAAAACGCATCCCGAACACCGGAAGTTCCGGCAGCCCTTTCTCACCGTGATACTGTACGTTCACATGAATTTTTCCGTCCGCAGTCACGTGATATGTCACGTCCACCGTTGTCGCCGGAACCGTGATCGTCTCATAAGTATAAGAGATTTCCGCTTCTTTCGCATACTCATCATTGCTGTAACCATTATTCTGAGGCGGCAGGAAATTCTCTATCGAGCCCCCATCCACAGTGATACGGATCCCCACACATTTCTGGAACAGATCCGCACTCAGCCACATTCCGGACTTTACCGGAAATCCATTTCCCCGGTCATTATCCGTTGTCGCTCTCCAAAATGTCGGTCGCGGAGAGCGGTACAGCCATTCTTTTCCATCTTTCACAAGAGATTCCAGTCCGCCGCGCATGTAGGAGAAAATATAATCGAATCCCTCTCCGTGAACGCCAAACGTCGCGTCTCCGTATACGATTTTTAATTTATTTGTGCAGTCCATAATAATATTTCACCTCCTGCATTGCCGGTTTTTCCATACGATCCGCAAAGACGATTCCATTTCCGGAAAATTCATAATCCGACGGACGGTCGTCGAAATCGCCGCCGTAGCGCAGCACCTTTTGCCCGGTCACTTCATCTTCCATGAGGATCGCCTGATCGATATAATCCCAGATAAATCCGCCCTGATACATTTCATACTGATCCAAAAGATCGATGTAAGACTTCATACCGCCCAAAGAATTGCCCATATCGTGCATATATTCACAGAGCAAAAACGGCTTCTTCGGCTGATCTTCCAGATACTCGCGGATCTGCTGCGGTTTCGCATACATCCGGCTCTCCATATCGGAAATACAGTCTTCATAAGCACGGTTATGTACTACCCCCTCATAATGTACGAGACGGTCCGGATCTGTCTCCTTATAGTAAGCGTTCATCTCTTTCAACACATCCCCGGCATAGGATTCATTTCCCAACGACCAGAACAAAACGGACGGATGGTTTTTAAACACTTCAAAATTCGTCCGCGCACGGTCCAGAACAACCTCGCGCCATGCGTCAAAGCTTCCCGGCACATTCCACGACGGATCGATCGCTCCCAGCTTCTGCCAGGAACCGTGAGACTCCAGATTCGTCTCCGCCATCACATAGATCCCCGCCTCGTCACAGCGGTAATACCAGCTGATCCGATCCGGATAATGACAGGTGCGCACAGCATTAATATTGTTTCTCTTCATGCACGCAATGTCGAAAATCTCATCTTCTTCCGAAATGCTCCGTCCCTCGGATGCATTCCACTCATGCCGGTTGACACCGTTGATGATCAGACGCTCTCCGTTTAATTTCATCAGACCGTCCTGCATACAGATCTTACGGAATCCGACGTCATAAGGTACGATCTCCGCCACATTTCCATCGGGATCCAAAATCCGGATCTCCAGACAATACAGCTTCGGGTCCCGGTTGTCCCACTGCCGCACCGGCTCCGGCACATCCGCTTTCCACGCAAGACGGACAGTTCCGTCCTTTTGTATCTCGAAATTATTCATGGAAATCTCTCCGGACAAAATCCGGCGCTCTTCCTCTTTCAGACAGATCACGGCGCTCGCTCCCGAAAGATCCGCATCTGTTTCCGCTGATATTTTTAAAGTCAGATCCAACGCGCCTTTTTGTGCTTCCGGCTCATAGGATGCTTTCGCCCACATATCTGTCACATGGATTTTCGGCAGTCCGTACAGGTTCACATCGCGGAACAATCCAAAAAAGCGGAAAAAATCCTGATCTTCCAAAAATGCCGCGGTGCTTCGTTTGTGAACTTCCACCGCCAGACGGTTGCCCTTTTCTCTCACATATGGCGTGATATCGAATTCCGACACGGTAAAACTATCCTCCGCATAACCGACAAACGAACCGTTGACCCATACATAAAGCGCCTGCTCCGCGCCCTCGAAGCTTAAGATGATCCGTTTTCCGACGAGCGCTTCCTCCAGATCGAATATCCGCACATAAGAGCCGACCGGATTATAGTCCGCTTCGCTGAACATGCCGTCTTCACGCTCATGTAACGTACCCGCCGGTCTTCGATATTCTTTTCCCTCCCACGGATACATCGTATTAATATAATGAATTTTGTCGTAACCGGCGATCTCGATATGGCGCGGGACTTTGATCGGATCAAATCCTGACACGTCATATTCTTCTTCGTAAAATGCCGCCGGCCGCTCTTTCGCATTAACGGAATAGCGGAATTTCCATATTCCGTTCAATGACTGCTTCAATGTCTCACGATTTTCCCTCAGAGATTTCTCATCCTCATAAAACCTGTGATCACTGTGTGCGTCCAGCCGGTTGACCCGAAATATTTCCGGCTGATCCAGCCATTTGATGTCTGCATGCATTGCGATCCCTCCTGTCTTTTTCTTTTTTTCGCTTTTTTATCATACCACGAATCCGTTCATTCTGCACGACATCTTGCCCAAAAGAAAACAGATTTTTTGTGAAAACTAACAATTTTCCCCAAAAAGAAACGCTGTCTCCCCTGCCGGGCAGACAACGTTTCTTTCTCTCAGAAGCCGCAGGCTCGCTTACGCTCTCTTCGCCAGAACCTCTGTCTCATATGTTTCGATCTCGTCAAACCATCCCTCTGCTGCAACGCCGCATCTTCTGCAGTACTCTTCCCATACGTCTCCGAGCGGAAGCGTCTTGCACTGTTCCATCAGAACCATCTTCTTTGTCATCTGGTTCGTATCCTGCAGATCTTTCAACATCGCACTCGGTGTACACAACGCATTCAGCAGTGCTTTCTGGAAGCTTCTGAATCCGGTCACCCATGCGGAGATACGATTGATGGAAGCGTCAAAGTAATCCAGCGCAATGTATGTACGATCCAGCCCATTCTCACAGCGCACGATCTCCTGTGCGATTTCTTTCGTCTCATCGTCAAACAGTACCACATGGTCGGAATCCCAGCGGATCGGGCGTGTTACATGAAGCGCGATCTCCGGGAAGAATGTCAAGAGCGCCGGGATCTTATCGGAAACCATCTCTGTCGGATGATAGTGTCCGTTGTCCATCAGCGGCAGACATTTGTCCATGTTGGCTGCCGCGTAGCTCAGTGAGAATTCGGCAGATCCGACTGTATATGCTTCCACTCCGATTCCGAACACTTTCGATTCCACACATGGTTTTACCATATTCGGATCATATGGTTCGGAAAGGATCTCATCGATGGATTCTTTATAACGCATTCTCGGTCCCATGCGGTCAGCCGGAACGTCTTTGTATCCGTCGCCTGTCCAGATGTTCATCACACATGGGATTCCTGTCTGCTCTGCAAAATATTTGGAAATGCGGATGCAGGCTTTTCCGTGCTCGATCCAGAATTTTCTTGTCTCTTCATCCGGGCTTGACAGTGTCAGTCCGTCTTTTACCATCGGATGTGAGAAGAATGTCGGGTTAAAGTCCAGACCCATTCCTCTTTCTTTCGCAAAATCCACCCATTTCTGGAAATGCTTTGGCTCCAGTTTGTCGCGGTCTGCGAACTCGCCGTCCTCGAAAATCGCATAGCACGCATGCACATTGATCTTTTTCTTACCCGGCATCAGGCTCATCGCCTTGTCCATATCCTGAAGCAGTTCTTCCGGGGTTCTTGCTTTTCCCGGATAATTTCCTGTCGTCTGGATCCCTCCGGTCAGCGGACCGTCATGATCAAATCCGATCACGTCGTCTCCCTGCCAGCAATGCAGAGACACCGGAACGTTCATACATTTCTCGATCGCAGCGTCTGTGTCCACACCTAATTTTGCGTAAATCTCTTTTGCGGATTCATATCTTGTAGCCATTGTTTTATCCTCCTTTTATGAAGAGCCTTTCTGCTCTGTCATTTTTGATCTGTCATTTTTGATCTGTCATGTTTCATATCGGACGGTTTCCGTTCTTATCGGCGATACCATTTGATATCGAACGATTCGCCGATACAGGTTCTTGCCTCCGGAAGACTTGCAAATACGCCGTCGTGCAGCATCTGAACCGTAATATTTCCGATCGCCGTCGCCTCCGTCGGTCCGGCGGAAACGTTCTTTCCTGTATATTTGGCGGTCAGTTCATTCAAATATCCCGCATTGGCGCCGCCGCCTACTACATAGATCGTATCGTATGTATTGCCGGTGATCGCTTCGATCTCTTTCACCGTATCGCCATAGCATTTTCCAAGGCTGTTGTAGATCACGGCTGCGATCTCGCCTACGGTCTGCGGCACGGTCTGTCCGGTCGCCCGGCAGAAATCCTGCACCGCCTTGATCATACTCTGCGGTGCAAGGAAACAATCGTCGTTGCAGTCCACGATCGAATCGATCGTCTCTTTGGACGCCCGCTCGCAAATCTCGGCAAAGGAAAGATCTTCTTCAAATTCTTTCTTCACCGACTGGATCATCCAGAGTCCCATGATATTTTTCAGGAAACGGAAACGGTGATCGTAGCCGCCCTCGTTTGTAAAGTTCGCCTGCATACTTGCCATCGAGCAGTCCGCCTCTTTGCGCTCGATCCCCATCAGCGACCATGTACCGGAACTGATGTAGATCGCATTGTCATCGTTGGTCGGAACGGAAAGCACCGCCGATCCGGTATCGTGTGTTGCCGGAAGTACGACTTTACAGTCAAATCCGACTTCTTCCTGTATCTCCTTTGTAAAGTTTCCTACAACGGTTCCCGGCATGGAGACCGGACGGAACATCTTCCGGTTATAGCCGAGCATCTCGATCAGTTCATAATCCCAGTCATTTGTCTTCGGATCGATCAACTGTGTGCTCGTCGCATTGGTGTACTCCATCTTTTTCACACCGGTCAAAAGGAACTGGAAATAATCCGGGATCATAAGTAAAGACTCCGCCTGTTCCATATATTCCGGATGCTGTTCTTTTACCGCCATCAGCTGGTAGATCGTGTTGAACATCTGCTTCTGGATCCCGGTCCGCTCATACAGGGCGCTCTGTGAGATCACCTCGTATACTTTCTGATCCATCCCGTCTGTGCGGCTGTCACGATACCCAACAGTGTCCCCTAAGATCCGGTCGTCTTTGTCCAGTAAAACATAATCAACCGCCCATGTGTCAATCCCCATGGATACCGGGATCTTCCCCAGCTCTTTACATTTCTTGAGCCCGTTTTTGATCTCGGTAAACAGGCGTTTTACATCCCAGCACAATGTTCCGTTCACATTGTCCATTCCATTCGGGAAGCGGTAGATTTCCTCCAACTGCATCTTTCCGTCCGCAACCGATGCCAGCATATGCCGTCCGCTGGACGCCCCGATGTCAATGGCTAAATAGTACTTCTCCATTTTGTGCCTCCTTCATACTTTTTAGATTCTATCCCTATTATAATTAGTAAAAGCGCACAAAAAAAGGACGCTATTTACAAAAAGCTACAACCTTATTTGCAGATTTTTGTATTCAAGCGTCCTCATTCGCCTCTGTTTCTTTCCCGATACTCTTTCGGGCTCATCCCGTACCTCTCCCGGAACTTCCTGTAAAAATAACTGGTATTGTCATACCCCACCGATTCGATGATATCCGTCACGGGAACCGCGCTGCTCGTCAAAAGATATGCCGCCTGACTCATCCGCTTGTTCTGAAGCAGTTCTTTGTACGTCTTTCCGGTCCGTTTTTTGATCTCCCGGCTCAGCCAGTACACATCATACTTCATCATCTCCGCCAGTTCCGTCAGACTTCCGCTTTTGTAATGTTCCTCGATGTAATTTAAGACCGTCCCGACAAGCTCGGTATCGAACCGGATGCTTCCGGTTTCCATTTTATCCATATAATTTAAAAGCTGCAAAAGAAGAAGCCCCATCGTGATCTGATTACAGCTTCGCTTGTTCGCCATATCATAAAAAATCGTCCACACCATATTCTCGATCAGATTCTGGATCGGCAGGATCTTTGACACATGGAAATATAAATAAGAAGCGAGTTCATTTTTCCGGCATAACGTTCCGACAAGAAATTCTTTTAACGCATTGTCTTCCTCCCCCATCATTGCAAACGCCATGTTGAAAAACTCTGGCAAAATGATAAAATTCACCGCAATATCTGTCTCCTTTGCCGGAAGAATCTCCTGCTCCGCATTCTGGTTGAGAAAAAGAAGATCTCCCTCCTCCAAAACCACCTGATTCCCGTCGATGATATGCGTCGTCGTCCCCTGACACATATAGATCACTTCCACATAATTGTGACGATGCTTCGGAAAACGGATAAACCGTGTGTGCGGGCGCACCTGGATCAGTTTACCTCGTTCCAAAAGTTTATCGCAATCCACGATCAGCTCTTTTTTTTCCGTGTAAATCTGCTGATCGATATTGTCCCTTCCATTCAGGATCCGCTGTTCTTCTTCCGTGATCACAGACAATGCCCCAAGCAATTCTTGATCCATCTCTACACTCCTGCAATCTGCGCGATCTCTTTTGCCAGTTCCATATATTCCGCCGCGCTCCGGCTGCTCTTTTTATATGCCATGATCGGCGCGTGATTATCCTGCGACCACTCGATCCCGCTGTCCACACGGATATAGGTGTCGAACACCCGGACGTCTTCCAGTTCTTTCAACGTCTCCAATGTCTGTTTGAAATAGCTTTTCCGCGTGTCCACTTTCGTGATCACAAGACCGCCCAGTTCCAGTTCCGGCGCGATCTGCCGCACCTGCTCGAGAAACTCAAACATATTGCCGAGACCGAACAGCCCCCACGGCGTCGACTCCACCGGGATCACGATCTTATTGGACGCGCAGAGAATATTCATCACCCATCCGCCCAACGTCGGCGGCGCATCGATCAGGATATAGTCATACATTTCGGATTCCACGATATTTGCCAGACATTTTCTTAAAATATACTCTCTCTGCCACTTTGTAAACAACTCATACTCGATCGAGCTCATCAGAGTCGACGACGGGATCAGATCCAGTCCCTCGTAGCGGGAATGGACGATATAATCCGTCAGATCATCCTGCCTGCGGATCCCCTCGTAGAGATTCTTTCCGCTCTGTGCATAAGAAAGCACCTGATCTTCATCAAACAAAGACAGGGACAGGTTCATCTGCATATCCCCGTCGATAAGAAGCACTTTATTGCCAAGCACACTCAGTCCATATCCCACGTTGGAACAGGTCGTTGACTTGCCGCTCCCGCCTTTATTATTTGCAAAGCAGATCACTTTTGTCTTTGCCATCTTTCCCACTCTCCCTTAACATTTCTTTTTTCCAGTCCATCGACGCCGGCTCTTTTCCAAAATGTTCCTCCACAAGCGCACAATATTCTTCATACGCCGCCGTGCCTTGAAAAGAACTTTTCAGCACGTCCCGGATACTCTTATAATACCATCCCATCGCCGCTTTGCTCTGCATCCGAAACCGCATCCAGAGATTTTCTCCGAACACCGGATAATCCCGGTGAATATCGCGCATATTGGAAAGCTTATCCGCCAGACCGATCATCTGTACTTCTCTCGGCGCTGTGCGCAGCCGGCGGATCGTCGTACTTTTCCGCTCTTCCCAGCTTTTGGACTTGTCCTCACTTTCACAGTCTACCAACATGGCGACCCGTTCTCCGAACCGATCTTCCAGCGTTTCTTTCGTCACTCCCGCGCAGTCCTCGATCGTATCGTGCAGAACCGCCGCGCAGATCACTTCCTGATCTCTCGTCATCGTCGTCACAATATCCGCCACCTCGATCGGGTGGACAATGTACGGGCGCTTCGTTCCTTTCCGAAACTGTCCTTCATGTGCCTTTGTCGCAAATTCAATGGCTTCATTCAGCATGCCCCATCCTCCTTCGTGATCGTCTCCATGTCCGCAGACAGCAATCTATATATGCACTGTATCGTCCGTGTACAAGGGGATATATGCCCTTGCACATGGACGCTGTATATACGCTATTCAAATGATACCATAAGAAACCGCCGTTCACAATGAAAATCAGTATACAAATTTCGTTCCATCCGCTATAATAAGTACTGTTCACAACGTGTTGCAGACATACGCCACGTTGTGCATGACTTTGAAACGAGGTTGATACCATGAAACAAAAAACGGTTTTTATTACCGGAGCCTCCCGCGGGATCGGCGCGGCATGTGCCCGCCGTTTTGCCAAAGCAGGCTACCATGTTTTTATCAATTGTAAACAATCCGTCGGCATTCTGCATGATCTAAGAGACGAGTTACGAGAAAACGGAGGATCCTGTGACGCTCTGATCGGCGACGTTGGCGATCCCGATCAGGTCGAAGCAATGTTTTCCACGATCCGGCAGACCGTCGGCGGACTCGACGTCCTCGTCAATAATGCCGGGATTGCCTGGCTCGGTCTGTTGACCGATATGCCCAACGCAGACTGGGATCGGATGATCGGAACAAACCTTTCTTCCGCATTCTACTGTTCCCGGGCTGCCATCCCCTATATGGTTTCCAAAAAGCAGGGGCGGATCATCAACATTTCTTCCATGTGGGGACGCACCGGCGCTTCCTGTGAGGCTGCCTATTCTGCCGCCAAAGCCGGGCTCAACGGTCTGACTATGGCATTGGCAAAAGAACTTGCCCCCAGCAACATCCAGGTCAACGCGGTCGCCTGCGGCGTGATCGACACCGACATGAACGGATGTCTGAGTGAAGAAGACAAATACAGTCTGCAGGAAGAAATTCCCGCCGGACGTTTCGGCACCCCCGAAGAAACGGCAGATCTCGTCTTTGATCTTGCGGAAAACCATCCGTACATGACCGGACAGATCCTCGGATTTGACGGCGGATTTATATAAGGAGGATCTACTATGATCGACGTACACCATCTTGATACGATTTCCATGGATTGTTCCATGACCGAATTTGTCGGCACAACCGTGCTGGACACCATCGGGCTTGTCATCCCGGGAACCAGCCCGGCTCTGCTCGCCCGGATGGACTTAAAGAAACCTTACCGAAGTCTCGGACTTTTGAGTTCCCGTACCGGTGCTGCCGGGCAGATCAACGCAGTCGATGAAGCGGTCAAGTCCACCAACACCGAGGTCGTTTCCATCGAACTTCCGCGGGACACCAAAGGCTGGGGCGGGCACGGCAACTTTATCATCATCGGCGGCGACAATGTTTCCGACGTGCGGCGCGCCGTCGAGATCTCGCTGGAATTCACAAAAAAATATGCAGGAGAACTTTACATCAGCGATGCCGGACATCTGGAATTCACTTATTCCGCCAATGCCAGTCAGGCGCTTCATATGGCATTTGACGCGCCGATCGGAAGACCGTTCGGATTTTTCTGCGGTTCCCCTGCTGCCATCGGACTTGTGATGGCGGATCTTGCGCTGAAATCTTCTCCGGTAGAGATCGTCAAATATATGACGCCGACCCGGGGCACAAGCCATTCCAACGAAGTGATCGCCGCTGTCACCGGAGATGCTTCCGCCGTAAAAAATGCGGTGCTGACCGCGCGGGAAGTCGGATTAAAGCTTCTGATCTCCATGGGAAGCTATCCGGAAATCCCATCCGAACCTTACCTGTTCTGACAAACAGCATGATCATCGAATCACCGAAAGTGCCAAAAGGCATATGCCCCGCCGGATCTAAAATCCGTATGGGACATATGCCTTTATCTGTATTCCTTCCGGAACATATTCTTCTTCCAAAAGTTCGCCGATCTCGCGGATCCGCTGGATCTTTCCCGCCTCGGAAAATGGATACAGGCGCTCCACATATACCAGATCTTTCCGCAGTATTTCCAGCAGAACCTGCTTCAATTCTTCCAGTCCCTCTCCGGTACGCGCCGAAGTGCAGACGGTATAATCCGCCTGAAAATCCCGGAATGCCCCTGGCGTCTCCACCTGATCCTGCTTATTGAACAAGGTCACGATCGGTTTTTCTTTCACGCCGAGCTGGCGCAGCGTCTCATACACCACATACATCTGTGTGTCCATCTGCGGATTGGACGCATCGACCACATGGATGATGATATCCGCATAGATCGCTTCCTCCAATGTACTCTTAAACGCTTCCACAAGATGATGCGGCAGTTTCCGGATAAACCCGACGGTATCTGTCAAAAGAATGGTCTGCTTTCCGTCCAGCTCAAGCGCCCTTGTCGTCGTGTCGAGCGTGGAGAAAAGCATCGCGTCTTCCAAAATCCCCGCCCCGGTCAGCGCATTTTCAATACTGCTCTTTCCTGCCGACGTGTAACCGACCAGCGCCGCAACTTTCCGGTGGGACTCTTTTCTCTGGGTACGGATCAGTTCCCTGTGCTGTTCCACTTCTTTTAATTCTTTCTTCAAACGGCTGATACGCTCCCGGATCAGCCGGCGGTCCATCTCAAGTTTTTTCTCTCCAGGTCCCCTCGTTCCGATCCCGCCGCCGAGACGCGACAACGAATGCCCCAGTCCCACAAGCCGGGACGCCCGGTACCGAAGCTGTGCCAGTTCCACTTGGATCTTACCCTCGCTGGACACCGCCCGCGCCGCAAAAATATCCAGGATCAAAAGCGTCCGGTCCATCACCTTGCATTCCAGCTCCTGCTCCAGATTCCCGAGCTGTGCAGAACTCAGTTCATCATCACAGATGATCCCGGTCGCATCTGTTTCCCAGATCATCTCTTTTAATTCCAGGATCTTCCCTTTTCCGATGTAGGTTGCCGGATGCACCTGCTCCCGGTTCTGGATCATCCTGCCGGTCACGACCGCCCCCGCCGTCTTTGCCAGCTCGCCCAGTTCATCCAGCGAATCCTCCGCCGGATCACTGTCGCTTGTCCGGATCCCGACGAGGATCACCCGCTCTTCCTGTTCTTTCTGTTCATATAGTTCCATTTTTTGTCCGACTCACTTTCTGTTTGTAAACGTTCCTGCTCCAAAGTCCCATGTCCCACAAAATTCTCATGAGGATTTCATGAAAGTTTCACAAGAAATACCGGAAGCGGCGGATCATTTTTCCGGTTATAAAATTCATGCACAAGGACAAGCCACCGCTTTGGATCCAACGTTTTTAAAAAACCAAGGAGCGCAGTCCGCTCCTCGTATCCGGTGTCGCCTCCGCTGTAAATGCAAAGACTCATCACGCCGCCTGTTTTCAAAAGCTCCATACCGCTTGCGACCGCCGCCAGACTTGTTTCTGCTTTTGTCGCGACCGCATGATCCGCTCCCGGCAGATATCCAAAATTAAACATGATCGCCGCCGCTTCTTCTTTCACATAATAGGTCATCCGTTCATGCCCGTCCCGTATCAGCACTGCGCGCTCTGCAAGTCCGCTCTTCTCCAGCCGTTCTTTCGTATGTTCCAGCGCCGCATCCTGAATATCAAAGGCACAGACCCGTCCGCTTTCTCCGACCATCCTGCAGAGGAACTCGGTATCGCCGCCGTTGCCCGCCGTCGCATCGATGCACAGATCGCCCTCTCCGATATAGTCTTTCATGAAATTCTGACAGTATTCGGTGATCTGAAATCTTTTTCTCATCTGCTGTCTCCTTTTTGTGTCCGCACCCGTTTACAACTGCATCGATCCTAAAAATTCCGCTTCTTTCTTCGCCGTCTCATCATCCGGATAAAGTGTCAGATATGTTTCCATCTCCGCTTTTGCACTTGCCCAGTCCAGTTTTTTCTCAAAGCAGACGATCCGATTGAACTGCATCTCCTGAATCACCGCTGTGTAATCTGCCGTCTGCTCTTTTCCGTCCGCATCCGTATACACACTTGTCGCCGGAAGCTGGCACCCTTTTTCAAATGCAGTAAGCGCACTGTCATAATCTTCCAGATTCATCGCCGAAATCCCGATCAGGTTGTAAAGAGCCGGCGTCATCTCTCCGCCCAGATCCGCCGCCTTATTCAAAAACTCGATGGCTTTGTCATATTGTTTCAATTCGTAATATGCCATGCCGAGACCTCTGCTCGCCTCCGCCTGATAAAATACATCGTCCTCATCGGCGCCCGTATGTTCTTTTAAATAGGTATTGAACACCTCCGAGGCTTCTTTATATTTCCCCTGCTCTAAGAGCTTTGTCCCCTCCTCGATGTCTTTTCCTTTGTTTCCGAAAACAAGCACTCCCGCGACAACAAGCACTGCCGCGATCAAAATACAGATCCCTATGATCCAAGCTCTCGTTTTCCGCTGCCGTCTGCGCTTTTTGCGAACATTCGCCCTGTCTGAACTCCGTGTTCCCGTGCTCCGTCTGCCCTGACGGTTTCCCGCGTTTGTCCGTTTCTGATCCCGCACGGCATCCGATCTGCGCCTCTGTGTAGTTCCGTTTCTTTTTTTCTGTTCTGCCATAATCTCTGTCTTCTCCTTATCAGCAAAGCGTAATGACCCAGAATGAATTTAAAATATTGATCAGCATTACGCCCATATCTGCAATGATCGCATCCTGCATCGACACATATCCGAAAAAAGCAAGTATCAGAAGTAAAATCTTCATCCCGATCGCAAAGATCAGGTTCTGCTTCACCGCCCGGATCGTTCCCCGGGAGATCCGTATCGCATCGATGATGCGGGATGGTTCGTCTTCCATCAGAATCACATCCGCAGCTTCCAGCGCCGCATCTGCTCCGAGACCGCCCATCGCGATCCCGATATCCGCCCGCGCCAGCACCGGAGCGTCATTGATCCCATCCCCCACAAACGCCAGATTTTCACTTTCCATCTGACTGTCGATAAATTCCTCCAACTGCGCCACCTTATCTTCGGGCATCAGATTGGCATATACATACTCAATCCCCAATTGTTTTGCAACACTTTGCGCCACCCGTTCATTATCTCCGGTGAGCATGACCGCTTCAAGCTGATGTCTCTCCAGCCATCGGATCGTACGTTTCGCGTCTTTCCGCAGCGCATCCGAGATCAGGATATATCCGGCATATTCCCCGTCCACCGCCACATGGACCGCAGTCCCGATCTCCGACACCGGCTGATAATAGAGTCCCTGCCAGTTCATAAATTTGGAATTCCCGATATAGACATCTTTTCCATCGATCTCCGCCATCACGCCGAAACCGGAAAATTCTTTGATATATTTGACCCTGCCAAGATCCACATCTTTTCCATAAGCTTCCTGAAGCGAAACCGCGATCGGATGACTGGAATATGCTTCTCCATGCGCCGTCAGTTCCAACAGTTCTTCTGCCGTCATCCCTTTCGGACAGATTTTCTTCACATGGAATACGCCTTGCGTCAGCGTTCCGGTCTTATCAAAAATAAATGTCTCCGCTTTTGAGAGCGCCTCGAGGAAATGACTTCCTTTCATAAGGACTCCCTGCTTAGAAGCCGCACCGATCCCCCCGAGAAATGCAAGCGGAACCGACACCAGCAGCCCGAACGGACAGGCGGCAACGAGGAAGATCAGTCCCCGGTACATCCACGTCTCCGTATCGTGCGCCGGCAGCATCATCGGCGGCAGGATCATCACGAGAATCCCGAGACAGGTCACGATCGGCGTGTAATACTTCGTAAACCGGTCGGCAAACTTCTCAGTCTCCGACTTCTTCTTGTTCGCCCCCTCTACCAGTCCCATGATCCGCGACACCGTAGACTCCGCATATACTTTCGACACCCGCGCTTCCAATAGTCCGCTCAGATTGATACTTCCACTGTATACTTTCTGGCCGATCTTAACCTCGCCCGGTTCGGATTCTCCGGTCAACGCTTTCATATCGACCATACTGCTTCCCGCCGTGACAACCGCGTCAACCGGGATCTTCTCTCCCGGACGGATCACGATCACATCGCCCCGTTTCAGATCGGACGGCGCTACATTTTCCTCTTTATTGCCGACTTTCCGGTTGGCAAACTCCGGACGGATGTCCATGTATTTCGCGATCGACTTCTTCGTTCTGCTCATGGAAATCTCCTCGATCATTTTCCCGATCTGGAAGAAAAGGATCGCGCCGACCGCTTCTGTATATTTCCCGATGATCAGCGCCCCGACCGTTGCAAGAAGCATCAGAAAATTTTCATCGAAAAAATGCATCTTCCTGAAATTTCGGATCAACTGTGCGAAAACGCCAGCCGCCAACGCAAAATAAGCCAGCAAAAAACATACCGTCTCTGCCCCGCTCGTCCACTCTCCATCTCCTGCGGTATACAATGCCGCACGATAAAGGATTCCACCTGCGCCAAGTTCTATGAATTTGATCTTTACTGCCTTTGCCATATTCCCCATCTCACTTTACCCGTTTGCTGAATATTATACGGGAAATCCGCAGATGGGTCAAGAAAAGCATCGTCATCCGATGCAGTTCCTCCGACGCGCGAATCACCGGAAGTTCCAAAAGGCACATTCCGGGATTGTAAGCAGTCGCCAAGGTCTCGGGCAAGCCCGGACTTTGGCTCGTCGCCTATATAAAAAAGTCCCTCCGGTTTCCGCAGAAATCCATGGGACTTTTCCTTTTTGCCTGTATTACGCCGATGTACAAGGGGAAATATGCATCCTTGTACACCGACGCTGCCATTACTTTTTTATATAGCTTCCGCCGATCAGGTCGTTGGCCACACTGCTCATCCGATTGTGCTCTTCTACATAATCAATGCCGTTCTGTTCTTCGAGACATGCCTGGATCGCCTCATTCAAAGAGAGCATCTTATCGTCCAGCTCCGAAACCATCTGCGCACATTCGCGCAGATCCCGGCTGATATAATCCGGAGCGTTCCCCTCGAACTTGTAGTAGATCTTATGCTCCAGACTCGCCCAGAAATCCATCGCGATCGTCCGGATCTGGATCTCCACTTTCGTGTCCACAACGCTGTCCGAAAGAAAGATCGGAACCGACACGAGCATATGATAGCTTTTGTATCCGCTCTCTTTCGGGTTCTTGATATAATCTTTGATCGTCATGACTTTCAGATCGCTCTGGTTTCCGATCATCTCCGCCAGCCGGTAAATATCCGACGTAAAAGAACAGATCAGCCGCACGCCTGCAATATCATTGATATACCGAACCATATTCTCGATCGAGACTTCGTGTCCGTTGCGCTTTAACTTCTTGACGATACTTTCCGGCGTCTTGATCCTCGTCTTAATATGTTCGATCGGATTATACTTATGTACATGCTGGAACTCATCGTTTAAGATCTCCAGCTTTGTTCCTACTTCTTTTAATGCTGCATTATACAGAAAAATCACTGTTTTCCAGCTGTCAACGTCCTCATAATTCCGTATCGCATCGTTGATCTGCCGTTCTTCTCCCAAATTCTGTACTCCCTCCCGTATCTTCTTCCGTGCTGTCTGCGCAGCACGGAGAATTTCATTTTACGAAGAAATATCTCCGCATTTCTTTCTTCCTCTGCATTGTAGCATATTCTGATTTTCCTGTCATGATTTTCACTCTTTTTTAAGAAACATTACAGATCCAGTTTCATATCCCCGAAACGAATCCATTTTTTACGTCGCATGAATTCCGAAAATCCAAATGTGAGAGCCGCCGGAAGAACGATCTGGATCAGGAGGATCTTCAAGAGCACGACCACCGGCGCTTCGGTCTGTGTCATTACCTGCCAGGTCATGATCTGTCCCACTAACCCGGCGGTTCCCATGCCGGATCCGGTCGCGTTGTTCGTCATATGCAGAAGCATCGTACCTGCCGGTCCTAAGATCGCGCTGGAAAGGATTGCCGGCAGCCAGATCTTCGGGTGTCTTACGATATTCGGAACCTGAAGCATCGATGTGCCGATTCCCTGCGCCAGAAGTCCGCCGAACCCATTTTCCCGGAAACTTGCCACGGCAAACCCTACCATATTGCAGCAGCAGCCGATCGTCGCTGCGCCCGCCGCAAGCCCTGACAGATTCAGGATCACTCCGATAGCCGCCGAGCTGATCGGAAGCGTCAGGATCATTCCCATCAATACGGATACGACGATCCCCATCAAAAATGGCTGCTGTTCCGTTCCCCAGTTGATCAGCGATCCGAGCCATCCCATAAACCGTGAGATCGGCGGTCCCACAACCAGTCCGGTCGCTGTTCCGACTCCGATACACACAAATGGTGTGATCAAAATATCCAGTTTTGTCTTCCCGGAGATCAGAATACCGATCTCGATCGCAACGTAGGCAGCCACAAATGCTCCCAGCGGCTCTCCCGGTCCTGCCAGAAAGACGTTTCCGTCCGTCAGTACTTCTCCTGCAAGCAGTTTGCCCGCAAACGCTCCGATCATTCCTACCGTCGCCGCCGATACGACAACCAACTGATCTGCATTAAATTTCCTTGCCACACCGACACCGATCCCGGCACCTGTCATCGCCGCCGCCATCTTTCCCGCCATATACAGCATATTCCCAAAATCTCCGCCCGCAAACAATCCGATCTGCTGGATGATCGTTCCGATGATCAGCGTAGCAAATAATCCGTGCGCCATCCCTCCAAGGCCGTCCACAAAAATCCGGTCCAAAATACTTTTCATTTTCCTGCTCTCCTCTTATCTCCGCGCCTCTTTTTATTTTTCTTCCCGGCGCAGATAACAACCGCATTATATCATACTCATCCCAAAACTACCACACCATGTTGCATTTCACAGATGGCAATGGTATACTCTTTTCATTAAAAAAGGAGGAACTTTGCTATGTTTCGTTTATGGGGAAAAGAATTTAAAGACAACCGGATGCTTCGGGATACCGTGATCTGTGACGATACCGACGACACCCGCACACATAAGATTTTTCATGCGCTTGATGCGATATGCTATGAATTTGATTTAAGCAAACCAATCTGGCTTGACACGACGATCGCTGATTTCAAGCGCCATGACAAAGCCAGATTTTATCAGGATAATTTTGTAGACAGTATTGATTTTGATTATCTGGAGATCCAGATCATCGAAGAATGATGCTTTCTAATTATTCCGGATCGCCGCAAGCGGACTTAAACGCATCGCGCGCAATGCCGGGAAATATCCTGCCGCCATTCCGACGAACACTGCGAATCCCATCGACGCCAGAACAAGCCAGAGCGGAATATAGGACAGATTGCCGTCCAGACCGACGCCGCCGCTTTTCGCCACAAGGAAATTGATCGCAGCCGACATCAAAAAGCTCAGTATGTTTCCGATCACACCGCCGATAAATCCAATGAATCCGGCTTCCATAAGAAACATCGTCTTAATGTTCCGCAAACTACAGCCGAGGACTTTGATCACGCCGATTTCTTTGGTTCGCTCGTAGATCGACATCATCATCGTATTCGCGATCCCGATCGCTGCCACGAACAGCGACACGGCTCCGATCCCGCCGAGAAGCGCCTGCACCATCGCAAACTGTTTCTGCATGCTCTTCAGATATTCCGCGTTGGTGGACACATTGTACCCCAGTTCCCGAATCTGATTCGCAAGCGGTTCCACATTGTCGAGTTCGTCCGCCTGCACTTTTGCGGTTGTGTAGGCAAAGAACCGATACGGCTTTCCTGTCTTGGTCGTCGGCTGTCCCAGGATCGCGCGTCCGGCAAACTCTTTCTGCAGCATCGAGCGAAGCACGTCGATATTGCAGTATACATCATAATAGTTGGCATTATAAGACTCCACGTCCCCAGCGACCATCCCACAGGCATTCACCACATATTTTTTCGGCGGCTTCTGCGTACCCGCAGATGCATTTCCGCCGCCCTGCGCGCTCTGCTCTCCCGAATTCTCACTCACCGGCGTATTCTGCTGGGCGTTGAAAAATGCATCCTGATCCAGGATCAGAAACATCTGGTCGTTTCGGAAATCAATATCCGGGAGCTCCATCGTCTCCCAATAGCCTTTTCCGCTTCCCCGCTCATAGAACATCGTCGGAACGCCGTTGCCGAAGATCAGTTCCAAATTCTGAGCGTCCTCATCCGGCAGACGGCTGTCATCCGTCAGTTTCATATTCTGCCGTTTCATTTCTTCCGGCGTCAGCCCGACCAACTGGATATATCCCTCATATTTTCCGGACAGCAGCACCGAATTCATCGTAAGCGACGGACTCGCGCTTGCCACATGTTCTAATTTCTCCAATTCTTTGATCGTCTCGTCGGTGATATATTTTTTAGTCTCGTCTCCCGTCTGATCATCACTCGTATACACCATCCGGCTTCCCACATCTTTTCCTGTCACCGTAATGCTCGTCATACCGCCGGACTGCTCGATCTCCCGATAGAGAGACTGCTGCATTCCAAGTCCAAGCGAGATCATGACAACGATGGACGCCGTTCCGATCACAACGCCTAAGACCGTCAGAAATGTTCTCAATTTTCTTCGTTTGAGGCTGCCGCTACTCATCCTCAGTAAGTCGATCCACCTCATCTGCCAAATCCTCCTCTTCTGCCAACATCTGTTTTTTCTTTTTTCTGCGAAGAAGCACGATCGTCAGGACGACTCCTGCCACAACAAGAACTCCGATCACGATCGGTACTACCGGTATGGAGGCTTTCTGCTCTACCGGCGCTGCATCTGCCGACATATCGTCTGCCGCCATCGGAAGAACTTCCAATTCAAACTCTTTCTCCGTTGTAGACACATTGCCGGAGACGTCTTCGTATGTAACGACCATCTTACATTTTGTACCTGCCGGAATCTCGCTTTCCGCCGTCAGCATGCCATCGATCGTTCCGGTTGCACCGGATTCCAGATTACCGACAAACACATCTTTTCCTTTGATCCCATCGCCGACAAAAGACGCCTTGACATTATATAATTTTACACGCCCCGTATTGTACAGACTACAGGTTAGGTTCGCTTCCTCTCCGACCTCAATGCTTCCCGGCGCGATCTCGATGTCGCTGAACTCAAATCTGGCTGCCTGCTGTACCGGGATCGCCAGACTGGAAGCTCCCTCATACTGCACGGCATTACCGTCCTCATACTTCATTGTCATCGCAATACTGTACGGTTTCTGCAGCAGATCTGCCCGTGCGTTCATATCGATGGTAATATCTCTCGTCTCCCCTGCCGGGATACTGTCCAGATAAATCGAGCTGGAACCGGACGCCGGAAGAAACGCCGGCGCTTCCGCCGCGCCCTCGGTTCCTGCCGCCGGAGCCTGCAGATCAAAAAGCATGTTGGACACTGCGGTGGTCGACGATGTATTTTTCACATGTACGGTGAGGCGGAAATTACTGCCCGCATTGACTGCACCCGGATCTGTCGCGAATCCGGTCACGATCACACGGGGAACCGACTTGCTCGTACTGCCTCCGCCGGAAACGACCGGATCACTGTTGTAGACGCCGCCGTCACCCGGGATCATCGCTCCCCCCATACCGGATAAGTCACCCGCACCGGGATCTGATACGTTTCCTCCCGGCGTTTCTCCCGGCGTCTGCGGCTCTGTATTCGGATCCGTATTCGGATCCTGCGCAGAGCCATCGTCTCCGCCGCCCGGCTGTTCTGCCGGTTTCGCCGTCGTATTGACATAGATCGTCTTCTGCACATCGTAAGGCGTCGTGCCGTCATCATAAGAGATTGCAAACAACGACTTGTACGATTTTGTCTCCACATCTGAGCGAACGGTCAGCGTCCATTTTGCTTCCACACTCTCTCCTGCTTTGATCGTGCCCAGATTCTGTTCGTAATTCATACTCTCGATCACAAACGGCCAGTCCGCCGCATTGTCGATCATCGGAGTGATCCGGACATTCTGCGCATCTGCCACGCCCTGATTGGTCACTTTTACGACAAGTTCCACCTGCTCTTCCGCCGTATACTGCGGTGTGGACTGTCCGTCTCCGACGGAAAGCCGGATCTGCGGGATCGTTGCCTGTCCATTGACACTGCTCAGAGACTGGACTGGCTCCTTTGTCTGCACCGCTTCTGCTTTTACATCTTTTGTCTTTCCCTCTTCTGCATTTGCCGGTATTCCCGGAACGGATGCCGCCGCCAATACCATACACAGCAGGATTCCTGCTGCCTGTTTCCCTCTTCTCATTTTCGCTCTTCCTCTCTTTCCCGCTCTTTCTTTGTCTCTTTCTTTTGTTCTCTCGTTTGTTCTTTCTTTGTCGCGTTTTCTTTTTTCGCTTCTTTTGCAGAGTTCACTTCGACCTTTACGATCTTTCCGTCAATAATATGAAAGATCCGATCCGCATATGCTGCAAGGTGGTCGTCATGGGTTACCATGACCAATGTTTTCCCCTGTTTTTTCACAACCTGCTGCATCAGTTCCATCACTTCCTCGGATGTGTGGGAATCCAGATTTCCCGTGGGTTCGTCCGCAAAAATGATCTTCGGATCGACTACAAGCGCCCGCGCCACGCCGACCCGCTGCTGCTGTCCGCCTGACATCTGGCTCGGCAGATGTTTTTTATGTTTTTTCAGCTTGACCAGATCCAGCATCTGATCCGCTTTTTTCAGTCTGCTCGCTCGGGATTCCCCGCGGAAACTTAAGGGAAGCGCTACATTTTCCAATGCATTCATTGTCCCGAGCAAATGAAACGACTGAAAGATAAAGCCGACATTCTCCCGCCGGAATCGTACCAGCCCCTCTTCATTCAACGTTTCCATGTGCACGCCGTCTATGATCACCTCGCCCTTTGTCGGCTTTTCCAACCCGGCCAGCATATTGAGCAGTGTAGATTTTCCCGAACCGGACGTGCCTACGATCGCGCAGAATTCTCCCTCGTAAATTGCAAAATCGACGCCGTTCAACGCCCGGACTATGGAATCTCCTACGCGATACAACTTGTAAAGATTTTTCACTTCGATTATTTTTTTCACGTTACCCTCCATCCTTTTTGCCGCATCCACTTTATACGGTATGCCAGATGGATTTATCATATCTGAAAATATGGAATATTTTACAGAAAATTTGATTAATGTTTTCTTAAGATTTGTTCCGATGAGTAAAAAAGAAGCCGTGGCTTTAAGCCTCCGACTTCTTCACATTTTATATGATTTCTTACTGCTTCTTCAACATGCCTGCATATTTATTCCTGTCTTCTTGTGAGATTTTCAATGCATCCATCGCCTGCTCTGCCTTCCATCCCATACTCTCCCATCAGGTTTTTGACCGAGGTAAGTCTGCCTTCCTGCATCCCCTCTTTTTTTCCATCTTCTATTAACTTTTCCAGCGCCGTACACATATTGTCCGCCTCCTTGTTTATCTCCATACTTTTCCCTGATCGCATCAAAATGTCCTGCAAATGTTTCTCTTGTAATCTCGAAAACACTTTGGACATCCGTATTATTGAAAATATATTTTCCCGAATCACGCACTTCCAAAAGATTCATTTTATAATCTGATTCACTTCCCACTTTACGATTCAATCTGCCAGTCCACCGGCTCCACACCATGCGCTTCCAGAAAAGCATTTGTCTGACTGAACGGCTTGCTTCCGAAAAATCCGCGGTATGCCGACAGCGGGCTTGGATGCGGAGCTTTCAGGATCAAATGCTTCGGATTCGTCAGCATTTTCTCTTTTCGCTGCGCCGGACTTCCCCATAAGATAAAGACGATCGGACGCTCCTGTGTATTGAGCACCTGGATCGCCGCATCGGTAAATTCTTCCCATCCGATCCCTCTATGAGAATTTGCCTGATGCGCCCGCACGGTGAGAACCGTATTGAGCATCAGAACTCCCTGCTCGGCCCATTTGGTCAGACATCCATGATTCGGGATCGTACATCCCAGATCGTCATGAAGTTCCTGATAAATATTGACAAGAGACGGAGGAACCTGTACGCCTTTCTGTACCGAAAAACATAAGCCATGCGCCTGCCCATAGTTGTGATACGGATCCTGTCCGAGGATCACCACCTTCACATCCTTTAACGGTGTGAGGTGAAACGCATTGAAAATATCGTTTGCCGGCGGAAAAATCTGCCTTGTCCGATATTCTTCGTTTACTGTATCGAATAATTTCTTATAATAAGGCTTCTTAAATTCCCCTTTCAAAGCCTCATACCAGTCTCCGTTGATTCCTGCCATTTCTCTTTTGCTCCTCTCTTCCTTATAACCGCACCGGCACGTCTTCGCGCTGCAAGTATTCTTTCACCTGTCGGATCTCCAGTTCTTTATAATGAAACAATGACGCTGCCAGCGCCGCATCTGCTTTTCCCTCAGTCAGCGCCTCCTTGAAATGTTCAATCTTTCCTGCGCCGCCGGACGCGATCACCGGGATCGACACATGCTCCGCGATCGTCCTCGTCAGTTCCAGATCATACCCGTTCTTCGTTCCATCGCAATCCATGCTTGTCAGAAGAATTTCTCCCGCGCCAAGCTTCTCTGCTTTCTGCGCCCATTCTACCGCATCCAGACCGACGTCAACCCGTCCGCCGTTTTTATAGACGTTCCATCCGCTTCCATCCACACGCTTTTTCGCGTCGATCGCAACCACCACACATTGACTGCCGAATTTTGCAGCCGCCTCCGAGATCAGTTCCGGTGTGTTGATCGCCGATGAATTGATCGAAATCTTGTCTGCGCCCTCCCTGAGCAATGTCCGAAAATCTTCCACCGTACGGATCCCTCCGCCGACGGTAAACGGAATGAACACACATTTTGCAACTTCGCGCACGAGATCGACCACAGTTTCACGGGCATCCGAGGATGCGGTAATATCCAGAAAAACCAGTTCATCCGCACCTGCTTTGTCATATGCTTTTGCAATCTCGACCGGATCACCGGCATCTTTGAGATCTACAAAATTAACTCCTTTTACAACCCTGCCCGCATGTACGTCCAGACAGGGAATGATTCTCTTCGTAAACATTTCCTCACCCCAGTTCCACAAAATTTTTCAAGATCCGCAGTCCCACGTCGCCGCTCTTCTCCGGATGGAACTGACAGGCGAACACGTTATCTTTTTCCACGGAAGCATGGATGTGAACGCCATACTCTGTCGATGCTTTCACGATCTCTTCCTCCGTCGCTTTTAAATAGAAAGAATGCACGAAATAGACATACGCCTGTTCCTCGATCCCGCGAAACAGTCTTCCGTTATGCTCCAAGTGAAGCGAATTCCAGCCCATATGCGGGATCTTCAGTCCCCCGGAAGCAGGGATCCGCAGGATCTCCCCCGGGAGAATCCCCAGCCCCTCCACGCCCGGCGCCTCGTCGCTTCGTTCAAACAAAAGCTGCAGCCCAAGACAGATCCCGAGAAACGGTATTTTCTTTTTTACCACTTCTTTGATCACCGGTACAAGATTCCGCCGGTTCAGATTTTCCATCGCATCGCCAAATGCGCCGACCCCCGGGAGGATCACCCGGTCTGCTGCCAGGATCTTTTCAGCCTCATCCGTGATCTCCACGGTCTCTCCAAGCGACTGAAGCGCTTTTTCAACACTTTTGATATTGCCTGCATCATAATCAATAATAACTGTCATCCTCTTCCCCCTTTAACTTCCTGTTCTTTTGCATCTCATTCTTCCACAGCTCATTCTTTCGATTCCCAGTCTTTTGCTTCCCATTCTTTTGCATCCAATTCAAACCAGAATTCTACTCCATTGTCAAAGTTATTCACTCCGTAATCCTGATGGAATGACTCCATGATCGCCTTGACGATCGAAAGACCGATCCCGTTTCCTCCGTATTCCCTCGTATGCGCTTTGTCCACTTTGTAAAACTTGTCCCAAAGTTTTCCGAGGTCTTCTTCCGGGATCGGATTGCCGCTGTTAAATACACTCACGCGGACATTATCTTCTTTGTGCATCACCCGGATCTCGATCCTCCGTTCTTTGCCGACATGATGGATCGCGTTGGTCAGATAATTACGGAACACCTGCTCCGTCTTAAATTCGTCCGCCCACACATAAACGGTATCATCCGCCACAAAATCAACCGACGCCTCCGCCTGCTGGATCAAAATCTCGCAGCTTGCCAACACGCCCTGGATCAATTTTACCACATCAAACCGTGTGACTTCCAGTTCTTCCGAGCCAAATTCCAACTGATTTAACACAAGCAGATTTTTAACCATCTGATTCATTTTGTCAGCCTCGTCCATGATCACATCACAGTAAAACTCCCGGCTCTCCGGATCTTCATTCACGCCCTCTTTCAGCCCTTCCGCATATCCCTGGATCAATGCGATCGGCGTCTTCAGTTCATGAGAAACATTTCCGAGAAATTCGCTCCGCATATTCTCGATTTTTTCTTTCTGCTCAATGTCTTTCTGAAGCTGGTTGTTCGCCCTTTTCAGTTCGGAGATCGTCTCTTCCAGTTTCCGCGACATCGTATTGAAGCTTTCTCCCAACACGCCGATCTCATTATCGCCGCCCCGGGTGTATTTGGCATCAAAATCTAAGTTTGCCATCCGCCGGGACAACTGTGCCAGTTCCAGGATCGGATCGGTGATCTTTCTGGAAAAGAACCAGACGAACACCGCGCCCAAAATAAGCGTCACCCCTCCTACATACAGCAAAAAACGATTGGCGATCGCCGCGCTGTCCCGGATACTCTCCAACGGGCTTTGTATGATCAAAAGACAGCCGTTCGTCGTCACGCCGAACAGTTCCAGATATTCACTGCCTGAATCCAGTTTCTGTTTGTATACCGCATACATATCCGACGATTCCAGCATGCTTCCTTGTTTCTGATTTTCGCCGATGATATAACCAAACAGCCGTGTAAATAACGGTCCTTTTTCTTCCTGCTCCGTATACAGCACCGAATTCGCTACCCGGTCCACCACATTGATCGAAAGATTGTTCCGCCCCGCTTTTCTCCAGATCGAATTCAGAGCCGCCTCGTTATCCAGCTTGTCCGATTCCAGCAGGTCGTCGATCAACTGATACATATCTGTCATTTCCGTCAATTTATTAGAAACGTAATACTGCTCGAGAAATCCACTGTTGAGGGCAAAGATCAATCCCATGATCAGAATGATCAGCCCGAGGAACAGCGCCAGCATCTGCCTTTTGATCGACCGGATGGAACGTCTCATGACTCTACCTCGAATTTATAGCCCATCCCCCAGATCGTCTTGATATAATCCCCTTTTTCTTCCAGTTTGCTGCGCAGTTTCTTCACATGGGTATCGATCGTGCGCGCATCGCCGAAATAATCATAATTCCAGACATTATTGAGGATTTTTTCTCTGGACAGTGCGATGCCCTGATTTTCCACAAAATAAGTCAGCAATTCAAACTCTTTAAAGCTCAGCTCGATCGGTTTTCCGTCCAGCTTTACGAGGTGGGCCGTCTTGTCGATCTCAATCCCTCCCGCCTTTAAAAGTTCTCCCGGATCTGCGCCGAGCGTCCGCCGCAGGATCGCTCCGACTCTTGCGACAAGGATTTTCGGACTGAACGGCTTGGAAATATATTCGTCCACGCCCAGTTCAAATCCCTGCAGTTCGTCCCGCTCGTCGGACCGCGCCGTCAGCATGATCACCGGAACCCGGGAATGTTCCCGGATCTCCCGGCACACCTGCCAGCCGTCCATTTTCGGCATCATCACATCCAGGATCACAAGCGCAATGTCCTTTTCCTCATAAAACAAATCCATCGCTTCCATACCGTCCCCGGCTTCCAGTACGATATATCCCTCCCGGACAAGGAAATCTTTTACAAGTTTCCGCATCCGGCTTTCATCATCCACAACAAGTATTTTGATCTTGTCCATCTGTCCTGCCTCCTTATTTTACACTATTCTACACTCTTCAGAGATTCGATCATATCGATCTTCTTCAGCTTAAAATACATGACCGCATTGACCAATACCGAAAATCCGACCGTGATCAGAAAACCATATACAAAACTGCTGAAATCAATATTCCGTCCAAACATCGCCGTGTCGATCTCCACGGTCACAATAATGAAACGATGTAATATTTTTCCGAGCAAAATGCCGACGATCGCACCGATCACCGTCAGGATCACATTTTCACGATATACATATTCTGCCACTTCCATCGGATAAAATCCAAGGACTTTCAGCGTTGCCAGCTCCCGCTTCCGCTCGGTAATGTTGATATTGTTCAAATTATACAGAACAACAAAGGCAAGCATTCCCGCAGAGATCACGAGAACCACGATCACAATGTTCAGACTTCCGAGCATATCATCCAGCTGTTCTTCCACATTGGTCGTATAGCTGACGCTCAGCGCCCCCTCTTCTTCGATCACCGAACCGCCCACGTCTTCTGTCTCCGCTATTTTTCCATCCTGCATGATATAGTAAACCGAATTGTAATCCGGCGCTTCTTTAAATCCATTTTCATATAAATCTGCCGTCATATACAGATAGTGCATCATATAATTTTCGCAGACTGCCGAGATCTTGTACGGGATCTCCCCTTTTTCATCGTCTACGACATAAATCGTATCCCCCGCCTTTACTTCCAGTTCTTTCGCCGCCTTCTCGGTCAGGATCACACCGCTGTCATCGAGCGTATACTGCTCTTTTGTGATCCGGTCACGGTTGACAACAAAATCAGAAAAATGTTCCTCCTCTTTCGGAACGTTTAAGAAGACGTCTTTTTCTTCTTTGCCGTTGCTGATCGTCACCTGCGTGAGCAGATTTTCCGCCGTGGATTTCACACGTTTATCCGCATCCAGTTTTTTGACCGCCGCGTCCTGCTCCTCCTCGGAAGCCTCTTCATTCAGCACAACGTTTCCATTGTAAAGACTCAATTCGTGATACTGTATTTTTCCGATATCGAAGATCGAATCTTTCAGACCGAAGCCGACGAGCAGAAGCGCCATACATCCGCTGATACCGAACACCGTCATAAAGAACCGTTTTTTATACCGGACAAGATTCCGGATCGTAGCTTTCCATGTAAAACTCAGTCTGCTCCAGATCCAGGTCATCCGCTCCAAAAGCACACGCTTTCCGTTCTTCGGCGCCGGTGGGCGCATCAGTTCCGCCGCCTGTTCCCGCAATTCCCGGTAACAGGAGAAAATCGTCGCAAACAACGTACACACAAGCGCTGCCATCGACGCCATCAGCGCGTACTCCAGATTGTATGGGATCACCACGTTATGCATATGCGGATACATGATACCGTATGCCGTGATGATAATATACGGAAATACTTTTTCGCCGAACAGAATACCGACAATACTTCCCGTCACCGTTGCAAGCGTCGCATATCCGAGATACTTCGCCGCGATCGAGCGTCTGTCATAACCGAGCGCTTTCAGTGTACCGATCTGTGTCCGCTGTTCCTCGACCATTCGTGTCATCGTCGTCAGGCTGATCAGCGCCGCCACAAGGAAGAACAATACCGGAAATACTTTTCCGATCGCGCGCATCCGGTCTGCATTCTCTCCATATCCGGTATAATCAGTCAGATCGTCCCGGCTGTTGATATACCATTTTGCCGGCTCGATCTTTGCGATCTCTGTTTCCGCATCCGCAAGTTCTGCTTCCGCATCGGCGATCTCGGCGTCAGCCTCGGCTTTGCCGTCGTCATATTCTTTCTGGGCGTCGTTCAATTTCTGTTCATTCTCTGCTATCTCCGATTCGGCTTCCGCGATTTTCTGCTCCCCGCTCGTCAACTGTGCCCGACCGTCTGCGATCTCCTGTTTTGCAGTTTCCAACTGGCTCTTTGCATCGGCAAGCTGTGTTTTTCCGCTTTCCAGCGCCGCTTTTCCGGTATCCAGCTGCGCCTGCCCCTCCGAAATCTGGGTACGTCCACTGTCAATCTGTGCCTGCCCCTCATCCAGTTGTGTCTGCGCTTGTGCCAGTTGCGCATAACCGGCATTCAGCTCTTCCTGCCCCGCCGTCAGCGCCGCCTGCCCTGCGTCCAACTGTGCCTGCGCGGCATCCAGTTGGCTTTTCCACGTTGTGAGCTGCGTCTGCGCGCCTGAAAGCTGTTCTTTTGCCGCCGCAAGCGCCGCGTCCCCCTCCGCGATCTTTGCTTCCATCGCCTGCAGCGTCGCTTCGTCCGCGGTTCCGCTTTCCAAAAGTGCCTGATACTGCGCTTTCAGTTCATTCAACTGACTTTCCTGCACTCCGACCAGAGTACTTTGTTCTTCCAATGCTTCCTGACTCTCTGCCAACTGCGCCCATTGTGCATCCAGTTCTGTCTTCTGTGCCTCCAGCGCTGTCTGACTTCCGTTCAACTGCTGCTGTTTCTGGTCAAGAGCCACCTTGTTCTGTTCTACGATGGTTCTCTGCGCATCCAGTTCACTTTGGCTGCCCTCCAGTTCCGCCAGCTTTCCGTCCAGCTCTCGTTGCTTTTCGTTCAGCGTCTCCTGCTGTGTTTCCAGCTCCGCCGTTTTTTCCGACAACAGTTTTTCATTTTCTGCGATTTCCGCTTCTCCTGCTGCCAATGTCTCTCTGGAACTTTCCAATTCCGCATACGAAGAAGCAAGCTGGGCTTTTCCGTCATTTAACTGCTTCCATCCGTCATCGATCTGTTGTTTCGCATCGGCAAGTTCTGTCTGTGCCTCCGCTTTTGCATCGGCGAGTTCCTGCTTTCCGTCTGCAAGCTCCGTCTCCGCTTCCTCGCGGATCTCTTTCGTTCGGGAATCCTGCCGTTCTTCCTTTCTTTCTTCCAGTTCATCGAGCACCTGTTCCACATGATCGGTATATTCGTCTGTAAATGCGGTCAATTCTTTTGCTCCGTCCACCGTCGCGTACAACTCTGTATACACATCCATCTCGAAACTCTCCGGCAGTACCGCAGCAAATCCCGACACCGATCCGGTTCCGATCGTCGTATTTCCTCTTCCAAAAGAAATAAAATTCGGACTGCTCACACTTCCCACGATCGTAAACGTGTCCCCGGTCAGTGTATCGGTGATCGGGTCGTCCGTTCCCGACGTCAGCCTGATCGTATCGCCGATCTGATAACCATTGCGCGCCAGAAATCCGTCTTTTGCCAGCAGATCCGCATCCACCGCACATTCATCCGGTTTTTCGGGTAGTCTTCCCTCCTCCAACGTCAGTTCGTTCATCGACGGAAGCATCGACATGATATGTAATACCGCCTGGCTTTCCGTACCGGCGCAAAGCGCGTCGGTCGAATATCCCGCCTCCACATTTTCAATACCGTCCACCTGCTTCAGTACTTTGATATCCTCATCCGTCAGTCCAAGCGTGCTCATCACCTGAATATCCATCAGGTTCTTTTCGTCAAAATACGCATCCCCCGAATACCGCATATCCGGCTCCGCCGCACGGATTCCCGAGAAAAAGGACACGCCGATCGCAACGATAAAAAAGATAGAAAGAAATCGCCCGAGACTTCTTCGGATCTCCATATAAAATTCTTTTTTCAATGCTTTCTTTTTCATTTGTTTTCCCTACCATTCAATCAGATCGACAGACACCGGAGAAGTATTTTTCTCCATCTTCGCCACTTTTCCGTTTTTGATCTTGATCAGCCGGTCTGCCATCGGCGCAAGCGCAGAGTTATGCGTGATGATGATCACCGTCATCCCCTTTTTCCTGCACATATCCTGAAGCAGTTTTAAGATTGCCTTTCCGGTATTGTAGTCCAACGCTCCGGTCGGTTCGTCGCACAGAAGTAGTTTCGGATTCTTCGCAAGCGCCCGCGCGATCGATACACGCTGCTGCTCGCCTCCGGATAACTGCGCCGGAAAGTTATCCAGCCGTTTGCCAAGTCCTACGTCTTCCAAAACAGTCTGTGCGTCCAACGGATCTTTACAGATCTGCAGCGCCAGCTCTACATTTTCCTTTGCAGTCAGATTGGGGACAAGGTTATAGAACTGGAACACAAATCCGATATCGTCACGCCGATAGGATGTAAGCTGCCGTTCGTTATAGCGTGTAATATCCGCGCCGTCCACAATGATCTTTCCGCTCGTCGCCGTATCCATACCGCCCAGAATATTCAACACCGTCGTCTTTCCCGCGCCGCTTGGCCCGACGATCACGACCAGTTCGCCCTTTTCAATCTCAAAATCGATCCCATCAACTGCCCGGATCTCCACCTCTCCCATTTTATATACTTTCGTAATATGCTTTAATTCCACAAAAGCTGCCATATGTTTACACCTTTCTTTCTCCGCTGTCGATATGATGTTTGGGGCAAAATGCGTTATCCGTGTACGCCCCCGGTATTTTCTTATAATTATAACATGCCGAAAACAGATTTTGACGAATTTCACACTTTTTTTAGACAACAAAAATCTCCGGTCGGATCCTGTGTAAATATCTCATTGTTTTCACACATGGTTTTCCTCCGGAGATTTTCTTTTTTCCGATTTTATTCACATTTGTCTGTTTTTATTCACATTTTTCCCGCTCTTCGTTCATCTTCACTGCTTTTCTGAACAAAAGCAGTCCGATCACAAACAAGACCGAGATCGCGCTGACGCCGACATTCATTTTCCCGGTGATCTGACTCATTACAGATACCAGCGTTGTGCCGAGGATTGCCGCGCCTTTTCCGCAGATATCATATATTCCGAAATATTCCCCCGCTTTCTCAGCCGGAATGATCTTTCCGAAATAGGAACGGGACAGCGCCTGCACCGATCCCTGGAACATCCCGACCAGAACCGCAAGGATCCAGAAATCGGTCTGCGTATCCAGGAAATATGCATAAACAGAAATCCCGAGATACGCAAAAATACAGACAGTAAGGATCTGTGTCGGTTTTACACGTTTTGCCACCTGATTTAAGATCAGAACCGATGGAAATGCCACGACCTGCGTCAGCAAAAGCGCCAGAAGAAGCCCCGTACTGTCCAGACCGAGCGCCTGTCCGTAAGCGGTCGCCATATCAATGATCGTATACACACCATCGATATAGAAGAAAAATGCAAGCAGGAACACAAAAATGTGCTTTTCTTTCTTTATATCCAGAAATGTCCGCCCCAGTCTCGCAAAACTTTCACGCACCACATGCCCGGACACTTCCACATAGTGTTTCTGCTGAAAAGACAGAAGCAATGGAACTGCCGATACGAGCCACCAAACCGCAGTGATCAGAAATGCGATCGTCATGGACGCCTGCATGCTCAGTCCAAGACTGCCTCCGCCAAGCACTATGCCAAGGCTGGCAATAAACGGAATACAGCTTCCGATATATCCCCAGGCAAATCCCTGAGAAGAGACCGTATCCATCCGCTCCGGCTCCGTCACATCCGTCAGCATCGCATCATAAAATACGAGACTTGAAGAATATCCCACTTTCGCCAGCACAAAGATTCCAAGAAACCAGATCCACGACGACAAAAATCCCAAGATCACACATCCAAGCACACCGACAGCCAGTGTCCACTTAAAAATCCTTTTTTTGAAATTCTTCGTATCTGCGATCGCCCCGAGCGTCGGTCCCAAAAGCGCTACACACAGCGTACTGACAGATGCGGCATATCCCCAGTATGCCAGATAATCCACATCCGAAATCCCCGCATTTCCCGCAAGGTAGTTAAAATAAATCGGAAAGATCGTCGATACAAGCATCGTGAATGCAGAATTTCCCACATCGTACAGCACCCACTTTTTCTCCATTGGCGTCATCTTAAATTTCATAGTCGCCCTCCCCATCTTTTGCTTAAAATACTCTTTTTCCCGAGCCCTCTTTCTTTTGCCGGCTCATGTTACAGCGGCAGTTTCTCCCAGTCTTCTCCTGCTCCGAACGTCTCATGGAACCGTTTCTGCAATTCTTCTCCATGAAACAATACTTTCTGATACTGCAGGATCAGACTTGCCGCCAGCGGAACTGCGCCCGCATACAGCTTCTTTAACAGCTGACAGTAATCGGCACATGCCGGATTCGGCTGCTCGCTCATCACAAGTCCGTGCATGGAATCGTACATGCCCGCGATCTTCATGCCGCCGAACACGATCTTTCTTTTAAAAGGCTTCGGCGCGAGCAGAAGTTTGTGCACCCAGACCATCGAAGAAAGAGACTGCTTCACTTCCTCCGCCGTGATTCCCTCAAAGAACGGAGCGATCACCTGCGCATTCTCCAGCGTCGGATGAATATGCTTTGTTCCAAGGTATGTCACCGGATTGATAAAGTCATCGGTCAAAAATACCCGATCCAGTTCCATCTCGATCTCGGAATGTGAGATCCCGCTGACCTGGATCATTTTCTCAATGTATTTATGGCACTCGCTGTCCAATGCAAAATGACAGATAAATCCATAAATATATGCGCGCGCCGCCCCTTTATCTTCGGAAGCGCCGATCACTTCCACCGCTCTCTTAAAGAAAGCATCCGCCATCTGATCGTGCATTTTGTATCCAAGTCCATTGACATGATTTTTAGAAAACACCTGATAATAAAACAGGATGTCCGGTCCGTGCAGCCCGATATCAAACAGTTCCCTGTTGACCTCAATAGACTTCTGGAGTGGACGCGGAAGCGCGCTCATAACGTCCTTTCCAAATCGATAATGTGTATATGTTGTCGGCATATCAAAAACCCCTTTCTTCTATTTTCTCCTGCTGTCTTCTCCCCATATCCTGATCCGTCCGGTATCTCCTCTTTGCAAATGACAGTTCCGTACGCAAAAAAACGATACTGCCATCCACGGACAAGACAGATATTATTATCATATCATAACCGGGATTTTTATAAAATACCCGATTCGAACATTTTTCCAAAGACTAACCGCTTTATGTGTATAAATATGGGTTTTGAAAACTTATAAACTCTTTAAAATTGCTTCTACGCCTGATTGACTGTATCGTTCAGGCATGGAATAGAAAATAAGGTCATCCTCATTTGTATATACCGAAATATTAAAAACCAACTCACTTTCTATGATTTCCTGCATGATACAGAAAATTTCTTTTGCATATTCTTCACGTCTGTAATGGTAAATTCTTCGTTATCAGTCCTATGCAAAGCACACCTGCTATAACGCTCAATCCCCTTTTTTATATCGCATACTCGCCACCTCTATGTGATTTTATGATTTACACTATTCTACAAACCGGAAATTTATATTCCTATTTTAAAAATTTCATTACATCTTCCATAGAGCTTTTGCCTAATGTAAATTGTTCCAGCGTTATGTATCTTTTTTCTGCAATAGTGTGTTCTCTTTCACACAATATTTTTACCATATTCGCTTCATTGTCTAATGGCTCAATGATATTTGATTTAGTCTGATAAGCTTCAAAATATCTAATGCCAAATCTTCTTTGAGACTCTGCATTGATATGGATACCGTCTGGATTAGGGTATAATTTTTCTCCCGTTACAAAATAACAGTTCTTATTATTTTCTGCGTATTTAAGTAATTCTTGGTTAATCAAATCAGATTCTACACAACTTTTTCCAAATCCAGACTTACCTAAATAATCTCCCAAACCGCCAACAATGAACGGAATTTCCAAAACTCCAAGTTCTTTTCTAAATGAATGAACTAAATCACTAAGTTTTTGATAATAATTTTTGTATTTTTCACTATAACCATCACTTTCTCCTTGATGCCACAAAATTGCAATCAATTCACTGTTTTCCATAGCAAATTTTGCTTCACTGACGGCGTGACGAAATAAAGCACCTTCCTTATTCCACTCATCAATAGAACTCCCGCCTTCCGCACAAGGTATAAGTCCGATTTGTTCATTTTTATTTTCATTACACCATGCCTGTGCAAAAGAAGCCGCCAGTCCGACACCAGCAACTGACCTATCAAAGTGGATAGGTTCTGTCATCATTTGCCATCTGCCGTTTCTGAGCATAAAAATGTTTTCATTATAAATCGGCGTAACCTCGTTCAAAAATCCGCGTCCTGCCATATTTGATTGTCCTATAAGTAAAACTGATTTCATTTTTAATCTCCTTTTTAGGTTTTTAAATTCTTTCTGTATGCCGACTCCTTATCCTGTGGTTATGTTCCAATCTCATCTTCTTGCCCTTACGGACAAGAAGCATCCCTCGCTTTCAGCTCAGTCAATTCCAATTTATCGCTTACTTAATACTTATATTATAACAGTCCCATATATCCGCCACAATAAAAAGTACGCCATATCTCTTACGCCTCTTTCATGCAAGACGAAATGAAAGACCTCTGCTCTATTTCACCTTTAGATAATCTCATAGCCTGCTTCATGAAAGCAAAATCCGCACCCGTTACCGAGTGCGGATTTTACATTCATTGAATTTCATTCGGAAAAGCCGTCCCAACGATGGGGTCGACTTAACACGTTTCAGTGGACCTGGCGGGAATCGAACCCGCGTCCAAAAATCCATCCCATGTACTTCTACTATCATAGTCAGTTCTTTTTCATTCCCTCCGCCGCACGGGAACTAACACCCTTACGGTTTCAGTAGCTTCATAATACGCCTACAAGCTCAAAGCTTTGCCTGCATCGTTTCCCGCATCGTTGATGCCAGATTCCCAAGGTGCGGGTGCCCCGGGGCTGACATGCAGCATTTAGGCTGCAGCTAATTCGAAATTATCGTTAGCGTTTAATTTTAAGTTTGCGATTTGACGCATCTGCCTGCGGATAGCTTCTCCATCTTCAGAATCCCTGTCGAAACCAGTACAAGCCCTCATATGGATCAGCAGATTTCTCTGCATGACTATTCTATATGAAATATAACACAAAGTCAAGAGAAAACCGGTCGATTCTATATCTATTCTATGTCGATTCCTGCCGTTATGCTTGAAAATCCGCTGTAAAATGTGGCTTTATTCTGCCGCATCCCTGTGCGGTGGGCGGCAGGCTAATCGGTTGATCTGTACCGCCAGATACCCGGCGCCGTAACCATTGTCGATGTTGACGGTTGCCACGCCGTTTGCACAGGAATTGATCATCGTCAGTAATGCGGACACTCCTCCGAAATTCGCTCCGTATCCGACCGATGTCGGAACCGCGATCACCGGAACGCTCACCAGCCCTCCGATCACACTTGCCAATGCCCCCTCCATACCCGCAGCCGTTATCACACAGTTTGCAGTCCGGATCGTATCCAGCCGGGATAAAAGCCGGTGCAGTCCGCTGACTCCCACATCGTAGACCCGTTCCACGCGCGTCCCGAAAAATTCCGCGGTCTGCGCCGCCTCCTCCGCCACCGGAATATCGGCAGTACCTGCCGTGCACACGGCGATCTTGCCGATCCGTTCTTTATCCGGCTTTTCAATCTTCAAAATCCGCGACGCGGCGTCATAAGAAACGTCCGGAAAAATGCGGCGCACTTCCTCATATTGTTCTTTGGACGCGCGCGTTCCGAGCACTTTCCCCTCCGTATCATAAATACGGCGATAAATGGACACCAACTGTTCCACACTTTTCCCACTGCAGAACACAACTTCCGCAAATCCGGTGCGCCGTTTGCGATCGGTGTCCAGTTTTGCATAACCCATTTCCGCAAAATCATTTTCCATAAGAGCCTTTTTTGCAACAGTTTTTCCCGCAAAATGCTCCTCACGGAGCATCGCTTCTGCCTGTTCCGCAGAGAGTGTCCCCTCTTGTACCTGCTTGAGCACTTCCTGTATATTCATATATCGCTCGCCACCTCGCCTGTCTCTTTTGTTTTACAGATTCCGAATCTTAAATTCTCTCTGCGCTTCCCGTTTTTGGTCTTTCTTCGCAATATCATCCCGCTTGTCGTAAAGTTTCTTTCCTTTTGCAAGCCCGATCTCCACTTTGACAAGACTTCCTTTGAAATAAACCTGAAGCGGCACGACCGTATTCCCCTGCTCTTTCATCTTTCCGAAAATCTTGTCGATCTCCTTTTTGTGCAGCAAAAGTTTCCGCACACGGAGCGGATCTTTATTAAAGATATTCCCCTTTTCATACGGACTGATGTGCATGCCATAGAGATACATCTCTCCGTTTTCAATCCGGATAAACGACTCCTTGATGCTGCATTTTCCCATACGGAGTGATTTCACCTCCGTGCCGGCAAGCACGATACCCGCTTCATATTTTTCCAAAATAAAATAATCATGGTATGCCTTTTTATTGTTTGCGATCAGTTTTCCCTCTGTTTTTGCCATTTTCTAATCTCCCTTTATCCGGACGTCCTCTGTATATCCATACGTCCGTCGATCGTCCGACTACTTACGATTCCCGGTCGGACTGCTGCCTGCTGTCTGCTTCACAGAATTCAAAATCAATCGTCCGCTGCAGACGATCCACGCCCAGCACCCGCACCCGTACCGGCTGTCCCAGCTTATAGACATTTCGCGTATGCGCCCCGATCAGCTCGTACTGTTCTTCAAAATATTCATAATGATCGTCGTACATATTCGTCACATGTACAAGACCCTCAATCGTATTTTCCAGTTCTACATAAGCGCCCCATCTTGTGATCCCCGAGATCACACCGTCAAATTCTTCGCCGATCCGCTCTTTCATATATTCTACTTTTTTCAGCTTCACGGTCTCTCGCTCGGCTTCCTCCGCACGCCGTTCCGTCACACAGGACTGCAGCGCCACTTCCGGCAGGATCTTCTCATAATGCACGATCCGTTCTTCCCGCATCCGACCGCGCAGATCGTCTTTGATGATCCGATGGATCTGAAGATCCGGATACCGACGGATCGGGGAAGTAAAATGCGTATAATATTTTGCCGCCAGACCAAAATGTCCCGTGTTCTCCGGGCTGTATTTTGCCTGCTTCATCGAGCGGAGCGCCAGCCGGTCGATCAGCGCTTCCTCCGGCGTCCCCTCGGCTTTTCCGAGAAGCTTCTGTACTTCCATCGGACGTACACCGTTTCCGACATGGATATGGTAGCCGAAGTTATTGATCAATGTACTCAGCTTCTTGATCTTTTCGTCGTCCGGCGTCTCATGCGTCCGGTATAAAAACGGAAGTTCTCTCCAGAAATACTCTTCCGCAACCGTCTCGTTTGCAAGGAGCATAAAATCCTCGATCATCTTTGTCGCGGTGTTCCTCTCGTAAGGTTTGATGTCGACCGGACGTCCGTTCTCATCCAACACCATCTTCGTCTCCGGGAAATCAAAATCAATAGACCCCCGCTGTTTCCGATGTTCCCGGATAATATGGGAAAGTTCCGCCATCTGCTCAAACATCGGAACAAGCGTCCAGTATTTGTCCCGCTCGGCTTCATCCTGTGTTTCCAATATCTTCGCCACACTTGTGTAGCTCATCCGCTCATCCACCCGGATCACGGTCTCCGCGATCTGATGATCGATCACGTCTCCTTTCGGCGTCACCGTCATGATGCAGCTCAATGCCAGACGATTTTCCCCGGCATTCAGCGAACAGATCCCGTTGGATAATGTATGCGGAAGCATCGGGATCACCCGATCCACAAGGTAAACGCTCGTTCCGCGCTTCAATGCTTCCCGGTCAAGCGCGCTTTTTTCCTGCACATAATTCGTCACATCGGCAATATGCACGCCCAATTTATAATTTCCATTCTCCATCGTCAGGGAAACCGCATCGTCGAGATCTTTTGCGTCCTCGCCGTCGATCGTTACCATCTGCCAGTCTCGCAGATCCAACCGTCCCGTCATATCCGCTTCACTGACGTCTTTTGCGACACGCTCCGCCTGATTCATCACCCGTTCCGGAAATTCCATCGGCAGATCATACCCTTTTACGATTGAAAGAATATCCGTCCCCGGATCATTGATGTGCCCGATGATCTCCGCCACTTTCCCCTCCGGCTTCATGTCCTGTCCGCCGTAAGAAGTCAGCTCCACCACCACTTTGTGTCCGCTCACCGCACCTTTTTCTTTTCCCTCCGGGATATAAATATCTTTCAAAACGCGCTGATCATCCGGTCTGACAAATCCGAAACGCTTTGATTTCTCATAAAGCCCGACGATCCGGGTCGTTGTGTGAGAGAGGATCTTTACGATCTTTCCCTCCATTCTTCTTTCGCCGCCTCCGAACGATGCGCTCTCTTTTTGCCGGGTAATGATAAATTCCACCTCATCGCCCTGAAATGCGCCGCAGGTCTGCTCTTCCGGAATGAAAACATCTTCCGTCTCGCCCTCCCGGATCACAAATCCGAATCCTCTCGCATGTGCCTGAAACGTTCCGGTCAGCCGTTTCGCCTGTCCTTTTGTATATTTTCCCTTGGCCGACACGAAGATTTTCCCCTCCGCTTCCAGCGCATCCAGCACTGCCCGAAGATCTTCCCGCTGTTCTTTCGGTACCTGAAGCACTGCCGCGATCTCTTTTGCTTTCATCGGCACATACAGATCGTCACAGATAAAATCATAGATCACTTTTTTTCTTTTTTCAAATACGCTGTCTTTTTCGGACGTGTTCCTTTTTCGGTCTGTCTTCTTCACCCGTATCCCTCCTTTATTTCGCGCAAAGTGAATCACCGGAAGTGTCAAAAGGCACATTCCGGGATTGTAAGCAGTCGCCAAGGTCTCGGGCAAACCCGGACTTTGGCTCGTCGCCTGTACAAAAAAACACCCTATATCTGATATATAGAGTGTTTTGTCATCTTCGTCCTCTTAGTTAAAAATCTTTAAGTTCAGCACAACCGCCAGTACAAGGAACAAAATCGCAAGAAACTTTGTGGACTTAACAAGCGCGCCCTCCATCGAGCGTCCTTTGTTCTGTCCCCAGTAACTTTCCGCCGCACCGCTGATCGTTCCCAATCCCGCGGACTTTCCCTCCTGCAGAAGAATAATTGCTGATAATGCAATACAATCTATAACAAAAATAATTGTCAGAATAATTTTCAAAATCTCCATCCGTTCACACCTCCTGTGGATAAATCTTATTCATTCTAGCACAAGATAAGATTGAACACAAGACAATTTCCGCATTTTCCTCAACTTTCTTAGTATTCGTATTTGTTCCGCCGCAGGGCTGAACGATCACTTTTCTTATTCCAACGTTTCCGCGATCCGCAGAAGCTGATTGTATTTTGCCACACGCTCTCCCCGGCACGGCGCGCCGGTCTTGATCTGCCCGGTGTTGAACGCCACCGCCAGATCCGCGATCGTCGTATCTTCCGTCTCGCCGGACCGGTGCGAAACGATCGCCCGATACCCGGATTTCTGTGCAAGTTCGATCGCCTCGACCGCTTCGGTCAACGTTCCGATCTGATTCACTTTCACAAGGATCGCATTTGCCACGTTCCGCTCGATTCCCTGCTTTAAACGTTTTGTATTCGTCACGAACAGATCGTCCCCGACAAGCTGGATCTCGCCGCCGAGTCTCGTTGTCAGAAGTTCCCATCCGTCCCAGTCTTCCTCGTCCAGCGGATCCTCGATCGAGCAGATCGGAAATTCCAACGCCAGCTCCTGATAATAATCGATCATCTCTTCTGCCGTGCGCGCGATCTTCTGCCCGGTCATCTTACTCTCCCCCGGGAACAGATACTTTCCGCTTTCCGCATGATACAATTCCGACGCCGCCACATCCAACGCAATACGGATATCCTTTCCCATCTCGTATCCGGCTTCTTCCACCGCATCTTTTAAAAACTGCAGCGCCTCCCGCGCCCCGGGGAGATCCGGCGCAAAACCGCCCTCATCTCCGACCGCTGTTTCCAGTCCCGCTTTCTTTAGAAGCTGTTTTAACACCTGATAAATTTCCGCGCACATTCGAAGTCCCTCCCGGAAATTTTCCGCTCCCACCGGCATGATCATAAATTCCTGAAAATCCAGCGTATTATCCGCATGCGCTCCCCCATTTAAAATATTCATCATCGGAACCGGAAGCCGTTTTGCGTTGACGCCGCCCAGATATTTGTAAAGCGGAAGCCGAAGCGCATTGGCTGCGGCATGCGCGGCTGCCAGCGATACACCGAGCAGCGCGTTTGCTCCCAGATTTTTCTTGTTCACGCTTCCGTCTGTTTTGCAGAGCACACGGTCGATCTCTTTCTGGTCAAATACATTCAGCCCGATCACTGCATTCGCCAGATGTGCGTTGACATGCTCGACTGCCCTCTGCACGCCCTTTCCCTGATAACGTGCTCCGCCGTCCCGAAGCTCCGCCGCCTCAAACTTCCCCGTAGACGCGCCGGACGGTACCGAAGCGCGCCCCACCGTATGATCCCCCGCCAATACTTCCACTTCTATCGTCGGATTTCCTCTGGAATCCAGAATTTCCCGGGCATATACGTCCCGGATCGGTAAATGCTGATACATCTTGTTTCCTCCTCATGATCCTGCAATATCTATATGACATTTTCCCCGAAAATGCCACCGCTTGCTTTTATCATCAGTATCTCCCGCTTTTTCCCGGATAATGCATCGAATCCCCGGAATCCATTGACTTTTCGACCCGCTTACGATACCATCAATGTGCAGAATCAGAATGAAAGGAATTTGTATCATGAAACATCTTGTCATCGCAGAAAAACCATCCGTCGCACGCGATATCGCGCGGGTTTTGCACTGTAATAAAAAAACAAATACTTATATAGAGGGAACCGAATATATCGTCACCTGGGCGCTTGGTCATCTGGTCACACTGGCCGATCCGGAGGAATACGGAAAGGAATACCAGTCCTGGGATTTGGAGACACTTCCGATGCTCCCGAAAGACTGGAAACTGGTCGTCATCAAACAGACCGGGCGACAGTTCCATGCAGTCAAAGAACAGATCTTCCGAAAAGACGTCTCCGACATCATCATCGCCACCGACGCCGGGCGCGAGGGAGAACTTGTGGCACGCTGGATCCTCGAGAAAGCCGGAAACAAAAAACCTCTGAAACGTCTCTGGATCTCCTCCGTCACCGACAAAGCAATCCGGGATGGATTCGCACATTTAAAACCGGGAAAAGACTACTACAATTTGTACCGTGCCGCCGTGGCGCGCGCCGAATCCGACTGGGTTGTCGGCATCAACGCGACCCGTGCCCTCACCTGCAAATACAACGCGCAGCTTTCCTGCGGACGTGTCCAGACACCGACCCTTGCCATGATCGCCGCAAGAGAGCAGGAAATCCGGCAGTTTCAGCCGCAGCCATTTTATACGGTATCGGCGCTTGCAAACGGCGTTCCTTTCGTCTGGACTGATAAGAAGTCCGGTTCCAACCGTACGTTTGACAAGGCGCGCGCGGAACAGATCCGCGCTCTCGCCGATCCGGCAGATACTTCTTTCGAAATCCTGGACGTGCAAAAGAAAACAAAAACTTCCACATCCCCAGCGTTGTACGATCTGACTGCGCTTCAGCAGGAAGCCAACAAGCGTTACGGATTTTCCGCAAAAGAAACATTGAATATCATGCAGCGTCTCTACGAAACGCACAAAGTCCTGACCTACCCGCGAACCGACTCCCGGTATCTGACAACCGACATGGTCGGCACGCTGAAAGAGCGGCTCGAGTCCTGCGCTGTCGGTCCGTACCGGAAGCTGGCGCTGTCCCTCGCAAGAGCAAAACTCCGTCCGACGAAAGCATTTGTCAATGATCAGAAAGTATCCGATCATCACGCGATCATTCCGACCGAGCAGTTTGTCTCGCTGGAACATATGACAAACGAAGAGCGAAAGATTTACGATCTTGTCGTCCGTCGTTTCCTCGCCGTACTCTGTCCGGTCTGCGAATACGAGGAGACTGCGGTCAAAGCACAGCTTGGTTCTGAGGTATTCCACGCCAAAGGCAATGTCTTAACAAGACCCGGCTGGCGCGAAGCCTATGCGTCCGATCTGTTTTCCGATGACGAAGATGAATTTACGGATTCCCCAACTGATTTCAGAGCCGGATCCGACACAGCCCTTTCGTCGCTCTCCACATTTCATAAGGGCGACCGGATCCCGATTGCTTCCATTGTCGTCAAAGAGGGCAAAACAACGCCGCCGCCATATTTTACAGAGGGAACACTGATCGCGGCGATGGAAAATCCTGTCAAATATCTGGAACACCGGGACAAGACGATCGTGCGGACACTGGGCGAGACCGGAGGACTCGGAACCGTCGCCACGCGTGCAGACATCATCGAGAAATTATTCCACAGCTTCCTGATGGAAAAACGCGGCAGCGAGATCCATATCACTTCCAAGGGAAAACAATTGCTGGAACTTGTTCCACAGGATCTGAAAAGTCCCGAGCTGACTGCCGCATGGGAACTCCGTCTTCAGGCGATCACAAAAGGGACTGAATCTGACCGCACTTTTATGGCAGAGATCGAATCCTATACAAAGACGCTGATCGATGAGATCAAACGCGGAAGCGGCACGTTCCGCCATGAGAATCTGACCCGCACAAAATGTCCGGTCTGCGGAAAATATATGCTGGAAGTAAACGGAAAGCACGGAAAACTGCTCGTCTGTCAGGATCGGGAGTGCGGACACCGGGAGACACTCTCGCGCAAGACAAACGCCCGCTGCCCGAACTGCCACAAAAAGATGGATCTCGTCGGAAAAGGAGACGGGCAGCGTTTCATCTGCTCCTGCGGTTACAAAGAAAAGCTCAGTTCTTTTGAAGCCAGAAAGAAAAAAGAGGGAAAAAGCGGCAGCAAACGCGACGTCAATCAATACTTGAAAAAACAGGCGAAAGAAGCAAACGAACCGCTCAACAATGCATTTGCGGACGCATTTTCCAAATTGAAATTATAAAAAATGTGAAAAGACCATTCCGTTCAGGATCAGGCGCAGCTTTGACAGCTTCCCGATCCCGACCGGAATGGTCTTTTGTACTTACTTTTCTTTATGCGCTGATCGCATTTCCGGTATACAACTGGTAATACTTTCCTTTCTCCGCGATCAACTGGTCATGAGTACCGCGCTCGATGATCCGTCCCTGTTCCAAAACTATGATACAGTCGGAATTGCGGACTGTGGAAAGACGATGCGCGATGACAAATGTCGTTCTTCCGTGCATCAGACGATCCATACTTTCCTGAATGATCCGTTCTGTACGGGTATCGATCGAACTGGTCGCCTCGTCTAAGATCAGCACCGGAGGATCGGCTACCGCCGCCCGGGCGATCGCTAAGAGCTGTCTCTGTCCCTGACTTAAGTTCGCCCCGTCTCCGGTCAGCATCGTGTCGTATCCCTGCGGAAGCCGCCGGATAAATCCGTCCGCATTGGCAAGTTTTGCCGCCGCGATGATCTCCTCGTCGGTAGCATCCAGTTTTCCGAACCGGATATTTTCTTTCACGGTTCCGGTAAACAAATGGGTATCCTGAAGCACGATCCCGAGGGAACGTCGAAGATCTGCTTTTTTGATCTTATTGACATTGATGCCGTCGTACCGGATCTTTCCGTCCTGAATATCATAGAAGCGGTTGATCAGATTGGTGATCGTCGTCTTGCCCGCTCCGGTGGAACCGACAAACGCGATCTTCTGTCCCGGTTCCGCATACAGCTTCACATCGTGGAGCACGATCTTGTCATCGTTATAACCGAAATCCACGCCGTCAAACACGACATTTCCTTTCAGCTCCACATAATCGACCGACTGATCCGCCTGATGTACATGTTTCCATGCCCATCTTCCGGTCCGTTTCTCACTCTCTTTGAGTTCTCCGTTTTCTTCGGTCACATTGACAAGCGTCACATATCCCTCATCCACTTCCGGCTTTTCATCCAGAAGCTTGAAAATACGTTCCGCTCCTGCCAGTGCCATAACGATCGCGTTCATCTGCTGGCTGACCTGATTGATCGGCATGCTGAAGCTTTTGTTAAAGGTCAGGAAACTGGCAAGCCCTCCCAAGGTAAATCCTCCGACGCCGTTCAGCGCCAGAACTCCGCCGATGATCGCACAGACAACGTAGCTGATATTTCCGAGCTGCGCGTTGACCGGACCTAAATAATTTGCATAAGTATTTGCCCGGTCGGCGCTTACGAACAACGCATCGTTCAGTTTCTTAAAGTCTTTTTTACTTCCTTCTTCGTGACAGAATACTTTCACGACTTTCTGCCCGTTCATCATCTCTTCGATAAATCCATTCACATTTCCCAGATTGATCTGCTGCTGGAGGAAATACTTTCCGCTCCGTCCGGCAGCCGACTTCGTGCAGAACAGCATCACGCCGACCATCAAAAGCGTCACGATCGTCAACGGAATGTTCAAAACGAGCATACTGATAAACACGCTCACTACCGTAAAACCACTGTTGATGATCTGCGGAATACTCTGGCTGATCATCTGGCGCAGCGTATCGATATCATTCGTATAGATCGACATGATGTCGCCGTGCGCATGGTTGTCAAAATATTTGATCGGCAGTTTTTCCATATGTTCAAACATTTCATTTCTAAGATTCCGAAGTGTTCCCTGCGTCACTTTGACCATGATCCAGTTATACAGATACGTCGAAACGACGCCGATCGCATAAAATACCGCAACTCTTCCGATCGCATGTGCCAGCGGGGAAAAGTTCGGCGTATCGGTGGACAGCAAAAACGGTGTGATATAATCGTCGATCAGATTCTTCATGAACAACGTTCCCTGCACGTTTGCGATCACGCCGACAAAGATCAAAAGAAAAACTGCCAGACAGTGATATTTGTAATCACGGAACACGTATTTCATCAGGCGCGCCAGTAATTTTCCCGGATTCTTCACCGCCGGTTTTTCGCCTTTTTGTCCTGTTCTCATCGGTCCTGCCATTATGCCGCGCCTCCTTTCTCGTCAAAATCTCCGCCGCCCTTTGTCTGAGATTCATATACCTCACGGTAGATCTCATTGGAGGCAAGCAGTTCTTCGTGTGTGCCAAATCCGTTGACCTCGCCCTCTTCCATTACGATGATGCGATCCGCATCCTGCACGCTGGAGATACGCTGGGCGATGATCAGCTTCGTCGTATCCGGGATCTCCTCCCGAAATGCCCGTCGGATCTTCGCATCCGTCGCGGTGTCTACCGCGCTGGTACTGTCGTCAAGGATCAGGATCTTCGGTTTCTTCAACAGCGCTCTCGCAATACAAAGCCGCTGTTTCTGTCCGCCTGACACATTGTTTCCGCCCTGTTCGATATGAGTCTCATATTTTTTCGGGAAACGCTCGATAAATTCATCCGCACAGGCAAGCCGGCACGCTTCCTGACATTCTTCGTCGGTCGCTTCCAGATTCCCCCAGCGCAGATTGTCGTAGATCGTTCCCGTGAACAAGACATTTTTCTGAAGTACGACCGACACCTGATTACGCAGGGAATCCAGATCATACTCTTTGACGTTCTTTCCGCCGACCAAAATCTCGCCTTTCGTCACGTCATACAGACGGCTGATCAGACTGACCATACTCGTCTTGGCGCTTCCGGTCCCGCCGATGATGCCGATCGTTTCTCCGGAATGAATGTCCAGATTGATGTTTTTGAGTACCGGTTCCTCGCTGTCTTTCTTGTAGGCAAACTCCACATTTTTAAACTGAATGCTTCCATCCGCCACTTCCATCACCGGATGCTTTGGATTATGGATCTCGCTCGTCTCGTTGAGCACTTCATAAATACGCCGGATGCTGGCGGTACTCATAGAGATCATAACAAATACCATAGACAGCATCATCAGGCTCATCAAAATATTCATACAGTATGCAAGAAGACTCATCAGTTCCCCGGTCGTCAGGGAATCTACCACGATCATCTTCGCGCCAAACCAGCTCAAAAGGATGATACAGGTATATACCGTGAACATCATAAGCGGCGCGTTGAAGATGACGTTATTCTCCGCTTTCACAAAGATTTTATAAATGTTCTCGCTCGCTTTATGGAATTTATCCGTTTCTTTTTCTTCGCGCACATACGCTTTTACGACGCGGATCGCCGACACATTTTCCTGAATGGACGCGTTCAGCGCGTCGTACTTCGGAAATGCCTGTTCAAAGTATGCCGTTGCATGACGGATGATAAAGAACAGGATCGTCCCAAGCAGAAGAACTGCCACAAGATAGATCATCGAAAGTTCCGCATTAATGCTGAACGCCATGAGCATCGCACAAAGCATACTCGCCGGCGCTCTCATCATCATACGCAGTGACATCTGATATGCCATCTGCACATTGGTCACATCGGTAGTCAGACGTGTAACAAGACCGGCCGTACTGAACCGGTCGATATTTGCAAAAGAATACGTCTGGATCTGGTTAAACATCGACTCCCTCAGATTTTTTGCAAGTCCTGCGGATGCTTTCGCACCGAATCTTCCTCCCGCCATTCCGGCTGCAAGTCCGATCGCCGCGGCAAGGATCATCAGACCGCCGACTTTGTAAATATGATCGATGTCTCCCGCATTGACTCCGTCGTCAATGATCGAAGCCATCAGAAACGGGATCAGCGTCTCCATCAGCACTTCTCCGATCATAAATATGGGCGTCGCCACAGATGCGGCTTTGTATTCTTTCACTTCCTTTAATACTCTTCGCAGCATCAGTATCATAAGTTGTCTCCTCCCTTCGTTGTCCCCGTTTTACAATTTTTGCATTTACAACTTTTCTTTTTCTACATTCCTACGGATCTGATCTGCCACACGCAGAAATACTTGAAGATCGTCGTCCTCGATCCCCTGGATCATCCGGTGGTTCAGACATCCGATGATCGCCTCGATCTTCTCATGGCTTTCGATCCCCTGTTCCGTCAAGATGACTTTCTTTAACCGGGCGTCATATTCCACGGACTCCCGCCGGACATAGCCCTTTTTCTCAAGGATCTGTATGATGTTCGTCACTGTGGAACGTCCGATCGAAAAGAACTTCTCAATGTCTTTCTGAAAAATATCTTTCTTCCGGTTCTCATACAGATACCGCATGATCCATCCATTCATCAGCGGGATCTCGTCGATCCCCTCCGCTTTTACCCACGCTTCAATCGTCCTTGAAATCGTATGATCCAGCCGCCGGATCTCAAATCCAACCTTACCGCACGCCTCTTCCATATTCTACCTCCATCCGGGAATGTATGTTTCGTTCAATCATGAATTGTTCACATGTGGATTGTTCACGCATGAATTGTTCATGTTTGAACTTTTTCTGCATACCTATTTTACGACTGAAAATTTTTATTGTCAAGAATTTTTCTGACACAATTTCCTATGTCCTATGCAGCAAAAAACCTCTTTTGCATACAAAGTACAGAGCCCTTGTACACAAAAGAGGTTAGCGTCGGTGTACATATATTAATTCAAAAATCTCCCCCGCATCTTATTCCAGAGGACACCCTGAAAATATTCATATGCGCGGTCGTACAGAAACAGGAACACCTGTCCCGCCGCGATCACGATCACAGACATCCAGCCTGAAATCTCACGTACAAACAAAACTTCCTGAAACAACAAGACTGCCGGTAAAAAAATCAGATTGAACACGACATATTTTACGATCCAGAACAACGCTTTCCGATTGATCCGGTCCGACATCCGCCCTAATTTCAGCCATACGATCTCCACGATCAGAATATAAAGTCCCATCACCGCATAAGTGATGACGTAAAACTTATTCGGTGCAATGAACAGTCCGAGAAGCACGCCGGCTCCCCAGAACGCCACGCCGCTTCCGGCGCCGAATTCTCTCCAGATGATCCCTACAAAAAAGGACGCTGCCGCAAGTAAGAACAGCGTTCCTGTCTCAATGATACTGCCAAGCATCATAAAAATGATCGTCAGCGCCAGCAGCATCCCTCCAAATGCGATTTTCTTTGCTTTTACATGCATCCGCAGAGGTCGCCTCCCATACACTCACATAATTGGTCTGCTATACAGAGGTCACAGCACATATTTCCGCTTCCGCAGCTGCTTCCGCCCATGCCATATCCGCCGTTATACGGACTGTTCTGGTAACGCTGTCCGGTCCACTCGATCTGATTGAGAAGCTGACGGTACTGCATATTGTTCGGTTCCATATTGACCGCCTGTCCCGCGTGGTCTCTCGCCAGAATGTTGTTGCCGATCCCCGCGTTGGCTGCCGCACTCAGATAATACCACTGCGCATTGCGGTTCGGCATCCGGTTCAGCACATTAAGCGCGTCGCGATAACGTCTCGTGTTGATGAAATTATAAACCGCCTGCATCTCCACATCCTGAGAACCGCCGGAAGAACTATATCCGCCGTAGCTGTTCCCGCCCGCGGAGCCATAACCGCCGTATCCGTAACCGGATCCGCCGTGTTCCCGCTCTTTCATGATCACATCATAGGCTTCCTGCACTTCCTTGAACTTCTCTTCCGCCAGATCTGCCAGCGGATTGTTGACATTCGCATCCGGATGATACTTTCTTGTCAGATCTCTATATGCTTTCTTCACTTCGTCATCTGATGCGCTCTGCGGAATTCCCAGCACATCATATGGATTTTTATTCATTTCGTAATCCTCACTTTTCCTTTGCACCTCAATATCTTATCTATCATATAATAGATTTTCTGCCATGTCCAGACTTTGCACGGATTCTTCACAAAGTTTTCTTCTTTTCCCTCCGGTAATAGAGATACCCCGTCGCGTCCGCCAGAAACCAGCCGATCGGAACCGCAGCCCAGATCCCGTCCACGCCGATCGCCTCATTTACCGAGAGAATATAGGCGAGCGCCACCCGCGTTCCGAGGGAGATCACAGTCAGTACAAGGGAAATCCCCGGACGTTTGACTGCCCGGAAATACCCGTACAGCAGGAACAAAAATCCGATCAGACAGTAAAAACTTCCCTCGATCCGCAGATACCGGATCCCGACATTTAGTATCTCCACTTCCTCCGGCTTGACAAAGATCAGCATCAGCGGCTTTGCAAACAGGACAACCAGAGCGCTGACTCCGACACTGAAAAGAAACGACGTCCGCACCGCGCTTCGGATGCCCTCACGGATCCGCTCTTTCTTTCCGGCTCCGTAATTCTGCGCTACAAAGGTGGAAAATGCATTTCCGAAATCCTGTACCGGCATATAGGCAAACGAGTCGATCTTCACCGCCACGGAAAACGCCGCCATCACAACCGAGCCGAAACTGTTGACCAGTCCCTGCACCATCAGGATCCCGAAGTTCATCACCGACTGCTGGATACAGGTCATCGAAGACAGATGGAGGATTTCTTTTAAGATCTCTTTTCTCCACCGCATATCTTCGCGCCGCGGGCAAAATTCCCGGAAGAAAAGCAGCGTGTAGATCAAAAGTCCCACCCCCGATACATACTGCGAGATCACGGTCGCCTCTGCCGCTCCCTGCACGCCGCGCTTCAGCACTACGACAAACAAGAGATCCAGCCCGATATTGAGCACCGCGGAAATCCCCAGAAACACAAGCGGAACAACCGAATTTCCCGCCGCCCGCAGCAGGCAGGAAAAGAAATTGTACAAAAATGTGGCGAGGATCCCCCAGAAGATCATCCAGAGATATTCCCGCATCATTTCATAAATATCCGCCGGAACCTGCAAAAGATGCAGGATCATATCCATCCCGGAAAATACGATCCCGGTGATCAGAAGCGCAATGCCGCCGATCATACAAAACGCGAGAAAAATACTGTTTTTCAGGCGCACAGAATCTTTCTTTCCATAGTAAATAGAAAAAGCAACGCCGCTTCCCATACAAAGCCCGAGCAGGATCGACGTCAGAAACGTCATCAAGGAGTAGGACGATCCGACTGCCGCCAGCGCATCTTTGCCGAGAAATTGTCCAACGATCAGCGTATCGACCACATTATAAAACTGCTGGAGCAGATTTCCGACCATGATCGGAAATGCAAACCACAGCAGTGATCTTGTGATATTTCCATTGGTCAGATCATGATGCATGGTGCGCACCTCCGTCCGACACATTTTCTTCCGATAGCCCGTTTTCTTTCGGCAGTCCTTTTTCTTTCATATCACGCTTCCGTTCTTTTTGGATCTTATTGTAACGGTTCCATACGCCCGCATACAGGATATTCCGCAGGATATCCGCCCCTTTCAGACACGGAAGCCGTTCAAATGCCGCGCTGCACTCCGCCATCATCATATTGAGGATCTGCGCGCAGCGTTCCTCGTAATCCGGCTGTTCATGCAATGCTTTCAGCGGATTGTAGTTGCCGTCTTTTAAGTCTTTCTCCAGATCTTCGTAGGCGTCCATGATATAAATAAATTTCCCGAGGAAAAAGCCGATCTTCCGAAGCGGCTCTTCCCACATATCTTTTCGATAAACAAGCAGTTCTTCCATCAGTCTTCCGGTACATCCCGCCGTCAGATCGATCTCCTGCCGGTCCTCTTTTTCGTACTGTTCCAAAAGCTTCAGTTCCCGGCGGATCACACGACTCTGACGAGGATATTTCTCCGCCAGCTTCTGTGCTTTTTTCCGAAATGCCGCGCAGCCCAACAGACCGCTTAATTTCTTCTCATCCTGCCAGTCGTCTTTCAGATGATAATAAGACAATAAAATATTCATATCTGCTGCATATTCCGAAAATTCATTCTGCAGCATGACCTGTTTTTTGACCGGATGCACTTTACAACGGTGCATCGACTGTCTCAGTTCCGTTTCATAAAGAGAAGTCAGCAACAGGATCACGAACGTCATATCATAGGTGAGCGTCAGCTGACCGATGCTTCCGTAATGCTCTTTTAAGGACTTACAAAGCCCGCAGTAACAGGCTTTGTAAGCTTTGAAATCTTTCACTTTTAACTCCGGCTCACAGATCGTGACATACCCAAACATCCTTTATAACTCCTTTTCGTCTTCATCCTTTGCCCAGCCAAATGCACAGCGCACCGCCCGTTTCCATCCGCGCAGCATCTTCTCCCGCTTTCCGGCTTCGATCTTCGGCGTAAAAATCTGATCGATCGCCCAGTTTTTCACAACCTCTTCCGGACTGTTCCAGTAACCGACTGCAAGCCCTGCCAGATATGCGGCTCCCATCGCCGTTGTCTCCACACATTTCGGGCGATTGACCGGAGCGCTGCTGATATCCGCCTGCGTCTGCATCAGGAAATTGTTCGCGCTCGCGCCGCCGTCTACTTTCAGCGCAGACAGCTCGATCCCCGAATCCGCTTTCATCGCTTCCAATACATCATTGACCTGATATGCCAGCGATTCCAAAGTCGCGCGCACAATATGATCTTTGTTCACACCACGCGTCAGACCGACGATCGTTCCCCGCGCATACTGATCCCAATACGGCGCGCCCAGTCCGGTAAATGCCGGAACAACATAACAGCCGTTGGAATCTTCGACATTCTGCGCCATATATTCCGTCATGGACGCCGAATCGATCAGACGCAGTTCATCCCGAAGCCACTGGATCGCCGCTCCCGCGACAAAGATCGATCCCTCCAAAGCATAATTGACTTTCCCGTCGATCCCCCAGGCGATCGTCGTAACCAATCCGTTCTTGGAAAAGACCGGTTTTTCTCCGGTATTCATCAGCAGAAAACATCCGGTTCCGTATGTATTTTTCGCCTCTCCGGCATGGAAACAAGTCTGACCGAACAGCGCCGCCTGCTGGTCTCCGGCCGCCCCCGCGATCGGGATCTCTCCGCCAAAAAACGAGGCGTCCGCATATCCGTAAATACAGCTGGACGGCTTTGCCTCCGGAAGCATGGAACGCGGAATATCAAGTTCTCTCAAAATCTCTTCATCCCACTGCAATGTATTGATGTTGAAAAGCATCGTCCGGGACGCATTGGAGTAGTCCGTCACATGCACCTTTCCTTTTGTCAGCTTCCAGATCAGCCACGTCTCTACCGTGCCGAACAAAAGGTCTCCCCGTTCTACCCGTTCTCTCGCCCCCTCCACATGATCCAGGATCCATTTCACCTTTGTCGCGGAAAAATACGCATCGATGACCAGCCCTGTCTTCTCCCGGAATTTATCCGTCAATCCGCGTTCTTTCAGGGAGTCACAGTATTCTGCCGTTCTTCTGCACTGCCAGACAATCGCATGACAGACCGGTTTCCCGGTATGTTTATCCCAGACGATCGTCGTCTCTCTCTGATTGGTGATTCCGATCGCGGCAATCTCTTCCGGTTTTGCTCCGATCCGGCTGATTGCCTCTCTCGCCACCTGAAGCTGCGTCGCCCAGATTTCTCCGGCGTCATGTTCTACCCAGCCCGGTTTCGGAAAATGCTGTGTAAATTCTTTCTGCGCCATACTGCAGATCTCGCCTTTTTCATTAAACAAAATACACCGGTTGCTCGTCGTGCCTGCATCCAGCGCCATGATATACTTTGCCATTTTAACTGCCTCCTACTTTTTTGCCTCCTGCGGTTCCTCCTCCTGTGTTCTAAACTTCCTGCGGTTCCTCCGCCGCTTCACGGACTACATTTCCCACACATCCTGACGGGAAGTCGACACTGCGGACGCCCCCGCCAAAAGCGCTCCCATCACATCTTCTTTGTCAGCGATCAGTCCCCCTGCGATCAGAGGGATCCGGCTGATACTTTTGATCTTCCGCAATACTTTCGGCATCGCCCCCGGCATCACTTCCAGAAAATCCGGTTTTCCGCTGTGCTGATGTTCCAGATTCTCGATACTTTTCAGTGCCATCGAATCAATGACAAAAACCCGCAGCACAGTAAAAAGCTGAAGTTCTTTTGCCCGTTGGATCATCGCGTTCTTTGTCGTGAGGATCCCATCCGCGTGCGCCGTATATTTCAAATAATCCACCGAGATCTCTTTCGGAGAAAGACCGCCGATCAGATCCATATGCACCATCGCGATCTTCCCCGCCTGATGCACCTGTCCCACCAGACCGCTGATCGAACAGATATCTCCGAACAACAAAAACACAACGCCGATTTCCTCATTTTTACAACAGCTTTTTAATCCCTCTTCATCCTTGACCGCGGCGATGATCGGATTCGCTTCCACCGCCTCTCGAAATACTTTCTGCATCCCGGTCTTCCCTTTCCTTTTTCACAGTATGTCCCCGTCAAATTTTAAATAATACCTTTCCCCTCTATCCATTTAGGCAGGGTCTGCGATAGTCTAACCACCTCACCATTACGAAAAATTGCAATGTTTCATAGAGAGTCGACTTGCCAGCCCCATTAACACCTGCTATTATAATATATTTTTTCATTAAAACAGATTCCTTTCAATTACTTTCTTCTGTTTTTTCTGAAGTAAGAAATCGCCAACCATTTCATAAAATTCTCTTTGCTCTTCTGTTTCTGCCTCTAATACTAATTGTAAAGTATCCTCTGGTTTTAATTTTTCTATTTCCTTATATAATTCTTCATACTTTTTTACATCACACATAACAACACTTCCTTACACGAATCACTGCTTTCATTTTCTTGTGCAAATTATACCATAAGACTTGTAAGCAATTCTACCATAACTTTGGCAATATAAAAAAGGACATTCATTTATTCTCTTAAAAAAACGCTACCCAAAGCGAACACTTTTAAACCAGTCTCCAAAATCGTGTGCAGACCATTTACTACGTCAGTATCATTTGGCGTCCCCCCCTGTACGCCTCAATCTACTTCCTTGTAAAATGATACTGCACACGATTTTGAGACCCTGCGGCATGAAATCTTTCAGAAAAAGCGATTTTCAAGGCAGACAAATGAGCTGTACTGGACGTACAGCGATTGCGGATAACGCAGAAAAGCGCTTTATATGGAAGATTTCATGTGTATTGAAAGTGTTCGCTTTGGGGAACCATCATTATACAGAAAACAGAGGAAACCGGAGTCTTTCTGAAATACACTCCGAATTTCCTCTGTTTCTTCTTGCTCTCATGTCTATTTATGTTCTTCCAGCCACCTTGTCGCGCAATGCGCCAGATAAGCGGCTCCGGATTTCATAACTTCCTCATTAAATTCCACTTTCGGGTGATGCTGGTTATATGTCTCCCTGCCGTCCGTAAATCCTGCGGAAAGGAACATATAAGCTCCTGGAATTTCGGAAAGCACCGCCGAAAAATCTTCTGACGAAGCCGCATGCATTCCTACATGTTCGCACTGTCCCGGCACATCCAGCTCCCGCATATACCCTACGAAATCATCTACCGACTGCGGGTCGCAGATCAGCGGCGGCGTTCCAGCAAGCATCGTGATCTTTGCAGAACCGCGATACATTTTTGCCACAGTATCCACAACCTCTGACAGTCTCCGCAAAATAAACTCTCGTTCTTCCTCGCTGTCACAACGGAGTGTTCCCTGAAGCTGCGCCTGATCCGGTATGATATTCGGCGCATCTCCCGCCGTCACTTTTCCGATCGTCAGCACGCTCGCCTGTGTGGATTTGATCTCTCTTGCAACGACGGATTCCAACGCAAGGATCATATGCGCCTCAATATTGATCGGGTCGATACACGCATCCGGATAAGCTCCATGACCGCCTTTTCCCTGAATATCGATGATAAAATTATCACTGGAATTCATCAATGTGCCTTCCCGGTTGTAAACAAACAGTCCCATCGGCATCGATCCGGCAACCACATGATACCCCAGCGCGACGTCCGGTCTCGGATCTTGAAGCAATCCGTCCGCGATCATCGATCTTGCGCCTGTGAGCGGCTCTTCTCCCGGCTGAAACATTAATTTCACCATTCCGTCTAAAGCCGCCTCGTTTTCTTTCAGCATCTTTGCCGCGGTCAAAAGCATTGCTCCGTGAATATCATGTCCGCATGTATGTGCATTTTCCCGCTGACTCGCAAATGGAAGTCCACTTTCCTCTTTCATCGGCAAAGCGTCCACATCGCCTCGGAGAAGCACGGTTTTTCCGCCCGTTTTTCCGACACACGCCACAACACCGCCGCCGCACGGCTTCGGATCATACCCCATCTCCGTAAGTTTTTCCATGATAAATGCCGTTGTTTCCGTCAGTTCCAGCCCCAGTTCCGGCGTCTGATGCAGATGTCTCCGATTTTCCACGGTCTCTTCAAACAGTTCTTCTGATCTCTTCAAATAATCCATAACCTATGATCCCCGTTTTCTTTTTACAATATTTGAGCATGGATTTTAACAGAACCGGCACTGCTTTCGCCGTGCCGGTTCTGCTTTTTTTGTTTTTCAGATCCGAACCTGTCCGGATCCGATATTTTTATTGAAAATACTTCCCCTGATTTAGGATTATTCCTCACCATACAGAGTTACCAGTTTCTTCAGATATTCATATCTTTCTTTTGCTTCCTGCTCGTTGATTGCAAACAATCTTTCAGCTTTCTCCGGATTAGCTCTCTTCAATGCATTGTAACGAACTTCTCCGTCAAGGAATTCCTGATAACTTTCCAGTTTAGGCTCTTTGCTGTCCAGTGTGAACTTGTTGCCTTCTGCTGCCGGGTTGAAGCGGAAGTTGTTCCAGTATCCGCACTCTACTGCCAGCTGCTCCTCAGTCTGAGCTTTGCTCATACCTTTCTTGATACCATGGTTGATACATGGAGCGTAAGCGATGATGAGTGACGGTCCCGGATATGCTTCAGCCTCTGCAATTGCTTTTACAGTCTGGTTGAAGTCAGCGCCCATAGCGATCTGTGCAACATATACATAACCGTAGCTCATTGCGATACCTGCAAGGTCTTTCTTCTTGGTTTCTTTTCCGCCTGCTGCGAACTGTGCGGTAGCACCTGTCTTCGTAGCTTTGGAGGACTGTCCGCCTGTATTGGAGTAAACCTCTGTATCGAATACCATGATATTGATGTCTTTTCCGCTTGCAAGAACGTGGTCAACACCGCCGAATCCGATATCGTAAGCCCATCCGTCTCCACCGAAGATCCACTGGGATTTCTTAGCAAGAAAGTCTTTGTTCTTGAGAACTTCTGCCTTTTCAGCCAGATCACAGTCACATGCTTCCAGAGCAGCTACCAGCTTGTCTGTTGCGGTTCCGTTTGTAGCGCCTACTGCAAATGTATCCAAGTATTCCTGTGCAGCAGCTTTTACTTCTTCTTTTTCTGCGATCTCAGCGATCTTCTCTACTTTGCCTTTCAGTCTCTCTCTGATCGTGTTCTGGGCGAGCAGCATACCGTAACCGAACTCTGCGTTGTCCTCGAACAGCGAGTTAGACCATGCCGGTCCCTGTCCTTTGGCATTGACAGTGTAAGGTGTGGACGGTGAGGAGTTACCCCAGATAGAAGAACATCCTGTTGCGTTCGCGATATACATTCTGTCACCGAACAGCTGTGTGATCAGTTTTGCGTAAGGTGTCTCTCCACAACCTGCACAAGCTCCTGAGAACTCAAGCAGCGGCTGTTTGAACTGGCTTCCTTTTACTGTATTCTCTTTGAACTTTGTAACAACTTCCGGTTTTACCGGAATCTCTGTTCCAAAGTCGAAGAATTCCTGACTTCCGGCATTTGCTTCCATGTTGCCCATAACGAGAGCTTTCTCGCCTTTCTTTCCAGGACATACATTTGCACAGGATCCACATCCGGTACAATCGTAAGCGGATACTGTGATCGCAAATTTCATTCCCGGCATACCGATCATGTCGATCGTGCTCATTCCCTCCGGAACTTTCGCTGCTTCTTCTTCGTTCAGCGCTACCGGACGGATAACTGCGTGCGGGCAGACATATGCACAACGGTTACACTGGATACAGTTCTCCGGTTTCCATACCGGGATATCTACTGCGATACCACGTTTCTCGTATGCGGAAGATCCGGACGGAGTAGATCCGTCTACATATTCTGTAAATGCGGATACCGGAAGTGAATTTCCCTCCTGTGCATTTACTTTTGCCTGAATGTTCTTAACAAAATCAACAACATCTTTTCTGCCGTTCTCGTCTACGTGCGGTGTAGCAAGACCCTCGTCTGCCGCATCTTTCCAGCTCTCCGGTACAGTTACTTCAACAACCTGTTTTGCACCTGCATCGATCGCATCGTAGTTCATCTGAACGATCTTGTCGCCTTTTCTTCCGTAAGTAGCTTTTGCAGCTTTCTTCATCAGGTCGATCGCTTCCTCTTCCGGAATGATCGCAGCCAGTTTGAAGAACGCAGACTGAAGAACTGTATTGATACGTCCGCCAAGTCCGATCTCTTTACCGATCTTGATACCGTCGATTGTGTAGAACTTGATGTTGTGGTTTGCGATATATGCTTTTACCTGTCCCGGCAGATGTTTCTCCAGACCGTCCATATCCCATGGGCAGTTCAAAAGGAATGTTCCTCCGTCAACCAGTTCCTGAACCATGTTGTATTTGTCAACATAGGACGGGTTGTGACAAGCCACGAAGTTTGCCTGACGGATCAGGTATGTGGACTTGATCGGAGATTTTCCGAAACGTAAGTGAGACATTGTCACACCGCCGGATTTCTTGGAGTCATAATCGAAGTATGCCTGTGCATACATATCTGTATTATCACCGATGATCTTGATGGAGTTCTTGTTAGCTCCGACAGTACCGTCTGCTCCCAGTCCCCAGAACTTACAGTTGATCGTTCCCTCCGGAGTCGTAACAAGCGGTGCGCCTGCATCCAGTGACAGATTGGTTACGTCGTCTACGATACCAAGTGTGAATTTCGCTTTCTCTGTGTTCTTGTATACAGCAACGATCTGTGCCGGTGTTGTATCTTTGGAACCTAATCCGTAACGTCCGGAAAGTACCGGTACCGCGTCGAACTTAGATCCTTTCAGAGCTGCAACAACGTCCAGATACAGAGGCTCGCCGAGAGCTCCCGGCTCTTTTGTTCTGTCCAGAACGCTGATCGTCTTCACGCTGTCCGGAATCGCATCGATCAATGCCTGAGCGGAGAACGGTCTGTAAAGACGTACTTTTACAACTCCGACTTTCTCGCCTGCTGCCATCAGGTAATCGATCGTCTCTTCGATCGTCTCGCAGACAGATCCCATCGCTACGATCACATGCTCTGCGTCTTCTGCTCCGTAGTAGTTGAACAGTTTGTAGTCTGTTCCGATCTTTGCATTTACTTTGTCCATGTAATCCTGAACGATTCCCGGAAGAGCATCGTAGTACGGGTTACATGCCTCTCTTGCCTGGAAGAAGATATCCGGGTTCTGAGCGGAACCTCTCTGGCATGGGTGGTTCGGGTTCAGTGCGTGTGCGCGGAACTCATCGATCGCATCCATATTTACCAGATCTTTCAGATCTTCGTAATCCCATGTCTCGATCTTCTGGATCTCGTGAGAAGTACGGAATCCGTCGAAGAAGTTGATAAACGGAATCTTGCCCTCAAGTGCTGCGCAGTGTGCAACTGCTGTCAGGTCCATAACTTCCTGCACGCTGGATTCACAAAGCATCGCTGCTCCGGTCTGACGACATGCATATACGTCAGAGTGATCGCCGAAAATAGAAAGCGCGTGGCTTGCGATCGCACGAGCGGATACGTTGAATACGCCCGGAAGCTGCTCACCTGCTACTTTATATAAGTTAGGGATCATCAGAAGCAATCCCTGGGATGCTGTAAATGTTGTAGTCAGCGCACCTGCTGATAAGGAACCATGTACTGCTCCTGCTGCACCCGCCTCAGACTGCATCTCTGTTACCTGAACAGTCTGTCCGAAAATGTTCTCTCTGCCTTCCGTAGCCCACTCGTCTACATGTTCCGGCATAACAGAGGATGGTGTGATCGGGTAAATTGCCGCAACTTCAGTATACGCATAGGAAACATGAGCTGCTGCCTGGTTACCATCCATGGTCTTCATTTTTCTTGCCATTTCTTGTTCCTCCTTAAGATTGTACATTGCAAAATTCTGATTTTTCACATGCATACTAATTATATCGCCAAAAGTAATAAAAGTCCATAGAACAGACTCGGTTTTTTGTTTATTTTCCTATACATGGATGATTCCGCCCATCATACGATCCATAAAAGAAAACCGGGAACTTTCTAAAAGAAAGTCTCCGGTTTTCTGTGATTTCCACTATTCCTCCGCCAGCACGCCCGCAATGGAAGTGTCTGTCAGAAATGTATCCATATTATACAAAAATAAGACGTCCGTAATATGTTTTCCGGAGATCAGCGTCTCCACATTGTCATAGTAATACCGTGGATCCACCATGATGATCTCATTGTAATACGGGATCAGAAACGGCACGAAACAGTTTGCATAAGAATCTTTAAAGATCAGCAGACGTTTTGTCGTATCATTTGTCGTCGTAATATCAACCTGCGCATGATTTCCGCCGAAAAACACCTGATACTTGTCTTTCTCTTTCAGCGCCTTTTTGTCATAAGCGGTCGGACGCTGTTCCTGATTATCCGAATCACTCACGAGATATTTTACATCCACTCCCTCCGGCTCAAACACTTCGATCGTATCCTCCGCTTTATGGTATCCACTCTTCGAGGACAATGTTCCGGAAAATTCATTGGTCACGGTATATCTCTGATAATCGCCGGACGCACCCTCGATCCCGAGCTGCACGGCTGCCGCATTGAATGCATATGCCGCCGCACGGCTTGTCCAGTGGTGGTCCGTCTTATAATACATCCCCTCTTCCACATGTTTCTGCAGCGTCTTTGTCACATCGATGCAGCCGATCCCGGCATCAAGCTGTTTCTGGATCTCTTTCATATCCTTGCTCTGATCCCGCACCGGCGCGCCCTTCGGCAGATAGTCCTGCATCACATATGCCGCGTTCGGAACGATCATCGCATTGATGTTCAGATCCTGATGCCGTGCTGCAAATGCATTCATCCCTTTGATATTTTCTTTGACATGTTCTTGATCCGGCTCTGAGATCGCCTGCATCAGATACTTGTCCTTTCCGAGATAAACGCCGTTCAGCTCCCGTTTCCCGGTCAGAAGATCGCACTGCACTTTCAGCTTGATCCAGAGATCGCGAAAGACAAACTGATCGGATGTATAAGATTCCAGCCCCTCCATATACTCTTTGTTCATCACTTCTGTAACGCCGAATTTCGGCTGCTTTGATAACACACGGTTCTCTTCCTCCGAAAAAGATCGATCCGGCATGATCAGGCTGATCAGCACAAGCAAAAGAACAGCTCCGCAAAAGCCAAATGCCATCGTCCTCTGCAAGAACCGGCTGCCTCTTCTTTTGCCGACAGTATGCTCGCTCTGTTTTTGAGTTTGCTCTTTTTTCTCCATCTTGTATCCCTGCACTTTCTACTTTCCCCTTTAAAAACGGAAATATAAAAACGGATTATACGTTGCATTGACCAGATATGCCGTCGAGATCAAAAAAATCCCCGCATATACGACTACGCACGCAATCTGTTTATATGGATTTCTCGAATGCTCCCATGTTGAAAATCTCCGATAAACAACCGGTGTACTTCCGACTGCCGCGATGATACCGAGTACCAGACCGGATTTCAGATAATACCATCCGGTCAGATCCGCCAATCCCGCGCCTCCGATTCCGAGCATCGTTCCCATATAGGACACTGCGCTTCCAAGCGACGGCGAGAAGAACAGAACCCATCCGAACATCACGAGCACGATCGTATACACATGCTGCAATGCAGACGGAAGTTTCTCCAATGCCCCTTTTAATATATATTTCTCAATGATCAGAATTATTCCATAATAAAGTCCCCAGAAGATAAAATTCCATGCCGCGCCGTGCCAAAGACCCGTCAGTCCCCACACGATCAACAGGTTCCGGATCGACTTCGCCTGTCCCACACGGTTTCCTCCCAGCGGAATATATACATATTCTTTGAACCAGCTGCTTAAGGAAATATGCCATCTTCGCCAGAAATCCGTGATGCTTTTCGCCGTATACGGATAATTAAAGTTCTCCATAAACTCAAATCCCAGCATCTTTCCGAGACCGATCGCCATATCCGAATATCCGCCGAAGTCAAAATAAATCTGCATCGTATAAGCAAAACATCCGATCCAGGCAGTCAGCACAGAAGTCTCCGATGCCCCCAGTACTGCGATTGCCTCATAGATACTTCCCATGTTGTTGGCGATTAGGACTTTTTTCCCTAGTCCCTGCAGAAACCACATCACACCGTCGCCGAATTTCCGGATCGACATCGTCCGTTTCATCAACTGCTGTTCCACATCCGAATACCGCACGATCGGTCCTGCGATCAACTGTGGAAACATGGACACATATGCGCCGAATGTGACCGGATTGTGCTGTGCCTTTACTTTTCCGCGGTAAACGTCGATCACATAGGACATCGTCTGGAATGTGTAAAAAGAGATCCCGATCGGCAGCGCAAGCTTTGTGTATGGAATGTCGAACGGCAGGACCGCATTCAGATTCTCGATCACAAATCCGTAATATTTATAAAATCCGAGAACGCCTAAGTTGATCGCCGCCGTAACGATACAGGCATACTTTGCCTTTCTCATCTCGCCGCGGTCCATAAAATATTCCAGTTCCAGACCGCTCACAAAGTTGATCGCGATACTGAACAACATCAACACGACATAGACCGGCTCTCCCCATGCGTAAAACACAAGACTAACGAGCAGCAGAACAAGATTTTTAAATTTGAACGGAACCAGATAATACAAGATCAATACGATCGGTAAATATGCAAAAACGAAAAATATACTGCTGAATATCATACTCTTCCCCCGTTTTCCTTACAGACTCTTTAAAAATGCTTTCTGTGCCGCAGCCGCCCGGTCTCCGACCATGAAAAAGATATAGTTGCCCTTGACCTGCAGCTTATGTGCTTCGAGAAGCGCAGTCTGCTCTGCTCCGTATCCTTCAAAACTTTTCAGCTGCGTATCCAGCCGCTGCCGGATCGCCGACTCCACCGCTTTACTCTGTGAAGTATCTTTCAGCTTGACGATCAACAGTTCGTTGACATCCATATTATCTTTCGGCGCATACAAAACGACTCCCTCATAATCTCCGGGGTTCAATCCGTAGAACCTCTTTACCATACGGTTTCCCGCAGGCGTCTCCTCCGACAGTTTTGCCGCTTTTACAACCTGCGCCGAAACATCCTCAATCTCCGCATTGCTCGAAGCGTCTTTCCCTGTGTCCACAAGGATAAACACGACAAGCAATACAGTCAGCGCTATTTTTATGTAGGACATATATTTTTTCATGACTCATTCACCCCTGCCATCATATTCGCAGCCCAGTATTTGTAAAAATCCGGCTGTACATGCAGACCGTCTTCCTGATACAGATCCTGATGCTTCTGGGCCATCTGTGTATTGTCGATAAAATGATAGCCTTTTTCTTCCGCCATTGTCTTCATGGCTTCGTTATATTCCCCGATCCGCGGATAATCCGGGTCCGCATCCAGACCGACTCCGACTGCCGGGAGGATCGAGTTGAGATAGATCGTGGCATCCGGAAGTTCCGCCTGCAGTGCCGCGATCTGTTTGTCACATTCCGCCGCGTATTCTTCCCCGGTCGGCCACAGACCGATCCCGACATCATTCAATCCGAAACACAGAAATACCGCTTTCGGGTTCAGCGCTTTCAACTGGTCATAATACTGCGGGAGATCGGTGATCTTTCCTCCCCCCTGCGCCATCACCCGATCTTCCGGGAGAAATTCATGAAAAGAAAATCCGACTGCTCTGGAATCTCCCAAAACTGCCGCATTTTCAAAACTGCTCCACACAGCCGACTCATCGCTGTCCGCCAGAGCCAGATTCTGCTTCGCGCGGATCTCGTCAATACTTTTCCCGATTTCCGACACATTCTGCTTTTCGAGCTTTGTCAGATAAGCGACTCCTTTGTCCACTTTTTCCTGCTCTTCTCTGGCAGAACGCCACTGTATAAAAAATACAACAAGAACGACAGCAACCACAAGGGTTACTGCCGTCAAAATCATCCATTTCTTTCCGCTTTGCGGACTTACTTTTCTTTTCTTCATCCGTATGTCCTCCGGTTCCCTCGCTTCACTTCTTCTATCTTACTATCTTTTTTCGACAGAATCAATGACTTTTTCGACAGGATCCGCATCCAGATCCACATCTTTGGCAGGACACTCGTTCTTTTGTTTTTGATATTTCTTCCGGAAGTATACCAGTAAGATTCCCATTCCGATGACGAGGACACCTGCAAGAAGCTGGGATACTGCGATCCCCGTTCCCGGAATGATCAACTGATCGGTGCGGAGTCCCTCGATCCACACCCGTCCCAGCCCATATCCGAACATATAAAGCAGGAACAATTCTCCGTCGTATTTTTTATGCTTACGATAAAGGATCAACAGGATCAGCAGCACACAGCACCAAAGTGACTCGTAGAAAAAGGTCGGGTGCACCTGAATGTAACTGACGCCGTCGATCACCTGCATATGTTCCCTCATCAGTTCGGTCACATCACCGCTCCGCACAGCATCCAGCGGAAGCCGCATGGCAAGCAGTGAATCCGTATATTCCCCGAACGCTTCCCGGTTGAAGAAATTCCCCCATCTTCCGAGCATCTGTCCGTTGACCAGCGCCAATGCAACGGTGTCAAATATCTGCGGCGCCGACAATTTCTTAATGTGGGCACATAAAAATACCGCAGCCACCGCGCCGATCACACCGCCATAGATCGCCAGTCCGCCGCCGCGCAGATTGAAGATCTCGAGCAGATTATCTTTATACATATCCCAGGAAAAGATCACATAATAGAGCCTCGCGCCGACGATCCCCATGACGACGCCGATCATTCCCATATCCAAATAGTCTTCCGGATTCTGCTTTGTCCGTTTTGCTTCCGACATCGCGATCAGAAATCCGATCAGTATCGCACTGCCGATGATGATTCCATAATATGCCACTTCAAACCCGAAGATCGAGATTGATTTTCCAACATGTGAAAGTGTCAGTCCGATATTCGGGAAACTAATGTCATAATGCATAGGTCCCGCCCCTTTCTTATACGTTGAACCTAAACAGGATGATGTCGCCGTCCTGCACTACATAGTCTTTTCCCTCCAGACGGACAAGACCTTTCTCTTTTGCGGCCGCATGCGTTCCGCAAGCCATCAGATCATCATAGCTTACGATCTCCGCACGGATAAATCCACGCTCAAAATCGGAATGGATCTTTCCGGCTGCCTGCGGCGCTTTCGTTCCCCGCTTGATCGTCCATGCGCGCACCTCCGGCTCGCCTGCTGTCAGATAGCTGATCAGACCGAGAAGATGATAGCTTGCTTTTATCAGTTTCTCCAATCCGGACTCTTCCAATCCCAGATCTTCCAAAAACATTTTCTTTTCTTCGTCGTCCAGCTCTGCGATCTCCTGCTCGATCTGTGCGCAGACAACAAATACTTCGCAGTCCTCCGCTTCTGCATACTCGCGCACAGCCTGAACTCCGGCATTTCCCGCGCCGTCGTCCGCCAGATCGTCCTCACATACATTTGCCGCAAAGATCACCGGTTTCGCGGTCAGAAGATTGTAGCCCGCAAGCCACTCCTGCTCTTCCTCATCGTCTGTATGGAAACTTTTTGCCATCTTATTCTCTTCCAGATGTGCTTTCAGACGATTTAACAGATCCAGTTCTTTCGCCGCTGTCTTATCATTTCTTGAGAGCTTGACCGTCTTTGCGATCCGGCGTTCCAGAATCTCAAGATCGGAGAAGATCAGTTCCAGATTGATCGTCTCGATGTCACGGATCGGATCGATGCTTCCGTCCACATGAACAATATTGCTGTCCTCAAAGCAACGTACCACATGCACGATCGCATCCACCTCACGGATGTTGGCAAGGAACTGATTTCCGAGTCCCTCCCCTTTGGACGCTCCTTTTACAAGTCCTGCGATATCTACAAATTCAATAGCTGCCGGAACGATCTTCTTTGTGTGGTACATTTCCCCCAGCACATCCAGCCGCTTATCCGGCACAGTCACAACGCCGACATTCGGATCGATCGTACAGAACGGATAGTTTGCGGATTCTGCCCCTGCCTTTGTCAATGAATTAAATAATGTACTTTTTCCCACGTTCGGTAACCCGACGATACCTAATTTCATGCTTTCTATTTCCTCCTGTCAATTCTTTTTTCTCTGCTGATCTCTTGTCTCCATCAAGATCACATCCCCGATCGGAAATGTGATCTCCACCTCATCCGCCGCAAATTCATTGCTGACGCAGAGGCTGTCCCACGGTGTCAATGTATGGTGGTTCAGCGGATATTTTGCCCCTTTGATACTAAAATCCACAACTGTCTGCCCAAGCGGAAACACCGAAAAATATTTTCCATACGCCTCATCCTTTTTGAGCACGGTATTCCCGTTGATCAGCCGGATCTTATTCCACGGATCCATGATCACTGCCTCCGCGCCCGCATCCAGCGCGATCTTTAAGATCTGCACGTTCGCCCAGGCGTGATCCATCCGGTTCCCGGTTGCGCCAAGCAGAACGATCCGCTGCCGACGAAGTCCCAGACAGAGCCGCATTGCGATCTCGGTGTCGGACGCATCTTTCACCGGATTGAACGTGCGGATCGGCACGTCGGTATTCTCCCGATAATACTGTACGATCTCGGCAGGCGCGCTGTCAAAATCTCCGACAATATAATCCGGTTCTATCTTATGGTCATACAAGAAACCCAGCCCGCGGTCGACGCCGATCACAAATTCCGTATCTTCACTGTTCAAAATATTCAGGGTAAACTCCTCTTCCAGCGCCCCGCCGCTGACAATCACCGTCTGCTTACTCATCTGCCTCAAATATCCTCACGAATTCCGAAACATTTTCCGAAAGATCTCCCTTAAATACGGCGGATCCTGCTACGATCACATTGGCTCCGGCATCCAGAACCGTTTTCACGTTATCGAGACCGATCCCTCCGTCTACTTCGATATCGGTATGCAGTCCGCGCTCTTCCAGAAGCGCGCGCAGTGTCCGGATCTTCTCCAGCGACTCCGGGATAAACTTCTGTCCGCCTTTTCCCGGTTCCACGCTCATGATCAGGAACATCTCCGCCTGATCCAGATACGGCACAAGTACGTCCACCGGCGTATCCGGTTTGATCGTGATTCCCGCTTTCATACCGCACGCATGGATCTTATCCACAGTTTCCTGCAGATTTTCACACGCCTCATAATGCACCGTCAATATATCTGCTCCGGCGTTTGCAAATGCCTCCGCATAACGGATCGGCTCTTCGATCATCAAATGTACGTCCATCACAAGTCCTGTATGTCCCTGGATCGATGCAAGGACCGGAATCCCAAAAGAAAGATTCTTTACAAACATCCCGTCCATCACATCAAAATGCAGATATTTTGCTCCGCTTTTTTCGCAGAGTTCCATCTGCTCTCCCAACACTTTGAAATCTGCCGACAAGATCGACGGCGCTAGAATTCGTTCCATCATTCGTTTGTCTCCTTTTATCATCACATCTTGTTCTAATAACGCTTTTTCTCCTGCAGTTCGCGATATATCTCCGCATAGTCCTGATAGCGGATCGGATGTATTTTCCCGTTTTCCACGGCTTCTTTCACCGCGCATCCCGGTTCATGCACATGACTGCATCCGTTGAACCTGCACTGTCCCTCAAAAGGCAGAAATTCCGGAAAATACGCCTTTAGCTCTTCTTTCTCAAAATCATTGACATAAAGAGAGCTGAATCCCGGCGTATCAATAATATAGGTTCCTTTCTCAACAAGGATCAGTTCCGAATGCCGCGTCGTATGCTTTCCCCTCGCGATCTTTTTGCTGATGCTCCCGGTCTCCATCCGCACATCCGGCTGGAGAAGATTGATCAACGAAGATTTTCCCACGCCGGAGGGTCCGGCGATCGTCGTCGTCTTCCCTCGAAGAAGTTCTTTTACCTGTTCGATATTCTCCTGCTCGCGCGCGCTGGTGAAGATCACCGGATATCTGCACAGGCGGTAAACGGCTTCTAATTCCTGTAATTCTTTTTCTTCCGAAAGATCCTGCTTGTTAAAACAAAGAACGACAGGGATCTCTTTTCGTTCCATCATCACAAGAAACCGGTCCAGCAGATTGTAATGCGGTTTCGGATCGGTCACTGCAAATACGACAAGCGCCTGATCGATATTCGCCACCGCCGGGCGGATCAGCTCATTCTTCCGCGGAAGAACCTGTGTGATATTCCCGGTTTTTTCTGTCTCATCGAGTACTTCGATCTCTACTTCGTCCCCGACAAGCGGTTTCATCTTTTCTTTTCGGAACACGCCCCGGGCTTTACACTCATAAAGACCGGATTCTACTATGTCAACATAGTAGAATCCGGCAATTCCTTTTATAATCTTTCCCTGCATATAGTTATCTGTCAATCTCACTCTGTTTTCCTGCTCGACGGCTTATCGTCTGTAGAGCCGCTGCCACTGTTATTGCTTCCGTTATTGTTGCCTGAAGATCCGCCGTTATCCGGTGTACTTGGCACGATCGGAACCACTTCCGGTCCGTCGCTTGTCTGGAAATCGATCGCGGTTCCGCGATCCACATGACTTCCCGGTGCGATCGTCTGAGACATCACCTGTCCCTCCGGAAGATCACTGTGTCCTCCGCTTGTCACTGCGCCGCTGACCAGTCCGAGATCGGAGAGTGCCTGCTGCGCTTCTGCCATCGTCATACCGTACAGATCCGGAACTTCTACTTTACTGGAGCCTTTGCTCACCACATAATCCACTGCAGATCCTTTCTCCAGCTTGCTTCCGGCGCTTTTTCCCTGTGAAATCACATATCCCGTATCATATTCTTCACTGTATTCTTCCGTCACACTTCCCCCGATCAGCCCGACCGCCGCAAGCGCCGCCTGCGCTTCCTCGGAAGTGATGCCCGTGATCTGCGGAACTTCTACTTTCTCAACACCCATGCTCACATACATCTTCACATGCGTGCCCTCTTCGACTTCCATGCCCGCCGCCGGATCCGTGGAGATGACCTTGCCAGCCTCAATATGATCGTCATACTTGGATTCCGAATCCACGACCAGATTCGCATCTTCCAGTGTCTTCTGCGCCGCAGATTCGGACTGTCCGCTGACATCCGGAACCGCTACGGTCAGAATCTCTTCCCCGTTGCTGACAACGACCTGGATCTCGGTATTCTTATCTACCTTTTTATTGGCTGCGGTTTTCTGCTCCATGATCTCGCCTTTTTCGTATTTGTCCGAGTAGGCGCGCTCTGCAATGGAAAGTCCCAGCCCTTTTTTGTTGAGCGTTTCCGTCGCTTCTTCCACCGTCATACCTAAGATATCCGGTACTGTCACCTGTGCTTTTCCCTTTTCATCCGTGACTTTCGGATTCGACTTGAACATCCCGGCAGCCTGACCGATCACAAAGATCGTACCGATCGCAAACACCGCGATCGCCACAACCAAAAGGATCTTCATGATCTTCCGCGTATTTGGATCGACGCCGTTTTTGCGTCCGTTCTTCCCATCCCGTCTCTGCCTGCTGTCGTATGCGCGATCGTCATAATCATCATCGTCATAATCGCTCTGATCATAATCATCGTCATCATAATCGTCATCATAATCATTGTCGTAGTCGTCGCCGTAGTCATCATCGTCATAATCATCCTGATCATAACTCTGATCCTGCACCCGCCGCAATTCGTCCTCCGACATTACAACGGTAGCATCTCCGCCAACGTATCCCGGTATATTCACAAAGTTCCCATTCGGATCGACAAGAGAACGTTTCAGATCATTGATCAGTTCCTGACAGTTCTGATACCGCATCGTCGTATTCTTCTGGGTACATTTCATAATGATGCACTCAAGACTGTACGGAATATCCGGTACTTCCTCAGACGGCGACTTAATCTCTTCCCGCAGATGCTTGATCGCGACCGCCACCGTGGAATCACCGTCAAACGGAACATGCCCCGTGATCATCTCATACATCGTGATGCCCGCGGAGTATATGTCGCTCTTCTCGTCCACGATTCCGCCCCGCGCCTGCTCCGGCGAAGTGTAGTGCACCGATCCCATCACGTTCGTGCTGATCGTATTTGTCGAAGTCGTCGCCCGCGCGATCCCGAAATCCGTCACCTTTACTTTTCCGTCTTTGGAAATGATGATATTCTGCGGCTTGATATCCCTGTGAATGATATGCTGATTGTGCGCCGCCTGAATTCCGGTCACCATCTGGATCGAGATACTGATCGTCTCTTTCGCGGAAAGCTGTCCTTTCTTCTCTATATAATCTTTCAGAGAAATACCCTCTACAAGTTCCATGACCATATAGTAAAGTCCGCGATCCTGCCCCACATCATAGACATTGACCACATTCGGATGCATCAGTCCTGCCGCCGCCTGCGCTTCGCTCAAAAACTTCTGGATAAATACTTCATCGGAACGATAATCGCTCTTTAATACTTTTACTGCCACAAAACGGTTCAGCTTGTGGTCTTTCCCCTTATACACATCCGCCATTCCGCCGGAACCGATCCGTTCCAGAATCTCATAGCGCTTCCCTAAAAATATACCTTCTTTTAACATATACTCACCTCATCCGTAAACGGTTCTGTCAGCACGACCCCGATATTATCCGTGCCGCCGTTCTCTTTCGCTGTCTCCACCAGCGATGTGCCGGATTCTACGATGTCTCTTCCTCCCTGCACGATATGGAACAACTCTTCGTCTTCCACCATATTGCTGAGACCGTCTGTGCACATCAGAATGATGTCTCCCCGTTTCAGACGGTGCTCATAAAAATCTACCTCTACATCCGCTTTCGCACCGATGGCGCGCGTGATGATATTCTTATCCGGATGATGCTTTGCCTCTTCCGGTTTGATGCCTCCAAGCCGGACCATCTCTTCTACAAGGGAGTGGTCTTTCGTCAGCTGTGTGATCCCCTGATTGATCAGGTAAAGACGGCTGTCTCCCACATTCGCAAAATACATCATATGGCGTACGATCGTCGCCACTACGATCGTCGTTCCCATCCCCTTTAAATGCGGGTCTTCCGACGCCTTTTTGATGATCTCGTGATTGGCTGTCTTGATCGCTGAAACAAGCGCTTTCTCGATATCTTCCTCCTGACTTGCCGCGAGTTCCCGCTTCAATACTTCTACGGTGTACTTCGATGCAAAATCGCCTGCCTGATGTCCGCCCATGCCGTCTGCCACAACATACAGATTGGGGAGAGGTCCTAATGGTTTGTCTGTCGTATAGACATAGTCCTGATTCACTTGTCTTACCATACCAACATCGGTGATCGAAAATGTCTTCATCTTGTTCTCCTTTCAACCCTGGTAGCTTCGTCTTAATTGTCCACAGGCGCCGTCGATATCTGAGCCCATTTCTCTTCTTATAGTAACATTAATTCCGCTTTTTTCAAGTTTATTTTTGAAATTCAGTGCATTTTTCCGATCCGGACGCTCAAAATCACGCTCCTTGATCGGGTTCACCGGAATCAGGTTTAAGTGGCAGTTCCGATGCTTTAAAAGCACGGTCAGTTCCCTGGCGTCTTCCTCCGTATCGTTGACTCCGTGCACCATACTGTACTCAAATGTGATCCGCCGTCCCGTCTCGTGAAAATAATTGTCGCACGCTTCCAGTACTTCCCGAAGATCATATTTGTTCGCCACCGGCATCAATTGTTTCCGCTTCTCCTGCGTGGAACCATGCAGGGATAACGCCAGTGTGATCTGCAGCTTTTCTTTTGCCAGATCATACATTCTCGGAACGATACCGCAAGTGGACACGGTGATATTTCTCTGACTGATATGCAGACCGTGTTCATCCGTCAAAAGCCGGATAAACGTCAGGAAGTTCTCGTAATTATCCAGCGGTTCTCCGGTTCCCATGATGACAACATTGGAAACTCTCTCCCCAATCATCTTCTGGATCTGATAGATCTGCCCGAGCATTTCCGACGGGGAAAGGTTACGTTCCAGCCCGCCGATCGTCGACGCACAGAATCTGCAGCCCATCCGGCATCCGACCTGTGAAGAAATGCAGACCGAATTGCCGTGCTTATAGCGCATCAGCACACTTTCCACCATATTACCGTCCCAGAGACGGAACAGGAATTTGTTCGTCCCGTCCAGCTTCGACTCCTGTCTGGCTGCCGGTTCCACGGGTAGGATCACATACTGCGCTTCCAGTTTTTCCCGCAGCGCTTTTGAGAGATTCGTCATCTCGTCAAATGAATCTGCCAGCCGTACATGCAGCCATTCGTAAATCTGCTTTCCCCGGAACGCTTTCTCACCGATCCCTTTCATTTCTTCCTGCAACTGTTCATATGTATATGCACGAATGTCTTTCTTTTCCATGCTCTTTTTTAATCCTTTACTTTCTTTTTCTTAAGCCGGCAATGAAGAAGCCGTCGCTTTTATGGATCCCCGGTAAAAGCTGGAGCCATCCCGCTTCGGATACCGCCTGCAAAAGTTCTTCACAAGCTTCCGGCTTCCACTGCTCCATACACTCCCGCAGATCTGCGAGTTCAAATTCCGGATGTGTCTCCAGAAACCACTGGACATTTTCTTCATTCTCCGCCGGATTAACGGTACATGTGCTGTACAGAAGCTTCCCCCCGGGTTTCACATACCGGCAGACAACATCCAGCATCTCCCGCTGCATCTGCGCCAGATCATCCACACCCTGCTTTGTCGCTTTGTATTTCAGATCGGTCTTCTTTCCGAGAACACCGAGTCCCGAACACGGCAGATCCGCGATCACAATGTCTGCTTTTTCTCTGCTTTCCTCATCATATACCAGTGCATCCTGACAGACCGCTTCTATATTAAGAAGTCCGGTCCTCTCGATATTCTCTTCGATCATCCCAACCTTGTAAAGCGTCAGGTCTCTTGCCTCCACATGTCCGCTTCCGCCGAGCTTTTCCGCCACATGGATGGATTTTCCGCCGGGTGCCGCGCACACGTCGATCACATAGTCATTTTCCTGCGGATCCGCCGTCTCGCCGACCAGCATCGAGCTGATGTCCTGCACCGAAAATTCCCCGTTCCGGAAACTCTCAAGACCGCCCAGATAGTCAAATCCGGAAATCTGCCATGCATACGGCAAATACGGATGCGGTTCTGCATGTACGCCCTCCGCCCGCAAATGCTCCGGGACATTTTCATCCCTGCACCGGATCACAAGAGGCTGCTCTTCCTGAAAACTTTGCAGCATCCGCTCCACGTTTTCCATGCCGTAAGCGGGGATCCACAATTCCAAAATCCAGCGCGGCATCGAATAACGGATCGAGAGATTGTCAACCGGATCTTCCGGATAAGATACATTGTCCAGATTCCGCGCCACATTCCGCAGCACCCCGTTCACAAATCCGCGGAGACTTCCGAAGCCTTTTTTCACCGCCAGCTTCACCGACTCGTTGCAGACCGCAGCGTCCGGCACACTGTCCATATATTTCAGCTGATACACGGCGCTCCGCAGCAGATTGCGGATCACCGGTTTCATCTTCTTTACTTTCACTTTTGAGAACTGATCCAGAATATAGTCCAGTTCCATCATATGTTCCAGCGTCCCCTCGCTCACTCTCGTAATAAAGGCACGCTCTTTTTTGCCCAGATACTGATACTTTGCAAGGACGTCCCGAAGCACCAGATGGCTGTATCCGCCGTGTTCCGTTACCTCAAGCAGAATCCCAAGCACCAGCTCCCGCTCACTGACCGGTTTGTTAGTCATCCTGTCTTCTTCCTCCTATTATAATGAGACGCAGAAGCTGCAGGATCATGGACGCCGCGCTTGCCACATAAGTCAGCGCCGCCGCCCGAAGCACCGCTTTCGTTCCGTCTATCTCTTCTCCGTAGAGCATCCCGCCCTTTTCCAACGCCTGCACCGCTCTTCTCGATGCATTGAATTCCACCGGCAATGTCACGATCTGGAACAATACCGCCGCGGAAAACAAAAGGATTCCCAGATTGATCAAAAGGACTGCCGCATCGCTTCGGATCAGAAGTCCGATCAGGATCAGCGGCCATGCAAGGGTCGAACCGAAATTCGCCACCGGCACGAGCGCTCCCCGTATCTTTAACGGCGCATATCCGACTGCATGCTGCACGGCATGCCCGCACTCATGTGCCGCCACGCCGATCGCTGCCACCGACGGCGAATTATACGTCGCATCGGAAAGCCGCAGGATCTTGTTTCTCGGATCATAATGGTCGTTTAGATGCCCCGAAATATGACAGACCTGTACGTCATAGATCCCATTGGCGCGCAGGATCCGCTCTGCCGCCTCTCTTCCCGTCATCCCGCTCATGCTTCTCACCGAAGCATACCGCCGGAATACATGGTTCACTCTGCTCGACGCAAGCATACAGATCACGACACCGATCAATACAAGACTATACGTTGGATCATAATAATAAAACATCGCTTCTCCTCCTGAGTGTTACAGATTATTCTTTGGAACCGTCCGTCAGAACCGTTCCCTCCTCAAATGTATATCCCCTCAGAAATGCACTTGTCTCCATTCGTTTTTTCCCCGGGATCTGCAGTTCTTCCACTGCCAGAAGTCCGTCTCCCGTCTGTACGAGAAAGCGTTCTTTCTCTACTGTTACAACAGTTCCCGGAACCGTTTTTTTCAGCACATCGATCGTCGCGTCAAAGTCTGCTTGCGAAACCACTTTTGCTTTCCAGATCTTCATCACTTTCTTATCCCAGTGCGTATATGCGCTTGGCCAGGAATTCAGTCCGCGCACAAGCCTCTCAATCTCCGCAGCCGGACGGATCCAGTCGATATTGCCCATCTTTTTGTCCAGCATCTTCGCATACGGCGTCGGTGATTCTCCCTGCTTCTCCGGCTTCAATGTTCCCTCCTGCAGTCGTTCCAGCGTCTCCACACAGAGAGCCGCCCCTGCCTGTGCCAGTTTGTCGTGAAGACTCTCTCCGGTCTCCTCCGCAGTGATCTCCACTTCCGTTTTCAAAAGCATATCTCCGGTATCCAGCCCGGCATCCATCTGCATCGTCGTCACTCCGGTCACTTGTTCCCCGCTGATGATCGACCACTGGATCGGCGCCGCCCCACGGTACTTCGGAAGCAGCGACGCATGAACGTTGATACAGCCGTACGGCGTCATCTCCAGGATCGCTTCCGGCAGGATCTGACCAAATGCCACGACGACCATCACATCCGCCTGATATTTGCGCAGCTCTTCCACGCATTCGGCTTCCCGGACACGTCTCGGCTGGTACACAGGGATCCCCCGACGTACCGCCGCCTCTTTCACCGGAGTAAACTGCATCTCTTTTCCTCTGCCTTTCGGCTTATCCGGCTGCGTCACCGCCAGACATACCTCATGCCCCGCTTCCACGAGTGCTTCCAATGTCCCCACGGAAAAATCCGGGGTTCCCATGAAAATGATCTTCATCCTATTCCTCATCCTCCTGCTCTTCATACGTCACGTCATGAAGTCCGTCTTCCACTTTGTCTACATAAAGATTTCCCGAGAGATGATCGATCTCATGACAGAACGCGCGTGCCAGAAGCCCCTCGCCCTCCAGTTCAAATTCTTCCATCTCTTCGTTGAGCGCCCGTACCTTTACGACATTCGGCCGGGTCACAATGCCCCATTTTCCCGGAACGCTCAGGCATCCCTCTTCTCCGGTCTGCTCGCCGGACGTCTCGATGATCTCCGGGTTGATCAGAACGATCGGTCCCTCTCCGACGTCGATCACAACGATCTGCTTCAGAATGCCGACCTGGGACGCCGCCAGACCGACTCCCATTTTTTCATACATCGTATCCAGCATATCCTCGATCAGAATCTGTGTTCTCATCGTCATCTTTGTTACTTTCTTGCAAGGTTTTGTTAAAATATCGTCTCCGATCTCCCTGATTTCTCTGATTGCCATAATCTTTCTCCTTTTGTCAAAATACATTCATTGGATTAAAGTCAAATTGGATCCGGATCGTATTGAATCCGGAATTTACTTCTATATATTGTTCCAGCCGGTTCTTTATCTTTACCAGTGTATCATATCTTTCCGTTTTGAGGTAGAGTACTTTTCGATAGACGTCGTTTATTTTTCCGATCCCCGGACTTGCGGGACCGATGATCTCCACCGGACTTTCCAGATTCGCCTGACACACTCGTTTTGCATACTCTTTCAGATACCGGCATCCCGTTTCCAAATGCGCCTCATCTTTTCCGCTTGCAAACACTGCCAACAGATTTTCCACCGGCGGATACCCCATCAGAGAACGATACCGGATCTCTTCCCCATAAAATGCCGCATAATCCTGCGCGGCTGCCGTCACCACCGCGTAATGTTCCGGGCTATACGTCTGGATCACTGCCTCTCCTTTTTTCTCACCGCGCCCGGCTCTTCCGACCGCCTGAGTCAACAGCTGGAACGTCCGCTCTCCTGCCCGGTAATCATCGCTGTAAAGCGACATATCCGCCGCCAGCACTCCGACCAGCGTCACATTCGGGAAATCATGTCCTTTTACGATCATCTGGGTTCCCACAAGCACATCCGCCTCTTCGTTGGCGAATGCGGCGAGGATCTTCTCATGTCCGTCTTTTTCCCGGGTCGTATCCATATCCATACGGAGCACTCTCGCCTCGGGAAAACGCCGCTTCACGATGTCCTCGATCTGCTGGGTCCCCGCCTTAAATTCTCCGATATGTCTGGAGCCGCATTCCGGACAGACATTCGGCTTCGCCTCCTCATGTCCGCAGTAATGACATACCATTTTCCCGCCCCGATGAAACGAAAGCGACACGTCGCAGTGAGGGCATTTTACAACATAGCCGCACTCCCGGCAGGAAATAAATCCCGCATACCCTCTCCGATTCAAAAACAGCATGATCTGTTCATGCTTATTTAATCGGTCTTCCATCAATTCCTGCAGTTTTTCGCTAAGGATCGAACGGTTTCCATTTTTTAATTCTTCCCGCAGATCGGTCACATATACATCCGCCATCTCCTGCTCGCGGGAACGTTTCTTCAATTCCAACAGACGATATTCCCCGAGACGGGCGCGGTACATGGATTCCATCGACGGCGTCGCCGATCCGAGGACGACGCTTGCCCCCTCCATCTTTGCCCTTGCCTCAGCGGTCTCTCTCGCATGATATCTCGGCGTCTGCTCACTCTTGTAAGTGTTCTCATGTTCTTCATCGATCACAATCAGTCCCAAATTCGGAAACGGCGTGAACAATGCGGATCTCGGTCCGATTATCACGTCCACCTCGCCGCTTTTCGCGCGCATCAGCTGGTCATACCGTTCCCCCGCAGACAGCCGGGAATTCATGATCGACACCCGGTCGCCGAAACACCGGTAAAACCGCATCACGGTCTGAAATGTCAGCGCGATCTCCGGGATCAGCACGATCGCCTGTCTGCCGGAAGCCGCCACCCGGCGGATCATCTCGATATAAACCTCCGTCTTCCCGCTCCCCGTCACGCCATGGACAAGATACGTTCCGTATCGTTTCTGTTCGTAGTCTTCCCGGAACACATCGATCGCATGCTGTTGTTCTTTGGTAAATGTGATCGTTCTTGCTTCCTGTGCCTTTCCCCGCACCGGATTGCGGAAAACACGTTCTTCTTCCAACGCAACCACGCCCTGCTCTTCCAGCGCACGGATCACAGAGAGCGTAATGTTCAGCTTCTTGCTCACCAGTTCATATTCCAGCACCGGTTCATCCAGAAGCGCCGCCAGAAGCCGTGCGCGGGCTTTCTGATTTTTTTCCAGATAATAGGCAAGCTTTTTCTTCCCCGTGTCCTTGTCAAGCAGCAGCCGGATCCGCTTTTTCATTTTCGCGTTCTCTTTCTGTTTGATCGGAAGTACGGTCTTCAGCGCCTGGATCATCGTGCCGCCGTACTGTTCTTTCATCCACGCCGCCAGCGCCACGAGCTTTCCCTCGATCGCGATCCCGTCCCGGGAAATGTCTGTGATCTCTTTTACTTTTGACAGATCATAATCACAGGTTTCCGAAAAACCAACGACGTATCCTTTCGTCTGCCGGTTCCATTTGCCGAAAGGAACGAGAACTTCCATACCAACAGAAAGTTCCCCTGCCAGACGGGAGGGGACTCTGTATTGAAAGATCTTATCCAGTTTTTCATGTGTGATATCGACAATGATGTTCGCAAACATGAACCTGCATTCACCTACTTTTCCTTTATTTTTCGAGTTCTTCCAGAACTTCTTTGATCAGGACCCGCTCATCCATCGGATGTTTGACGCCCTCGATCTCCTGATAATCTTCGTGCCCTTTTCCTGCCAAAACGATCACATCTCCCGGCTGTCCGTGTTCGATCGCGTAGCGGATCGCCTCTTTCCGGTCACAGATCTCGACATATTTTCCATCGGTCTTTCCGATTCCCTGTTTGATGTCGTCGATGATCGCCTGTGGATCCTCGAACCGCGGATTGTCCGATGTGATGATCGTCAGATCCGCCAGACGTCCCGACACTTCGCCCATCTCGTATCTGCGGTCTTTGGAACGGTTGCCGCCGCAGCCGAACAGGCAGACAAGACGGGACGGATGATATTCCTTCAACGTTGTCAGAAGACTTTCCAGACTCATGGCATTGTGCGCGTAATCGATCATCAAAGTAAATTCATCCGATACTTTGACCATCTCGATCCGTCCCTTTACCTTTGCCACTTTCAGAGCGCTTTTGATCACCTCTTCCGGCACGCCGAAATGCCGGCAGACCGCGATCGCAGTCAGCGAATTGTACACGCTGAACGTTCCCGGTACGTCGATCTCCACATCAAAATCCATCAGCCCCGCCACATGGTAAGCAACGCCGAGATATCCCGGTCTGCTGACAAGTCGGGTATCCACCGCCCGCAGATCATTTTTCTCCTCAAATCCAAATGTCTCCACTTTGCAGGTCGCCTCTTTGAACACATCTTCAAACCATGGATCGTCTCCGTTGGCGATTCCAAGCTCACACTGTTTGAACAGCAGTCCCTTGCAGCGTTTATAATCTTCAAAATCCGCATGCTCGTTCGGTCCGATATGATCTTTTCCCAGATTGGTGAAAATCCCGATCTCAAACGGAATGCCTGCCGTCCGGTTCAGCATCAGCCCCTGAGAGGATACTTCCATCACGACCGTGTCGCATCCGGCTTCCACCATCTCGGCAAAATATTTCTGGATCGTGTAAGATTCCGGCGTCGTATTTGCCGCAGGGATATGCTTCTCCCCGATGATCGCCTCGATCGTCCCGATCAGTCCTACCTTGCGTCCGACCTCTTCGAGGATCGACCGGATCATATAGGTCGTCGTCGTCTTTCCCTTTGTCCCGGTGATCCCGATGATCTTCAGCTTATTTGCCGGATAGCCGAAATATGCAGCCGACATCAGAGCCAGTGCATACCGGGTGTCCTCCACGCGGATCACGGTCACATCCCCGGGCACTTCCACCTCTTTTTCCACGATCAGCGCCGCCGCACCCTTATCCGCAACTTCCGCCGCAAAACGATGTCCATCCGATACCGCGCCGCTGATACATACAAACACACTGCCCGGCTCTACTTTCCTCGAGTCATTGATCAACGTTGTGATCGCAATATCCTCTGTTCCCTGTACCACTTCATATTCTAATCGTTCCAATAACTGGCTCAATCTCATCTTTACTTATACCTCCCAAATCGGTTTGCATCATCTGCCTTCCCCGAAGCAAACACTTTCAATATAAGTGTTCCCTTTGGGGAAGCATCTTCTATATAGAATACCACAAAACAGAGCATGAGGGAATAGCGGAACAAAAACAAAAAAGCATGCCCCTCCCCGGTTTTCCCGAGAACTGCATGCTTTTCGTTCCTACATCTTAACTATATCTTAATGAAATACCTTAATGAAAGTAATGATCTCCGATCAAAATCCCGTAATTTCCGTTTCCGAAATACAGGCATTCTCCGATCGGATTGCTTCCGGCTGCGGCATCAACCGCCGCCTGCATCGCTGTCGGCGTGTAGCTTCCCGACGCAAGCACGGTATCCAGCCAACCGGTCATCGCCGGTCCGAACTGCCCCGGCTGGTAGATCACCTCTGCGACACTGTTCGGATAGCTTCCGCTTTTCACCCGGTTCAGGATCACCGCCCCGACTGCAACCTGTCCCTCGTACGGCTGATTTCCCGCTTCACAGAAAATGATGGACGCAAGCAGCGCCTGTTCCTCCGGCGTAAGCGTCACTTTCTGCTGCTCGGCTGCCGCGCGCTCCTGTGTGATCTGTTCCTGTCTTGCCCGAATCGCTTCTTCCTCGATCTCTCTCGCACGAAACTGTACTGTTTCTTCCGCATGCAGCGGATCCGTCAGATGATCCATGGAAATCGCCGACTGTTCTGTCTCTGCCTGTTCCATTCCGAAATCAACCGCTTCCGCTGACGTTGTCTGCATCGTTTCCTGCACGGCTGTGACAGGGGTCGCCCTCTGGCGCGCTCCATCCTCCCGCGGCTCCGCCGCCTGCACGCTCACTCCAAGTGCAAGCACCAGACCTGCCGTCGTCACCGCCAGTCTTTTCCTCATTTTTTTATTAAAATACATCTTATAATCCCTCCGAATTTTATTTCTTTTTCGTTTTTGTTACATTTGTTACAAAAATGTTACATTTGCGATTGTATAACAAATCCGGAGGGTTGTCAACTTTTTTATTTCAGTATCGTACTCCAAAAACAGATCGTCAGCAGAGAAATGCAAGTCGATACGACGACCATCTTCGTTGCAAATTCCGATTCCATTCCATATTTTTCCGCGAGGATACTAGTTGTCGCACCCGCAGGCATTGCAGTCAAAAGTACGCTCACACCGAGCACATCCCGGCTCACGCCAAGACAATAACATGCCGCAAACACACACGCCGGGATCACAAGCAGCCGGTGCACGGCATACCGGAGCACCGACGGATCCCAGAACTGTTTCCAGTCGATCTCTGCAAGGATCATTCCGATCACCGCCATAGACATTGCCGTATTACAATTCCCCAATGCCGAGATTGCTCCATCGATTCCGGCGGGCAGTTTTATTTTCCCCAACATCAGGATCAATCCGATCACACAAGCAATGATACACGGATGGGTCAGCACTTTTTTTGCTGTCGCCTTTCGATCGGTACTCCCGGTAAACACGGCAAGTCCGGCAGACCACATCATAATACGCTGCGGAATCAAAAAGAAACTCGCCAGAACCAGTCCCTCCGCTCCGAAGACTCCCTCCGCGATCGGATTTCCCAAAAATCCCGCATTGGAACAGATCGTACCGTACTCCAGACATTTTCGTCTTCCGATCGCTTCTTTTCGATAGACAATTTTTCCGTAAAATGTACAGAAAATCTGGATCGCAATGGAGATCCCCAGGATCACAAGATAATCTTTCAGATGTTCTCCTGCCTGTCCCGCCATAAATGCTTTCAAAATATTACATGGTAAGATCACATAGATCACGAGATCCGTCAGATTCTTCTGCCCCTGCGATCCGATGATCTTCCTTTTTTTCACGACGTATCCGATCCATACAAGCAGGAAGATCGTTGTCTGCAGCGATATCACTTCTCTCATTCCATTCCCTCCTCTTCTCATTTTTTACTGTCCTTCAAGCCTCATTCGCCTGCGGCCAAAAAAACAGTAAAAAGCAGAGATCGCATAACCGCCGATGTACTGCGCGCCATGCTCTCTCCGCCTTTTGTTTCACTTTTATCTCTGTTCTTATGCTTGTTCTTTGTGCTGTTTTTCGCTGTTCTTCGCTGTTCTTTCGGTCGTCCCTTTATCCACAACTTTGCCGCCAACGATTACCAGCTCTGAAAGAACACATTGCCGCCCACATTCACGCCCGGATGTGATGTCGCTCCCGCATACAGGAAAAAGTAGCAGTCTGACACCGCCTGAAGCCGCGCGCCGTTCAACGCATCCTGCGCCACCTGACGGGAAAGATCGCTCGCGCCTCTTGCCAGAACAACATCCAGCATACCTCTGCTGACCGGTTCAAACTGATTGGTCGCATAAATGATCTCCGGAATCGTATTCGGGAATCTCGGATCTTCCAGCCGGTTCATGATCACGGTCGCAACTGCCAGCAATGAATTATAATCTTGATATGCTTCACATTCGATGATCGCAGCCAGTAATTCCGCATCACTTGCCGCCACCTCGGTCGCATTGGTATGGAGGATCGTCCCATCCACAATACCGCCGCTTGTCGGAAGCGCCGCCGTCTCCGCCGCTCTTGCCGCCGCCAGCTGTGCCCGGAACGCTTCCAGATCTGTCGCCGTCTCCGCAGCCTTTTGCTGCAATTCCGCCTGTTTGGCAACGAGTTCCTGCTGCACTGTCGCCATATCATTTTGCTGTCCCGCAAGAACTTCCTGTTTGGTGGAAATATCTTCGCGGATCGTGCGGAGTTCGTCCAGCATCTCACGATCATAATCGCTGATCGACTGGATAAAATCTGCCTTATTCAGAAAATCACCGAGATCTTCCGCAGAAAACAGCAGCTCTAAAAGCGTCGCGTCTCCATTCTCGTACATGAACTTGATCCGGGTCTTCATATCCTCATACTGCTGATCTTCCTCTTCCTGTGCCACGACAAGATCATCTTGAAGACGCATGATCTCCGACTGGATCAATGACTGTTCCATCTCAAGCGACGCGATCTCGTCACTTACCGCCACCATCTCCTGATTGATCCCGTCCAGCTCGTTCTGCAGTGCGTTTGTCTGCTGCTGCAGCACTTCGGAATCTTCCGCCAGCACATAGGATGCAGAACTCAATACAACGAGCAGGCTCACAAGTACAAGGCTCATGGACAATCTTCGTTTGAAATGTAATCGCATAATCATTATTCCTTTCTCAAACTGATGCCGAATCACCGGAAGTGCCAAAAGGCACATTCCGGGATTGTAAGCAGTCGCCAAGGTCTCGGGCAAGCCCGGACTTTGGCTCGTCGCCTATACAAAAAGCTAAGCACCGTTCTGCTATTATACACCATAAATAAAGATTACGCAATTTTAACTTTTCTGTAACACTTATTTTATTCCTTTCCCACAGACGCTAATGAAAATAATGATCTCCGATCTGATAGCCGTATCCTCCACAGTCAAAGTACAACAGATCACCGACCGGACTGCTTCCGGAGAGCGCGTCTGCTGCCGCCTGCATCGCCGAAGCCGTGTAGCTTCTCTCCGCCAGAACCGTATCAAGCCATCCGGTCATCGCCGGAGTAAACTGCCCGGACTGGTAGATCACTTCCGCAATGCTGTCCGGATAAGCTCCGCTTCTCACACGGTTCATCACAACCGCGCCGACTGCAACCTGTCCCTCATAGGGTTGATTTCCCGCTTCACAGAAGATCAGCGCCGCTAAAAGTTCCTGCTCCGCCGATATATTTCCGTTTCCTGCAGAGGCACTCGCTGCTTCCGCCTGTGCCGACGATTCCTGCTCTGCCGCAATCTGGGCTGCTGCTTCCTGCTCTGCTGCGATCCGTGCTGCCTCTGCCTGTTCCGCTGCAACCCTGGCTGCCTCTTCCTGTTCCGCTGCGATCCGGGCTTCTTCCGCCGCTTTTTTCTCCGCCTCGATCCGTTTCTGCTCTTCATATTGCAGTTTCGCCTGTTTTACGGACTCATTCAATTCTTTCCATGCTTCCCACGGCACGGCTTCCGCCATATGGATCGGCGTCGGCGACAAAATCCGAAATGCCTGCTTTGCTTCCGCCGCCTGACTCACAAATCCGACGGTCAGAACAACGGTTCCTGTGATTCCGGCAAATGCCGCTATGATTTTCTTTGATTTTCTCATATACTCTATTACTCCCTTGCTGTGCGCAAAAGAATCCTTTCTTTTTATTTCATTTGATTTTCTAATAGAGTATATTCCACTTTTTTCGTTTTTATTACATTTGTTACATTTTTATTTCGTTTTCTTACTAATGCAATTCGCTTTCATTACAACTTTACTCCCCGATCAAACGACGCAGCATTTCATGATGTCTTCTGACTTGCTCCACGTCATCCGGAAGATATTCCATTCCGCGATCCTGCTGATCCCGCTGTCCCTCATATTCAGAATTGATATAACCGTCATAGCCATACTGCTTCAAATATTTCATCGGCGTCTCATAATCAATACACGCATCTTCATAACATCCCGGTTTTCCCGGAATTTCGGTCATATTGTAAAATTTACCGTGAATGCTGACAATATACGGGATAATATCGATAATGTCTTCCGGATCCGCTGAAGAACGGTGCAGCGACATCCGCTCGATCTCCGCCCCCGCCAGTCCGTGCTCCGGATATTTCTCTTCGAGAACCCGTATCATATCATCCAGTTCGTACTCTTTGCTGTGTTCCAAAATAAAATCAATGCTCTCTTTTATTTTTGCATGACGTTTGCAATAATCGATCGCAACCTGTGACGGCGAGTGCTGAAAGATCCCGAAATCCGGCACTAATCCGACATGTTTGCTTCCCGTACGGTCTGCCAGTTCCATGATCTGTTCCGACATTCTGAAATCCAGCGCCGACGCCATTCCTGTTTTCGGCTGCACGCGTGTCCCCGGTTTGATCGGAAGCGGCGCGTGAATTTCTTTTCCGATCTTCACATCGTATTTTTCCGCCGTCTCAAGCGCCATCTCGATCACATCGATCGGAACAAGACAAAGAGAACGTACATTTTTAAATCCCAATTTTGCCGCAAGTTTGATGTCATTTTTCAAACGTTCCGCCGCTTCCCGATGAGTCATGATATGATCCCGGAACTGATGCACATCCAGATAAATGTCCATCGTTACCGCCTGCATATCATATCTTGCCATAAAATTATTCCAATCATAAATAAACTGTTCCGATGGGAATGGATAATCCCGGATCGTCGCTTCATCGATGATCTCGATCCCGTCTGTCTTCAAATGATCGTGCACCTCCACGATCTGGTCTTTCCAGTTCATTTTTCCGAAAAACTGCGCCTGCTGATAGCTGTATAATGAAACACCCCGTTTGATCGCCATGCCGATCACGCTCCTTTCTGAAGTTCCAATTCAAATTCACAAATATTGACCGTCTTCCCGGCGCCTGCGCCATGCCCCGGAACCGGAGGGTTCACAAGCCACTCTTCATCCCACGGCATATAACCATACTGGGACAGGATCGACTGCTGCAGCTTAATCCGATGCATCCCCGGCTCCAGACCTCCCTCTTTCTCCACATAGACATACGCCTCATCGTCAAAATTCCAATGCTCCCACACACAGGTTTTGATCTCTTCAAAATCACGCGGCGCTTTTCCGTTGACTTCAAACTTCTGCAGCTCTCTCGGATATTCCACACCGTCGCACTCGATATAATATCCGTTGTGCAAAGACAAAAAACATCCCCGGTAATCCGCGATCCGCACGGCAAACCGGAATCCGACCGCTTTTTTGTTTTCATAGACATTTTCCAGACTGTCTTTTCTGATCAAATAGTTGTCAAACATGCTGTATCCGCCTCCATTTTTTCGTTTTTCTTTATCTTAGCACTGTCTTTTTCTTTTTTCTTCCGCTGTCCTATAAAAAAATTTCTGTTTTTTGCCGCACAAGTCTTTATTAAGAAATTAGTTTCTGTTTTTGAAACATGCGGTTTTATCCGTGGATCCTGAACGATCTTCTTTGTATATTGCCATGATCTTAAACCAAAAAAGAGACACCAAAACGGTGCCCCTTATCCTTTCATTCATAAAGTTCTTCCAAGACCTCTTCCACATATCGCCTGCAATAATCCGTCTGTATCAAATTCACAAGAATCATAAATAAATAGGTATCCATAGATGTTTTTGTTCCCTCAAATCCAATCTGCAGATCCGAATATTTTTCATAGGCGTTTTGCGGATCAGAGCAGATGGAAATGATAAACGCCCCTTGTCTTTTTGCTTTTTTTAAGATCGATCGAAGCGGCGTCATCTCGAGCAGATCAGGAATCACAGCAAAGACCGCCGTATTTTCACCGACTGCTTTCAGGCTGTCTTCCTGCGTCGAAATATCTTCATATACATTCGCTTTTTTCCCTGATAGGATCATCGCTTTTTGCAGCACATGAAGCATCCCCTCCTGACTTGAATAAAATGCAATGTTCTCAGCCTGATGAAGATGATCCGAAATCTCCGCAATCTGCTGATATGTGATCCTTTCTTTTAGAATCAGAATCTTTTGAATCAGCATTTGAAAATACTCCGGTACCGGATCCGAATCACCGCTCATCTCCATACCATTTGAATTCCGATTAAAATAACGGAAATTTTTCAATGCATTTCCGATCTGCGCTTTAAACTCCGTATAATTCTCAAATCCAAGTTTACGCATCAGTCTGCTGATCGTGGCAGGCGATGAATAGCACATTTCCGCAAGATCATAAATCGTCGCATTTTTCAGCGAATGGATATTTTCCAGAATTTTCTCAATCACTGCATGATCTATACTGTTCTTGTCGCTTCTATTATAATATGTAAGCAATGTCTCTATCGAATCCATCGGTTTTCCAATCTCTCTCCGGTCTTTTTCCGAAGCAGTCTCCTTTTCTTTTTCCTTACCATCATATCATTTTTTTACCCAAAAGAAAAGAAACTCCCAACAACCTGATCATCATTTATCTGCTCGCTTATTTATCTATCTGATCTCATCCATACAGGATCACTTAAACGATCAACAGTCGTCTTTTATTGACATGATGTCCAAATTCCGGAAGAAAGATATCACTTTCCGAATCCGGATCCAGTGTATCCTGCATGATCGGCGGCATATAAGAAGAAGTAAAACAAAAACCATAAACAAGATCATGATACCCTTGACTAAGTCCCCCGGCTTTTTTTACTTTGATCACTGCCGGCTTTGTCACCGCCCAGTGTGTTTTATAATCACTCTTCATTTCCTCGTAGGTATAATCTTCGCCGTCAATATTCCATATAATTTCTTCTTTTTCAAACCGTTCTCCATCCACAAATAATGTTCCCGGACGCAGTTGGCTCAAAAAAATCCCCCTATAATATGGCAGACGGATTTTCATCTGAAATCCCGTGATCTTGCCATCTTCTTTTATATTCCGAAACCCTACGGACTGAATCACTTCTCGTTCCATCGCTGTCCCCTCCTAATCTCCAATATAATTTTTCAGCATAATATGTTGCTTCCGCAAAGTCTGACCAACCTCATAACCGGCATCATATTTGTCTGCTCCTTCATATTCGCTAAGCAAGTATCCATCCCAATTTTGATTTTTCAGAACTTCTATAATTTCTTTATATGGAATCGTCGTCTCTTCAAATGCATCGTTCATGTGAATAAATTTCGCATGGCAGCAGTACACATATGGAAGAAGCGGGATCAAATCTTCCGGTTTGTTCGGAACATAATTCGGATCTCTGTACTCATGCTCAGCAAATTCCGTGCGAAATACGCTGAAATCAATATTCAACCCAAAATTCTTTGTTCCGGTCTCTTCTATAAATGCTATAAAGCCATTGACCATCTCACTTTTTAAATTGGTCGGCGTATGGATTTCCGGACACATTTTGATCCCTAATTTTTCCGCCAGCGGCAGCGCCATTTTTATAATTTCTCTCCAATTTTTCACCGGTTCCAAAGTATCGGAAATAACCGGCATCTTTGTCCGCATTACAGAAAATCCAAGTCTGTGCGCCAGTCGGATATCTCTTGCAAGCATCTCATAAGATTCTTCGGTCGTCAGATCCCGTTCTCCCAACACATGTGAATCGATCCAATTCCCATACTCTACCGGAACGACCTCATATTTGTCACAAAGCCGGAACCATTGCTCCACCCACTCCTCTATCGGATACGGGTAATTTTCGATATGAGTATTCGCAAGAATTTCAATTCCATGGGCCCCCATATCATGTACATCCTCAAAACAATCTTCCAGTGTTTTTTCCAAACCGAACTCTGCCGAATAGCTGTACAATGCCACACCTCGCTTCGGTCCCTTTCTGTTATACTGATACATAACTTCTCCTCCTGATCTTCCGCTTTATTCAGTCTCTCTATTCAAATGCTATTGACTTTCCTGTGCGGCCGGATTCTCTTACTGCATCCATCAATGCCAGCACTCTTCGTGTCTCCGATATTTTTACTAAAAATTCTTCTTCACCATTATAAGCCTTTATATAGTTTTCAAAATAATCTCTGTGACATGTATTTACTTCCGGCAACGCTTCTGTCGTTAAGATTCCCGGCGCCGGAGGTCCAAATGAGCGTGTCGGTCCTGCTGCTGTCATCGTTCTTCCGTTTCCTGCATTAGAAAGCAGCCTTGTCGTACGGACAATTTTCCCCTCCGGATCAAAACCATCCACATATGCGGTTCCTTTATTTCCACTCATGATCCAATGCCGCTCAAACCATTTATCCTGTTCTTTATCCGTCAGCACATAAGTTCCAAGCTCCACTTCTGCGGTAACATTGTTGTCAAATCGAAGCAGGATTTTAAAATAATCATCAACCTCTTCATTGATCACATTTCGGATATCTGCATATACAGAAGTGATTTTTGCCCCCGGCATCATCCAAAGAATCTGATCGAGCAGATGAACGCCCCAATCATAAAGCATTCCGCCGCCCTCACTCTTATAGATATGCCAGTCATGCATATTGCCGTTAAATCCATACAGACTGTTCTTCAGCATATACACTTCACCCAGCTCTTTTTGGTCGTATACTTCTTTCATGATACGAAAATCCGAATCCATTCTTCTCTGGTGATGGACTGTAAATTTCACGCCGCATTCCTCTGTGACCCGCACCATATCATCCAATTCTTCCAAAGACATTGCAACCGGTTTTTCACAGATCACATCCTTTCCGGCACGTGCCGCCTGAATCACAAGATCATGATGCTGATTATTATTTGCCGCGATCAATACTACGTCTACTTCCGGATCTGCAAACAGTTCTTCATTATTTTGATATCGTTTGATCCCTTTTTTCACATCTTCCAATTGTACAGGATCAATATCTGAAATTCCTACTAACTGAATCCCCTCCATTTCGGACAACATCGCTTCATGTTCATGTCCCATAAACCCATGTCCTATTATTGCGATCCTAACTGTCTTCATTCTATTCCCTCCATTGTCACTATGCTAAAAAACGCCCAACGGACGTTTTTTGCATATCTTATCATTTTTCAAGCTCTGCTGCTTCTCAGAATTTGATCTCCCGATTTTCTTTTGCCGACCGGTAAATCGCATCCAGCACTTTTGTCACTGCCAATGCTTCTTCCGGTTTTACAAGCGGCTCCGTTCCGTTTAATACAGCTTCTAACCATTGACGATTGTCGATCGTGCCCTCTTCTCCGCTTCCTCCGCCGAAATATGCAACACTTCCGGTCGGTGAGATCGTCTCCTCCATCAACTGTCCGTTTCTTCCTCGGTTATAGATCAGCTCATTTTTCGGGTAACTCATTCCGGAATGGATCTCTGCGCCTGCTTCGGTTCCGCAAAGTGTCGTGGACGCCTCTCTGGAATCCAGCATGTTCAAAGCCCAGCTTGCCTCCAGATTGATCGTCGCTCCGTTTTTCATTTTGATGAATCCCATCGCGGAATCTTCTACCTCATAAGTTTCCGGATCCCACGGTCCGAATAAGTTCCCCTCCGTCGCCTGCGGAAGATTTCCTAATTTATAGAATACTGAACCGGTTACACTGTCCACATCATAATTGTTCATACACCACAATGTGATATCCAGAGCATGCGTTCCGATATCGATCAGCGGTCCGCCTCCCTGCTGTTCTTTGTCCATAAATACGCCCCATGTCGGAACCGCACGCCGCCGCACTGCATGGGCTTTTCCGTAATAAATCTCTCCCAGTTCTCCTTTTTCGCATGCCGCATGGAGATTCTGCACTTCTGCCCGGAAACGGTTCTGATATCCGATTGTAAACTGCATTCCGGATTTCTTCCATGCTTCCACCATCTTCTCTGCCTCTTCCGTACAATGTGACATTGGTTTTTCACAGTACACATGCTTCTTTGCTTCAAACGCCGCGATCGCAATTTCACTGTGTGAAACATTCGGTGTACAAATATGTACGACTTCCACTTCCGGATCTGCAAGAAGTTCTTTATAATCCGTATACACTCTCGCTCCGTCAGCGCCATACTCCTTTGCCGCTTTCTCCGCGCGTTCCTCAATGATATCGCAGAATGCGATCATCTCGTTCAAATCCTCATTGTTCTTTAATGCCGGAAAATGCTTCTGATTCGCAATTCCTCCACAGCCGATGATTCCTAGTTTTAATTTTTTCATGCCTCTTCCTCTTTTCCCGCTTTCGCACTTTTTTTCCTCTTACTTTTCCAAAATCTTCCGCATCATCTGCTGATGTCTTGCCGTCATCAACAATGCGTTTCCAGACTCGTGATCCTCATATTCCGAGACAATATATCCATTATAGTCAGACTCTTTTACCACATTTAAGATTTCCTCGTAAGGGATGCTCGCCTCTGTCAGATCTTCGTACAGATAATGGAATTTTCCGTGCATGTGGAAACAATGCGGCATGATCTCTTTCAGCCCCTCCAATTCTTTTTTACAGTCTTTCTTAAACTGAAGAAACGCGTACATTTCCTGTAAGAGCGCAAGTTCCAGCGTCGTTGCTCCGTTCTCTTTCAAACGTTTCTGCGCCTCTTCCATCGGTACGGCATCGTACCGCATATCTCTTGCCATCTCAAGAAGCCGTAAATCCGCGCCGTTCTTTAATGCTTCATCCCAATGCGGCTTGTTCGGTTTTGTCGCAAAACATCCGAAATCCGGCACAAAACCAATATATTTCGATCCGCTTTTGTCGATGGCTGCCCGGTATGCCATCATTGCCGGTGAGTTCGGCGTCTCCGGATTATGGATCTCAATCCCCACTTTCACTCCATAAGCTTCCGCATATGGCGCGATCCGTGCAAGTCCGTTCGGACTGAGCAGATACTGCTGACGGATCACTTTGCATCCCATTTTATTCGCACTGCGTATATCGAGGATCGCCCGCTCTACCATCTCGTCTTCTGTCAGCCGTCTGTCATAACGCAGACCGCAGTCCATGTTGGCTCCGTAGCAAACCGGCTCTATATCATAACAGTCACAGATCGATCTGATCTCCCCCAAAAACGTGTCGCTTATATACGGATAAGACGGAACCATCTGTGTTGCGACAATTTCAAATCCCTCCGCTCCCATTTCTTTTGCAGTACGGATACAATCTTCCAGATCCATACTTCCCTCACAATATTCTTTTGTAAAAGAATACAGCGTCACACCTAATTGTACATTTCCCATGATCGTTCCTCCTCTATGATTCCACCGTCAAAATTTTGCACTGTGAGCTGTCCCATGGCATAAATGCCTGCTCTCCGATCGGCATATACGGGGAACGGAACACCAGATGGAAGTCGACTTCATGTTCCCCTTTCTCGAGTCCGCCCTCCCGGAATATTTTGATCGTCGCCGGTTCTTTGATTCCCCAGAACTCAGTTGTCGCCTCATGTAATTGACTGATGCCGAATTCTTTTCCGTGCAGGCAAAATGTAATGTCCTGAGGTTCTACTTCCTCCCCGTCGACGGAAACCGTCAGTTCATCGATCACGGACAGAAAATGTCCGCGATAATATGAGAGACGGACATCAAAACGATACCCCATCTTTTTTCCATTCACATACACATTTTTCAACGTGCCGTCTCTGAGCACATCCGTAAAACTGATTCGCATTGCGATTGCCATCTTTCTTTCTCCTTTCTCAAACGCTGTTGCTATATTCGTTAGTCTTACTATATCGTTTTTCATACTTTTTTTCTTTTCATCAGTTTCACAAACATGCTTTTTTCTTGCAGTATTGATTTGGTTCACTTTTTTCGCGCAACATTTTTATGATTTTGTTGCATAAAGTGCTTATACAAAAAAAGAATCCCCCTAAGAGGATTCCTATTCTCACTTCGGATAAATATGATACAAGATCATCTCCTGATCCCGGATCTCACAGGAAATTTCCATATTCCCCGCTTCCGCTTTCCGTTGTTCTCTTTCCAGATTCGGGACACATCTTCCCTCGATGTATTTTATATCGGACCGCTCCAGATCCACAGCCATTCCCATCTTCGCCCATTCCGTCAATACACAGCCGTATTCACTGTTGATCTGCCGTTTCTTAACGATATATGTCTCCCCTATCGTCAAATTTTCCAATTGAATATCCACTTGGATCGAATCACTGTTCTCAAACAACTCCCGGATCTGCCCCAAAGACACTTCATTTTCTTTGATATAGAAATAGTTCACACCTAGCTGTTTAAAATTAAAACACAAGATCATATAACTTTCATTATTACGCCGTGTGATCAGATAATGTTCTCCAACGGCAAGCAGTTCTTCTCCCAGCTGATTCAAAAAAGAGAGTGCATACCAGATCGGCTTCTTTATATTGTCCTTTGTCAAAATCCCTCCCGCGCCGTTTACCATACTTCTCGCGTCATAGTAATTGCTGATCCAATCAGATCCGAACCACAGACAGATCATATCGGTCAACTCATAAATCTCACTGATCATTTTTACAAAATAAGCACTTCTGAAACAACTGTCATTCAAAAAATTCCGATTGGACAGGGACATATTCCACTCAGATACATACAACTCACAGGAGGATAGATTTTCAGCTTCCATACATTCACGATAATACAGCAAGAGATTCTTTTCCCAATGATCTTCGGCTACTCTTCGATACCCGACTTCATTTTCTCCTGCTTCATACGGAAAAATCATCACGGCAACAAAATCCGGTGCGCAATCGTTTTTTCTGCAATACCGCAGGTACTTCGGAAATGCACTTTTTTCCCGTCCGGGCGGTGCGGAATATCCGCCGACTTTTGCATTGGGAAATTCTCGTTTTACCGCACGATAAAAGAAACGATACATTTCATAATAATCGTAAAATCCTGTTGGTTCCACTAAAAGTCCATCTTCAAAGTCTGCAAGTTCAAATATCCAATTTTCCACCTCCGACTTGCCGTATCGTTTGGAAAGATGGCTCAAAAAGTCGATCAGCAGCGACTCCCACAATTCTTTAGAATCAAACGCGATATGTTCTTCTTTATAATACAAAGGTTCACTTTCTGAGATCAATGCCGCATCCATCCGCCGGCTGAAATCGAGATATAATGCGATATGATTTGCAGCCAGAAAATCCATGATCTGATCGATCTTATCGTAATTATAATTTCCCGCTCTTTTTCCATCCGTGATCATCAGTGGTTCCGAAAAAATATTCCAGACGCGGACGTGTGTAAATCCAAGTTCTTTCACAAGCATTTGTGTCTGAAACTGTATGTTCACCTCCCCAAGCCGGTGCAGGGAACCAATATTGATCGCCCGCTTCCAGATCTTCTGCAGCCGGCTTTCACTTTGTCTTGACGTGTCGATCCGAATCTGATCGACTGCATGTTCCTGCATTTCATAAAACCATTCTGTCTTCTGCAGCTCCTGCCGGACAGCTTCTTTCCAATCCTCGTCCTCCCTTTCTTTCCGTTTCGCCCACTGTTCCCGAAATTCCGTCGGTGTCATCTGCAGTTTCTCCCGGAACACCTTATTCAGCGCCTGTACATTGGAAAATCCGCAGCGCATCGCAACCTCCGTGATGCTGTGAGATGTATTTTTCAATTCATTTTCCGCGTAATGCAGACGTATTTTTCCCACATATTCCGCAAAATACATCCCTGTCTGCTTTTTAAAAAATCTGGATAATGTAGAAGTTGAAACGTACAGCTTCTCCGCAACTTCGGCAAGACTGATATGTGCCGAATGATTACAGTGTACATACCGCAGGATTTCTTCCAGTCTCGGATCCGTAACTTCTCTGCTGACTTGAATTTCTGAATTAGCGATCCAATAATGTTCGATCAGTTCATCTAACAGCCGATAACTCAGACTATACTCATAGCTTTTTGTTTTATGCTGGTTCAGCACCCGCTGCCGCAGGATCTGCTGTATGATCTTTTTCATCCGTTCATAAGATTGTCCCGGATGTTCCACACTATTACATACGAAACGCCCGTTTTCATTTTCCAGAAGTTCTGCCAAAATCCGGTTTTCAAAACATAACTCGCAAATCAAAGCGTCGCTCTCGTACGTCTCTATTTTCCCCGCTCTTACCCCTACGTTTATAACCAGAATATCATCTTTTTTCATCCGATAACACTTTTTTTCGATCTGGACTTCCAGCATTCCTTCTATTATATAGTAGAGTCTCACATCCGGCAAAAATGAAATCTCCTCTTTTATCTTCTTCCGGATCTGAAGCTGAACGCCATTTTCTCTCAAAATTTTCTCCCTCCGAATCGCCCCTGTTTCACTTGTTTCATTTTCTTTGTCCATCTTATCACTTTCACTGGAAAAAAGGAAGAATTATGCTACAATGAAAACGAATATCAATTCGGTCTTATCTGTTCCATTGACTGTAGAAATATCATAGACTTGAGGGAGGCTATTTTTCATGAAACAAAAGACACAGAATATCAATCAGATCACAGAGGGCATTATCTGGCGACAGCTTCTGCTCTTTTTCTTTCCGATCGTATTCGGTACCTTTTTTCAGCAGCTTTACAACACGATCGACACCGTGATCGTCGGACAATTCGTCGGAAAAGCCGCGCTTGCAAGTGTGGGAGGATCCGCCACACAGCTGATCAATCTTGTGGTCGGATTTTTCACCGGACTTTCCTCCGGAGCCTCCGTTGTGATCGCACAGTTCTTCGGCGCAAAAGACGAACGCTCCGTCAAGGAAAGCCTGCATACCGCCTATGCGTTTTCGATCCTCGGAAGTATCGTGATCTCCGCTCTTGGAATCGGACTTGCCCCGCAGCTTCTTCGCTGGATGAACACTCCGGAAGAATTACTCGCCGATTCCACCTTGTATCTGCGGATTTATTTTGCCGGAATTTTATTTGTATTCATTTTCAACGTCGGATCCAGTATTTTACGCGCGGTCGGAGATTCCAAAAATCCGCTTTACTACCTGATCGCCTGCTGTTTCATCAATATTTTTCTGGATCTGTTATTCGTCATCGTCTTCCACCTCGGCGTAGCAGGTGTGGCGTACGCGACCTTTTTGTCCCAAGCGATCAGCGCGCTGCTCGTCACGCACAAACTGATGACGTCCCACAGCATCTTAACTTTAAAGATCCGGGATATCCGGCTTCACAAAAATGTACTGAAGTCCCAGCTCTGGATCGGGCTTCCCGCCGGATTTCAATCAGTGATGTACAGTATTTCCAACGTCATCATCCAGGCTGCTTTAAACCGCTTCGGAACGGATACTGTCGCCGCCTGGTCTGCTTACGGAAAACTGGATGCGATCTTCTGGATGGTAAGCGGTGCGATCGGAATCTCCATCACTACATTTGTCGGGCAGAATTACGGTGCGCGCAAATATGACCGTGTGCATAAAAGCGTCCGGATCTGCCTTGGGATCGACAGTATCATTTCCGTCATTTTAATTGTATTTTTGATGCTGTTCCGCGTCCCGCTCTTCCGGCTTTTCACACAGGATCCGTCCGTCATCCGGATCGGTTCCGATATGCTCGCGCTGATCACACCGTGCTACATTTTCTTCGTATTTATCGAAGTGCTCGCCGGAGCGCTGCGCGGAATGGGCGATGTGATGATCCCGACCTTGATCACTTTACTTGGCGTGTGTGTTCTGCGGCTGATCTGGATCGCGGTCGTCCTGCAGATCTCACCGACGGTCAACGCGATCATTTACAGCTATCCGGTCACATGGATCGCCACCGCGGTTCTGTTCATCATTTATTATTTACATAAGAAGAAACGGATATTGAAAGCATAAATGAAACCCGGTAAATGAAAGGCTGCATCACACTGCACCATGCATATATTTTCCAATCTCAAAAAGGAGCCAGGATTCTTTTTCACGGACTGTAAACTATGGTCTTTAGAAAGAATCCTGACTCCCTTTTTTTGATTTCCTGCAACTATTTTATTTCAGCTCCAAAAACAACTTCCGGCCCTGCTTAAACCTACCTCATCCGGAAGATCGGGCTGATCTTCTTATAAATCGCCAGCACGATCAGCGACACAAGAACGCCTTTCAGCAGATTAAACGGCGCTACGGCAAATATCACAAAGGTGGAAAGCCCCGTAATATTCGGATTCACTGCCGTTCCCATCCCGATCAGGGCGTCCAGCGGCATCTGAAATGCCTTTGCATAGACCGGAAGCAATACATACGCATTGATCACGCAGCCGACAATGACCATCATTCCGGTTCCCACTGCCATCCCGATCAGTGCGCCTTTCCTCGTCTTTTGCTTCTTATAGAGCAGACCGGCAGGAACACACAGCGCGCAGCCAATCAGAAAATTGGCGATCTCTCCGACTCCGGCAGTCACCGTTCCGTTGATCAGAAAATTTAAAAGGATCTTTACCATCTCAATCGCCGCGCCTGCCAGCGGCCCCATTGTAAAGCAGCCGATCAGCACCGGAACTTCACTGAAATCAATCTCGTAAAACGACGGTGCAAACGGAAGCGGGATTTCAAACAACATCAATACCGTGGCGATTGCCGACAGCATGCCGACCTGCACCATCGTACGGATCCCGATCCTCTGTTTTTGTTCATTTCTCACTGTTGCATTTGTCTGTGTACTCATCTCTTGACCTCTCCTTTTCAAAGAAATTCTTTGCGGCGATGTACAAAAGCCCTGCCAATTCCTATACAATAAAAAAATCCCCGTATCTGTCTCTTACGGGGATTTCACTTCATCTTCATTCTCTATGGCACTGCTTTTCTTCTCTCATCCAGACTTTACTGTCGGTACCGGAATTCTTTCTCTATGCTTCTGCTTCTTATTCTCTGTCGAAGCGATCTGCATAAAAATAAAAGTCACCGGTTCAGCCGTCTCTTCTCCGTTCATATCACAGATAACGGATCAAGACAGGTCGCGGACTATACCGCCGGTTGGGAATTACACCCGACCCCGAAGAATTTATTTTATTTTACGCACCTCATTATAAGTCAGACGTATCACAAATGCAAGAGTTTTCATCGTCTTTTCCGGATTCTTTTCCTGATTCGTTTCCCGGTTCTCCTTTCCGGAACTCTTTCGCCAGCAGGAAGATCCCGAACAAGATCCCGTTGATCAGCAATGCCGGCAGCAAGTCGCTCCAGTACATTTCCTGTCCCGCGATCACTTCTTCACTCATATTTCCCGCCAATACTGCGATCAGATTATTATTCAGGAAATGCAGGATCGTCGGAACCCAGATATTTCCCGTCTTCATATAAGCATAGGCAAAAAAGATCCCGAGAGTAATGCATGTAATCTGATGAGCAACCACGGAGATCAGCCCCATCCCCGGGTCTGCGGTGTAAAAAAAGAAATCAAGCGGCATATGCCACAGTCCCCATACGACGCCTACGAAGATCACGCCCATCCGCTTTCCGAATCGTTTCTGGAGCATCGGCTGCAGGAAATAACGCCAACCATACTCTTCCCCGAAAAACGCAATAAACACAAATACATAATTGATCAGCACGACTACCAACAGATACCATGTCATCGGATCTGCCAGAACACTTGTGAAAGCGCTCGGTTCTCCCGCCATGATACAAGCGATAACCTGACGTAATAAATAAAGCACCGCAAACAGCAGAATGCAAAATACAGATGCGCCCCATTTCTGCCCTTTTAATCCGCAGGCACTCCGTTTTTCCCGTTTCTCCGTCAGCATCAGGATCCCACAGACGATACTGCCGAAGATCAGCACGAGATTGGTCATTCCCGCCCATACCATCGCGTCATCTGTAAATGCGCTTCCAACCGCACATCCGATCATCAGCACGGTAGTGATCAGATAAGAAATAAAAAAGCGTCTCGGTACTTCTTCCTTTTTCTTTGTGACAAGCAGCAGTACCATAACCCCTGCCGCCGGATACAGCATCTGCGCATTCGGAAATACACTCATATTCCGCCCCTGACTGCTTCCGTACCACATCAAGAGCCCGAGTAAAAACGGGATTCCAAATGCGATCGTCGCATAAATTTTTAATTGCTTTTTATCAATTTCTGTCCATTTCATTGTTATATCCTCCTCACATTCATCCTGCCGTTCAGCGCAGCAAAAACTGTATGACATCCATTTCTTCATCAAACAGGATCCGAAATTCAATCTTTCCATTCTCATAAGCTCCGACCAGTACAAGACCGCCGTAAGCCTCTCCGGTTCTGTAATTCTTTTCACTGATCACCGCTGTTTTCTCGATTTTCCGGAAAGCTCCGCATTTTTTCAGCCTGTCTTTTCCCTCGGATCCAATGTCCTCTTTACTGTATAGCTCTTTGAGTTCCTCGCTTCCCGCTTCGATGATCTTCCCGTACTCCTGTTCATTAAACCATCCCACAACACACTCCGCTTTTTCCCGTACTTTTTCTTCTTCAAATCCCTCCGGAAGCCTGCCGCCCTCCGCGACCTGACATCCGCACAGAACCATTGCGGCAGAACAAAAGAGCAGCCATAATGTTCGGTATCTTTTCTTTATGTTCATCCTCTGCCATCTCCCTGTTCTGTGTTCTCCTGACACGCACCTTTTTGTTCCGGACTCCTTTTCCCGCCGCTTCGCTTTCCGGCTTGCCCTTGCCCTGCGCCAAACATCAGTGACACGGTAAAGATGCCGTCTTCTGCACAAATGTTCATCTCCCCCTGATATTTTTCCAATGTCGCCTTTACATTCTGCAGTCCGATCCCATCATGCCCGGACTTGGAGGATTTTCCTTCCCGGTATGTGTCATACATTCGGTTCGTGATCTTCACCACAGTAAAATCCTGTATCTCATTTCCGCGTATCTTCAAGAAAAAATCGGTCTTTCCACGCCCGGCTTCCACCGCGTTTCCGAGCAGATTCGCAAAAATCGTCGTGATATCCATATCGCTTAAAAATTCCAGACTAATACCGCCTAAGTTGCAGTCCACCTGCTCAGACGGAAGCATTTTCAGCTTATCGTTGAGTATGATATTAAGCATCCGGTTCTCGGTGTAAAATTTCATCCCGAGAGAATTCAGCATTGCATGCACGTCGTCAATATAGCCGCTTTGCTCCAGTTCATATTTCCGCTCGATGGCGTGAAGATGGTTTCGGATATCGTGAATGATCTTCCGTGATTCACTGTAATTCTCTTCCAGATCTTCATAATACTGCACCGTCAGTTCCCGCTGCTGTTCCATCAGTTCCAGTCTGTGTTTCAACTCTCCGTTTTTTTCCACGTCGTACCAGAAATAAAGACAATACACATTGATCACAATCAGCATCGCGCTGAAAATAAGCATCCAGTGATACCCATACCGCAATAAAAATATATCGCTGGATATGTTGTATAAAAACAGAAGCGCCATACTGAAGACCGGCACGATCACCATTCCGCGTATCTTCACATAGAGAGAATCTTTAAACCTGCGCCTCGTCACCGCACGCATCACAAGCACAGCCGGGATCAGAAGCAAGATTTTGAGCACAGAAATCAGATACATATAGTTCTGAAATTCCAGTTCAAAGATCCTGTAACAATATGCCGAGATGTAAATCGCAATATACTGCGTTCCGAACATCACCGCAATGTAGATCACCTGACAGACCGCCGCCATTTTGCTCCGGAAATAAAAAAATCTTCCGATCAATAAATAATAGATGCAAAGTACGACCATCGTGATACCGTCGTTGAGCCAAAGACTCGGGATCACAATGGATAAAAATGCATATCCGAGCCATGCAAGAAGCCGTTTCCACTTTTCCGCCGGAACTGTTTCCGGAATTGCCCGCACAACCGCCCAGGCACAGATCGTAAATCCGGTAAGTTCCATCACATGAAAGAACATTCCCGCTACGAATTCCATTTATTTTTTCCCCTCCAGACGTTCCGCCAGATACGAAAGCAGTTCCTGCTTCCATATCTTCTGCTTTTTCTGCGCGATCGGAATCTCTGCCCCGTTATCCAGAAAAATAATCCCGCCGGACACATTTTTCACATGATACAGATTGACTACAAAACTCTGATGCGGCATGGAAAATCCATACGGTTCCAACCGTTCGATCACACTGCCGATCTTTCCGCTCATGTGATATTCCCGCTGTCCGGCTACAAAACAGATCTTCCGGTTTGCATATTCAAAATAGAAGATCTCATCCGTCGGAAGACAGACGATTCCCTCGCTCGTCTGAAAATCCAGAACCTCCGCTTTTGGTTTTTCCAGATATGAGAATAAATCTTCCATCACCTGACACACCGCTGCTTCTTTCAACGGTTTGAGCAGATATTGAAACGCGTGCACACCAAACGCGCCCGACACATAATCCCGATAGGACGTCACATAAATGATCTTGACGTCCTTATCCAGTTTTCGGATCTGTTTTCCGGTCTCAATCCCATCCATACCTCCCATATCAATATCCAGAAAAATCGCATGATAATAGGAATAGGACTGTAAAAGTTCCTCACCGGAACGAAAACAGGTTACGTCAATCTGACGGTTCCATTTCCGTATCATTTCAGCGGTCCGCTCTGCTGCCGCCGTTTCGTCATCACAAACTGCAATTCGGTACATTGTTTTCCTCCCATTCGTATCTTATCGTAGTTTCTTCCTGTCTGTAAACGACCGCTGCATAAACGACAGAAAAATGGTATTAAACGCCGAATCTCCTACTTCCCGCCAGTGTCAGTGTACAAATGGGGAAAATACGCCTTATTGTGCACTGCCGCTACGCATCTGCCCGGTAATATTGTTTCCATTTGCCGCTTCTGTATCTTCGCACAAAACAGATCACACGCACCGTCCAGTCCAAAATCGTCGCCGCCCAGACACCGAGCGCGCCCCACCCTTGTCCGACACAGAGCAGATACCCGAATCCGAGACGTACGAGGATCATGGACAGCATGGAAATACACATCGGATATTTGACGTCATTTGCCGCGCGAAGTACGCTCGTCAATGTAAAGGACGCCGGCCAGAGCAGCACCGCAAACCCGTTGTGGATCAAAACAAGTGTTGCCGCCAGTACAAGCGTTTCCGCTGAAAGCCCGTATAATTTCAATGTCAGCGGCATCGTCGCGATCACGCTCAGACAGCAGATTCCATTGATCAGATAAGTAAGTTTCATCAATCTTTTCGCATAGTATTCTGCCTGTTTGTAATCTCCCGCGCCGACACACTGTCCGATCACCGTGATCAGCGCAAGGTTCATCGCCTGCGCCGGCAGGATTCCCAACGCGTCCAGATTGTTCGCAACCGCATTTGCCGCGATCTGCGTCGTTCCGAATGTCGTAATGAAGCCAACACCGATCACACGTCCCAATTGAAAGATACTGTTTTCCACGCCGCTCGGGATCCCGATCTGCAAGATCCGCCCGACGATCCTCCGGTTCCAGCCGAATTTTGTCCCTTTCAGAGTAATCTCAAGTTTCGGATCGAACAATCTGATCATCAGGACCACACAGGCGATCATACGGGAGATCAGCGATGCAAAAGCCGCGCCTGCCACCCCCATATGAAATCCGAAAATAAAAACCGCATCCCCTAAAATATTGATCCCGTTCATCACAACCGACACCTGCATCGAGATCTTAGAATTTCCCATCGAGCGGAACAGCGCCGCACAGGAGTTATAAATTGCAAGAAACGGATACGATACCGCAGAGATCACAAGATAAACCAGTGCATTTTTCATGACGTCCGGTTCCAGATTTCCATATAAAAGATGGAGCAGCCCACGTCGAAACAGGATGGAAACGCCCATCACCAGCAGCGAGATGATCCCCGTCACGATCAAAAGCTGGACGGCGGATTCACATGCCCGCTTCCTGTTTTTTTGTCCAATATACTGGGAAGCCACAACCGCCCCTCCGGTGGCGACCGCCGCAAATACATTGATCAAAAGCGTATTGATCATATCCACCAGCGACACTCCCGAAGTCGCCGCTTCCCCCACGCTGGAGACCATCATCGTATCTACCATTCCGACCGTGACCGCCAGGATCTGCTCGATGATCAGCGGCGCGATCAGACGTTTCAGCGCCTGATTGTCAAACAAATATCCCGCCGGCAGTATCTCCTGTTTCTTTCCCCGAATTCCCGGTAATCGTCTCATATGTAAATCGCTCCTTTTATTCTTCCTTTTCCTATTATATCATCCGCAGTCAAGAGAACATACGCTGACACCGGAAATTTTAAGACAAAAAATATTGACATTTTCCCGGAAAACTAGTATTGTATGAATCATCTAATACAATTATACGGAGGATTACTTTCATGGAGCCGCTAATACAAGTTGAAAACATCCATAAAATCTACAATCCCGGCGAAAATGAAGTCCGTGCGCTCGACGGTGTCAGCCTTACGATCCACCGCGGCGAACTGGTGGCGATCATCGGGCACTCCGGTTCCGGGAAATCGACGCTAATGAATATGCTCGGCTGTCTGGATACGCCGACTTCCGGGCGCTATCTGCTGAATGGACAGGACGTTTCCGGTTTGTCCGACAACCAGCTTTCTGAGATCAGGAACAAACAGATCGGCTTCATTTTTCAGGGCTTTAATCTGGTTGCCAATCTGGATGCTCTAGGGAATGTGGAACTGCCGCTAATCTACCGCGGTGTTTCCAAGCAGCGCCGCAAAAAGATCGCGGCGCTCGCACTCAAAAAAGTCGGTCTGGAAAAACGGATGCGCCACAAACCGAACGAATTGTCCGGCGGACAGCAGCAAAGAGTCGCCGTCGCCCGGGCAGTTGCCGCACAACCGCCGATCATACTCGCCGATGAACCAACCGGGAATCTGGACACCAAGTCCACCAAAGAGATCATGGATATCTTAAAAGGACTGCACCAAAGCGGTCGAACCGTCATCATCATCACCCACGACGACGACATTGCCGAACAGGCGGATCGCGTGATCCGCATCATCGACGGGCGGATCGAAGCCGACTATCATAATGAACATAAGATAGAAAATGAGAACATGAGCAGGGAGGATCTACAAGCATGAGTTTCAGGAAAAAGAAAAAACAACACGATGAAGAAGAATTGGAGATCATGGATCTGATGGAAGACATGGACCTTTCCGAACCGGACGGACTTTCGGAAAAACCGCCGAAGAAAAAACTGCCCGGCTGGGTGATCGTTCCGATCATTGCCGGAGTCGCAGTTGCCGGAATCGGCATTTCCGCACTGATCGGCGGCGGCGACAATCCATCTGCCGCACAAAATCTGTCCGTTGTGGAAGTCAAAAAAGAAAGCATCAAAGAAGTGTATAATTCCAGCGGTACGATCGAGAGCGAGAATACCAAAACCTATTACTCTCCTGTCACCGCGCCGATCGCCAACTTAAATGCAAAAGTCGGACAGATCGTACAAGCCGGCGACCTACTCGTCACATTTGACACGACCAATCTGGAACGGGATAATCAGCAGGCGCAGTTAAATCTCCAGTCCGCCTACAACACTTCTCAGGCTGCCCGGGATAAGAACGCGCAGGCGATCGACGCTGCCAATGCCGCCAATGCGGAACTTGCCAATCAGGCAAATGCACTGGCAGATCAGGTCAACGCATTAAAAGCGCAGATGGATGCGGCAAAAGCGACATATGACGCCAATGCCGCCGCCAACGCTTCCGCAGAAACACAGACACGGATCGCAGATCTCCAAGGACAGATCGCAGATCTGAACACACAGATCCAGAATTACCAGAATACGATCCAGACTCTTTCCGTCGTATATGAGGGCAGCGGAAAGACTTACAGTGAAGCAGTCGCCACCCCGGAAGATAAGCGGACCGACGCACAGAAAAAGCTGATCTCCGACATTGATACATACAACGCCGCGGTCGCGGAGCTTCCGAACGCACAGGCATCCCTTGCCGCCACCGAAAGTGAACTGACCGCCTTGAATACGGTCGATGACGCCGGATATGCCGCGCTTGCCGCACAGTATGAAAGCGCCTACGCACAGTGGGAAGCCGCTTACAACGCCGCAAATGCCGCCGCTTCCCAGCCCTCTGCCGGAATGTCTTCCGCCGAGATGAACAATCTGACGATCAGCGATAATCTCGCAGAATTAGCTGCCATGTCTCAGTCCGAGCTTTTGGAAAAAGCCCGTGAGGGAATGAAAGCGGACATGAACGGCGTGATCGCTTCCGTCGAAGTCCTCCAGACAAACGCAGCCGCACAGGGCGCCGCAGTCTTCTCCATTGCCAGCACGGAAAATGTCCGCGTCAAAGTGGACATTTCCCCGGATGATTATGAAAAAATGACAGTCGGAACGCCTGCGACGATCACCATCGGCGAGCACAAATACGAGGGAACGCTAGAGAACGTCAACCGGATCGCGACAAATAATGCCAAAGGAAATCCGGTCATCGGCGCTCAGATCCATATCAGCAACCCGGACGAATATATCTGTATCGGAGCCACCGCGAAAGTCTCCATGACAGTCGCCCAGTCCGACAATGTGCTGACTGTCCCGATCGAATGTATCAATACTTCCACAAGCGGAGATTTTGTATTTGTGATCGAAAATGGTACGGTGAAGAAAAAGCCGGTAGAACTCGGCACAGCATCCACAACCGCAATTGAAGTAAAAAGCGGACTCAAAGAGGGCGATCAGGTTGTCAACGATCTGAATGTGGACGTAACCGAGGGGATGAAAGCCACTGCCGTTCCAAGTACGGATACCACAACGCCAAAAGACGCTGCTTCTGAAAAACAGGAAGATACGAAAAAGCAGACGGATTCTGAAAAACAGGACGCACCATCGGCTGACAAATAAACCGACAGGAAGAAATGAGGCTCATTTATGGAACAGTTTTTAGAATATATTAAAATGGCGCTGGATAATATCCGCGCGAACAAGGGACGTTCTTTTCTGACCATGCTCGGCATCATCATCGGGATCACTTCCGTCGTCACGATCGTTTCCATCGGAAACGGACTGAAAGCGGACGTTATGGAAGCGGCAAACGAACAGAGCAACACCGTCGTGATCCAGACCAACACCGAAGAAGTCAGCGATACGGAAGCGATCACCGGGGAGGATATCGCATTTATAAAAACTTCTCTGGATGATACGGTCAAAGCTGTCTACTCCAACTATATGTATTCCGGAAAGACCGAGACAAGAAAAGGCGCTTATGACGCCTATCTGACACTGACAACGCCGGACTATGAAAATGCACAATATACTTACCCGCTGATCAAGGGCAATTATTTTACGGACAATGACGTGGCAAATGCCAATCCGGTCTGCGTCATCGACGAACTGACCGCAGCCTATCTGTTCGGAAACACGGACGTCATCGGAATGAATCTGGATGTCAATGTGGACAACAACATCCAGACACTGTCCGTCATCGGTGTCCGCGAAACACCGGAAGAAATGTTGGTGGCGGAAAAGCAGTACATCGCCATGGGAATGTCCGAGAGTATCTCGATCGAAATCCCTTATACACTTTCCACTGCTTTCGGAAACCCGGTCGACGGATTTATGTCGCTCAATCTGATGACCTACAACAAAGACGATACTGCCCGCGCAGCAAGAACAGCGGTACAGATCTTAAATTCCAGACATCAAAACTTGGGTGATGAACCCTTTATGCAGCAAAAAGCCATCGATCTCACCGATATGTTCGGTCCGATCATGGATGCCGTCACAGCATTCGTGGCGCTCGTCGCCGGAATCTCTCTCGTCGTCGGAGGAATCGGCGTTATGAACATCATGCTCGTATCCGTCACGGAACGGACTCGTGAGATCGGGATCCGCAAATCGTTGGGAGCAAAGACCGGATCCATTATCGCACAGTTTTTATGCGAATCCGTGATCATCTCCGGTATGGGCGGGATCATCGGTATCATCCTCGGTGGCGGACTCACCGCGCTGATCTCATTTTTGGAGATCGGTGGGATCAAAGCACAACTTTCACTGCCCGCAGTGATCGTCGCAACCGTCTTTTCCTGCGGAGTCGGAATCATATTCGGAATTTATCCCGCAAGAAAGGCCGCTTCACTCAGTCCTATTGAAGCTTTGCGCAGAATGTAGTAAACTGAAAATCATTACACACCACAATATCATTTCTTATCTAAAGGAGGAACTTCACTATGAAACAACAAAGCAAATTATTGAAAGTCATTTCCATTCTTCTGATCATCTTCGGTGCATTCGGTCTCATTGGCAATCTGGCGTCCATTTTCCTGATCGGACCGATGATGAACGCGCCGGAAATGGCTGCCGTCTATGAAGCAGCCGGAGTCACACAGCCGGGAACCATGTACTATGTATTCAGTATTGTCTCCTGTCTCGTCGAAATCGCAGCCGGTATCGTCGGCGTAATGTACCGCTCCAAAAAATCTGTTCTGATCGCCGGAGCAGTCTGGACAGTCGTAGTGATCATCGGTATGATCTGGGGTGTTGTCCTTTCCAGCTTTACACCATTTACACTCCTCTCCTTACTCTTCCCGATCTTGTATCTGTGGGGATGGTATCAGTCCAATTAATCTATTGGCTCTTTCATGACAAAACCGGAAGCCTGCTCCTTACGGACGGCTTCCGGTTTTCTATGCTGCGCGAAACTCTTTTATTAAATATGCGCGGTCTCCTGCTTTTTCTCTACAACGAGAAGTCCGCTCTTCAATAATACCGGTCGAAGTACATTATACAAAACCGCAACAAGGACGGTTGATACAACTGCGTTGACAAATGTCGTCGCCGTACTCCACTTTGCCAGTACTTCCGCCATCTGCTGCGGCTGTCCGAGAATGTACTGTTTGTAAAAATATCCTACCAGCGGATCGGCGATCACATTAAATCCAAGTCCTGCGATCGAGGCGATCAGACTCCAACGAAACACATATTTCTTGTCCGTACTTTCATTGATCTTTGCGATCCGGTGTGCCACCAGACCGACAATCAGACCAATACAGAATTTCAGTATGAATGTTTTCGGCGCCCCGACAATATAGATCGGATCCAGAATATCTGCGATCGTCATCCCGATCGCGCCTGCAAGCCCTCCATATACGCCGCCTAACAGAAGCGCTGCCAGTACGCAAAATGCATTTCCGATATGAAGCGAAGTTGCGTCGCCTCCCGGCATCGGAATCTTAATCTGCAAAAATGTAAACGATACGAAGCACAGCGCTGCGAGCAATGCGGTCTGTGCAAGTTTGATCACGGTCTGTTTTCTCTTTCCCATCACAATTTCCCTCTTTCTGCTTCTTATTTTACAAGTTCTTTTTCCAAATTCCTTTGGATTGCTACTATCTTAGCATCGAACTGGTTTATTCAAAATATCCACTTTTATCTTTTTCGACCAGTCCAGTTTTTCTTTTTATTTTCTTTCTATTTTCTTGTTGCATCTTGCATTTCTTATGCATATGGTGTAGTATAATGCATATATTATTTTATGTAGTTTTTAAAACTACATCATATGTTTTTAGCATTTTAGGAGGCGTATTATAATGACAAAGAAACATATCAAAGATCCGGGAAGCGCGATCACACATTTTATCGGCATGCTGATGGCTATTTTTGCAGCTGTCCCTCTTTTGATAAAAGCCGCCCACGAACCGGGACACCTTTATCTGACAGCCCTTACGATTTATGCCGCCAGTCTGATCCTGCTCTATGCAGCGAGCACAACATACCATACCGTCGATATTTCCGAAAAAGTAAACACTATTTTGAAAAAAATCGATCATATGATGATCTCTGTACTGATCGCCGGAACATACACGCCGATCTGTCTGCTTGTACTCGACCGCAAGACAGGAATTCCGCTTCTGCTTCTTGTCTGGGGTATCGCGATCGCCGGGATCCTGATCAAAGCATTCTGGGTTTATTGTCCGAAATGGTTTTCATCCGTATTGTATATCGGTATGGGGTGGACCTGCGTTCTCGCATTCACTCAGATCTTGGACACCCTGTCCCCGGCGGCATTCGGATGGCTTCTCGCAGGCGGTATCATTTACACGATCGGCGGTATCATTTATGCACTAAAACTCCCGATCTTCAATAACCGGCATAAAAATTTCGGAAGTCACGAAATTTTTCATCTGTTCGTTATGGCCGGCAGTGCCTGCCACTTTATCGTGATGTACGCATATCTGCTTCCATAAATCATGTATCATAATCACCGGAAGTGCCAAAAGGCACATTCCGGGATTGTAAGCAGTCGCCAAGGTACCGGGCAAGCCCGGACTTTGGCTCGTTGCCTATACAAATAAAAAGAGTGTTCGCTTTTATGTAATAATCTGTCATAAAAACGAACATCTCTTTTTTTCTTTTTATTCTTTTTTCCCCGGAATTCTATACATCAGATTCAGATCCCGGATCCGCCGATCCAGCCCATGTGTTACGATATAATCTGCAACTGTGCGCGGCACATGCTGCTGCCACTCCTTTTGCTCCGTGATCAATTCCCGGATGATTTTTCCTGTCACACCCATCTCCTCCGGATTTCGACGCCAAAGCACTTCCCGGTTCACGCCCAGTTCTCCCAGTATCCGGTATTTTTCTTCATCCCATTCGGTACAGATACTCATATAATAAGTGGCATCTTTCGGCGCATACTGGAGAATCAGATCCGGCTGACTGATCGGAAACGGGATGATCTCAAACTCTTTCCGCTTCACGCCAAAATCCCGCAGTGCTCCCTGAATCATCTCAAACCGTTCAAAATAAGTCAGAGGATTATCCCTCTTTACCGTTCCGTTTTTATCCAGCGGAGAAGTTGCCGCAAAAGATACAATATCGGAATGTGTAATTCCGATGTATAATTTTTTACAGCGCATCTTTGCCGCCAGAACGCCCTCCATATGTTTTAAATGAAATATCTGATATCTTCCAAAAATAACTCCGTTTTCTACCATCTGCACTCCTCCTTTATCACACTCCAGTATTCCAGCAGACGATCCAGAGAATACGCCGCATTTGCCGGACTGGTTGACGGAAGACCGATGATCTCCCGTCCCGTCATCTTTTGGCTGTATCGTTCATATAGCTTCTTTGCCGTACCGCCGTTTGCATAAATCTTCCGTATCTCACATTGTGAAAGGAGCCGGTTCAAATCCGCCGGCACAACATTGCGGATACTGCTGTCGCTGGATCCGATGATCTCACAGCTTTCAATGACATCCCATATCGCGATCCCGTGCTGCAGCAAAAGCTGTTTCTTCTCCGCGATCGTCTGCGGCACTTCACTGTCTGTGAGTCGGGCGATCACTTTCCAGAAACGATTCTGCGGATGCCCATAGTAAAAATGATGTTCCCTTGATTTCACAGAGGGAAATGTTCCCAAGATCAAAACTTGGGAATCCGCATCAAATACCGGATCAAAGTCATGTGACACCGCTTCATATTCATTCTGCTTTTTCATCACATTTTCCTTTCCAGTTCTTTTCCATCCAATGCGGCGTATGCCAGCACATCATTCGTATCATATACCAGTTTCAGTGAGAAAAACGGATGTTCCTCCGCAAGCAGTTTCAGAAAGATCTTATCTCCGTCCCATAAGTTCAGATCCATGATCTTCTCTTTATCCACCCATTCCAGTTCTCCCTCGTCGCATGGGATCTCCTCCCCGGAAAATCTGTCCGCTGTATAAAGAGACATGTATTCTACAATATCTTCTCCGTATACAAACGTAACAATCCCACGATATTTCCAAGATTCCAATGTATATCCTGTTTCTTCTTTGACTTCGCGGAGCAGACATTCTTCCGGGCTTTCCTGATGTTCAAAATGACCACCGACACCGATCCACTTATCTTTGTTCACATCATTTTTCTTTACCGTGCGGTGCAGCATCAAATATTGACCGTCTTTTTCTATATAACAAAGTGTGCTTAATTTCATCTCTTTTTTCCTTCCAGCACCATCCCCAATACTTCCGTTACTTTTTCCACCGGCAGGATCGTTAATTTTTCTTTTACCTCATCTGCCACTTCGTCCAGATCATCCATATTCGCTTTCGGGATCAGCACTTTTGAAATCCCGGCGCGCTGAGCTGCCATCAATTTTTCCGGCAGTCCGCCGATCGGCATCACCGTGCCCCGCAGAGAGACTTCTCCCGTCATGGCATATTCCGGGCTGACTGCCTTTTGAGTCAAAAGAGACGCGAGCGCTGAGGTCATCGTAATCCCTGCGGACGGACCGTCTTTCGGCACTGCGCCTGCCGGTACATGAATATGTAGATCATGATCTTTTAAAATCTCCGCTTCCTTTGGGTACATCGATTTCACAAGGCTAAGCGCGATCTGCACCGATTCTTTCATCACATCGCCGAGCTGTCCGGTCACCTGCACCTTACCGCTGCCCGGAACCAATAAAGTCTCGATAAATAAAATTTCTCCTCCGGCAGACGTCCACGCAAGCCCGGTCACAACGCCGGGACGCTTTTCTTCCAAAATCCCCTCATGGTGGATCGGCTTCTGATCCAGGAATTCACTCAGCCGCTTCGGACTGACCGTAATGCTTTTCTGTTCTCCCTTTACAAGTTTCACTGCAGCATACCTGCACAATGTTTCCAACTGCTTTTTCAGACCGCGCACGCCGGATTCCATCGTATAATCCCGGATCACTGTCTGAAGCGCCGCATCGGTCACTTTTAAATTCTGTGCTTTCACACCCATCTTTTTCATTGCCTTTGGAAGCAGATGCTTCCGTGCGATCTGCTCTTTTTCAACTGCAGTATATCCCGGAAACTGGATGACCTCCATCCGATTCAAAAGCGGTTCCGGTATCGTGTCGATCGTATTTGCCGTACATACAAACAGAACGTCCGACAGATCATAAGGCACATTCATATAATGATCGGTAAACGTATGGTTTTGTTCCGGATCCAGAACTTCCAATAATGCACTGGCCGGATCTCCGCTGAAATCTTTCGATAATTTATCTACCTCGTCCAGCACCATCACCGGATTGGAGGATGCGCACCGCTTCATCCCCTCCATGATCCGTCCCGGCATCGCGCCTACATAGGTTCTTCGATGTCCCCGTATCTCCGCTTCATCCCGGACGCCGCCCAAGCTGACTCTGACATACTTCCTGTGCAGTGCTTCCGCTATGCTCTGCCCGATGCTCGTCTTTCCGGTTCCCGGCGGTCCCACAAATAAAAGAATCGAACCCGACTGCTGCCGGTTCAGCGCCATCACGGCCATCTGCTGTATGATCCTCTGCTTTACTTTTTTCAGCCCGTAATGCTCTCGGTCAAGAACTGCCTCCGCTTCCTCCAGATCCAGCTCCTGCACTTCTTCTTTTTTCCAGCAAAGTCCGGTCAGAAAATCCAGAAAATCATAGAGCATTCCATATTCATGGCTGTCTTTTCCCTCCTGCTTCATCCGGTTCAGAACTTTTTCAGCCTCTTTTCGAGCCGTCTCGTTCATACCGGATTCTTCGATCCTCTGCTCAAACTTCCGCACATCGGATACATTTTCCGGATGCATCTCGTCCAACTGTCTCTGTAAAAACTCAATCTGCTTTTTGATCGCTTCTTCACGGTATACTTTCTCGTGCCGCTCCTGCTGATCATTCTCCGCTTCTTCTCCGACCCGGGCTATCTCCATGAATTCATAGACGCTGCGCTCCATCTTCTCAAACCGCTCCCGTGTGGAATCCGTTTCCAGAATCGCGTACTTTTCCTCGTTGGTCAGATTCAAATATGCAGACAGAGCCGAGACGACTTCGGACACATTTTTCCAATGCAGGACATAACTCCGCGCCCAGATCCCCCACTGGAACCGCTGAATGAACTTCAACATCGAAGTCCGCAATTTATCAAATCGAAGCTTCGCTTCTTCCGCATCCAAATCCTGTTCTCCACTGCGTGCTTCCACGTCTGCCGTCATCATATCCGGCGTCGCCTGAATCGTTCTCACATCCACACGTCCCAGCGTCCGCACACTGACACTTCCCTCACTGTCAATCCCCTCTACTTTTCCGGACACACCAATCGGGAAAAAATCCTCTGGACGCATCTCGTCCCGATTTCTGTCTTCCTTCAGCATCAGAAATACAACTTCCTCGTCTTCTTTTAATTCTTCCTGAAGATTCAGTTCACGGAAAACATCCTGCTTAAAATAATAGGTTACTTCCGGTAAAATGATCATATCATAAATCGGTATTACAAACATTACATTCACCTCATTTTCTCATTAGCACTCTTTGACGCAGAGTGCTAAATATAGTGTAACAATAGCACATTTTATGAGGTTTGTAAAGATAAGGAGAGGAGTTAGATGGGAACCTGTTTCTGTTAATGTTCTCCCGGTATATTTCCAGTCACACAGCGCCCCGATGATGTCAAGTCATTGTCACAAATTTCTATCTTTTTTATCTGCTCTGCAGTATTCAAAACATTCAATTGATATTCTGCATACGTCAGCCATTGAAGATTTTCCCTGTAATTCATCTGTGGAAGTAAATAATTCTTTACAGCATCTGTCCGAATCAAATAATTATTTTTAGTCAAGAAACGTTTTGCATCCCATTCTATCTGTTTTAAATTGTTTTCTTTTTCCTTCAAACGCTGGAATTCTTTGATTAAATATAGTTTAAAAACCGGGCTGATTACAGATGCAAATTCAAAGGCAATATCTTTATGAGCATATGTACCGCCATATTTTCCACGCTTTACATATAATCTATAGCATTTGTTTGATTGATCCATTCTGTTGCACTTGGTGTAAACGTTAATAATCCGACTTGCCTTTTAAAGTGTTCAGATTCGAACACTTTAAACTCAGGATTATATATTTGCTCCCATACTGATAAATACTCTAATGTGCCACGATTTCTCAACCAATTTCGCACCACATTTGCCGCTCTGGCAGAATCCGATTTCACCTTAGCAATATCTGTAATACATATATAATCATCCAGATCTTCTTTCGAAACAGTAATTTTTACATTTTGAATATCTATGATTCTATTCTTCATATATTCACTCCATACATACCAGTTTATTCCTTTGCCATCAACTGAACCTGTAATGTCATCCCCAAAGCCGCTGCGATCCGCACGAGCATTTCCAATGATGGATTATAGTTTCCGCTTTCAAATCTAGTAATATTCGTTCTGGGAATTCCAGCACGCTTTGCCAGTTCTGCCTGTGTCATACCCTGGATTTTTCTACAACGTATATACTGTTCGATAACAGACTGTCTGATACTCTTCTGTTCCACCTCTATTAGTATTTTCTGCTCAGCTGATGTATAAATATAATCCATACTATTTCCCATCGTTTGTATATTCTCCTTCTTCCATACGCATATTCATATGCTTTTTCACTGTATTATATCTTGAACAGAAACCTTGTCCTGCCGCATATTCTATTCTGTCGACACATATATAAGCCCTGCCTTTTTTTGTATTTACCAATAATATATCTCCCGGAACAACCGGATTTTTTAAAGTGTAAATCCATATATAGCGTTTATTGCTCTTCTTTTTCCATTTCCCATTAGACAATACCACATGTCTTCCCTTAACAATTTTCCTCAATGGCTGTCCTGATACCATTCCACAAACCTCTGCTTGTACACCGTACTTTTTAGCCAAAAGATACGATACATAGCCATCTCTAAGCTGTTTATTCTCATCAACTACAATTGCATGAGGCAACTGCTTTGTTTTCTGATAATATTGTTCATAATACCCCCATTTCTCAGAAGATGGATTTGACATCATATCTGTTTGAATCTCTTCTATCGGACAGGCATTCGTAATTACCCCAATCAAGATATGTGATAAAATATCTTTTAGCCAGTCTGTATTTCTCAATAATTCCTCTGCACGAAAAACAGTCTCATCGCGTTTTTGCTCATCTACAGAAATATACAGATTCATAATACCGGAATACTTCATACCAACTGTAAGGAGCAATTCATCAATCTTTCTAATTATTTCTTCATTTTTCTCAATATTCTCCATATCAAGATTTAAATATACCGCCAATGCTTCATTCATTAAAACTCCTCCTCTCCGTACAAGAACCATATATGATACTTGTATTGTATCTTATATGGTTCTTTTCGTCAAGACAGCTTATTTATTTTACTTATATTTTATTTTTCTCCCGGTATACTCCCCCTCACACACAACGTCCCATACCCCACCTGATCATTCGGATATTCCGCTTCCCCCGGCAGCGGTCTCGCTCCCCTCCGCAAATATGCCTTTACCTTTTCCCCATACAAATAAGGATCATTCCCCTTTACGATTCCCCACTCCATCAAAAGCGCTGCGCTTCCTGTCACAAACGGCGCCGCAAAAGACGTTCCCGTAACCTCTGCATAACCGCCCCCAACTTCCGGAGCCGTGATCCGAACTCCCGGAGCCGCAAGATCCGGTTTAAAAGCCGCCGCCCCCTCCTGCCCCTCTGCCGGTCCCCGCCCAGAAAAATCTGCATAAGTAAATGTCAGCGGATCATACGCGCCCACGGTCACCACGTGGGATGCTGTGGACGGGATCGTAAGCGTCGTCCGGCTGACCGGAAACAAAAAGGCCGTCCCCACATTGAGCGCACCCTGACTTGGAAGCCACATCTGATATCCGCCCTCTACGATATGCCTCGGGGTCAGAATGATCTGCCATACACCGGCATCAACATAAGATTGCCTCGGGAGAAAATCCAAGAAAATCTCCTGCCGCACACTATAAGGACTCGGTTCTCCATAATAAAGCAAGATTTCCGTATTCCCCATCACAAATCTTTGCGTTCCCAGATTTTCCTGAATCGGCCCCACACGCACACCGGATGGATTTTGAATAGAAATGTCTACTTCATCCACATAGGATTTCCAAATCTGTACATTAAGTCCCGGCTCATTCATCTGTACACCTAACTGAACCGCCTCCTCCTGCATCTCCGCAAGACTGCCGCTCGTATGCCCCGCGCTGTTTCCCTCATTTCCACTCCCGACACAAATTACATTTTTCCAATAATTCGAAATGTCATCTAAAAATCGTTCGATCAAAGATGTGCCGTCATGCGAACCGTATGTATTTCCAAAGCTCAAATTAACTACAATCGGCATTTGATACTCCACCGCTTTCTTGATCACATAATCTACTCCCTGCATCAATTCTGTTGTCCTTGGAAATCCATCCGCCCTCGGACTTGCCATCTTGACAACGATCAACTCACTTGCCGGTGCCACGCCCTGATATTCTCCGCTTCCGGCTGCAATTCCCGCAACAGCCGTTCCATGTCCCGAAATATCCCTGCTTGGAATCATCTGTTCCCGTTCTTCCCTGCTCTCAACCGCCAATGCTACATTAATCTGCGCCTGTGTATATTCTGTTCCTATCGCATATCCATCCGGCGGATTTCCCGGAATAGACTGATCCCAAAGCACCCGGATCCGGGTCGTCCCGTCCGGATAGCGGAAGTCCGGAAGCGTAATATCGATCCCACTGTCCACAACACCGACCAAAATACCGTTTCCATAAAGATTTGAGTTTCCGCCCCGCTCCTCAGCCTGCTCGCTGGGTGCTATTTTTCGCCAAACAGAAAAAGGAGTTTTCTGTACCTCATCGATACAGGAAACTCTCTTTCCGTTCATCACCTGAAAAAATAATCTCTTTGGTTTTTCAATAAAATCCACTTCGGACAGCCGTGTCAACGCATCGATCTTCGATTCTTGGATTTTGATCACCGCATACTGATTCGCCAGTTCTGTCACAGATACGGCAAGTGCCCTCACCATTTCTAATGTACCTGAATATTTGATGATCAAATCCCATTCCCTATCGATCGGATTATACCCGACATCCAACTCCAATGATTTTTCACGCTCTGCTTCGGTCGCGTCCAAGGCAAGATTTAATAAATTCTCCGCTTTCTGACTCATATAAAATCCTGATGGTTTGACTTTATATAGTTTATGAACAAAACAAGCGCCTATTCTTCTAATCTTGGAATAATACTTATTCCTCCCATTCTGCATCAACAATCTCATTACCCTTAAATTGTTTTTCGGTTATCCATAGCCCACTACAATTTTCTTTTCTTGATCCCCCTTTGAAAATTTTCAAAATACCATTCTCTTCTTTACATTTTTTTAGAACTACACTTTCCCCATCTGACATGACTACTGCATAATCAACTCCGTTAATTTGTGTGACTGAAAAAAACATTTGATTTTTTACGTTTTCTTCCCCATAATGATACGGACACCATAAAGTAACCCCTATCACTATGAGAATTCCTACCAAAGTTATTATTATAAAATCACGCATTTTATTCTCATTTTCCGGCTCTTTTCTATCCTCCGTATTTTCTTCTGATTCCTTTTGTTTCATATTTATTTTTTTCTTTAAAATACTTTTCTTTATTTTTTCTTCAATTCCTAAAGATATTTTAGAAAAATCCACCAAATCACTATGTACAAAATGAAATATAAATCCTCCGATGCCAATTGTACAACCTGCATATGCAATAATAATCGATAGACTCCCAAAAATAAATTCTTTTCCCCAACTTTTATCCGGCAAAATTAATGCATTTACCACAATTAAGATCCCCAAAGGAACAAATACCGTCAAAACTGCTAATCTTTTTATCTTCTTTAATATAGTTTTCTGTTTCAATATTGATCTTACACTCCATATATTACATAAAATATATAGACTTCCTATTATTCCTCCTGACAACATACTAACAATACTACTTGGATAATTTTGAATTATTTGCTCTTCTGAAATATGAAAATAAGATGCCTGCCCTTCCATATAATATCTAAATGCGACTCTCATAATTCCCATCAATAACGATCCTAACAAAGGAATAATCGCTAATACAATTGCTCTATTCTTTTGTATCCATTCCCATACTTGATAAAAAGTTATATTTTTCTCTTTACTACTCATAAAATTTTTTTCCATTTGTTTTTCTCCTAGTTCTTTTTTCGTCTTTACATACTTTCATACTCACACTTTTATCATGCTTTTCTATTCCACTACATAATTAGAAAGCAACAGCGCCGGGTTTCCCCGGCGCTGCCACGTTCTCTGTCTCCCCACTCATTTCTTTGTTTTTCCGTTCCTACCAGAGCTGTTTTCCGGCTGCTTCCGCCGATGCAAATGGTCCCGGCATCACAGAAAGCCCGCGATGCTCTCCGAGATAATCCGTATCGAATGTGATCGCCGTTCCGTCCGGATTCTCAAATCTCTGCTCCGGCTCGAACGCATACCCGAGAACGTCACTTGTGATCATACCGCTTCTGAACTCATTCAGGAACTCGTATACATTTGTTTTCAATGTATAACTTCCGTCTTCTTCAACCAGTTCCAGCGTCACTTCATTCTTTTCATCGATCAGATTTTCTTTCTCATTTTTGCATGCTTTCGCTCCGTTGAAATAAGCGTTTCCGTTTACCCATACCGGCAAATGTGCGAAATGATATTCTGTCATTTTCATCATATCCGCCGGTTTGTCCATCTCAAACCAACTGATCCATTCGTCATATGTCGGATATTCGTCAAACACATCCGTGCCGACGACCTGATTATCCGCCATCATGAATCCCATATCCTCTTTCACTTCCACTTCTTTTACCGGATATTTCTGCACAAAAATATTGTTGTAGAAGCGGTCATCGCCGTGAAGAATCGTCATAAATCCCGCAACCTCCGTACGATGACGGATATGGTATGGTGTGTAACGCGGCTGATTGACGCCGTTTACATTCATGTCCGTTCCGTTTCCTACCGCAGTAAATGCACCTGCGATCAGATTGTGTACACATGCCACGCCCTCTGTCGCGATCCGGACGGATGCTTTGGAGAGCATTACGTTGTTGTCGATCAATGTCGGACCGTGTCCTACCTCCACAAATACGTCCTGACTCATCATGCATCCTGCTGCCTGCGGTGTATTTTCCGGCGCATGATTGTCATGCAGAAGATTTTGGGAGATCCGGGTTCCCTGTGCCTGCCAGTCACACCAGATTCCCATCGTAGAATGGTGGATATGATTCCGTCTCATCACAACATCGATCGCCGCATGCAGTTTAATACCGGAAATCTCCGCGCCGCCAAGCTGCTGCATATTATTGATATTGTGGATATGGTTATCCTCGATCAGACTAAATACGCATCCCATTCTTCCTACGATTCCGGTCTGCTCGCAATGATGAATGTGACATCGGCGCACAATATGACTTCCGACTTTCTCCTTTACCCAGCCATGATACTGTCCGCGGCAGACAGCGTCACGTTCCATCTGTGTCGGGCTCTTCACATGTTTTCTTGTAAAGTAATGATCATTTTCCGGATCGTAATATTTTCCAAGAGAAATACCGGAACACTTACTGTTGCTGATCTCGCAGTCCTCGATGATCCAGCCCTTTGACCAGTGCGGTCCGATCAGACCATCCTGAAAAGCTGCCGGCGGCGCCCATGTCGTCGCAGCCTTATTCATATCAAATCCACTGACCGTGATATAACCGACTCCTGTTTTGGACGGCATAAAACAATTCCGGCGGACATTGATCTCCACCTTTTCTTCATTCGGATTCTTTCCTTGGAAATTCGCATAGATCACTGTCTCGTTTGCATCCTGTTCGGTATACCATTTATAAACAGAATACTCCGGTTCCCAGGACGGCGCATACACTTCCCCTTTGATACATTCTTCCAAGGACTCCGTCTCATAAAGCTGACGGTCATCCAGATAAACCGCTCCCGTATGCCGCACGACCGGAGCAAAATACCAGTCGCCGCCTACATATGTCGTATACGGATTATAAGCGCCGAATACACCGTTGTCTACACGGAGAACCCACACATTCTCCTTGTAATGCTCCCATCCTTTGGCTTCTTCCGCTCCGGTGATCACCGCTCCCAACGGCTGTTCGCTCCGATATGTAATCCTTGCCTCTTCGGTTCCCGCATTTTTCGGATCCACATATTCCCGGTAAATGCCCGGCGCTACCAGTACTTCATCACCCGGTTTCGCTGCCTGCGCCGCTTCATTGATCGATTTGAACGGTCTTTCTTTACTGCCGTCGCCTTCTCTTGCTGCCGCGATATTTACATAGATTGTCATGTCGTCTCCTCCTTCTTTCTATTCCGTTTTTTATGCCGTGTACGTTAACGTTATTCTTATTATAAAAATAGACCGACGTATTTGTCAATCTATTTTTAAATTTTCATTATTTTTTGTACATTTTGACCATTCCTTATCCTGTATGCGGTTAGGAATCCACACGGTATGGTGCAAATTCATATGGAAGAAAATCTCCCTGCTCATGACGGCAGACCGGACATACTTTCGGCGCCTGTTTTCCCTCATGGATATATCCGCAGTTTGTGCAGATCCATTTTTTCGGCTCCTCTCCCGCGTAATACTGATTTGTCTGAAGCATCTTCGCCACTTTCCCGAATCGTTTCTGATGCACATGTTCGATCTCCGCGATCTGCAGAAATGCCGATGCCGCCTCAAAGAATCCCTCCTGTTTCGCAATCTCTGCAAATGCCGGGTAAATCTCCTCAAATTCTTCCTTTTCATTATGCTCTGCCGCTTTCAGCAAGTCTGCAAGATTTTCCTGCTGATCTACCGGATAACCGCCGTCAATAAAAATTGTTTTTCCCGATTCCTCTTTCAAAAGTTCATAGAAACGTTCCGCGTGCGCCCGCTCCTGATCCGCCGTATACAAAAACATCTCTGCGATCGTATCCATCCCCGCGCGCCGCGCACGCTCTGCGGCGATCGTATAGCGGTTTCTCGCCTGACTCTCTCCTGCAAACGCGCGCATCAGATTTTCTTTCGTTTTACTTTCTTCAAAATGAACAGCCATGTCACATACTCCTTTTTTTGAAATCTTCTTCTAAAGTAGTATGTGCCATGGCTGATAAAATATGCTTTCATCCAACTTCTGTTATTATTGGAAATTTAATTAAAGCCGATGATCCTTCTTGCAACGCTGTATGCCATCGACGAAACTTTTCGCCCGGATCTTCCCGGCAGGTTCATCGTCTGTCCCAGAATACCGTGACGGATTTTAAAATATGTTTTGTAATCCTTCTTTTTCAAATATTTCCAAAGTTCCCTTTTCTTTTCCAGATTCTCTTTATCTTTCGACCGGATACACAAGATCGATGAAACTGTCATCATGATCGCCAGATAATTGATCATATATTTCCGAAGTTTTTTGCTCGGGATCAGACGCAGCTCATACATTGAGATCATCGTCTTTGTCACAAAAATCTGCTGATCCACACGACCGATCATCACTTTTTCATTGACTGACTGATCTTCTCTTCCGATAAAATAGCGGTAAAAATCCACATCCATATAATAAAGCGTCCGTACATGCGGCAACGGATAATACACATAAATATTGTCCACATAAAACGTATGCTTCGGAAGCTTTAACTGACAGAGTTTCAACATTTCCGTACGGTAGATCACCGAATGCATCAAAATATACTGATCCAGATGAAAACTGCCGATGTCATCCCAGCGGAACACTTCATTCTGAGGGAGTACGTTCCGGTAATGGATCACTTTTTTATGCTCCATTCCCACTTTTTCATAAACATAATTGGAAATGATCATATCCACAACCGATTCTGTCCGAACAAATTCCTTGACTTTGTTCAGGATCTTCATGAGCGCCTCTTCATCCACCCAGTCGTCGCTGTCCACCACTTTAAAATACACGCCGGACGCCTGCGAAAGCCCTGCGTTGACCGCATCTCCATGACCGCCGTTTTCCTTATCGATCACCCGGACGATCCCCGGGTACATCGCTTCATACCGTTTCCCGATCTCCGCCGTCTGGTCTTTGGAACCGTCATTGACGACAAGAATCTCCACATCCTCTCCCGCAGGCAGGATCGAATTGATCGCATGCTCCATATATTCTTCTGAGTTATAACATGGAATCGCAAATGTAATATATTTCATAGCTGTTTTTGTTTCTCCTCCGTGTTCTTGCTTCTGTCTGCTTCCGCCGGTTTCCCCCTTGTACACCGACGCTATGGATGCATTATACTCTAAATCACCCGGTTTTCCAACCCTATAAAAATTTTCCGAAAAAACCACACTCTTCTTTATTACATTCTGCCGCAATCTTTGTCTTCATATTCAGATGGAATACATGATACAGTGTCGTATCCTTGTCTCCGTAAAAATGAAATACATGCGGCACCTGACATTCCATCAGCTTTTGGATCAACAGAGGCGCATCATTTTTCAGGAAATCCCCATTGGACGTCATCACAAATGCCGTCGGAAATGACTCTGTCACATGGGCGATCACATTGATCTTCTCTAATTCTTCCGCACTTCCTTTCTCCGGAAGCAGTTCCGACATCAACATCCCTGTCAGATCCTGTTCCTCTCCGCTTACCGTGATCTGATAAGCGCCGCAGTTCAAGGCAACCGCTTTCCATGCAAATCCGTCCGGTACCCGAAATTCATACTGCGCGGCATATTCCGCATTGGTACAGATCGACGCGTAAAGCCCAAGCATATGCGCCCCCGCCGAATCTCCCACTCCGAAAATATGCTCCGTATCCAACTGGTATTGTTCCGCATGCTCCATGATCCACGCTGCCACAAGATTCGTATCTTCTAAAGCCGCCGGGAACTGAAATTCCGGCGCCAGACGATAAGTAAAATTCACCACTGCAAATCCATGTTCCACAAGACTCATGCAGTAATATTGATAGCGCTCCTTATCGCCGTATACCCAGCCGCCGCCGTGGATACTGACGATCACCGAATGCTTTTCCCCTGTTCTGTTTTTCGGACGATACAGATCCAGCACCTGCCATTTCGGATCCTCTCCATATAAAATATCATCCGTACGCTCTACGAAATCCGGCGTTGTAAGTCCCGCATCCCGGATATCATCTCCTTTTTGAAATTCCGCTCTTACCTTTAATCCAATACCAGACATATTGTCTCCCTCCTACTGATTTTTGAAATTACCTTTATTGTACCACGTTCCGGATCCTGTCGCCAGTTTTCCTCTGAAAATGCCCTGAAAATGCACCCAAAGTCCTCCGCAACCATCTCCGATACTCACTTCGCAAATATCGCGACACATGCCACACGTTTCTTCCGTCAATGAACTTTCCGCCTTGCCAGTCCCATTTTCCCATGTTAAGATAAGTAGAGTTTCAAATTCAAACAAAACGGAGGAACTTTTCATGCAGAAGAAAAATGTAATTGTCGGACAGTCCGGCGGACCGACTGCGGTCATCAATGCCAGTCTGTACGGCGTTGTATATGAAGCACTGAACCGCGAAGACACACTCGGAACGGTCTACGGAATGATCAACGGAATCGAGGGATTCCTGCACGATCAGATCATGGATATGAAACCGCTGGAACAGTCCGGCGAACTGGAACTGATCAAAACAACTCCCGGATCCTACCTCGGATCCTGCCGTTACAAGCTACCGGAAGATTTGAACGATCCGGTCTATCCGGAGTTGTTTGAAAAATTTGCAGCCAAAAATATCGGCTACTTTTTCTATATCGGCGGCAATGATTCCATGGATACTGTCAGCAAGCTTTCCCGCTATGCGGAAACGATCGAAAGCGACATCCGGTTCATCGGAATCCCGAAAACGATCGACAACGATCTCGTGCTCACCGATCATACGCCGGGATTCGGAAGCGCCGCAAAATATGTCGCATCCACCGTTCGTGAGATCTCCGTCGACGCATCCGTTTACGACAACAAAAAATCCGTGACGATCGTCGAGATCATGGGACGTCATGCCGGATGGCTGACCGCGGCAAGCGTGCTCGCCCGCAAATTTGACGGCGACAATCCGGTTCTGATCTACCTGCCGGAAGTCGCATTTGATCCGGACGCATTTATCGAAAAAGTAAAAGCTTCACTGGAACACACGTCAAACCTGGTTGTCTGTATCTCCGAGGGGATCAACGACGGCAACGGCACGTTTGTCTGTGAACTTGCCAGCGACGTCGGCGTCGATACATTCGGACACAAAATGCTCACCGGTTCCGGAAAATATCTGGAAAATCTCGTTAAGGACCGGATCGGTGTCAAAGTCCGCTCGATCGAATTAAACGTCTGCCAGCGCTGCTCTTCTTCCATGCTCTCTAAAACAGACCAGAAAGAAGCCATCGCTTCCGGCGCCTACGGCGTCAAATGTGCGGTCGAGGGCGCTACCGGAAAGATGATCGCATTTCGCCGCTCTCAACTCGCTTCCGGTGATTACTGCATTGACTATGTAATGGAAGATGTCAATCTGATCTGCAATCAGGAAAAAACAGTTCCGCTTGAATGGATCTCAAAAGACGGTTCCGATATCAAAGACGATTTCATCCGTTATGCCGCGCCGCTGATCCTGGGAGAAGTCACCGTTCCGACCGAGGAGGGACTCCCGAAATTCGCCTACCGGAAATAGACATAACTGAATTTTTCACTCGTGCTTTCCAACGAAACACAGGCAGCAATTCTGAAAAAAGAGTTGCTGCTTGTATTTTTATACTTTTTTCGCACATGCACTGCCTTCGATCCGTTATTCCTTATGAAAGGAGGTTTCCTCTATGGCGATCGAGATCCGCGATCAATATGATAAAATCTACCGCTATTGTTATCACAAAGTAAAAAATGCCGTGCTTGCAGAAGATCTGACGCAGGAAACTTTTCTTCGCTTTTTCTCACAGACTTCTTATTCTGAAATCGGAAAACAACTTCCGTACTTGTATACGATCGCAAGAAATTTATGTACAGACCATTTTCGGCTGCGGACTTTTGACAGGGAAAAAGAACTCCCGGAAGACGCTCTGGAGGATGTTGCCCAACACCGGATGATCGAACAAACTGAACTGACGCTTGTTATCCGTCAGGCATTGCATGTGCTGCCCGAGGATGAACAGGAACTCCTGCTTCTTCGTTATGTCAATGAACTGACGGTCAGCGAACTCTCCGAAATTACCGGACTGTCCCGTTTTGCAGTCTATCGAAAGACAAAGACTGCGCTGGAACATTTGAAAAAACGACTACGAAAGGAGGATTTTTCATGAAACAGATGCGAAAAAAAGACTGGAGCCACGAACTTACCCTTGCGTTCGCCGCTCCTGCTCCCAAACGAAAAGAAGCATTTTTAAAGACAATGCCTGTCCCGCAATTAGATCCGTGGAGATTTTTCTTTACACAGCTTCAATATGTCCGGAAACGTACCTGGATTTTTTCCATTTTCATCCTGCTCGCATGTATCGAGATTGTCCGATTCGCTTCCGATGGCGTGTGCTGGAAAACCGCTGCATTGCTGCCGTTTCTGACTTTGATCACAACTACAGAATTTGCCAGATCCACGCAATGGAATATGGTCGAACTGGAAATGAGTTGTAAATACAGCCTTTCCCAGATATTGATGGCTCGCTTCCTCATTTTCGGAACGGTCGATTTCCTTATTTTAGGCGTTATTATCGGAATCGTCAGCACACAGTCCGAATTTTATCTGCTCAGGACCGTGCTTTATCTGATCACACCATGTACCATGACTGCCGCACTTTCTCTCTGGATCATAAGAAGAACGCCGCGAAATGAATCCATATATTTCTGTGCTGCCGCGTCTGCTTTTATCAGTATCGCGCATGATCTCGCCGGCAGTTCCGGAGCATATTTTTACCACCCGGATCTGCTCCCGGTCTGGGAAATCCTTTGTCTGGGTTCAGTCTGCTTTCTGCTGAAACAAAGTAAAGAACTCTTATCGTCAGCACGCAAAGGACAGCTGCTCTTCATACACTGACGATCACGAAAGGGGAACAATCACTATGGAATTATATTTAAACCGGGTAACCAAACAATACGGAAATAAAATAGCATGCGACCGAATTTCCCTACGAATGAAAAGCGGCGTTTACGGACTGCTCGGAGCAAACGGCGCCGGAAAAACAACGCTGATGCGAATGATCTGCGGCGTCATGAACCCAACCTCCGGCGAGATCACATATGACGGCATTGATGTCCGGCAGGAAGCCTACCGGGATGTGCTCGGATATCTCCCTCAAAACTTCGGATATTATCCGGATTTTCGCGTACAGGATTTTATGATGTATCTCGCCGCGCTCAAAGGTCTTCCAAAAAATCCTGCCCGCGAACGTACCACGAGTCTCCTGAGACTGGTTTCATTGGAGAACGAGGCAAAACGAAAGATCAAAACACTCTCCGGCGGAATGAAACAACGTTTGGGGATCGCGCAGGCATTGTTAAATGATCCCAAAATCCTGATCCTCGACGAACCTACCGCCGGACTGGATCCAAAAGAGCGCGTAAAATTCCGCAATCTGATCTCCCGCCTTGGTCAAGACCGTATCGTACTTTTATCCACACATATCGTATCCGATGTGGAATATATCGCCGGAGAAATCCTGATGATGAAAGACGGACAGATCCTCCACCAGGGAAGCCGCGACGAGATCATCCGGACGATCCACGGGAAAATCTGGGAGTGCCGCGTTCCGGAAACAGATGCCGAACAACTCTGTACCGAGCATACGGTGATCAATCTGCGTAATAGCGGAAAAGACATCATTTTACGGATGATCAGCGACACCATTCCCCGGGAAAATGCCGTATCCGCAGAACCGACACTTGAAGACCTTTATTTATATTATTTTCAGGAGGAGGCAGAACGATGAAAGAATTTTGGGCACTGGTTAGTTTTGAATACCGTAAAATCCTCGGAAAACGTTCCGTAAAAATTGCGCTCCTGCTGACGTTGTTCCTCTCTGTCTTCTCAATCTGGGGCACGTTGATGGGAAGCTACTATATTGAGGGGGAACTTTTTGAGTCAAATGCGGAGGCTATGAAAAAAGACCGTGCATACGCACGGGAATTATCCGGCAGAATATTGGACGATAAATTATTAATGGAGGCGGCAGATGCCTATCAGACAATACCGGACTCTGCCGCTGTTTATCAGAGTACGGAGGAATATCAAAAAAATGCCCGAAAATACAGTTCCATTTATAGTCTGGCAAGGCAGGTGTATGACACGCCCAACGTCCGTTTCGGCGCACCGGAAATGGGAACACTGGATCCGGCACGCGCAGAACAGTTCTACGAGATCCGCGAACTTTGTATGACCAAACAGATTGAAAATGCGCCGATCAGTGAAAATGCCAAAGAAGTTATGATGCAGTACTCTGTGGAAGTGAAAGAACCATGGATTTTCTCTTATTCCGACGGCTATACCCGTTTTATGACGATCATGGCAACCTCCGGCGTGATGGCTGCATTTGTCATGGTGATCTGTCTGGCTCCGCTTTTTGCCGGAGAATACTCCAACCATACAGATCAGCTGCTCCTGAGCGCCCGATATGGAAAAGGAAAACTGATCAAAGCTAAATTCTTTACCGGATTTTCGATGACCGGGATCGTCACGCTGCTCATCACTTTGCAGTCTTATGTTCAATCCATGCTGACATTTGGATTCGACGGCGGCAATGCCAATGTACAAATCTACGACGCCCTGTTTCCTTATCCGCTCACGCTGAAACAAGCTGCGCTTTTACAAAGTATCTGCGTATTTTTTGCCTGCATGTGTATGTCCGCTTTGACCATGTTTTTCTCTTCCAGAATGAAGTCGGCATTTGGCGTGATCATACTGTCGGTGCTGCTCTTATGCGTCCCGATGTTCGTCAAAGTGTCAGCATACCCGCTTCTTGGTTACCTGCTCTTCCATCTGATGCCGGCAAATATGATGCAGTATGATTATATATTTTCCATGATCCCTTATGAAATTGCCGGTGTCGTTATACCTCCGTATGTGATGATGCCGGTGACTGCACTCTGCCTCTGTATCATTCTGATTCCTTTTGCATACCGGGGATTTAAACATCATCAAATAGTAAGCTGAACATATGAACATACATCGCAGCGCCGGAGAGAAGCAGCGTCAGCTCCTCTCCGGTGCTACCTAATCTGAAATTCACAAAATGTGAATACCCAAAGCGAACACTTTTAAACCAGTGTTCGCTTTGGGTAGCAGCCTATTCCAAAATATGCTGCACTTTCTCCACACTGACTTCACATATTTCGGCGATCTCCTTTGGAGTCTTTCCTGCCTGCGCTAACTTAAAAATCCGTTTGGTGTTTTCTTCTCCTTCACGGAGACCCGATTCTCTTCCCTCGCGTCGTCCCTCTTCCCATGCCTCTTCACGTTCCATCCGTATATGCTTTTCCTGATCATATTCAAAGATACTCATCGCTTTTGCCTCCGTTCTGTGTTTCTCCAGAAATTCTTTTAAGACTCCCTCTTTTATACACTCGCAAATTGCCCGTTCCACCGCATCTTCCAAACTCATTTCCTCTGCATACTTACGGATCTTGTCTGTATAAATTGCATATTCTTTCAGCGTCCGACAAGCTTCTTTCAAATTCTGATTATGCGTTCCGTTAATATTCAGCATCGTTGCTTCCAATTCCAACTTATAAGACTTATCTTTCACCGTATACATATCAGAAAGCCGCAGCACCTGTCGATCCGGGCAGTCTTTTCTCCCATTATAGAAAATAATAAACTCCGGCGTCGGGATTTCTACGAGCCTTGTTCCGTACAAATTGACATCTTTTGTAATACTTGCATATTGATTTGCAATATAAAGTAAAAATCGAAGCGGCAGATTCGGATTATATGTCGACTGATGCTCATACAGTGAAAGCCTGCCGTCGATCAGAAATGAAACATCATTCTTGATCGACATATAAATGGCATTTTCTAATGTATTGATTTCCAAAAGTTCCGGATCTGTATAATGGCAAGTACACCGCTTTCTTTTCCGAAAAATTCTCTCTGCTGTTGTAAATGAAACCAAAAGCATTGAGATTTTCCGGATGTGTCAATAGAATGTTGGACGCGGTTCGTACCGCTTAGAACGAAATCCGTCAGAAATATAATGCTTTTCTCATATGATAACACAGATGAAACACTGATACCAGCAAATCTTTTCCCATTTCAAAAAATCTCATCTCAAAAACGCAAAGGGCAGGCTGTCTCTTTCAAAACCGCCTGCCCCTATCCTATCTAATTCTCACTCTCCCTCAGCCTCTCCACAATGCTTTTCTTCTCCGCCCGTTTATATACGAGCAGCGGGATCAAAATCCCTGCCGCAAGCAGTACCGGAACCGCCGCCAGGATCATCGTCATCGTGAAGTTCTTCTGAAAGAACCAGAACAGATCCTCGATCACCGGCATCATACCGAAATACACGCCCAGATTCAGCACCGCTGCCAGAATAAGCGCGCCGCCCGAAGTCAGGATTCCCTCCAATACAAGCATCCTTTTCATCTGCCGTCCGGTCATCCCGATACTCTGCAGCATTGCCAGTTCCCGTTTTCTTGAAAGAATACTGGTCACCTCTCCATTGATAAAATTCAAAAGACCGACCAGACCGATGATGAAACTTAAGCTTCCGCCCACCATCCAGAACATCATCTGGAACTGTTCATAATTTCCCGCATATTTTCCTTTCGACTCGTATGCCATCTCCGGCTCGATCTTTTCCGTATAGTCCTGAACAAATTGTTCCGCTGCGGCAGTGCCCTCCTCTGTAAAATCTGCGAGATATACCATATCCGTCACAAATGCTTCATACCCTTTCGGAATACTCTCGCCGGAAACTGCAAACTCCGGATAACCATGCCCCCGCGTTGTCATTACGTTTGGAATGACCGCGGTCGCGATCACCGTGTAGGATTCTTCCAACTGCGAATTCCGCGTGACATCCAAACCATCTTCGGAAACGGTATAATCCGTGGAAGATATGATCTCCACCTGATCTCCGACTTCATACATCGCCTGATCCATGATCGGATTGCCGTAATCATCGGTTAAGATCACCTGTACGATATTCCCCGGTTCTTTCCAACCCTCGAGACTCCCCTCGATCACTTCCAGTTTAGAGACCGTATAATCATCCAGTACATACATAGCCAGATGCATCTCCGTCATTGCATCATCCGGAAGCGCCAAAAGCTCCGGATCCAGTTCATCCAGCGAAAATTGATTAAACCGGTTTGTCATCCAGTCTACATAGGATTTCTTCGTCACCTGTAACTGCCGGTAATCCTGAAAATATCCGACATAGCCGCCATCCTCAAATCCATCCAGATGTTTCAGACTCTCCACCAAAGACGGGGATACCTCTTCCCAGCCGCTGTATTTAAAATAATCAGCGTCCGCCACAAGGAAATCCGAGATCACAAATTTCTCCAGAAATCCATCCATGCTGAACCCTCTTGTAAATCCATATACGCCGTTCAGCATCACAATACTAAGCGCCAGTGAAAGTACGACAAGGATCGTTTTCAGTTTGTTCCGCATCAGATTTGCCCATGCCATCTGAAACAGTCGGTTTCGGTTCCTGCTCTTTTTCTTCTTCTTTTTCGTGCGGCTCTGCTCCGTATAACGCACTGCTTCCACCGGAGATACTTTTGCCGCACGTCTTGCCGGAAGAAAGCAGCTGATAAATACCGTCACAAGGGCAAACAATGCCGCCCCGATAAAAATAACCGGATTCGCACTTCGATAGACCGTTGCGTCATCCAGATTTGCCATGATAACCGGCATCAGCAGATTTCCGGTCAGATACCCGAAGATCAGTCCGATCGGGATTCCAATCCCGGACAATAAAAGCGCCTGCCACCGGACGATCCGCCGGATCTGCCGTCCCGTTGTTCCGATCGTCTTTAACAGTCCGTAAAAACGAACGTCTCCTGCCACACTGATCTGAAAGACATTATAAATGATCAGATATCCGGTCAGAAGCATCACGATCACGGCTCCGATCAGCGGGAAAATACTCTGCGCATCCATACTTTCCGAATGAGTCGATGTATACGCCCAGTTGATCCCACATGCAAGTTCTGTTCCCTCTGTCGACTCGCCGATCGTATATCCGTGGTTCTCTGCGATCTTCTCCAGCGTTCCGCTGATATCCCGGCTGTCCTCAAATACAAGATCCAGATACCAGTCGCCCACATTATTTTGTTCCCGCTCCTCCGGCGAAGCCTGTTCCATTTGTGATAACGCATACTCTTTCGACAGCCAGATCATATGCGCCGGAAGCGCAGGATCCGCCTCCCAATATCCGCACAATGTAAAGGTATCCGTCACCAGAGTATTGCCAAGCGGATAAGTCAGTTCCACCTCTTCTCCGAGTTTCGCCGGGATACCGAGCAGTTCCAGCACCGCCGTATCCATTGCGATTTCTTTTCCCTGCTTCGGCATCGCTCCGGAAGTCGGAAGCGACCAGCAGAATTTCGCATAATTATCCTCGGCATAACGCATTTCCGCAGAGATTTTAAGAAATGCATCCTCCTCCGGCACGGAAAACAAATAGGTCGCCCCGCTTTCCCGGATCAACGGATCATCCCGCAGATCGTCCACCTGTTCCTCGGTCAGCCGTTTGAAGCCGCCGTGAGAATATCCTCCCACCTGACGCATCATCTGCTGTTCGGAAGAATGATTCAGCGTAACCGCGATCGTAAACAATGCCGTAAACATCATCGCCGTCAATGCGATCGCAAGGACCGCCACCAGATTTCTTGTACGGTTTGCGCCAAAGATCCGAAACGAAAGCCGGCGGATCGTCTTTTGATTTTTCACTTTCATGCGATCACATCCTCTCCCTGCGATTTCACCCTGCAATTTTCTCCCGCAATTTTTCCGTCCTCGATCCGGATGATCTCATCGGCCATCTGCGCGATCTCTTCATTGTGTGTGATCATGACGATCGTCTGCTCGAACTGACGGCTCGTCACTTTCAACAGTCCCATCACATCTAGGCTCGTCTTGGAATCCAGATTTCCGGTCGGCTCGTCACAGAGCAGGATTGCCGGTTTTGCAGCCAATGCCCTCGCGATCGCAACTCTCTGCTGCTGTCCTCCGGACAAATGACTCGGCAGGCTGTTGATCTTATTTTCCAGCCCCAACGTCTGCACGATCCGTTTGACATACTTCTGATCCGGATGTTTTCCGTCCAGTTCGATCGGAAGCACGATATTTTCATACACATTGAGAACCGGAACAAGATTATAATTCTGGAATACAAACCCGATCTTTCTTCTCCGGAAGATCGTCAGCGCCTCTTCTTTCAGTCCGAAGATCTTCTCCCCGTCCACGATCACTTCCCCCGACGTGGGACGGTCTAAGCCGCCAAGCATGTGAAGCAGCGTTGACTTTCCCGAGCCGCTCGTTCCGACGATCGCCGTAAAACTTCCGGCTTCGACCGAAAGATTCACGCCATCCAGCGCACGAACCATCGTCTCGCCGTTCCCGTAGTATTTTTTCAGATCCTTTGTCTCCAATATGATCATTCTATTCTCCCCTTTCAACTAAAAATAGTTTATGCAGAAGTTTTTCCTCCACATAAACTATAACAAAAAAATCTTTCGACACACTTTCTCAAATCTGTCAGTTTTGACAGATTCTTATTTGGAAAGGAACATGGAAAATGTCGTCCGCTCACCGGGGATGCTTTTCACTTTCAAATATCCGCCCTCCCCGGTCACGATCTGGTCCGCAAGGTACAGACCGATCCCCACGCCCTCCTGATTTCTCACCTGTTCTCCGCGGACAAATCTTCCGAAAATACGCCCGGTCTCTTGCTCGGGGATCCCGATTCCGTGATCCGTCACATCGATCCGCAGAAACAACTCGTATTCTGTCCAACACACCTCGATCCAGTCTCCCGGATCCGTATATTTCACTGCGTTGTCCAAAAGATTGTAAAGCGCCTCCTACGTCCATTTCTCGTCGAAAACCGCCTGACGATCTTCCAACTGACGGTCTTCCAACTGACGTTCTTCCAGCTGGCGTTCTTCCGGCTGACGGTCTTTCCTCCCTGCACCGACTTCGATCCGGATCCCGCGCTGCTGTGCTTTCGGGCGTATCTGCAAGACAGCGGCTTCCACCATCTTGCGGACGCCCTGTTTTTTCGGATACAACGTGATGATCCCGTTTTCCAGCCGGCTCGAACGGATCAGCGTATGCAGCAAAAATTGTAATTTTTCCGCCTGTCCGCGTACTTGAAGCGCGCATTCCTCCGCCTCTTTCGGCAGATCTTTTTCCAGTAAAAGTTCCGTATACAATGAAATGTTCGTAAGCGGCGTTTTTGTCTGATGTGAAATATCCGAGATCAGAGTGCTGATCTTTTTCTGGTCGGCTTCCCTTTTCTTCTGCAGACTCTCACATTTTTTCAAATACTGCGCCATCCGGGACTCGATCGCCGACCGACATGTCTCATCATAATCTTTCTCCAAAAATCCACCTGCAATCGCCGCATCCAGCATTTCCTCCAATGCGCGCATCTCTCTTCGCGTCTGCCATTCACGGATCCCGCAAAATATCCCCGCTCCGATCAGAAGCAAAATACTGCCTCCCGTTATGATCCACTGCCACTCCATGTCCTGTCCTCACTGCTGTCTCTGTCTGTTTCCTGCCACATATATCCGATGCCGTACACATTTTTGATATATTCCGGGGAGGACGACCGGTCTTCCAGCTTCTCCCGAAGTCTCTTGATCGCGACAAACAGCGCGTTGTCTTCCACAAATTCTCCGCCGTCCGCCCAGATCTGATCTAAAAGCCGTTCTTTCGGGATCGTCTTCCCTCTGTTTTCCACAAGGATCCGCAGAAGTTTCTGCTCTGTCCGGCTCAACACAAGATTCTCTCCGTTCTTCCGGTATTCCATTTTATCAAATGCAAAAGAAAACGGTCCGATCTGTATACTCTGCTCCTGCCCATTCTCCATTGGTCGTGCGCCCTGCATATTCCGAAGCCTTGCGCGTACCCTCGCCCGCAGTACCATCAGACTGAACGGCTTCGTGATATAATCATCCGCCCCGGACTCCAGTCCCGTCACAATATCGATCTCCAGATCGTTTGCTGTCAAAATGATGACCGGGAGCGCCAGGCGCTCCCGAATCCATTGCAGAAGTTCCAGACCGTTTCCATCCGGCAGGTTCAGATCCAAAATGACAAGGTCGATCCGCTCCTGTTCTCCCCGCCCGGATGTTTCGATCATCTTTTCCAGACAACATTTTCCCGCATGGAGCGTCTCCGCCTGTACGATCCGGTGCTGTGCATCCTGCAGCGCCAGACGGATCCCGTCGCTCAACGCTTTGTCGTCTTCAATTACCAATAAGTTCCACTGCATTTATTCCACCGTCACTTTTCCGTCTTCCCCGATCGTGATCATCATCCCGTCTTTCACATAATCGAGAAATTCTTCTCCTAAGCTGTCTACGACCGGCATCGTCACATCGTCCAACCATACGTCCGCCAGGATCGCTCCGGCCGCCGCCAGAGAATCGATCGGATTAGCAAACAACATACAGGCAGGCTGCCGTTTCATCGCGCAGGCACAGTAGAGCACCATGCCTCCGGTCGTCGAACCGATCGTCTGCGGCAGACAAAGTGCATATCCCGCCAGCGGCTTTCCATACAGATCCGGGTTATTCTGGTCGTTGCATTTTGCTGTCTTATCTCCGAACTGCAGTGATTTCTGCAGAGAAGCCAATGTGTTAAATCCCCCGTGCGTCACGACCGCTTCCGCTTTTGCCGTTCCCGGTGTCACAACGCGACCTTTAAATTCTCTCATGATCTCCGACCTCCCCTCGTGATCAGCAGCAGGATCTCGTCGTCCGTAAAATACCGCGCCGTCGTATAGGTCCGCAGTTTGTTGGATGAGGTCACGACCGGCATCTTTGCACACAACGGATTGTTCATATACATCAGCGGACAAATATACGAGGTGATCACACCTGTCGCTTTCAGTCTGCGCGCATAGTCGGTCTGCTCAAATTCTTTGAGCACTCCCGGTGCCGCCGTAAATACCGTCGGTATCACGACTTTTTTGTTGCCGTATTTTTGAAGTCCTGCATCCACCTTGTCTGTCCAGTCTTTCAACTGCTGAAGACTCATATGCGGACAGCCGACAAAACAAAGTTTCGGTTTCGCGTTCGGCTGTTTCCAGACGATCGGATAATTCTGTTTCACCCGTTTCAATTCCTCGTCATCGATCACATACACGTTCGCATTTTCTTTGACAAGGGCTTTTCCACATTCTTTTGCTTCCGGAGTTAAGTTATCCACATGGTACAGACCAACTGCCCCATTGGATGCCGTCGCCGCACCGAAATCTTTCAGATAGGTGCACGCTTCCTCATTCAGCTCCGTTCCGATCCACCGGTCCAGCCCCTCGATATAAGGAACGTCTTCCATCACTTTCATGCCGATGGCAGAGCCTAAGAGCTGCGCCTCCGGCTTTTTCTTCGTCTCCACTTTCACGATCCAGGAAGCCTTTCTACCCTCATCGGTGAGCAGTCCGAAATAAGGCACATATCCGACGATCGAACCCATCAGATCCATGATTCCCGAATTCCGGTTACAGCGCGCCCCGAGAACGGAGTTGGCGTATACGACTGCCGAAGATTCCGACCAGCTCAGCACTTCGCCTTTCTCCGGTTTGTTTCCGACTTCATCCATATAACAAGTACAGGTAAACGCATCCTTTTCCATCAGTCCCAGTTTCTGAAGCTGTCCCTCGTAAAAATCCTGTTTGTTGTACATAAATTTATTGAAGATCAGTTTCTGCAGGAAATTTGCCGGTACATTCGGATCCAGCGGCCGCGGGTCTGCGGAAAACTGCTGTTTTGACAATGCCCCCGCCTCGATCAACTGTTCCATCAGATCATACACCGGAGCGATCACGCCAAGCCCGAATGATGTGACAAGGTGATTGTATTTAGAGGTCACCGGAACCATCGTCTCCGCGCCAAATGCTTCTCCGTACATGACAAGTGTCTTCATGACTTTCGCCAGCGTCTCCCCTTTTTCTCCGTTCAGGATCGCCTGTTGTTCTTCTGTCAGTTTCATTTCGCATCACTTCCTTTTTTAACTCACGCTCTTTCTTATATCCGCATTGCCACATCCCATGCGTTCCAGATTACGGTGCGTAGATTGCCGACTGCTTTCGCATCACCGATCACATGCACATGTTTTCCCTCCGCTGCCGCCGGAGCCGGATCGTATCCGACGGAAAGGATCACGCTGTCCGCCTCGATCTTGAAGCTCTTTCCCGCTTTGTCTGTCACCGTCACGCCGTCCGGATGGATTTCCGATAATTTCGTTTCCAGATGAACTGGCACATGATTCGTCGTAAAGAAATCGCGCAGATAACTGGAGTTTGCCAGACAGACTCCTTTCACCGCGATCAGATCGTTCTTCATTTCCACGATCGTCGGTTTCTTCCCCTGCTGATACAGGTCATACGCGATCTCACATCCGGTCAGCCCGCCGCCGATGATCGTTACATTCTCACCGACTTCTTTTTCACCGAGCAGATATTCCACGGCATCCATTGCGTATTCCGCGCCTACCACCGGAAGTTTCTTTGCCTTTGCTCCGGTTGCAATGACCACTTCGTCCACCTGCAATGTCTCGATCCCGTTGACCTCGGTATTCAAATGCAGCGTAATCGGATACTTCTTGATTTCCCGCTCATACCAGGCGATCAGCATCTTATCTTTTTCTTTAAAGGACGGAGCTGCCGCCGCAATAAATACGCCGCCCAAATGATCGGTCTTCTCATACAGATCTACCGTATATCCGCGTTTCGCACAGACGATGGCAGCTTCCATTCCGCCGATACCGCCGCCGATCACCGCCACTTTCTTCGGTGTACGCGCGCGCTCGATCTTATATTTGTCCGTCTGCATCGTCGGCGGATTCAACGCACACCGAGCAATGTGGCTTGCATCATAGAACGGCTGTCCGTTGGCAATGCCTTTATAATGTGTCATATTGAAGCATGCGTTGTGGCAGCAGATACACGGACGGATGTCTTCCATCCGGTCTTCGATCAGTTTCGTGATCCATTCGCCGTCTGCCAAAAACTGCCTTGCAACGCCGACCGCATCGATCCGGCCGTCCGCAATCGCCTGCGCGCCCACATCCGGCTCCATTCTTCCGGCACAGACAACCGGAATATCCACAAATTTCTTAATATGTGCGACGTCTTCCAGATTACAGTTCTGCGGCATATACTGCGGCGGATGTGCCCAGTACCACGCGTCGTAAGTACCATTGTCGGCATTGAGCATATCGTATCCGGCGTCCTGCAGATATTTCGCCGCTTTTTCACTTTCTTCCATGTCGCGTCCGATCTCGGTATATTCTTCTCCCGGCATCGCGCCCACACAGAAATCTTTCGTCTTAGAGACAACGGAGTAGCGCAGGGAAACCGGATAATCATTGCCGCAGGCAGCCTTGATCTTCTTTACGATCGCCGTCGCAAACCGATACCGGTTCTCGAAAGAGCCGCCGAACTGATCCGTCCGGTGATTCGTATATTTGAGTGTAAACTGATCCAGCAGATACCCCTCGTGCACAGCATGCACCTCGACGCCATCCACACCTGCTTCCTTGCAAAGCGCCGCCGTCTTGGCAAATGCATCGATGATCTCATGGATCTCCGCCGCCGTCATCTCCCGACAAGTCACTTTGTCCGACCAGCGGGACGGCAGAACGCTTGGGCTTGCCGACTGATACTGCACGTCGATGATCGGTTTCGCCAATGTCCGAAGAACCGGACTGTTATGTATTTCCACAAGTGAATCTGTGATCGCCCAGGATCGTCCCATCCCCGCAGTGATCTGCACGAACAATTTCGCTCCGGTCTTGTGGATCTCTTCCATAAATTCTTTCAGTTCCCGAAACATCTTCTTATTCTGCCAGAGCCATCTTCCTCCGATCGTGTCTTTGATCGGCGCGATCCCCGGAATGATCAGCCCCACATTGTTCCTTGCCCGCTCCAAAAAGAACTTTGCCGCCTCTTTATCAAAATGGTTCGGCTCCATCCATCCAAACAGCGAGGTTCCTCCCATCGGACAGAGAACAATCCGGTTCTTGATCTCCACATTGCCGATCTTCCACGGCGTAAACAACGGTTCATACTTCGGATTCATTTTTCCCATAAAATCGCTCCTTCCCTTGTCGGTGACCGGTGATTTCCGGCTGCCGTTTCACTGCTTTTATTGTAACAATTTCTGAAAAAAACAACAAGTATTAGTGCAAAGAAAAAGCACCGGAAAACCGCGTATCTACGGTATCCGATGCTTTTCATTCAATGCGGATGACAGGACTTGAACCTGCACGGTCTCCCACCAGATCCTAAGTCTGGCGCGTCTGCCAATTCCGCCACATCCGCATAAAAAATCGGAGGGATTTCTCCACTCACGAACCATATTGATTTTATCGGATTCTTTCTTATTTGTCAACAAATTCCGCACCATTCCCTGAAATTTCTCTGAATTTTCTCTGAATTTTTTTCATCCTTTTCCCACAAATTTTATTCTTCCCAAACCGTATGGTTCGTTCCCATTTCTTCTGATTTTTTACCATATCCACAGACTCAAAAACAACCGTTTCTATCTAAAGTATGTTAAAATTATATCAAATATTAAAAAGATCAAGGAGGTTCTAACATGAAAGGTTTCGCAATGAAGAAAATCGGAGAGATCGGATGGGTAGAAAAAGACATCCCTGTACTTGGCGCTAAAGATGCGCTTGTACGCCCTACAGCAATTTCTCCTTGTACATCCGACGTCCACACCGTATGGTCCGGCGCGATCGGAGAACGTACCGATATGATCCTCGGGCATGAAGCCGTTGGTATCGTCGAGAAAGTCGGCAGTGAGGTAAAAGATTTCAAACCGGGCGACAGAGTCGTTGTCCCTGCGATCACTCCCGACTGGAATTCTCTGGAAGCACAGGCCGGTTACTCCATGCACTCCGGTGGAATGCTGGCAGGCTGGAAATTCTCTAACTTTAAAGACGGTGTATTTGCAGAATACTTCCATGTAAACGATGCCGATGGCAATATGGCGATCCTGCCGGAATCCATCGATGACGTATCCGGCGTTATGCTCTGCGATATGATCCCGACCGGTTTCCACGGTGTCGAGTTGGCTGACGTTCAGTTTGGCGATAAAGTACTCGTGATCGGTATCGGTCCGGTCGGTCTGATGTCCGTTGCAGGAGCTGCGATCCGCGGCGCTTCTGAAATCTACGCAGTCGGAAGCCGTCCAAACTGTATCGAGATCGCCAAAGAATTTGGAGCAACCCACATCATCAACTACCGCAACGGAAGCATTGAAGAACAAGTGATGAACCTCACTTCCGGAAAGGGCGTCGACAAAGTCGTGATCGCAGGCGGAGATGTAGATACATTTGCAACTGCCATCAATGTCTTAAAACCAGGCGGAAAAATCGGAAATGTCAACTATATCGGAGAGGGCGATTATATCAAGATCCCGCGTGTAGAATGGGGATGCGGTATGGGACACAAACAGATCGCAGCCGGACTGATGCCGGGCGGAAGACTTCGCATGGAAAAACTGATCTCCCTGATCGAGACAAAACGGATCTGTCCGTCACGCCTTGTCACACATCAATTCCACGGTTTTGACAAAGTAGAAGAAGCGCTCCTGATGATGAAAGATAAACCGAAAGATTTGATCAAACCGATCGTATTTATCGACTAATAGATCGCCGGATCCATTAACGGATCACAACAATACAGAGTCGGGGTACAAGGGCGATCCGTTCTTTGTATCCCGACTCTGACAATGTCAATGTACAAATGGAAAATAATATGTCACTTGTACACTGACGTTCCCGTTACATTCCTGTTTCATTGTCCATCTCTTTATACGCTCATAATCCCTATCACGCTGTCGCAAGTCTTACACTGCTTCGATCTGTACTTTCACATCCTCGCATCCCTCTGCCTGCAAAGTCACCGTGATCGTTCCGACCGCTCCGTTTCCACGTACTGCCGCGCGAAGCCGTCCCTCGTATGCCTTTGCCGTCATATCAAAATAATTTTCTTCCGACTCCGGATCGGCGCTTCCATATCCAAGTATCACGCCCGGACCATCCACAGATACCCGCACTGCTTTGTCCGCTCCCGGATTCCGGTTGCCGTTTTCGTCATCGAGACTGATCTCCACATAACAAATGTCACTGCCGTCTGCCGGAATTTCTTTTGCATCCGCAAATGCTGTAATCTGCACCTCGTCTTTTGCAGTCACGATCCGGTCTCTGCCGACTTCGATTCCGCCTTTATAGACTACCGTTTCTACCACGCCCGGCATATAGATCGTATCAAACTCGGCAATATATTTTTTCTTTTCGCCTACAGCTTTCCGTTCTTTCAGCTCACCGTTGATATACAGTTCCGCTTCCTCTGCGTCAGTGTAAACTTCCACGACCGCCGGTTTTCCCTCGTACCCGTTCCAGTTCCAGCTTCGGACGGCATTTGTCATACTCCAGTTTGTCATCTGCGGGGTGATGCCATAATACTGCGGAAGCTGCACACTAAGATACGGCGCTTTTTGCAGTCCCCAGATCATTTCTCTCCAATAAGAAACCGGACGTCTGTCACCAAGCAGGTTTAAGTCTCCGCAATATGCCGCCTTATACGGATACGGCGCATAAAATCCCATTCCCGACTGTTCCTCATACAAGATTTTTCCGATTCCTGCTTCTCCGAGATAATCCCATGCAGTCCATGAAAAATCTCCGATCACATACGGATGTTTTTCAACCAGCTCCCAGTTCTCATCCAGATCTTTCGGAAATGTCTCCGAACCTACGATGATCCGGTTCGGATAACGCTTTGCATCCGGTTCATAACGACATTGCGCATAGTTATATCCAGCAATATCCACCTGAGCAAAAGCTTCCTCCGTCGCCTTTCCTGCGATCTCACTGCCGATCAGCATGTTCATCATATCCCCCATGCTGCTCATCATACTGTTGATCTCTGCATTTTCTCCAAGCTCTTTGCCATCGGTATCTTTTGCATTTGCTTTTGCTTCCGCCTGCGCTGCCATCTGTTCTTTCATTTCGCCCAAACGATCCATGATACTCAGCATCAGGTTCAGACTGTTCGTCACATAACGGCTGTCGTCGAGACTGCGCAATTTATCCGCAAGCTTCTTTCCCCACTGTGTATCAAATTTGTTTCCGGTCTCCGGAATCTCATTTCCGATCGAATACATAATGACGCACGGATGATTGTAGTCTTTCTTCACCAGATTGGTGATATCATGCTCCCACCATTCCGCCATGTGCGTACCGTAATCAAAGTCCACTTTTGTCGTCGTCCACACATCGGAAAACTCATCCATCACATACATTCCGAATTTATCACATGCTTCCAGAAGTCTCCGGCTCATCGGATAGTGAGAACTTCGGATCGCATTGTATCCGGCTTCTTTTAATTTTCTCACACGGAACTCCGCCGTATGTGCGAACTCAGCGGTCCCGGTCACACCAGTGTCATGATGGATACATCCGCCGCGCAGATTAACAACTTTTCCGTTGACACGAAATCCGTGTTTTCTGTCCAACTGGAGCTTGCGGATTCCGAACATTCCCTCTTCTTCATCCAGAACGTTCTCTCCCTCTTTGATAACTGCCTGATACGTATACAAATACGGATGTTCCTCATCCCACAGCTTCGGCTGATCCACATAAAGTTTCTGGAGATATTCCCGCTCTGTATATTCTTCCACAGTCACCGGCATCACCGATTCCGCCGCCACATTTCCATCCGCATCCAAAAGCCGGATAAAAAACTGCACGTCACGCACTCCGGTTCCGGTATAATTGATCGTTGCCGCCGCGCGGATCACCGCCTGATCTTCCTCCACATCCACCGCCGCCAAATGTACACTGTCCGCCGCCAGATGCAGACGGTCGGCGATCATCAGATTGACGTCACGGTAGATTCCTCCGCCGGTATACCACCGTCCGCTTGGTACGCCGTTCTTCACAATGACCTTAAGCTCATTTTTCCGATCAAACCGTACAAATTTTGTGGCGTCAATATAAAAATTGCCGTAACCATATGGACATTTTCCCGCAAATGCATGATTGATGTAGACAAATGCATTCTGATAGATGCCCTCAAATTCAAAGTAAATATTTTTCCCCTCGTCTTTTGGGTCTAATTCAAATTCTTTTGTATAGTTGTAATTCTCTTCCCGGAAAAATCCGTTTCCGCTTCCGTTCGGTTCTTCCGGATTCCGCTCTTTTCCGATCGACGCATCATGCGGCAGCGTCACCATTTTCCCATCCCTGTCTCCGCCTGCCAACGCTTCCAGAGAGCTTCCTCCGCCTGTCCGGAAAATCCAGTTGTCATTGAATTTTTGTTTTCTCATAAAACACCTCCCTCATCTTCGATTCCCGCCTAACGCACCTGGATCTCAATTTCTCTGCTTTCGCATCCCTCCGCGTCAAATCTGACTTTGATCGTTCCGGCTTCTCTTCCTGCACGAACGACTGCCATCACATAGCCGTCAAACGTCTTCCATGTCGTATCGTCGTAGCTTCCAATCGCTCTCGGATCTGCGTTTCCGAATCCCTGCAAAGTTCCGGCTCCCTCTACGGTCACTGTGATCTCTTTTTGTGCGAACAGATTTTCCACGCCTTTATCGTCGGTCAGCTTCACTGTAACAAATGCCAGATCTTCACCGTCCGCTTTCAGCACTTCGCCCTCGCAGTCTACCTGCATCTGCACTTCGTCTTTTGCCGTGTACAGCACGTCTCTTCCGGTCTCTTCGTCATCCCGGTAGCTGACTGCAAGCAGTTCGCCCGGCTCATATGTGATCTCATATGTTGCAGTAAATCCATTTGCCTCGCCTGCCGGTTTTCTTCCGAGGGATTTTCCGTTCAGGAACAATTCCACCTCATCCGCTTCACTGTAAACATCCACATTGGCAGGTTTGCCCTCGTATCCCGGCCACGTCCAGCTTGCCACATTATCCTTGAACATCCATGCGGTAAGCGAATGCGGCATTCCATATTTATCCACGCGCTCTACTGCAATATAAGGCGCTTTGCGAAGTCCGAAAACGATCTCGCGCAGATAGCTGATCGGGCGGCGGTATCCGATCAGGTTGATATCCCCGATATAAGCGGTACGGTCCGGATATACGCCGGCAAAGTTCTGTGTTCCGTCATAGTAGAACACACCGCATCCTGCTTCGCCGAGATAATCGTAACCGGTCCATGTGTAATCGCCAAGCACATGATCATTATTCTTTACAATATCCCATAATCTCACAATATCCGCCGGGAACGTCTCCGTACCAAGCACAGTCTTGTTCGGATGGAGCTCTTTTTCCAGCACATGCCGTCCGGTCAGATAGTTCAGTCCGATAATATCCATTGCCTCGGAAGATTCCGCAATACTTTCTGTCATCAGCGGATGGCACGCAACCGCATCGCCGCTCTCTCCGGTCATCAGCGCCATCATTCCGTTCAGAGCATTCGCGCCCTCTTCTCCACTCTCACCGGATGCTTCCGCCTGTTTCTTCTGTGCCTCCATCAATTCCCGGATCACGATCCCCATCTTCGGTCCCAGCGCCAGAAGTCCGTTGATCGCATTTGTCGTAAATCTGTTCGGATCCAGCTCATGGATCAGATTGCACATATGACGGTTCAACTGTGCGCCTCTTTCCGTACCCATGTCCGGAATCTCATTTCCGGTTGAATACAAAATCACACAAGGGTGATTATAATCTTTTGCCACCATGCGTTTGATCTCCGTATCCATACAATCTAAGAAATGAAGCGCAAAATCATTTGCATTCTTGTGATTCGTCCACATATCCGTCAATTCATCCATTACGAGGACTCCGTATTTATCGCACGCATCCAGCATCGCCTTGCTCATCGGATGATGAGAACTTCTGATACTGTTGAATCCGGCTTCTTTCATCTGACGGCAGCGTCTCTCTTCCGCTTTCTCCAACGTTGCGGCGCCAATGATTCCGTTGTCGTGATGGATGCAGGTTCCGCGCAGTTTTACCTGCTCTCCGTTGATGCGGAGTCCATGCTGCGCATCCAGTTCCAGTTTGCGGATACCAAGCGGCTCATGTACTTCGTCAAGTTTTTCCTTTCCTGCATAAACATTCACTACACATTCATATAAGAACGGATCATCCGGACTCCACAATCTTGCTTTTTCGATACAGATCGTCTGGCGCACCGTCTCTTCCGCCTCTTTGTACATCGTCACTCCGACAACGTCTTTCCCATAAACGACACCGGCATGCGTGATCAGCACCTCCACGGTGATCTTCTCTTTTGCTCTTGTCAGATTTTTAACTGTCGTGGCAACTTCTACGGTGGACGCATTTTTTGCCACAGATGGTGTTGTGATCTTCACGCCGTCTGCCGGAATGTGGATCCTTCCGCCGATCAGCAGGTTGACGTTCCGGTAAATTCCGCTTCCCGAATACCACCGGGAATTTTTCTCGGATGCGTTGTCTGCAACTACTTTGATTTCATTTTCCTGACCATATTCCAGATATTTGTCCAAAACTACATAGAAATTGGAATATCCGTGTAGATTCGTCGCTGCCAGATTTCCGTTCACATAAACCATCGCGGTCATGTACACGCCCTCAAATTCCAGGATCGCCGTCTTGTCTCTCCACGCTTCCGGTACATTCAGCTTCTTTGTATATGTATAAAGTCCGCCCGGCCAATAACCTGTCTGAGTTCCGTTTTCCGTATCCGGCGTCCGTTCTTCATGCACCATCGCGTCGTGCGGCAGGTTGATCGTCTCAAATTCCAGTCCGCCTTGAAGCGCGGACATCATGGAAGTTCCTCCTTTTGCCAGCTGCCAGTTGTCATTGATCTTTGTTCTTAACATGTCTGAACTCTCCCTTCTTATTTGCTTTTTTGACTTTCTTCTTTTCTCTTGTTCGTGTATACTGTAACTATTCTTTATTATAATTTTTCGGCACAGCTCACTCAATGGCGAAAGCCGACCTGCCCGCCGAAAGTTGTAACCAAATCCAACCTCGAAAGGACCTATATCTGCCATGGCAAAAGACACATTCCACCATATTACTCCGGAAGAAAAATCAAAGATCGAATCTTCTTTTAATCCGTTGATCATCACCGACACGAAAGAGCAGGATCTCCAATTTTATGAGATTTCTTCCCCTTTTGCCGTTATGTTCGAGACATGCCGCGAAACTGACGATCTATGCAATATCTACCAGTTCTCGCCCGACAATTATCACAATATCGAATTTGGCACAGTCTCTGCCGCCGCTTTAAGCCCGCGTCCGCAGCATCAGCATTCCTGCATTGAATTTATGTATGTTCTCTCGGGATCCGTCACCAATCATGTCGGAAACCAAGTCTTTACTTATGAAGCCGGGCAATGCTGCATCATGAATAAAAATATCCGGCACTGTGAAGAGTTTTCCGGTGATTTCCAAGCGGTCTTTTTGATGCTCCGGGATGATTTTACCGCCGATCTTCTCGCCGACTATACGGAAATCCGAGCGCATGCCGAGCACCCGGACGAAGAGAATCTGATCTTCCAGCTCATTGCCGACAGCAAAAATGAAACGCTGAAATTTGACAAGATCTACCTCGACTGTTTTCCGATGATCCCCGCGGATGATATTTTAGACCGCCTGTCCGCACTTTTTAACACATTGATCCTGGAGACGATCAACTGGGATTTCGGCTCTTCCTTTTTGGTAAAAGCCGTCTTTGCCAGACTGCTCCGACTGCTCGGAGATCCGGATCTGTTCAGTATCAACCGGATCCACTCTCATTCGCAGGGACAGGAATATCTGTTCAGCAAGATTTCCCATATCATGCGCTCCAGTCACGGACGATGCACACGCGAGGAATTGGAAATGCTTCTGCATTACAATGGTGAATATTTAAATCGGATCGTAAAAAAACAGACCGGAAAGACGATCCTCGAATACGGACAGTCCATCTACCTTGAGGAAGCCCGCCAGCTTCTCTCCAACACGGATAAAAGTATTTCCTCGATCATCGAAGAACTTGGTTTTTCCAATCGCAGCCACTTCTACCGCCTGTTTAAAAATGCCTTTGGAGAAACGCCTATGGATTACCGGAAGCGTCTCCGCCCCCGGTCATAGTCCCGGCACAACACCGATTTACAAAAGAAAAGGAATGAAACCACGACCCGCATCAGAAGTTCCATTCCTTTTCTTTTGTTGTTATGTAAATTTTACTTTACACCATGTGCCGCATCCCAGTCTGCATTTGCTTTCTCGACTTTCAGGAAGTACATGATCACTGCGATCAGTACGATCGAGATCATCGGGAACCACAGATACATGAAGTTCAGCATATTGATCGTAGAAGCTGACTGCTGTGCCGCGCCTGCTACATATCCGCTTGCGGAAAGAAGCAGTCCGGAAATCGCAGATCCGATTCCGCCGCCGACTTTGATTCCGAGAGAAGAACAAGAGAACATCGCGCCCTCGATATGTTTTCCTGTCGTACGTACCGTGTAATCAGATGTTGCGGAGATCAGCGCGTTGATGTCTCCGGTCGCCGGGCTTGTACAGAATCCTGCAAGCACGGAACTTCCGAGCATGAGCGGGATATTTCCCATATAACCGCCGATGATGAATCCGATACGGAATACTGCCGCGAGACAATAACCTGTTAAGTTCACTTTATACATTCCTTTGAACTTTTTCACCAATGCCGGTGTAAATGCAAGACCGATCACCATCGGGAGCATCTGTGCCATTGAGAACGTACCAAGCAATGCCGGATTTCCCAAGACATATGTCATATAATAAATACCGATTCCTGCGATACCTGTCTGCACATAAGTCAGAATATAAAACGCTGCGATCATCAGGAAATATTTGTTGGAAAGCAAAAGCTTCATAGATTCCAGGAAAGAAATCTTTTCTTCGTTTCCCTGTCCGCTTTCTGTTTCGTTTTCTTCCGGCGGAAGTTCTTTCACAGAAAATACGGAAATTGCATTCACAATAAATGCGATGATCGCATAAATAAATGCTACGGTTCTCCATCCCTTTGCTCCGCCGCCGAAGTTTGTAACAAGACCAACGGTGATCGACTGTACGATAATGTTGGTTGCAAGTGAGAACATAAAACGGATCGATCCCATCTGCACACGTTCATTACCATTCTTTGTGATCAGCGATGTCAGTGATGCATATGCAATATTGTTCGCGGTATAGAACACTGCGTTCAACAATGTGTAGGCAATAAAGAAATAAGCATACTGTGCGGTCTTTCCAAGACTTGACGGAATTGCAAATACTGCGACAAGACAGATACAGTTACCGATCTGCGCATACAACATCCACGGGCGCGCTTTCCCCATTTTGCTCTTTGTCTTGTCGATCAGGTTTCCAAAGAAGACGTCTGTGATTCCGTCTGCAAATTTGGAGAACATGATCAATGTTCCGATGATTCCCGCATTCAATCCTACTGTGTCGGTCAGATAGATCATAACGAAACTTGTCAGAAGTCCGTAAATACAGTTTGCCGCCAAGTCTCCTGACCCATACCCGACTTTGTTGTACCATTTCAAATACTTTCTCTCTTCCATTCGTAACTCCTTTCTCGCTCCCATTGTTTTGTGTATTTCGTTCACGAATCACTTGTATTTATTATATAATTACAGCACCTTTTACAAAATACCCAAAATCAACTGTCCGCCTATGAAACCTGTAACCAAATTCAACCTGTTTTATCACTGCCCGAAACATCTATGAAATAGTGACAGCCGTCTTCACCAGATCTTCTTCGGCAGCGCTGGAACCAACATAGACCGGGTATTCCATTTTCTCAAGTTTCCATTCACGATAAACCGGATCATACCATTTCAGTTTTTCCAGCGGAGTTGTGATCTCAACTTCTTTTTCTTCCCCGGCTTTCAAAGAAACTCTCCGGAATCCTCGAAGCTGTTTCACCGGACGGTCCACTGCGGAATTTTCAAATCCGACATAAACCTGTACGACTTCATCGCCGTCGATCGCTCCGGTATTTTTCACGTTTACCGTCACTTTCAGTTCATCCCCGTCTACGACTGCTTTCGGATCTGTAATATCAAATGTCGTATAGCTCAGTCCGAATCCATATGGCACAAGTGGTTTCACACCGTTTTTCTCCAGTCGTGTATAGCCATGATAATATTCGTAATACTGATCGGTCGCCTCCCAGTCTACATGCGGAAGATCGTCCTCGGAATATGGTACGACGTATGGAAGCTTTCCGGATGGATTCACGTCTCCGTAAATGATCTCTGCCAGAGCGGTGCCTCCCTCCATACCCGGATAGTACGCCATGATCACAGCATTGACTTTGTCGTACCACTCGGTCATCATGATCATATTTCCGCCGACAAGGACTGCCGCAGACTTTTCATTGACCGGTCCGACTTCCTGAAGCAGTTTGATCTCATCTTCATGAAGCCCGAGACTTACCTTTCGGTCGCCGCCCATACCGCCAGTGTAATTCGATGCCTGATCTCCGGAAATAAATTCGCCCTCGTCATCATAGTTATATCCGACAACAAAGACAACTGCGTCGCTCTCCGCTGCCAGTTTCTTTGCCCGCTCCAGATCGGAACCATCGTCAAAGATCACTTCACATTCTGCATTTGCTTTCTTAAGTCCGTCTTCCGGAGTTACGACATACGGAGGACGTACCCAACTGGATCCGTGGTCTCCGATGATCGCGGTATTGGCAAGCTTTCCGATCAGCGCCAATTTCTTTGTCTCTTCCCGTTTCAGCGGAAGCACATTCTCGTTTTTGATCAGGGTAATCCCCTTTTCCGCCGCTTCTTTCGCCACTGCGATATGTTCCGGACAGCCAACTACGGACATATCGTATTCTTTGTGGTCTTTATCAAATGCCAGGATTGTCCGCACGATACGAAGTGCTGCGTCATTGATGCGCTCTTCCGGAACAAATCCGTCCTGCACCGCTTTTACAAGCCGCTCCCCAAAATACTGTGTCCACATCATCTCCATGTCCTGTCCGCCGTTGGCAGCTTCCACCGTATCCAGAACGCCCCAGCAGAAATCCGACATTACAAATCCGTCGAAATCCCATTCTTTTTTCAGCACCTGGGAGAGCAGATATTTATGATGTCCGCACTGCACGCCATTATAGCGGTTATACGCGCTCATCACACTTGCAGCTCCGGCATCGATACAGTCTTTAAAATGAGGCAGATATACTTCCTGCTCCGTTCTCTGGTCGCAGGTCACACTGCATTTGAAACGTGCATTTTCCATATCGTTAAATGCATAGTGCTTGACACATGCCATAACGTCTTCATCCTGCACACCTTTGACAAGCGCCGCGCCCATTTTTCCGACCTGATAGGTCTCCTCTCCGTACGTCTCCTGACTGCGTCCCCATCCCGGATTGTACGGCAGGTTGATACACACGCCTGCAAACAGATTTCCGCCGAATGCACGCACTTCACGTCCGATACAATTTCCGACTTCTTCTTCCAGTTCCGGTGAAAATGTCGCGCCTCGCGCCATAGATACCGGGAAACAGGTTGATTTTCCGGTTCCGCAGACAACTCCTCTTGGTCCGTCCACAAACAGCATCGGCGGTACGTTGTGTTCTTCCAATCCCCCTGCCGGATAGGGAGTCATATTGTAGTGATTGTCATCACTGAGCATTCCGCCCATCATTTCCATGATCTGCTCCTGTGTCACTTTATTCAGATCCACAATGTTCCCGCTCATCAGGGAAACTTTCTGCTCCAATGTCAGCTGATCCACGATCTTCTGCGCTTCCTCGGTCACTTTCAGACGGTATTCCTTCGTTGCTCTCATGTTGTCACATCCTCCTTTTTCTTTTCCTTGTCCTTGAACGCCACGGAACATCTCTTTCGTCTCTCATTCCATTTCCGTGTACGTTACCGTATGCATTAATCATAAAACTATATTGTTATTTTAGTCAATATATTCATTGTACATTTTTTATTTTTGTTTATTTTATACAATTTCATTTTCGCCTTTTCAACGCTATTGCTTGGTTTCAATTGCGTGTACGAACACATTTTCCGTCACATTTTCAGATTGACAGGATTCTAAAAAAAAGATAAACTTTTAACATATTTAAAAGAGAGTGGGGTATTATATGGCTACCATCAAAGATATTGCCCGGGAAGCCGGAGTTTCGATCGGAACCGTAGACCGTGTCCTGCATGACCGGGGAATGGTCAGTCCCGAGACAAAAGCCCGTATCCTGGACGTGATGAAAGAACTGGATTATAAACCAAATCATGCTGCCCAGGGACTTGCCATCCGAAAAAAGAAATTAAAGCTTGGCTTTTTGATCCCGGATGACAAGGATCATCCTTTTTATCTGGATATTAAAAAGGCTGCCATGAAAAAAGCAGAGGAGCTCAAACAATACGGCGTGCAGGTTCTCTTCAAAGTACTGACCGAAACCAGCGCCGCACATTTTTTCGCGTCTTTTGATACGATGCTTTCCGAAGAAGAAATTGACGGTGTGATCATGCCCGGATTCCGCGAGTTAGACGCGTCTTCCCTGTTCCGTACTTTAAAGGACCGGAATATTCCGTTTGTATTTTATAACGGTTTATCCGAGGTCAGGGATTGCCTTGCCTATGTCGGCTGCAATTATATCGATTCCGGACGGCTTGCCGCCGGTTTAAGCGCCCTGCTCGGAAAAGAAGACGCCCGCGTCTGTATTTATTCCGAGGGAAGTGAGGGAATCCCAAGCCACACCGACCGAATCCGCGGTTTCAAAAAAGAAGCTGCCGACCGCTATCCAAATATGAAGATCTTAGATGTCCGTCCGGTCAGCGCAGATCAGATCGATAATTTCCTCTCAGCGCAGGACATGTTCCGGACATTTCCCGATGTAAATATCGTCTATGTTGTAAATCCGGCGGATTATGGGATCTGCGAAGCGATCTGCCGTGCCGACAAGAATCATCAGGTCCGGATCATCACCAACGACCTTGTCGCCCGGCAGATCCCGATGATCGATCAGGGGATCATCTCCGCAACGATCTGTCAGGAACCGGAAAAGCAAGGGGAATTGCCGCTTGAGATCCTGTTCCGCTATCTGGCTTACGGAACTGTGCCGAAAGAAAAGATGTGCTATACGAATTTGAGCATCCATATCGCGCAAAATTTGTAGAAAACTTATTGGCTCATCATCTTTAAAAAGAACCTGTCAGGGACTTGCTCGTATCATACGAAATCATACGAAACAGTAACCTTGACAGGTTCTTCCTTAATACTTTTATACTTTTCTTCTGTACGCTTCTGCTTTCACTGTATTCCGGGCAATCTCACACGCCTTTTCATAATGATATTGAATAGCGGTCTCTAATACAGACCGGCGCTTTCCATATACAGGCAAATCGGTTTTTCTTTCGTCTCCCAGATTCCATAGTCTTTCGGCGTATACGGAAGACACATTCCTTTCCACACGATCGGCTCCTCGAACAGTTTATTATACAAATTCGATGTCACGATAACTTCCAGTGTATTTTCGCCTGCCTGTATGAACTCCGTCACATCCGCCTCTTTCATCACCTGATCCGGAAAATCCGTTTCGATCCCGTTGATCTGCACACGGAATGTATCGCATACATTTCCAAGATTCAAAATGTATCGTTTCCCCGGCTCTTTTTTCTCAAGCCGGATCGTACCGCGATACGTTCCGCGACCGGAAAACGTCCGCAGTGCTGCGTCGATCTTTCTCCATGGCTTCAGCTGATCCGGCAGATCGATTGCCAGCGTCTCTCCATACTTTCTAAATCCGCTCCTTAAAAAAGAACATTCCACGTCCTCATTCGGACCGAATTCTTCCAGATCTAATGTCTCGAAGATGATCTCCCCGACTGTTTCACGCATTCCGATTCCTTTCACATCGCATCCGCAGTCCTGATCTGCTTCACATTTTTCGGTCACTTCTGTATTGTAATTGTCCGTGCGATTTTTCTCTTTCTTTTCGATCGCAAGCAGGATCAGCTCGTCTTCTTCAATTTCCACGGTCATTTCCCTGTATTGCTGTGCCGTCCCTTTATCTTCCGCAATGTCCGCGTTTTCCACCATCATCGCACTGCCGCTGATCACTTCCATCTTTCCGCTCCACGGATTACAAAGCCGGATTTCTCCGTCTTCCTCATCGTGAAGTTTTATCCGGATCGTTTTCCGGCTTTGTTTTCCCGGTCTTTGATAAGTGCTCTTCATCGTCCCTTTTCGGAAGATCGAGCTGACGCCGAATTCATCCGGATTCGGTTCATCCGGTGCATATTCCACACGGTTATAAGCATACAACGCCACATAACGCGTCGTTTCATCTTCATGTACTGCCGTCATCACATCTTTCGTTCCGTCCAGCATCACCTCCGGCAATACGCCGAGATACTGCAGCATCTTAGGTACTTCTTCCCGAGATTCCAAATGAGTGACACCCGGTGCGTTCCACCCCCGATCCAATGCGCGCTTCCACGCATCCATTTTCTCTTCCGCGTTACTTTCCGAATGATAGCGGCTTCCGACCGGTCGTTCTCCGATCCAGATGATCGGCAGACCGTCTGCCGCCAGAATGTAGATCCGTTCCAAAAATGCGGTCGACAGATACGTCTCCCCATCAATGATCAGACATTTATACGCCGGACCTGCTTCGTCCAGTTTTCCATTGGTCACTTTGCAGACCGGAAGTTCCAGCATTGCATCCGACAAAAATTCATAGCTATAACCGCAATTTAATAATTTACCGTCATCCGGATAATGATGGAATTCACTTCCGAGTCCGTCATTACAGTATGTATTTTTCAGGATCGCGCAGTCCACCTTTGCATTTATTAAATAAAGACTGCATTCAATCGTGCAACGGCATCCAGACATCCTCTTGCATCTTCCACGGACGGCGTCCGGTTCCAGTCATTGGAAATCGCGCGGTAAAATCCGTCATATCCCGGCCATCTCACGCCCGGTATCTGCCCGTTCACAGCGTACTTTCCCTCGTATTTTCCGGAATAAGAACCTCCATGAAGCACCTGCGCGTTCATCCCGGCCATGAGGCTTCGCTTCACCCACCAGAGCAAGTCTTCATAAGACTGACCATATGCATTTCCGAATTCTGCCGCACATTCAAAAGAATAACGCCCTTTTCTTCCCAAATGCGCCGCAGCCGCCATTGTTTTTAATCCGTCCAATGCCGGACGACCCAACGCCTCATTTTCCGGGATCGACACATGGAGAGCGCTTCGCTCCACTTCCAGCGGCTTGTTATATGCAACCTGATAACGCACGGTTTTTCCATGCCGCACTGCCATTTTCTCCAATTCATCCAGATGATTTTCACAGTAAAGCTGCGTCTGTACTTCCAGATAATCCTGATTGATCTGATCTGAAAGCATCCGATCCGTAAACCTATATCCCGGAATATCGCCGGTAGGAAACAAATTGGAAAGCCCGACAACCGGAAGATACGGGAGGATCGAATACCCTCTCCGCATCGCAAATTCTTCCGCAAATCCATGACTCCAGTCAAATGCCGTCCGGTACTCAAGGGAATCGCAGAAAATAGATTCCTGTGACGGGTACGGATTTTCTTTCCAGATCTGTTCCCAATATTTTTCGCACGCTTCCACACCTTTTTTACTCAGATGATCTACCACATAATGCTGCCCGGCATTGATCTTCTGCACAGTCGGCTGCTCATAAAATACGAATACTTTCCAGAACCCGGTTTCATTTTCCGGAAAATCATAACGAAGCATTTCCGTTTCTTCCGTCATTTCCACATACGGTGTCAGATCCAGATAGCTGTCCGCATCCAGACATTTCTCACCATGCTCTTCATATGCCATAACCGTAACCAGCTTCACATTTCCCTCCGGATGTGTCACTCTCCGCTCGGGCAGCCGCCGCTCCACATAAGTTCCTGCCGGAACGACAGTCTCACCGTAAGTCAGTTCCACCGCTGCCGCCTCATCATCGGTGTCTGTGATCAGCGGCGATACGATCGGCCATCCGGGTCCGATCGCCAGATCCATTGACATCTGCTGTTTTTCCGTCTCATCCGCTATCACAGCAACAGTCTGATTCCAGTGTTCATGTCCCCATCCGTCTTCGCCCCGTGCGATTTCTTCCGGAACGGACGCCAGCACTACAACCTCTACACCGCCGAATCCCCGTGCTTTCAACTGCCGGATCTCCTCCCGCAGATCTGCCTCATCCACCGCTGCTGCCGGAAGCCAGTAACGGATCTTTGGTCGCATTTCCATTGGTATTTCTCTGAAAAAATCCATCTGCTCCTACCTCCAGTTTCGTTATGTTACTCATCCTATTTATCTTTTCCGGTCAATCTTCCAGTCCGTTCTGCCGGATCACATTCCGATACCAGTAGAATGAATCTTTCGGGATCCGCTCCTGTGTCCGATAGTCCACATAAACCAGACCGAACCGGGGATCAAATCCCTCTGCCCATTCAAAATTGTCCATGATCGACCATGCCGTATAACCTGCGATCGGTACACCGTCTTCCATCACTCGATGAAATTCCCTTAAATAACGATCCATATAATCGATCCGCTGCGGATCATGTACCTTTCCGTCGCGCATCACAACATCCAGATTCGACATTCCGTTTTCCGTGATCAAAATCGGAAGTTTATAACGTTCATAAAGAAATTTCGGCGACCAGTAGAGCACTTCCGGTGTGACCGCCCAGCCCATCTGTGTCCGCGGCATTCCTGCCCAGCCATTATCCGGCGCTTTCACGTCCGCATTGTAATTACTCGCAAAATATACGTTATATCCAAAGAAATCCAGCGGCTGACAGATCACGTTCAGATCCTCTTCCGTGAGCACATCTTCCAGATATTTCGGCGCTTTCCCGAGTATCATCGCGTCCGCCCACCAGTTTGCCGCCATAAACGTTCCCTCTTCAATGTCAAACATTTTCGCTCTCGCCTCTTCAATCGCAGCTTCCGTCCGGCCACACGGAATAAAGTTGCGTGCATTCAATGCAAATCCAATCTGCGGATTCTCCCGCTTCGACTGACTGCGGATTATTTGTACTGCTTTGCCATGACAGAGCAGTACATTTTTGCTGATCCGTGCAAGATCGCGGAATTTCTGTTCTTTCTCCATACGGTTGATCCGAAACGGCGCCTGTCTTCCGTCGAAAAGTCCGAATCCGATAAAACAAGCTGGCTCGTTGAATGTCGTCCAATAGCGCACCCGATCGGAAAGCGCGTCTGCCACCACTTTTACATACTCGGTAAATTCTTTCACGATCTGCGGATTTTCCCAGCCGCCCTCATTGTAGACCCACATCGGAAGATCCCAGTGATACAGCGTACAAAACGGTTCGATTCCCGCCCCCAGAAGCTCGTCCGCCAAATTCTGGTAGAAACGGATCCCGGCTTCATTGATCACACCGCGTTTCGGGATCACTCGCGGCCAGCTGATCGAAAAACGATACGTTTTCAGTCCCAGTTCTTTCATCAGCGCCACATCTTCTTTATAACGATGATAATGGTCACAGGTTACGTCGCCGTTCATATTGCGTTTGATATGCCCCGGACTTGTCGCATCCCATATACTGTCCGTCTTGCCGTCTTCATTTCTCGCTCCCTCTACCTGAAAGGATGCGCTTGCCGCGCCCCATAAAAAATCCTTTGGAAATTGTTTCATGATATGGTTCCTCCTTTTTGTTTTACGAAATAAACTTCCCCACACAATCCGATCCGGTTCTGCGGTTTCCAGTTTTCCGGTTTATTCTTCGGCGGGATCCGCCGCTCCAATGTTGTCGCCACTTCCACCGTGATCTGATTCTCACCCGGACGCAGCCATTCTCCGATCTCATACCGATACGGCGGCATGATCTGAATCCCACAGTCACGTTCATTTACAAACACCTGCACGGCTTCTCCCGCATCGGTGATCTCCAGAATGATCTCCGAATCTTTTTCTTCTGATTTCTTCTTCAAAGAAGTTTCGTTTTCCTCAATCGTTACACTCGTCTCATAGTGAAGTACTCCTGCAAATTCCGGCATTTCCAACTCCGCCGCATCCGGAAGCACAACTTCCGCAGCTTCACCAAAAGCAGGATATGCCACACTCTCGCAAACCGAGCGCTTCCATCCTGTATCCAGTTTTCGGATTCGTTCTTCCGATACAAGACTTACCTTTTTGCATTCCATGAATCCAGCTTCATCGAACACAAGGATCCAGCTTTTTCCCGGTTCGATCCGAACGGAAATTTCCAATCCTTTTTCTGTACACCGGCTTTTCACCGCTTCCAAATGATTTTCCCAAGCTTCGTATCGATAACAAGATTCCCTCCGTCCCGGCAAATACACACTTCCCTCATAAACTTCCGTTCCCTCATTGACCAGATACAATATCTCCGGATCGCCGTAATACTGGTAACTCCGGATATATCGATCTGACGGCTGAATCTTTACATTCGGCATCCGTCGTTTTGTCATGTAAGCGACAAGATCCGAAAACCGAACGATTTCCGCATATCTCCTTATCTCTCCAAGAAGCGTACATTCTTCTTTCGACTCTGTCTCGCTGCAGATGCCTTTTGGATAATTTTCAAGAAATACGCACGGAAAACCATTTTTCCCAAGCTGAACCACCGCCGCTGCAGTCTCTTTTGTAATATAATCGCACTCCGGAATGATCAGGAGCCGGTATTTCTGTCGATAGACGCTGAGCCCCTCTGTCAGATCTGTCTGATATACCGCATCTGTAAAAATATCCGACGGCACAAAATCAAACCCTATCTGCGCTTCCGTCAGGACACGTGCAGGCTTCTGCATATACATACATTTCTTTCCCGTCCACTCTGCGTCTCCATGATAGAGGATTGCCGCCTCACTCTCATGTCTTCCGCCGCTGATCAGACTGCAGACCCGGTTCATATATTTCATCAATTCTCCGAAATGGCGATACTGCGGATTATGTCCGTGTGCATAAAAATGAGGCGGGCAATCCGGATCCGGAAATGCTTTTGCCGAAAATGCGTGTGGGACAAAATGATTCACACCGCGCACCATAAAATGATCCGCAAGATAAGCTTCTAACCGAACGCCCTCTTTCCAGCCATAGTTTCCAAAAATCTCGCACATCGAGCGATCCTGCTTCCGGGAATCGATCGCCGCCGCACTGGATGCCAGCCGCCCCAATGCAAAATGATAGAATTCCCCGTCACGTTTTGTTCCAAGATGCGACACATACTCCAGGTCTTCGCCCTGCGGGATCACCTGTCCTCCTATATCATCAATTCCTGACATATCCTGTCCCATCAGCCCCCGGAAAAAATGTCCCAGACTGGAACCACAGCGTGCATGCTGGTTATTGTCCTCGATCAAATGCCCGATATACTGTACGCCGTGTTTCCTGCACCAATCGCCGATCTGCATGGAAAAATCAGTTTCCACACGACGCGTCACAAGATCCATATACCCATACCGTACCTTAGCCGTCAGATCCTCGTCAAACTCCTGCTCCCAGAGCAGCGGCAGATATTTCAGATAATCCGCTCCCCACCGCTGTTCCAGATCCGTCTGCAGACTTCTGCTCCACGGCTGATCTTCATTTTCGTAAATCTTCTGATCCATTTGATACAGATGTCCGTTTCCGATCTCCGGTTCATCCGAGAAAAATCCCGCGATCGTCGTTCCGAAATCATCTGCATAATGTGCATAATGCGGTTCATATACGGTCTCGATCAATGTACGGCACGCTTCTTGATCCAGCATATTCATATAATTCCTGTGTGGCCCGCGGTTTCTCGTCAACTGACAAGAATAAATTTTCCACACTCCGTCAGTCGAATGAAAGGAAAGTTTTCCTCCATCCACGCTTAAAATACGAAGATTATCCACACCGCTTCCGTTCTTTTTCACCGCCACAGCGCCAAGCCATCGATCGTCCGAAAACGTCTCAAATGACATATGAAAATAATTCTCGATCCAGGTCGGTTCAAATGGTCTCACACTCTCATACGCCTCTGCTTCCCATGTCTTTTCCTCGTCTTCCGCCACTTCCCCCAACACTTTATACGTCAAAAACCATCTGCAGCACACATCCGGCTTCTCCTCCATTTTTCCGTTGCAGTATCCTGTCGGAAAATGGCTGTCGTCCAGAATCCATACTTTCATTCCGCGTGTTCTCGCCTCATCCAAAATGATATCCATATCATGCCACCAAGCAGCTCCCATAAAGTCCGGATGCGGACGGCTCTCCACGCATACCGCCCGGATATTGGAATCATAGATCACTTTCATATACTCCCGCAGCACGGATTCTTCCTCGCCGTGCTGCCAGAAAAACGGAAAAATATAATTCTCCGTCTTCCCCTGCAATAAATTTTTTATCTTAGAATTCATATGTTTTGTCCTCTTCCTGCTTATAACGCTGCCGAAACTCGCTCGGTTTCATACTTTCCGATCGTTCAAAGACCTGATTGAAATGATTCACGTCATTGTAGCCTACCAATTTGCATACTTCATAAATCCGAAGATCCGTTTCTGCCAGCAGTTTTTTCGCCCGGTCGATCCGATAACTGATCAGATAATTTTGATATGTCATTCCGGTCTTTTTCTTAAACAACTGACTGAAATAATACGGATTAATAAAAAACTGCTTGGAAATGTCATTCAACGTTATATTTTGATTATAATACTGCCTAATATATTCTTTCGCCTCCACGATCACATCTTTCTTTTTCGGCATACTGTCTTTAAGCATCACTTCATTCATACTGCTCACCATATTGATGATCCAGTTTTCCAGCTGCTCGATCGTCTTAAACTTTTCAATACTCTCAAGCGTAAATAAATTCTTTCCGAAATATTCATTCATCTGCAGCTGAGCCGTCGGGATATTGTGCAGTCCTAGCAGCACAATGTTCAGGCTTAGTTTCTGCAATTCCGGCAGCGAAAGCTGATTTTCGGACAGCACCCGTTTAAAGATCCCCTTTACCGCAATATGAAATCCGTCCTGATCAAACCGGTCGATCCGTTCTTTTAATTGTTCCATTTCTTTTTCCGTGATCAGATCCGTACGGTTTTCCATATCGTAAAGCTCTTCATACAGGATCACCGTCTTACTGCCTTTCAGGATTCGATAGTTCAGCGCAACTCTCGACTCCTCATATGCATTTGCAAGCCGGGTATATTCCGGATAAGTATTTCCGACTCCAATACTGCAATCTTCCGAAAATCCGGACATCTTTTTCATTTCCTCCAAAAATTGTTCCGCCAGTCTCCGCTTTTTCTCCACATCCAGATCATTCGCCGCAAGAATCAATGCCATCTGCGTCCGTCCGGTTTTCACTCCGTACAGAAAACATTCTTCTTCCCGACACAATGTGTCCGAAAGTATAGTTTCCTGTTCTTCCCTCATTTCCTTTTCTGCGTTATTTTCCGTCTCTTGTGCTTCCCACTCCACGATCATGCTTGTAAATTGACGATACGTTTTCAGTACCCCCTGCTCTTCCAAATATTCCCGTACGGTATAATGCTGGTCGGTTCCACTCGTCAAGAAATCCCGTAGCGCATAATTACGCATATCGTCATTCATTTTATTCAGGGAATCTTCAGAGTTTCTCCTCTCTGAAATTTCCCTGCATACCTTATTTAACGTTGTGTTCAACTCATTTTCATCTACCGGCTTCGTAATAAAGTCCCGCACGCCGAGTTCGATCGCCTTTTTCGCATAACTGAATTCCGCATATCCGCTCAGTACGATAAATTCCGTCTGTTGATTTCTCTCCCGCAGGGCGCGGATCATCTCCAATCCGTCCATCACCGGCATCCGGATGTCGGTCAGAATAATATCGGGCTGATATTCCAGCGCCGTCTCATATCCCTCCATCCCGTCATGCGCCAATTTCACCGGCGTACAAAGTGGATTATATTTTTCCACCAGATAGGCAATACCCTTGGCTTTTTCTTTTTCATCTTCTACGATCAATATTTTAAATGTCATAGAGCTCCCTCTTTCCTCATTCTGCATACGGAACCCGGATCTCGATCACTGTTCCGTTTTCATCGCTGGATAAAATTTTCAGACTTCCCTCATTTCCATACCGAAGCCGGATCCTCTCGGCAATATTTCGCAGTCCGATCCGATGCGAAGTTTTTCCCTCTTCGCCGCTTTCCCAAACTATTTCTTTCTGCTCATCCCGATCACCGTTCTGCTCCCGCAAAAGTTCTTCACGCACTTCCTGAAGCCGCTTTGGACTCATCCCGAACCCGTCATCCCGTATCGTAAATACCATCTGCTTTTCTTCCGTCAGTTTTCCCGAAATGGAAATGCGGATCGGAACACCGCTTTCCCGACTTCCATATTTAAAACTGTTCTCCACAACAGGCTGGAATAAAATTGACATGATCTTCGCCTGATAAATCTCCGGATCGATCTCTTCTTCCAACGTGATCACATGATCAAACCGGATATTTTGCAGCTGGATATAAGAACGTATATTTTCCATTTCATCCTGCACACGATGATTTTTCTTATCACTGTCCAGAACCGTGCGGAACATTTTTGCCAGCAGTTTGACCATATCTGCCACCGCGTCATCTCCGTTCAAAATCGCCTTGATCCGGATAGACTCCAATGTATTGAACAAAAAATGGGGATTGATCTGCGTACGCAGCGCCAGAAATTGTGCATTCTTCTGCCGGATTCCCGCAACGTACACTTCCTCGATCAGCGATTTCATTTTCACGACCATGTGATTATAACTTTTGACCAGACTACCGATCTCGTCATCCCCGACAGTTTCTTCGATAAGATCATAGTTTCCCTCTTCCAGCCGTTTCATACTTCCCTGAAGTTTGCGGATCAATCTCACCATATTGCCGCTAAACAGAATGGACGCTGCAATGATCACAAGGATCATGATCACAACAAGTACGATCGTCACTTTCTGGATAAAGCTGATCCGAAGAAACATTTTACTGCGCGGTATGACCGTGTTGACTTTCATTCCAAGCTGTTCTGTCCTATTCTCAATGACAAGATAATTTTTCGGATCTTTCTGATACATCAGAAGTTCTTCCTGATTTATCTCGTTATAGTTGATCCGTCCGCTGGAAAGATCCGAATCATAGATCAGTCCACCCAATGCATCGGTAATATTGATCTTGATATTATATTGATTTCGTTCCAGAAGAAACGCATCACTTAACTTGATCAGACTCGCCGGTGAAAAATCAATAAGGATCATTCCTGTATATCTTCCCACAAAATCATAGACTTTTCTTCCGAATGTCACCATGATCTGATCTTTTTCTCTGTCATAATAGGAACTGTCATGGAGGGGAGAGATAAACAACGTGTCTGTCTTTCGATTCTGTTCCAATAGCCATGGCTGTTCCATCAGTACATCATAATCTATCGTCTTTCCATTTCGGTCATACTGATAGTATTCTCCCTGCTCATTTAAAATCGTAACTGATAAAATCTCCGGTTCCATCGTCATCAATTTTGTGATGATCTCTCTGTAATATAATTTATTTTCTATCTGCTCGGAAATCGGAATATCTGTTGAAAGATTCTCCATCAACCCCTCATTCACCAAAAGCGACCGTGTCAGTGAATCATAATCCTCTACAAATGCATTCATATCCGATGCAATCTGCAAACTGAAGATCGACGTTGTCTCTTCCATCGACGCTTCCAGACTTCTTGCCGAAGTCTGATACAGCACAGCACAACTGATGATCAGCGGTATCACACTGACAAGCGAAAACACAAGGATCAATTTTGCCGCCATATTAAGCCGGTTCCAAATCTTTTTTATCTTTCCCACACGCGCATTCTCCTCTGCTACATTTCTCAATTCAAAGAGAATTCCAGAAACTCCATACTGCCGCTCCCATGATAAGTGAACAAAAGTGTTCCGATCTGCCCTTTTGGCTCTTCCTGCCAAATCCCCGGAGAATTTTCTTGTAAAACCTCCGAAAGAGCTTCCGGTATGATTTCTGCAGACACTTCTGTCCATTCTTCCGATCTTTTCAAAGGGATTCTGCAGAGCTTTGTTTCGTTTCCGTCCTCTTTTCCAATCATTTTAACATACAGTTCTCCGTCTGCATGTCTGATTTTTACGGAAATTGTACAAAGATTATGGAAAGCAAAATATTTATAGCCGATCACCGCACCGTCGCTGATTTGTGTAAGATACGGATAAGGTACTTCTTCCTTATTTTCTGTCTGCTGCATAGATTTTTCCGGAGAAAAGTCCGGCATATCCTGCGTCACATAAGGCTGTCCCAACGTATAAGGTCTGGAAATCCCCAGTTCTTCTTTTCCGTGCAGAATACATGCGATCGCTGCCGGATACGTTCCCTTTCCGTCCAATGGTTTCCCATTCAGTCCCTGAGATGTCATCTCCGCCTGCACGATCTTTCCGTCCTCTGAAAATATGATCGGCTCCGCACAGCCCTGTCTGGAAAACTGCGTCCGATTGGTCGGACGGTGATAGAATATATACCATTTCCCATTGATCTGTTCGATCCCGCCGTGATTATTTCCCCACATGATCTGCATACGTTTCTGTCCGGCTTCTTCCCTAATCCCGGAATTGTCCGACACAACGCCTCCATACTCATACCCCCGGTCCGGATGATCACTCACTGCATAACAAAGTTCCCTGGATCTCACCGAGGAATAAATCAGATAATAACATTCCCCGATCTTACGGATCGAACTTGCCTCAAAAAATTCATGTCCCTCAAATCCTGTTCCATCAGATTCACCCAGTATCGGGATCAAACGCCGCGGCTCTTCTTTGATCGTCAGCATGTCATCCGATAATTCCATCACGCAAGAACTTTTTGGACTCCTGCCGACATCCGCTTCTGTCTTCGGACCGTTTCCTGAATAAAGGTAAATCTTTCCATCGTCATCGATGAACACCCCCGGATCAAACTGCCAGATATCTCCCTCTCGCTTTCCGATCAATCTCCCTTCTTTATCATGCACGATTCCGTAAAACTCATATGTCCCTGCCGGTTCCTCACAGACAGCAACGCCGATTGCTTCCCCATCTCCGTCCGGACAATAATAAAGATAATATCTCCCGTCCTTTCCCCGCACTACATCCGGAGCCCACAGCTGACGCGTGCCGTCTTTCATCCGCGGATCCTGATCTCTTCGATAGATCACGCCCTCATACCGCCACTGCTTCAAGTTTGAAACATCGGCTGACCAGCAAACATAATCGTTCATGCAAAATTTTGTTCCGCCTGCCCGATCATGACTTCCGTACAGGTACACCCGATTTCCGAATACATGCGGTTCTCCATCCGGAATATATTCCCACAGCGGCAGATACGGATTATAACACTGTGTTTTCATCTTCCCTCTTCCTTTCTAAATACAAGTTCCTATCACTGAAAAGAATTCTGTTTTGCAGAATTCTCCGCCTGCGGTGGGTTGCCGAAGCCCCACGCCGCAGTGCAATCCTCGCGGAGCGTTTTTGCTGCATAGGACGCAGGTTCCTATGCAGCAAAAGACAGGAGCCCAAAGAAGTAATCACTCCCCGGACTCCTGTCTACACTTCTGCAGAGTATCACTTGGGATGTATACTCTGTCTATTTTGTTTTATTTGCATACCACTCTCTTGCAAGCTTTGTCACTTCTTCGCCGCCGGATGCATACCACTTCTCTACAAATTCATCGAACTTGTCAATAGAATATTCCCCTGTGATGATCTTTGTTGCATATTCTACATAGAGCGTACGGTTTCCGATATTCGGATAATCACTGTAAATCGATTCCGGCATACCGTCTCCGGCAAATGTCCTTACATATTCCTGATTTTCCTGCACATTATTGATTGCCTGAGATACAGACCACTCACGATCTTCTGTCAGCTGTGTGGAAAGCAGATCTACCTGAAAATCCAGTGTTGCGGTACTGTTGTACGGAGCCAAAACAAGATTCTGCTGAGAAGACGGGTCATCCGGAAGCCGAACCGGTTCTCCGTTCACAACTTCATGATGCATTCCCTCTACTCCATTATAGAAATCCATCCATAAATCTTTATTTCCGTAAGCATCCAGCACTTTCATGATCTTATCGATTTTTTCTTCATCATCTGTTTTTGTTACAACAAATGCGCCTCCATTCATCTGACGTGCTGTGTAGAATCCCTCATATCCCGGTGCTGAAATTGCCGGAAGTACAGCAATCTCCGGTTTTTCACCTGTACCGTTGTAAATATTTTCTGCGTAGTTATAACATTCCTGCGGAAGATGTTCCCACACACCCACTACACCTGAATTGATTTTTCCATCCCATGCGGATTTATCATTCAGAAGAGTCTCCGGATCGATCAGTCCCTCTGCATACAACTCTGACATCCATTCCAGACACTCTTTCATATTTTCCGTCACTGCAGAATATGTCAGCTCGCCATCATAAATATCCCACTGCGGATATCCCTCCCACATGGCGATTCCGTACTGTCCAAACAGCTGTCCCATCCATCGTGCTTCTTCACGACCGCCGGTCGGTATCTCGTCTGCCACGCCGTTTCCATTCGGATCGTCATTTTTAAATGCCCGCAGCACTTCTACAAATTCTTCTTGCGTTGTCGGCATTTCCAAGCCAAGATTATCCAGCCAATCCTGACGGATCATCGCGCCATTCCGTCCATATTCCAACACCTGCGGAATCACATAAATTCTATTTTCCCCGGTCGGATCATTTGCCTTAACCGCATCCCATACTTCTTCCGGAATGCTCTCCCACAGATGCGGTGCTTTCTCCGGCAGAAGATCCGTCAGATCCAGAAGCGCTCCGCTCTCGATCAACTCTGCTTCGTTTCCATTGTATGGAGCAAATATATCAGGCATATCCCCTGCTGCGATCCTTAGATTCAACTGCTCCAGATAGGTCTCACCGCCGTTCCATTCTACATACGGCTGTACAATACCGACACCGATTTTTTCTTTATAAAAATTATACAGTTCGCTTCCTGCTTCTACCGGAAGATAGCCTGTATTGGTCCCCCATATTTCAATGTCTTCATCAGACGCTGAAGCTTCTTTTTTGGACTCTCCTTTGTCCCCGGATTCTCCTGACGATCCGCATCCGGACAGCATCGATACAACCATCGCCGTAGCCGCCATTACGCTCAACAAACGTTTCACATACTTATTCTTCATAACACTTGTCCTCTTTCCTTCCTTTTTATTTGTACTGCTTTTTGATATTTGTATTCTACCACTGAAAAACCTGCTTTCAAATATGGGGATTTTAGGTATTGCCATGACTTTTTTTAGTTTTTAATAATTAATCTCAAAAACCCCATTTTATTCTTCCAACAGGATCACCCGCACCTCATATCCTTTCAAAGATATGTTTCCTTTGATCCGCTTTCCTGTATATAAATCTTTCATTTCCGTTTTCAGTATTACGATACTTTCCTCTTTTGCATAATTTAGTATAAACAAAAACCGTTTCTCTCCTTTTCTTCGAACTGCGATCTCACAGCACTCCGGTGCTTCGATCAATTCTTTGTATGGTGTTTTTACCCCCAGTTTTTCCAGAAAGATTTCTGCCGTGTCCTCATTCCATGCGGATCCATAATAATATGTTTTTCCTTTTCCCATTTTTCTGCTGGTAACCGCACCGGAACCGGCATAATAATCCGCCGTATAAGTTCCCTCTAAGAAGCCTCCGTGAACCGGTTTCAAAAGATCGGCAAATACATTTGCTTCTAATTCTGTTCCGCCCCAATCAATCGTCACTTTTCCTGCATCCGGTGCGATCATCGAATATTCCGATATGTCGGTTCCTGTAAGTTCCGAAAGCACTCCCGGCAATTTTTCCATAACACATTTTCCATTGACATCTTTATATCCGCTCCGGCACCCGATCACAAGAATTCCGCCTGCTTCCACATACTGTGCCAAACATTCTGCCTGCTCTTTCGTCGCGATCACCATATGCGGATAGATCAATACCTTATACTGTTTCAGTTTCTCCGGATTTGCATGATCCAAATACACATAATCCACCGGCGTATGACTTTTCTGTGCCGCTTCAAAAAATGCTTGTCTGCTTGCTTCCTCCACCCTCTGATGCCACCGATCCAACTGCGCATCCCAGATATTATCATAATCCCGCAGTATTCCGACCTGTGCTTCGTAATGTGACCCGGCAACGTCTTTCATTTTCTCCAATCTCCGATAGATTTCTTTTACTTCCCGAAATCTTCTGTTTTCCCGTCCGGAATAATCCAGAATCCCATGCCAGTACATTTCCGTACCGAACGTACATGTTCTCCAGCGGAAATAACTGATGAAATCTGCCCCGTGCGCGATCGACTGCATCGTCCAAAGTGTCATCTGCCCCGGTCGCGGAGTCGGCGCTTCCATCCGGCTGTTCCACCCGTTTGCTCCGGACTGCTGCTCCATGATCCCGAAAATCGGAGATATCGACCGCACTTCCGACAGATTTCTGCTCCATTTTCGATCTTTCAGATCACTCTGATTTTCCCTGTACCGATCGAGACAATATGCAAAATTCGGATACGAATCATAAGTATAAAAATCCAAACTTTCCTCCGTCATCTGATGATTATCCAGATTTCCGAACATTCCGTTTGTCGTAATGAAATCTCCCGGTTTCTGATATTTCCGAATAATCTCACTTTGCATGCGACAGAACTTTCTTACGCTGTCCGATATAAATCTTACATAATCCAGCTCCTGATGTGGGTTCACTGTGTCATGATAGCATTTTCGCGGTACATATACCTGCTCCCAGTCCGTATACGTCTGATTCCAGAAAACAGTTCCCCATGCTTCATTCAGCACATCCAGTGTACCGTATTTTTCCTGCAGAAATGTCCGAAAAGCTGCCGAATCACTCTCCGAATAAAATACATTTTTCTCACAGTTCAGTTCATTGTCGATCTGCCATCCGATGATACATTTTCTTATTCCATAATGAGCCGCAACCATTTCTGTGATCCGACCAGAAAGTTTTTGATAAATAAATGAATTATAATTGTAATGTCTCCTCGGACCGTAAAAAGGACTGCCGTCAACATCTGCATTCAATGCTTCCGGATATTTTTCCGTCAGCCAGACCGGCGGAGTCGCAGTCGGTGTGCAAAAGATCACTTTCATTTCTGTCTCTTCCACCAAATCCAGAAATTCGTCAAAAAACGTATAGTCAAATCTGCCCTCTTGTGGTTCGATTTTTGTCCATGCAAATTCCGCGATCCGGATCACTTCGATTCCCACATCCGCCATTCGTTCTAAATCTTCTCTCCACATTTCTTTCGGCCAATGTTCCGGATAATAACAAACTCCTAGTTTCAAACGCTCTTTGTCCAACAATCGGTTCATTCTGATCTCCTCTTTCTTAATATAATTTAAGGCGCTCTCTCGAGCGCCTTATCGGATTCTTTTTATCATCCCTTTACGGAACCAAGCATTGCTCCTTTTGCAAAATATTTCTGGAGCCATGGATAAGCGATCAGGATCGGAATGATCGCAAACACAACCGCTACCGCGCTCAATGTTGCCGACGTATAGTTCGCCGTCTGCATCATCGTAATCGCCTGAAGTTCACTTCCGCCGTCTACGATCGAACGGATCTTCATCTGCAGCGGAAACAGATCCATATTCTGAATGAACATCATCGGATGCTCATACTGATTCCACATGGTCACGCCATAAAACAATCCAACCGTTGCGAGCACCGCCTTGGAAGCCGGAAGCACAATCTGAAACAGAATACGGAACTTTCCGCATCCGTCGATCATTGCAGCTTCTTCCAACTCTTTGGGGAACTGTTTAAAAAATGTTCTCATAATGATCAGGTTATAAGCCGTCAAAATATGCGGCAGGATCAGCACCCAATAATTATTGTACAGACCATATGCCCGCAGTGTTAAGAAATACGGTACTTTCGGCGCTGCAAATACCATCGTGAACACAACAAACAACATGATATATTTTGATGCTTTGAACTCAGTCTTGGACAAAGGATATGCCATCAGCACATTAATTCCCAACGCGGTCACAACACCGATCACTGTCGAGGAAACCGAAATCAAAAACGGTTTCCAGATCCCGCCCTCACCGAGAAGATATTTCCATGAATCCAACGTAAATTCCACCGGAAGCAGATTGATCATATTCATCTGCGATGCCGTCTTGGAACTCAAAGAGACCGCGATTTCCGAAATCAGAGGGATCGCTGTAATGATTGCAAATACAACCAGGATCACTGTAACGATTCCGCCGAAAGCTTTGTCTTTTGCAGATTCACGCACATGTGATGTATTTTTCTGAACTTTCATTACCACAAACCTCCATCATCCGAAACTTTATTAGCTATCTTATTAAATGTGACTACCATGATCAATCCGACTACCGACTGGAATAAACCGACCGCAGTTGCAAAACTGTACTGTGCCTGCTGGATTCCGACACGGAATACATATGTATCAAAAATGTCCGCCACTGCATATGTCATCGGTGTATACAGGTTATATACCTGATCGAATCCAAGTGTCAGGAAGCTTCCGATATTCAGAAGAAGCAGCGTCAAGATCGTCGGAATCAAAAGCGGAAACGTAATATAACGCATTTTCTGGAACCTTGACGCGCCATCGATCGCTGCCGATTCATACAGACTCGGATCGATACTGCTGATCGCTGCCAGATAAACGACTGTTCCCCAACCGGATTCTTTCCATATTGTAGATAATACATAAATCGGTCGGAACCAGCTTTCTTTCTGCATGACCAGAAGCGGCTCCATTCCGAAGAAATCTCTCACATTATTGAAAAGTCCTCCGACTCCGCAAATATCAAATACAAGTCCTCCGACTACAACCCATGAAACAAAATACGGAATACATATGATCGTCTGCACTACTTTCTTTACTTTCGCATTCCGGATCTCATTTAACATTAATGCAAGAATCACCGGGATCGGGAATGTCAAAAATGTTTTCAGTGCTCCCAGAATAAGCGTATTTCCGAGAATCTTATAAAAATCCGGATACTGGAATAATTTTTTAAAATTCTCCAATCCGCACCATGGACTGTCCAAGATCCCCTGATAAGCCGAATAGTCTTTAAACGCGATCACACTTCCCATCATCGGAATGTACTTAAACATTACGATATAGATAACTCCCGGAAGCAACATCACATAATACGGCCAATATTTTTTCAAATGACTCCGGGGACCGATATGCTTCGCACCAACGCCCTGCTTTTTTACTGCAACCATAGCTCTCAAACCTTTCTTCTACTAAATTTTGTCCTTTTGCTTTATGACTTTATTTTAGCATTGTGAATTTTTTTTGAAATATGGGGATTTTAGATATTGCCATGGGGATTTTTAGGATTTCCCCATCGCTCTTTCAAAAAATATGCTGCCATTTTAGGTCTCCGGTCTCTTGTAAAAATTCCTTTCTTATTTCCATCTACCCGTTTTACATTTTCTGCCGTGGCAAAATCAGCAAATACCCATACATGTTCTCCCATAATATAAGAAAGTGAATCAAATACCTCTCCATAAGCTTTCATAAATGCCATTTGATATTCTTCTGTAAATAGACGTCCGTTCAAATCATGCAGACCTGTTATCGTATCGGCTCCATATTCTCCTAGCATGATCGGTTTTTTCGGGTATCTTTTGTGAAATCCCTCTAATTCTGCTTTTAAAATTGTTTTCGCTCCTTCTAAATTCCCTTCCGTGTCATACCATCCTCGATACCGGTTCAACATCAGAAAATCACACAATTCCGCCACCTTGCATGTTTCCGGCGTAGATCCGTTATATGTTACGATTGTGACCGGTCGTTGCTGGATATCTCGTTCTTTCACCACCTTTACCAAAGGTTCAAAATATTCTTTTGCCCCCTCTTCCTGACTTGCTGGTTCATTCGCTACCGACCACGCGATCACACAAGGATGATTTTTATCTCTCTTAACAAGTTCTTTCATTACTTCTTTATGATGCTCTGCCGTATCCAATACCTTCCATGTTCCGTTCGGATCACCTCCGAGAAGTCCGGTTGCCGTAAATCCGGTGTTCAGTCCTACTGCAGGTGCCTCATCAATCACAAGAATTCCCATTCGATCGCAAAGCTGCATCATTTCTTCACTGTTGGGATAATGACTCGTTCTGAAAGAATTTGCTCCGATCCATTTCAATAATCCTAAATCTCGATTCATCAACACCAAATCTGTTCCTCTTCCTCTCGTTCCGCCTTCTTCGTGCTTGCCAAAACCTTTTAAATAGACCACGTCTCCATTAAGAAGCATTTTACAATTCTTAATAGAAATTTCACGGAATCCAAAAGTTTCTCTATATTCGTCACAAACTCCGTCTGGCGACTTCACACAAACTTCCAGTTGATACAAATACGGAGATTGCGGTGACCACAGATGCGCATCTGTAATCTTTCCCTCTCCTTTTATCCCTTTCCCTTCATATACACATCGCCCGTTTTCATCTAAAACACGCACGGCTACCTCTATGGTCTCGTTCCCTCCTTTCGCTATGCTTTCATTTTCATTCGTTTCAATCTTCCAAGAAAATTTCCCATCCATTTTGCCAAATACTTCAATATCTTCTATATAAACAGAAGGTGTCGTGTACAGCCAAACTGGTCGCATAATCCCCGTATAATTGTAAAAATCAAAATTAGGCAGATTCATCCTGTGCTTGCTTCCATCCGGAAATGTTTCTTCAACAACTCTTCCACACGGAAGAGTTGAATAATCTACGATATTATTTACATACACTGTCAATAGATTTTCACCCAACATTACGTCATTTGAAATTTCAAATGAAAACGGAAGGAAACCACCCTTATGTGCCCCGAGATATTTTCCATTCAAATATACCTCAGCCTCATGAGTCACACTCCCAAAACGAAGCACAAGACGTTGGCGTTTCATTTCCTCCATCACAACGAATGTTCTTTGATATACCATATCCCCTACATGATCCGCAAAATCTTTTCCTGGATATATATCGTTATATGAAGACGGAACTGGCATCGGTATACTGCCCTGCAGCCTGTTTCCCGCTGCTTCCCTCTCTGTCCCCTCCTCGTCTAGTAATTTAAATTCCCACACACCGCTTAAATCAAACACCATTCTACTTGATGTCATTTTCGGATATAACATTTTCTTCATCTCCTTTTTATATTTCCATTCTAGCATTTCTAAAAAAATGGAAACATCTTAGATTTTTAGACTTTCATATGGGAATCTTTAGAACTTATTTACATTCAACTCCAAATCCACCTATGATCCAATATTCCAAATCAGATATTTTCAACTCAACGCTGGCTATTTTGCAAATTACAAAGCTGATGGGAGACACGGGAAAGGTTGTTCTGGACATCTACAACCATTCAAACTCGCCAAAATCAGTTACTTTGAAAACAGCAAAAAACAGCGGAAACCCTTGCTATGCTTGAGTTTCCGCTGTTCTTCATTCATGAGCGTGCGGGGATTCGAACCCCGGACAACTTGATTAAAAGTCAAGTGCTCTACCACCTGAGCTACACGCCCGTATTCAATTTTCTACCCTGCTTGTCCAGGTAACTGGGCTAGCTGGATTCGAACCAGCGAATGCAGGAGTCAAAGTCCTGTGCCTTACCGCTTGGCGATAGCCCATCGAAGACTTCTGTCTACACCGCTTTGCTGGTGTTAGTTCTTATTATAAATAAGAAAGGGTGGGTAGTGGGACTCGAACCCACGATATCCAGAACCACAATCTGGCGCGCTAACCAACTGCACCATACCCACCATACCGAGCCTGGGGGGATTCGAACCCTCGACCTACGGCTTAGAAGGCCGTTGCTCTATCCAGCTGAGCTACAGACTCTTAATAATATCCCCTTTTTCAAGGCTCCTCACAACAAGATTTGTTGTAAGTAAGCGGGTGATGGGAATCGAACCCACGTATCCAGCTTGGAAGGCTGGTGTTCTACCATTGAACTACACCCGCACAGATCGGGGTGACAGGATTCGAACCTGCGACCTCCTGGTCCCAAACCAGGCGCTCTAGCCAAGCTGAGCCACACCCCGATAACTGCCACTTTCCTGCGTCACCGCGTCTCTTACCCGTGACGCAAGAATTATTATATAATACACTTTTTAGAATGTCAACAACTTTTTTGTTTTTTTTTGCATTTTTTGTATTTTTCTTCTAAGTGCCCATTTTACGGGCTTTTTCGAGAAAATCCACTACTTTTTCCTGCGCGATTTCAAATATTTTGATTCCTTTTCGCTCCATTCTAATCCAAATAGTAAGTCCGAAAACGAGGGCGCCCTCCCTCTGATAATTCCATGATCATATAACTGCCTTTTCTCCCCTCCTGCCTTGGATAGGAAAGACTTCCCGGATTCAACACAGTAATATCTGTCTGCTGATCCAGATACGGTCGGTGCGTATGTCCATACATTACAATATCTGCTCCGCGTGCCACCCCCTCTTCGCGGATCTGTTCCGGACCAAGGGAGACATAATAATTATTTCCGTGCGTGATGAACACTTTTTTCTCTCCGATACAAAACTCCTCTTCTCTGGGAAGATCTGAGAAAAAATCATTATTTCCTCTGACGATATGCTTTTCACAAGGCACAACTGCATTGATATAGTATTCTCCGCCCTCTACATCTCCCAGATGCACGAATAAATCAATCGGACCAGCCGCCTCCAGCGCCCGGTCCAGATTCTGATGTCTTCCATGTGTATCACTTACAATCAAAACTCTCATATTATTTCCTTTTGCCCCGTACATTTCTGATTTTATGCATTTTCTCTTTCCCGTATTTTATCTTCCATGATCTTCCGTATCGCACGAAGCGCATTTCCCCGATGACTCAGTTCATTCTTCTGCTCTGGCGGCATTTCTGCTGTCGTGCAGCCATACTCAGGCACATAAAAGATCGGATCATAACCAAATCCATTTTCTCCCTGGATTTCATATGCAATACGCCCCTCGATCGTTCCGCGCACCGTCTCCGATGTTCCATCCGGAAAAACAGCTGAGATAGCACAGACAAACCGGGCAGTTCGCTCTTCATCCGGTACTCCCTCTAATTTATCAAGGAGTATCCTGTTTTTTATATCATAAGATGTATCTTCTCCCGCAAATCTTGCCGAGTAGATTCCCGGCGCACCGTCCAGATAATCGATCTCCAGCCCGGAATCATCCGCAAGAACAATATCATTTGTCAAAACACGCGCAACAGCCCGCGCCTTGATCTCTGCATTTTCTTCAAATGAGATCCCGTCTTCTATAATTTCCACGTCCACACCGGCTTCTTTCATCGAATAGACCGGAAGCCCCAGATCACTTAAGATCATCCGGATTTCAACCATTTTGTTTTCATTTCCCGTTGCAAATACAATTCTCTTTTCCATCTTTCGCATCCTCTGTTCTCTTCGATCGACGACTACTGTCTTCTCGGCGGCTTCGGTCCCATAAACTGATAAAAATACGTCTTGATCATTCCGTTATAGATCTTTCTGTTTTTGTCCGCTTTTCTTCCAAAATATCTCTCCGCTTCATCATAACTGGTGATCATATATGCCGACCAGTCTTCCAGCCTCCGAAAACTTTCACCAAACGTCCGGTAAAGTTCCGGAAGCGTCTCCCGCTCCTCCAATCGCTCTCCGTATGGCGGATTCGTAATGATAAAACCATATTTCTTTGGATGCCGAAGCTGACTTACCGGACGCTGTTGGAAATGGATCAGGTGATCGACACCTGCATCTGCAGCATTCTGCCTCGCCGCCTTTACAACGTCCCCGTCTATATCGTACCCCTGAATGTCAACTTCAATCTGATCCTCCATCAGATCTGACGCCTCTTCCACACTTTCATACCATAATTTCCGCGGAATCAGATTCGTCCACTGCTCCGCTGTAAAACTGCGGTTCATTCCCGGTGCGATATTAGCCGCCATCATCGCAGCCTCGATCGGAAATGTGCCGCTTCCGCAAAACGGATCCACCAGAATCCTGTCTCTTCTCCACGGAGTAAGCATGATCAGCGCCGCTGCCAGCGTCTCTGTGATCGGCGCTTTGCTCGACAACTGCCGGTATCCTCTCTTATGTAAAGATACTCCTGACGTATCGATCCCGATCGTCACCACGTCTTTCATCAAAAATACACGTACCGGATAAGAAGCGCCATCCTCCGGAAACCACTCCTGATGATATACTTTCTTCAGTCGTTCCACCATTGCTTTTTTCATGATCGACTGAATATCGGACGGACTGAATAATTTACTCTTAACCGAAGCTGCTTTTGTAACCCAGAACTTTCCGTTTGCAGGAACATACGCTTCCCAGGCAAGCGCTTTTGTCTTCTCAAACAATTCCTCAAATGTAACCGCTCTGAATTCTCCGACTTTCAACAGGATCCGCTCCGCCGTCCGCAGAAAAATATTGGCTCTGCATATCGCTTCCGCATCACCCAAAAATGTCACTCTTCCATCTTCCACCTTGGAAATCTCATATCCGAGATCTAAAATCTCCCTTTTCAAAACAGATTCTAAACCGAAATGACAAGGTGCAATCAACTCTATATATTTCATAAATCCAAACCTCATTATTTGTTGCCTTTTGGCAGTTCTTTTACTATTTTACTATAAATCAGGGGTGTAGTAAAGTTGAACTTTACCGCACCCCTGATCTTCCTTAATCTGTTTTTAACCGTTTTTTCTCAATCCTTAATAGTTGTTGGATTCATCTGCAGAATTTCTGTTGCTGTTTCTTCCACAGTTTTTATCACTGCTGTTTCTGCTGTTTTTGTTCGCATTCTTATTCACATTCTTATTCTGAGAACCTGCATTGTTTCCGGCATTTCTGCTCTGCGTATCTGCATAAGAAGAATATGCATTGCTGTTTGCTTCGTTAGAATTTGTGTTGTTCATATTTGTGTTTTTTACATTCTTTGCCATGAGTGTATCCCTCCTGAATTTTTTTGGTACACTCGTATTGTGTCTCGATTCTTCAGATATTATACACTCTTACATCTGATGACGTACTACCGCATACTCGTCTCCGTTTCTGTAATACGGACATTGATAATGCGAATCCGATACAAGCCGGATATATTCATCTTCGTCCATATCCATATCGCAGATATATGCTCCACAATCCTCATCATATATATAGTATGTACAGCTTTCACAGCTTCCCCGTTCTCTTCGTTTCATTTAAATTTGACTTCCTTTCTGCACTTTCTGCACTTTCTGCACATTTTTTATTTTTTGCTTGCTTTTTCCAATTCAATATATTATACTAATGCATGTAGAAAGGATGCTTTCTACAACCCCTTATTAATTATTTATACTCCCCTCAAAAGACCGATGGCTCCCCCATCGGTCTTTTACTTTTTGTCAAGTACAGATTTCTATCCGATATTCCCACCGTTCATTCCACGTTCATTTCACTGGTTTTTCTCTTCATCTTATCGCCGTTTTCCTTTCAATATCCGTATCACAAGAATCACAAGCAATATCGGAAGTACAAATGGTGCAAAAATACGGATCACTCCGCTGATGATCGCAAAGACAAGCAGCACGATCATGATAACAAACAGGATTAGCAGCAGTTTCTTCCACCATTTTCCGCTCTCCTGTTCTTTTCCGCCGTATGAAGTTCCGCCGGCGTCTCCATTCCGATTCCGTCCGGCACTTTGATTCTCATAAGTTCCGCCGGCCTCATATACTGTCTCCCGATCTGTGCCGTTATCCGCATCGATCAGTGTCCGTGCAAGGATCCACGGATCTCCAAGCATCTGAAGAACTTCTTCTTCCGTCTTTCCTCCCTGCACTTCTCCCGATATATACTCACTGTAATAACGCAGGTTTTCATTTACTTTTCCACTGTCCATATTGCCCGAAAGCGCGCTGCCAAGCTGTGACAAAAATGTCTCTTTCGTCATCAACTATTCCTCCTGATCTTATCTTTTTCTGATTTATTCCAGCAATCCATTCTACTTGCTTTACCGTTAGGATAGCATATTACGAAATGTATTCCAAGAAACAGTTTCTTAAATTTTTCTATACTTTTCCGTTCACATTTTATTCATTTATCTTTCAAAATTCTTTCATCTTTAAAACACGTTTTCTTCATTTCTTCTCCATATACTAACATTATCAAATAAAAACTATTTGATACCTTGATTAAGACAATTATTCTTTTTTCGAAAAAACTTTTTCATAATACATGCCAGGGGCTGAGAGATCAGCTGCCTGGCATCCTCCCTTTTCCGGGATATTTTCTCACTCCAGACATCGTTTTCCGCCTGACATCTTCTTCACAATTATGTATGTTTCTCCCCTCGAGCACATCTACGTCAGTCTATTCCTGCGCCCGCTTGCGAATCCGTCAAATATGCCGTATGATAGAGAAAATATGTTTCTTCATCTAAGGAGGTTCTCATGAATCAACAGGAAATCCATTCGATCGTAACCACACAGCGGCGTTTTTTCTTCAGCGGCAAAACACAGTCCGTTGACACAAGAATTGCCGCCTTAAAAAATTTGCAATGTGCTATTCAAAAATATGAGCCGGAAATCAACGCCGCACTCCGCCGCGATCTGGGAAAAAGTCCCTTTGAGAGCTATATGTGCGAGGTCGGTCTTACTTTAAGCGAGATCAGCTATATGCTCCGTCACATCCGCTCCTTTGCAAAAGAAAAAACTGTACGCACGCCATTGGCGCAATTTGCATCCCGCAGTTTCCGGAAACCATCCCCGTATGGTGTTACATTGATCATGAGTCCATGGAACTATCCGTTTCTTTTGACCATTGATCCTCTTGTCGATGCGATCGCGGCCGGAAATACTGCCGTCGTAAAGCCAAGTGCCTATTCGCCCGCCACAAGCGAGATCATCCAAAAACTGCTGTCCGAATGTTTTGACAAGTCCTATGTATCCGTCGTTACCGGAGGGCGCGCTGAGAATACCTGCCTTTTAAATGAACATTTTGATTATATTTTCTTTACCGGAAGTCAGACAGTCGGAAAAGAAGTCATGCAACGCGCTGCCGAACATCTCACGCCGGTCACACTGGAATTGGGCGGCAAAAGTCCCTGCATCGTCGATGCCACCGCAGATTTAAAACTGGCTGCCAGACGCATCGTGTTCGGCAAATTCTTAAACTGCGGACAAACCTGTGTCGCACCGGATTATATTTACTGCGATACCAAGGTCAGAGATGCTCTGACTTCAGAACTAAAACTCCAGATCCGAAAGCAATTCGGAAAGCATCCGCTTTCGAATCCAAATTACGGAAATATGATCAGTGAAAAACATTTTGACCGAGTTCAGGAGCTGATCGATCCCGAAAAAACGATTTTCGGCGGAAACACCGATCGCGCTCTCCTCAAAATAGAACCGACTTTACTTTCTCCGGCGACTTTCGATGATCCCGTTATGCAGGAAGAAATCTTCGGTCCGCTTCTCCCCATCGTAACCTTTGATACTCTGGATGAGGCGATCCGAAAGATCAACTCCATGCAGCACCCGCTGGCGCTTTATCTCTTCTCCCAAAACCGAAGCGCCGCCCGCAGAGTCATGACACTCTGCGGATTTGGCGGCGGATGCATCAACGATACGATCATTCACCTTGCCACCAGTGAAATGGGCTTCGGCGGGTTCGGTGAAAGCGGAATGGGATCTTATCACGGAAAAGATGGATTCCTGACCTTTTCTCATATGAAAAGTATCGTGGATAAAAAGACCTGGATCGATCTTCCATTCCGCTATCAGCCCTATCGGAAATCTTACGCGCGTCTTCTCCGCCGTTTTCTAAAATAGCGTTCACTTCTCCGGCAGCCTGCGTCAGGCTGCCGGGTCTTCTGTCTTGACCGATCCGTTCTCCGCAGGCGTCGTTTCTTCCTGTGATGCGCTTTCCGGCGCAGGATTCTCCTGCGCGATGTTCTTCTGATCTGTATTTTCCTGAACTTCTTTCCCCTGTTCTATATTTTCCTGCGCCTCTTTCCCGGTACTCTCTTCTGCATTTCCTAGCAAATGAAACGTTTCCTCCAGTTGTATGTAGGATTCTGTTTCTTTTAAAAACGGATATCTTTGCACCAGATCTTTCGCTTCTTGTTGTCGTTCTTCCTTTTTCACCGTCTCACACTGATAAATTGTTTTCAAATACACCGTCTGGATCTCCTTGGACTCCGCAAATCGTGAAGAGGCCTCCCGCCCCGTTTCGAGAGCCGCCTGGCTGTCGCCGCATTCCTCTTCTAATTGAATACGCTTCATATATATTTCCCTTAAACGTTCCGTGTCCGTCTCGGTACGACATAATTCCCGATACACATCCAATGCCTGTTCCGTCTGTTTTTCTCTGATATATGCCTCTCCCAGACAGCGCAGAACTTCTCGTTTGATATTTTCTCCGCATCGAATTACCTCCTGATTGCCCTCCGGCGTCTGAAATGCAAGCTGCTCTCCCAATGCCGCCGCCACCTGCCTGTCCAGTCCAGCACTATTTTGCACGGCATCTCTCGCACGCTCTCCCACTGTACTTTCCGCCGACTGTTCCGCAGTATTTTTTTCCATATCTGCGTTTTCCACGCCTGCTTTTCCTACGTTGTCTGTCTCCGCCGAATTTACACTCTGACTGCTCCCGTCTTCCGCATTCACCAGTTCCATCCGGGGCTGCATTCTCTCCCCGCGTTCCTCCCGCTCAGCCAGTGTCCGGTACATCACACTCCCTGCCGCAAGAAATAAAACACATGCCGACACTGCTATTCCACGTATTTTCCTCCTGTCACCCGGATTCCTCACAACAGGAAGATCTCTCTGGATCTGTCCGAATTCCTGATAAACCCGCTTCGGATCTTCGCTGAGACATTTTTCCGTCATCCGATAAAGTTTCCGGCTTTCACCGCGTGTCAACGGCGGATCGGGAATCGTACTCGCCATCAGAAACTGTACCGTCTTCCCAAATCCGTAAAAATCCGCAAACAATCTTGTATGATCTCTGATGTGGAGCAGTGGTTTCACAAAATGATTGCGCATCGCCCTCTTTTGCATATTCTTTAACACAAACGCATTACTCTGTGCATCCAGATCCAGAAGCATGATCTGTCCGTCCCGTGTGATCATCACACTGTACGGATTCACATAACGATAGCACTGCCCGCTCCGGCATCGATGAAAGCGCTCCAACTGCTGTGCAAGCTGTCTGATCCATCCAAACACCTCCTCTTTTTCCACTTCCGGACACCGTCTGACCCGATCGATCAAAAGTTCTCCCTGAACACAATCCATCGCCGGATGCCACCGGTTCCCATGTTCCATAAAACGTATGATTTCATAATTTTCCGCAGCCGATTTAAACACTCCTCTCCTTCGTTTTTAAACATGCCATTCTTTTTCTCTGTACTGAAAATCTGATCAGAAGCGATCTTGAAAGTAGATTTTTCAGATTTGTTATCAGAATAGTTGTATCATACACGATTCTTTCTCTTTACGCAAGTGTTTTTGTGCATTTTATCTATTATATTATTTTTATCGTTTACAAATTAGTTATTATGCACTAAAATATGGATATGACACATTGCAAAATATGAGCGATTCGGAGGTATCAGACATGAAAGGAAATGTTATCGTAGGACAATCCGGCGGTCCAACCGCCGCTATCAACTCAAGCCTCGCAGGAGTATACCGCACTGCACGGGACCGCGGTGCGGGCAAGGTATACGGTATGCTGCACGGGATCCAGGGGCTGCTGCAGGAACGTTATATCGATCTCTCAGAGTACATTACGTCCGATCTGGATACAGAGCTTTTAAAGCGGACTCCGGCAGCCTTTCTCGGCTCCTGTCGTTATAAACTTCCGGAAATCCATGAAGACCGGGCAGTATACGATAAGATTTTTGAGATTCTGGAAAAGTTAAATATTGAAGCCTTTATTTATATCGGCGGTAATGATTCCATGGACACGATCAAGAAGTTATCGGATTATGCCATCGTAACCGGTTTCCCGACCCGTTTTGTCGGCTGTCCGAAAACCATTGACAACGATCTGGCGCTGACCGACCATACACCGGGATACGGAAGCGCCGCCAAATATATCGGTACTTCGGTCAAGGAGATCATCCGCGACAGTTTCTCACTGGAATACAGCAAAGGTCTTGTTTCCATTGTGGAGATCATGGGACGTAATGCCGGGTGGCTGACCGGCGCCGCCGCGCTCGCACAAGGGGAAGACTGTACCGGTCCGGATCTCATTTATCTTCCGGAACTTCCATTTGATGTGGAAAAATTCGGTGAAAAAGTACGTGATCTTCTGGCAAAGAAATCATCCGTAGTTGTCGCCGTATCCGAGGGGATCCGGCTTGCTGACGGAAGATATGTATGCGAACTCGGACAGAGCATTGATTTTGTCGATGCATTCGGACACAAACAGCTCTCCGGAACCGCAAACTACCTTGCGAGTTACATAGCCGGAGAGATTGGCTGCAAAACGCGCGCGATCGAATTAAGTACCCTGCAGCGTGCAGCCTCCCACTGTTCTTCACGCGTGGACATTCTGGAAGCTTATCAGGTAGGCGGAGCCGCTGTCAAAGCCGCTGACGAGGGAGACTCCGGAAAGATGGTCGTACTACAGAGATTATCCGACGATCCTTATCAGGCAAGCACGGAAGTCAAAGATGTGCACAAAATTGCAAATGACGAGAAGCTTGTTCCGCGAAGCTGGGTCAATGAAGAGGGCGACTATGTAACCGAAGATTTCATCAGCTATGTACGTCCGCTAATCCAAGGAGACGTTTCTCCGGTTGTGGTGGACGGTATCCCAAGGCATCTGTATCGCCAGCCTTGATCACCAGCTCACCATTGTGCACTGACGCTGTCTTTCATTTCATAACAAAGAAGAGCGGTTTCATATCCACATGATTCCGTTCTTCTTTCCATCTGAGATACATCTTTTTTCCCAAGATCCGGATCGCAAGAGAAAAATCGTTTAGAAAAAGGATGAATTTAGAAAGCACGATTTGGTGAATTGAAAAAGTGAATTCCACTTTGTAAGATTAAATTCCATTTTGAAGAAGTAAATTCTACCTCAATACAGAAAAATTCAGATTTTATATATGAAATACCCAAAATCAGAGTTAAAATACAAG
>ENA-OQKY01000021-OQKY01000021.1-human-gut-metagenome-genome-assembly--contig:-NODE-21-length-234331-cov-34.489300_pt1 | contig 234331 bp, 214 predicted proteins | sample MGYA00242652_ERZ504805 | MGnify/ENA primary metagenome ERZ504805 (study PRJEB26092, sample SAMD00036400) | human gut metagenome | host: Homo sapiens | study: EMG produced TPA metagenomics assembly...
ACACATGGTAAAACAATCATAACGATTGCCCATAGACTGGCGACGATTGAAAATGCGGATCAAATTCTTGTCATTGATGGTGGAACCGTCGTGCAGAAAGGAACCCATAAGGAATTGCTGGCTCAAAAGGGAATCTATCAGGAATTTATTAAGATTCGGGAACAGGCTGAGGGCTGGAGGATTCAACAATAAGCATAAAGGAGGAACTGATGAAGATTCATGCGTCCGGGGAGGATTATCTGGAGGCTGTGCTGATTCTCCAAAAGAAGCAGGGCATGGTGCGTTTCGTGGATGTTGCTCGGTACGTGGAGGTTTCAAAGCCCAGCGTGTGCCATGCGGTGGCAACCCTGCGGGACGGGGGGTCCTGACGATGGACAGTGACTATTTCCTGCATCTGACCGATGTGGGCCGGGAAGTGGCGGAGCAGATCTACGAAAAGCACCGCAGGATTGCTGAATCGGGAACCCACAAGAAATTCCTTGCGAAAGGCGGAAAATATGCTGCTATGTGGAACACAGAGCAAAAAATATCGGCTTGATCGAAGGTAAAGATGAAACTTCATGCGTCCGGGAACGATTAAATGAGAATCACTTCTATGCAAAAAATTGAAGTTATTGTTCGTATCACGAAAGACCACTGCCTGCCCCAAGAGCAGACGATTTTTGAGTGGATTGAAACGAACCGTGCTGCGCCAGACACCTTGAATTATCCCGGTCTGGAAATAAACTTAGAACACCGTCGTGTTTTCAAAAACGGACAGGAAGTGTACATGAGCCGTTACGAATATGGCGTTTTAAGTTTAATGGCACGGCATCCGGGGCAATTGTTTACAAAAGAGCAGATATTTGAAGCCGTGTGGCATCAGGATAGTGAAAGCTGCCTGACTGCTGTCACCAATACAATTGGACGCATCCGGCAAAAAATCGAGGATGATAGAGCTGTACCTGTCTATATTCGAACGATTTCCAACCTCGGCTACCAATTTATGCCGAACATTTCAGTGAAAAAAGATTCCTTATAACGATAAAAGCCATACTCAATGGGTAACTTAGACCTTGAGTATGGCTTTTATCGTTAGCTGGATAGATAAAAATTGACATCCTTGCAATCGGAAATAATCTTTTCTAAAATATAGAAAAAAGATTTTAGGAGGCGGTAAGATGCAATCCTTCGAAGATGTTCTGAGAGAGTTTGAAGATTTTTTGCAAACGGCATCCTATTTAGAGGTTCTCCCATGTCGATGGGGGTATGTACGGCTTTTTAATGAGGGTGCTCCTATCAACTTCTACGCAGTCTTATGCCGTACCCCACAAGAACTATATGATACGCTAGAAAATGATCTTGCCATTGAAAAAGAGGTTCAAAATCCACAACGAGACTGATTACGAGAAAATTATTGTGTAATTCGTTTGCTTTTCACGTAATTTTATTGAATGACCTGTTAGAATATTGCGTATTCAGACAAAAGAACGCCAGAGAGAAGCGTAACGTCCGCTCTGTCAGCTTAGGTGTTTTTGTTCTGTTCTGAAAGTTTTGTCAAATGGATTGCGAGTGACCTTGTGGCATCCAACAGCGTTTTTTGCATTTCTGGCGGACAAGCAAAATAAATCGATTCTAACTCTCGACATTCGCGCTCTGCTTCTGATAAGTTCGGGTTGATAACCGAATCCAAGGAAAGTGGCAGAACATGGAGAATTGAACTTAAAATGTCAAAAGAAGGATTCTGTTTTCCATTTTCAATATTGGCGATATACTTCACCGAAACATTACTTTTCAGTGCCAGTTGCTCTTGTGTCATTTTCATCGCTTTTCGGACAGCCTTTATCTGCTTTCCTAAAGCAATCGCATCCGCATTCGGCATCATCATCACCTCAATAGTATTGTATCGTTCTTGCGGAAAGAACGGTATAACATCATCATTCCAGTGATTTTGTCCTATCGTGCCGATTTTTACATTTCCCGGTCGAGTTATAAAAAAACGGTAACTCGCCTGGGCGATTCTACGCGCCATCTGATCACAGTTGCCGTTTGTGGAGGTAACTGTGATTTTTTATTGGGGTAACGCATCAAAAAAAGCCTGTCTGCTGCCGTAAGCCAGACCGCCCCAAAGCAAGCACAATCGTTCCGTTCCACCATCCACAATCGTGCCGATGTGTTATATTGCGCCAGCTTCCCGCCATGGGAGGCTGGCGTTTTTGCGCTTTTGGAGCCAAAGTGCCGCAGTCCACCGTTTCTCCTATGATATAGCAGCAAACTTTATATTTGGGAGGGAAAGTCATGCTCGATCATAAGAAGAAAGCAATTACGGAACACTGGCAGTTTTGCCCCAAGTGCAACTTAAAACTTTATCGAATGACCGCCGACTGCACTGGATTCATCCATATAAAATGCTGGCGTTGCCGGAAAATGTTATGGCTCGACCTTTCCATTCGGGCCAAGTAAACATCAGTTTTATAAAACAATCGGGTGCACTGCACTCTGAATATGGACTGTTAGCACCGAGCAACGGGCCATTGCCATAAGGCAATGTATGAAACGTAGCACCAAATGGCCGGGCAGCAGCTTGACTGAAAGATTTTCGCTTGAAAATCCTTCGGTTGGCTGTTGTCCGGCTATTTTTTATAGCTTCAGATGGCCTGCTCCCGAAAAGGAGCAGGTTTTATGTTTGCCCTCTTTTCGTGGCTGCCCCAAGTGGCGAAATATCCGTAGTGTCTCCAAATTTTCGACATTTTACGTTTTATCGAAAATTTGGAGGTTACACATGAGTTTCAATAATGGCAATGAACGTCGCAAGCTGAACGCAAAGTGGGAGCATCTTCGTGTGCAGTACCGCGAAGCAGGAATGAGCGAAGATGCAATTCAGGCTATGTACGAGTTTGATTTGGGTGTTCTTAATAGCGAACGTGCCTACATCACTAACACAATGACGGTTTCTGGTGTTGCCGATGATGGTGCAGCCAAGGAAACCAGCGACTTCAAGCAGTATGAAAAAGCCGTTACCGTAACGGATACCTACCACGAAACCAAAAGCCGTTTTGCATGGATTGGCGAGATTGAGAACGAACAGTTACTTACTGCACTCGAAACTTTGAAAGTCGAAGATTTGGAAATCATCACCATGTACGCTTACGAGGGATACGACATCACTGAAATATCTAAAGTCTACGGCGTATCCCGCCCCACTATTAGTATAAAAATCAAGAGAATTACTAAATTTTTGAAAAACTTCAATTTTAATGCTACGAATTGACCCTTCTCGATGGCTCGTAAGTGTAAGGGCAATTCACCAGATGGCGAAAGCCGCTGAACGAAACGTCTACACTCATGTTCTTTGAAAACTGAATAGTTCCGTCATCTGGTACTCCGATAATGATACTTCCGTAATTCGCGGCCCGGTCACAAAGCAGACGGGGTGGCTGAAATGCCAATGGAGCGGTACAAGTCCGCTGCCAGATGTTTATGCCCCACTCGCAGGGAGCCGAGGGCGAATATGCGAGACCTTAACTTATTAAATCAGGCGTGGCCGAATGCTGTTTTCGGTCTTCGTCCACGCCTGTTCTTTTTACTTATTCCATATATCCACATTTTCGTCCTACATAGGAGGTTTTATGAACGAAAACGACCGTACCACCTTAGAGCAAGCGATCTACGAGGAAATGGAACTGACCCCGGAGATGATCCGATCCATCCGCACGCTCTGCGGTGTCTGCCTTTGTAGCTTTGTAGAATCCAAGGCGTTCAAAATCGCCATTGTTCCCAGCGCAGACCGTAGCATGGACACTTGCACAGTCTGCCAGACCCGGCGCGGTCATGACTACGTTGTGATGAAGCGCTGAACGAACACACCGCCAAGGAGGTGCAGCGGACGGTGTTACATATTGAAAAAGGAGGGCAACTTTTGATTCAAAACTGGAAATTCCAGCGCGGAGACATTTTCTTCACCCGTTTCGACAACGCCATCGGTTCAGAGCAAAGCGGGAATCGTCCGGCAGTCGTTCTTCAGAACGATGTGGGAAATTTTTACTCGCCCACGCTGATCGTGGCCACATTGACAAGCAAGGCGGCAAAAAAATATACCCAGCCGACCCACTGCCTGCTGGTAAACGAGTTTCTCTCCGTACCATCCATCGTTCAGGCAGAGCAGATCTTTACCGTAGACAAGAGCAGGGTGCTGAAATTCCTCGGACACCTCACCCCGGAAGAAATGAGCCGGGTGGATGATGCTGTCCGTGCCAGCCTTGCTCTGAACCCGATGGGGAGCATTCAGCGGCTTCCACCTATCATCCGTTCTACGGCGGCTTACGCGCCGCCTGAGGTGGTTGACGGTAAGCCACCCCTCTATCCCTACACACCCATCAAATCGTCCTTTGAGAACGCTGGGAGCGTTGAGGACATGATGCTGTACACCGAACTGGAAGCTGCGGTACACGCAATGATCCAGCGGCTGGAATACAGCTTCACATTTAACCCCAGCCTGCTCACCATCCCGAAGCGTAAGCAGCAGGTTGCTGAAATCCTGAAAGAAGCCGAAACGTACATCTGGAGGATCAAGGAGGAAATGCGATGCGCCTGAAAAACAACAACAATCCCTTCATCCATGTCAACCCGCCGTACCAGCTCATGGTCATCCACAGCAGCAAGCTGGTCTACCCCCGCGAACTGTATCAGCGCGGTGTGGAGCGCAAGCGTGTGGAACTGATTGCCGCCCACTTCAACGAATATGTGGCAAATGAGCCGAAGGTCAGTTTCCGTAACGGTCAGTTCATCGTAACGGATGGGCAGCACACCATCGAGGGGCGCATCCTCCGCAACGGCGGCAAGGACCTGCCGATCCTCTGCAAGGTGTACACGGGCATGACCGTGGAGCAGGAAGCACTGCTCTTTGCCGAGCAGAACGGCTTCTCTGCGCCGCTGACGGCAGGCATCAAGCTCCGTGCCAAGGTGGTGGGCGGCGATGCCATCTCCAAAGCCTTTCTCGCAGCCACCAACCGGGTGGGATTGAGCCTCAATTATGACAGCCAGCAGCTGACCGATTACCGCATCGGCTGCGTTGGTACGGCTTTCCGGCTCTACAAGCAGATGGGCGAACCGCTCTACTGTGAAACGATGCGGCTGATCGTGGCAGCATGGGAGGGCAAGCCCGATTCGTTCCGGGCATCTGTTCTGAAAGGCATGATGCACTTTGTGGAGCTGTACCACGGCGAGTTCAGTGAAGAACGGCTGCTCCGTGCACTGCGCAACATCCACCCGGTCGATATTTACCGCATCGGGCAGGACGACCCCGCAAAGCTGCGCGGATGGAAAAAGTACGTTTTCCCCATCTACACGGCCTACAATGGCAAGTGCAGAAAAGACGCACTGCCGATGAAATTCTGATATTCTCAGGCATTTCTCCCATATACACAAGGGGCATCCGCAAACCGCAGATGCCCCTTGTTACATATTAAGACCACTATATATACGATTTATACATTCATTTCATACAATATACAGAGAAAAGAGGTATTCTATGCGCTCTCAGTTCACTTCGTATGAGCAGCTTCCCATCACGCTGACCGCCGATCATGTTGCTGCTGCGTTGGGTATTTCCCGCGCCAATGCCTACATCCTGCTCCGTTCGGACGGTTTTCCCACGCTCCACATCGGTAAGCGGATGGTCGTACCCAAAGACCGTTTTCTTCAGTGGATCACGGACAGCGTAAATGGCTGATTTGACATCCTTGATTCAAGAGGTTTCTTTTTCTATACTATTCCCGAAACGACTTGACATCAGGAAGGAGGCAATATGCCAAGCAAACGTTCACACGGCGAGGGTACGCTTCGCCACCGCAGCGATGGTCGCTGGGAATTACGTATGATGGACGGCTACCAGAAAGATGGTTCGCCGCGCTTCAAGACCTTCTATGGCAAGACCCAGAAGGAGGTCAAGCTCAAACTGAAGGAGTATCAGGATGCGCTTATCAGCGGTGTCCAGCTGGACACGATCCTGTTCTTTGAGGATTGGGCTGATACATGGTTCGAGGGTCACAGGGATAATATCGCTCCCACGACACAGGAAAGCTACAAATACTGCCTGAAAATGCTCAAAGAGGGATTTTATCATCGCCCCTTGACCGTCATACGCCCCATCGACATTGAAAACTTCCTGAAAGGGATGCGGCGCGATGGCCGCTCGGATTCTTACATCAGCAAGGCACGAGGGATGCTCTACCAGATTTTTCAAAAGGCAGAAGCCAATGACCTTGTGCACCGCAACCCGGTCCGGCTTGCTGAAAAGATGCGGGCATCCGGCACCGCAAAACGCAAGGAAGCCTTTACCACAGCGGAAGTCGCACATCTGATGAAGGTGCTGCCCGATGACCGCATGGGCTTGAGTATCCGGCTTTTGCTCGGCACTGGAATGAGAATGCAGGAACTTCTGGCTTTGGAGCCGCAGTTTATTGAAGAAGATGGCTCTGTCATTCACATCCGGCAGGCAGTAAAGGTCGTAAAAGGTACCGTCAGCATCGGCAGTCCGAAATCCAAAGACAGTATCCGGGATATTCCGGTGCCGCTGAATGTCCGCCCGTGTGCCATCAAGCTGCGGGATACCACCGACCAGTTCATCTGGGAAAGCCCCAAGACCGGCTTGCCCTGCAACCCCACCCATTTCCGGGATGTGTTCCGCAAATCTCTGGAAGAAGCGGGCGATGTCCGCTTGCTCACACCGCACAGCTGCCGCCACACCTATGTATCGCAGATGCAGGCGCTGGGCGTGGATATCCAGACCATCCAGAGCATCGTAGGCCATGCCGACACCGAGATGACTGAGCATTATCTCCATGTTCAGGAATCCATTCGGCAGAGTGCGATCCAGTTGTTCAGCGAGGCATTTTCGGCCTGAAAATTGGACGGAACGGCACTAATTAGACCAGATAAAATCTTTGGCATTGTGGTCAAAATTGTGGTCAAAACCAAATGAGGTCAGCCCACAAACAAAAAATCCAACGATTTCTAACGTGAAATCGTTGGATTTATGGTCCGAGTGGCGAGAATCGAACTCACGGCCTCTTGAACCCCATTCAAGCGCGCTACCAAAACTGCGCTACACCCGGTTATCATCCGTTGCCTCCCTACCGAAGCACCGGCGACATGAAATATTATACTCGGATAAGGCAGTTTTGTCAACAGATTTTTGCAATTTTTTTGGATTTTTTTGAAGAAAGTATGATTTTGACGGTGATGCGCTGCTTTGCATCGTACTAATTCCTCCCGCCGCCGCATAAATTTCTTCCAAATGGCTTTCAAATGGGAAGAGAGGGGAGAGCATTTTGGCAAAGCAGGAACGAATCGAGCAGGCGGCAGTCTGCCGCGAGATAGGAGCCCGCACCGGCGGCGATATCCTCATTGGTGTGGTGGGGCCGGTGCGCACGGGCAAGAGCACCCTCATCAAGCAGTTTATGGAAAAGCTGGTGCTGCCCGCCATCGGCCCGGAGGACGCGAAGCTCCGCGCCCGCGATGAGCTGCCCCAGTCGGCGGCGGGGCGCACCATCATGACCACGGAGCCCAAGTTCATCCCGGAGTCGGCGGTGCCGCTGGCGCTGGAGGGCGGGGGAGAGTGCAGCATCCGGCTCATCGACTGCGTGGGCTACATGGTGGAGGGGGCCATGGGCCACGAGGAGAATGACAAGCCCCGGATGGTCAAAAGCCCCTGGTTCGACGAGGAGATCCCCTTCGACCTCGCCGCCGAGACCGGCACCCGCAAGGTCATCCGGGACCACTCCACCATCGGCATCGTTGTCACCACCGACGGAACCATCAGCGAGATACCCCGCGAAAACTACATCCCGGCAGAAAAGCGGGTCATCGACGAGCTGGAAGCGCTGGGCAAGCCCTTCGTTATCCTGCTCAACAGCACCCACCCCGACGCCCCCGAGACAAGAGCGATGGCGGCGGAAATGGAAGAGAGCTATGGCCGGACCGTTCTGCCTGTGAGCTGCCTCGACCTCGACGAGGCGCAGCTGGGCGAAATTTTGCAGAAGGTGCTCTACGAGTTTCCGGTGAGGGAGCTGGATTTCGCCCTGCCCCGCTGGGTGACGATGCTGGACAAAGGCCACTGGCTCCAGACCGAGGTATACACAGCAGCCATGCAGCTCTCCGAGAAAATTTCCCGGATGAAGGACGTCTCCGACTCCGGCCGGGCGGCGCTGGACTGCGAGGCGGTGGAAAACGCCGCCCTCAGCGGGATGAACCTCGCCGACGGTGTAGTGCGCATCACGGTGCTGCTCAAGCCCGAGGTGTTTTATAAGGTGCTCAGCGAGCAGACGGGCCTCGAGATCGGCGACGAAGCCGGGTTGATGCCCTGCATCATCGAGCTGGCCAAAGCCAAGCGTGCCTACGAGAAGATACGCAGTGCGATGGAGCAGGTGGAGGCCACCGGCTACGGCATCGTGATGCCGTCCATCGACGAGCTTTCGCTGGAACAGCCCGAGATCGTCCGGCAGGGCGGGCGGTACGGCGTCCGTCTCGAGGCCAGCGCGCCGTCCATCCACATGATGAAGGCGGTCATCCACACCGAGCTGAGTCCCATCGTGGGGACGGAGAAGCAGAGCGAAGACCTCGTGCAGAGCCTTTTGAAGGATTTCGAGGACGATCCCGTCCGCCTGTGGGAGTCGAACATCTTCGGCAAGAGCCTCCACGAGCTGGTCAACGACGGCCTGCAGAACAAGCTGCTCCATATGCCGCAGGAGGCCCGGGGCCGTTTACAGGAGACGCTGGAACGGGTCATCAACGAGGGCTGTACCGGACTCATCTGTATCTTGATCTGACAAAAAGCCCGCTGCACGAAACCAACGTGCAGCGGACTTTTTTGTTATTTCTCTTCTTCGGTCAATTTGGTGATGAGCATCTGATAAATCTCATTGCCCTTCAAAATGAACTGCTTTTTTACCATCTCAGCGCTCAGCCGGTCAGGAGTGCCGATGTCCAGACAGAACAGCTCGCTGTCCAGAGCCTTCACCTGACAGCGCACAGAGCAATGGCCGTCGGCCTTTTCGCTGATGCGGGCGCTGTACTCGGCTTCCTTGCGCGCCCAGGTCTGGCTGCGCAGCACGGCGGCGACCGCCTTTTCCCGCACACTGCGGGGCAGGTCGTAGGCCAGCTCCTGCGCCACTTTCCGGCCCTTGTCGGTGATGGTGTACCGGTCGCCGTCCGCCGTCACGAGCTGCTGCCGGGCGATGTCGTCCAGGCAGGAGCCGATCTCAAAATAATTTACCAAAGCCTCTTCCATCAGGGCGTTTTCGATCTCCGTCCGTGTGATAGGCCCGGCGTTCTTGACAAGATAACACAGCAGCAATCGTATCTCGGTGCTGTTGGTCAGCCCACCGGGACGCACACCGGCGGTAAAAGCATCGTTGGCGGCCATTGTTACTCCCATCTCCCGTGTTCTATAGTATTAACTATAGTATAAAGGGTTTCACGCCGGATTGCAAGCCATGACCGAAAAATCCGTCTCGATGCGCTTGTGGCTCTCGGGGGTGGAGTAGAGCCAGTGGTCGAGGTGGCCCTCGGTGATGAAGTACCGCAGCTCGAAGCGGTGGCTCTGGCTGAGGGCGTGGTTGACGATGACGAGCTTTATCTTCATCTTCTCGGGCAGGATGTTCTTGATGTAGACGCTCACAGCCTGCCCGGGGCGCAGGTCGGGGCAGCTCTCGGCGAGGCCCGCGAGGTTGGGCGCGATCTCGATGAAGGTGCCGTACTCCTCCACGCTCCGCACGATGCCCACCACCGTTTCGCCCACCGTAAATGCGGCAGCGTTCTCGGCCCAGGTACCCAGCAGCTCCCGGATGGTCAGCACGAACCGCCCCTGTGCGTCCCGGCTCTTGATGGCGCAGAGGATCTGCTGCCCCACGCTGACCCGGTCGGCAGGGGAGGAGATACGGCTCACCGACATACAGTCGATGGGCAGAAGGGCGCTGATGCCGCAGCCTACGTCACAGAACGCGCCGAAGGGCTCGATGTGGGTCACGATGCAGGGCAGGATGTCGCCGGGCTGGAGCTGGTCGAGGTATTCGGCCTTGCACATCCGCTGGGCCTCGGCGCGGGAGAGGCGGTAGACCGTCTGTCCGTTTTCGTCGGTGTCGATGCCCTCGATGACAAAGCAGGTGGGCCGGCCTACCCGCGTCAGTACGGCGATGTCCCGTACGCTGCCGGTGTCGGCTCCGTCGGCGCACTGCCCGAAGGGCATTACAGCCCGGCAGCCGCCCAGCTCGAACCGGAGCTGACGCTGGGTGTCGAAGGCCAGCGCCGTGCTCTGCAAGATCTCGCGGCTGGCCATCGCGGCCCGCAGTTCGGCGGCGCTCAGGCGGGAAGCATTGCGGTAGTTGTTTTCGGTACGAAACGCTTGCATCATCTTTCATTCCTCTTTCTCTGTTTTTTGGGGTAGCATTGCAGCTATAAAACCATATGCAGCTGCATTTGCATTTTATACGAGTTTGGATTATACTATAGATGTGTGTCTCTCTTTTGGACACACGGCCTGTACTATCAATGTGCAGACAGGAGGGATTCAATATGGATATTGCAGTCGGCGATACCATCCTCACCCGCAAACAGCACCCCTGCGGAGCAGCAAGCTTCGAGGTGCTGCGGGTGGGCATGGATTTCAAGATCCGCTGCACGGGCTGTGGCCGCGAGGTCATGCTGCCCCGGGCGAAGATCGAAAAGAACATCAAAAAGGTCATCAAACCGGGCCAGGAATAGCCCGGCGGCACAGCACATTCAGAAACTGTTTTGTAAGGAGAACTGCCTGATATGCCGAATCTGACTTCCCAAATGGAGGCCGTCTGCCGCCGGTTCGAAGAACTTTCTATCCGTCTCAATCAGCCCGAAACTGCCGCCGACCCGGCGCAGTTCCGCCGCCTGATGCAGGAGTACCATGAAGCACAGCCGGTGGTGGACGCTTACCACGCCCTCACCACTGCGCAGGACCACCTGGCACAGGCGAAAGCCCTGCTGGAAGGGGACGAGCCCCTCGACGCGGACTTTAAGGCTATGGTACAGCAGGAACTGAGCAAAAAAAGTCAGGATGTGGCAGAGCTGGAAAATAATCTCAAAATTTTGCTGCTGCCGAAGGACGCAAACGACGAGAAAAGCGTCATCATGGAGATACGCGCCGGTGCCGGCGGCGAGGAAGCTGCGCTGTTCGCCCACAGCCTCGCGCGGATGTACACCATGTACGTCCAGAGCCGTGGCTGGGAGATGGAGCTGCTGAACCTCAACGAGACGGAGCTCGGCGGAACCAAGGAAGCCGTCTTTGCGGTCAATGGCAGGGGCGCCTACAACCGCCTCAAGTACGAGAGCGGCGTCCACCGGGTGCAGCGTGTACCCGAGACGGAGACGCAGGGCCGCATCCACACTTCGACGGCTACCGTGGCCGTGATGCCGCAGGCCGAAGAGGTGGACTTTGCGCTGGACATGAAGGACCTGCGCATCGACACCTTCCGCTCTTCGGGTGCGGGCGGCCAGCACATCAACAAGACGTCCAGCGCCATCCGCGTCACCCACATCCCCACCGGAACCGTGGTCGAGTGCCAGAACGAGCGCAGCCAGTTCCAGAACAAGGACAAGGCTCTGGAGATCCTGCGCAGCCGCCTGTTGGCCCAGAAGCAGAAGGAGCAGCAGGACGCCATCAACGCCGACCGCGCCGGTCAGGTGGGAACAGGGGACCGCAGCGAGAAGATACGCACCTATAACTTCCCGCAGGACCGCTGCACCGACCACCGGATCGGCCTGACGGTACACAACCTCGACAAGATCATGGACGGAAATCTGGACGACATCATCGACGCCCTCGCCACCCGTGAGCAGGCCGAGAAACTGCAAAAGCTAAACGCATAAACTTGCGCAGAATGCGCACGAAAAGCTGTAAAGAATAATTGCTTTACAGAAGAAAAGAGCGATGATTCGTATGAGTATCAATACTGAAGTCCGCCCGGCTGACACGGAGGGCATTGCCCGCGCAGCCGAGCTTCTGCGGCAGGGCGAGCTGGTAGCCCTGCCTACCGAGACAGTCTACGGCATCGCGGCCGATGCCCGCAACGGCGAGGCCGTGAGCAAGATCTTTGTGGCAAAGGGACGTCCGCAGGACAATCCCCTCATCGTCCACGTCACCGGCCCCGAGATGCTGCACGGCCTCGTCAGCGAGGTGCCGGAACGCGCCCAGCTGCTGATGGCGGCGTTCTGTCCCGGCCCGCTGACCATCATCATGCCCCGCGGCCCCGAGGTGGCAGCGGAGTGCTGTGCCGGTCTGGACACCGTGGGCATCCGGATGCCCAGCCACCCGGTGGCACGGGCTGTCATCGAGGCCAGCGGCTGCGCCTTTGCGGCCCCGTCGGCCAACCTCTCCGGCAAGCCCAGCCCCACCAACGCACAGGACGTCTTTACCGATATGGACGGCCGTCTGCCCCTCATTCTGGACGGCGGCGAGTGCGACTGGGGCGTGGAGTCCACCGTCGTGTCGGTGGTGGGCGAAAAGCCCACCCTCTTCCGTCCCGGCCACATCACGCTGGAAGACCTCGAGCGTGCGCTGGGCGAGGAAGTGGAAGTCTCCAAGGCCATCCTCGAGAAGCTGCCGGAGGGCGCGGTCGTCCGCAGCCCCGGCATGAAGTATAAGCACTACGCCCCCAAGGCGGATGTGACCCTTCTGGACGGCACCTTCGAGCAGTTCAAAGCCTATGTGGATGCCCACGTCGCCGAGAACCCCAGCTGCCTCTGCTTTACCGGCGAGGCCGAAAAGCTGGGCGTACCCTGTGTGGAGTATGGCCGGGAGGGCGACGGAGCCGACCAGGCAAAGCACATCTTCCGCTCCCTGCGTGCGCTGGATGAGCAGGGCGATGCGGTGGTCTACGCCCGCTGCCCCCAGAAAGACGGCCTGTCCATGGCCGTCTATAACCGCCTCATCCGCGCGGCCGCGTTCCGGGTGATAAAGCTATGATAACGCTGGGTATCACCGGCCGCAGCGGCTGCGGCAAATCGACGGTCACGGCGGTGTTCGCGGCCCGGGGCATCCCGCTGGCAGACGCCGACCAGCTCTCCCGCGAGATCCTGCTTCCGGGTTCGCCGCTGCTGCCCCGGCTGGCTGAGCGCTTCGGGGCAGATATTATAAAGGAAGACGGCACCCTCGACCGCCGCCTGCTGGCTGACCGCGCCTTTGCAACGCCCGAGGGGAAAGCTGCGCTCGACGCGCTGACCCACCCGGAGATCGTCCGACGCATCCGCGCCGCCAAACAGGCCGCGCAGCAGGCGGGGGCGAAGCTCTTTGTGCTGGACGGCGCGGTCATCATCGGCACGGCAGCAGAGGCCGAGTGCGACAAGCTCTGTGTGGTCACGGCACCGTTTGAAGTCAGCGTGGAGCGCATCGCGGCCCGGGACGGCATCTCGCCTGAGATGGCCGCCCGCCGCCTCAACGCCCAGACGCCAGAGGCTGTGCTGACCGCCAGGGCAGACTACATCCTGCCCAACACCTCCACCCGTGAGGCGCTGGCGAAGGCAGCAAACGAGCTCTGTGACGCTCTCATCGGGGAGGGATGCTGCGCTTGAAAACGCTGTTCCGACTGCTGCGCAGACTGGTGGTGCTGGTCTGCATCGCGGCAGTGCTCCTGATGGCTCTGCCGCCCCTCGCCCGGGAGGCCGATCGGCTGCTCTACCCCCGCAAATACAGCCGGCAGGTGGAGCAGTGGGCCGCAGAATACGAGCTCGACCCGCTGCTGGTCTATGCGTTCATCCGCACGGAGAGCGGCTTCGACCCCGCCGCCACTTCCAGCGTGGAGGCCCGGGGGCTGATGCAGATGACCGAGGAGACCTTTATCTGGCTGCGCAGCAAGATTGCGCCGGATGAGGACCTGACCTTCGATGAACTCTACGACCCTGACGTCAGCATCCGCTTCGGCTGCTACTACATCCATCTCTGCATGGAGCGGTACGGCGGCGATGTGGCTACCGCTGCCGCCGCCTACCACAGCGGATGGGGGACAGTAGATAATCTGCTGCGGATGGAAGAGCATTCCTCCGACGGGCAGACCCTGAAAGGCTTCCCTTATAACCAGATGCACCATTACGTCGAAAAGATAACCGCCAGCTACGCCGTCTATACCCGTCTCTACGGCGGCTGAATCTCAACCAATGAAGAAGAACCGACAGGCCAAAAACCTGCGGGTCTTTGATAGATGAAGCTGTTTTCATGGCCAGAGTGTGCCGGATGAACGAGGATTTTTGCTTGCAGGCAAGGCGATTTTTCGCAGCGATCCTGACGGATCGCAAGAGAAAGCAACGCAGTCTGCGGGTAAAAAGGCCGGTCAGACGGTGTGCAATGGCCGTGAAAACAGCTTCCAATAAGTATAAGAAAACAGAAAGGCAGGAGAGATCCTATGGCAGAAAAAACTCCGAACCAGCAGCTGGCTGAAAAGCTGCTGTTTAAGCCCGCTTACGTCGGCGACAAGTCCGCCGCCGTCAAGCAGGAGGCCCACGCATTCGCTGAGGGCTACAAGAAATTCCTCGACGCAGGCAAGACCGAGCGCGAGGTGGCCGCTGAGAGCGAGCAGATGCTCAAGGACGCAGGCTACCAGCAGTTCGACCCGAAGAAGACCTACGCCCCCGGCGACAAGGTCTACTTCAGCCAGCTGGGCAAGGCCATCGTGGCTTCCACCATCGGCACCCGCAGCTTCGAGGACGGCTTCCATCTGGTCATCGCTCACACCGACAGCCCCCGTCTGGACCTGCGCCCGACCCCGCTGTACGAGTCCGACCACCTCAGCTACTTCAAGACCCACTATTACGGCGGCATCCGCAAGTATCAGTGGGGTACCATGCCGCTGGCCATCCACGGCGTGTTCTCCCGCGCTGACGGCACCACCGTCTCTGTGAACGTGGGCGAGGACGAGAACGATCCCGTCTTCTGCATCACCGACCTGCTGCCCCATCTGAGCGCTGAGCAGAGCGAGCGCAAGCTGAGCGACGGCATCCGCGCCGAGGAGCTGAACATCCTCATCGGCTCCGACGCTGTGGACGACGAGGAAGTGAAGGAAGCTGTCAAGCTGAACACCATGATCCTCCTCAACGAGAAGTACGGCATCACCGAGAAGGATTTTGCCCGCGCTGAAATCGAGATCGTCCCCGCTTATAAGTCCCGCGACGTTGGCTTCGACCGCTCCATGATCGGCGCCTACGGCCACGATGACCGCGTCGATGCATACCCCGCTCTGATGGCCGAGATCGCCACCAAGAATCCCGCCTTCACCACCGTCTGCGTCCTGACCGATAAGGAAGAGATCGGCTCTGACGGCGTCACCGGTATGCAGAGCATGTACGTCTTCCACTTCATGCAGGAGCTCTGCCGCACCGCTGGTCAGGACGACATCATTGCATTCCGCAACAGTGTCTGCCTGTCCGCCGACGTCACCGCTGCTTACGACCCGAGCTGGGCCAGCGCTTTCGAGCCGATGAACGGCACCTACGCAGGCCGCGGCATCGCGCTGTTCAAGTACACCGGCAGCCGCGGCAAGAGCGCTGCAAACGACGCTTCTGCCGAGCTGGTGGGCTATGTCACCCGCATGATGGACGCCGACGACGTTGCATGGCAGATCGGTGAGCTGGGCCGCCTCGACCTGGGCGGCGGCGGCACCATCGCAAAGTATGTTGCCAACCGCGGCATCCCCGTCATCGACATCGGTGTGCCTGTGCTGTCCATGCACTCTCCCTTCGAGGTCATCCACAAGACCGACCTGTACATGGCTTATCGTGCCTTCGTCCTGTTCAATCAGGCCGCTGAGTAAGCTGCTTCTACGCACCAAAGCCCCGGAAAGTCTGCCGTCTGGCAGGCCCTCCGGGGCTTTTTGCTATGTCGTGGGCAGGGGGACGGCCTGCTCTACGGTAAGAAAGGTGAAGCCGTTGTCCTTGTACCACTGGATGATGTCGGGCAGGGCTTCGGCAGTGGTGCGGGTGGTGGCCGAGTCGTGCATCAGCACGATGCACTGGGTCTGCTCGCCGGTCTCCCGCACGATGTTGCGGAAGATGGTGCCTGCACTGGGCTTGCCGCCCACGGCGTCCTCGGCGCAGACGTTCCAGTCTACGTAGGCGTAGCCTTTTGCAGTGACTTCTTCTTTGAGCTGCTGCATCAGCCCGCGCCCGCCGTAGCGGCGGCTCACGGTGTTGGTACTGCCGCCCGGGAAGCGCAGATACCGCAGGCCGTTGGCCCGGACGTAAGGGGAGAGGCGTTCCTTTAACAGGTCGATGTCCTTCCAGTAAGCGTCCGAACTTTGGTAGATGTCGCTGTACTCGTGGGAGGCAGAGTGGAGCGCGATCTGATGCCCGGCGGCAGCAGCCTCAGAGATGAGGGGAAGATATTTGTCGTTGTTGCCGGTGGCGACTACAAAGAAGGTCGCCTTTACTCCGGCACGGTTCAGCGCGGACAGAACGTCCGGCGTCGTCTTGCTGGGGCCGTCGTCGAAGGTCAGACAGACCCACTTCTCGGGCATCGGCTCCGGCTCCGGGAACGTTTCTACGGAGGACGCCGAGGCAGGGGAGACGAAGCTTTCGTCCGGCACCGGGGTCAGGTCGCTTTCCCGGCAGCCTACGGGCGGCTCTGCACCGCAGAATATCCCCAGTCCGAACCCCGCCGCCGCCCCGACAGAAAGCAGCAAAAGGCTCCACAACAATCTTTGATGTTTGCTGGATCTGAAAAAAGTCATTTCCAAAAACCTCCTTCTTAAGTCATTTCTGCACGGAAACTCCATTTACAAGATATGAATGGCAAAAAAATCTATGAAAACGCTTGACATCGCCGGGGGAGTATGGTATTATACTTGAGCAGTCAGCGATACGGCTTAGACCTCAAGGCCGAGAGAAATCAAGATTGCATCAAAACTTCATATGCGAGGGTGGCGGAACTGGCAGACGCGCACGTTTGAGGTGCGTGTGGTTTATCCTTGGGGGTTCAAATCCCCTCCCTCGCACCAAGAAGTATCCACGGAATGTCGATGAAAATCGATGTTTCGTGGATTTTTTGTTATCTGCGTTTATCGGATACTGCCAGATACTGCGCGATACTGTCTGCTTTTGCCGGGTACTTTGTAGTCAGGATCGTAGTCAGAAAAAGTAGGCCGCAGCAGGGTTTTTCCGGGGGTTCCCCGGGACAAAAAGTAGTCAAAAATAATGAATCAGGCCGCCGTCTCCGTAAAACAGAGACAGCGGCCTGATTCATCAAGGGGATTATTTGTCCATATCATGGTACGAACCGTCGGGCGGCCGTGCTGTTCGACCCCTCTTCTCCGCAAGATAAAAAATGACCCCAAGCCTGAGCTTGGGGCCATTTTTTATGCGGGAGAAGGGGGTCGAACCCTCACTCCGTTGGAACTGGTGCCTAAAACCAGCGCGTCTGCCATTCCGCCACTCCCGCACGGAAACTTTATTTATAGTAGCAAGATTCGCCGCAAAAGTCAACTGCCGAAGGATAATTCCCTCTTTGTGTCCGCATAATAACCCCAAAAACAGCGAGGGAGGCCATGGGCGTGAAGAGAATGCAGCGGGCAAAGCTTGCGGCGGCATATCTGCTGCTGGCTCTTGCAGCAGCTTTGGGCTGGCTGTACAGCTGTCTGCCGGACCGGGTCTATCTGGAGCCGGGACAAGCCTTATATCTCCCCCGCTTTGCATGGGTCGAGCCACAGCGCGGCCATGGGAGCCGGAATGTCGCCAGCACCCGGGCGGTGGGCAGCTACCAGACGACGCTGACGCTGGGTGGGTGGCTCCCCATCAAGACCATCCGGGCGGTGGTGACAGAGCGGCCCAGAGTGACCGTCTGCGGTACACCCTTCGGTGTCAAGATGTTCTCCGAAGGGGCGCTCATCGTGGGATTTTCGGAGATCGGGCAGGCTGGCGGCGGGACATCGAATCCCGCCAAGGAGGCCGGGCTTCGCCTCGGCGACCGGGTCATCTGCATCGGGCAGACCCGCACCGAGAGCAATGACGCCGTAAAGGAAGCCCTGGACGCTGCCGAGGGGCAGTCCGTGGAGGTCGTGTATATCCGCAGCGGTGAGCAGAAGCTGACTGCCCTGACCCCGGTGTGGGACGACGCCGCCGGGCAGTGGCGGGCCGGAATGTGGGTGCGGGACTCCTCCGCCGGTGTGGGTACACTGACCTTCGCCGACGAGGAGCTCGGCGTATTTGCGGGACTGGGCCACCCCATCAGCGACAGCGACACCGGCGAAAGCGTCGCCCTGCGCAGCGGCGAGATCGTTCCCTGCGAGATAACCGGCTGCAGCGCCGGAACGGCCGGAAGCCCCGGTGAGCTAAAGGGTCATTTCCTGAGCGCCCACGCCATCGGCACCATCCGCATCAACGGCGAGAACGGCGTCTACGGCACGACACGCACCCACTTCTCGGGCCAGCTGCGGGAGATCGCGTTCGCACAGGAAGTCGTCACCGGCCCCGCTGAGATATGGGCCACCATCGAGGGGGAAACGCCCCGCGCATACCGCATCCAGATCGAGCGGGTCAGCGACGCCGACCCCCGCCGGAATCTGGTCATCCGGGTGACCGACCCTTCGCTTCTGTTTGCGACCGGCGGCATCGTGCAGGGCATGAGCGGAAGCCCCATCCTCCAAAATGGGCGCCTCGTGGGTGCTGTGACCCATGTTCTGGTCAATGACCCCACCCGAGGCTACGGGATTTTCGCCCAGACGATGCTCGAACAGGCAAAAAACGCCGTTCAAAACGGTGCCGAAGCGCAGACCGCAGAATGAACAAGAAGATTTTTTGTGAAAATTCCAGAAAATGTAAAAATTTCCTGTTGCAATCCATGGTAAATTATGGTAAAATCTAGACTGTAAAGGGAACTGCACACATTGGAGGATAGTACGATGGATAAAGTAAGATTTTTGATGTCGGATACCAGCGCGGATGTTACGGCAGCCTGCCGAGAGGCGCTGGAGCAAAAAGGCGTAGAAGTGACCGTCGTGGAAAAAGACGGCCTTCAGATCTTGCAGAAGATGCTTGTGGTGCGGCCGCAGGTGGTTTTACTGGATGCCTTCATGCCCGGGCTGGATGCTCTGGCCGTCAAGCAGAAATATGTCGCCGCCGGCGAAACGCACACCACGTTTTTCGTAACCGGCGCCTTCCAGAGCGAGGAAATGGTCCAGGAGCTGCTGGATGAGGGCTTCGCCTACTACTTTGTCAAACCCTTCGACGAGAATGTCCTTGCCAGCCGGGTGCTCAAAGTCGCCCACGGCCACCAGAAGCGGCTTATCACGGCCAGCGTGGACAGCGACGAGCTGAAGGTCACGGACATTCTGCATCAGATCGGCGTCCCTGCCCACATCAAAGGCTACCAGTTCCTGCGGGATGCCATCCTGCTCACCATGAACGAGCCGGAGTACATCAACGCCGTCACCAAGCGCCTGTACCCGGAGATCGCCAAGAAAAACGGCACCACCGCCAGCCGGGTAGAGCGGGCCATCCGCCACGCCATCGAGGTGGCATGGGACCGTGGCGATGTGGATACCCTGAACAGCTACTTCGGCTATACCATCCACAATCTGCGCGGCAAACCGACCAACTCGGAGTTCATCGCGATGATCGCCGACAAGATGCGCCTGGACAAGCGGCAGCAGGCGGGTTGAAAAGAATATTTTTCTGCGTCATTTTCCTGTGGCATTTTTCATTGATTGCCGGGTGAGAAATTATAAATTACGGTTCCCTCATAATATGGTAATAACAGGCCTCCTGCATCGATTTTCCAATGCAGGAGGCTCGTTTTCTGTGCAAAAGTGATCGTTGGCGGATCAGCACGGCCGCCCACAGGCGGCAAGCAATCAGCCCGGTGGACTGCCATCACAACTTGACGAAAAATGCAAGAATCTCTATACTATAAAAAAGAATAAACAAAGAAGGGAATGGATAGATCCCCTTATGCTGAAGATCGCATTTTGTGACGACGAGATCCAGGAGACCAGACGGCTGGAAGCTCTGCTGGAAGAATATGCGGCTGACCGCGGGCAGGACTTTGCCCATACGTCTTATCAAAGCCCGGTCGAGCTGATGGCGGAGGTGGAGAAGGGAACGCGCTTCGACATCATCCTGCTGGATGTCCTGATGCCGGGCGAAAACGGGATGGCTGCGGCCCGGGAGATACGGGAATATGACTCGAATGTGAAGATCATCTTCCTCACTTCAAGCGCGGAGTTTGCGGTGGAATCCTACGCGGTGGATGCATGGTATTACCAGCTCAAGCCCATCCGGAGAGAGGACTTTTTCCGCCTGATGGACTCGGCCTGTGCGGCCTGCACCAGGGAGCAGAAGCACAGCCTCATCCTCCGGAGCAAGAGCGGCATCGTCCGCCTGGAGCTGGAAGAGCTGGTCTACTGCGAGGTGATGGGGCGGACGCTCACGTTTCACCTGAACAACGGCGTCGTGCTGGAAAGTATGGGCCGGCTGGACGACCTCTGCGACCAGCTCGTGGAATACCCGAATTTCCTCCGTCCCCACCGCTCCTTCCTGATCAATATGGAGTATATCACCAATATCGCAGCCCGCTCCATCACGATGCAGGACGGAGCCGTGGTGCCGCTGCCCCACGGGAAGTATTCGGAAACGAAGGACCGCTACCTGAGCTATATTTTTGACCGAAAGCAGGTGGTCATGGAGTGAACGCTCTTACTGTACCAAACGGCGTTGCCGTGGCGCTCTTTGGCATCGCACTCTCGGCGGCGTTCTGCGACATCCACTGGACGAAGAAGAACCGCATTATATTGGCGGTCGGCTCAGCAGCCATGCTCTTGATGCAGGCGCTCATTACTTATAAGGATAGCTGGACGGCAATGCAGGAGACGTATCCGCTTATCACCCATCTGCCGCTTGCCATCATCCTCAGCGTCCTCAGCGGAAAATGGCTCTGGCCCACCATCTCGGTGCTGGCGGCATATCTGTGCTGTCAGCTCCGGCGCTGGGTGGCACTGCTGGTCATTGCGATGGTGCCGGGCATCAACTGGCTGCAGCCCGCCGTCGAGATTGTGGTCACGCTGCCGCTGCTGGCAGTATTGCTGCGCTATGTTGCCCCGGCGGCCCGCAGCTTTGCCCGGTATCCGCGCTCGATGCAGCTTCTGTTCGGCGTAGTGCCGCTGGCAGGCTACCTTTTCGATTATGTGACCCGTATCTACACCGACCTTCTCGCCCAGGGCAATCAGGCGGCGGTGGAATTCATGCCCTTCGTGTGCAGCGTGGCGTATATCGTCTTTGTCCTCCGGGTCTCGGCAGAGGAGCGCACCCGCAGCCAGCTGGAACAGACCCGGAACAACCTCAAATTGCAGGTCGGCCAGGCGGTGCGGGAGATCGAGGCCCTGCGCACCTCCCAGCAGCAGACCCGCGCCTACCGCCACGACCTGCGCCACCATCTGCAATACATCTCCGCCTGCATCGAGAACGGCAGGGGAGAGCAGGCGCAGGAGTACATCCAGAGCATCTGCTCCGAGATAGAGGCCAGCAAGGTGACGACCTACTGCGAGAACGAGGCTGCGAACCTCATCTTCTCGTCCTTTGCAGGCCGGGCGGAGAGCTGCGGTGTGCCGCTCAACATTCAGGCTCATATCCCGCAGCTTATCTCGGTGACCGAGACAGACCTCTGCGTGCTGCTCTCCAATGCGCTGGAAAATGCGCTCCGGGCCTGCCGCAGGATGAAAGCGGAGAGTGGCCCTGCATACATTGAAGTTACTGCCCGGGAAAAGAACGGGCATCTCTTTTTGCAGTTCGTCAATCCCTGTCCGGAGGGGATACAGTTTGAAAACGGCCTGCCGGTGACCCACACCGAAGGACACGGCATCGGTGTGCGCAGCATCTGCGCGATCGTGGAAAAATATAAAGGGCTTTCGGATTTCTCGGTGCAGGACGGCAGATTCATCCTCCGCGTTTCCCTGTGAGCCGGGTCGATTGAGCGCAGTTTCGGGGCGAATCGTGTCAAACTGCCCGCCGCAGGGGCAGAAAAGAGTATACTGGAACCAGACAAAATGTGCTCTCCGAATATCGCACAAGGAGGAAAAGTTTTATGAAACGTATCACTTCTCTTGCACTCAGCGCGGCACTTCTGGCCTCGCTTTCGACACCGGTGCTGGCCGCGCCGGCCATCTCTGTGGATGCGGTCCCTACGGCAGCTGTGCTGGAAGAGGAAAACTCTTTGTGGGAGCTTCCGCAGGCAGACACGCCGGACATGAGCAACACGGTCTGGTCGTTTGCCGGCGGCTACATCGACGGCGGTGAGATGACTCAGGCCGAGATGGACGAGTCTCTGGCGGCATACGGCGGTACGCTGCAGTTCACCTTTGACGCCGCAGGCGGCGCAAAGATGATCCAGGGCGGCGGCACGCTGAACGGCACTTACCAGTATCTCGACGACGGCAGCGTGGGCGTCATCTTCGACTACAACGGCGAGGAGCTGCGCTACGCCTGCATCTTTACCTGGACGGACGAGGGCGAGCTGCTCATGGTCGCCATCTCGGATGTGGAGGGTGCCGACGGCATTTACTTTGTCCAGTAAATTCGTTTCATCGTGTCTTTCGGATGCGATGCAGATAAGCCTTGTCCTGGAACTCTGGCTCTGACAGCTGCTTTTGCGGAAAGCAGCTGTCCTGCGGGAGCCGGAACGCCCATTCCCAGGTGAGGCTGGAGGAATCAGTAACGGCCCGGCAGAGTTTTCTGCCGGGTTTGTTCGTTCTCTGGGGCGGAGAGAAGGACTTTCCAGAAAAAAGTGCAAAAAAGTCAAAATATCCTCTTGCAATTTTTCCGGAGAGTGATATAATATTAAGGCAATCGTTTCCAAGGCCGCTCGAGGGGGTAGCCGATATTGAAGGTTGTGATGGGCACATACATTAAATATGGCCCCAATAAGTCAGAACCAGAAATGAGGTGAAAAAAATGAAACAGGGTATCCATCCGAACTACGTTGACTGCACCATCACCTGCGCATGCGGCAACGTCATCAAGACTCGTTCCACCAAGCCCGAGATCCACGTCGAAGTTTGCTCCAAGTGCCATCCTTTCTACACTGGTAAGCAGAAGCTGGTCGACACCGGCGGACGTGTTGAGCGCTTCAACAAGCGTTTCGGCCGTAAGTAATTGCAACAATTACAAGGCTTCCAAGAGCGTCGTTCCCTTTGCGGGGAGCGGCGCTCTTTTTGCGTCCGGCCGCGAAAACTGCCGCATCAGCGCAAAAGAAACAATATTTGGAAACGCACACAGGTTTATCTTATTTCTGACACATTTTCGGGCTAAAATGATGCAGATATTCCCGGGGACACCCGCAGAGAAGGAGCGTTTTTTGTGATAGAAGTATCCCACCTCACCAAGAAATACGGCAGCCGCCTTGCAGTGGACGACATCTCTTTCACGGTGGAGGACGGCGTCATCTACGGCCTGCTGGGGCCGAACGGTGCCGGTAAGTCCACCATCATGAACATCCTCACCGGCTACCTCGCCGCCACGGAGGGGCAGGTGACGGTGGCGGGCCATCCGCTGCCCGAGGAAGCCGACGCCGCCAAGGCCTGCGTGGGCTATCTGCCGGAACAGCCGCCCCTTTACCCGGAGATGACGGTGGCCGAGTACCTCGACTTTGCCGCTGAACTGAAAGGCGTCAAGAAAGCCGACCGCCCGGCACAGGTGCAGTCTGCCGCCCGCCGTACCGGTCTGGAAGATGTCCTGCCCCGGCTCATCCGCAGCCTCTCGAAGGGCTACCGCCAGCGGGTGGGCGTGGCGCAGGCGCTGCTGGGCAGTCCGCAGCTCATCATTCTGGACGAACCCACCGTGGGCCTCGACCCGGCGCAGGTCATCGAGCTGCGCCGCCTCATCCGGGAGCTGGGCCGCACCCACACGGTCATCCTGTCCAGCCACATCCTCAGTGAGGTGAAGGCCGTCTGCGACAAGGCACTCATCCTGTCGCAGGGGCACCTGGCCGCCGTCGTGGACCTTGCCGCCGAAGAGCGCGATTTGGAAGAGCTCTTCCTTGAGCTGACGGCTCCGGAAGAGACTTCGGATAAAAAGGAGGACTGATTCGATGCTTGCCATCTACAAGCGGGAGCTGCGCAGCTTTTTTCACGGCATGATGGGCTATCTGCTCACGGCCTTTCTGCTGGCGGCTTCCGGCATCTATTTTCTGGCCCTGAACCTCGGCTACGGCCTGACGGATTTTGGCTACTATACGCTCTATCGCACGATCTTCATGCTGCTGCTCTATTTCCCGGTGCTGGCCATGCGTTCGCTGGCCGAAGAGCGCCGCGCCCGCACCGACCAGCTGCTTCTCACCAGCCCGGTGTCCGTGTGGGGCATCGTGGTGGGCAAGTATCTGGCCCTCTGCACCGTGTTTGCACTGCCCTGTCTGGCCGACGGCATCATGATCGTCGTGCTCTGGCTGCTGGGCGGCACGGCCTCGGCCTGCGGGGCAAATTTCGCCGCGCTGCTGTGCTATTTCCTGCTGGGCTGTGCGGCCATTGCCGTCTGCGAGTTCTGCTCCGGCCTCACGGAGAACCAGATCATCGCGGCAGTCATGGGCTTTTCGGCTCTGCTGCTGGCCTATATGATGCCCAGCCTCCGCAGTATGTTCAACGCCGGAAGTGCCGTGGCGCTGGTGGTCTTTACGGCTCTGTCGGCGGGAGCCTCCCTTGCGGTGGGCCTGCGCACCCGGAGCTTCACGCTGGGCTGCTTCTGCTTTGCGGCCCTCTGCGCCGGGCTGAGCGCTCTGTTCCTGCTGCGCAGCGCATGGCTCACCGAAGCGTTCAGTGCTGTCTTGAGCGCCCTCTGCCTGTTTGCGCCCTTTGAGGAGTTCGTCAACAACAGCTTTTCCATCCCGACGCTGGTTTATTATCTGACGGTGACGGTGCTCTTCCTCTTCTTTACGGCGCAGGGCATCGAGAAGCGCCGCTGGAACTGAGAGGGGGCAGACTATGAAGAAATTTGAGAAAAAGAGCGCAGGCCCGCTGGAACGTCTGCGGCTGCGCAGCGGCATCTATGCCTCGGCGGTCACGGTGCTGGTGGTCGTGCTGGCCGTCCTGCTCAACCTCATCGTCCGGACCGTCCCGACGAAGTACACCGAGTTCGACCTCTCAGAGGCCGGGCTCTACACCCTCAGCGGCAGCTCCAGGGACATCGCCCACGCCCTGACGCAGGATGTCACCATCTATTATCTGGCCGAGACGGGCAGCGAGGACGCCATCATCACAAAGCTGCTGGACCGCTACGCCTCCGAGAGCAGCCACATCAAGTGGGAGACGAAAGACCCCGCCGTCTACCCGACCTTCGCCGCCCAGTACGGCGTGCAGTCGGCTGAGAACGGCAGTCTCATCCTCGTCTCGGGGGAGAAGAGCGCCGTGCTGGCGGCGTCCGACCTCTACGATTATGACTACTCCGACTACTACACCACCGGCAGCTACAGTGTGACCTTTGGCGGTGAAAATAAGCTCACCGCTGCCATCTACCGCATCACCAGCGGCGAAGAGCTCCACGCCTACTACACGACGAACCACGGCGAACAGCGCCTCACCGACACCCTGACCGATGCGCTGGAAGGCCAGAACCTCTCCGTCAGCCCCCTCGACCTGCTGACGGACACCATCCCGGACGACTGCGACCTGCTCATCATCAACGACCCGCAGCAGGACGTTGCATCGGCGGGCGGCCTCGTGGATGAGATGTCGGCCCTGCGCGCCTACCTGAAAAATGGCGGACATCTGATGCTCACCACCGACAGCTATTACTCCACCCCGAACCTTGACGCCCTGATGGCCGAGTTTGGCCTGACCCGGACGCCCGGACTCGTAGTGGAAGGGGACAGCGGCCACTATCTGAACGGCTACCCCTACTATCTGCTGCCGGATTACGCCACCGACACCGAGAGCGGTACACTGGACGGCATCGACACCAGCCGCCGCGTCCTGCTGCAGATGGCGCAGGGCATCACCATCACTGAAACGGAGGGCGTCACTTCGGAAGCTCTGCTGGTCAGCACCGAGAGCTCCTACAGCAAGGCGGCGGGCTATGAGATGACCACCGCCGAGCAGGAAGACGGCGACCCCGACGGTCCCTTTGCGCTGGCAGCCTATGCTTCCGATAACAGCACCGGCGCAGAGGTCATCTGGGTCAACTGCGGCAACATGGACAACGAGGCCGTCTACCAGACCGTTCCCGGCAACGTGACCTTCCTGCAGGGCTGCGCGGCCTCTCTGGCCGGGCAGGAGGGGACCACCCTCGTGGAGTCCAAGGCGCTGGAAGCTGCGCCCATCACCATCTCGGGCCACACCGCCGCTGTGCTGGGTCTGGTGTTCGTCCTCATCCTCCCGGCGGCTGTGCTGGCCGTGGGCGCAGTGGTGGTGCTGCTGCGACGCCGCAAGTAAGGAGGTACGCCATGAAAACAAAACGGCGTACCCTCATCGTTTTGCTGGTGCTTGTTCTTGCCGCCGGGGCGGCGCTGGCCCTGCTGACCCACGCGAACCAGAAGGCCGAACAGGCCGCCAGCGAGGCCGAGGACGGCAGCATCCCGCTTCTGGATGGGATCACCGCCACGCTGGAAAGCGTCTCCATCCAGTATGGCGGTGAGACGCTGACGCTCCGGCCCTCCGACGACGGCTGGACGCTGACCGAGGACCCGGCTTACCATCTGGATGATTCGGCCTGCAGCACCATCCGCACCGCGCTGGCAGGCATGAAGGCCAAGCGCCAGCTCGAGGCGCAGCCCGGCGAGGACTACGGCTTCGACGCGCCCCGGCTTGTCGTAAATCTTTCGGCAGCGGGGGAACGCACCACCCTTACCGTGGGGGCAGAAAACCCCGTCACCGGGGATGTGTACGTCCGGCGGGAGGGCGGCGACGCTGTCTACACCGTGGACGCGGCCAGGTTCCGCTGCATGGAGCAGACGAAGGCGGAGCTCTTTGGGGCATTCAGCCCGGCGGGCATCGCCGTCTCGGACATCGAGGCCGTGCGCTATACCCTCCAAAGCGGTGAGAGGGTCAAACTGCAGGCTGTCTCCCAGCCCACGGAGGCCGACAGCACCACCTACCAGACCGTCTGGCAGCTCACAGATGAACCGAATGCTGCGTTGGACACCGACAAGACGGACGCTCTGCTGGCCGCACTGGCCAACTATGTCACCGGGCAGGACACTGCCGCCGACCTTTCCGCCTGCGGCTTCGACGCCCCGCTGGTGACAGCAGAGGTGACGACAGCTGACGGCACTGTCACCCTGACGTATGCCATCGGCACCGACGGCTATTATATGATGGTGTCGGGCGACAGCTCTGTCTACACCGTGGACGGCCAGACCGTGCAGGCCCTCTGCCTGACGGCCCGGCAGCTGAAAGCCGACACCTGAGAATTTATCCCAAAAGCACCCGCAGTTCTGCACTGCAGGTGCTTTTATGCTGTATAAGGAAACACTATATGAAAAATTGATGTAAAACCCGGGTGGGAAAAGCCCCCTCGGAGTCAAAGTTTCGGCAAACAGCAGCAGAGTGATTGACATTTTGACAAAGATTGTTTAAGATAGACAAGACAGGGCAGAATAACTGCGCAATGTTACGGTCGTCATGGATGTTGTGCGGGGAGGAGTCTGCTCCCACAGACAGCACAGATTGGATGGTTGCGGGAGCAGACTCAAAGTCACCCTAATGCGATGAAAGGATGGGGGAGTAAACCCCTGTCTTTTTTCGTATCTGAGTTACAAGGAGGATATAGGAAAGAAATGAACAACTCGGTGATCGTTTCGCTGCGAGACATCGTAGTGGAATTTGATGGTCAGCGCATCCTGGATGGGCTGAACCTCGACATCCATGACAAAGAGTTTGTGACGCTGCTGGGATCCTCCGGCTGCGGCAAAACCACCACCCTCCGCCTCATCGCGGGCTTTCTGGAACCGACGTCCGGCAAAGTGCTGCTGAAAGGAGAGGACATCACGGGCGTACCGCCCTACAAGCGCCCGGTGAACACCGTGTTCCAGAAATACGCGCTGTTCCCCCACCTGAACGTCTTTGAGAATGTGGCCTTCGGCCTCCGCCTCAAGAAGATGGACGAAGAGACCATCCGCCGCAAGGTGCGGGATATGCTGGAAGTCGTGGGCCTGAAGGGCTTCGAGCGCCGCAGCATCGGCCAGATGTCCGGCGGCCAGCAGCAGCGCGTGGCCATCGCCCGCAGCCTGGTCAATGAGCCGGAGATCCTGCTTCTCGACGAGCCTCTGGGCGCCCTGGACCTCAAGCTGCGCAAGGAGATGCAGCTGGAACTCAAGCGCCTGCAGCGCGAGATGAACATCACCTTCATCTATGTCACCCACGACCAGGAAGAGGCCCTGACCATGTCCGACACCGTCGTCGTCATGAACGGCGGCAAGGTGCAGCAGATCGGCACCCCCGAGGACATCTACAACGAGCCCAAGAACGCCTTTGTGGCCGACTTCATCGGTGACTCCAACATCGTGGACGGCGTGATGCACCGCGATTTTCTCGTCTCCTTCTCGGGCGTCGAGTTCCCCTGCGTGGACCGCGGCTTTGCCCGGGAGGAGAGCGTACAGGTGGTCGTCCGCCCTGAGGACATTGAAGTGGTCTCTCCGGTGGAAGGCCAGCTGGTGGGCGTCGTCAATGACGTCATCTTCAAGGGCGTCCACTTCGAGATGCATGTGGAGTGCGAGGGCCGTGAGTGGCTCATCCATTCCACCCGCGCCTGCACGCCCGGTGAGACCATCGGTATGCGCATCGGCCCCAACGAGATCCATATCATGTCGCGTTCGGAGGGGTGAGGCCGCATGAAGATTTACGATAAGAAACTGGCCTATCCGTACTTTGTATGGATGGTGCTGTTCACGGTGGTGCCGTTGTTCATCGTGGTGTATTACGCCCTCACCGACTCCGCCGGCAGCTTTACGCTGGACAATCTGGTGACCGTCAGCGGCTATGGCTCGGTGTTCGCCCGCAGCCTGCTGCTGGCCCTCATCTCCACCGTCATCTGCCTCATCATCGCGTTCCCGGTGGGCTATTTCCTCTCCCGGCTGCGCGTCAACAAGCAGCACATCATGCTGATGCTGGTGATGCTGCCCATGTGGATGAACTTCCTGCTCCGTACCTACGCATGGATGGGTCTGCTGAGCCTCAACGGCCCTGTGAACGCCGTTCTGGGCGTCTTCGGCCTCGGCCCCTACAACATGCTGAATACCTCCGGCGCTGTGGTGCTGGGCATGGTGTACAACTATGTGCCGTATATGATCCTGCCCCTCTACACCAGCATGACAAAAATCGACCAGAGCATCGTGGAGGCGGCGCAGGATCTGGGCGCTTCCACCACCAAGACGCTGTTCCGGGTGCTCATCCCCATGAGCATCCCCGGCATCAGCACCGGCATCACGATGGTGTTCGTCCCGGCGGTGTCCACCTTTGTCATCAGCCGTATGCTGGGCGGCGGTTCCAACCTGCTCATCGGCGATTTGATCGAGATGCAGTTCCTCGGCAACAGCTACAACCTCAATGTCGGCTCTGCCATGAGTCTCGTGCTGATGGTCATCGTGCTGCTCTGCATGAGCTTTACGTCCAGCTTCGACGAGGATGAGATGGAGGGTGTGTCCTGATGAAAACGAAACATCTGCGTCTGATGCAGCGCGCCTACGTCATCCTGTTCTTCTGCTTCATGTACCTGCCCATCGCGTACATGGTCGTGTTCAGCTTCAACCAGAGCAAGGGCTACGCCCTCTTTACCGGCTTTACCTTTAAGTGGTACACCAGCCTGCTCCACAATGAGTCCATCCTGCACGCGCTGTGGGTGTCGCTGTATCTGGCACTGTTCTCGGCGGTCATCGCCACCGTGCTGGGAACTGCGGCGTCTCTGGGCATCGCCTCCATGGGGCGCAAGAGCCGCCTGCTGGTGACGAATATCACCTATATCACCACGGTCAACCCCGAGATCATCACCGGTATCTCCCTGATGATGCTCTTTGTGGCATACCAGCGCTTTGCGTCTGAGCTGGACTTCCTGCCCGGCAACATCATGGGCTTCCCCACGCTGCTCATTGCCCATATCGCATTCAACGTGCCGTATGTCATCTTCAATGTCACGCCCAAGCTCAAGCAGCTGGACATCAAGCTGTTTGAGGCGGCGCTGGACCTCGGCTGTGACCCCCGGCAGGCATTTTTCAAGGTCATCCTGCCCGAGATCAGCCCGGCCATCCTGTCGGGCTTCCTTATCAGCCTGACCTACTCCATCGACGACTTCATGATCTCCTACTTCAACTGCGGTACGGTGGAGACGCTGCCCATCGCCATCTACTCCATGACCCGCAAGAAGGTCAGCCCGGAGATCTACGCGCTGTCCACCATCATGTTCGTGGTCATCCTGAGCATCATCCTCATCTCCAACGCCATGGAGAGCCGCGGCTACCGCCGCGACCAGCGCGCACTGAGAGGGGGAGATGTCAAATGAAGCGCTTCGTCATTCTTCTGCTGACGGCTGTGCTGGCGCTGACCATGCCGCTGTCGGCTCTGGCCGCTGGACAGATCGAGGTCACGGAGGACATTTCCGTCTCGGATGACTACGACTGGACCCGCTTCAAGGGCCAGAATGTCACCCTGAATGTCTACAACTGGGGCGAGTATATCTCCAACGGTTCCGACGACAGCGTGGATGTGGTGGCGGCCTTTGAAAAGCTGACCGGCATCAAGGTCAACTATACCACCTTCGACTCCAACGAGTCCCTCTACGCCAAGCTCAAGTCCGGCGCGGCCAACTACGATGTCATCATCCCGTCGGACTACATGGTCGCCAAGATGATAAGCGAAGGGATGCTGATGCCGCTGGACTACAGCAACATCCCGAACTTCCAGAACATCGACGAGGAGTACCGCAACGGAGACTATGACCCCGAGAATGCCTACACCGTGCCTTACACCCTCTGCACCACTGGCATCATCTACAATACAAAGATGGTAGACGAGGCCCCCACCAGCTGGGCAGACCTGTGGGACGAGAAGTATGCAGGCAACATCCTGATGTTCAACAACAGCCGCGACGCCTACGCCATCGGTGCGTTCAAGAGCGGCAGCAGCGTCAACCCCCAGACCACGGAGGAGGTGGATGCTGTGGTGGACGAGCTGAAAGCCCAGAAGCCTCTGGTGCAGGCCTATGTCATGGACGAGATCTTCGATAAGATGATCGGCAGCGAGGCGGCCGTCGGCGTCTACTACTCCGGCGACGCCATCACCATGATCGACGACAACCCCGACCTGGCCTGGGTGTTCCCTGAGGAGGGAACGGTGCTGTCGGTGGACAGCATGGCCATCCCGGCCACCAGCGAGCACGAGGAAGCTGCAGAGATGTTCATCAACTTCATGTGTGAACCGGACGTCGGCAAGGCCAATATCGAGTATATCGGCTACACCACCCCTATGCACTGTGTGTGGGATATTCTGGATGAAGACCTCAAGTACAGCGAGATCGCGTACCCCTCCGAGGACATTGCGGCCAAAGAAGAGGTGTTCACTGCCCTGAGCGATGAGGTCAACAGCGAGCTGGACGTGAAGTGGAGCGAGATGAAGAGCTACGACGAGGGCGGCAGCGGGTATCTGTTCCTGATGCTGCTGGCGGCGATGCTGGCTCTGGCCTGCTTCAATATCTGGCGCAAGGTGCGCAGGAAAACGCGCAATATGTATTGAACCTGAGGGGGCTGTGCGGAGGCGTACAGCCCCTTTTTATAAGGAAAGGGAAAGAATATGAGTGAATACAGAAGCTATACGGAGCAGATGACCGTACTGGACGGCGACAGCGACTTCCGCCGCTGCCTGAAGCCCAGCGCCCTGTTCCGGTATGTGGAACAGGTGTCGGCAGACCATGCCCGGGCTTACGGCATGGACCACGCCTTTTTCAGGGAGCGCCGCAGCGCATTCCTCGTGGGCAAGCAGGCCCTCAGGGTCTGGCGGATGCCCGGCCGTGCGGAGAAGATCAACCTGACCACGGCCTGCGAGGCGTTCAAGAAAGGCACGATGAAACGGCTGACCACCATCACCAGCGAAACAGGGGAGAAGCTGGCCCTCGTGGACTGCCGCTGGATGATCGTGGACACTGAGGCAGGGCGCATCCTGCGCACCCCCGGCTGGACGATGCCGGACTTCCAGAACGAAGACCTGCCCGAAGAACTGCCCCAGATCGTCCACAAGAGCCAGCCGCTGACGGCGGCAGGGGAGCGCCGCGCCAGCTACTCCATGTGTGACCTCAACGGCCATATCAACAACTCTCTCTATCTGGACATCGCCTGTGACGCTCTGCCGCAGGAGGTCGTGGAGGCTGCGCCGCTGTCCTTCGCTTCCATCAAGTACCACCGTGAAGTGCCGATGGGCCAGACCGTGCAGGTGTTCTATGCCCCCTCAGGAAACGGCTGGTATCTGCTGGGCCGGAGGGAAGAGCACGCAGCTTTTGAGTGCTATCTGGAATTCGGAAGCTCTGTCACAGAATCTTTACAAAAATAATTACAAAGAAATTACAAAAAACTATTGCAAAAGTCCTTCAAAAGAGTTACAATATGGTTACAGAGAGGGCAAGACCCTTCTGGATCATGAAATCTTTTTCTTCTTGTTTTTTGGAATATCGGGTGTCCGCCATCCTCCTCCGGCTGTTCTCCTTCGCAGCTGCCGGCCGACACCGCACAGGCGATATTCCGCTTCGTGTGCAAAAGAGTCCGTCTGGTTTCAGACGGGCTTTTTTGCGTCCGAAAATCCGGAGAAATCGGCCCACAGCCAGGGAAAGTATGACCTTAGGTCAATTTGCCTGTTTTTCTGCAAAGGACATTTATAAAGTTTGGCGGGGCAGGGGTTTGTATTCCGCGTGGGTTTGTGGTAAAGTATATACAATCAATTCCTAAGTCGAAAACATGAAATTGTTTTGATGTTGTTTGATATGATCCGCTGCGGATGCGTTAAGAGAAAAGGAGTTTGAATATGGCTTATTTTTACGAAGAACCCTCCCGTACCTTTGGTGAGTACCTGCTGGTGCCGGGCTACTCTTCTGCTGAGAATGTCCCCACGGCTGTCAGCCTCAAGACCCCGCTGGTCAAGTACCGCAAGGGCGAGGAGAACTGCCCGCTGGAAATGAATATCCCCATGATCAGCGCCATCATGCAGTCTGTCTCCGGCGATAAGCTGGCCATCGCGCTGGCCCGCCAGGGCGGCGTCTCCTTCATCTACGGCTCCCAGAGCATCGAGAACGAGGCGGCTATGGTCCGCCGCGTCAAGAGCTTCAAGGCCGGTTACGTCGTTTCCGACTCCAACCTGGCCCCCACTGCCACCCTGCACGATGTGCTGGAGCTGAAAGCCCGCACCGGCCACTCCACCATCGCCATCACCGCTGACGGCACTCCTAACGGCAAGCTTCTGGGCATCGTGGCCTCCCGCGATTACCGCGTCAACCACACCCCCGATGACGCTCCTGTCACCACCTTCATGACCCCCATCGAGAAGCTGGTCACTGCCCCGGAGAACACCTCCCTGCACGACTGCAACAACATCATCTGGGACAACAAGATCAACACCCTGCCTCTGGTGGATGCCGAGGGCAACCTGAAGTATATCGTCTTCCGCAAGGACTACGATTCCCATAAGAAGAATGCCAACGAGCTGCTGGACAAGAACAAGAGCTACGTCGTCGGTGCCGGCATCAACACCCGCGACTACGCCCAGCGTGTGCCTGCTCTGGTGGAGGCCGGTGTGGATGTCCTCTGCATCGACTCCTCTGAGGGCTACTCCGAGTGGCAGAGCCGCACCATCGGCTGGATCCGCGAGCACTACGGCGACACCGTGAAGGTGGGCGCAGGTAACGTCGTGGATGCCGAGGGCTTCCGCTTCCTCGCAAAGGCTGGCGCTGACTTCGTGAAGATCGGCATCGGCGGCGGCTCCATCTGCATCACCCGTGAGACCAAGGGCATCGGCCGCGGTCAGGCTACTGCCGTCATCGAGGTCGCCAAGGCCCGTGACGAGTACTTCAAGGAGACCGGCATCTATGTGCCCATCTGCTCTGACGGCGGCATCGTCCACGACTACCACATCACCCTCGCACTTGCTATGGGCGCTGACTTCGTCATGCTGGGCCGCTACTTCGCCCGCTTCGACGAGAGCCCCACGAACAAGGTCCGCATCAATGGCCAGTATATGAAGGAGTATTGGGGCGAAGGCTCCAACCGCGCCCGCAACTGGCAGCGCTACGACCTCGGCGGTTCCACCAAGCTGAGCTTCGAGGAAGGCGTGGACAGCTATGTTCCTTACGCCGGTCCGCTGGCCGACGGCGTCCAGACCACCCTGTACAAGGTCAAGAGCACCATGTGCAACTGCGGCGCACTCTCCATCCCCGAACTGCAGCAGAAGGCCAAGCTGACCGTCGTTTCCTCCACCTCCATCGTGGAGGGCGGCAGCCACGACGTCGTGCTGAAGAATGCGACCCCGAACATCATCAACGGCTGAATCTGAAATATCAAAGCACCCGCAGCACGGAAAGGCGCTGCGGGTGCTTTTTGCATATCCGGACGGCATCGATGCCCGTGATTTATCCGAGGACAGAAGAGCACTGCCGGAGGTGCTGGTAAAGATTCCGCAAAAATCATTTTTCTTTCTGCCGTCATTTTTTGCCAAAACCTCTTGCGTCCGCCCGCCAAAGATGCTATAGTGGTACAAACATCCTGTCATGACAGGACGAAACGCGCGGCAGCGCAGAGTTTGTTTGGCTGCACCCGCCGCAGGGGTGCGCGGAAAAAAGAGAGGAAACTTTTCATGAGCGAGATCAAAGTTGTGCCGTATATCCCGGATGAGGACTACGACAATCCGGCAATGGTCGTTGATTTTTACGAATTCACTATGGCCAACTGCCTGTTTCTGAACGGCTTTAAGGATACGACCCTTGTGTTTGATATGTTCTTCCGCAAGAACCCGGATAACCAGGGCTACTCCATCAGCGCCGGCCAGCGCAAGCTGACCCGTTTCCTGCTGAACTACCACTTCAATGAGCAGGATGTCCACTGGCTGCGCACCAAGGGCATGAGTGAGGAGTTCTGCGAGTATCTGCGCACTTACCGCTGGAAGGGCGATATGTACGCTCTGCCCGAAGGCACGGTCTGCTACCCCCATGTGCAGATGGTGCGCATCGAGTGCGACCTCGTGGGCGCTATCCTCATCGAGACCTACCTGCTCCAGACCATGAACTTCCACAGCCTCATCGCCACCAAGGCCACCCGCATCACCGGCCTCAACACTCACACCCCCCGCAGCGTCATGGAGTTCGGCACCCGCCGCGCACAGGGCGAGAGCGCAGGCAACGACGGCGCTTATGCTGCCGTTCTGGGCGGCTGCATCGGTACGGCCAACTGTCTGGCCGAGATGAAGTACGGCTCTGAGGTCAAGGCTGTGGGTACTGTGGCCCACAGCTTCATCGAGTTCTTCCCGACCGAGTTCGATGCCTTCAAGGCCTTCGCCGATACCTACCCGGATTCCGTCAGCCTGCTGCTGGATACCTACAACATCATGGAGAGCGGTCTGCCCAACCTCATCAAGCTGGACGACTACCTCATTGAGAAATATCCTGATGACCCCAACCGCCGCGTCAAGAGCGCCCGCATCGACTCCGGTGACCTGGCCCGAGGCTCCAAGCGCCTGCGCAAGGCACTGGATGCAGCAGGGAAGTCCTACATCAAGCTGGTGGCCTCCAACGGTCTGGACGAGAAGAAGATCGCCAACATGGAGCTGTACGAGCACGCACACTTCGACTCCTACGGCGTGGGCGAGAACCTCATCACCTCGGCCTCGGACCCCGTGTTCGGCGGCGTGTACAAGCTGGTGGCGGTCAAGCGCCCCGACGGCAGCTATCAGCCCAAGATGAAGTGCTCCGACTCCGCCAGCAAGGCCATCATCCCCGGCAAGAAGATGCCGTGGCGTCTCTATGACGAAAATGGCCAGGCGCAGTGCGACCTCATTGCCATGGACGGCGAGGTCATCGAGGCAGGCAAGCCGGTCACGATGGTCAACCTTGACTCCGATGCCATCGAGCGCACCGTCACCATCGTTCCCACCCGCGTCAGGCAGCTGCTGGTGCCGCATATCCTGAACGGTGAGCTGGCCATCGAGCTGCCCTCCATTGCGGAGAAAAAGGCCTATATCGTCAAGCAGCTCACCGAGGAGACCTGGGAGAGCGAGCTGCGCATCGAGATGCCTCACAAGCACTACGTCAATATGACCCCTGCTGTGGCTGAGTGCCGCTCCAAGATGTACGCAGAGCTGCACGGCGGCAAAGTGTAAACTTGACAAAACAGCATTTCTATTGTATTATATGAGCTGCCGCTCGCAGGATCGTGAGCGGCAGCTCATTCAGAAGCCACTGTGGTGAAATTGGCAGACACGAGGGACTTAAAATCCCTTTCTGGAGACAGAGTGCGGGTTCAAGCCCCGCCGGTGGCATGGAAAAGCCCCGGTAAGTGCAGAAATGCATTTACCGAGGCTTTTTTGCGTATTATAGCAATTCAGCTTTTTAATGCAACAGCAACAGCGCTGAATTGCATATCGCAGATATGCTGTTATCAGGCTGCGTTATTTTCTTGACTTGCGATAAAACGGGAAGGAAACGATACCGCCAGCTGGTATATGACTCATCCAAGGGGGTATTTTATTACTCTTCGTTGAATGCTTCTTCCTGCGCATGGAACCGCTCGAGGAAGCTGTGCTCCACACCCTCAGACTTGTAGCCGGGCATGGTATCCAGAGCCACTGCGTGGATGCTGCGGAAGATGCTGTTCTCGATGTTGGGGTTATCCCGCTTGAGGCGGCGGAGCAGGATTTTCGTCTCCTGCCGCTTGGAGCCACCGCCGCCGTTGTCGCACATGGTGCAGTTTTCGGTAAAACGGCAGGCGCACTGGATGAATTCCAGCTCATTGTAGTGCTTCCACGCCAGAATATCTTCCTCGCGGATGCAGTACATCGGGCGGATGAGGGTCATGCCGGGGAAGCTGGTGCTGTGGAGCATGGGTGGCATGGCCTGCAGCTGGGAGCCGTAGAACATACTCATAACGGTCGTCTCGATGACGTCGTTGAAGTGGTGGCCCAGTGCGATTTTATTGCAGCCCAGCTCCTTGGCCTTGCTGTAGAGGTGGCCGCGACGCATCCGGGCGCAGAGATAGCAGGGGTTCTTGTCGGTGTTGTTGGCCACAGAGAAGATGTTGCTCTCGAAGATGGTCACAGGGATGTGGAGCAGCTCGGCGTTGGACTCGATCTTCTGGCGGTTTATCTCGTTGTAACCGGGGTCCATCACCAGGAAGACCAGCTCGAACGGCACATCGCTGTGGCGCTGAAGCTCCTGCATCAGCTTTGCCATCAGCATCGAGTCTTTGCCACCCGAGATGCAGACGGCGATCTTGTCACCGGCCTTGATGAGCTCGTAGCGCTTCACCGCTACGATGAAGGGGGTCCACAGCTCCTTGCGGTATTTTTTGATGATGCTCCGCTCAATGAGCTGGTAAGGTTCCATTTCGCGTTTCATGGCTCTGTCCTTTCTTTTTTCTCACAGCTGGGTCAGCCGGGTGTAGCAGGCGTCAAAGGCGCGGAGAAAGCCGTCCAGCTCCTCCTGCGTGGTCAGGTGGCTCAGACTGATGCGCCACGAGGAGAGGGCATTCTTCCGGTCGCGGCTGACGGCAAACACCGCCCGGGAGGGCAGGCCGTCCGACGAGCAGGCCGACTTGACCGAGACACAGACGCCCTCCGCGTCCAGCTCCCGCTGGAACACGGTGCCTTTGACGTTCTCAACGCTCAGGTTCAGGATGTGGGGGATGGCACTCTCCGGGCTGTTGATGCGGACTTTTGGATACTTGCTCAGAGCAGTGCGGAGATACAGGTTTGCCTCTTTCACCCGGGCAGAACGCTCCGGCAGCTCATTTACCGCAGAGTTCAGAGCCGTCTCGAGGGAAGCCGCCAGAGCCACCGTAGGCGTACCGCTGCGGTAGATGGTGGTGCTTTCGCCGCCGTGGATGAGAGGCTCGAGAGCCAGCCGCCGCCGCTTGAGCAGCAGGCCGATGCCGTTCAGGCCGTAGAACTTGTGGGCCGTCAGGCTCATGGTGTCCACGCCCTCGAAGGAGACGGGGATCTTGCCCACGGCCTGGGTGGCGTCTACGTGCAGGTGGCAGTTGGGCCATGCCTGCAAAATTTCTGAAATTTCTTTCACCGGCTGCACGACGCCCAGCTCACTGTCCACCAGCGTTACCGCCACAGCGATGGTGTCGGGGCGGAGAAGTTCTTTCAGGTGCTCGAGGTCGATGGTGCCGTCCCGCCTGATGTCCACGAGGTCGATTTCATAGCCCTGCTCCTGCAGAGCAGTCAGGGTGCCGCTGACGGAGGAGTGTTCCAGCGGGGTGGAGATGATGTGCTTGCCCAGATGGCGGGAGAGTTTTGCCAGCCCCTTGAGGGCGAAGTTGTTGGCCTCGCTGGCTCCCGAGGTATAGATGACCTCGGCGGGCTGTGCGCTCAGCAGCCCCGCGATGCTCTGGGTGGCGTGGTCAATGACCAGTTTTGCGTCCCGGCCTGCCTGATGGCGGGAGTTCGCGTTGCCGGGGCAGCTGCGCTCTACCTCACAAAAACGCTCCAGCACCCGGGAGTCTGCGGGGGTGTTGGCCGAATAATCCAGATATATCATAAGTGTCCTTCTATAATAAGTGGTACAACTGCTGTCGTTTCGGATGCCGCCGGCCCAGTGACCAACTGCGGCAATAGGTTATATTATAGTGCGGAATGCGGCATATTTCAAGGCCGTACGGCCTCAGCCGACAGAAAATCGCCGCAAAATACAGGAAAAAGGTTGTCAGCGTCCTTCTTTTATGCTATACTATGCCGAAGAATGAAAGGAAAGGGGAGAGCGAGATGCTGAAAAAGAAATCGTCTTTTGCATGCATCGGCTGTATTTTCCGTTTCCGATTTGGTCCCGATTTTTGAGGCATTGCCGCTTTCCCGCGGTAGTGCCTCTTTTTTTGGGCCGCAGATAGAAGGAGGAAATAATGAGTCAGAATATTGATTACTCCAAGGGCATTTACGACGCCCGCCAGCTGGGTGCCGGACGGATGCTGATCCTGGGCGTCCAGCACATGTTCGCCATGTTCGGTGCCACCGTGCTGGTCCCCCTGCTCACCGGTCTGAGCGTTTCGACCACCCTGCTCTGCGCAGGTCTGGGTACGCTGCTGTTCCACTTTATCACCAAGGGCAAGGTCCCGGCCTTCCTCGGCTCGTCCTTTGCCTATCTGGGCGGCTTCTCCATCGTGGCTCCCATGCTGGCTGACGCCGACGGCAATCTGACCATCGCCAACACCCAGATGCTGCCCTACGCCTGCGCAGGCGTGGCCTTCTCGGGTCTGGTCTATCTGGCCGTCAGCCTGCTCATCTCCACCTTCGGCATCCGGCGCATCATGCGCTTCTTCCCGCCGGTGGTCACAGGCCCCATCATCATCGCCATCGGCCTCATCCTCGCCCCCTCGGCCATCAGCAACTGTCAGGCAAACTGGCTGCTGGCCTTTGTGGCTCTGGGTACGGTCATCGTCTGCAACATCTGGGGCAAGGGCATGGTCAAGATCCTGCCCATCCTGATCGGCGTTCTCGTCTCCTACGCAGTGGCCCTTGTGACCGGTGCCGTGGACTTTGAGCGCATTGCCTCCGCCGCATGGTTCGGCATCCCTCTCCACAAGGAAGCCATGGGCCTCTTTGCCATCGACGGCAGCCCCGAGTTCATCAGCGCCCTGTTCACCATCATCCCCATCGCTCTGGCTACCATGATGGAGCACGTCGGTGACATCGCCGCCATCAGCGCCACCGTCGGCCACAACTACATCAACGACCCCGGCCTGAACCGCACCCTGATGGGCGACGGCCTTGCCACCACTCTGGCCGGCCTGCTGGGCGGCCCGGCCAACACCACCTACGGTGAGAACACCGGCGTCCTCGCACTGAGCAAAATTTACGACCCCCTCGTCATCCGCATCGCCGCTGTGCTGGCCATCATCCTGAGCTTCAGCCCCAAGTTTGAGGCCGTCATCAACACCATCCCCACCGGCATCATCGGCGGTATCAGCTTCGTGCTCTATGGCATGATCTCCGCCATCGGTGTCCGCAACGTGGTCGAGAACCGGGTGGACTTCACCAACAGCCGCAACCTCATCATCGCCGCTGTCATTCTGGTGTCTGCTCTGGGCTTCAACTCGGTGGGCGGCCTGACCTTCGCGGTCGCCGGTGTGTCCATCAACCTGTCCGGTCTGGCTATCGCTGCTATCGTGGGCATCCTGCTCAACGCCATCCTCCCCGGCAACGATTACGAGTTCGACTCTGCCGATGGTGCCGATGCTCCTTCCAGCGGCAATCTGCAGGTCTGACCTCGACAGGAAAGCCCCTTCTTCGGCAGAAGTGACAGCTTTTTGAAATGTTCTTTGGGCAATGTGCGAGACTTCAAAATAAATGAGAATAATTCTTAAAATAAGCCTTGACTAACTAGGAACCATTCGCTATAATAGAGGCAGAAACAAGGTCTGCTGTACCAGAGCAGACCCCTAAAAAAGAACAAACCAAATGGAGGATAAATCTTATGAAAAAGTACGTTTGCACCGTCTGTGGCTACATCGCTGAAGGCACCATCCCCGAGCAGTGCCCCGTCTGCAAGGCTCCCGCTTCCGCATTCGTCGAGAAGACCGGCAACACCTACGTCACCGAGCACGTTGTGGGCATCGGCAAGGCTGAGGGCGTTCCTCAGGAGATCGTCGATGGTCTGCGCGCCAACTTCGAGGGCGAGTGCAGCGAGGTCGGTATGTACCTGGCAATGGCCCGTGTGGCTGAGCGTGAGGGCTACCCCGAGATCGCTGAGGCTTACAAGCGCTATGCCTACGAGGAGGCAGACCATGCTTCTCGTTTCGCCGAGCTGCTGGGCGAGGTCGTCACCGACAGCACCAAGAAGAACCTGATGATGCGTGCAGAGGCCGAGTGCGGCGCCTGCTCCGGCAAGATGGACCTGGCCAAGAAGGCTAAGGCTCTGAACCTCGACGCTATCCACGACACCGTCCACGAGATGGCAAAGGATGAGGCCCGTCATGGCCGCGGCTTCGAGGGCCTGCTGAAGCGCTACTTCAACACGGAAGTCTGAGCAAGGGTACTCCAGTCATTGTAATACGCCGCCCCGGCGTGCAGTTTGCAGCTGCTGCCGGGGCGGCTTTTTTGTGGTAAAGTATTTACAAAAGTTTTCGCAGTCGTTCCAGCTCTTCTGCGGTATCTGCATCTTCCAGCTCTTCCTGCCGTGCCGCATATACCGCCCGCACAGACTCCGGATGCTGGCGGACGACCACGCCGCCGCCCTTGCCCTCGGGCAGGGAGCACAGAGCGCCGAAATAACTGCTTCCGAACAGAACGGGACTTCCCAGCCGCTCCGTGCCGTCCTTGGCACGAAAGCCCAGCCGAAGGATGGCCCGTTCTTTTTCGTCCAGCGCCGAGAAATCGCGCGCCATCGCCTCGAGGCTTTCTTTCCGCAAGAGTGGCTGATCCCCGGGCAGGAAGATGCATCCCGCAAGGCCGGGCAGCTCCGAAAGCAGCGCTTCGAGGCCGAGCCGCACCGTGTCGTTCCGGCCCGGCAGGCTGTGAAGGATGGTTTTCACGCCCGCCTTACAAGCGAGTTCAACCACTTCCGGTGAGCGGGTCACCACTACCCGGGCCGCGAGGGCGGGCGTCTCTGCTGCGTCCAGCGCCCGGACGATGAGGGGCGCGCCGCCGAAGTCGGCCAGCAGCTTATTGGAGCCGAACCGCACCGCCCGCCCCGACGCCATGATGACGCAGCCCACCGCCGCGTTTTCTGTGTACTCCATCCCGCAGACCTCCCGAAATTTCCGTTGTTGTTCGTTGCCGAATTGATGCTTTCTGACGGTAGTATTATAGCGGATTTTATGATAAAATAAAAGAAAAAGGTCACAGGAAAAAGAGAGGATACTGCATATGATGACCATTCGGGAATACAAGCGGGCTGAAAGCCTCGAGGAGGCTTGGCAGCTCAACCAGAAGCGCCCCAACCGTGTCCTCGGCGGCATGATATGGCTCAAGATGGAGAATATCAATGTCGGCACGGCCATCGACCTGTCGGGCCTCGGCCTCGACACCATCGAGGAGACGAACGAGAGCTTTTCCATCGGAGCGATGGTGACGCTGCGTCAGCTCGAGCTGCACCCCGGCCTCGCCGCCTATACGGACGGTGCCGTGCGGGAGTCGGTGCGCCACATCGTGGGCGTCCAGCTGCGCAACCTCGCCACCGTGGGCGGCAGCATTTACAGCCGCTTCGGTTTCTCCGACGTACTCACCATGTTCCTCGCGCTGAACGCTTCCGTAGAGCTTTATAAGGGCGGCGTCGTGCCGCTTGCTGAGTACGCCCAGCGCCCCTACGACCGGGACATCCTCGTGCGTGTCCTCGTGCCGAAGGAGCACTCCCGCTTTGTCTACCAGTCGGTGCGCAACAGCCAGACGGACTTCCCGGTGCTGACCTGCGCTGCCGCAAAATTGGCGGACGGCAGCATCCGCGCCGCCATCGGTGCGCGTCCGGGCAAGGCTGTGCTCTACACCGCAGCGCCTGAGGCGGGGGAGACCGCCGAGGAATTTGCTGCCCGCTTTGCCGCCGAGGTAAAGGCCGACATCAAGACCGAAAGCAATCTTCGCGGCGGCGCCGAATACCGCCGCCATCTGGCCGGCGTGCTGACGAAACGCGCCGTCTGTCGTCTGGAAGGCTGAGGAGGACACCATGCAGATAACACTTACATTGAACGATAAAAAGCTTACCGCCGATGTGGCCCCCGACACTCTGCTCATCGACTTCGTGCGCAGCCACGGCTGTCTGAGCGTCAAGCGGGGCTGTGAGACGTCCAACTGCGGCCTCTGCACGGTCTTTCTCGACGACAAGCCGGTGCTGTCCTGCTCCGTTCTCGCGGCCCGCGCGGATGGCCATAAAGTGACCACGCTGGAGGGTCTGCAGGACGAAGCCGCCGAGTTCGGGGCTTTCATCGCGGATCAGGGCGCAGAGCAGTGCGGCTTCTGCAACCCGGGCTTCATCATGAACGCCCTCGCCCTCTTCCGGGAAAAAGAGTACCCCACCGACGAGGAAATAAAAGAGTATCTTTCCGGCAATCTCTGCCGCTGCTCTGGTTATGAGGGTCAGCTGCGGGGCATCCAGAACTTCCTCGCGTGGAAAAAGGCGAAAAAGGAGGCGGCAGAATGAACACAGTCAACAAACCCTTCCGCAAGAAGGATGCCATGCAGCTGGTGACGGGTCAGCCCGTCTATATGGACGATCTCGTCCCCGCCGACTGCCTCATCGTGAAGCTACTGCGCTCTCCCCACGCCAACGCCATCGTGAAGAGCATCAATACTGCTGCGGCGAAGAAGGTGCCAGGCATTGAGGCCATCTTCACCTGGGAGGACGTGCCGCAGGATGCCCGCCGCTACACCCAGGCGGGCCAGACTTACCCCGAGGCCAGCCCCTATGACCGCCTTCTCATCGACCGCCACGTCCGCTTTGTGGGCGACGTGGTGGCCATCGTGGCAGGCAAAGACGATAAATGCGTCGATAAGGCGCTGAAAATGATAAAGGTCGAGTATGAGATACTGGAACCTGTGCTGGACTACCACACCGCCAAGGATAACTCCATCCTCGTCCACCCGGAAGACAACTGGGAGAGCCTCTGCCCTGTGGGGGGCGACAACAAGCGCAACCTCTGCGCCCACGACGAGTGCGGCAGCGGCGACATCGACGCCGTGCTGGCCGACTGCGATGTGGTCATCGACCATGTCTACCATACCAAAGCCTGCCAGCAGGCCATGATGGAGACCTTCCGCACCTATTGCAGCATCGACCTCTATGGCCGACTGAACGTCCTGAGCTCGACTCAAATCGTCTTCCACGCCCGCCGCATCATTGCAAACGCGCTTCACATCCCGAAATCCATGGTGTGTGTGACGAAGCCCCGCATCGGCGGCGGCTTTGGCGCGAAGCAGACGGCTGTCTGCGAGGTCTACCCAGCCTTCGTGACCTGGAAGACCAGGAAGCCCTCAAAGCTCATCTTCACCCGGGAGGAGAGCCAGATCGCCTCCACGCCCCGCCATGAGATGGAGATTCATCTTCGCCTCGGCGCCAACAAGGATGGCCGCATCCGGGGCCTCGACCTCTACACCCTCTCCAACACCGGCGCTTATGGCGAGCACGGCCCCACGACGGTGGGGCTTTCGGGACATAAATCCATCCCGCTCTATAGCAACGCTGAGGCTTTCCGCTTTACCTATGATGTGGTCTATACCAACCATATGTCGGCGGGCGCATACCGCGGCTACGGCGCGACCCAGGGCCTGTTCGCGGTGGAATCCGCCGTCAACGAGCTGGCCGCGAAGCTCCGTATGGACCCCTTCAGGATCAGGGAAATGAACATCGTCCACGAGGGGGACGTCATGCCCGCCTACTACGGCGCGGTGAACACCAGCTGCACCCTCGACCGCTGCCTTGCAAAGGTCCACGAGATGATAAACTGGGACGAAAAGTACCCCCGCCGCGACATGGGCAACGGGAAGATCCGTGCCGTCGGCATGGGCATGGCGATGCAGGGCTCCGGCATCTCGGGCATGGACGTGGGCAGCGCGACCCTGAAAGTCAACGACGAGGGTTTCTACACCCTGCTCATCGGTGCCGCTGATATGGGTACCGGCTGCGACACCACGCTGGCCCAAATTGCTGCCGAGGTGATGGAATGTGACCTCGACAATATCACGGTCTTCGGTGCGGACACTGACACCTCGCCCTACGATTCCGGCTCCTACGCGTCCAGCACCACCTACATCACCGGCAAAGCAGTCGAGAAGTGCGCGCTGAAGCTGCGGAGTCAAATCTGCAAGCTGGGCGCACAGCTGCTGGACTGCAGCGAAAATGACGTGGAATTTGACGGTAAAACGGTATTTGCCTCGGCTGACCCGTCTAAATCTGTCTCGCTGGGTGATATTGCCACGGCTTCCATGTTCGGCCACGACATCCCGCTGGAAGTCACCGAGACCCACATGTCGCCTCTGTCGCCTCCGCCCTACATGGTGGGCGCGGCCGAGGTGGAAGTGGACACCGAGACCGGCGAAGTAAAGCTGCTGGAATTTGACGCCTGCGTGGACTGCGGCACCCCCATCAACCCGAACCTCACTCGGGTGCAGGCCGAGGGCGGCATTTTGCAGGGCATCGGCATGACCCTCACCGAGAACGTCACCTACGACCAGCGCGGCTGGCCCATGGAGAATTCGCTCATGCAGTATAAGATCCCCACCCGTGTGGACGTGGGAAAGATTCGGGTCGAGTTCGAGAACAGCTATGAGCCCAACGGCCCGTTTGGTGCGAAATCCATCGGTGAAGTGGTCATCAACACGCCGCTTCCCGCCATCTCGGACGCCATCTGCAACGCCATCGGCACCCGCTTCTACGAGCTGCCCATCACGCCCGAAAAAATCGCAATGGCAGTGGCCGAAAAAGAGGGGGCGGTCTGATGACCGGCCTCGAGGATCTGCCATTCCTCGGAGAAACTGGACATGTTATCTCCCTCGTGGGCGGCGGCGGAAAGACAACATTGCTCTATGCGCTGGCCCGCCATTATTCGGCGCAGGAACAGCATGTACTCGTCTCCACCACGACCCACATCCGGCGTCCGGACGCAAACTACGCCCCCGATGAGGCGGCGCGGGACGCCCTCTGGCAGGCAGGCACCTACGCCGTGGCGGGGGTGCCTGCCGAAGGCGGGAAGCTGACCATGCCGCCCCATCTGGCCGACTGGATGGCTGAGGCCGACACTGTTTTGCTCGAGGCTGACGGCGCGAAGCACCATCCCTGCAAGGCCCCGGCCGCTCATGAGCCGGTGCTCCTGCGGTCAAGCGACATCGTGCTGGCGGCAGCCGGGCTGTCGGCGGTGGGAAAACCACTGCAAGACGTCTGCTTCCGCCTCGAAGCGGCCTGCGCCCTGCTGGCCGTGCCGCCCGGGACGCCCCTGACGCCCGCTCTGCTGGCAAAACTGCTGGCAAGTGAAGCGGGTGGAAGAAAGTGCGTCGGCACGCGGAAATTCTACGTCGTCCTCAACCAGGCCGACGACGAGGCCCGCCGTGCAGCAGGGGAACAGACACTTGCAATCTTGAAAGAAACTTACGATGTAACAGGATGTTTGACACACTTCGAGGAAGGGGAGAGAGCCTGATGGCAAAAGAGGACAAAATCGTCTTCTGCACGGGCGGCGGCTGTACCGCCAAGCTCGGCGCAGGCGTACTGAGCCATATTCTGGAAAAGCTGCCCCGGGGCGAGAAAGACCCCGACCTTCTCGTGGGCTACGACAGCCGGGACGATGCGGCCGTCTACCGCATCACCGACGACATCGCGCTGGTGCAGACGGTGGACTTCTTCCCGCCGATGGTGGATGACCCCTACACCTTCGGCCAGATCGCGGCGGCAAATGCCCTCAGCGACGTTTACGCCATGGGCGGCGAGGTGAAGACTGCACTAAACCTCGTCTGCTTCCCGGAGAGCATGGATCTGAACATCCTTGGGGAGATCTTACGCGGCGGCGCAGAAAAAGTGGCCGAGGCGGGGGGCATCCTCGCGGGAGGCCACTCCATCGCCGACACCGGTGTGAAGTACGGCCTGTCCGTCACCGGTCTCGTGGACCCCCGCCGCCTCACTGCCAATGATACGGGAAAGCCCGGCGACAAGCTCATCCTTACCAAGGCGCTGGGTGTGGGCCTCATCTGCACGGCCAACCGCGTGGGCGAAGCTGCCCCCGGCGCCATGGACGCTGCAGTGGCCTCCATGACGACCCTGAACAAGTCTGCCGCCGAGATAAGCCGAAGCCATGATGTTCACGCGGCCACGGATGTGACCGGGTTCAGCTTCCTCGGCCACCTCCACGAGATGATGGGCGGGCGGCTGTCCTGCCGTATCGACGGCAGCGCTGTGCCGGTCTTGCCGGGTGCGTGGCAGGCCGCTGACGACTGCCTTTATACCGCCGCCGGTCAGCGCAACCGCAACCACACCGGGCCTTTCGTCCGGTTCGAAAATGTGCCGTTTGCCATGCAGGAAATTTTGTTCGACCCCCAGACCTCGGGCGGACTGCTGCTTGCCGTGGCTCCGGAAGAGGCTGAAAACCTCCGGGACGAGCTGCAAAAAGCCAGTCTCCCCGCACAAATCGTGGGAGAGATCACAGAGAAGCAGGACACCGAAATAGTTGTGTCCTATTCTGAATAAAACATACGATAGAGAGGGAAAACTATGCTGAAAGTTGATGCCAGAGGGGACGCCTGCCCGCTGCCTGTAGTGAAGGCAAAGAAAGCGATTGCTGAACTAAATGGCGCAGGCGAAGTCGAAGTGCTCGTGGACAACGAGATCGCCGTCCAGAACCTCACCAAAATGGCCCAGCAGAAGGGCTACCAGTCTGCCGCCGAAAAGCTGGCCGAGCGGGAATACCGCGTCCTGTTCACCGTGGGTGAGCCTGCGGCAGAAGAAGAGGAAGCTCCGGCCTGCGCCCCTGACGCCCGTACCGATACGGTGGTGGTCATCGCGTCCGACAAGATGGGCGAGGGTGCTGAGGAGCTGGGCAAGACCCTGCTGAAGGCTTTCATCTTCTCGCTGACCCAGCAGGACAAGCTGCCCAAGACCATTCTCCTCTATAACGGCGGTGCGCACCTCACCTGCGAGGGTTCGCCCATGCTGGACGACCTCAAGGCGCTGGAGGCTGAGGGCGTTGAGATCCTCACCTGCGGCACCTGCCTGAACTTCTACGGCCTGACCGAGAAGCTGGCTGTGGGCGGCGTGACGAATATGTACGTCATCGCCGAGAAGATGCTGAACGCCGGGAACGTGGTCAAGCCGTGATCTACCTCGACAACGCCGCCACCACCCTGCAAAAGCCGCCCTGCGTGGGCCAGGCTATGCTGGACGCACTGGAACATGCGGGCAATCCGGGCCGCGGGGCGCATGAGCCGACCCTTCACGCGGCCCGGATCGTCTACCATGCCCGTGAGACACTTGCAACACTTCTCCATGCGGAAAGCCCGGACTGCATTGCTTTCACGGCCAACGTGACCCAGGCGCTCAACACAGCGCTCTGCGGCCTCGTCCGCCCCGGCGACCATGTTATCACGACGGTCTGCGAGCACAACTCGGTGCTGCGGCCGCTTTATCGCCTGCGGGAGCAGGGGGCAGAAGTGAGTTTTGTGGAGGTGGACGACACCGGGCGGCTGCGGTATGAGCAGTTCGAAAAATTTCTCCGCCCCAATACCCGCCTTGTCGTGGTGACGCATGCTTCCAACGTCACAGGCAATCTTACAGACCTTGCATTCGTCTCCGCTTTTGCAAAAAAACACGGGCTTACGCTGGTCGTGGACGCGGCCCAGACTGCGGGCGCACGGCCCATCGACGTGCAGGCGCTGGGGGTGGATGTTCTCTGTTTCACCGGACACAAGGCGCTGCTGGGTCCGCAGGGAACCGGCGGGCTGTATGTCCGCCCCGGGCTGACCATGGCCCCCCTTGTGGTGGGCGGCAGCGGCATCCACAGTTTCGATGAAACACACCCCTCTCAGATGCCCACAGCGCTGGAAGCGGGGACGCTGAATGTTCCCGGCCTCGCGGGCCTCGGGGCAGGCGTGGAGTGGATACTTTCGCAGGGCGTCGAGGTTTTGCAGGAAAAAGAAATGGCTCTGACACGTCTGTTTTATGAGAAAATCGTCCATGCTCCCGGTGTGAAAATCTACGGCAGTTTCGACGAAACAGACCGCGCGCCCATCGTCTCTCTGAACTTCGGGGATGAGGACGCCGCCCGTGCCGCCGACATCCTCTGGGAGGACTACGGCATCTGTGTCCGGGCGGGCGCTCATTGTGCGCCCCTCATCCACAAAGCCCTCGGCACCGTGGAGCAGGGGATGGTGCGGTTCAGCTTCTCCCACCAGAACACAGAGACCGAGGTGCTCAAAGCCGCCGAGGCGGTCTGTGAGCTGGCCGAGGAGGGCTGATATGCGCCGCAAAAGACAATACATCGTTCTTTCGTTTGCTTCTACGGCCCGCGCGATGGGCTGGGAGAAAGAGTGTGCCGCCCGGGGGATCCCGGGGCGGCTCATCCCGCTGCCCAGTGAGATCACGGCAGGCTGCGGGCTCGGCTGGCGGATGCTGCCCGAGGACTGGCAGGCGTGGCAGTCTCAGCTGAACGATGCGGGCTACGATGCTGCCACACCGGTGGAGCAATAAACCATAATGGAGAAATTCTATGTCGATTCGTGAGTTTTTGGACGCTTTGCGCAGCACACAGGGGCAGCATACGCTGGCCTCCGTACTGGAAGGGCCGGAAAGCGGAGCGCGGCTTCTTCTTTGTGAAGGCGTACCCGTCTGGCCCGCAAGACCGGAGGGTCTGCTGGCCCGGAATCTCCCGGCGCTGGCCGGATGTGGTGCAAGCGGCATCCTGACTCTGGAAAATAAGCGGATCTTCGTGGAGAAATTCGGAGGCGCGCCCCGGCTCGTCATCTGCGGCGGAGGCCATGTGGCCGAGTCCGTCGTCCGGCTGGCCGTGATGCTGGGCCTGCCCGTCACCGGTCTCGAGGAGCGGCCGGATTACGCTGACGCCCTTCGCCGCGCCGGGGCAGAAAAGGTCCTCTGTGGTCCTTATGCCGAAAATCTCACCCAGGTGGAGGGCAGTGCGGAGACCTACTTTGTTGTCGCTACCCGTGCCCACTCCTTCGACGTGGAATGCCTTACCGAAATATACAAGAAACGATTTGCCTACGTTGGTATGCTGGGAAGTCGAAGTCGGTCGGCCCTTGTCCGCCGCCAGCTCATCGAGGCCGGAACTGCCCCGGAAAAGACCGAAGAACTCCACGCTCCCATCGGCCTCGCCATCAAGGCGCAGACAGCGCAGGAAATCGCACTATCCATCCTCGCGGAGATCGTTGAGGTGAAAAATGGCCGTCAGCAGACGGAAGGCTTCCCGCCCGAGCTGCTGAATGCGCTGGATGCCTGCACGGGACAGGGGAAGGCTCCTGTCCTTGTGACTATCGTTTCCCGTCACGGTTCGACCCCCCGGGAGGTGGGCGCAAAGATGCTGGTGCTGCCGGACGGCAGATCCGTGGGCAGTGTGGGCGGCGGCATTATGGAATACCGTGTGCAGCAGCTTGCATCAAAAATGCAGGCAGGCGAGGCTGCGCCCTGCCAGCTGGCAGAGTATTCGGCCAGCGCAAAAGAGGACGATGCGGCGCTGGCTGCCTGCGGCGGCTCGATGAACGTGTTCCTGCAGCTGCTCAAGGAGGAAGAAAATAATGAAGCGTGATGACGTCATCCTGGTGCGCGGCGGCGGCGACCTCGCCACCGGCACCATCCATCGGCTGTGGTCGGCAGGATTGAAAGTACTCGTGCTCGAGGCAGAGCATCCTGCCGCCATCCGCCGCCAGGTCTCGGTAAGTGAGGCCGTGTATGAGGGCGGGGCTGTCGTGGAGGGAATGCGCGCTGCCCTTGTAAAAACGCTGGATGAGGCCGTTGTGGTCTGGCAGCGCGGCGATGTGCCGGTGATGGTGGACCCGAAGGGAGAGCTCATCCCGCAGGTGCGGCCTGCCGCGCTCGTTGATGCCATCCTTGCAAAGAAAAATCTCGGAACGACGCGGGATATGGCTCCGCTGACCATCGCACTCGGCCCGGGTTTTACCGCCGGTGTGGATGTCGATCTCGTGGTGGAGACCAAGCGCGGCCACCGTCTGGGCCGTATCATCCGGGAGGGTGCGGCCATCCCCAACACGGGCGTCCCCGGAGTCATCGGCGGCTATGGTGCTGAGCGTGTCATCCACGCAGAAAAGGCCGGTGTCTTCCGGAATGTGTGTGCCATCGGAGATCTTGTGTCGGCGGGTGAAACGATCGCGGAAATCGAAACGCCGGACGGCATCCGCACTCCGGTGACGACCCGCATTGCGGGCATCCTGCGCGGCCTGCTGCGGGATGGCTACCCCGTCACGCCCGGCTTCAAGGTGGCTGACGTGGACCCCCGCCGGGAGGAACTGGAAAACTGCTTCCTCATCTCCGATAAGGCGCGCTGCATCGCGGGAAGTGTGCTGGAGCTGATCGCGGCAAATCTGTGGAAACAATAAAAAGGGGAAGAGGCTGCCTTGGGCAGCCCCTTCCCTTTTTTACATCAAATATCCAAGCCGGTAATCTCCGAGACACACCCGAAGTGCGCCCCACGTTGAGGAGAACTCGATGCCGTGAGCCCGGAGCTTCCCGGTATCCATCGCGAGGTTGCGGGTGAGATCGGATCCCTCAATCTTCACATCCACCTGCAGTAAATTGGCGAAGCATCGCGCAGTCTCGACCATATCTCCGTCGCACTCGCTGCCGAAGTTGTAGACACCGCCGGGCAGCTCCATCGCAGGGACGAGGTTCTCAATGACCTCCCGCACATAGCTCACGCCCCGGTAGTCATTGCGCGAAAAGCGCAGCACTTCACCGGTCTTTGCCGCTTTCAGGATGTTCAGCGGCAGGTTGCCCCGGATGGGCAGATGATAGCCCGGGAGGTCGTACATCCAGGGCAGGCGGAGCGCCACAGCGCCCGGGCAGCGGGCCAGAACCAGGGCCTCGGCCTCGAGCTTGTGCTGTCCGTAGACGTTGGAAGGGGAGAGGGGCAGCGTCTCCGCCAGCGCCCCCCGCTGCGTCACGCCTGCATACACCTGGTCGGAGCTGCAGGAGAGCAGCTTTGCGCCCACCTCCTCCGCTCCCTTCGCTACCCACTCGGGCAGCAGGACGTTGGCGCGGAAAGAGTCCTCCGGCTCCTGCTGGCAGTACTGGGTGTTGGAGAGGGCCGCCGTGTGGACGATGACGTCCGGGTGCTCCTTCAAAATGAAGCGCAGCACCGCGTTTTCGTCGGCAGTGCGCAGGGTGTCGGACGGAAAGGCGCAGAGCGCAAACTTCCCCCGCCACATATCGAGGATGCGCGCGCCCACAAAGCCGCCTGCACCGGTCACAAGGACTCGTTTCATAGGGCAGTCACCTCAGTGAACAAGGAACAGTTCCAGCACAAAGACGACGGCGCAGCAGGCCACCGACACCTGGAACAGGCTGGCCCCGAACCATGCCGCCGCGATGCCCACCACCAGCGCCACCGCGCCAGCTGCCGGACTCTGGGTGGCGTTGACGATGGCCGGGAAGGTCATGACCGCCAGAGTGACGTAAGGGACGTAGTACAAGAACGACTGAATGAACTGTTTTTTGATGGGCTTCCGGATGAGGGTCAGCGGCAGGATGCGGATGGTGTAGGATACTGCGAACATCACTGCGATGTAAAGCCAGTTGCTGCGGATCATTGTTCAACCTCCTCACTCTGGGTCTTGACGGGGAATAACAGCGCACCTGCGCAGGAAATGGCCACTGTCAGGATGATGGTGCGGGTGCCGTCCGACAGGGCGGAAATGCCCGGCAGATAGGTGCAGGCAAAGCTCAGCGCAAAGCTGATGACCACCAGCGCGGCCACGATCTTATCTTTCCGGGCCGGAGGAATGATGATGGCGAGGAACATGCCGTAGAGCGCCACGCTCAGTGCGCTGACGGCCCGCAGGGGCAGCAGGTTGCCCGCGATGATGCCCAGCGCCGTACCCGAAGCCCACGCCGGCGCGGCCAGCGCGATGGCGCCGTAGGTGTAGAAGGGGTTCAGGTAGCCCGGCCGGGCGATGGTGATGCCGAACAGCTCGTCAGTGACGTCATAGCCGATGATAAGCCGGTGGAAAAACGGTGTGCCGGGGGCGAACCGCTGGGCCAGTGCACAGCTCATCAGCAGATAGCGGGCGTTGGCGATGAGGGTGATGATGGCGACCTCGAGATAGGTCGCGCCGCTGGCAATGAGGGCAAAGGCGGCGTACTCGCCCGCCGAAGCATTGTTGAGCAGGCTGGCCACGAAGCCCTGCAAAGGTGTAAAACCCGCCGTCCGGGCCGCGATGCCCAGCGAGAACGACACCGCAAAATACCCCAGCGCGATCGGCACGCCGTCCCGCATCCCCTCGCAGAACACCTTGCGGCTGAAAGCGTAGGGTTTGGCGGGCTGTGCGGAGCGGAGAGTCTGTTTCGACGACTCATGCGTAATTTCCATGAGAAAAGCTCCTTTCCAATTTCAGACACGAACCTTATTATAGCATAGTTTGAGAGAAAAAGACATCGGGCAGAAACGAAAAAACCACAGCTTTCACCCCTGAAAGCTGTGGTTTTTTCAAGATGGACTGCTTACTTGAACAGCTTGCGGCCAGCCCAGATGCAGACACAGGCTCCGATGACCGAGACGATGATCTCACCCACGAGGCCGGTAGCGGACAGGCCCACGAGGCCGAAGAGGATGCCGCCCACAAAGCTGCCCAGGATGCCCAGCACGATGTTGCGCAGGGCGCTGGTCTCACTGCCCATGATGCGGCCTGCGATGGAACCGGCCAGCGCACCGATGAGAAGACTGAAGATAAAACCAAACATAAGAAAAACCTCCTGAAATATGTAAGATCAGACGTTGGATGCTTCCTCCCGCGCGTAGCGGCAGATGTCCGAAAGACAGCATTTTTCGCACTCCGGCTTCCGGGCATTGCAGACGGCCCGGCCATGCATCACGAAACGGTGACACAGATCACTGCCCTCTTCGGGCGGGACGATCTTCCAGAGCGCCATCTCTACCTTCTGCGGTTCCTTGATGCCGTCCACAAGGCCGATCTTGTTGCACAGGCGGATGCAGTGGGTGTCGGTGACGATGGCGGGCTTGCCGAACACGTCGCCCATGATAAGATTTGCGCTCTTGCGGCCCACGCCGGGCAGTGCCAGCAGTTCCTCAAAGGTCGTCGGTACCTTGCAGTCGTACTTGTCCCGCAGCATCCGCATACAGGCCGAGATGTCCCGGGCCTTGCTGCGGCCCAGCCCGCAGGGTTTGACGATGGCTTCGATGTCCTCAGGCTCTGCTTCGGCCAGCGCGGCCACCGACGGATATTTTGCAAACAGGTCCTGCACCACGATATTCACCCGGGCGTCGGTACACTGGGCCGCCAGCCGGACGCTCACCAGCAGCTGCCAGGCGTGGTCGTAGTCCAGCGTGCAGCCTGCGTCGGGATACTCTGCCTTGAGCCGCCGGATGACCTCCAGAGCCAGCTCTTTTTTGGCCGTCAGGTCTTCGGCAGAGATGTTTTTTCCGCGCATATATTTCCCCTCGTTTCTTGATTGGAATGGCACAAGCATATCATGTTTTGCGAAATTTGTAAATGCTTTGTCGTTTATCTGAGAATCATTTTCATTATTTCTCTTGCCGCGGCGTGCAAAATGCGCTATACTATAAAAGAGAAGGATTCTCATGATCATTTTTGGAGGGAAGACCCATGAACGAACCGCTGGCGCAGCGTCTGCGCCCCAAAACGCTGGCCGATGTCTGCGGCCAGCAGCATCTTCTGGCCGAGGGACAGGTGTTCCGCCGCACCATCGAGAGTGGTCGTATCCCCAACATGATCTTCTACGGCCCCTCCGGCACGGGCAAGACCACCGTTGCCCGCATCATCGCCGAGAACAGCGGCATGACCCTCCATAAGCTCAATGGCACTTCCTGCGGCACCGGTGACATCAAAGCAGTGCTGAAGGACATCGGCACGCTGGCCGGGGCAGGGGGCATCCTGCTCTACCTCGACGAGATACAGTATCTCAACAAAAAGCAGCAGCAGAGCCTTCTGGAGTGCATCGAGGACGGTTCTGTCACCCTCATTGCATCCACCACCGAGAACCCTTACTTTTACATCTATAATGCACTGCTGTCCCGCTGTACGGTGTTCGAGTTCAAGTCCCTCTCCGCCGCCGATGTAGAGCAGGGCATCCGCAACGCCCTGAAAAAGCTCTCGGAGTCGGAATCACAGCCTGTCGTGATGGACGAGGACGCCTGCGCCTACCTCGCCGAGAGTGCGGGCGGCGACCTGCGCAAGGCGCTGGGCTGTCTCGATTTCGTGGTGACGGCGGCCCCTGTGGACGAAACCGGAAAGCACATCACCCTCGAGATGATACAGCAGGTCACCCGCCGCACGGCCATGCGGTACGACCGGGACGGCGACGACCACTACGACATCGTGTCGGCCTACCAGAAGTCCATGCGCGGTTCCGACCCCGACGCCGCCCTCCACTATCTGGCCCGTCTGCTGGAAGCGGGCGACCTGCCCTCGGCCTGCCGCCGGTTGATGGTCTGCGCCTGTGAGGATGTGGGCCTTGCATACCCGCAGATCATCCCCATCGTCAAGGCGGCAGTGGACGCAGCCAACATGGTGGGTCTGCCGGAAGCCCGGCTCCCGCTGGCCGATGCCGTCATTCTCGTGGCAACCAGCCCGAAATCCAACAGCGCCCACGACGCCATCAATGCGGCCATCGCCGATGTGCAGGCGGGGCGCACCGGCCCCATCCCGCGCCAGCTGCAGAACAAGCACTTCGACGGCGAGGATGCTGCCGTCAAGGGCCAGAACTACAAGTACGCCCACGACTATGAGAATCACTGGGTGGACCAGCAATATCTGCCCGACCTGCTCAAGGACGTGAAATACTATACGTTCGGCGACAACCGCACCGAACAGGCCGCCCGGGCCTACTGGGCGAAGATCAAGGGGGAAGACAAGCTCTGAACCCGGCCTTTATCCCGATACACACCCCATCAGAAAAAGGAGAAAGACCATGCGTTATTCCAAACAGCGCGAGCTGGTACTGCAGAAAGTGGAGCAGCTCTGCGACCACCCTACTGCCGAGGAGATCTTCGACCTCGCAGCCAGGGAATGTCCCGGCCTGAGCCTTGGTACCGTCTACCGCAACCTCAACAGTCTCGTAGATGCAGGCCGCGTCCGCCGCGTCTCCATCCCGGGCAAGGCTGACCGCTTCGACCACACTCTGAGCTGGCACAGCCACCTCTACTGCAACTGCTGCGGCGGCGTCGTGGACGCCGACGTGGACGAAAAGCAGGTGATGAAGCTGGTGCGCAGCCAGAAGGGCGTCGTGCAGGACTGCGCCGTGGTGCTGTTCGGCCTGTGCGAGGCGTGCGCCGCCAAGCAGGCTCAGTAAAAATAAACTCTTGCCCTCCAAGGCCAAAAAGGGTATACTATAAAGAGCTTTCTTTATAGTATCAGTATGTCTGCTGCCGGAGGTGTGTCCCCAGCGGCAGAGAAGGATGGTTTCATTGGAGTACATAGCATTTGAACATAACAACGCGGCGGCAGAGCTGGTCAAGCTGGCCTATGACACCCCGCCGCTGGCCTTCGTCCACAGCTACGGCTGCCAGCAGAATGTCAACGACGGCGAGCGCATCAAGGGCGTGCTGATGGACATCGGCTACGGCCTGTGTGACAAGCCCGAGGACGCCGACCTCATCCTTTTCAACACCTGCGCCGTCCGTGAGCACGCCGAGCAGCGTGTCTTCGGTAACGTGGGCGCTCTCAAGGGCCTGAAAGAGAAGAAGCACGGCCTCATCATCGGCCTCTGCGGCTGCATGGCCAACCAGAAGCACGTCGTGGAAAAGCTGCGCCAGAGCTACCCCTACGTAGACCTCGTGTTCGGCGTGGACGGCATCGACACGCTGCCCCAGCTCATCGCCCAGAAATTGCAGAAGCACAAGCGGGTGCTCATGGAGCCGGCTCAGCGCCCCGTCATCGTGGAGAATATCCCCATCCGCCGTGAGAGCGAGTTCCGTGCCTGGCTGCCCATCATGTATGGCTGTGACAACTTCTGCACCTACTGCATCGTGCCTTACGTCCGCGGCCGCGAAAAGAGCCGCAAGCCCGGCGACATCCTCGCCGAGTTCAAGAGTCTCGTGGAGGCAGGGTACAAGGAGATCACCCTTCTGGGCCAGAATGTCAACAGCTACGGCAAGGGCCTCGAGGAGCAGGTGGATTTCTCCGACCTGCTCAACCTGCTCTGCACCGTCCCGGGCGACTACCACATCCGTTTCATGACCAGCCACCCGAAGGACGCCGGCTTCAAGCTCATCGACACCATCGCGGCCCAGCCGAAGATCTGCAAGCATCTGCATCTGCCGGTGCAGTGCGGCTCGGACCGTCTGCTCGTCCAGATGAACCGTCACTATACCGTGGAGCACTACCTCGAACTCATCGAGTATGCCAGGAAGAAGATCCCCGGCATTACCTTCTCCAGCGACATCATCGTGGGCTTCCCCGGCGAGACCGAAGAGGATTTCCAGAAGACCCTTGAGCTGGTGCAGAAGGTGGGCTATATGCAGCTGTTCACCTTCATCTACTCCAAGCGCACCGGCACCAAGGCGGCAGATATGCCCGACCCCACCCCTCGCAAGGAGAAGACCGACCGTATGACCCGCCTGCTCAAGGTCCAGGACGACATTGCAATGGCCCTCGTGAAGGCTCAGGTGGGCCAGACCGTCCGCGTCCTCGTGGAGGGCTATGGCCGCAATGAAGGCACCCTCTCGGGCCGTCTGGACAACAACCTTACCGTCGAGTTCAAGGCTGACCCCGCCCTCATGGGCAGCTATGCGATGGTGCGCCTCACGGGCGCCCGTGCCACCGTCCTGCTGGGCGAATTGGTTGAATCATGATATTCTGGATACACTATCCTAATATATAACACAGGAACGATAAAAGGAGACTACTACAATGGATTGCATCGACCTTTTCAAGCGTGCCGCCATGGCACTTCAGACCGACTCCCGCTATCTGGCTATGGACCAGGCCCGCAAAATGAACGACAAGGACGAGGAACTGCAGAACCTCATCGGCGAGTTCAATCTGGCCCGCATGGACCTGAACAACGAGATCGGCAAGCCCGAGCGCAACGATGAGCGCATCGCCGAGCTGAACCAGAAGGTGAACGACCTCTACGGCAAGATCATGGCCGATGACGGCATGGTGGCCTACAACGAGGCAAAGCGCGACTGCGAGGCCCTCGTGAACTATATCGACGCCATCATCAACACTGCAATGAACGGCGGCGACCCCATGACCGTGCAGGAGCCTTCCGCTTCCTGCACCGGCAGCTGCTCCACCTGCGGCGGCTGCCACTAAGGCTTAAACCATGAAACACAAAACGCGGCTGTGCAATGCAGGGCCGCGTTTTGCTTGCAACAGGCAGTTTTGGATGGCAAACCGACAACTAGGGGAGGAAGGTGAACGGTCATGGCAGAGCTTTCGCCCATGATGCAGCAATATCTGGAGATCAAAAAACAACATAAGGATGAGATTCTTTTCTACCGCATCGGTGACTTCTACGAGATGTTCTTCGACGATGCGCTCACAGTCTCGCGGGAGCTGGATCTGACCCTCACGGGCAAGCAGTGCGGCCTCGAAGAGCGCGCGCCCATGTGCGGCGTACCGTTCCACAGCTATGAGGGCTATGTGGCCCGCCTCATCTCGAAGGGCTACAAGGTCGCCATCTGTGAGCAGATGGAAGACCCGGCCAAGGCCAAGGGTCTTGTGAAACGCGACATCATCCGCGTGGTCACGCCCGGCACCGTCATCGAGAGCAGTATGCTTCAGGACGACAAAAACAACTACATTGCGAGTATTTTTCTGAAAGGCGGCGCAGCGGGCCTTTGCTTTGCGGATGTCTCCACCGGCACGGCCCATATCACCGAGCTCAAGCGGGAGAAGATCGCCCCGGCGGTCATCGCGGAACTCTGCCGCTACCACCCCAGCGAGGTGCTGATGAACCCGGGCCTGCTGGACTGCCGGGAAATTACCGCTTACATCAAAAAGAATATGAACTGCGCCGTCGAGCTGGTGGAAGAGGAGCGGTACGCCCCGGGCCTCGTGGCCATCTCCCTCGAGAACCAGTTTGGCCGCGACTGGGCTGCAAAGACCGGCATCGCAGAAGACGGCCTTGTCCGCCTGGCAATGGCCGCGCTGCTGGAATATCTCCATGATACGCAAATTAAAGGCGTCGAGCGCCTGAAAACGGTCATCACATATAATGAAGCTCAGTTCATGAGCCTGTCGCCGGTCACCCGGGCAAATCTCGAACTGACCGAGACGCTGCGGGGCCGCGAAAAGCGGGGAACGCTGCTCTGGGTGCTGGACAAGACCAGCACCGCCATGGGCAAGCGGATGCTCCGCAGCTGGATCGAGCAGCCGCTCATTTCCAGCGCCGCCATCAACCGCCGCCTCAACGCGGTGGAAAGCCTCGTGAACCAGACCATGCAGCGGGGCGATTTGATCGAACAGCTCCACTACATCGCCGACCTCGAGCGCCTGATGACCCGTGCGGTCTACGGTTCCGCCACCCCCAAGGAGATCTACACGATGGCCCAGACCTGTGAGCGCCTGCCGGAGCTGCGGGCGCAGGCCGAGAGCTGCAGCTGCCCGGAGCTGACTGCGCTTGCAGGACAAATCGACCTGCTGGACGATGTGAAGACGGCCATCCTCGCCGCCATCGACCCGGAAGCCCCCTCCACCCTCAAGGACGGCGGCGTCATCGCCAAGGGTTACCACCCCGAGGTGGACGAGCTGCGCTCCATCCGGGACAACACCAAGGGCGTCCTCGCCCAGCTGGAAACGCGCCTGCGGCAGGAGACCGGCATCCCCAAGCTGAAGATCGGCTATAATCACGTCTTCGGCTACTACATCGAAGTCAGCAACTCCTATAAATCTATGGTCCCCGAGACCTACATCCGCAAGCAGACCCTCACCTCCGGCGAGCGCTATATCACCCAGGAGCTGAAAGAGCTGGAAAGCAAGATCTTAGGTGCGCATGAGCGTCTCATTGCGCTGGAGCACCGGCTCTTCTCGGAACTGCTGGAAACGATCGGCGGTCAGCTCGACCGCATCCAGCGGACGGCAAATGCTGTGGCCGAGCTGGACGTGCTGGCGGCGCTGGCGCAGGTGGCCGCTGAAAACAACTACTGCCGCCCTGTGGTGGATGACAGCGACGAGCTGACCATCACCGAGGGCCGCCACCCGGTGGTCGAGCAGATGCTGAAAGGCAGCCTCTTCGTCCCCAACGATACCAGGCTCAACTGCACCACCGACCGCTGTCTCATCATCACCGGCCCGAATATGGCAGGCAAATCGACGTATATGCGCCAGAACGCTCTTATCGCTCTGATGGCACAGATCGGCTCCTTCGTCCCGGCGTCCAGCTGTCATGTGGGCGTCGTGGATGCCATCTTTACCCGCATCGGCGCATCGGACGACCTTGCCGCCGGCCAGTCCACCTTCATGGTCGAGATGACCGAGGTTGCTGAAATCCTCAAGAACGCCACCCCCAAGAGCCTCGTCGTGCTGGATGAGATCGGCCGCGGCACCTCTACTTTCGACGGCATGAGCATCGCCCGGGCCGTGGTGGAGCACATCTCCGACCCGGCCAAGGGCCTCGGCTGCAAGACCCTCTTCGCCACCCATTACCACGAGCTGACGGACCTGGAAGGGGCCATCGAGGGCGTCAAAAACTACAACATCGCAGTCAAGAAGCGGGGAGAGGACATCACGTTCCTCCGCCGCATCATCCGCGGCCCCGCCGACGACAGCTACGGCATCGAGGTGGCGAAGCTGGCCGGTCTGCCCGGCACCGTGACCCGCCGCGCCCACGAGGTGCTGCGCACTCTGGAAGCTTCTGCCCCGAAGAACAAGGTGGAGCAGATGGATTTCGACGCCCTGCAGGAGTATTCTTCGCCTGCCGTCCCCAGCGAGATGATGGAAAAGCTCGAGGCGCTGGACGTTGAGACCCTGACCCCCATCGAGGCGCTGAACTTCCTCTACGAGCTGAAAAAGACCCTGAGCGGCAGCCTGAATGGCTGATTTTATTTGAAACGGAGGGAAACGAATGGCAGAGATACACGTTCTCGACAAGCACACGGCAGAACTCATTGCCGCCGGTGAGGTGGTCGAGCGGCCCGCGTCGGTCGTCAAGGAGCTTCTGGAAAACTCCATCGACGCCGGTGCGTCTCAAATCACCGTCTCCATCGAGTCGGGCGGCGTCCGTCTGATTGAAATCAGCGACAACGGCACCGGCATCGAGGCAAAATACATCCCCACGGCTTTCATCCGCCATGCCACCAGCAAGATTCGGACGGAAGACGACCTCACCAGCATCCACACGCTGGGCTTCCGCGGCGAAGCGTTGGCCTCTATCGCCAGCGTGGCCCGCGTCGAAGTGCTCACCCGCACCGAGGCCGACGAGTGTGCTTCCCTCTACCGGATCGAGGGCGGGGAAGAGCAGCCCATCGAGCCGGGTGCGCGAGGCGTCGGCACCACCATCCGGGTCTGTGACCTCTTTTTCAACACGCCCGCCCGGATGAAATTCCTCAAAAAGGATTCCAGCGAGGGTACTTTCGTGGCCGACATCGTGGGCCATGTGGCCCTGAGCCACCCCGAGGTGAGCTTCAAGTTCATCCGCGAAGGCAAACTGCAGTATGTCACCCCCGGTGACGGCCAGCTCCGCAGTGCGGCTTATGCCGTGCTGGGCCGGGAGTTCAGCCGTGACCTCGTGGAGGTGGATAACCGCGAGGGCGTCTACCGCGTCTGGGGTCTCATCACCCAGCCCCGCAGCTGCCGCGCCAGCCGCAGTATGCAGTATTTCTATATCAATGGCCGCTATGTCCGCAACCGCACCATGATGGCGGGCATGGAGATGGCGTTCAAGGGTACCACGATGCAGGGCAAATTTCCTGGAGGGATCCTGCTTCTTGAGATGCCCGCCGACCTTGTGGATGTCAACGTCCATCCGGCAAAAACAGAAGTCCGCTTTGCCCGGGAAAACGACATCTTCGACCTCGTCTACCATGCCGTCAAGCTGGCACTGAGCCAGCCGGGTACAGGGGAGAGACAGTTCGTCTTTGACAGCGAGAAAGAGAACGATGTATCCAACGAATATAAAAATAGCGGAAATAAAGAAGAAAATGCTGTAAAGAACAACAACTTTACAGGGCTTTCGGCGGTGATTTCGGGCCAGGCAGAGCCGGGAAGCCTGCCGCACCTGGAGGGAAAACCTCTCCGCCCGGCGGCACCGGCAGCGTCTGTGACACCCCGCACGACACAGCCCTCTGCCCCGGAGCGGGACATCCTCCCGCTGCCCGTAAAAGCCCCGGAAAAGGCTGCGCCGGTATCGGAACACACATGGACAACGGTTGCGGCCTCCGAGCCTCTTCCGATGAACGCTGCCCTCCACAGTCCTGAGCCGCCGCAGGAGGAAAGCGTCCTTGAGCCGCCGCCCTTCCGGGCTGCGTCCAGCGAGTCACAGCTGGACATCGAGGCAGACATCGACCTGCCGGATGTCACCCGCGACCACATGGCTGCGTGGGAGCCTGCCCCGGATGAACCGGAGCGTCCGCCACTGCCGGAGGCTTCGGATGAACCGCAGCAGAGCGCAGCCCCGGAGCAGCTGGGCTTTGACGTTCAGGACGGCCCCGAGCCTCTGCGGTATGTGGGCGAGATCTTCCGCACCTATATCCTTGCGGAGCGGGGCGACGAGATCTGCATCATCGACAAGCACGCCGCCCATGAGCGCCAGCTCTTCGAGAAACTGGCCGCCCACTACGGCGATGTCCCCAGCCAGCTCCTCCTGGAGCCGCTGGTGGTGGAGCTCTCCGCCGAGGAAAAGACCGCTCTGCTGGCCAACCTCGACCTGCTGGAAAGCGCCGGCCTCGAGGTGAGCGATTTTGGCGGCAGCTCGGTCTGCCTGCGCTCGGTCCCCGCTGATGTGGAGCAGGGCAGTGCCGAAGATCTGTTGGTCGAGCTGGCGGCAAAGCTGGCCCACGGCAGCCGCGACGCGTTGAACGAGCGGACGGAGTGGGTGCTCCACTCCATCTCCTGCCGCGCCGCCATCAAGGCGGGCGACCACACCTCGCCGCAGGAGCTGATGGCGCTGGCCGAAAAAATTCTCTCCGGCGAAGTGCCGCCCTTCTGCCCCCATGGGCGCCCCTGCGTTCTCAAACTCACCCGAAAGGAGCTGGAAAAGCAGTTTGGCCGAATCGTGTGATAGAAATCAGAAGCATCCGGTGCTGGCCGTCGTCGGCCCCACTGCCACCGGCAAGACCGCTCTCGGCGTGGCGCTGGCCGAAGCTTTCGAGGGCGAAGTCATCAGCGCCGACTCGATGCAGATCTATAAAGGATTAGACGTCGGTACGGCGAAGGTCGCACCCGACGAGACCCACGGCGTCCCGCACCATGCGGTGGATATTCTGGAGCCGGACGAGCCCTTCAGCGTGGCGGATTTCGTCGCACTGGCCGGAACGCTCGAGGCTGACATTTCCGCCCGGGGCCGTCTGCCCATCCTCGTGGGCGGCACGGGCCTCTATGTCCAGAGCTTTTTGTACGGTGTCCGCTTCGCCGCCGAGAAGACGCCGGACGGCCTGCGGGAACGGCTGGCCGCAGAGATGGCGGAAAAAGGCCCGGAGGCCATGTACAAAGAGCTGCAGGCCGCCGACCCGGAAGCCGCCGCAGCCATCCACCCGAACAATCAGGTGCGGGTCCTGCGGGCGCTGGAACATTTCCGGGCCACCGGCAAGCGTCTGAGCGAGCAGAAGGCCCAGTCCCTCCCGCCGGAGCGGCCCTATCGTTCGCTGGTGCTGGGGCTGGACTTTCCCGACCGCGCCCAGCTCTACCGCCGCATCGACCTGCGGGTGGACAAGATGCTGGACGCCGGCCTCCTCGATGAGGCAAAGCTGGTCTATGACCACCGCCAGACCTACCGCACGGCAGCGCAGGCCATCGGTTACAAGGAGTTCTTCCCCTATTTTGAGGGAACGGCCCCGCTGGATGCCTGCACCGAAAAGCTCAAGCAGGCCTCCCGCAACTACGCCAAGCGCCAGCTGACCTGGTTCCGCCATATGGACGGCGTGGTCTGGCTGGACGCCTCTGCGCCGGACGTTACAGCCCGGGCCGTGCAGCTGGCCCGAGAATTTTTAGCGAAAGGGTGACCTTTTATGATGGATAGACCACGCTCTGCTCCCGGCGCGTCCAGCGCTTTGGGCAAGCTGGCAGGCTTCGTCATCGCCGTCGTGGCGCTGGCGGGCATCTATGTGGGCTATCAGGCCCTGCAGGTGCTCTTCCCGCCCAACACCTACGAGACGGCGCTTCTTGCCACCGTGGCGGATACGGTGGACGCCGACGGCGTTCTCCTCTTCGATGAGGTCTATGTTCCCGGCGGCGGAACGCTGGGCTATCTCGCGGCCGACGGAGAGCGCGTCTCGGCGGGGGCTGCGGTAGCGGAGAACTACAGCAGCCCGGAACAGGCGGGCCTCCGCCAGCAGCTCACCAGCCTGAACGACCAGATCGAGCTTCTGCAGCGCTCTCAGAATACCACCGCCACCCAGCTGGATTCCCTGAAAAAAGAGCGGGCTTCCGCGCTTTATGATATGATGGATGCGCTGGACAGCTCTGCCTACGACGAGACAGCCCAGGGCGAAGAAAACTACATCCTCGCTCAGAACAAGCTCTGGGTCATCACCGGTGAAGTCTCGGATTTCTCGGCCCAGATCGCCTCCCTCACCGAGCAGTCGGCGCAGGTGCAGGCCCAGCTGGGGGGGCCGACCCAGATCACCGCCCCTCAGACGGGTTACTTCATCCGCAGCTCTGCCAGCGGGCGGCTCAACGCCGGGGCAGACGACATCCTCGCGCTGAACACCACCGACCTGCAGGCATATCTGAACTCTGACCCTGAGCTGCCGCTGGACGGCTGCGCGGGCAAGATCGTCTCGGGCTTTGCGTGGCGGTACGTCGGCCTCTGTTCGGCTAAGAAAGGGGAGAAGCTGCTGGGCGACAACGGCAAGCCCCTGACCCGCTCGGTGAAGATAAAGTTCCCCGGCCAGATGGAGACGCCCCTCAAGGCCTCCGTCTCCGAGGTGACCATCGACGAAGCGACCGGACTGGCCCGCTTTGTCATCACCTGCGAGATCATCAACGGCGATGTGCTGCGGCTCAACCGGGCCAGCGCCCAGATCATCGTGGGCGAGACCACCGGCCTGCGCGTTCCCATCGACGCGATCCATTATCTGAAAGAGGACGGCACCGAGTCTGAGACGCAGGGCGAGAACTACATCCCGGGCGTCTATGTCAAATACGGCAATCTTGCCCGTTTCTGCAAGATCGACCCCGTGGATAATGACCATCCGCTGGTGACGGACGGCGAGTACCGCATCGTCATGCCCAGCAGCTCGGATAAGACAAAAACCGTCAGCGAAGTCCGCCTTTACGATGAGATCATCGTCTCCGGACAAAATTTGTATGATGGAAAGCTTTTGTAGTTATTGACATCTGACGCAAAAAATCAGATAATAGAAAAAGCTATTAGCAACTCTTTTTCACAAAGGGGTGCCAGGCAGCGTGAGCTGCCCGAATGAAAGGAGCAAGTTTCTATGTCTTTTGTGGACAGCCTGAAAAAAGGGCTTTTCGGCAGTGAGGACGATTACGACGATCAGTACATGGACGACGGTCCTCAGATGGTGAATAACAACAACGGTCTCGGCGTCGCAGGCAACGAGGAAGAGGACGAGCCCGAAGAGGGTGCAGCCCCCAAGCGGAACGGCAAGGTGGTCAACATCCATGCTACCACCCAGCTCAAGGTCGTTCTGGTCAAGCCTGAGCACTTCGAGGATGCCAGCACGATTGCAGACCACCTGAACAACAAGCGCACCGTCGTGCTGAATCTGGAATCCACCAACAAGGAAGTTTCCCGCCGTCTGGTGGACTTCCTCTCCGGTGTGGCCTACGCCAACAACGGCCAGATCAAGCGGGTGGCCAACAGCACCTTCATCATTACTCCCTACAATGTAGACATCATGGGCGACCTGCTGGACGAGCTGGAGAACAATGGCGCGTTCTATTGATACCCAGCAAAGTGCCGTGCGGGGCTTTGTCCCGGCGCAGAACGATGAGGAACGCTTCCTCATGCGTCATGTCGAGGACCTGGCCCGCGCCGCCTTTGGCCGGGGCATCGCTCGTTATTCGGCGTTCCTGAGCGACAGAGAACAGCAGCTGGCGCAGGCGGCACTCAACCGTGCCGGTGCGCCGGAGGAAAGCTGCCGCTTCGAGGGCGGCTGGCCCGACGCCGAGCGCCGGGTGCTCTGCCTCGAGCCGGAAGACTGCTACCCTGCAAGCCCTGTCTGCTGCGTCCGGCTCAGGTGCCGTGCGCTGGCCGGGGCGCAGCTGCCCGTCCATAAGGACTATCTGGGCAGCCTGATGGGGCTCGAGCTTCGCCGCGAGGCGCTGGGCGACATCGTTCTGCCGCCGGAGGAGCCGGGTACCGCTTATCTGTTCGCGCTGGAGCCTGCTGCAGCCCTTATCTGTCAGGAGCTGCGCAGTGTGGGCCGCACCGAGGTGACGGCTCAGCAGCTGGCGCTGGACGAAGTGCCGGAGTTTGCGCAGGCAGAGCGCCGGTTACAGACCGCGACCGTATCGTCGCTGCGTCTGGATGCTGTACTTGCCGCCATGCTGCGGTGCAGCCGGGGCATGGCCGCAGAGCTTGTGGCAGCGGGAAGGGTAGAGATCAACCATCTGCCCGTTTCCAGCGCCCATGCGCCGGTATACGAATCTGACGTGTTCACAGTGCGGGGCAAAGGGCGCTTCCGCCTCACAGCCCTGCCGGGCAAGAGCAAAAAAGACCGACAGATCATCGAGTTCTTCCAATATTGAGAAGGACGACTGGATAAAATGGAGGAGATCATTATGCTGACACCGCAGGACGTGCGCTCTGTCCAATTCGAAAAGAACCTCCGCGGCTACCGTACCGAGGATGTTGACCGCTTTCTGGATAAAGTAGAGCAGCAGCTCGGGCAGGATGCGGAGCAGATGGAGGCCCTGCGCAAGCAGGTGGCCGACCTGACTGCCGAGAACGAGACCCTGCGCCGCAATATGCAGAGCTATGAGGCCGACGGCGATATGCTCAAGAGCGCCCTCATCAACGCGCAGCGCATGGGTGAAAACGTCATCCGCGAGGCCAACCAGAAGGCCGAGGACATCCTGCACCGTGCAAATCTGCGCGGCGACGACATCATCCGGGATGCCAACGAGCTGCTGCAGAAGGCCAGCGACCGCGCCGACGAGATCATCAGCGAGGCCAACGACAAAAAGCTGGCCGAAGAGCGTGAGTATGACCGCGTTCGTCTCGAGGTCACCCGCTTCAAGTCCGACGTGCTGAACCTCTACCGCACCCATGTGGAGTCCCTGAGCCGTCTGCCGGAGTTCCAGCAGAAAGAAGAGACCCCCGCACAGGATGCCGAGGCTGAGCTGCCCGAAACCGAGGATGCCGATACCACCGAGGAAGCAGCACCCGCTGCGGACGCTGCCGAGACGGAAGACGCCGCCCCCGAGAAGGCTGGCGAGGACTTCTGGGAGAAGGACGAATCTCAGCTCAAGCTCGACCCGCCCCCGGCAGACCCCAACGCTGTCTTTCAGGGCGTGAGCTTCAGCGAATAATTCCCTAAGCATCGACAGCAAGGCATCATTTGTGTGCCGTAAAGCTGTTTTGATAAAATAAGCGCATAGCTGCGCTGTTTGCGACTGCAAAACCAATAGAGGAGAGTGTAAAACCAGTGGCTAAGAATAAGTCTCAGTACGACAGTACTCTGAATCTGCCCAAGACCCTGTTTGAGATGCGCGCCGGCCTGCCCAAGAAGGAACCGGTCATGCTCAAGGATTGGGACGACAACGACCTGTACAACCAGCTCATGAAGCACAACGAGGGCAAACCTCAGTTCATCCTGCACGACGGCCCTCCGTATGCCAACGGCAATATCCACATGGGTACCGCGCTGAATAAGATCATCAAGGACATCATCATCCGAGAGAAGAACATGGAGGGCTTCCAGGCTCCCTATGTACCCGGCTTTGATACCCACGGCCTGCCCATTGAGCTGAAGGCCCTGTCCTCCGTCGGCGAGAAGAAGAAGGACATCTCCAAGCTCGAGCTGCGCCAGATCTGCGAGAAGTTCGCCACCGAGCACATCGACATCATGAGCGACCAGTTCAAGCGTCTGGGCGTTATCGGCGATTTTGAGCATCCCTATCTGACCCTCAAGCCCGAGTTTGAGGCCCGTCAGATCGAGATCTTCGGCGAGATGGCCAAGAAGGGCTATATCTACAAGGGTCTGAAGCCTGTCTACTGGTGTCCCGACTGCCGCACCGCTCTGGCTGAGGCCGAGATCGAGTACGGCGAGGACGAGTGCGACTCCATCTTCGTCCGCTTCCACGTCTCTCAGGACCCCAACGGCGTTCTGGCAAAGCACGGCATCCCGATGGAGAAGACCTACTTCGTCATCTGGACCACCACCACCTGGACCCTGCCCGCCAACGAGGCCATCTGCCTGAACGGCCAGTTCGAGTACTCCTTCGTCAAGATCGGCGACGAGTTCCACATCATGGCCACCGACCTTGTCAAGAGCGTCATGGACTCCTGCCACATCACCGATTACGAGGTGGTGGGCGAGCCGGTCAGCGGCGCTGAGTTCGAGCTGATGCGCTATAACCATGTCTACCTGCCCAAGGAAGGCTGGGTCATCCTCGGCGACCACGTCACGCTGGAAAGCGGCTCTGGCTGCGTCCACACCGCCGGCGGCCACGGCGTCGATGACTTCAACGTCTGCCAGAAGTACCCCCAGATCCCCATCACCGTCCCCGTGGACGACGGCGGCTATCTGACCGAGCAGGCCGGCAAGTACGCTGGTCAGCGCGTCTGGGCTTCCAACAAGACCATTCTGGCCGACCTGACCGCCGCCGGCGCTGTCATGGGCCAGCTGCACATCAAGCATCAGTATCCGCACTGCTGGCGCTGCCACAACCCCATCATCTTCCGTGCTACCGAGCAGTGGTTCTGCTCCATCGCCAAGTTCCGTGAGGATGTCTACAAGGCCATCGACACCGTGACCTGGATGCCCGACTGGGGCCATGACCGTATGCACGGCATGGTGCGCGACCGCAACGACTGGTGCATCAGCCGTCAGCGCACCTGGGGTGTGCCTATCCCGGCCTTCTACTGCAAGAAGTGCGGCGCTTACCACATCACCGACGCCACCATCAAGGCCGTCAGCGACCTGTTCCGCAAGGAGGGCTCCGACGCCTGGTACAAGTATGACGCGGAGCAGATCATCCCCGCTGGTGAAGTCTGCGAGAAGTGCGGCGCTTCCGAGTGGACGAAGGACACCGACATCATGGACGTCTGGTTCGACTCCGGCTCCACCCATGCTGCCGTTCTGGAAGAGCGTCCCGAGCTGCGCTTCCCGGCCGATATGTATATGGAGGGCGGCGACCAGTTCCGCGGCTGGTTCCAGTCCAGCCTGCTGACCAGTGTCGCAAGCAAGGGCTGCGCACCCTATAAGTCCGTTCTGTGCCACGGCTGGGTCGTGGACGAGCAGGGCAAGCAGATGCACAAGAGCGCCGGCAACGGCGTCGAGCCCAGCGAGATCATCAAGGACTACGGCGCAGACATCATCCGCCTGTGGGTGGCTTCTTCCGACTACACCGTCGATGTGCGTGCCGGCAAGAACATCTTCAAGCAGCTGAGCGAGGCCTACCGCAAGATCCGCAACACTGCCCGCTTCATTCTGGGCAACCTCGACGGCTTCGACCCCAACACCGACTGTGTGGCTGACGACCAGCTGCAGGACATCGACCGCTGGGCTCTGGCTGCGCTGGATGACCTCATCGTCAACACCAACGCCGGCTATGCTGTGTATGACTTCAACAAGGTCTACCACGCTGTCTACAACTTCTGCGTCGTGGCTATGTCCAACTTCTATCTGGACGTCACCAAGGATCGCCTGTACTGCACCAATGGCACTGGCCGCAAGGCTGCGCAGACCGCAATGTACAAGATCCTCGTCGCTCTGGACAAGATCATCGCTCCCATCCTCTGCTTCACCAGCCAGGAGATCTGGGACTTCCTGCCCAAGACCGAGGCTATGAACAAGTACGTCGTCTTCGAGGATATGCCGAAGGCTGGCCAGTACGCAGCTGACGATGCCTTCAAGGCCAAGTGGGCGCAGCTCATCGCTGTCCGCGACGAGGTCAAGAAGGTCCTCGAGCAGGCCCGTGCAGATAAGCAGATCGGCGCTTCTCTCGAGGCTTCCGTCACTCTGTACTGCAATGACGCCGTCTACGACCTGCTCAACAGCATCCCGATGGACGAGCTGGCCGACCTGATGATCGTCTCCCATGTGGAGCTGGTCAAGGGCGAAGGCGGCGTAGCCAGCGCTGTCGAGGGCCTGGGCGTTGCTGCTGCACACGCCACCGGCGACAAGTGCGAGCGCTGCTGGAAGTACTCCGCAGACATCGGCACCCACGCTGCTCATCCCACTCTGTGCGCACGCTGCGCCGCTGTTGTGGAGGGCTAAACCATTTCGTATCTCTGGCGGCGCACCCGGCGCAAAAGGGGGCGCCGCCTTTTTCAAAAAATCAGGAGAAACTATGGCATATGTCATTCTGAATCTGGTCTGTGTGGCCGCGCTGGTGGGCATCGACCAGGCCATCAAGCTCTGGGCTGCCCAGTATCTGGCCCCTGTGGAGGCCATCACCGTCATCCCGCATGTGGTGGAGCTGCGCTTCGTGCTCAATCAGGGCATGGCGTTCAGCCTGCTGAGCGGAAAGCAGCTCTTCCTTATCCTCGCCACCAGCGCCGCGCTGCTGCTCGTGGCCTATCTGCTGTTCTTCCGCAGCCGCGGCAAGCTCCTGCAGCAGATCGCCTTCATCCTCGTGCTGGCCGGCGGCATCGGCAACCTCATCGACCGTGTGCTGAACGGTGAGGTCGTGGACTACATCAACCCGCTGTTCATCGACTTTGCGGTCTTCAACTTCGCCGACATCCTCGTCTGCGTCGGTGTGGCGCTCTGGGTGCTGGTCATCCTGCTGGAAGAGGTGGAAGATAAGCCCTCGAAGGAGCGGTAAACCATGGAACAGCGTGAATTTATCGTGGAGGCGGAGGCCGCAGGCCAGCGCATCGACCGTTTCGTCAGCGGGGAGGACACCGGCCTTTCCCGCAGTGCGCTGCAAGGCCTCGTGGCGGAGGGTCATGTGCTCTGCAACGGCAAAAGCATCGCCAAGAGCCTCAAGCTCAAGGCGGGGGACACTATCCTGCTGGAAATTCCTGACGCAAAGCCTATCGAGGCTGTGCCGCAGGACATCCCGCTGGACATCGTGTATGAGGACGACCACCTTCTGGTGGTGAACAAGCCCAAGGGCATGGTCGTCCACCCGGCCCCGGGCAACCCGGACGGCACGCTGGTGAACGCCCTGCTCTGGCACTGCAAGGGCAGCCTCTCGGGCATCGGCGGCGAGATACGCCCCGGCATCGTCCACCGCATCGACAAGGACACCAGCGGTCTGCTGGTGGTGGCGAAAGATGACGCCACCCACATCGGCCTGTCCCAGCAGATGGCGGTTCACAGCGTGGAGCGCGCCTACCAGACCGTCGTCTACGGCGGTTTTGCGCAGGACGAGGGCTTCGTGGAGGCAAATCTGGGCCGCTCCAAGACCGACCGCAAGAAGATGGCGGTCTACCCGGCCGGCGAGCTCCACACCAAGTATGCCTACACCGGCTATAAGGTACTGGAGCGCTTCGGCGGCTTCACCCTGCTGGAATGCCGCCTCAAGACGGGCCGCACCCATCAGATCCGCGTCCACATGGCGTCCATCCAGCATCCCGTGGCGGGCGACCCGGTGTATGGCCCCCACAACTGCATCACCAGGCTCCACGGCCAGTGCCTCCACGCAAAGACATTGGGCTTCATCCACCCCATCACGGGGGAACATCTCCGCTTCGACTCGGAGCTTCCGGAGTATTTCACCCACTTTATTGCATCGCTCAGGAGGGGGACTGTATGACGAAACTTCTCGATTCTACGCTCGTACTCTGCGATCTGGACCATCTCCTTTTGGCCGGTGACGGCAATATGCCGCAGGTCGTGCGGGATGTGCTCCAGCTGTTTTCCAGCCGGGGCGGCAGGCTGACGGTCTTCAGCCAGCGTTCGCCCCGGGCCGTCCGCGCCGTGCTGGGTGGACTGCGCCTTGCTGCGCCCGCGCTCACCTGCGGCGGTACGCTGGCCTACCGGTTCTCGGAGGGCAGCGGCCAGCCGCTGTGCAGCTTCGCGGGCTGTGAGGAATCCATCTTCAAAAAGCTGCCCGCAGCTGTGGGCCTCGGCATTGCGCTGCAGATGGCCGATGGCTCTACCCGTGTGCTGCGGATGAGCACCGCCCTCGAGCGCCATCTGCGCCGGGAGTTCACCCCCTTTACGCTGTGCAGCCCCGCCGACGTCAAGGGTGAGGACGTGCTGCGCATCCTGCTCTATCAGGACCGTCAGCAGCTGCCCATTCAGGCCCTGCTGGAAAAGGCACTGGGGGACAATGCCGCCATGCTGCGCTCGGAGCGCACCGGCATGGATGTCATGGTGCTGACACCGGGTGCCGTCTCGGCGGAAGCGATGCTGGGCGCAGTCTGCCTGCCCGTCAACTGCACGGCTGACCAGCTCACTGTCGCCGCCGGGTGCAGCCAGATGCTCGAGCTGGTCCGTCAGGCCAGGCAGAGCGTCGTTCCGGCTGATGCCCCGGTGGAGCTGCGCCTTGCCGCCGGCCAGACGACCCTGACCGACCACGACACCGGCGCAGCCGCAGAGTTTTTCTATGGCCTTGTGCGAAGTGCCGAAGCTGCATCGTAAAAATTGTGTAAAGTCTCCTGCAAATTTTCCGCAGGAGACTTTCTTTTTGGAAGGATTTCGAGTACAATGAAGGAAACTATGTTCACACCCCGCGAACGCCGCTTTCTGGCACTGGCGGCAGCAGCGGCGGTCTGCATTGTCAGTCTGGCGTTCTGGTATGCCGTGCCGCCATCCCCGGCGCAGACTTCGTCAGTGGTGGTCGAGCCTCTGCGGGAGTCCTTCCGCGTGAACCTCAACACCGCCGGGGTGGACGCCATGACCACACTGCCCGGCCTCGGGGAGAAGAAAGCGAGAGCCATTCTGGAATATCGTCTTGCCCATGGCCGGTTCCAGAGTCTCGATGAGGTGGCACAGGTGCCGGGCGTTACACAGGATATGATAGACGAATGGCAGGGCCTCGCCTATGTGAGCTGAGAGGGGAGACCTTCTCGGGAAAAAGGAGTTATCATGAGTGAAGAGAGCATTTTTATCAACCGGGAATTGAGCTGGCTGGACTTCAACCGCCGCGTGCTGGTGCTGGGCAAGGATAAAAATGTCCCGCTGGCCGAACAGCTCAAGTTTCTGGCCATCTACGGCTCCAATCTGGACGAGTTCTTCATGGTGCGCGTCGGCTCGCTCCAGGAGCGCGCCAACCTCATGCGCGGCAAGAAGGAAAAGCGGGAAAACAAGACGAACATGACGGCGGAAGAGCAGCTTGCCGCCATCATGCCCAAGACCGCTCAGCTCCAGGAGGACTGCGACAAATACTATGCCAAATCGCTGGAAAATCTGGCCGCCTGCGGCTACCGCAAGGTGGATTTCGACAAGCTGAGCAAAGAGGACGAGCACTTCTGGAAAAAGTATTTCCAGAGCGAGCTTTTCCCCATCCTCAGCCCCCAGATCGTGGACAGCCGCCACCCGTTCCCGTTCCTGCGCAATAAGGAGATCTATCTCGGCGTCCTCCTTCACGAAAAACACACCTCGGAGCACACCCTCGGCATCGTACCCATCTCAAGCCAGATGGAGCGGATGCATTTCGTCCGGAAGGACAATGAGACCTGCTTTGCCCTGACGGAGGAGCTGGTGCTCCATTATGCGGCCCTCATCTTCGGCAAGGAGAACGTGCAGGAAAAGTGCCTCTTCCGGGTCACCCGCAACGCCGACATCGACGTGAAAGAGGGCATGATGGACCATGACATCGACTACCGCGAGATCATGGCCGATCTGCTCAAGCGCCGCCGCAAGCTGGCCGCCGTCCGTCTGCAGGTCATCCCCGCCGCACCGCAGGTCGCTCAGCTGCTCTGCAGCCGCCTCGAGCTGACCCACAAGCGGGTCTTCGTCCAGAAGAGCCCTCTTGACCTGAGCTTCTTCTACAAGCTCACCTCCCGCATGGAGTCCGACGGCCACCCCGAGCTGTTCTATACGCCTGCCCGGCCTATGCTGCCCCCGCAGGACTACGACCTTGCCGTCGAGGTGGAAAAGCACGATGTGCTGTTGAGTTACCCGTACCAGTCCATCCGCCCCTTTATTGCGATGCTGAAAAAGGCCGCGCAGGACCCCGACGTCATCTCCATCAAGATGACGCTCTACCGCATGGCCCGTGAATCTCAAATCGTACAGGCCCTCGTGGAAGCCGCCGAGAACGGCAAGGAAGTCGTGGCGCTGGTGGAGCTGCGCGCCCGCTTTGACGAACAGAACAACATCGACTGGTCGAAGCACCTCGAAGAGGCCGGATGCACGGTCATCTATGGCTTTGACGACTACAAAGTCCACTCCAAGCTGACTCTCATCACCAAAAAGAGCGCCCACGGCTACTCCTACATCACCCAGATCGGTACCGGCAACTACAACGAGAAGACCAGTGAGCTCTATACCGACTACTCCTTCATCACCGCCGACCTCGGCATCGGCGAGGAAGCGTCCAACGTCTTCCAGAACCTTGCCGTGCAGAAGCTGACGGAAGAGAGCGAAAAGATGCTGGTGGCACCCCTCCGCTTCAAGAGCGTGCTGCTGGATGAGATGGACCGGGTCATCAACGCCGCCCGTCTGGGCCGCCCGGCTTCCATGATTTTGAAGAACAACTCCATCTCCGATAGAGATATTATCCTCAAGCTCGAGGAAGCCAGCTGTGCCGGTGTCCGCATCGACATGATCGTCCGCGGCATCTGCTGCGTCCGCGCCGGTGTGCCGGGCAAGACCGAAAACCTCCACATCCGCAGCCTCGTGGGCCGCTACCTCGAGCATGGCCGGATCTACAGCTTCTATGACGGCGTGAACACCCGCATCTATATCGCATCCGGCGACTTTCTCACCCGCAACACCGAGTGCCGCGTGGAAGTCGGCGTCCGGGTGGAAGACCCCGTGCTGAAGGAGAAGCTGGACAGCATCCTCCGCCTCCAGCTCAGCGACAACGTCAACGCCCGCGAGATGCAGCCGGATGGCAGCTACCAGAAAGTCAAGCCCGCCCCCGGCGAGCCGCTGGTGAACAGCCAGATGGGGATGTACGACCTTCTCCGCGACGACTGGACGGCCCGCGACAAAGCGCCTGCACCGGCCTCTGTCGCTGAGACGCCGAAGCCCCAGCCCGTCAAGGCTCCGGAAAAGCCTGCCGCACCGGCAAAGGCGGCACCTCAGCCCGCAAGACTCACAGAGCCGGAAGAACAGCCGGCACAGCCGGAAGAGGCCGCTCCCGCCCCGATGCCCATCGTCGTCACCGAGAGCCGCCCCCGCCGCACCGGTCTGCTGGGCCGCCTGCTCGAGCACTTCCTGAAATGATCCCCGATGCCGCTGGCCCGCAAGGCCGGCGGCATTTTATATTGTCCTGCCGCATACAGTACAGGAAACAGGAGGGACGCCGATGGGGACAAGACAGCATAAAACAAAAGGATGGGTGATTTTTGCGGTGTTCTGCGCTGTCCTGTTCTGTGTGGCCGCGCTGCGGGCCTGTGCCGCAAAAGCCGCGCCCGAGGGATGTTCGCTGAAACGGGTAAGGCCTGCGCAGACGTCCTGCTTCCCGCTGAATACGACTGCGTGGCGGGTCTCGGACGCCTACGGCTGGCGCACCGACCCCATCACCGGCGAAGAGGCGTTCCATCGCGGCACTGACCTTGCATGTTCGGAAGGCACGCTGGTGCTGGCGGCAATGAACGGCGTCGTCATTGCCGCCCGGCGGAGCGCGACCTACGGCAACTACCTCTGCCTGAGCCACAGCGGCGGGCAGGAGACGCTTTACGCCCATCTGCAATACCTCTTCGTTCGGGCCGGAGAGGTGGTGCAGGCGGGTCAGCCGCTGGGGACAGCGGGGGAGACGGGCCGCTCCACCGGGGCGCACCTTCACTTTGAACTTCTGGAACAGGGCGTCCGCTATGATGCGGGGGCTCTGCTGGGCCTGCCATGAGGCGGCTCGTCCGGCTGGGGCCGCTGGTGTTCCGTGACCCGCTGCTGCTCTGCGGGGCGCTGTATCTGCTGCTCTGGTTCGATGCCAGCGGCTTCCTGCGCATCGGCCTGTGTGTTGCCATCCTCCACGAAATGGGTCATGTCTTCGTCTATCTGCTCCTGTTCCGGCGCTTTCCCATCATCGAAGTGACCATGACCGGTTTCTGTATGCGGACCCGGGGTCAGACCCTCACCCGGGGGCAGACCTTTCTGCTCGCTGCCGCCGGGCCGGGCATGAATACCCTCTTGGCCGCCATCTGGGCAATGAGGATGGAGCAGTGTGCGACCATCCGGGGCAGTGCGTTCCTTGCGGCCAATCTGCTCACCGGGGCGTTCAACCTTCTGCCTGTCCCACCGCTGGATGGAGCTCAAATGCTGAGATGTCTGTTGCAATCTTTGCCCAAATAGGGTAAAATATATAAATATGCAATCCGTGTTGTTAAATGGAGGAACTTGATGTTTGATCCGAAACTGAAAGAAGCGCTGTCCCGGGTGCAGAAGCCGGGCCGTTACACCGGCGGCGAACCCGGCAGCGTCTATAAAAATAAAGACGAGGTAGACGTCCGCTTCGCGTTCTGCTTCCCGGACACCTACGAAGTGGGTATGTCCTTTCTGGGCGAAAAAATCCTCTACGAGCTGCTGAACAGCCACGAAAACTGGTGGTGTGAGCGCGCCTTTATGCCGTGGCTGGATATGAAGGCTGAGATGGAGCGCCTGGGCCTTCCCCTCTACACGATGGAGAGCAAAGACCCCCTCACGGCTTTCGACGCTGTGGGCTTCACGCTCCAATATGAGCTGTCCTACACCAACATCCTCGCCATGCTGGATCTGGCGGGCATCCCGTTCTACTCGAAAGACCGCGACGAGAGCTGGCCCCTCATCGTGGCGGGCGGCCCCTGTGCCTGCAACTCCGAGCCCATCGCCGACTTCTTCGACGTCGTCCAGCTGGGCGAGGGCGAAAACCAGCTGCCCGGCATCTGCGCTGAAATCGAAAAGGCCAAGAAAGAGGGCGGCGTCTCCAAGAAAGAGCTGCTGCTCCGCATCGCCAGGATCCCTGGCGTCTATATCCCGGCTTTCTACGACATTGAATACTACGAGGATGGCCGCGTCAAGTCCATCACTCCCAACGAGCCGGGCATCCCGGCGGTCATCACCAAGGCCATCATCAAGAACCTGAACGACTTTGCGCCCCCGACCAACTTCGTCGTCCCGATGGTGGGTGCCATCCAGGACCGCGCCAGCGTCGAGGTGCTGCGCGGCTGTGTGCGCGGCTGTCGGTTCTGTCAGGCAGGCTTCCTCTACCGCCCCATGCGCCAGCGCGACGCCAGCCTGCTGAACAAGGCCGCACAGGACCTCTGCGCCAACACCGGCTACGAGGAGCTGAGCCTTTCCAGCCTGTCCACCTCCGACCACAGCCAGCTCGAAGAGCTGCTGGACGATTTGAACGAGTGGGCGCCGAAAGAGCACGTCAGCCTGTCGCTGCCCTCTCTGCGGATGGACAACTTTTCCCAGAGCCTCATTGAAAAAACCACCAGGGTGCGCAAGAGCGGCCTGACCTTTGCCGCTGAGGCCGGGACCCAGCGCCTGCGCGACGTCATCAATAAGAACGTCACCTGGGATGAGATCGAAAAGACCTGCTCGCTGGCTTTCGCCAACGGCTACACTTCCGTCAAGCTCTACTTCATGATGGGCCTGCCCACCGAGACGATGGAGGACATCGAGGGCATCGCCGAGACCGCTCAGAAAGTAGTCGATTTGTTCTACTCCAATCCCAAGCACGCCAAGGGCCGCGGCGTGCAGGTGACCATCAGCTGCGCCTGCTTCGTGCCGAAGCCCCACACCCCCTTCCAGTTCGTCCCGATGGATACCGAAGAGATGCTGCAGGCCAAGCAGAAACACCTGCTCGAAAGCGTCCACAGCCGCAAGATCAAGGTCAACTACCACGACAGCACCACCAGCTTCCTCGAGGGCGTCTTTGCCAAGGGCGACCGCCGCCTGGCTCCCGTCATCCTCGAGGCCTACAAGCGCGGTTGCTATTTTGACGGCTGGGAAGAGTGCTTCAAGTACGACACCTGGATGCAGGTCTTCGAGGACATGGGCATTGACCCCAAGTTCTACTGCCAGCGCGCGATCGGTCTGGACGAAGTGACCCCGTGGAGCCACATGGACTACGGCGTCACCCACGAATATCTGGTGCGGGAGTACAACAAGGCCCTCGCGGCCCAGACCACTCAGCCCTGCAACCGTGCCTGCCACGGCTGCGGCGCAAACCATCTGTTAGGAGGACCGTGCTTTGATTACAGTAAGGATCTCGTTTAAGAAGATGAACGAAGCCTCCTACATCTCCCTGCTGGATATGCAGCGGGTGATGCAGCGGGTGCTCAAGCGCAGCGGCCTGCCGGTGTGGCATACGCTGGGCTTCAATCCCCACATCTATATGACCTTTGCCTGCCCGCTCTCGCTGGGGCAGGAGAGCCAGTGCGAGTGTGTGGATGTCAAGACCGAGGCCGAAAACCCCGATTTTGCCCAGTGGCAGACGGCGCTGAACGCCATCATGCCTGCCGGAATCGAGGTCTACCGCGTGGAACCGGTGAAGATGAAGGCCGACGCCATCGCTTACGCCTGCTACCGCATCCGCTACCCGGCGGACGCTGCGGAAAAGCTTGCACAGTATAACGCCCTCGACAGCGTGCCGGTGGAGAAAAAGAGCAAGCGCGGCGTTAAGATGGTCGAGATGAAGGAGTATGTCCCCACTCTCGAGCTTGAGACGGAAGGGGAGAGCGTAAGCTTTGCGGTCTGCCTGCCTGCCTCGCAGGACCTGAACCTGAACCCCTCGCTGCTGACGGCGGCGCTGGAAGCAAAATTCGGGGTCCCGGCGGCGAACGCCTCTATCCTGCGCACCGAATTTCTGACGGCAGACAAGCGGAAGTTCGAGTAAGAACGGTCCATCAAAGCCAGAGCGAAAATTTTTGCATAAATTTGCCCGAAACGCTTGCTTTTATGGGCGGTTTGTGCTATCCTATTAAGGCGTTAGTGTCCGCTGAGACCACAGCGGGGTTAATGACACATATCATTAAACGGGCGGTCCTCTGACGGCAGTTCGCCGTGTATGAACGTCTAAAAACAAATGGAGGAATTCAAAATGGACGCACTGAAGATTATTTCTGAAGGCAGCATCAAGGCTGAGAAGCCCCAGTTCAACGTCGGCGATACCGTCCGCGTTGATGTTCGTATCAAGGAAGGCGAGCGCGAGCGTATCCAGGCTTTCGAGGGTACCGTCATTGCTAAGAAGCACGGCGGCGTCGCAGAGACCTTTACCATTCGCCGCGTTTCCTACGGCGTCGGCATCGAGCGTGTCTTCCCCATCAACAGCCCCTTCGTCGAGAAGGTCACTGTTGTCCGTAAGGGCAAGGTCCGCCGCGCAAAGCTGTTCTACCTGCGTGGTCGTACCGGCAAGGCTGCCAAGGTCAAGAGCGATATTTGATGATTCCCCGTTTCAAAGCGGGAGAAAAGGGGACAACTCGTTTGTCCCCTTTTTTCTGTTATACGGCGCTTTTAGCGCAGAGACAGAGAAAATAAAAACGGGCAGAAGCCCGGATAAAGAGGTGCATCGGATATGGAACAGTCACAGCCTGCTGTCCGTGGGCAGGGCCTGCTGGAATGGTACGAAGCGCTTATTTCGGCGGCGCTGGTGCTGGTGCTGGTGTTTTCCTTTTTCTTCCGTATCATTCAGGTGGACGGCGAGTCGATGGTGCCTACGCTGGAAAACGGCGATAAGCTTGTCGTCTGGGGCGCAGGCTATGAGCCTCAGCGGGGCGATGTGGTCATCGTGGACAGCTACACCAGCTATGGCCGCCCTCTGGTCAAGCGTGTCATCGCCAAAGGCGGTGACACCATCTCCATCGACTATGCCACCGGAACGGTAGAGGTCAATGGAAAGGTGCTGGAAGAGGATTACATCGCAGAGCCGACCTATCTGGGCTATGATGTGGAATTCCCGTACACTGTGCCTGAGGGGACGGTGTTCGTGATGGGCGACAACCGCAACGCCTCGCTGGACAGCCGCTCGAGCTATGTCGGCTGCATCGATGAACAGGATATACTGGGCAAAGTGCTGCTCTGCTTTTTGCCCTTTTCGGATTTTGGAGTAGTAAAATGAACAATCAGGACACCCGGTTTGCAAACCAATATGCCATCCAGTGGTTCCCGGGCCATATGGCCAAGACGCTGCGGATGATGGAGCAGGAGATCCAGCACGTTGACGCAAGCCTTGTACTGCTGGACGCCCGCATCCCGCTGTCCAGCCTCAACCCGGAGATCGAGCGCATCACGGCCCGCAAGCCCAAGCTCTATGCGTTGAATAAAGCGGACCTCGCCGACCCCGCCGTGACGGAAGAGTGGATCCGCTACTTCCACGAGGCGGATGCGGGCTGTGTCGCCATCAGCGCCAAGCAGAAAGGCGGCGCGAACGCCGTCAAGGCCGCGATTGAAAAGGAACTGTCCGGCCTGCTGGCACGCCGCCAGAACCGCGGCATGGCCGGTGCCAAGACGCAGGTCATGCTCTGCGGCATCCCCAATGTGGGCAAATCCACCTTCATCAATACCTTCGCGGGCTCTGCCCGCGCCAAGGCGGCTGACCGTCCCGGCGTGACCAAGGGCAAGCAGTGGGTCAGCACCGAAAAGTTCGACCTGCTGGATATGCCCGGTGTGCTCTGGAAGAAGTTTGATTCCAAGACCATCGCCTCGAATCTGGCCTTCATCGGCTCCATCAAGGATGACATCCTTGATGTCGAGGAGCTGGCCATGAACCTTTTGGATGAGGTGCGCCGCAACTATCCCGACCTCGTGGCCCAGCGCTACAAGCTGGACGCCGAGACGCTGGCTCTGCCGCCCTACGAGCTGATGGAAGCCATCGGCCGCAAGCGCGGTCTGCTGGTGCGGGGCGGTGAGGTGAACACCGAGCGCTGTGCCGTGATGCTGGTGGATGAGTTCCGCGCCTGCAAGTGGGGCCGCATCTCCCTTGAGCGCCCGCCCCAGCGGGACGACATGGCCGACTTTGCCGAGGAGGACGAGGAATGAAGCGCCGGACGGATGAGGAGATCTCCGCGCCGCTCTACGCCTACGATGCCGACATCCGGGCACAGTACGGCTGTTTTGCGGGCGTAGACGAGGCGGGCCGCGGCCCGCTGTGCGGCCCGGTCTGTGTGGCCGCCTGCATCCTTGACCCCGAGGCTCCGGTCTACGGCATCAACGACTCCAAGAAGCTGAGCGAGAAAAAGCGGGAAGCTCTTTTCGACCAAATCGTCGAAAAGGCATTGGCTTACAAGATCGTCTTCATCGGCCCCGACATCATCGACCGCGACAATATCCTGAATGCCACCATGGGCGGGATGCGTCAGGCCGTGGAGGGGCTGGACATCGTGCCGAACCTCGTCCTTGTGGACGGCAACCGCATCCCGGACGGGCTGACCATGCCCGCACAGCCGGTGGTGAAGGGCGACGCCACCAGCGCCAGCATCGGCGCAGCGTCCATTCTGGCCAAAGTCAGCCGTGACCGCTATATGCTGGAGCTGGACAAGCAGTATCCCCAGTATCAGCTGGCAAAGCACAAGGGCTACGGCACCAAGCTCCACTACGAGCTCATTGCCCAGTACGGCATTCAGCCGTTCTACCGCCGCAGCTTTCTCAAAAAGCAGGGCTACTGGCCCGAGGGCAAGTGATGGACCGGGCCGGGACAGGCCGCAGGGGAGAGGCAGCCGCCGCGCGTTTCTACGAGAAGCAGGGTGCGGCCCTCATCACCCACAACTATCACACCCGGATGGGGGAGATAGACCTCATCCTGCGGGAACCGGACGGAACACTGGTGTTCTGCGAGGTAAAGACCCGCGCCAAAGACTCTCTGGATACCCCCGCTGCGGCGGTCAACGCCGCCAAGCAGCGCCGTATCATCGCATCCGCCGCATGGTATCTCCAAAGCACCCATCAGAGCGACGAGCCGGTGCGTTTCGACGTGGCCGAAGTCGTCCCTCTTGACAGCGGGCGCTGGATGGTACATATTATAAAGGGTGCTTTTTGCGCGAAATAGCAGGAAGTGCCGGTGGGAAAAGGCAGAAAACGGCTCTGGGCCGCTGCCGCACGACGAGGCCAAGTGATGGGCCTTCTGGCAAAAAGGAGCGATAACGATGAAATTTTTCAGCACGAGAGACCATTCCCGCATTGTGACCGCCTCTCAGGCGATCGCACAGGGCCTGTCGGATGAGGGCGGCCTGTTCGTCCCGGAAAGCTTTCCGCAGGTGGACGTGGAGGCATTGTGCCAGCTGGATTATCCGGAGCTGGCCGCTGCCGTCGTCAGCGAATATCTGACCGACTACTCGAAAGACTTCCTCGCTGAGGCCGCTCGCACGACTTATGGTGAGGCCTTCGGCGGCAAGGCCGGTCATCTGGCCCCGGTGGAGGGCGATACCTATGCCCTTGAGCTGTGGCACGGCCCGACCTGCGCCTTCAAGGATTATGCCCTTCAGCTGATGCCGAAACTCCTCGTGGAGGCAAAGAAGAACCTCTCCCGCACCGAAAAGACCCTCATCCTCGTGGCGACCAGCGGCGACACCGGCAAGGCCGCGCTGGACGGTTACCACGACATCCCGGGCGTCGAGATCGCCGTGTTCTACCCCACGGGCGGCACCAGCGAGATCCAGCGTCTGCAGATGGCCACGCAGGAGGGGGCAAATGTCGCTGTCTATGCCGTGCGCGGCAACTTCGACGACGCCCAGACCGGCGTGAAGAAGGTCTTCGGGGATAAAGCCATCGCGGCCAGGCTGGCCGAGCGGAACATCCGCCTTTCCAGCGCCAATTCCATCAACTGGGGCCGCCTTGTGCCGCAGATCGTCTATTACTTCGCCGCTTATGCCCAGCTGCTCAAGGCGGGAAAGATCACCTTCGGCGACAAGGTCGATTTCTGCGTCCCCACCGGCAACTTCGGCGACATTCTGGCCGGCTACTATGCAAAGCAGATGGGCCTGCCCGTCGGCAAGCTGGTCTGCGCCTCCAACCAGAACAACGTCCTGACCGACTTTCTCTCCACCGGTACTTACACCGCAAAGCGGGAGTTCTATAAGACCACTTCGCCCAGCATGGACATCCTCGTGTCCTCGAACCTCGAACGCCTGCTCTACCACGTCACCGGCAGCGATGCCGAAGTGGCCGGCCTGATGAAGAGCCTGAACGAGACGGGCAGCTACACCGTCCGTCCCGAGACGTTGAAGGCCATTCAGGAGAGCTTCGACTGCGGCTGGAGCAGTGAGAAACAGGTGGTAGGGGAGATCCGCGCCCGCTACGAGAAGGACGGCTACCTCTGCGATACCCATACGGCGGTGGCTTTCCATGTCGCCGCCCAGAAGAAGCGGGACGGCGTGCCGATGGTGGTGCTTTCCACCGCCTCGCCCTTCAAGTTCCCGCGCAGCGTGCTGGAAGCTCTGGGCCACACTGCCCCCGAGAACGACTTCGAGGCCATGCAGGCGCTGGAAGAGGCTACCGGCCGCACCGCTCCCGCAAGTCTCGCCGTCCTGCGCCAGAAGGCCGAGCGGTTCAGCACCGTCATCGACCCGGCTCAGATCGCGGAGGTGGCACTGGGCTGTCAGGCTTGACGAAAACCAGAACAGGAGTAAATAAACTATGGCACTTTTTGTGCTTGGCGATACCCACCTTTCCCTGGGCGGCTCCAAGCCGATGGACGTTTTCCCCGGCTGGAACGGCTATGTGGAGCGGCTGGAGGCCAACTGGCGCAAGCTCGTAAAGCCCGAGGATACCATTGTCCTTGCAGGCGACATCAGCTGGGCCATGCGCCTTACCGATACCCGCAGGGATTTCGAATTTCTGCAGCAGCTGCCCGGCCAGAAGCTCATCATGAAGGGCAATCACGACTATTGGTGGACCACCGCCAACAAGATGAACGCTTACCTGAAAGCTGAGGGCTTCGATACGCTCCACATCCTGCACAACAACTCCTACTCCGTGGAGGGCTACGCCATCTGCGGCACCCGGGGCTGGCTGTTCGATGTGGGGGAGCCTCACGACGAAAAGGTGATGAACCGGGAGATAGGCCGCTTGAAGATGAGCCTCGACGCCGCAGAACCCGGGCTGGAAAAGCTGGTATTCCTGCATTACCCGCCGGTCTACACCGGCACCAGCGCCCCCGAGATCGTGGCAACACTGAAAGCCTACGGCATCAGGACCTGCTACTATGGCCATCTGCACGGCAATGCCATCCGCTATGCGGTGCAGGGCGATGTGGACGGCATCCGCTACAAGCTTGTCAGCGCTGACGGTCTACGGTTCTGCCCCTACCGCATCAACTGAGGCAGAGACCAGAACAGCAGAAATGACAAAAAGTCAAAATTTGGGGTGGCAATTCTATCACGACCGTGCTATAATAGGTTGTGACGCGATTGTTGCACCCAATTTGAGCGCGCGCGTCCCCGCATTTCGCAAACAGCAAGGACGCGGTGCGCGGTTGCAGGCGGCAGTTTTCCCGCTGCCCCAACGCAATAGAATATTTGAGTGGAGGATACACAAATGAATTTCATCAAGTGCGAAAAGCTCGAGAAGAGCATGGCAGAGCTGCAGTTCTCCATCGACGCTGAGGCTTTCAAGGCTGCAGTTGCCGATGTTTTCAAGAAGGAGGGCAAGAAGTACCCTGTTCAGGGCTTCCGCAAGGGCAAGGCTCCCAAGGCTCTCATCGAGAAGATGTACGGCGCTGATGTCTTTACCTACGACGCCATCAACGAGCTGTTCCCCGCAGCTTACGAAGAGGCTGTCAAGGCTGCCGGCATCGAGCCGGTCGGCCGTCCTGAGGTCAGCGTTGACTCCGCCAGCGAGGCTGAGGGCGCTACCCTGACCGTCAAGGTCGCTGTCAAGCCCGAAGTCAAGATCGGCGCATACAATGGTCTGACCGTTGAGAAGACTGTCCATACTGTTTCTGACGAGGCTGTTGAGGCCGAGCTGAAGCGTGTGCAGGAGCGCAACGCCCGTGAGCTGACCCGCGAGGGTGCTGCTGAGAACGGCGACATCGTGGACATCGACTTTGAGGGCTTTGTGGATGGCGTCGCATTCGAGGGCGGCAAGGCTGAGCACTACAGCCTGACCCTGGGCAGCGGCAGCTTCATCCCCGGCTTCGAGGACCAGATCGTCGGCCACGCTGCTGGCGAGGAGTTTGACGTCAACGTCACCTTCCCCGAGCAGTATCAGGCTGCTGAGCTGGCTGGCAAGCCCGCTGTCTTCAAGATCAAGCTGCACGAGGTCAAGTACAAGGAGCTGCCCGCTCTGGACGACGAGCTGGCTAAGGACTGCTCCGAGTACGACACTCTGGACGAGTTCAAGGCTTCCATCCGCAAGAACAACCAGGAGCAGCTGGACAAGCAGGATGACCTGGCTGTCGAGAACGCTCTGGTCGATCAGGTCATCGACGGCATGGAGGCTGAGATCCCCCAGGCTATGTACGATGTCCGCATGGACGAGCTGGTCAACGACTTTGCTTTCCGCATGGAGCAGCAGGGCCTGCGCCTCGAGGACTACCTGAAGTATATGGGCCAGTCCGTCGATCAGTTCCGTGCTTCCTTCATGCCTCAGGCTGAGAAGCAGGTCAAGATCCGTCTGGCTCTGGAGGCTGTCGCAGCTGCCGAGAACATCGAGGCTTCTGAGGATGAGCTGAACGCAGAGGTCAAGCGCATCGCTGACCAGTACAAGATGGAAGAGGACAAGGTCCGCGAGCTCATCAATGTCGATGAGGTGAAGCACGACCTGGCCATCAACAAGGCGATCGACTTCATCAAGAGCCACGCTAACGTCGTGGAGAAGGCCGCTGAGGCCGAGAAGACCGAGGACGCTCAGTAATTCTGGCGCACAAGGTCACACAGGGCAGAGAGTGATCCCGGCTCTGTAAGCTAAGGTTGTTGAAATTGACCGATACGGCTACGGCCCATGTGCGCTTGCCGTATCGGTCAATTTTGCAAATACAATAATTTTCATTCAGGAGGCGAACCCTATGAGTTTTGTTCCTTACGTTGTCGAGCAGTCGGCGCACGGGGAGCGTTCCTACGATATTTTCTCCCGTCTGCTGAACGACCGCATCATTGTGCTGAGCGAGGATGTCAACGACACCTCTGCCAGCCTTGTCGTGGCACAGCTGCTGTATCTGGAAGGGCAGGACCCCGATAAGGACATCAGCCTGTATATCAACAGCCCCGGCGGCTCCATCAGCGCGGGTATGGCCATCCACGATACCATCCAGTATATCAAGTGCGATGTCTCCACCATCTGCATGGGCATGGCTGCCTCCATGGGCGCATTCCTGCTGGCCAGCGGCACCAAGGGCAAGCGGTTCGCTCTGCCCAACGCTGAGATCATGATCCACCAGCCGCTGATCGCAGGCGGTCAGGGCGGCGGTCTGTCCGGACAGGCTACCGACATCAAGATCCACGCAGACCACATCATCCGCACCCGCGCCAAGATGAACCGGCTGCTCAGCGAGTACACCGGCCAGCCGCTGGAAAAGGTGGAGCAGGATACCGAGCGCGACAACTTCCTTTCTGCACAGGAGGCCAAGGAATACGGCCTCATCGATGAGGTCATCACCCACCGCTGAGCGGCAGAAAGCAATACACCCAGGATAAGGAAAAACGGTTATGGCTAATAACAATTCCGGCAGAGATAAAAACGAAAAGGATCTGGTCTGCAGCTTCTGCGGCAAACATCAGGACGAAGTGGAGCGGATGATCATCGGCCCCGGCGTGAACATCTGCAGCGAATGCATCGGCCTCTGCGCCGACCTGCTCTCGGACAAGCCGGATCATCCGGGCAGCAACAGCTCTCGCCCCAGCCGCGGCAGCGCCAGCCGGGCGCGTATCCAGCCCGCAGATGATCTCGCCATCAACATCAAGACCCCCGCAGAGATCAAGGAGGGTCTGGACCAGTATGTCATCGGTCAGGACGAGGCCAAGCGTGTGCTGGCCGTCTCGGTCTACAACCATTATAAGCGCATTCTGAGCGGCAAGGGCGCAGACGTTGAGCTGCAGAAGTCCAACGTCCTGCTGCTGGGACCCTCCGGTGTCGGCAAGACCCTGCTGGCCCAGACACTGGCCAAGATGCTGGGCGTTCCCTTCGCCATCGCAGACGCCACCACCCTGACGGAGGCCGGCTATGTGGGCGAGGACGTCGAGAATATCCTGCTCAAGCTCATCCAGGCCGCGGACTTCGACGTCCAGAAGGCTCAGATCGGCATTATCTATATTGATGAGATCGACAAGATCACCCGCAAGAGTGAGAATCCCTCCATCACCCGCGACGTGGGCGGTGAGGGTGTGCAGCAGGCTCTGCTGAAGATCTTGGAAGGCACCGTCAGCAATGTCCCCCCGCAGGGTGGCCGCAAGCACCCCCAGCAGGAGTTCATCCAGATCGACACCACCAACATCCTCTTCATCTGCGGCGGTGCGTTCGACGGTCTGGATAAGTATATCCTCCGCCGCACCGACAAGTCCGCACTGGGCTTTGGCAGTGCGCTGAAGGATAACTCCAGCGAAGCCGAAAAGGCTCTGCTGCGGAAGGTCGAACCTCACGACCTCGTCAAGTTCGGCCTCATCCCCGAGTTGATCGGCCGTCTGCCGGTCATCACCGTGCTGGACGATCTGGACGAGGATGCGCTGGTGCGTGTGCTGAAAGAGCCCCGCAACAGTCTGGTCAAGCAGTATAAAGAGCTGCTGTCGATGGACAACGTGGAGCTGGACATCACCGACGAGGCCCTCCATGCCATCGCCCGCAAGACCATCGAGCGCAAGACCGGCGCCCGCGGCCTGCGCAGCGTGATGGAGAACATCCTCATGCCCATCATGTACGATGTGCCGAACGACCCCACCATCATCCGCGTCACCATCGACGAGGACACCGTGGAGGGCGGCGAAGCGCACATGGAGTACGGTGCGGTGCGCAAGCGCTATAAGAGTCAGACTTCCCTGAGCTGAGCGTCAGCGCACAGCAGGGAAGAGCAGCCCCGCTGAAAGCTTTTTGCTTTTTGGCGGGGCTTTTTTGTGCCATCTGACTTGTTTCCGAGACCAAATTGTAGTAAACTATAAAAGTCTGGAACTGCAAGGGGAATACCGGGACGGCCCACTGGCATGGGACTGCTCTGCGGATGGAAGCGCCGGACATTTTGTGGGAAACAGAAAGTACGATAAAGGAGTGTGTGTTATGGCAAATTATTTTGAGATGACCCGCGACGAACTGGCTGCTGAGAAGGCAGCTCTGGAAGAAAACTACAAGAAATTTCAGGCAATGGGCCTGAAGCTGAATATGGCCCGCGGCAAGCCCGGCCCTCACCAGATGGACCTGGCAATGGGTCTGCTGCAGATGACCGATTACACCACCGACGCCGGCACCGATGCCCGCAACTACGGCGACCTTGAGGGCCTGCACGAGGCCCGTGAGCTGTTCGGCGACGTGATGGGCGTCAAGCCCGAGGAAGTCTTTGTGGGCGGCAACTCCAGCCTGCAGATCATGTACAACCTCATCTCTATGGGCTACTGCTTCGGCTTCCCCGAGTCTCCATGCCCCTGGTCGCAGGTGGAGAAGCGCAAGTTCCTCTGCCCGGTACCCGGCTATGACCGCCACTTCGCCATCACCGAGGAGTTCGGTTTTGAGCTCATCAGCGTTCCCATGACTCCGACCGGCCCTGATATGGACGTTGTTGAGAAGCTGGTAGCTGAGGATGATACCATCAAGGGCATCTGGTGTGTGCCTCAGTATTCCAACCCCGACGGCTACACCTACAGCGACGAGACCATCGACCGCTTCGCCAAGATGAAGACCGCCGCTCCTGATTTCAAGATCTTCTGGGATGAGGCTTACATCGTCCACCACCTGACGGACGAGATCATCGAGACTCCTGTCCTGCTGAACGAGTGCAAGAAGTACGGCACTGAGGACCGCGTCTTCATGTTCACCTCTACCAGCAAGATCACCTTCCCGGGCGCAGGCGTTTCTGCGCTGGCCTGCAGCGAAGCCATGATGAAGTACATCTGCAAGCGCTTCTCGGTCATGATCATCAGCTATGATAAGATGAACCAGCTGCGTCACGTCCGCTTCCTCAAGAACAAGGAAGGCGTTCTGGCCCACATGGCAAAGCACCGCCGCCGTCTGGTACCCTGCTTTGATGCCGTCAAGACGGCCTTCAACGAGGAGCTGACTCCCTGCGGCGACATCGCCCACTGGACGAACCCCAAGGGCGGCTACTTCATCAGCCTCTACGTCATGCCCGGCTGCGCCAAGCGTGTGGCCCAGCTGTGCAAGGACTGCGGCCTGACCCTCACCGGCGCAGGCTCCGCTTACCCTTACCACAAGGACCCGGACGATGCCCATCTGCGCATCGCGCCCACGTATCCCAGCCTGGACGAAGTGGAGACTGCGTCCGACCTGCTCTGTGTCTGCGTCCGTCTGGCCGCAGTCGAGAAGCTGCTGGCTGAGAAAGCCTGATTCATCGCACAAGATCCCCGCTGTGCTGCCGCTCTGACGGCGCAGCGGGGATTTGGAAGTTGTTTTCATAGCCAGAGTGCGCCAAAAGGCAGTTCAGGCGGTGTGCAATGGTTATGAAAACAGCTTCTTATTATATTTGGAGGTTTCCCGATTCATATGAAAACTAAAGGCAAAGCATGGCAACTTGTCCTCACTGTGCTTTTGATCGCGGCGTTCGTCTATACGGCATTCTTTGGCGTCGCAGTCAAGTACGGTGATGTGACCACAACCTACATCAAGGGCGCGAAAGACATCCGCTTTGGTGTGGACATCAAGGGCGGCGTCAACGTCACCTTCGTCCCTTCCGACGGCTATGACGCCACCGACGACCAGCTCGAGGCTGCTCAGCTGGTCATCGAGAACCGTCTGGTCGCCCTCAACGTGACTGACTATGAGCTGTATGTGGACAACAACTCCGACAGCCTCATCCTCGAGTTCCCGTGGCAGTCGGGCGAGACGGAGTTCGACCCCGAAGCCGCCATTGAGGAGATCGGCACCACCGCCTATCTGACCTTCCGCGAGGGGAGCAGTGCAGACGGAGAGCTCGTCCTCGATGGCTCGATGGTGGAGAGCGCAGCTGCCCAGTACGGCCCCGTCAACGGCAGCAGCTCCGAGTACTATGTGGCGCTCAAGTTTACCGATGAGGGCGCCAAGGCATTCGGCGACGCGACCACCCGCCTGTATCAGACCGGCGGCACCATCAGCATCTGGCTGGACGACGAGAACGTCAGCACCGCCAGCGTCAACGCCGCCATCACCGACGGCTCTGCCATCATCACCAGTTCTGCGTCGAGCCCCTTCACGCAGGAAGACGTGGTCAAGATGGCCCGCCAGATCAACTCCGGCTCTCTGCCCTTTGCGCTGACGGTGGACAGCTACTCCACCATCAGCCCGAGTCTGGGCGAGAACAGCCTGAGCGCCATGGTGCTGGCCGGCGTCATCGCCTTCGCCCTCATCATGGTGCTGATGACGGCTCTGTACCGTCTGCCCGGCTTCCTGGCCTGCATCGCTCTGGCCGGTCAGGTGGCGGCTACGCTGGCCTTCGTCTCCGGCTACTTCCCGGTGTTTGAGAGTTTCACCCTGACCCTGCCCGGCATCGCCGGCATCATCCTCGCCATCGGCATGGGTGTTGACGCCAACGTCATCACTGCCGAGCGCATCAAGGAAGAGCTGCGCAGCGGCAAGAGCCTCGACGGCGCTCTCAAGAGCGGCTTCGCCCGCGGCCTGACTCCCATCATCGACGGCAACGTGACCATCGTCATCGTCGCCATCGTGCTGATGGGTGCCTTCGGCCCGTCTGACGGCTTCTTCGCCAAGGCCCTGCACTTCGTCTTCTTCGCCTTCGGCCCCTCGACCGCAGGTACCATCTACGCCTTCGGTTACACGCTGCTCACCGGCGTGCTGCTCAACTTTGTGTTCGGCATCTTCGCTACTCGTATCATGATCCGGGGCGCTGCCTCGATCAAGGCTCTGCGTGACCCCCGCCTCTACGGTGCCGATGCTCCCGGCAAGATCCCGGCAGAGAAGAAGCAGGTCAACTTCGTCGGCCTGCGCAAGCGCTTCCTGACCTTCTCCGCCTGCCTGATGGCAGCTATCGTCCTCTGCGCTGTGGTGCTGGGCGTCCATCTGGACACCGAGTTCACCGGCGGTGCGATGATCACCCTGAGCTACGAGAACAGCTTTGAGATGTCTGCCGTCCAGAAGACCGCCTCCGAAGCGCTGGGCAGCAACGGCCTGACTCTGCAGACCGGCGAGAACGTCGCGACAGGGGAGCAGACTCTGAAAATCTCGATGCCCGGCACCGAGACGGTCACCACCGACGAAGTGCAGACCCTGCTGGACTCCCTGAATGAGAGCTGCCCGGACAACTCCTTTGCACAGCTCTCTCTGAGCAATGTCAGCGCCGCAATGGGTACCAAGTTCCTTCAGAAGAGTCTGGTGGCCGTGGTGTTCGCACTGGTGCTCATCCTCGCCTACATTGCCTACCGCTTCAAGAAGATCGGCGGCCTCACCGGCGGCATGATGGCTGTTCTGGCCCTGCTCAATGACCTGATGGTGGTGTTCGGCACCTTCGTGCTGCTGCGCGCCCCGCTGGACGGCAACTTCATCGCCGCCATGCTCACCATCCTCGGCTACTCCATCAACGATACCGTCGTCGTCTACGACCGTATCCGTGAGAACCGCAGCCTGCTGGGCAAGAAGGCCAGCTTCGAAGAGCTGGTCAACCATTCCGTCAACCAGTCTGCCCGCCGCACCATCATCACCACCGTCACTACGGTGATGGCTCTGGGTGTGATGTGCATCGTCTCCAAGCTGTACGGTCTGGACAGCATCTTCACCTTTGCCTTCCCCCTGATGATGGGCATGCTCAGCGGCGTGTATACTTCGCTGTGTGTCTCCACTTCCGCATGGGTGGCTTGGAGCGAGCGCAAGGGCGCAAAGAAAAACTGAGCTTCTATCCTGACGCAAATCTGTCCTGAATCTAGGAGGAACGACCATGAAATGCCCCTATTGTGGCGCTGAGGAATCCAAAGTCATCGACTCCCGCCCTACCGAAGACAGCGAGCGCATCCGCCGCCGCCGGGAGTGCCTGAACTGCCATATGCGGTTCACGACCTACGAGGTCGTGGAAACGGTGTCGCTCATCGTCATCAAAAAGGATAACTCCCGTGAGCCGTTCGACCGGCAGAAGCTGCTCAACGCGATGCTTCGGGCCTGCGCCAAGCGTCCGGTGAGCTACGAGTCTCTGGAACGCGCCGTCAGCAGCATCGAGCAGACCCTGATGAGCACCTACGACCGCGAGGTGACGAGTGTGCGCATCGGTGAGCTGACCATGCAGGAGCTGAAGAAAATCGACGAGGTGGCCTATGTCCGCTTTGCCTCGGTCTATCAGCAGTTCGCGGACGTCGAAAGCTTCTTCAATGAACTGAAAAAGCTGATGGGCGACCGTAAGAAGTAAAGTGTAAAAAAGCACGAGCGCCCCATTCTCTGCCGCAGGGCAGGGGATGGGGCGCTTTTTGCGCCTCTTGGCCACGGGAAAAGAGCTTTTTCTATAAGATCTGCATCTTTCGGAAGATACGCTGAAAGATTGGATATATAAAAATCCATATAGCTGGAGGCACTTAATAACAACCTATTATAAATTGAATTACTACGGAGCAAAATAACGATAGCACAATGAAAGTTCCGGATGGCCTTGCTGATAAAATCCGCTTTATAAGACCAATTTCATGCTGAAGTAAGACGATATGATTTCGAATAATATAGATTACACGAAATATAACCACGTCTGAACGATTTAATTATACAAGCCTCCGCGACAGCCATTCCAGCGTCTCCACCTGAACCTGCGCCCGGCGCAGTTCACCAAATGCTTCCTCGGGGGCGTTCAGTTCGAGATGTCCGTCTGCAGCGCGAAGGGCAGCTTCCAGTTCTGTGAAGTCCTGCGTGCGGAGCAGGTGATTCATCCCTTCCCGCATTTTATCGCAGAGTTCAGCGCCCTCGGCCAGTGCCTGCCGCGCGGAAGGGAGGTCCTCGTCCCGGATGGCCTCCATGGCGTTGTCGATGTCGTCCGAAATATCCTCTGCAAACTTCTGCACCCGCCAGCTGCTGTAAAAAGCCACACCCAGCAGCACTGCCACGATGCACAGACACGCATAAATTCGCTTCATCTCACACCTCTCACCGGGAGCTGCCCTTGCGGCGGCTCTCTTTTTTCAGCAGAAAATAGTCTTCCGTCTCATTGCCCACTAAAAGCAGGATTTCTTCCGGCAGCAGGGTATTGGCCTGCGCTGTCCGCTCGAGCCAGTCCCGGTCTTTGCCGCACCAGTGCAGATTTTCCTCGAGCACCTGCCCATCCAGCACGAAGGGGATGGTCGCGTGGCTGTGCTCCACTTTCAGCTGCAAGTCAGCGAGGGTAGCGGTCTCTTTCTCAGGGCGCAGTGCCGCCGAGAGACTGCCGTTCGTCTCCACCACGGCGTAGGAGACATCCCGTGGATCAAAGATGTTTTTGCCGCGCAGTGCCTCCAGCAGGTCGGCAGTCGTCAGCCGGAGGGTGCGCAGAGCGTTCTGGTCGATTTGTCCGTCCAGGATGACCGTCTTGGGGCGGCCCGACATCAGGTTGAAAAATTTCTGGCTGCGGAAGCTCAGCGCCGACCCCAGCAGCTCCAAAGCCGCGATGAGAAAGAGGGGTATGAGGCTGGCCGTCACCGGCACTTCTTCCGACTCGATGGAGATGGACGCCAGATTTGAGATGAGGATAGTGGATACCAGCTCTTCGGGCTGCAGTTCGCCCAGCTGACGCTTGCCCATCAGCCGCATGGCGAACAGAACGCAGAGATAGATGAGCAGAGTACGGAAAATCAGAAGCTTCACGAGAAGGCCCTCCTTGTGGGTTGAATAAGCACCGTTGGTGGGGGAATACTGGCAGGCAAAGGGGGGATACCGTATGCTGCAGCTTTCCTCGTCGCTGGAAGAAAATCTGGCGGCGCTCAACGCTAGGTTTGGCGCTTCGGCGGATTTTTATGCTAAGCGCATCGAGCTTTATCACTGCCCGGGGGCCATCGTCCTGTTCGACAATATGGCCAGCCTCGAGTCACTCTGGTCGCTTTTACTGGACGCCGCTACCCGGCATACGCCCAGCCTCGAGCCGGAGCGGATGCCTCACACCGGCACGCAGGTGTATGATTTGCTGATGAACCATTCCGGTCTGCCCGCCGAGGACGGCCCGGTCAAGGACATGGACGACCTCATCCGCCGCATGACCGCCGGCATGGCTGTGCTTCTGCTGGACGGATGCAAAAAGGGGCTTGTCTTCTCGGTGCAGGGGCTGAGATCGCGCTCGGTGGAAGAGCCCTCCGGGGAAGGAAACCTTCGCGGCTCCCGGGAGGGCTTTGCCGACCTGCTGCGGGTCAACCTGAGTTTACTGCGCCGCCTCATCCGTACCGATACTCTCGTGATGGAGACCGCACAGGCTGACTGTGCCATGAAGACCGAATACGCCATCTGCTACTGCAAAGACAAGGCCGGCAAGACGGCAGTGGCGCGGGTGCGCCGGACGCTCCAGGAGGCAAAGCCGGAGGTCCTGCTGGATTCCAGCTACTTTGTACCGTGGCTTTTCCCGGCCAGGTGGCGGCTGTTTGCCCCGGTGAGCTATACCGAGCGCCCGGCTTCCGCCGCCGCAAAGCTCTGTGAGGGGAAAATCATCATCCTTGTCAACGGCAGCCCCTCGGCGCTGGTGCTGCCGTCCCTTTTCTGCGAGAACTTCGACTGCCTCGACGACTACGCCACCACGGCAGTTTTTTCGTCGTTCCTGCGTGTCCTGAAGTATGGCTCGTTTTATCTCAGCATCTTTCTGCCGGGCGTTTTTGTCTGTCTGGCGGTCTATCTGCCCGAGCTTATCCCACCGCAGTTATTATTCAAAATCGCGGCGGCAGAAAAGGCGACGCCTCTGCCGCTCTTTGCCGAGATGCTGCTGGTCATCATCTTATTGGAGATCATCCGGGAGGCCGGGCTTCGGATGCCCCAGACGCTGGGCCACTCGGTGAGCCTTGTGGCAGCGCTCATCATCGGTGACGCCGCCATCGGGGCCGGACTGCTGAGTACGCCGGTCATCCTCGTAGCCAGCATCACGGCCATCTCGGTCTTTGTGACGCCCTCGCTGTACGAACCGGCCACATTGCTGCGATTAGGTGTTACGCTGGCCGCCGGTCTGGCCGGGCCGGTAGGTCTGGTGTGTGCGGCCTTGGGCGTGCTGGCCGCACTGACGTCCATCTCCGCGATGGGGGTACCCTATCTTTCGGGCGCAGTCTTTTCGGTTGACGGCGTCGTCCGCCGCAACTATCGGGCGCTGTCCCGCCGCCCATTCACCATCTGGCAAAGGAGGGGGTCCTGAATGCAGCAAAAACAGACATTCTCGGCCCAGACGCTGGCACTCAGCGTCGCGGCGGCAGAGCTGGGCCGCGCCATCTTCGGGGCAGGGCAGACCGGCTCCGTCCGCGCCGTCCTGCTGAGCAATGTGCTGGCGGCAGCAGCCTTCGTGCTCCTTGCTGCGCTCGTCTCGGTCAACGCCTCCCGTCTGAACCGCCCGGGCTTTGCAGGAAAGTGCATCTGTGCCGTCTTTCTGCTCTGGTATCTCTTCGAGCTTGTCCGGACGGCTGCAATGCTCCAACAAGCCTGCTGGGAACAGTTTGCGTCTATGGCCTTCGTCGGTCTGCTGCCGTTCTTTCTCTGGGCAGGGTGGAGCCTCGGCTGTGAGCTGTATGACCGGATGGCCTCCGTCCTCGGGTGGCTCGTAGTGCTGGGCATCGTGTTCTGTGTACTGGGGCTGGCCGGACAGCTGCAATGGCAGGTGCTCGTGACAGGTGAGACGGCACATTCGTTTGTGCTTCCGGATGCATCTTTTTACCCGGAATATTTCTCCTTTCCACTTCTCTGTAGGAGCAAAAATAATGCGAGAATCAGTAAAAAGCCTATCGCGTGGCTTCCAATCATCGCTGCCGTCATTTCATCGGGTTATGCGCTGGGGCTGGCCCTTCTTTTCGGCGCACCGCAGGCTTACCCTGGCTATGAGCTGCTGCGGGCGTGGAGCTTCGGCGGCATCTCCCGCTTTGATGCCGCGTTCCTGCTCCTCTGGCTAGCGGCGGCGATCTTCCGCTTCGGCTTTATCGTCCGTGCCGTCCGGCTGCTCTGTGAGCGCCTTGCCGAAGGGCCTGTAAATGCGGAGGCTGCACGATGACCCGCCGGGGCTGGCTGCGGCTGATGGCCGCAGGCGTCCTCGTCGTCTGGCTCTGCCTCTTTTTGCATTGGGACAACACCGAAAAAAGCATGATACGCGCCCTTCTCGTTGAGACGAACGGAGACAGCTGGACGGTGGGTCTGCTGTACCAGTTCCCGGAAGCTTCCGCCGATTCCTCCGAGGCCAAAGCCGCTATCCGTCTCTGTATTGGCCGGGGCCCCGAGCTTTCTTCTGCCATTTCTGCCGCCGAGGAAGCCCTGCCCCAGCGGGCGGACTGGCGGCTCTGCGAATATCTTCTGGCCGGGCTGGATTCGGTGCGACAGACGCTGTCCGCCTGTGAAGAACTGTTTCTCCATCGACCCTACGGGCGGCTGGCGTCCCGGGTGTTCGGGGGAAGTTTTTCGGTAGAGACACTGAAAGAACGGGCCGATGGATCAGACGTTCTTCCGGAAAATCTACTGCAATGCGTCAAAAACGCTGCCCCGGCCGCGCCCCGGCTCTATCAGCAGAGCAGCGGCTTCATCCTGCCTGTCGTGGAGCTGGAAGACGAGGATACACGTTGCAGGCTCGAAGCCCTCGTTGTTACCCCTGAACAGACTGGCCAGCTGACCGAGTCCCAGACAGAAATGGCACTTTTATTGCAGGGCAAAAGCTGGACGGATACAGGGGAGCATCGCTTTACGCTGGAAGCCGGGCCGCTCCGCCTGCGCCGGGCTTTCTGCGGCGTGGAGCGGGAAGGGGAGAGTTTCCTTCTCCGGGTGAACGCGCTCCCACGCAATGCCCTGCCTGCCGACGCCAAAGCAGAACTGGAAGCCCTCTGTGCGGACACCGTCCGCCGCTGCTGGACGCTGGGGCTGGACATCTCCGGATTCGGTGCGCATCAGGCACTGCGTGACGGTCACTTTGCGCTCACAACAAAAAACGTCTGCCCGGAAATTCGGGCAGACGTGAAGCTCATGAAATTTTAAGAAGCCGTTTCGAAGATCACGGTGATGGTGGTACCCTCGTCCACAACGCTGTCCAGCTTGATGCGGGCGTTGTGGATGCGGGCGATGTGTTTGACGATGGCCAGACCCAGACCGGTGCCGCCGGTGGCTTTGCTGCGGCTCTTGTCCACCCGGTAGAAGCGCTCGAACACGCTGTTCTGCGCCTCTTTCGGGATACCGATGCCGTTGTCCTTCACGGTCAGGGTGCAGTGACCGTCCCGGGTGCAGGCCGTGATGATCTGGACTTTTCCACCGGGGCGGTTGTAGCGGATGGCGTTGTCGCAGAGGTTCTGGCACAGCTCATCCAGCAGGCTGCGGCTGCCTGTCACAGGGGCGCTTTCGCCGAGGTAGGTCAGGGAGATATAAGAGTGCCGGGCGTTGACCTTCTGGCGCTCCACACACTCGCGGGCCACATCCAGCAGATCGACCGTTTCCATTGCAGGCGCAGCACCCGTCTCGCTCACATTGTCGAGGTGGGAGAGCTGCAGAATATCGTTGACCAGCTGGATCATCCGGCTGGCCTCTACATGGATCTTGCGGGCAAAATCCGGCGTATCCGCGGGTTTTGCAATGCCGGTCTCGATGAGCTCTGCATAACCGGAGATGCTGGTCAGAGGCGTTTTCAGCTCGTGGCTGACATTGGCCGTGAACTCCTGCCGCATTTTCTCGTTATTTTCCCGCAGCATCCGGTCGGAGTGGATGTTCTCGGCAAAGGGGATAAGCTCCTTGTAGGGGACATTCTCCTGGATGTGGTCGAGGTCATCGGTCATCTTGAGCACAGGCTGGACGAGGCTCTTGGTCAGCAGTCCGGCAATGATAGCGGCTGCGCCCATCATCAGGAAACAGCTCAGCACGATGGCAGGCAGAGCGGCGTCATAAATCGACCAGATCGTCTCAGAGTCCTGCGCCACCCGGAGAATGTCTCCGTTCGTCAGCAGCATGGCGTAATAATAAGTCTCATAGCCCAGCGTCTGGGAGTCGCGGCAGTCGCGGCCCACGCCGCTCTTCATGGCCTGCTGTATCTCGGGGCGGCTCAGATGGTTCTCCATCGGCTGGTTGGTGGCCGACTCAAAGAGCACACTGCCGTCCGAGGCGATGAGAGTGATGCGCAGCGAGCCGTCCACATAAGTTTCCAGCTGGCTGGGGTCGTCCACCTGCGCACAGCCGACGGCCACAAGGTCAGTTTCCCGCTCAAGGGCTGTCCAGGCCTGCTCCCGGAACGCCTTGTGGAACACAAAGATGCAGAGCGCAGCGGTACACGCCAGCCCCGCAAAGCCCATCAGAAACAGCAGATAGCTTATTTTTTCTTCCATGCTGCGTGGTCTCATTGCTCGAGCTCCTCCTCGCAGTCCGTCAGCTTGTAGCCCACCTTCCGCACCGTGCAGATGTACTTTCCGGCGTCGCCCAGCTTTTTGCGCAGGGTGCGGATGTGCATATCCACGGTCCGGCTCTCCACCGAGATGTCAGTACCCCACACCACCTGCAAAATGGTCTCGCGGGTGACGACAAGGTTGGTGTTTTCCAGCAGCAGACGGAGCAGGCTGTATTCTTTGTAGGTCAGCTCCACCGGTGCGCCGCTGACGGTGACGCTGTGGCGGGCATTGTCCAGCAGGATCTCCCGGAAGCTGTAGACGTTGGGCCGCGCCTCGGGCTCTGCCCGGCGGAGGGCTGCCCGCACCCGGCTCAGGAACTCCATGATGCCGAAAGGTTTGGTGATGTAGTCGTCTGCGCCGCAGTCGAGGCCGCGCACGGTGTCCAGCTCGCTGGACTTGGCCGTTATCATGATGATGGGCAGACGCCGCAGGGAAGGGGCGGCGCGGAGCTTTTTCAGGATGGAGAAGCCGTCCTCACCGGGGAGCATCACGTCCAGGATGACCAGTTCCGGCGGCGTGGTGTGGACGGCCTGCCAGAAGGGTTCTGAGGACTCGAAGCCCACGGCCTCGTAGCCGTTGGACTGCAATGCATACTGCTCTAATTCACGGATGGCCGAATCGTCTTCTACGATATAGATCATGCCTGTTTGTCCTCCATTTCGGTGACGTTTTCGTCGGGGAAGAGATAGCGCTCACGGTAGCGGTTCAGGCGGCGCTGGAACTGCTCGCTCTCCTTGGTGGAGGCATGGCCGCTGCGCAGGTCGTTGAGGTAGGCGTGGGTGTCGAAGCTGTCCTGTGCCACCTCGATCTGGGCAACTGCCACGTTGCTGCAGTGGTCGCAGACGCGCTCGTAGTTGGTCAGCAGGTCTTCCAGCACGAAGCCATACTCGATGGAGCAGCTGCCGGCCTGCAGGCGGGCGACGTGCCGTGCCTTGATGGCACGCACCAGCTCGTCCACGACGGTCTCCAGAGGCTCGACCTTGCTTGCCAGATGCAGGTCATCCTTGCGGAAGGCGTCGGTGGTGCGGTTCAGCACATCCTGCACGGCGTCCTCAAGCACCTGCAGCTCTTCGCGGGCGTCGGTGGAGAAGTTGATCTCCTTGGTGTGCATCTCCTGTGCGGATTCCAGAAGGTTCACGGAATGGTCGCTGATGCGCTCGAAATCGCTGATGGTGTGGAGCAGAGTATTCACGCTCTGGCTGTCCGCATGGTTCAGCTCACGGCTGGACAGCTTGACGAGGTAAGTGCCAAGGGCGTCCTCGTACTGGTCAACCTTGCTCTCCTCATCCCGGACTTTCTGGGCCAGCGTATCATCCCAGGTGTGGGTCAGGCTCATGGCCTGCATGACGCCCACACGGGCCAGCTCGGCCATGTCAGCAGTAGCAGAGTGGGCGCGGGCCACGGCCACAGCCGGGGTGTTCAGCAGACGCTCATCCAGCAGAGCGAAGCTCTCTTTTTCGGCGTCGTCGGGGATGGTGAGGATGGCCAGCTTTTCCAGACCATTTGCGAAGGGGAGAAGGATGATGGTGGCCGCGATGTTGAAGGCGGAGTGGACCACAGCAATGCCCCAGGCGGCGATGGTCTCGTTCACAAAATCAAAGTGGACCACGGCGTTCAGACCGTAGAAACCGCCCAGAAAGACCGTGACACCGATGATGTTGAAGTAGAGGTGGACCATGGCAGCACGGCGGGCATTCTTATTTGCGCCCACAGAAGAAATCAGCGCGGTGACACAGGTGCCGATATTCTGACCCATGATGATGGGGATAGCGCTGCCGTAGGTGATGACGCCGGTAGCGCTCAGTGCCTGCAGGATGCCGACGCTGGCGCTGGAACTCTGGATGATGCCGGTGACCAGTGCGCCCACCAGAACGCCGAGGATGGGATTGGAGAAGCGGACGAAGAGGTTGGTGAACCATGCCTCACCCTGCAGGGGCTCGACGGCATTGGACATGGTAGTCATGCCGGTCATCAGGATGGCAAAGCCGATGAGGATGGTGCCGATGCCCTTTTTCTTCTCATTCTTGCCCATATAGAGCAGGATGCCGATGAAGGCGAGAATGGGGCTGAAGGAGGTGGGCTTGAGCATCTGGATCCAGATGCTGTCGCCCTGCAGGCCGGAAAGGCTCAGCAGCCAGCTGGTGACAGTGGTACCCACATTGCTGCCCATAATGATGCCGATGGCCTGATGCAGCTCCATGATGCCGCTGTTGACGAAGCCGACCACCATGACGGTGGTAGCACTGGAACTCTGGATGATGGCGGTCACGCACAGACCGAGGAAGAAGCCCTTGAGGGGGTTATCCGTCAGCTTGCTCAGGATCTTCTGCAGATGGCCGCCGGCCTGTTTCTCAAGGGCTTTGCCCATGATGTCCATGCCGAACAGGAACAGAGCCAGACCGCCCAGCAGAGAAAAGACATTGAATAGAGTCATGTTTTACTCCTCACTTGTTGAAGCTTGCGTTTGTACATCGACAGCGGCCGTAGAGGACCCGTGCAGGAGCATGTCTCAACTTTTTACACGACCTGCACTGGATTTCACCGGTCCTATCCCTGATTATGAGTATACGAGCAGAATGTAAAATCGGAAACCGGCGAAATGTAAAACTCATGTAAAGTAAACTCTATCCCTGCCTCCTATTATATGGTTTTGGCCCCCGGATGCAAGCGCTGGCGCAAAACCAGAAAAGATTCCTGAAAGAATTGTTGTTTTTGCCGCCCGTCTCGATTATAATATAAGGAAGGATAAACTGTGCTGCCTTTTGGTATGGCAAAGCACAGAGGATGCAGGAGGAAAAACGAATGGGGAATTTCGCTGTTTCGCTCAAGCGGCTGGTCGAGAAGGTCAGCCTCGAGGTTATCTATACGCCCTGCGATTTGGACAAGATCAGCGTCGAGATCGCAGAGGTCAACCGTCCCGGCCTGTTTCTGGCTGGTTACTACGATTATTTCGATAAGCTGCGCTTACAGATCATGGGCCTTGCGGAGATGAACTTTCTGGCCGGTCTTACGGCGGAAAAGCGCCGTGAGCGCCTTGACCAGCTGTTCCGCCAGCAGCCTCCGGCCGTCATCCTCTGCCGCAGCGAGGAATTGGAACCCTTCCCGGAGATGCAGGAGCTTGCAAAGCAGCACGGGGTAGCCCTGCTGCGCTCCAACGAGACGACCTGCACCATGATGGGCAGCCTCATCAGCATGCTGAACCTTGAACTGGCTCCCCGCATCACCCGCCACGGCGTGCTGGTGGAAGTTTACGGTGAAGGCATCCTCATTCTCGGCGACAGCGGCATCGGCAAGAGCGAGCTGGCCATCGAGCTGGTCAAGCGCGGTCACCGCCTCGTCGCCGACGATGCCGTGGAGCTGCGCAAGGTCTCCAACCGTCAGATCATGGGTACTGCGCCGGAAAACATCCGCCACTTCATTGAGTTGCGCGGTATCGGCATCGTCAACGTGGCCCGTGTGTTCGGTGTGGGCGCGGTCAAGGTGAGTGAAAGCCTCGACCTCGTCGTCCAGCTGGAAGCATGGGACCCCACCAAAAACTATCAGCGCACCGGCTTGGAAAGCGAGTATTATGACATTCTGGGCGTCAACATCCCCAGCACCATCATCCCCGTTTCGCCCGGACGCAACCTCGCAGTCGTGCTGGAAACGGCGGCTATCAATAACCGCCAGAAGAAGATGGGCTATAACGCCGCCAAGGAGCTGCTCATCCGTCTGGGCCTGAACGACACGATGGACTGATTTTCTACCGATAGAGGGAGAACGAATGGAACGATTGAAACAGGCTTTGTCCGCTGCGGGCATTGCATACAAAGAAAATGAGCCGCTCAGCGCGCACTGCACTTTCCGCATCGGCGGCCCGGCAGATGTCTTTATCCTGCCGGAAAATGAGGCGCAGCTCTGCGCCGCCATCAAGCTGGCGAAGGAAGCAAATGTCAAATATTATCTGCTGGGCAACGGCAGCAACATCCTGTTTGAGGATGCGGGCTACCGGGGAGCTGTCATCAATGTATCGGCCATGAAGAGCGCGATCGGCATTCTTGAAAACATCTGTTTCCCGGGTAAAGACCCATCCCTGACTTACGATGCTGTCGTTGTCGGTGCAGACAAGATGCTCTCGTCGCTCTGCATGACGGCGCTGGAAAACAGCCTCACCGGTCTTGAGTTCGCCTACGGCATCCCGGGTACGGTGGGCGGTGCTGTCTACATGAACGCCGGAGCTTACGGCGGCGAGATGAAGGACGTGCTGGTCTCCGTGCGGTATCTGACCGCAGAAGGGGAGAGCGTTGAGATACCGGCAGAACAGCTCGACCTCAGCTACCGCCACAGCATTTTCGAAGAAAACGGCGGCTGCATCCTCTCGGCAAAGTTCCACCTTGCAAGAGGCAATGCCGCCGACATCCGCTCCAGGATGGACGACCTGATGGCCCGCCGCAAAGACAAACAGCCTCTCGACAAGCCCAGTGCCGGCAGCACTTTCAAGCGGCCGGTGGGCGCATTCGCGGCGGCCCTCATCGACCAGTGCGGTCTGCGGGGCTACCGCCATGGCGGCGCAGCCGTCAGTGACAAGCACTGCGGCTTTGTGGTCAATCTGGGTGGAGCGACCTGTGCAGATGTGCTGGCTCTATGCGATGAGGTGCGTGCCATCGTGAAAGAAAAGACCGGCTACGACCTCGAAAAAGAAATTCGTGTGGTGGAAGCATAAAAGAAAGAGGCGTGCAAAATGAATCTTCTCATCGTCAGCGGCCTTTCCGGTGCAGGCAAATCTGTCGCCATGAATGCACTGGAAGACATCGGCTTTTTCTGCATTGATAACATCCCGGCGGCACTGCTGCCCAGCATCACGGCGTTTTCGAAAGCGGGTGACAACCAGCTCAAGCGGGTGGCTCTCTGTATGGACATCCGCGGCTGCCGCACGCCGGAAGAAATCGAAGAAGCTCTTTCTCAGCTGGACGCGCAGGGGATAGAATATGAGATCTTGTTCCTTGATGCCCCGGACGATGTGCTGATGCGCCGCTACAGTGAGACGCGCCGCCGCCATCCGATGAGCATTTCCGACGGTCTTTCCACCCGGGAAGCCTTCCGCAGGGAGCGCGGGATCTTGCAGCCCCTCAAAGACCGGGCGGACTACACCATCAATACTGGATTGCTCTCGACTTCTCAGAACAAAGAGCGCATCTGCGACCTGTTCAACCAGAACGGCGGCGCGAAGAGCGCCATGCGTCTGACGGTCATGTCCTTCGGCTTCAAGTTCGGCATCCCGCCGGAGGCAGACCTTGTTTTGGATGTCCGCTGTCTGCCCAACCCTTTTTATGTCCCGGAACTGAAGCATAAAACGGGTCTTGATGAAGAGGTTGTCGATTTTGTCATGAGCCACCCAGAGGCGCAGGAGCTTTTGAAGCGCTATGAATCGTTTCTGGAATATGCTCTTCCGCTCTACGTCAAGGAAGGCAAAAGCCAGCTCACCATCGCGGTGGGCTGCACCGGCGGCAAGCATCGCTCCATCACATTTGCGCGGAAAATCGCGGAATACTGCGAAAAGCTTGGCTACAAGCCCGGCATCCAGCACCGCGATTCTGTCCGTTGAAAGGATAAACATATCATGAGTTTTGCATCCCAGGCAAGGGAGGAGATCGCCCGGCGCAGTCTGCAGAAGGACTGCTGCGTCCGCGCTGCCGCCTATGGAATTGCCTGCTTCGCCAAGTACTTCGACGCCAGCGGGCTGGTGCTGCAGACGGAACAGGAGCTGACGACGCAGGTGGCTTCCCAGCTGTTTGCGCGCTGCGGCGTACAGGGCGACATCATCGAGAAGCAGCGTCCCAGCGGGGTGGTCCATGAGTTCAGCATCCGCGCACCGGAGCAGGTGGCGCGGATGCACGAGCTTTTCGGCACCACCGGCACCGAGACGAGCCTGCAGATAGACCCCGGACTGATTCGCTGCCAGACGTGCGTCAGCGCGTACATCGGGGCAGCTTTTTTGTGCAGCGGCACGGTCACTGACCCGCAAAAGGAGTATAACATCGAGTTTCTCACCAGCCGCACGAACCTTGCGCGCGACTTCGAAGCCCTGCTGGCGGAGCACGAGTTTGCGCCCCACCGCACCCGCCGCAACGGCGTGAACCTTGTTTACGTCAAGAGCTGCGACAACGTGGAGCGCATCCTTTCCTTTATGGGAGCGACGGAGGCATCGGCCCAGCTCAGCGCTCAGAAGGCTGTCAAGCAGATGCGGAACCAAATCAACCGCCACACAAACTGCGATACCGCAAACCTGGGCAAGACGGCCCGTGCCAACGCCCAGACGCTCAAAGCCATCCGCTTTCTGGAAGAGCAGGGGGCGCTGAAAACGCTGCCCGAGGCGCTGCAGCAGGCAGCAGCCCGGCGGCTGGAATATCCTGATTTATCGCTGGCGGCGCTCTGCGGATGCTTTGACCCGCCCATGAGCAAATCGGGCCTTTCTCACCGGATGAAAAAGCTGGAAGCGCTGGCCGACGCCCTGCGTCAGCGGCTCGAAGAACACACTGAAACAGAGGAGGCAGGAGCATGAGCGATGTGACCGAAGGGAACCGTCAGGGGAGAGACTTCGTTCATCTCCACATCCATACCGAATACAGCCTGCTGGACGGTGCCTGCCGTATCGACCAGCTCATGGACCGCGTCAAGGAGTGCGGCCAGAATGCCATCGCCATCACGGACCACGGCGTCATGTACGGCTGTGTCCAGTTCTATAAGGCCGCAAAAAAGGCAGGCATCAAGCCCATCATCGGCTGCGAAGTCTATGTGGCCACCCGCACCCGCTTCGATAAAGTCAACAAAATCGACGGCAACAACCATCTTATCCTGCTCTGCAAGAATGAGACAGGCTATAAAAACCTCATCAAGATGGTATCCGCCGCCTTCGTGGAGGGCTTTTACTCCAAGCCTCGTGTAGATAAGCAGCTTCTTGAGCAGTATCACGAGGGGCTTATCTGCCTGTCTGCCTGCCTCGCAGGCGAGATCCCGCAAGCCATTCTGGCGGGAGACTACGAGAGGGCAAAGTCCACGGCCCTGTGGTATCAGGAGCTGTTCGGCAAGGGCAATTACTACATCGAACTGCAGGACCACGGCCTCGAAGAGGATACGATCGTCCTGCCCCAGCTCATCAAACTGGCGCGGGAGACCGGCATCCCGATGGCGGCCACCAACGACTCCCACTATCTGCGGAAGGATGACGCCAAGATGCAGAGCATCCTGCTCTGCATCCAGACCGGCAAGACCATTCAGGACGCTGACCGGATGGAGTTCCAGACCGACGAATTCTACGTCAAAACGACGGATGAAATGTATGAGTTGTTCGCAATGGTGCCGGAAGCCTGCGCCAACACCCAGAAAATTGCGGACCAGTGCAATTTTGACTTCGATTTTGGGCACACCAAAATTCCATATTACAAAGCCCCGAACGGGATGGACAATCAGGAGTTTTTCGAGAAGCTCTGCTGGGACGGCCTCGAGCGCCGCTACGGCTCGGACGTCCCACAGTCCAATAAGGACCGCCTGACCTATGAAATCGGCGTGGTCAAGTCGATGGGCTATACCAACTACTACCTCATTGTCTGGGATTATATCAACTACGCCAAGAGTCAGGGCATTCCGGTAGGCCCGGGCCGTGGCTCGGGCGCGGGCAGCATCGCGGCTTACTGTGTAGGCATCACCGACATCGACCCCATCCGCTACAACCTCATCTTCGAGCGATTCCTGAACCCCGAGCGCGTCAGTATGCCCGATTTTGACGTCGATTTCTGCTACGAGCGCCGTCAGGAGGTCATCGACTACGTCAACCGGAAGTACGGCGCAGACCATGTGGCCCAGATCGTCACCTTCGGCACCATGGCCGCCCGCAACGCCATCCGCGATGTGGGCCGTGTGATGGGGATGCCCTATCAGAGCGTGGATGTGGTGGCAAAGCAGGTGCCGATGGAACTGAAAATGACGCTGAAACGCGCCTTGGAGGTCTCACCGGAGCTGAAGCGGATGTACGACAGCGACCCGCAGGTCACAGAACTTATCGACACTGCGCTGAAGGTTGAAGGTATGCCCCGCCACGCCTCCACCCATGCGGCCGGCGTCGTCATTACCCCGGAACCGACAGACTATTATCTGCCCCTGGCAACCAACGACGGCCTGCCTGTCACCCAGTTCAATATGACCGAGATCGAAGAGCTGGGTCTGCTGAAAATGGACTTCCTCGGCCTGCGCACCCTGACGGTCATCCGGGACGCGGAGGCGGCCATCCAGAAAAAAGACCCGTCCTTCTCCATCCAGAAACTGGATTATGACGATGCAGCGACTTATAAGATGCTGGGTCAGGGTGAAACGGAGGGCGTGTTCCAGCTCGAATCCTCAGGTATGAAACAGGTCCTCGTGGGTCTGCAGCCGCAGAACCTTGAAGATGTCATCGCTCTTATCAGTCTTTACCGCCCCGGCCCGATGGACTCCATCCCGACCTACCTGAGCAACCGCCACGAGCCGGATAAGATCAGCTATAAAACGCCACAGCTGGCCCATATCCTCGACGTCACCAACGGCTGCATCGTCTACCAGGAACAGGTCATGCAGATATTCCGTGAACTGGCTGGTTTCTCGTTCGGACAGGCAGATAACGTCCGCCGTGCCATGAGTAAAAAGAAGCACGCGGTGATGGAGGCAGAACGCGAGCATTTTGTCCATGGCTGCACCGAGCCGGGCCACGAATGCCCGGGCTGTGTCGCCAATGGCATCTCTGAGAAAGTCGCCAACGAGATCTACGATGAAATGTCGAGTTTTGCGTCCTACGCCTTCAATAAAAGCCATGCGGCCTGCTACGCTTACGTCGCATTCCAGACGGCTTATCTCAAGTGTCATTACCCCAGCGAGTTTATGGCCGCATTGCTCACCAGTGTGCTTGACAATACCGACAAAGTCATCGAGTATTCGGGCGAGTGCGCCCGCCTGGGCATCAAGGTGCTTCCGCCGGACGTCAATATCTCGAACGGCGGCTTCACGGCGGACAACGGCAAGATCCGTTTCGGCCTGAATGCGGTCAAGAATGTGGGCCGCAACCTCATCGAGCGAGTCGTGGAAGAGAGAAAAGAGAAGCCGTATTCGAGCCTCTATGATTTCTGTAAGCGGATGCACGGCACTGAGCTGAACCGCCGGGCTGTGGAATGCCTGATCAAGGCGGGTGCCTTCGACAGTATGGACGTCAACCGCCACAGCCTTGTGGAAGCCGTGGACGGCATCATCAAGAGCGTGGAGAGCGACTCCCGCCGCAATCTTGAGGGACAGCTGGACCTGTTCTCGGTGATGAGCGGCGAATCTCAGACCGCCGACACCGACAGCTACGAGATAAAGCCCTTCCCGGAGTACAGCCACACCGAACTGCTCCAGCAGGAGAAAGAGGTCAGCGGTCTCTATCTGTCCGGCCACCCGCTGGACGCCTATCGGGAACAGTCGGCACGCTTTGCGTCCAACAGCATCAAGGAGCTCACCGGCGAGGACGCCCACAAGCTGGACGGCAATTATGTCCGTATCGTGTGTACCATCGTCAAAAACCGGATGATGACCACCAAGTCCAACACGATGATGGCCTTCACCAGCGTGGAGGACCTGACCGGTACGATGGAGGTCATCGTCTTCCCACGGGTACTGGATACTTTCCGCGATGCGCTCAAGGAGAATGCCGTCGTGGTCATCGAGGGACGCCTCTCCGTGCGTGAAGATGAGCCTTCCAAGCTGATGGCTGAGAGCATCTCACCCATCGAGGGCTACGACCCCAAACGCCCGCAGGCCAACCGCCCCAACCTCATGCGGGATGCCGCCCAGCGGCTCTATGTCCGCCTGCCGTCCCGCAGCTGCCCCGAGTATGCAAAGGTCATCAATCTCCTTGAGATATTCGACGGCGATATGCCCGTCATTTTCTATCTCGAGGATGTCAAGCAGAAGCTCGCCGCGCCCCGGAGACTCTATGCTTCGGGCCATCCACTGCTGCTCCAGGAGCTGAAACGTCTGCTTGGTGAACGCAATGTCGCAACAAAATGACATTTCTGTGCATCAATCATTATTCCCGCGCTGTTTTCAAATGATTAACTTTGTGATATACTTGTCTAAGGCAAGCCATAGCAAATATGTTGCATCGAGTCGGGCCGCATCTGTGGAAGAAGGGGATGCGCGCGCCCCGAGTGGTATGTGAAGAAACAAATTGGAGGGAATCTCTCTATGGAAAAGCAAATCAAGACGATCGGTGTTCTCACCAGCGGCGGCGACGCCCCTGGCATGAACGCAGCTGTCCGTGCCGTGGTCCGTACCGGCCTGCACAAGGGCTTCCGCATGATCGGCATCCAGCGCGGCTATAACGGTCTGCTGAACGGCGAGTGCTTCGAAATGAACCTACGCAGTGTCTCGAACATCATCTCTGCCGGCGGCACCATCCTCTACACCGCACGCTGCCTTGAGTTCAAGACCAAAGAGGGCCAGGATAAAGGCGCAGCCAAGTGCCGTGAGCTGGGCATCGACGCGCTGGTGGTCATCGGCGGCGACGGTTCTTACCGCGGCGCCCGTGAGCTGGCACACCGCGGCATCCCGATGATCGGCCTGCCCGGCACCATCGACAACGATATTGCCTGCACCGACTACACCATCGGTTACGATACCGCTATGAACACTGCTCTGGAAATGATCGACAAGCTGCGCGACACCACCCAGAGCCATGACCGCTGCAGCGTCGTCGAGGTCATGGGCCGCAACGCTGGTTACATTGCTCTGAACGTCGCCATCGCCTCCGGCGCTATGGCCGTGCTGCTGCCCGAGAAGGAATTCGATATGCAGCGCGACATCCTCGATAAGATCGTCGAGACCCAGCGCACCGGCAAGCGCCACTTTATCGTCATCGTGGCCGAGGGCATCGGTCATTCTCAGGAGATCGCCAACGAGATCCAGGCCCGCACCGGCATCGACACCCGTGCCACCATTCTGGGCCATGTCCAGCGCGGCGGCTCTCCCACGCTGCGTGACCGTGTGAACGCCTCTGCTATGGGTTACCACGCCGTCTGCCTGCTCGAGCAGGGCAAGTATAACCGCATCGTCGGCATGAAGGGTGAGGAGCTGGTGGATTACCCCGTAGATGAGGCCCTCGAGATGACCAAGAGCATCGACCCGGTCCTCGTGGACGTGTGCAATACCATCTCCATCTGATTTTTGTATTTGTATATTAAAAATTGAAAACACCCACATGCTGTGCATTTAGCACGGTATGTGGGTGTTTTTCGTGGTAGGGGGATGTAGCAACTTACGCGTTTTTATTTGAATTTGGCACTATAGATGTTGGCCTCTTTATCTTGCATAAGCCAACCAAATTTCTGAAAGAACGATAAGATTTCTGGTGTTGTGGAAAATTCAGCAATGATATGTAGTACACCCGAGTAATGCTCGTTTTCTCGTCCATTGAAAAATCTTCCACCAGGGCCTTGCTTATAGCGCGTGATTTTGCCCTCTTTTATTTCAGTCCAAACGAGAGAACCTCCGGTAGTCTCGAACATATTTCCAACCATCCCATCAAATTGACCGGCATGAAAACGGTCTATAAGGTGTTTCTCTTCAATTGTCATGTCTGAAAACCTCCATTAGTACAGTGAAAAATGAGAGTCGTTATTATAGCCAAGACGTCTTGAATGTAGATAGTATATCGCCAGTTGCATAACTTTTCAATTGCTAAAACATATGAAAATATGAAGAAAATCCTATTCTAGATTAAAAGTTGCACAAATGAATTTGCAAGCGGACAATTTTCTGCAAAATAAGTACTTATGTGTGGCAGATAGCTATTTCATTTTTCTTTTAAATATGATAATATGACTATAATATGTGATAGATTGAGATGATTTGCTATCAACATATCAAGCCGCAGATTGAGAATATCTCTCTGCCAGAAAGAGAGTGGAACAGTGGAACTGGAACAAGCCAAGAAGCGCGTAGAGGAACTGCGCACTGTGATCGAGAAGAATAACCGCCTTTATTACGACCAGGACGCCCCCGAACTCGAGGACTTTGAATACGACGCCCTGACGCGGGAGTTGAAGGAGCTGGAGGCGCAGTACCCGGAGCTGGTCACTCCGGCTTCACCCACCCAGCATGTCGGCGGCACCCCCAGTGGGCGCTTCGCAAAAGTGACACATGCCGTCAAGATGGAAAGCTTGCTGGATGCATTTTCCTACGATGAACTGCGTGATTTCGACCGCAGAGTGCGTGACGCGGGTATCGAGCCGGAGTATGTCGTCGAAATCAAGATCGACGGTCTTTCTTGCAGCCTTGAGTACGAGAACGGTGAACTGGTCCGTGCTTCTACCCGCGGCGACGGTGTCGTGGGCGAGGACGTCACCGCCAATGTCCGGGCTATCAAAAAGATACCGAAAAAGCTGAAAAATGCCCCTGAGTTTCTCGAGGTGCGCGGCGAAGTTTATATGCCCCATGAGGCGTTCCAGCACCTCTGCGCCGAGCAGGAGCTGCAGGGCGCGGCACCCTTCAAGAATCCCCGCAACGCGGCCGCCGGTTCGCTGCGCCAGAAGGACGCCAAGATCACCGGGAGCCGCGGCCTTTCGATTTTTGTTTTCAACGTCCAGCAGGTGCGTGGCAAAGAGCTGACTACCCACGCGGAAAGCCTCGATTACCTCAAAAGTCTCGGCCTGCCGGTCTCTCCCCGCTACCACATCGTCCACGACATTGAGGACGCGATCAAGGAAATCGAGCAGATCGGGCAGAACCGCTCAAAGCTCGATTTCGACATGGACGGTGCGGTCATCAAGGTCAATGACTTCGCCCAGCGCGATCGGATGGGCTCTACCAACAAGTTCCCCCGCTGGGCCATCGCGTTCAAGTATCCGCCTGAAGTCAAGGAGACGACCTTGCGCAGCATCGAGGTCGCTGTGGGCCGCACCGGTGTGCTGACCCCGACCGCCTGCTTCGACCCGGTCTTCCTCGCCGGTACGACGGTGGCCCGCGCGACCCTCCACAACGAGGATTTCATCCGCCAGTTTGGCCTCTGCATCGGCGATACCATCCAGGTGCGGAAGGCCGGCGACATCATCCCGGAGGTCATCGGCGTCGTCCATCACCCGGAGAACGCGGAGCCTTACCAGATGCCGACAGTCTGTCCGTCCTGCGGCGCACCGGTCGTCCATCTCGAAGACGAAGCCGCCCTGCGCTGTGTCAACCCGGAATGTCCGGCCCAGTCTCTGCGCAACATCATCCATTTTGCCTCCCGTGATGCGATGGACATCGACGGCTTGGGAACTGCCGTAGCGACACAGCTGGTGGAAAAGGACCTCGTCCACTCGGCGGCAGACCTTTATGATTTGACGCTCGAGCAGCTGCTGACACTGGAAAAGTTCAAGGAGAAGAGCGCAGCGAATCTTCTCCACGCCATCGAAAATTCCAAGCAGAACAACCTCGACAAGCTGCTGTTCGGCTTCGGCATCCGCAACATCGGCGACAAGGCCGCTGCATTGCTGGCTGAGCATTTCGGCACACTGGAAGCCATCCGGGAGGCAGATATTGAAAAAATCAGCGAGATCGACGGTTTCGGAGGCGTGATGGGCCAGAGCGTGGTAGAGTTCTTCGCCAAGGACGGCACCACAGACCTTATCCATCGTCTGGCCGACGCCGGGGTGAACATGACCTGGAAGGGTGAGCCGAAGGGTGACAAGCTGGCGGGAATGACGCTGGTCGTCACCGGCACCCTCGAGACGCTCTCCCGCAATGAGGCAGAGGCTCTCATCGTCAAAAACGGCGGCAAAGCCAGCGGCTCGGTCTCCAAAAAGACGGCCTACGTTGTGGCCGGCACAGCGGCAGGCTCCAAGCTGACCAAGGCACAGGCCCTCGGCGTACCTGTGCTGACGGAGGAAGAATTCCTTGCCATGCTGCGGGATGAACCGGAAGCTTAAATAGAATAGACTCAAAAGGCTCATGCAGTGGGTGTCCCCGCTGCGTGGGCCTTTTTTGCGTTCTAAAAACTCTGCCGCCGCATACAGTAGGAGCAAGAAACCAAAATGACGAGACCGAAGGAGAAACAGGATGGACGAGTATTACCGCGCTGTTCGGGCTCTGCCTGCATGGCTGGCGCGGCCTTTGAGCGCCCTGCCGCCGGACACTGCAGAACAGGTACATGAGATACGCCTCCGGGTCGGCTGCGGAGTACAGCTGACCATCGGCGGAAAGCCCTGCTGCCCGGCGGAGCTGCCTGCTTTGCAGAAGCTCCGGCTGACACCCTTGCAGATGGAAGAGATATTCGTTACCCTTTGCGGCGGGTCGGTACACAGCCACGAGACAGAAATTGCGGCGGGCTATGTCACGCTCAGCTGTGGGTGCCGCGCCGGGCTGGCCGGACAGTTTTACTGCGCACCGGGGCAGAGCGCCGTCTTGCAGGAGCTGCGCTCGGTGAATATCCGCGTTGCCCGGAACCGGGAATTTCCTCTGCCACAGAAACTCCGGGATATTCTGCAGCAGCGATTTATCGGGATGCTCCTGATGGGGGAACCCGACAGCGGCAAAACGACCCTTCTGCGAGGTGTCGCCCGGGAACTTGCAAAACAGAACAGGGCCGTGGCCGTCATCGACGAGCGAAGAGAGATATTCCCCTCGGAGGAAAGCGCGGCGCTTCCGCTCGACATCCTCAGCGGCATCCCCAAGGGACAGGCGGTGCAGATGGCTCTGCGCACCCTCTCGCCGCAGGTCATCTTATTGGACGAGCTGGGCGGGATGGACGAGCTTTACGCGCTGGAGCAGGGACTTTTCAGCGGGGTGGAATTTATCGCCACACTTCATGCCGCCAGCTGGGAAGAGGCCGCCCGCCGCCCACAGGTGCAGTATCTGCAAAAGTGCGGTGCGCTCCATGTGGCAGTGCTTCTGAAAGGCCGCACTGCACCGGGGCAGCTGAAAGAGGTGCGAGCATCGTGAAAATGCTTCGAGTCGTCTGTGCGCTGTTCTGGCTGGGCTGCGGCTGGTGCGCAGGGGATGCGGCCTGCCAGAATACGCGGCGGCATCTGGCGGCGCTGGAAAAGACGCTTTTGCTTTTGCAGCGTGTCCGGCAGGAGATCAGCTATCGTCACACGGACCTCACTCTGCTTTTCCGCAGGCTGAAACAGGAGGGGCTTGCCGCAGGCGAAAGTTTCCGGGGCCTTTGTCCGCCGCCCGGTCTGACGCGCCCGGAACGCGACTGTTTCATCGAGTGCTTCTCGGACCTTGGCCGCACGGAGGCAGAGCAGGAGTGCCAGCGGCTGGCATTTTATCAGGAGCGTTTCACGCTGTTTTTACAGCAGGCGCAGGAACACGCCCGCCCGCAGCTGGAATTGAGTCACAAGCTGGGATTTGCTGCCGGACTGGCGGCGGCCATCCTCTGCCTCTGATGAAAGATAGGGGGAATGTGTATGGACATCGACCTGATTTTCAAGATCGCGGCCATCGGCATCATCGTGGCGGTGCTCAACCAGCTGCTCATCCGCTCAGGCCGGGAAGACCAGGCCATGATGACCACATTGGCGGGGCTGGTGGTGGTGCTGTCCATCCTGGTCAAGCAGATCAGCGTGCTTTTCGTCACCATCAAGTCCCTCTTTGCGCTATGAGCGCCCTCACGATGCTGGGACTTGCGGTGATGGGGGCTGTGCTGTACACCCTGTTCCAAAAAAGCGCCCCGGCTTTCGGGCTGTTCGTCTCGATGGGAGCCGCTGTCCTCGTACTATGGAAAATCAGCACGGCGGCGCAGGCTGTGCTTTCCGGGCTGACAAAACTGGAACAGCGGGCAGGCGGCGACGCCTTTTCCTGTCTGCTGCGGTGTACAGGTGTCATCCTGCTGGCCGACTACGCCCACTCGCTCTGCGAGGAGGCGGGAGCTGAATCGCTGGCGTGGTGTACGGCACTGGCCGGACGGGTGATGGTGCTTGCGGCAGCGTGGCCCCTGCTGGAAGAGATCGGCCAGAAGATAGGGAGCATCGCAGGATGAAAAGAGACAAGCTTTTCCGTTTGAGTCTGGCAATACTGTTCTTGTGGACGAGCCTTGCACTCGCGGCCCCGGCAGCGATGGCCGCTTCGAGCACAGCTCTGCCGGGCAGTTCTCTCTGGGAGCCCTATTTGCAGCAGAGCCGCATCGACCTCGAAAAGGCGGTATCCTCACCGTGGGAAACACTGAAAAGTTTTCTGCCTCAGTCCTTCGGCGCACTGGTGCGCCAGACGGCAAGTCGCTATACGTCAGTGCTCCTGTTCCTGACGCTGACAGCGGTGCTGGGGCTTCTTGCCGGGGAATGCACCGATGGGGCCTTGCTGGATCTGGTGGCGGCAGGCGGCTGCGGCGTCCTGCTCTGGGGAAGCCTGCTGGAAGAAGCCCAGAAGCTTTGTGAGCAGGTGGAGAGCTGGCGCAGCTTTCTGTTGGGGTTCCTTCCCGTTTATGCCGGTGTCCTCACGATGGGAGGGGAAGGAGCAGCAGGCAGTGCGGCCAGTGGAGCGCTGCTGACGGCACTCTGCTTTCTGGCTCAGCTGGCAGCGGCCTTCGTTCAGCCGCTGCTCCACTGCTATCTGATGCTCAGCATGGCCTGCTGCGTCAGCTCTGAACCAGCCCTCGGCGTTTTCTGCAAGGGCGTCGGCAGTGCGCTCCGTCAGGCGCTGGGCTGGGCCGGAAAAATTCTGGTGGCTCTGCTGGGCCTGCAGAGGGCTGCGGCATTCCAGCTGGACCGCTTTTCGCTCCGTACCGGCCAGCTTTTGGCGGGGAGCGTCCCCATCATCGGGCAGACCCTCAGCAGTGCATCGGAATCCATCCTCGCGGGGATACAGCTCCTTAAGAGTGGGCTGGGGCTGGCAGCTCTGTCGGTGCTGGGTGCGGAGTTCGTGCCGCTCTATTTGGGACTGATGATACAGCTGGCTCTTCTGATGGGATGCAGCCTGCTCTGCAGTCTCACTGGCATCTCCCGCTGCCGCGCATTATTCGACTGTTTTGCCGAGGCAGTGCGCTGTATGGCAGCGGTGGTGGCGCTTTTCTTCGGGCTGGCGGCGGCAGGGGTGGCCCTGCTGTTCATCGTAGGAGGTGGTTCATGATGCAGGCACTGGAACGGGCAGCAGCAGTCTTCTGTACGGCCTGTATCTGCGCCGAGCTGCTCTCCCGCTTTGTCGGGCAGGGCTGGGGGCAGAAGTGCATAAAAGCGGTGGCGGGACTATATATTCTAGTAGTCTTTGCGGATGCTCTGCCCGGCGCAAAGGCGCAGTTTGCCGCATTGGAACTGCCGCAGGTGTCGGCGGTCTCGGTAGGCAGTCTGGAAGATGCTGTTCTGGCACAGACGGCAGAAGAACTCTCCCGTACGCTCGAAGAACGCTGTCTCAGCGAGGCGGGCGTTTCGCTCAGGCTGAATATCATTCTGAGCCAGACTGCTGAGGGCGTGGAAGCGGCTGAGGTACAGATCGTCCCTCAGGACGCCGTCACTGCCTCGCAGAAGCGGGCAATAGAAACGCTGCTGGAAGGACAGCTTCAGCTGGGACCGGAATGCATCAAATGGAACAGCCCCAGCGGGGAGGATGTGCCATGAACAACGAGCTTTTTTCGCGGCTGAAGGACCTCGCGCGGAAGGAAAACCGCGCCCGGCTGGCGGTTTTTCTGGGCGCGGCGGCCATGCTGCTCATCCTGCTGTCGGAGCTGTTCACCCCTTCAGGGAAGACCGCCGCAGCAAGCGCTGCCCCGGCGGATGACAACATCTACCGCCAGCAGCTCGAGCAGCAGCTTTCCGACCTCATCGCGCAGGTAGAGGGCGCAGGAAAGACTACCGTGATGGTAACACTGGAAAGCGGAGAGGAGACCATCTATGCTCTGGACACGCTCTCGGGACAGACCCAGGAACAACAGACCCATGTGTTGCTGGATGACGGGACCGCGCTGGCACAAACGGTCTGTGCCCCCAGAGTGTGCGGGGTGGCCGTGGTGTGCGAGGGCGGGGGAGATGTCCGGGTCGCCGCCCGCATCACCGAGCTGGTGGGGGCGCTGCTGGATGTCCCATCCAACCGCATCTGCGTAGAGCGGCGCCGGGAATGATTTTTTGCAGCGATGAGATATAAGTTATACAAGGAGGAGACACAAATGAGAGCTATCACCAAAAACACACGCAGGGTCACAGCGCTGACCCTTGCGGCCGCGCTGGTCGTGGCGGTATACCTTAACTGGCAGTATGCCCGCACCGGCATCGGCGTGGATGAAGAGGCTGTCAACGTCTCGGCGGTGGCTGTGGAGGGTGAGCCTGTGGCGGCACCCGTTACCGACGGGCTGATGACGGAGGCTGAAGCGGTATCCAGTGCCAACAAGAATTATGGGGAAGCCCAGCTCGTCAGCGTAGCCAACGATGCAGGAGCAAAATTCTTTGAGGAAGCCCGTCTCAAGCGCCAGAAAGCTCACGATGAAGCGATGGACACGATCCAGAAGACCCTCAAGACCTCGGGCCTTTCCGCCGAGGAGAAAAAAGATTATACCCAGCAGCTGACTTCCAACCTCGAAGACCTCAACGCTGAAAATGAGATAGAAACGCTGGTCAAGGCGAAAGGCTTTGCCGACTGCCTCTGCTTTTTGCAGTCCGGCCGGGCTGACCTGACCGTGATGACCTCCGGCGACGCGCTGACGGCAGCACAGGTGGCCCAGATACGGGACATCGTGCTCAGCAAGAGCGAGGTGACTGCGCAGAATATTACTGTGGTGGAAGTGAAGTAAGGTGTTGTATAAAACCGGAGAAAATGGTATAATGACATCAAAGGTTTTGCAAAGGGGATCCTCTCTTTGCATAGAACGCATAAAATAAAATGGGCATTCGCTCATTTTGGATGGAGGGCCATAGAATGGATTTACAGAACATGGATCTTAAAGGCGGCAGTCTGCAGATCTCCACAGAGGTCATCGGCAAGATCGCCCGCTGTGCAGCGCTGGAGATCGAGGGTGTGGCAGAGGTGTCCTGCGGCAAGCAGAACCGGAAGGTGAAAGACCTTCTCGAGCGCGCCAACGTCCAGTCGCCCGTTACCGTAGAGATGCGGGACGGCACGGCAGAGATCACTCTGGAAATTGTAGCAGCCTTTGGCGCACGCATCCCGGCTGTGGCCGAAAAGGTGCAGGAAAACGTCAAGTCTGCCGTCCAGAACATGACCAATGTCACGGTCAGCCGCGTTGACCTCGTCATTGCCGGTCTGGCCCCGGCGGCTGAGCCGCAGGCCTGAGCCGAGAAACAAAACGTAAAAGAAAATTGCGGCCGGCCTTCCCGCAAAAGGGAGGGCCTTGCCGCTGTGAGAGGAACATTATGGAAAATATTCTGCCCCGTCGTGAAGCACGCGAAAATGCATTTCTGCTGGCATTTTCTCAGACCTTTGGTGACATTCCCCTGCAGGAGGCTCTGGACAACCACCACGAGTGCGATGAAGAGCATCCGGTGGATGTCTTTGGCCAGCGGCTGCTGCGGGCTTATTATGAGCATTCCGCAGAGGTGGATGACCTCATCAGCGCCCATCTGCGCAACTGGACGATGGAGCGTCTGCCCCGCGTGAGCCTGACAGTGCTCCGTCTGGGTCTGGCCGAGATGCTGTACGGCGACGAGAAAAAGCCTGGCGTTGTCATCAATGAGGCAGTCGAGCTGACCAAAAAGTATGGCGCAGACGAGGATTATCAGTTCGTCAACGGCCTGCTGGGTACGGTGGCACGCGAGCAGGGTCTGGACGCAGAGCCTGAACAGCTGTGAGCAGCTATACGCTGGGCATCGACACCAGCAATTATGCAACCTCTCTGGCCGTCTTTAATACAGCCGGAGAGGTTGTTTGCGCAAAAAAGCGTTTCCTTCCGGTGAAGGAGGGCCAGCTGGGCCTGCGCCAGAGCGACGCCCTTTTTCATCACACAGTCGCCCTGCCCGAGATGCTGGCAGAACTGGGCAGCGAGTTTGACTTGACCCAAATCAGCGCCGTAGGTGTGTCGGAAAAGCCGCGCCCGGTAGAGGGCAGTTATATGCCCTGTTTTCTGGCGGGTATCAGCGCTGCCGAGGCGTTCGCGCTGGCCCGGGGCATCCCGCTCATCCGCACGACCCATCAGCAGGGCCATGCGGCGGCGGCACTGTTTGCGGCCAAAGGTGAAGAGCTCTTCCGCGAGAAAACACTGCTGTTCCACATTTCCGGCGGCACGACCGACCTGCTTCTTTGCGATGAAGTGAAGCATATCGAGACGCTGGGGACCAGCTCCGACCTCTACGCCGGACAGGCTGTGGACCGTGTGGGCGTCAAGCTGGGCTTTGGATTTCCGGCTGGCGTCGAAGTCTCCCGTCTTGCCGCGGAATGTGATGAGACGATAAAACCGAGATCCAGTGTCCGAGGCATGGAATGCAGCCTTTCCGGGCTGGAAAACCAGTGCAATGCTTTGTTGACAGCTGGCAAAAGCCCTGCCTATGTCTGCAAGTACTGCCTGCTCTGCGTGGCAGATACCGTGGTCAAGATGACCAAAGCGGCTCAGAAGGAATATCCCGGGCTTGCTGTGGTCTGTGCAGGCGGCGTCATGAGCAGTGACATCATTCGCAGCTGGGTGCAGCAGCGCCTCCCGCAGGTGTATTTCGTACCCGGCCGGTATTCCAGTGACAACGCCATCGGCGTGTCTATCCTCGCCGCACGGGAGGCCGGGCTATGGCTGAAGTGATCACTGTCTCGGCCCTGAACCAGTATGTCAAGACGCTGCTGGATGCAAATGACATCCTGTTCGATTTGGCGCTGCGGGGCGAGATCGCAAACTTCGTACAGAACGCCCGCAGCGGCCACTGTTATTTCTCTCTCCGGGACGCCAGCGCCAGTGTCAAAGCGGTGATGTTCCGCTCGGATGCGCGGCGGCTGGGCTTCCGCCCGGAAGAGGGCATGAAAGTAGTCGTGCGATGCCGTGCTACTCTTTATGAGCGGGACGGCGCGTTCCAGATCTATGTCAACGAGATGTTCCCGGACGGCATCGGTGCGGCGCAGCTTGCTTTTGAGCAGCTGAAAGCCAAACTCGAGCAGGAGGGACTTTTTGCGGCAGAGCACAAAAAGCCGCTGCCCGCGTATCCCAAATGCATCGGCGTCGTCACCAGCAAGACCGGCGCGGCATTGCAGGACATTCGCAATGTCATTGGGCGGCGCTGGCCTGCGGCAAAACTCCTGCTCTGCCCGGTCAATGTGCAGGGCTTTGAGGCGGCGCAGCAGATCGCAGATGCCATTGGAAAGCTGGACAAAAGCGGCCGGGCAGACGAAATCATCGTAGCCCGGGGCGGCGGCAGCAGGGAAGACCTCTGGGTCTTCAACGCCGAGGTCATCGCCCGGGCAGCCTACCGCTGCAAAGTGCCGCTCATCAGCGCCATCGGGCATGAGATAGACTTTACTATTTTGGACTTTGTGGCGGACCGCCGTGCGCCGACCCCGTCGGCTGCGGCAGAATTAGCCGTGCCGGACCGTGCAGAGCTTCTGCGGGTGCTGTCCCAGCTGGAACAGAGCTGCCAGAATGCGATGCAGCACCGTCTGGATGCAGCGTCTGGTCGTCTGATGATGGCTGAGCAGCAGCTTTCCTATGACATGACCCGTCGGAAATTGACCGGTGGGCAGGCAGAGCTTGCCGTGAAGCAAGAAAAACTCAAGGCCGCAGCACAGAGCTGCATTCAGCAGCGGCAGGCGCAGCTGCGCCACGCCGCTGCGCTGGCCGACTCGCTCAGTCCCTACCGGGTACTGGGGCGCGGCTATGCGATGGTATACGACAGCAAAGGCAGACTTTGCAGTGCTGATGCACTTGCCGCAGGTGATAAGCTCACCCTGCGCGGTGCAGCACACACAGCAGAATGTATGGTCACGTCCGTGGAGGAACTGAATGAGAGCACCCAAAAGCTTTGAAGACGGCATGGCCCGTCTGGAAACCATCCTGAGCCAGATGCAGAGCGAAGAGACGACCCTTTCCGAGTCGGTCAAACTCTACGCAGAAGCGGCTTCGCTGATGGAATACTGCCATGCTGCGCTGGAAAAAGCGTCTCTCCAAATGGAGGAGATCGACGCCGCCCGCAGCGAAAAGGCAGACCCCGAAACAGAAGAATAAAAGCAACCAGCTTGCAGGGAGGAACCATTATGGAGAGCGCAGAGTATAAAAAACAGTATGACGAATATCTGGCCCGTGCAGAAAAGGCATTGAGTCAGGCGTGCGAGCGCTATCTTCCTGAGGGATCTGACGTCTGCCGCGCAGCACGCTACAGCCTGCTGGGCGGCGGCAAGCGTATTCGCGCTGTGCTGGTGCTGGCCGTGTGTGATATGCTCCACGGCAATGCCGAGGCAGCTGAGCAGTTTGCAGCCGCAGTCGAGATGCTGCACTGCTATTCGCTCATCCACGATGATCTGCCCTGCATGGATAACGACGATATGCGCCGCGGCAAGCCCTCCTGCCACAAGGCATTCGGCGAATCCACCGCGATGCTGGCCGGTGACGTCCTGCTGACCGAGGCTTTCGAGGCAGTCGCCGGTGCGCCTGCTCCCGCTTCTGTCTGTGTCCACGCGGCACAGGCGCTGGGCGCAGGTGCAGGCAGCCGAGGCATGGTGTACGGTCAGGAACTCGATTTGAAATATGAGGCGCTTGCCGCTGCCGAGGAACAGCTCCGTCTCATCCACCGCCACAAGACCGGCGCACTCATCAATGCAGCCATCCAGATGGGCGGTGCTGCAGCACAGGCCGATGAGGTCCAGCGTAAGGCGCTGGAAGCATATGCTTATGGCGTCGGTCTCGTGTTCCAGATCGTGGACGATGTGCTGGACGTGACCGGGACCGCCGAGCAGCTGGGCAAACCCATTGGCAGCGACAGCGAAAACGGCAAAACGACTTTTGTTACCCTGTTCGGCGTTGACGGTGCCATGCAGCTGGCGGAAAAGCTGAATGACGAGACCTGCACAGCGCTGCGCGACGCATTCGGCGAAAAGAGTGCGTTTTTGGAGCAGCTGGCCCGCACACTGCTGAACCGCCGCAGCTGAGCCGACCGCATTCTGCGCCGAAGTCGTCTCAGAGATCACACAGGACTACTTACCGCAAATGCGCTGCTTTTTGAGACGATGGCTGTGGGATCACGATAAAATTCAAGAAGGTGAACAAACTATGCAATTTATCAAAGAATTGTTCTCGGTCAACGAGATATTGACCGTTTCCATCGTGAGCTGGTTCGTTGCACAGGTACTCAAGACCATCATCAACTTTATCCTGCTGGGCAAGTTCCAGCTCGAGCGGATGTGGGGCGACGGCGGTATGCCCAGTGCCCACAGCGCGACCGTCTGCGCGATGGTCATTGCCGCAGCCCGCAGCGAGGGAGTCAGCTCGGCTATTTTTGCCGTAGCCAGTGTGGTCGCCATCATTACCATGCACGACGCAATGGGCGTGCGCCACGAGACGGGCGAGCAGGCCAAGGTTCTCAACCAGATGATCGAAGAGTGGATCGACATCAGCGAAAAGAACTCTCCGTTTTTGCAGAATATGCATCTGAAGGAGATGGTCGGCCATACGCCCCTGCAGGTCATGGCCGGCATGGTCGTCGGCATCGTGGTCGGCTGCCTGTATCCCATGCACCTTGTCTAATCAAAAAACATCAGGAATTTGAAATGGGAGGAGGATCGTCATTTTATGCATCCTTCATTGCTTCAGAATATTTCACAGCCTCGTGACCTGAAGCGCTTGAGCAGCGCGCAGATCCAGCAGCTCTGCGGCGAGATCCGTCAGTTTCTGCTGGACAGCGTATCCAAAACAGGCGGTCATCTTGCTTCCAATCTCGGTGCGGTCGAGTTGACGGTAGCACTCCACCGTGTCTTTGAGACTCCTCAGGATGCTTTCGTGTTTGACGTAGGACATCAGTGCTACACCCATAAGCTCCTGACCGGGCGGTATCAGCGCTTTGGCACCTTGCGGAAGCTGGACGGCCTTTCGGGCTTTCCGAATCCCAATGAGAGCGCCCATGATGCTTTTATCGCCGGACACGGCAATACGGCCCTTTCTGTTGCCATCGGCATCGCATGGGCCAAAAAGCTGAAAGGGGAGCCGGGCCATGTGGTGGCCATCATCGGCGACGGTGCATTCACCGGCGGCATGGTCTACGAGGGAATGAACAATATCGGAAAGCTGGACAATCTTCTGGTCATCCTCAACGACAATAAAATGTCCATTTCCCACAATGTCGGTGCGCTGGCAGGCTATCTGAGCCATCTGCGCACCACGAACGGCTATTTTACGGCCAAGGAAAATGTCAGCAGCTTCCTGAACGGTGTGCCTGTCATCGGAGCGCCCATCAAAAGCGCTCTTCAGAACAGCAAAAAAGCGATCCGCCGGGCCATGTGCCATTCCACGATGTTCGAGGATATGGGTTTTCACTATTTTGGCCTCATCGACGGCCACGACGAGCCGGAACTGGAGCGCATTTTCCAGACCGTTTGTGCTCAGCCCGGACCGACGCTGCTCCATGTCGTGACGAAGAAAGGCAAGGGCTATGCGCCCGCTGAGTCGAACCCCGGCAATTACCATGGCGTTTCCAAGTTCGACCCGACCGGCATCCCCGACCCCGAGGTCGCTCCGGCAGAGTCGTTCTCGAGTGCCTTTGGCCGGACGCTCAGCGCCGCCGGAAACACCGACAAGACCCTCTGTGCCATTACTGCCGCCATGAAATACGGCACAGGTCTGCAGTTTTTCAGTCATGCCCATCCGGAGCGCTTCTTCGATGTCGGCATGGCCGAACAGCATGCCGTGACCTTTGCAGCCGGTCTGGCCAGCAAGGGGATGCTGCCGGTGGTCTGCATTTATTCGACCTTCCTGCAGCGCAGCTACGACCAGATCATCCATGACGTCAACCTTCTGCATGAAAATGTCGTCTTCGCGGTGGACCGTGCAGGTTTCGTCCCCGGAGACGGGGAGACACACCAGGGAATTTATGACCCGGCTTTTCTCAGCCAGACTGGAATGCCCATCTATTCGCCTTCAAACTACGAAGAACTGCGGCATTGGCTTCCCATCCTGCTGAGCCATGAGATGCAGGGTCCCCGGGCCATCCGTTACCCCCGCGGCGGAGAGAGCAAAGCTCTGGCAAAATACGGCTGCTCGGGCAAGGAATACGATAAACTCATTTTCACACCGGGTGCAAAAGCCGCACTGGTGAGCTACGCTGATGAGGTGGAAGATGTTCTTGCAGCGGCAGAGATGCTGGCCAAAGAGGGCATCCCCTGCGATGTTTATAAGCTGGTGCACATCTTCCCGTTTGAGGAAGAACTGATCCATGACCTTTCTTCCTATCCCGTCGTTCTGATGGCCGAAGAGTGTGTGGCTTGCGGCGGCATCGGCGAACATCTTGCCCGCGCCCTGCAGGATGCTGGCTGGCAGGGCCGGTATATCCACCGTGCCGTGAGGGAGCTGTGTCTGCCTCATGCGACGGTGCCTCAAATCAAACAGGCGACCGGTCTGGATGCCGCACATCTGGCCGAGGCCGTGCGGGAAGCAGACCCGAAAGGAGAGAAAACACTTTGAAAATTCGTTTGGACCAATATCTGGTGCAGCACGGCATGATCCAGAGCCGTGAGCGCGCCAAAGCCCTCATCATGGCCGGTGTCGTTTTTGTCAACGAGCAGAAAGTGGACAAGGCTGGTGAGATGATAAAGGAAGACGCCAAGGTCGAGGTGCGAGGCCATGACATCGGCTATGTCAGCCGCGGCGGCCTCAAGCTGGAAAAGGCAATGCAGTGCTTTCCTCTGACGCCGAACGGCAAGGTCTGTATGGACATTGGTGCATCCACCGGCGGCTTTACCGATTGTATGCTGCAGAACGGCGCGGTCAAGGTCTATGCCGTGGACGTCGGTTATGGTCAGCTGGCATGGAGCCTGCGCACCGACGAGCGCGTCGTCAACATGGAGCGCACCAACATCCGCAATGTCACGCTGGACATGCTGGCAGAGCCTGTTGAGTTTTTCAGCGTAGATGTGTCGTTTATCTCACTGCATCATATCTTCCCGGTGGCGCAGGCCATCACGACGCCCGACGCAATGGGCGTCTGCCTCGTCAAGCCTCAGTTCGAGGCTGGCCGCGAGAAGGTGGGCAAAAACGGTGTCGTCCGTGACCCTGCCACCCACCGCGAAGTGCTCCACAATGCGATGGGCTATGCCGCTGCAAACGGTTTTGTCGTGCGCGGGCTGGATTTCAGCCCCGTCAAAGGCCCTGAGGGCAACATCGAGTACCTGATGTTCGTCCAGAAGAGCGAGCAGCCCGGTGTGCTGGATGATTCTGTTGCCGAGCAGGTCGTAGCGTCAAGCCACAGTTCTCTGGACAAGTAAATCTGCTGGGAGACGGAGGAATAAACCGCCCTATGACCGTTTACATTTCGCCAAACCCCGGCAAAGAGCAGGCGATGGCCACCGCCCAACGGGCAGCGCAGCTTCTGCTGATGCAGGGGGCTGTCGTTCTGATGCAGGATGACCTGAAAGAGTCCTGCTACGCGGAAGGTGTGCAGTACCTTCCTTTGGAAGAATGCCTTCCGCGCACCGACGTCATCCTGACCATCGGCGGCGACGGTACCATCCTGCATGAGGCAAATTTTACGCTGCAATATCAAAAACCCATCCTCGGCATTAACATCGGACGCTGCGGCTTCCTCGCTACCTGTGAGGTGGATGAAATGGAAGAAAAACTCGCCGCTCTGGTGCGGGGAGAATATATGCTGGACAGCCGGATGCTGCTCTATGTGCGGGTGCTGGGCGAGGATGGCTGGGAAGGCCATGCCCTCAACGATGTGGTCGTGACGAAAGGCCGCCTGCAGCAGGCCATCGATTTCAGCATCTACTGCGACGACATCCTTGTAGAGCATTACCGTGGTGACGGCGTCATCGTGGCGACCCCCACAGGCTCTACAGCCTATTCGCTGGCGGCCGGCGGGCCGATCTTGGACTCGCAGACCAAGGGCATCGTCGTCACGCCCATCTGTCCCCACAGTCTGACCAGCCCCGCGATGGTCTTTGCGCAGGAGCGCAAAATAAACATCTGTGTGGGGCAGGTCATCGACAACGAAGTGTTCCTGAGCTGCGACGGCGCAGCGGAATATCCGCTCAGTGCCGGCTCGACGGCGGAGATACGCCTCTCTGACCAGATCGTACAGCTCGTCACCTTCAGCAGGGCGGACCAGTTTCAGGCCATTGACCAGAAGCTGCGCAGCCGGAGATAATAACAAGAGGAGGCAAGGAATATGGGCCGAAACAATCCAGCTGAGGCAAAAGGCAAGACGGAACGTCAGCAGACGATCCTCCGCCTCATTCAGGAGCATCCCATCAGCCGACAGGAGGTACTTCTCGAGCATCTGCGCCAGGAGGGCTTCGAGGTGACACAGGCTACCATTTCCCGGGACATCCGGGAGCTGTGCCTCGTCAAAGCTGCCACCGCCGACGGCTATCGCTACGTTTCCAGCCACAACGAAAGCCTCAACCCCAAGATGCAGGGCCGGTTCGAGACGATATTCCACGAGTCGGTGCTGGGGGTGGATTTTGCCGGACATGTCGTGCTGGTGAAGTGTTACTCCGGCATGGCGAACGCTGCCTGTGGGGTGTTCGACGCCTTGAAATGGAAGAATGTCGTCGGTACGCTTTCCGGCGACGATACATTCCTTATCGTAGCCCGTTCGGAGCGGGACGCAAAAACCATCTGTTCGGAACTGACCCGTCATATCGGGCAGAAATAAACGCGGGAGTGAAACTATGCTGAGCAGCCTGCAAATCGAAAATGTTGCAGTTATCCAGAAAGCAAACGTCCATTTCGAAAAGGGCCTCAACGTCCTGACCGGTGAGACGGGCGCAGGCAAATCCATCCTCATCGACTCCATCAACGCCATTCTGGGCAACCGCGCTTCCAAGGATCTCGTGCGCACCGGCGCGGCCAAGGCCGTCATCCGGGCCGCGTTCGAGGACGTGCCGCCTGCTGTTCTCGACAGCCTCGAAAAGGCAGGCTATGAGCGCTCGGAGGCCCTGCTGCTCAGCCGTGAGATCACCGCCGAGGGCAAGAGCACCTGCCGTATCAACGGGATGCCGGCCACTGCCGCCGTCCTGCGGGAGCTTTGCGGGGGGCTTATCAACATCAACGGTCAGCACGACTCCGTGGGCCTGCTGAACCCGGCCCGTCATGAGGGCATTCTGGATGCTTACGCCCAGAACAGTGCTGAATATCAGGCGTATTATGCTATCTACCGGGAACTGGTCGGCGTCAAAAAGACGCTGGACGCCATGATAACCGACGAGAGCGAAAAGCAGCGCCGTATCGACCTGCTGAGCTATCAGGTACAGGAGATCGACGATGCCGGCCTGACGGCAGGGGAGGAGCAGACGCTGGAAAGCCGCCGCAAAGTGCTGGCAAATGCTTCCACTATCCGGGACCGTATCGCACAGTGTTACGCGCTGCTCTCCGGCGGCGACGAGGCCCCGGGAGCTGTTGACCTTCTGGGCGAAGCCTCCAACGCTGTGGACGCAGCGGCACAGCTCGACGGAGAGCTGTCTGCCGGTGCGGGCCAGCTGCTCGACCTTTATTACACCGCGAAGGACGTCGCCGCAGACCTCATTGGCCGTCTGGACGCCTACGACACCAACGACGCAGAGCTGGACGAGATCGAGCAGCGCATCGACCTTATCTATAAGCTCCGGCGGAAGTACGGAGACACCGTAGAGGACATCCTTGCCTTTGGCGAACGGGCACGGAAAGAACTTGAGATGATACAGTCCTCGCAGGAGAGGGTAGAGCACTTGCAGAAAGAGCAGCGCCGCCTTTACACCCTCGCGCGGGAAAAGGCCGAAGCTCTGACCCAGACCCGTCTGAAAGCTTTTGATGAGCTGAACAAGCGCATCTCTGGCACTCTGGACTTCCTGAACATGCCGGGCGTGCGGATGACGCTTCGCCATTCGCGCGGGCCGCTGGCCAGCCATGGACAAGACAGCATCGAGTTCTATATCTCCACAAACCCCGGCGAAGCCCCGAAGCCTCTGGCAAAGATCGCCTCGGGCGGTGAGTTGAGCCGTATTACCCTTGCCATTAAAAACGCAATGGCTGATAAGGATGCCGTGCCGACCGTTATTTACGACGAGATCGACAGCGGCGTATCGGGCAAAGCAGCCAGCCGTATCGGCGAGGTATTGCGTCAGAGCGCCGAGGGCCATCAGATCCTCTGCATTACTCATACCGCACAGATCGCTGCACTGGCCGACTGCCATCTGCTCATTCAGAAAAATATCACGAACGAGCGTACCTATACCGAGATACACCCGCTGGACGAGAATGGCCGTGTAGAGGCGCTGGCCCGCCTCATCTCCGGCGACCATGTCACAGAGCTTTCGCTGGCCAATGCCCGGGAAATGCTGGGCCGGAACGCAGAAAAATAAGAAAAAAGCCAGCGCTTGACATTCCGGCAGGGATGTGCTAAACTGAATCTCGTTGAAAGGCGAAGATGGGAACCGAGTACCCTGATGCGCTCTGCCCAGAGAGGCCCCGGCTGGTGAAAGGGGCTGCAGAGACGCAGGCGAAATACGTCCCTGAGCTGCAGGCTGAACGAATAGTAGGCTGTGCCGCGTGCGAGCGTTACAAACGCAGGAGTGTCACTCTACTCTGGGGTGCGCACTCGTGAGGCCGTCTCTGTGAAGAGGCGGCAAACAGAGGTGGTACCGCGAATTTTATCGCCCTCTGCCAAATTTATTTTGGCAGAGGGTGTTTTATTTTCCCTCTGCCCGACAAACAGGAGGAAATTTTTATGACTCTGTACGAAGAACTCAAGGCCCGCGGCCTGGTGGCTCAGATCACCGATGACGAGATCATCGACCTCATCAACAACGGCAAGGCCACCTTCTACATCGGCTTTGACTGCACCGCCGACAGCCTGACTGCCGGCCACTTCATGGCCCTGACCCTGATGAAGCGTCTGCAGATGGCAGGCAACAAGCCCATCGCCCTCATCGGCGGCGGCACTACCATGATCGGTGACCCCTCCGGCCGCACCGATATGCGCAAGATGCTGACCAAGGAGGACATCGCCCACAACGCCGCCTGCTTCAAGAAGCAGATGGAGAAGTTCATCGACTTCTCCGACGGCAAGGCTCTGATGCTGAACAACGCCGACTGGCTGCTGAATCTGAACTACGTCGAGCTTCTGCGCGACGTGGGCGCCTGCTTCTCCGTCAACAACATGCTGCGCGCCAAGTGCTATGAGCAGCGCATGGAGAAGGGCCTGTCCTTCCTCGAGTTCAACTACATGATCATGCAGAGCTACGACTTCTACTACATGTTCCAGCATTACGGCTGCAACATGCAGTTTGGCGGCGATGACCAGTGGAGCAATATGCTGGGCGGCACCGAGCTTATCCGCCGCAAGCTGGGCAAGGATGCTTATGCTATGACCATCACCCTGCTGACCGACTCTCAGGGCAAGAAGATGGGCAAGACCGCTGGCAACGCCGTCTGGCTCGACCCCAACAAGACCAGCCCCTTCGAGTTCTACCAGTACTGGCGCAACGTCGGCGATTCGGATGTCATGAAGTGCATCCGTATGCTGACCTTCCTGCCGCTGGAGCAGATCGACGAGATGAGCACCTGGAAGGACCAGCGCCTCAACGAGGCCAAGGAGATCCTCGCCTTCGAGCTGACCAAGATGGTCCACGGCGAAGAAGAGGCCGCCAAGGCCCAGAATGCAGCCCGCGCTCTGTTCAGCGGTGCTGCCGGTGATGCTGAGCATATGCCCAACACTCAGCTGACCGAGGCTGACCTGACCGACGGCTCCATCGGCATCCTGACCCTGATGGTCAAGGCTGGTCTGGCTGCTTCCAACGGTGAGGCCCGCCGTCTCGTCGTGCAGGGCGGCGTTCTGGTGGACGGCGAGAAGGTCGCTGCTCCCACGGTCAGCTTCACTGCTGAGCAGCTGTCCAAGGGCATCGTCATCAAGAAGGGCAAGAAGGTCTACCACAAGGTGAGCCTGTAAATCTTCTGATAAAGTAAAAAGACCCGGCTGGTTCCTCTCCGCAGAGGGGAGACCCGCCGGGTCTTTTGCTGCAACAGCACCCATGTCTGTTTTATCTAGACACGGGTGCTGTTTATATCGTTATTACAGCTCGTAAGCCTTTTTCAGGGCCTCATAGGCTGCGTCCTCGTTCTCCGAACGGACCAGAAGGGAAATGTCCAAATCGCTGGTGGTGATGAGCAGAACTTCGATGCCTGCCATCGCCAGAGCATTCAGGGCGCGGGCGGCGACGCCACAGCTGGTGACCATCTCCTCACCGAAGAGATTCAGCTTGGAGTAGCCCACGCTGATGAGGGGAGAAGCCTTGGCGTCCTTGTCCAGATTTGCCGCAGAGATGGCCTTCATGACCAGCGGCAGGTCGCTGCTGGATGCCGTGAAGCTGAAGTCCATGCTGGTGCCGTGGGGAGCGCTCTGGCTGATCATATCCACCACGACGCCAGTGTCGGCGAAGATCTGCAGATAACGTGCCATCGTGTTGCCCTTGAACTCGGCATCCTGCACACTGATCATCATCAGGCTCGGCTCAATATTGATTTTGGATACACCGTACATAGTAAACACTCCATTCTGCCCATCGGGCGTTCCGATACAAGCTTTATGCAAGCTCCAAAAATTCGCTGTTGATGTAGGTCTGTGCCGTCTGGCGGATGTAATCGTACCCAAAAGAAGGATACGCGGCGCGGACGCCATGGGCCTGTGCAAGCTCCGGCGTGTAATCCCGGAACAGATACGTGCGGACGTTAGACTTTCCGGCGTCATAGTGGGTCACGGTCACATGGAGCTTCGGGCCGCGCACCGCGCAATGGACGCTGCCGTCCGGCTCGGTGGTCTGCTCCAGTTCCAGCGTCAAGACCGCGCCGATGAGCTGGTCAGGCTTGCTTTGGGTGCTCAGGAAATTTCCCAGCGAATAGGCCACAAATACGTTCCGTCCATCGGCTGCGGTACGCCATTCGGCGTCCTGCAGGACGTGCGGGTGGGTTCCGATGATCACATCCGCGCCCCAGTCGGCCAGAGACTGAGCTAAGGTGCGCTGCGCCTGTGTGATGTTGTGGCTGTCCTCGACGCCCCAGTGTACGCCGACTACCACAAAATCGGCCTCCTGCCGGGCCGCCCGCACCTGCTGTTCCATGACATCCTGCTGGCTGGTGTAGATGATGTTTGCGGTCATCTTGCTGTTCCGGGGGATGCCGTTGGTGTGCTCGGTGTAGGAAAGGTACGCGATCTTTACGCCGTCTACTGTCTGGATGGGGATGCGGCCATAGTCCGCCTCGCCCTTCCATAGGCCGGTGGTGATCACATCCTCGGGCATCGTCTCCCAGAATCGGAGGGTGGCGGCAATGCCCGCAGCTCCCTTATCGTAGGTGTGATTGTTCGAAAGGCTGAACACCCGGAAGCCTGCCCGGTAAAGCGCTTCGGCGCACTCGCCGGGGGTCGAGAAGCAGGGATAGGTAGAGGGCGCAAGCTCTTTGCTGCAGAGTGTCTCCTGATTGATCCAGTTGATGTCCTGCTGTGCATAGAAATCGAGCAGATTCATATAGCAGTAATCGAAGCTGTATCCTTCGCCCTCTGCAGCCCGCCGGGCGGCCTGCGAATAGATGGGCTCATGAATGAGGTTGTCCCCTGTAGCCGAGAAGCGCAATGTCGTGACGACAGGCTGCGGCTCAGGCACGGCAAGCTCCTCCGAAACAGCAGGGGACTCCACCTCCGCTGCCGGAGGAGCTGCATCCACGCTGCGGCGGGGCCAGAAGCGCAGAAAGAGCAGCGCCGATACTGCCACCAGCAGGACCCCCAGTGTGTACAGGGTGACGCCCTTATGCGAGGTGTGCTTTTGGGCGGAACGCCGACGGCGGGGAGGGGCTGCGTGCTTTGCGTGCTTGGCCATAGGCTCGTCTCCTGACGCACGATACCGTGCCTTATGATGCCATGCGCAGAAAAGCTTACATCTCTGCGATCATGTTACTCATATTGTACAGGCCGGGCTCCTTTTTTGCAAGATAAACGGCGGCATTTATTGCGCCATTTGCAAAAATATTGCGGGAATATGCCGTATGGCGGAGGGTGATGACCTCGTCCGGGCCGCAGAACAACACCTCATGGTCGCCCACGATGCTGCCGCCGCGCACGGCGCTGATGCCGATCTCCTTGGGGTCGCGCTTCTGGCGGACGGAGGAGCGGTCATAGACGTAATGATATGCGCCGTCGTTCTCTTCGTTGATGGCGTCAGCCAGCATCAGGGCCGTGCCGCTGGGAGCGTCCAGTTTGTTGTGATGGTGCTGCTCAACGATCTCGATGTCGTAGTTTGCGCCCAGAATGGCCGATGCACGCTTGCACAGCTCGGACAGGACGTTGATGCCCATGGACATATTGGCGCTCTTGAACACCGGGATGCTGCGGGAGAGCTGGACGAGCTTCAGCTGCAGTTCCTCGGAAAGGCCGGTGGTGCAGACCACGATGGGCAGCTTGTGAGCCTCACAGTAGGGCAGCGCCTTATCGACCGCTGCCGGAGCGCTGAAGTCGATGACGACGTCGCCCTTGCCGTCCAGCTTGTCCAGACTGTCGTACACGGGGATGCCGTTCATCTCGCCGTCCTTCATGTCGATGCCGGCCACGACGCGGCAATCCTCACGCTGGGCGATCATCTCGCACAGCACATGGCCCATCCGGCCGCCGATGCCCTGAATGATAATATCCGTCATTGTTATGATCCTCTTTTTTATCATACGGCAAATGCCCGGAGATCTGTCTCGCCGGGCATTTGCACATAAAATCGTTTATTCCTTGATAAGGCCTGCAGCCTGCAGAGCCTGCTCGATCTGCTCCTTGTGGGCGTCGCTGGGCTCCACGAGAGGCAGCCGGCACTCACCGGCCTCCCAGCCCAGCACGTTCATGGCGTACTTGACCGGGATGGGGTTGACCTCGCAGAAGAGCGCATCGCACAGGGGCAGCATCTCCAGCTGCAGCTCGCGGGCCTTGGCGGTATCACCATCGAACCATGCCTTGCAGCAGTTGTGAACAAGCTCAGGCTTGACATTGGAGACGACGCTGATGACGCCCTTGCCGCCCAGGGACAGCAGGGGGACCACCTGGTCATCGTTGCCGGAGTAGATGTTCAGCTCGTCGCCGCAGAGGGCCGCGATCTTTGCCACCTGACCGATATTGCCGGAGGCTTCCTTGATGCCGTTGATGAGCGGGTGCCTGCTCAGCTCCTTGGCCGTCTCGGGGGCGATGTTCAGGCCGGTGCGGGAAGGCACGTTATACAGGATGACCGGAATGCCGCCGGCCTCTGCCATTGCGGTGAAGTGGGCGACAAGGCCAGCCTGAGAGGTCTTGTTGTAGTAGGGGGTCACCAGCAGCAGAGCGTCTGCGCCGCAGGCGGCAGACTTTGCAGCCAGAGCACAGCCGTGGTCGGTGTCGTTGGAACCGGCACCGGCGATGACAGGCACACGATGGTTCACGAGGTCCACGGTATACTTGATGGCGGCCAGCTGCTCCTCGTCGGTCATGGTAGAGCACTCGCCGGTGGTGCCGCAGATGACGATGGCGTCGGTGCCGCGGGCGATCTGATCCTCAACGATGCGGCCCAGCTCATCGAAATTGATGCTGCCGTCCTCGTACATCGGGGTGATGATGGCAACACCCGCACCAGTAAAAACAGGATTCTTCATAGCAAAAAACTCCTTTGCAGCGCGTTGAAGTTCAAAAAGCGCGCAGATCAGTCAAAATAGCCCTTGGCTGCCAGCAGCTCAGCCAGCAGCACTGCGCCGCCGGCAGCGCCGCGCAGGGTGTTGTGGCTCATGCAGGCGAACTTGTAATCAAACAGGGTGTCCTCACGCAGACGGCCGATGCAGACGGCCATGCCGTGCTCGGTGTTGCGGTCCAGCTTGGGCTGGGGACGGTCGTTCTCCTCGAAGTAGTGGAGGAACTGCTTGGGTGCGCTGGGCAGGTCCAGCTCCTGTGCGGGGCCGCGGAACTCGGCCCAGGCCTTGAGGATCTCTTCCTTGCTGGGCTTCTTATCAAAGCTCACGAAGACAGCGGCGGTGTGGCCGTCGGAGACAGGCACACGGAAGCACTGAGCGGTAATGACAGGCTTCTCGGCGTTGACGATGTGGTCGCCCTCGATGTGGCCCCACAGCTTAAGGGGCTCACGCTCGCTCTTTTCTTCCTCGCCGCCGATGTAGGGGATGACGTTGTCGATGATCTCAGGCATCCGGTCAAAGGTCTTGCCGGCACCGGAAATGGCCTGATAGGTGCAGACCAGAGCCTTGCTGACGCCGAAATCCTTCATCAGGGGGTGCAGGGCAGGGACATAGCTCTGCAGGCTGCAGTTGGACTTGACGGCGATGAAGCCGCGCTTGGTACCCAGGCGCTTGCGCTGAGCGGGGATGATGTCGATGTGGTCGGCGTTGATCTCAGGCACGACCATCGGCACGTCCGGGGTGAAGCGGTTTGCGCTGTTGTTGGAGACGACGGGACATTCTGCCTTGGCGTAAGCCTCTTCCAGAGCCTTGATCTCGTCCTTCGGCATATTGACGGCGCAGAAGATAAAGTCCACCTGAGAGGCGACCTCCTCCACCTTGGATGCATCCAGCACCACCAGCTTCTTGACGCTCTCCGGCATCGGGGTGGTCATGGCCCAGCGGGAACCGACAGCCTCCTCATAGGTCTTGCCGGCGCTCCGGCCGGAAGCGGCCAGAGTCGTCAGCTTGAACCAGGGATGATTTTCGAGCAGAGTAACAAAACGCTGGCCTACCATACCGGTGGCGCCGACGACGCCCACTTTATACTGTTTATCCATTTCCAGCACCTTTCCTTTCAAAAAAGCCAATTCGCATAAGACTCCGCTTGCAAAGCAGACGTCTATGCAATATAATAGATACCGCTATATAGAATTTATGATAACATTGATACGGCATTCGTGTCAATCATCGGAAAGGCAAATGCTAACTATGTTAAAAAAAGATTTTTGGTATGATTTACCCAAAGAGCTCATTGCACAGGAGCCTGCATCCCCCCGTGATGCGGCCCGCCTGATGGTCCTGAGCCAGAAAGACGACAGCATCCAGCACCGTATCTTCCACGACCTGCCCGAATACCTCGAGCCGGGCGACCTGCTGGTGGTCAACAACTCTAAGGTCCTGCCCGCCCGCATCGTGGGCATCAAGCAGCCCACGGGTGCTGTCTGCGAACTGCTGCTCCTGCGGCAGGTGAAGGGCGACCAGTGGGAGTGCCTTGCAAAGCCCGGCAAGCGGATGCAGCCCGGTACCAAGGTCAGCTTTGGCGACGGCAGCCTGACGGCCATCGTGGACGAGACGCTGGAAGACGGCAATAAGTTCGTCACCTTCTACTACGACACCGAGACCCTCTACGAGAAGCTGGACGAGTTCGGCAAGATGCCTCTGCCGCCCTATATCACCAAGCAGCTGGACGACCAGAGCCAGTATCAGACTGTCTATGCCAAGGAGCTGGGCAGCGCTGCCGCTCCCACAGCCGGCCTCCACTTCACGCCAGAGCTGATGGATACCATCCGCGCCAAGGGCGTCAACATCACCGAGGTGACGCTCCATGTCGGCCTCGGCACCTTCCGCCCCGTGCAGGAAGACGAGATCGCCGACCACAAGATGCACAGCGAGTGGTACTCCGTCAGCGAGGAGACTGCAAAGCTCATCCATGATACCAAGGCCGCAGGCCATCGTGTCATCGCCGTAGGCACCACCAGCTGCCGCACGCTGGAAGCCGTCGCCGCCAAGTACGGCGAGATCAAAGCCTGCAGCGGCAACACCGACATCTTCCTCTATCCCGGTGTCAAGTTCAACTGCATCGACGGCCTTATCACTAACTTCCATCTGCCCGAAAGCACCCTCATCATGCTGGTGTCGGCGCTGTATGGCTATGAAAAGACGATGGCCGCCTATAAGGTGGCTGTCGAGCAGAAATATCGGTTCTTCAGCTTTGGCGATGCGATGCTGATCTTGTAACTATTATATAACTATTATAGCGCTTCGCCGCTGTAATATCCCGACTCTGTATCCGCAGCGAGAGCATACGCCCCCTGCGGCAGGATGCACGGCTGTTTTCCGTGCGCAGAAAGGAAAAATATTATGCCTTCTTTGACGACCTACAAGCTGCTCAAGCAGGAGCACAACGCCCGGCGGGGCGAGTTCAAGACCGTACACGGCACGGTGCAGACCCCCGCATTCCAGAATGTTGCCACCGCCGGCGCCATCAAGGGCGGCCTGTCTGCCCATGACCTGAAGGACATCGGTGCGCAGGTCATGCTCTGCAACACCTACCATCTGCATCTGCGTCCCGGCGACAAGCTGGTGGCAGAGATGGGCGGTCTGCACAAGTTTACCCGCTGGAACGGCCCCATCCTCACCGACAGCGGCGGATTTCAGGTGTTCAGCCTCGCAAAGCTGCGCAAGATCACCGAGGAAGGTGTGACCTTTGCCTCTCACCTCGACGGCCACCGCATCTTCATGGGTCCTGAGGAAAGTATGCAGATCCAGGCAAACCTTGGTTCCACCATCGCCATGGCCTTTGACGAGTGTGTCGAGAACCCCGCCCAGCACGATTACTCCAAAGCCAGCTGCGAGCGCACCACCCGCTGGCTCAAGCGTTGCAAGGATGAGATGGCCCGCCTGAAGCATGAAGGCATCTCCGTCAACCCCGACCAGCTGCTCTTCGGCATCAATCAGGGCTGCACCTTCGCCGACCTGCGCGTGGAGCACATGAAGCAGATCGCCGACCTGGACCTGGACGGCTACGCCATCGGCGGCCTCGCTGTGGGTGAGCCCACTGAGGTGATGTACGAGATAATCAGCGCGGTCGAGCCCTATATGCCCAAGGATAAGATCCGTTACCTGATGGGCGTGGGTACGCCGGGCAACATCATCGAGGCCGTCTCCCGCGGCGTGGACCTCTTCGATTGCGTCATGCCCAGCCGCAACGCCCGCCACGGCCACCTGAACACCTGGGGCGGCATCATCAACATCAAGAACGCCAAGTACGAGCGCGACGAGCGCCCCATCGACCCCGCCTGCGGATGTCCGGCCTGCCGGAACTACTCCCGCGCCTATATCCGCCACCTGTTCAAGGCAGAGGAACTGCTGGGTATGCGTCTGGCCGTCATGCACAACCTCTGGTTCTACAATCACCTGATGGAGCGCATCCGCGATGAGCTGGATGCAGGCACCTTTACCGCCTTCCATGACCGCTATGTCAAGCTGCTCGACACACGAATTTGAGATTTGGCCTTGAAACATGCCGGATAAGCGCGTATAATAAGGTTATATGAATTTGAGAGGAGATTTTGCCCCATGCAATTTCTGACTACGACCGAAAGCTACATCAGCCTTTTCTTTACTCTGGCTCTGATGCTGGTGATGCTCTACTTCATGATCTACCGTCCCCAGAAGAAGCAGGAGAAGAAGGACGCTGCAATGCGCTCTTCTCTGGAAATCGGCGATCAGGTCACCACCATCGGCGGCGTCATCGGCCGTGTGGTCGCCATCAAGGACGACACTTTCGTGCTGGAGACTGGCGCTGACCGTGTGAAGATCCGCTTCACCAAGAACGCCATCAGCTCTGTCGAGAAGCTGAACATGGACAACGCCCCCAAGAAGTAATAATTTTCCGGATCCGTGCTTTGAACGCGTCTCCCTGCATACAGTAGGTGCAGGGAGGCGCGTTTTTATGTCTGATACCAAGAAGTTCCCGGCGATAGGGTTGCTGGTCGTTTTCGGAGTGGGCAGTGCGGCAGCAGCCGTGAGCCTGGCAGGGTTCGGCTGGCTGATGGTCAAACAGGGCCTGACGCAGGAGGCCGCTGCTCCGCTGGCCACGGCGGCAGTCTGTCTCGGCAGCTTTCTCAGCGGCCTGCTGATGGCCATTCTGCAAAAGGGCAAAGGGCTCGTCTGGGGTGCAGCGGAAGGAGTTCTCTTTGCAGGGCTGCTTTTTGTTCTGGGTACACTGTACCAGAGCGAGTGGGAAACGATGCAGTTCGTCCGGGCAGGGCTTGTCCTGCTGATGGGGGTTCTGGGCGGGGTCCTCGGAATGCTGCGCACGGAGCGAAAGCGGCGCTGAATGCTCAGTCCACGCTACAGCGGCCATACACAACAAAAGCAGGAGGGAAAAAGCACGATGTGGGTCTATCAGGAAACGGAAACAAATGCAGCGGCGCTTGTGCCGACGCTGCCGGAAGATACAGCGGGCGAGTCTCTGGCAGAAAAAGAAGCCATGACGCCTGCTTCCGGGCGGCTGACGGAAATGCCGCCTCAGAAAGCTCCCCGGCGGAAGCCCTTCCAGGCCAGCCGGGACTGCATCCTGCTGGCGGCGGCCTATCTCTTCGGTACGCTGATGGCGGGCGTCCTGCAGGCGCTGTGCGACGCTGAAGAGATGGAGACGCTGGCCTATTATCTGGACTGCTGGCGCGGAGTGTTCGCGGCGTCCAGTGCAGCACAGGCGGTGGGACTGTTTGGGGCAGAGCTGGCCGTCGTCCTCGGGGCGGCGGCAGTGTTCCTCCTGCTGGGGCTCTCGGCAGTGGGGCCGCTGCCCATCTTTCTGTTTGCGATGTTATACGGGACAGGCTCCGGTCTGCTCTCGGCGCAGCTTCTGAATAGCCTCGGGGCAAAACAGCTCGTTCTCTTTTTGCTCACCGCCAGCCTGCCGACCGCGCTGGCGGCGGGGGCGCTCTGCCTGTTCGGAGCCTCGGCTCTGCAGGTCAGCAGCCGGATCCACGCCTTCTCTTTCGGTAGAGGCGGAAAGGGAAACGGCAGTCTGCATCCGGCAGGAGCACGGCTCCTGGTGGGGCAATTCGCCTTACTGGCGGTCTGTCTCTGCCCGCTCTGCGGTGCGGCCACCGGCCTTGTATGTCTTGCAAATCGTCTGATGCAGGCCGGATAAGCGCCCGGCTTTCTTGCGGCCTCGGGCCGGATGTGGTATGATAAAGAAAATGATTTTCATGAAATGAAAACAGGGAGTCCAGAATGAAAGAACCGAAGCTGAAAACCGTATACGTCTGCTCCAACTGTGGAGAGACAAGCCCCCGCTGGATGGGCCGCTGCCCCAGCTGCGGCAGTTGGAACACCATGAACGAGGATGTGGTCGCCGAAGCGCCCAAGGCCGGGCTTTCCGGCGGCAAAGCCGCTGCGCCTGTCCGGCAGGAGGGCGTCACCTCGCTGACGGCAAGGCGTCTGGCTGACATCAGCACGACCGAGGAAAAGAGCCGCATCCTGACGGGCATTTCCGAGCTTGACCGCGTACTGGGCGGCGGCATCGTGTTGGGCGGCGTCGTACTGCTGAGCGGTGAGCCGGGCGTGGGCAAATCTACGATGCTTTTGCAGCTCTGCGGTGCCATCTCCAACCAGCACACGGTGCTGTATATCACGGGCGAAGAGTCCGTCCGTCAGGTCAAGCTGCGTGCGGCCCGCCTGAAAGTCCCGCAGGATAACATCTATCTGGCGGCAGAAAACGACGTAGACGAGATCTGCGGCCTCATCGAGAAGGAAAAGCCGGAACTGGTCGTCATCGACTCCATCCAGACCATGCGGTGCATGGACATCTCGTCTTCGTCCGGCACGGTCAGTCAGGTGAAAGAGAGTGCGGCCCGCCTGCTGGCCGTCGCCAAGAAGCAGGAGATCCCGATGTTTATCGTGGGCCATGTCAACAAGGACGGTGCTATCGCAGGCCCGAAGGTCATGGAGCACATCGTGGATACGGTTCTTTACTTTGAGGGAGACAAAATGCTGCCATACCGCATCCTGCGGGCGGCTAAGAACCGCTATGGCTCCACCAACGAGCTTGGTATGTTTGACATGACAGGGCAGGGCCTTGAGGAAATCGAAAATCCGTCCCAGATGCTCCTGGAAGGCCGTCCGCTGGGCGTTTCCGGGAACTGCGTCGCCTGTACCATGGAAGGCAGCCGCCCCATCCTCAGCGAGATACAGGCCCTTGCGACCAAGACGAATTTTCCGGCACCCCGGCGGGCCTGCAGCGGTTACGACTACAACCGCATGAATCTGCTCATTGCCGTGCTGGAAAAGCGTGCAGGCTATTTCTTCGGCAATCTGGACGTGTATATCAACATCGTCAGCGGCATTACCCTGCGGGATACCGCCTGCGACCTTGCCGTCTGTCTGAGCATGGTGTCTTCGCTTCTGGACTGCCCCGTGAGCGATAAGCTCATTGCCATCGGTGAAGTCGGCCTTGGCGGCGAGATACGCAGCGTGCCGAATCTGGAGCAGCGTCTGCGGGAAGCGGAACGTATCGGCTTTGAGCGTGCCGTCGTACCCAAGCACAGCCTTGCACATCTGAACGCCGCCGATTATCCCGGCATGAAGCTTGTCGGTGCCGCCTATATCTCGGACGCCATCCATGCCCTGAAATCCGACCGTCTGTGACCATAAAAAGAGGAAGCCATGTCGATTTATCTGGACGAGAAAAATCCCGAAAAACATAAGCCTTTTGATGATGCCTCGCCGGACATCGTCGCGTATGTGCGCTATCTGGAAGTCATCGCAGGCAAAAGCCCCAACACGGCCTTCAGCTATTACTGCGACCTGCGCAATTTCAGCCGCTTTATGAAGCGCCGGCGCGGTCTTGCCGCAGGCGATGCAGAGATAAAGGACATCGACCCCAAGGGGCTCGATACGGCTTTCTGGGGCAGTGTGACCAAGGAAGACGTTTATGAGTATCTGTACTTTCTGAACAGCGAGTGCGGCAACAAAAAGTCTTCGACGGCCCGGCGGCTGGCAAGTCTCCACGGCTTTTATGATTATCTGGTCAATCAGGTAGATTTGCTCAAAGAGAACCCGACGGCATCCATCAAGCCGCCCAAGCAGGATAAAGTCCTGCCCAAATATCTGACCGCAGAACAGTCGATGGACTTGCTGGAAAGCACCCAGACCCAGAGCGATTTCCCGGAGCGGGATTACTGCATGGTCGTGCTGTTTTTGAACTGCGGGATGCGTCTTTCGGAGCTTGTCGGCATGGACCTCGGCGACATCGATATGGAACAGCGGCAGATCCGTCTGTTCGGCAAAGGCCATAAGGAGCGGATGGTCTACCTGAATGATGCCTGCATGGAGGCATTGCAGATCTATCTGAACAAGCGCAACACGATGGAGGGCCTGAACCCCAAAGAGAGAGCGGTCTTTATCACCCGGCGGCGCAAGGAGCGCATCTCAAACCGCAGGGTAGAGCAGCTGGTCACCGGCGCTATGAAAGCAGCGGGTCTGCGTGGTTTTTCCACCCATAAGCTCCGCCATACTGCCGCGACGCTGATGTATCAGACTGGCAACGTGGATATTCTGACCCTCAAACAGCTTCTGGGCCACAGCAGCGTCGGCACGACACAAATTTATACACACCTGCAGGAATTTCAGGTGCGTGCAGCGATTGAGCAGAATCCGCTGGGTGAGGTCAAAAAGGCGCACTTGGATACAACATCGAAGGAGACAGGGGAGAGCAAGGGGGAATTTGCCGATCCTTCATCGGATGAGCCTGAAAATGATGCACCGGACGGCCCGATGGAGGCCTTTGAGGGTGCCGCGCAGGAGGGCTTCCGGGTGGATGTTTCGAGCCTTGCCGATACGAATGAACCCGAATGAACCCACACGATTTTTCAAAGGTTATTCGGTGTGAATGCTTCGATTTAAGGACATTCCAGAGGTTCTGAGACTTTACGAGAAAAATCAGAAGCTTCAGCTGGGATATATTGATGGAACCACGCAGACTGAACGCTCTTAAAAAATATGAGCGGCCGGAATAAAAAAGTGATGGCTATTGAAGTCAGAAAAGTTTTTACAGACAACAGCGGGACGAGTGTAAAACAAAAAAAGCTGATGAAAACATACAAAGCAATGCATTCAAATAACACAACTGTACAAAACGCGAAAAACCGGCCCAGCCAGCCCAAAAGGCTCAGGAGCCGTCGGAAAGGCCCGAAACCTGAAAAAGAGGGCTTTTTCGCTCCCCTATATTTCGTATAACCTGCATTATACGAAATATTATAAAAATCAAAAACAGAGGCCCCCTTCTCCTGCGCTCCGTCATCGGTGCAGGTTTTGGGAGCCTCTGCTGTTCTTTTATATCATTTCGTTTGGGACGTGTGGATCGTCTGCCAAGCAGGCATCGCAAAATACAGCTGGACAAGACCGCTTTCATGCGAGCGTCCATTGCATCAGATTTTACAGTGGTGTATCCAGCGGCTGTGTTCCGAAGTACGCGCAGATCGCTTCATAGTAAACGCGCGCCACTGTCTTACAGCCTTCTTCGCTGCCAAACTGTGCAACGTCCTCTTCGCTGGTCACAAAGCACTGTTCTGCCAGAACCGCCGGACAGTTTACATCTTCCAATAAGGTAAAGCTTCGCTCGTCCCTTACTTCGGTATGGGTGCTCTCTACAAGCTGCTTTACCTCGCCCTGATAATAAATGTACCGGATGCCGCCGTGGCCGCGGAGCTTTGCGTCTGCGGCCTGCATTCCCTGCGCCAGCTGCTGCGCGAAGTAATAGCTCTCCTGATGCCATGTACGGCCCGGAACGGACGGATAACACTCAAAGCCTGCAGCGGCAGAACCCTCCGGCGCGGAGTTGCCGTGGATGGACAGCAGCAGCTGCGGGCTCTGGGCATTGATGGCCTCTGCCCGTTCGCTGGGCTTTGCGGTGACATCATAGCTTTCACGGGAACGCAGCGGGATGTAATTGGGGTCGGCCTCCAGCAGCGCAAGCAGAGCCTCGGAGGTCTGGGCCGTCATCTCTTTTTCTTCGACGACTCCCCTTGCGCCCGGGTCGCTTCCGCCGTGGCCGGCATCAATGCAGACCCGGTAGGGCGGGTCGCCCACCACAGGCCGGAAAGGCTCTTCCCCGCTCCCATTTCGCCCAGAACCGAACAGCGCTGCCTTCCAAAGGAAAAATGCTGCACTGAGGCAGACGACACACACCAAAAGGCCGATGACCGTCGCAGCGGACGGGCCGCCCGGTCTTTTCCGGCGTGCGTGTCTCGGATTTGAACGTCCTGCCATCGGTTTACTTCAGCTCGACGACGGTCACGCCGCTCTCGCCCTCGCCGTAACGGCCCAGACGGAAGCTCTTGACCATTCGGTTTCCCCGCAGATGCTTATGGATGGCCGTGCGCAGTGCGCCGGTACCATTGCCGTGGATGAGATATACCACAGTCTGGCCGTTCAAAATCGCACGGTCGATGAAGGAATCCACCTCCGGCAGCGCCTCGTCTACGGTAAGACCCAGCAGGTTGCATTCCATCTTTGCGGTGCGCTGTACGCGCTCTACCCTGCCGTTGGGCCGGTTAGCATCGCCGGTCAGGCGGGAGTAACGCTGCTGGGCTTTGGTCTGGGGCTTCGTCTCCTTGACCAGCTTTTCCGGCTGCTTGAGGCCTTTGAGCGGCACTTTCGTCTTGATGATGCCGGCCCGTACGAGAACATCGCCGTTTTTATCCGGCAGAGAGAGCACGGTAGCCAGCTGGTTCAGCTCTGCGATGCAGACCTCCTGCCCTACCTTGACTTCCTTCAGCGGCACGAACTCCTTGACCGGATTGTGTACCACTTCAGTCCCCATAAAAAGCTTTTCGGACTCTTTCTTGGCGATCTCACGGGCGCGCTGGGCCTTCTGCTGGGTGCTCATCCGCTCGTCTTTCTGGATCTGGCGCAGCTCATCCGTCAGAGCGTAGGCCTTGCTCTCGACTTCCTGCGCCAGTGCGCGGGCCTTGGCGCGGGCAGCTTCCAGCTCATTCTCGCCCTGCTGGATAAGCTCATCACGCTTCTGACGGGCTGCATCCAGCTGGTGAGCGGCCTCGTTTTTCAGGCCTTCCACCTCGTCCTGACTGGCTTTGAGCTGGAGCTTCAAATCATCCAGCTGGCCCAGAACGGCGTCCAGGCGCTTGTCTTCTGCGGACAGATGCTGCTGTGCCGCCTCAATGACCCGCTCCGGGATGCCAAGCTTTTCGCTGATAAGGAAAGCGTTGGACTTACCCGGAACGCCGACGCTGAGCTTATAGGTGGGGCGCAGCGTCTCCAAATCGAACTCGCAGCTGGCGTTGACGACGCCCTTTGTCTCGAGGGCGAACACCTTCAATTCTGCATAGTGCGTTGTGGCCATCAGGAGCACACCGCGGCGGCGCAGCTCTTCGATGATGGCAACAGCCAGTGCCGCACCTTCCGCCGGGTCGGTACCGGCGCCAAGCTCGTCCAGAAGCACCAGCGTGTGGGGCATGGCAAGCTCAAGGATGCCGGTGATCTTCTTCATATGACCGGAGAAAGTGGACAGGCTCTGCTCGATGCTCTGCTCATCGCCGATGTCCACGAGGAATTCGTCGAAGACACAGATCTCACTTCGCTCATCCGCCGGGATGAGGAAGCCGCACTGTGCCATCGCGCAAAGCAGACCGGCCGTTTTCAGAGTGACGGTCTTACCGCCGGTGTTGGGGCCGGTGATGATGAGCGAATCATATTCCCTGCCCAGCGAAATATCGACAGGAACGCACTTCTTTGCGTCAATGAGCGGATGACGCGCCCGGATGAGCGAGAACGACGTATCCGTCCGGACAGTGGGTTTGAACGCCTTCATATCCAGTGCAAGGCGGGCTTTTGCAAGCAGGACGTCGATTTCCAGCATGGCCTTATAGCTGTACTGGAACTGCGGCTCAATGGCTGCGACCTGACCGGTAAATGCTACCAGGATGCGCTCGATCTCCTGGGCTTCCTGTGCGCGGTACTGAAGGATGCGTGCATTTGCCTCCACAACAGCCTGAGGCTCGACGAAGACGGTCGCACCGGTAGACGAGACGTCATGGATGATACCGCTCACCTCACCGCGATACTCGCTTTTGACAGGAACGACATACCGGCCATTTCGGATGGAGACGACGCTCTCCTGTAAGTACTTGGAGGTGTCCATATTCCGGACCATGCTTTCCAGACGGTCACGGATGCTGTTTTCAGTCGCACGAATCTTTTTGCGCAGGTCGTTCAGGGTGTGCGATGCCGTATCTGCCATTGCATCCGGTGCAAGGATGGCACTCGAGATCTGCTGCTCGAGGCCCGGCTGAGGAGCCAGCGCATAGAATAAGTCGTCCGTCGGAAGTGCATCGTGTTCCGAAGAGCCATACCAGCTGACGAGGTTTTGAAAGTTGCGAAGCGCACCGGCCACCATCAGCAGTTCACCCATTGAGAGGACACCGCCCTTGACGGCGCGGGCGGCCAGCTGACTGACGCCCTCTACTCCACCGAAGCGGGGCGAGCCGTTTTTGATGAGCAGTGAATTGATGGCATCGGTCTGTTCCAGCGCATACCGCACTTCATCGGGGTCGCACTGAGGCTCGATGGCAAGGAGCTTTTCGCGGGACTCCTTGCACACACAGCCCTCCGCCGCCCGGGCAATGATCTTGTCCAGTTCCAGCGTTTTCAAATAACTTGTTTCCATAGTAATTCCTTATATCAAATCGATTTCAAATGGTTATGGCAGGACGGATCTCAAAAAGTCGTAACTCTTCAACGGCTTGTCCAGATGGGTCAGCGCATATTGCTCTGCTGCTGTAGAGAGCTTTGCCAGACTGCCGACGGAAATACGGAAGCCGAATATCTTTTTATCTTCTACCAGACAGATATGCCGCAGCGCAAACAGCGCCCCGGCGTCCAGATTGCACTTCTTCCCTGCCTTTTGGGCGCAGGATTCGCAGAGCAGACAGCCCTCCGCCGGGTCGAGATAAAAGGCCGGGCCGTCGTAGGTGCCGCAGTCGCGGCAGTAGACCAGCTGCGGCAGAAAACCGCACTCACTCATGGTGCGCAGCTCAAATACAGCCTTGATGACCCGGAGGTCGGCCTTTTTCTCGCTTATCATGTAAAAGCAATTCAGGAGAAGCCTCAGTTCTTTTTCCGCTTCGTCTCCTGTGGGCGAAAGCGCTGAGGCCATTTCCGCCATATACATGGCAAGGCTCATCCCCTCGATGGAGGACGAGATTCCATGGAAGACGTTTTTGACATCCGCCTCTCGCACTGTATACATATTCCGTCCGGGGACAAGCACGAACTCCGAGTAACAAAAAAGCCCGCAGGCGCTGAACAGTTTGCTTTTCAGCCGCAGGCTGCTCTGCGCAGAGGCCGAGATGACTCCCAGCCCCGGCGTCAGAAGCGTGATGATCCGGTCTGATTCTTTATACCGGGTCTCTTTCAGGACAAGGCCCGGGGTCACAATGGTATCCATCTGTTTTTTCTCCTGCCGGGGCGGTGAGCCGCTGCTGAGCGAGCTGCCGCCTGTAGTCCAGATAACACAGAATATCACCGGTGCAGGCAAACGTCTGCCAGCTGAGTTCCACATCCATCGGACAACGCTCCCTTCTTTAAGGTATAGTGTCACCTCTAGGGTACTGCGCTATCCCCGGGAAATCTGTCCTGTTATGAGGCTCAGCGGTTGGGCTGCTGCTTGAAGCCGAAATTGTTGAGCATGAACTCGTTATCGCGCCAGTCGGCTTTGACCTTTACCCAGCACTGTAAGTTGACGCGGCAGCCGAGGAACTCTTCGCAGTCGGTGCGGGCTGCGCTGGCGATCTTCTTCAGCATCGCGCCGCCCTTGCCGATGACCATGCCCTTGTGGCTCTCCCGCTCACAGTAGATGTTCACGTCGATGTCCACGAGGTCGGTGCCGGGGCGCTCCTTGAAGCGCTCGACCACGACCGCAATGCCGTGCGGGATCTCATCCCGCATATAGAGCAGAGCCTTTTCACGGATAACTTCTGCTACAAGCTCCTTCTCAGGCATATCGGTGTAGGCATCGTCGTCAAAATAATGCGGGCCTTCCACGGCATAGCGGCTCAGTGCATCGAACAGTTCCTCGCAGTGGTCATTGTCGCGGACACTGACGGTATAGACATCATCAAAGACGCCCAGAGCCTTCAGCTCCGCCTTGCGGGCCTCGAGGTCCGCCGGGTCTTTGACGAGGTCGGTCTTGTTGATGACCGCGATGGCCGGGCCGCCCTTTTTCAGAGCCTCGACCAGAACCATCTCCGATTCATTCAGCGCGCCGTAGGGCTCGAACAGCATCATGGACACATCGACGTCAGCAATGGAGTCGCTGGCCGTCTTGTCCATCCGCTTGCCCAGCTTATTGTGGGGCTTATGCACGCCGGGGGTATCCAGCAGAACGTACTGCAGAGGCCCCCGGGTGATGACGCCAGTAATACGGGTACGGGTGGTCTGGGGCTTGGAGGTGACGATAGCAACCTTCTCCCCCACCAGCAGATTCGTCAGGCTGGACTTGCCCACGTTCGGGCGGCCAATGACCGCCACGAACACAGAGGATGTATCATAATGGCCCTGGATCGGTGTTTCGTTTTTCAAAATAGAACTCCTGTCTTTTTATTCCGTGTAGCTCACCGTACGGGGCAGACCCAGCTGGATGAGGACAGCTTCTTCCTTCTCACGCATCCGCATGGCTTCCAGACCGCCGTTCTCGTGGTCATAGCCCAGCAGATGGAGCATGGAGTGGACCGTCAGGAAAGCGACCTCTCTCTGCAGCGGATGGCCGTAGAGAGTCGCCTGCTCCTGTGCGCGTTCCATGCTGATGACGATGTCGCCCAGCATCTTGCAGCCGTTGTTCTCGTCCACGTCATAGACGCCGTTCTCCCCCAGAGGGAAGCTCAGCACATCCGTGGGCATCGGCTTATTGCGGTACTGGTTGTTCAGCTCAGCGATGGCTGCGTTGTCCACGAAGGTCACGCTGATCTCCGCCGGGTCGTCAAAATGCTCATATTCCAGCACAGCGTTGCAGGCGCGGCGGATAAGGATGCGAAGGCCCGAGGGGACCTTGATCGCTTTCTGCGAGTTGGTGATCAAAACTTTATTGGACATAAATCGTCCGCTCCTTTCGTTTCTGCATTCTATTGAACGAATGCCCCGGTTTCTGTGGTATGCCGCCGGGGTTGTTTTTTCAGTGCTTAGCCGGGTGGGCAGCGGCCTCGTAGGCTTTGATGATCTCCTGCACCAGACGGTGACGCACCACGTCTTTTTCGGTGAAGTAGCACTGCGCGATGCCGTTCACGCCTTTGAGCACCTGAAGTGCATCCACAAGGCCGCTGCGGGTGCGGTCGGGCAGGTCGATCTGAGTGACGTCGCCGGTAACGACCACTTTCGAGCCGACGCCCATGCGGGTGAGGAACATCTTCATCTGCTCCGGGGTGGTGTTCTGCGCTTCGTCGAGGATGATGAAGGAATCGTCCAGCGTCCGGCCGCGCATATAGGCCAGCGGTGCAACCTCGATGATCTGCTTTTCCACGAGACGCTCATAGGTCTCTGCGCCCAGCATATCGAACAGGCCGTCGTACAGAGGCCGCAGATAGGGGTCTACCTTCTGCTGCAGGTCACCCGGCAGAAAGCCCAGCTTCTCGCCTGCCTCCACCGCCGGGCGGGTCAGCACGATGCGGGAAACATCTTTGGCCTTGAACGCCTTGACAGCCATGGCCACAGCAAGGTAGGTCTTGCCGGTACCCGCCGGGCCGACGCCAAAGGTAATGGCGTTGTTCCGGATGGAGTTGAGGTACTCTTTCTGGCCCAGGGTCTTGGGACGGATGGGCCGGCCTTTGACCGTCACCGTCACGAAGTCTTCGGTCAGCTCTCGGACGCGCTTTTCCTCGCCGTCATGCGCAAGGCTCAGGCAGTAGCGCACCGTCTGGTCTTCCAGCGGCGTATGGTTCTCGATAAGGAGAAGCATCCCCTCCACAGCACGGGCCGCAGCTGCAACATTGGCCGGCTCGCCCGAAATGCGCAGCATCGTACCGCGGCACACCGCCGTCACCGAAAATTCTTTCTCCAGCATACGGATGTTCCGGTCACAGTTCCCGAATACGGCGGCTGCGATCTCTACGCTGTCTAATTCAATGCTCTTTTCTGCCATGCGGCTCCTCCTGAATGTCACTAGATTCTGCTTCTATTGTACCACCAAAACAGCGCGAAGAAAACTATGAAAATTGCACAAAATTTTTCAACCGCATATGGCGGTTTGGCGGAGCACCGGTCTCCAAAACCGGCTGTCGCAGGTTCGAGTCCTGCATACGGTGCCATCGCGGCGGGCAACGCGTACCCTGCCCGGGATCCATAAGGACATCTCGGTCACGCTGGGCATCTACACCGCCCTCGATAAAAAATTTAAGAAAAAGAAAATAAATCGTCTGGATACCTACCTCAAAAAATCCTGTGCCAACTCGGGCTGACCGCCTTGTTTCTCCCCCTTTTTGACTTGCATCTTGACTTGCATTTCAAAAAAACTTTCCCGGAAATTAGGGCAATTAGCGCCCACATCCCCCTCGAAAAGCATTTTCCAAGCCAAACAAAAATCCCCGAAAAGCCAGGCGCGAAGCCACTTTTCGGGGATTTTACTTTGGAGCTACTGATCCGATTCGAACGGACGACCTGCTCATTACGAGTGAGCTGCTCTACCGGCTGAGCCACAGTAGCACATTGCGATCTCTGCAACGTGTGATATTTTACCATAAAAGCCGGGAGCTGTCAAGATTGATTCGCAACTTTATCCCTCTGTGTTTGATTCGGCTCCTTTGCAAGGACGCGGCTCAGCTCACAGACCACAAAGCGGCAGCCGAGAAACACCAGCAGCGCACAGTCGGGCGGGAGACGGCGCATCATGGTCACGCGGCCGCACAGGGTGCTGAACGTCTCCTGCGCCCGCTGAGGAAGGAGAAGATAGAATATCAGCAGCGAAAGCGGCAGATGGAGCAGCCGGGCGCGGTAGAGCGGGCGGAGGGTCATCTCGGGCGGGCAGATGGTCCGCACCTGCATCAGAACAGAAAGCCCCTGCACGCTCAGCGCCGCGCAGCACAGCATACTGGCGAACCGACCGCTTTTCGCAGCCAGGTCACAGCCGGAGCAGACCTCTAAAAGCATCGCGCAGAAAACGCCTGCACCCGAGGGCAGCACTTCCCCCGCTCCTGCGGCCAGCATCCGGAAAAACAGGACGAAGCCGCAGAGCTTGAGGTAGGTCTGGGACGCCTGCGCGATGATGCCGTCCAGCCGGAGAGGCTGCGAAGCGGTCGGGACAGCGGGGTGCGCCATTGACCCAAGCGTCCCTCCCAGCCGCGCCAGAAGCGCGGCGGACAGATAGCCCGCCGCCACCTGTGCAAGGAACAGCAGGACGCCCAGCTCTGCACTGCCCAGCATGGACTGCCCGACAGCCAATATCACAAAGGACGGGCCGGAACAGACACAGGCCGGGAGGAGCGCATCGGCCTCCCGCGCGGTGAGCTGCCCGGAGCGGACGGCCCCGGCGGCGGCACTTGCTGCGGGGGCAAAGCCGCCCAGAGACCCGATGAGCAGCACCCGCCCAGCCGCCGGAGCGCGGACCCCGATGAGTCTTGCCGCCGGGCAGAACGGCAGTCCCAGCACATCCGCCGCCGGGCATTGGATGAGCAGCGTGGACACGATGAGGAATGGGAACAGCGAAAGCAGCAGCGAGCCGCCGCAGAGCGCCAGCCCCTCCCGCAGGGCCTGTGCGCAGGCATCCGGCGCGGCAAACGGCAGCAGACCCGTGGCCAGCGCCATCAAAAAATACCCCACGCCCCGGATTTTCTCTTTCTGAATCATACGCGCACCCTCCATTTCCATATATATGTGGTAATTGGCAGCGGTTTGCATGGCGGGAGGGAGCAGCGTGGGAAGAAAACGAAAGCAAACACATTCCCTGCGCGGCTGGTTCCGGCGGATGTTCCGTCAGCCGCCCGGGGACTTCTACGGACGGGCTTCGGTCTACCTGAGCGGCAGAAGGATGGAGATCGAGCAGTTCCGGCGCATCCGCTCCTACGAAGAAGGCAAGCTCTGCCTCGAGCTGGGGCGCGGCACTCTGACGGTCTACGGCGACGATTTGAAGATAGAGACACTCTCCGCCCGGAGGCTCACCCTGCGGGGGCAGATCTTGCGGACCGATTTTTCAAAGGAATAGGAGCTTTCTACCATGGAATGGACTCAGCTCTGGGCAGGCGTCACCTTTGCGGCGCAGAACGGCGATGCCGAAGGTCTGCTGACTGCTGCGGCCGCAGGCGGGCTGCACCTCTCCGACATCGTTCCCCGGCCCGGCGGGTTCTCGGCCCGGTGCGCCGCATGGCATTATCGGAAACTGGCCGCTCTGGCCCGCAGACGGCGGGTGCGGCTGCGCATCCAAAAACGGCGAGGTTTTTTCTTTTGCATCCGTCCCCTTCTCCGGCGGCGGGGGCTCTGGGCCGGATGCCTTGTCTTTCTCCCTCTGCTGCTCTGGCTGCAGGGCTTTATCTGGTTCGTCGAACCGGTGGGCCTGACGCCCGGCCAGCAGGCGCGGGCCGCCGTCGTCCTGTGGGAGGCAGGGCTTTTCCCGGGAAATGCCGTCACACAGGAAAAGCTCGCCGCCGGAGAATACGCCCTGCTCCAGAGCGGTGAGTTTTCCTGGGCCAGCCTCAACTTTATGAAGGGAAAGCTGGTGGCGGAAGCGGCTGCGGCGAAACCGGTGCCGGACATCGCGGCCGGGACGCTCCACGGCCTCCGGGCCAGGGTGTCCGGCACGGTCGTTCGCACCAACCTCGTCAGCGGGACGATGCTCGTCGTCCCCGGCCAGGCCGTAGAAGCCGGTCAGGGCCTCATCGGGACAGCCCGCGCCGAACGGGACGGAACGCTCATCTTTCAGCCTGCGGCGGGCAGCGTCCGGGCGCAGTTCGAGTGGGAAAACGAGCAGGATACTGCCCTGACGCTGCCCATCGAACAGCTCACAGGGCAGCAGGCCGTGTATCGGACGCTGTTCTGGGACGGTCATGCTGTCGCTCTGCTCTCCCTGCATCCTGCTCCGGGCAAGGCAGAGGCCGCAGCCGTCGTCCGGCACTACCAGCCAGAAGCCTTCGGGCTTCCTGTTCCAGTTTTTATCGAAGAAACGACATATTATTACAAAGCCTCCACCGATTTGGAGCGGACCGAAGAGCAGGCTCTGGCCCTTGCAAGACTGCAAAGCAAACGAGCTTTACAGCAAAATTGGCCTGATTTTGAGCTTCTGGCCCGCAAAGAGGACGTCTCTGTCGAAGAAAACACCCTCCACTATCGGGTCGTCTACACCATCACCGCCGACATCTGCAAATGAAAACGCCGCACAGCCCCGAGCACCTCTGCTCCGGCCATGCGGCGTTCTATGATTATGGACTTTTGTTACTTCTCTTCCGGGGTCGTCTCGGCCAGAAGCTCGTTCAGGTCGAACTCATACTTCGTGTGGCAGAAGTGGCAGACTACCTCACACTTCGGGTCTTCGTCCCGGAGCTTTACCAGCTCTTTGCGGCCAAGGCTGAGGAGCATATCCTTCGTGCGCTCCTTGCTGCAGTCGCACTGATACTTCACCTCGCGGGTATCGAGGACCTGCGGGTCGAAGCCCGCCATTGCCAGCTCCATCATATCCTGCGGGTTCTTCCCTGCCCGGAGCAGCTCGGTGACGGAAGGCATGGCGGCGATGTTCTGCTCCAGACGGGTGATCTCGGCATTGGTCGCGCCCGGCAGGAGCTGCAGCAGATAGCCGCCGGCGCAGGCGATGGACAGGTCCTTGTCCACCAGAACGCCCAGCGCACAGACGGTGGGGATCTGCTCGCTGTAGGCGTAGTAGCTGGTGATGTCCTCGGCGATCTCACCGGACACCAGCGGCACCTGACCCACCGTCGGCTCCTTCTGGAGCTTGTTGTCCCGGATGACGGTCAGAACGCCGTCTTTTCCGACTGCGCCGCCCACGTCCAGATGGCCGTTCTCCTTTGCGGGAAGCTCCACCAGCGGGTGGTCGATGCAGCCCTTGACGCTGCCGTGTGCGTCGGTGCAGGCGATGACGACGCCGGCCGGGCCGCCGCCGGACACCCGCAGGGTGATGGAGTCGCCATCATCCTTGAGCATCGCGCCCATCAGGGAGACACCGGTGAGCAGACGGCCAAGGGCTGCGCTGCAGGTGGCGCTGGTGGTATGCAGCTTTTCTGCCGTGCGGACGATCTCGGTGGAGTCCACGCCGCAGAACACGACACCGCCGTTTTCAGAAATGCCGCGGATAAGATTCGACATATTATTGTTCCTCCAGTTGGGTATACTGTTTGACTGCGCAGAAGAAATAGCGCTCGCTCTCGTCGGTCAGAGGGCCAAAGCTCTCGCCGTCGCAGACACTTTCCAGCGCAAAGCCGTGCTTTTCCAGAGCGGCGCGGATGGTGTCGAGGTCGTAGGTGTACTCGCAGAACTGCTCGTGGAAGTGCTCCCCCGTCTCGCGGTAGTCGATGTCCACGCGGATCTCCACCCGGCGGTCGGCGGCGCTGTAATGGTTGCGCCAGACGCAGGAGGCGTCCTCTTCTTCAAACGTAAAGACGTTTTCGCCCAGCACGTTCCGGTGCTTATAGGGCGTGTTCATATCGAACAGGAGCACACCGCCCTTTTCCATAAAGAAACCGGCGTTGGCGATGGCTTTGTCCAGGTCCGGGATGTGGTTGAAGGTGTCGAAGGTGGACACCGCGCCCCGGATGGTGCCGTAGAGGTCCAGCTTGAGCAGGTCCTGCCGCAAAAGAAGCAGGCCGCCGGAAAGGCCCAGCTGCTCCGCCTTGTCCCGGACGACGCAAAGCATCTCCTCCGACTGGTCGATGCCGATCATATCGTAGCCCGCCTGGGTGAGCATCAGGGTCAGCTCCCCCGTCCCGCAGCCCAGGTCTGCGAGGATGCCGTCCTGGATGCCGTGGGCTTCCAGCTCTTTTTTGATGTGGGCATACAGGGCCTCGTAGTCGGCCTCGCCGTTGAACTCATCGTAAAAATAAGCAAATTCGTTGTAAGCCATTGCGTTACTCCGCGTCCTCTGCGTTTGCCTCGTACTCGGCGGCGACGGCTGCGTTCAGCACAGCCTGCAGCTCCGGGATGCCGTAGCCGCTCTCACCGCTGGTCAGTACCACCTTCTGGCAGCCATAGGGCAGGCAGAGCTTTTCGAACTCCTCCTGCGTCTGGGCCAGCTGGCTCTTCTTGAGCTTGTCGGCCTTGGTCAGGGCCACGACGAAGGGGATGTTGTGGTAGTGGAGATAATGCAGCATCTGGATGTCGTCGGCGCTGGGGGCGTGACGGCAGTCGATGAGCTGGACCAGCAGGGTGTGGTGGCGCTGAGCCTCGAAGTAGCTGTTGATGAGGTCGTCCCAGCGCTCACGGTCGGCGTTGCTCACCTTGGCATAGCCGTAGCCGGGCAGGTCCACGAAGTAGCAGTCATCCACCGCGTAGAAGTTGATGGTCGCCGTCTTGCCCGGCGTGCTGGACACGCGGGCGAGATTCTTGCGGTTGCAGAGCTTATTGATGAGGCTGGATTTGCCCACATTGGAGCGGCCGGAGAAGCTCAGCTCCGGGCGGTCGCTCTCGGGCAGCTGGCTGGAAATGCCGTAGCTTGCAATGAAATCCGCTTTGTTATAGTTCATAGCTGCGTTCCTTTCGTCTCAGCAGACCGCGCCCGGCTGCGGCTTTTCAGCCGTCTGCGGCAGAGCCGCAGCCTCAGCGGGCTTTACCTTCCTGGTGCGGGGGTGGCCCGCAGACACCGTCTTGGGCTTGAGGAGGGCTGCGGCGAGGACCTGCGACAGGTTGGACATGGGCAGGAACTCGATGTTCTTCTTGACCTCGTCGTCCACCTCGTACAGATCGGACAGGTTGTCCTTCGGGATGAGGACGGTCTTCATCCCCTCGCGGTAAGCGGCCATGCTCTTCTCGCGGAGGCCGCCGATGGGCAGCACATTGCCGTGGAGGGTGATCTCGCCGGTCATGGCCACATCGCCCCGCACCGGGATGCCGGACAGGCAGGAGATGAGGGCCGTGGTCAGGGTGACGCCGGCAGAGGGGCCGTCTTTGGGGACTGCGCCCTCCGGGGCGTGGATGTGCAGGTCGCACTTCTTGAGGCGCTCGGAGTCGATGCCGTACTCGGCGGCATGGACGCGGGCATAGGTGATGGCCAGCTGGGCGCTCTCCTTCATCACGTCGCCCAGAGAACCGGTGACGGTGATCTTGCCGCTGCCGTTGTCGATGACCTGCACCTCGATGGGCAGGGTCTCGCCGCCGATGCTGGTCCATGCCAGACCGTTGGCGATGCCGATGGCGTTGGTGCGGTTGAGGAACTCGGGCTTGACCATGCGGGGTCCCAGCAGCTTTTCGAGGCTGGTGCCGGTGACGGAGACATTCTCCGCCTCGCCGGAAGCGATTTTCCGGGCGCACTTGCGCAGGACGCTGGTGATGGTGCGCTCCAGATTGCGGACGCCAGCCTCACGGGTGTAGCCGTCGATGATGCCGTAGAGGGCGCTCTGGGAGAAGGTGACTTTGCCGGTCAGGCCGCAGGCATCCAGCTGCTTGGGGACCAGATGCTTCCGGGCGATGTTGTACTTTTCCACCCGGGTGTAGCTGGGCAGCTCGATGACGTCCATGCGGTCGCGCAGCGGGCCGGGGATGACACCGAGGTCGTTGGCCGTGGTGATGAAGAGCACATGGCTCAAATCAAACGGCATATCGATGAAATGGTCGTTGAAGGTGCTGTTCTGCTCGGGGTCGAGGGCTTCCAGCAGAGCGGCCGCCGGGTCGCCCCGGAAGTCGCCTGCCAGCTTGTCGATCTCGTCCAGAAGCATCAGGGGGTTCGAGCTCTTGGCAGAGATCATGGCGTTGATGATCTTGCCGGGCATCGCGCCGATGTAGGTGCGGCGGTGGCCGCGGATCTCGGCCTCATCCCGCACGCCGCCGAGGCTGATGCGGACATACTTGCGGTTCAGGCTCTCGGCGATGGAGCGGGCGATGCTGGTCTTGCCGACACCCGGAGGGCCGACGAGGCAGATGATCTGGCCCTTCACGTCGGGGGCCAGTTTGCGGACGGCCAGCACCTCGAGGATGCGGTCCTTGACCTTCTTCAGGCCGTAGTGGTCCCGGTCCAGCACGCGCTGGGCCTTGGCGATGTCCAGATCGTCCTCGGTGAAGGTGTTCCAGGGCAGGTCGAGGCAGGTGTCCAGATAGGTGCGGATGACCGTGCCTTCCTGATTGCTGCTCTGCATTTTGGAGAGGCGGTCCACCTCTTTGAGAAGCTTCTTTTCCCGGTCCTCGTCCAGATGGAGAGCCGTGATCTTCCGGCGGTACTCCTCAGCCTCGGCGGTGGTATCGTCGTCCTCGCCCAGCTCCTCGCTGATCATGTGGAGCTGCTCGTGGAGGTAGTAGTCGCGCTGGTTCTTGTCCATCGCCTCGTCTACCTTCTGGGCGATCTCCTTATCGATCTCGAGCATCCGGCGCTCCCGGTGCATCTTCTCGATGAGCAGATGCAGACGGCCCATCAGGGTGCCTTCGTCCAGAATGGCCTGCTTATCCTCGAAGCGGAACAGGAGGTTGGCCGGGATGTACTCGGACAGGAAAGCGGCGTCGGTGCTGGTGGTGATGGCAAACACCACGTCCTTGCCGATGTGGGGGTTCAGCGCCAGCAGGTCGTCAAAGCTCTTTTTGACGTTGCGGACGAGGACATCCGCCTCCGGCAGTTCCTCGGGCTTCGCCATCTTGACCGGGGCCGGGCGGACGGTGGCCAGCAGGAAGCTGCCGTCGTCCTCCATCTCGGAGAGTCTGGCGCGGTATTTGCCTTCGACCAGGATGCGGACGAGGTCGTCCGACACCCGCATCACCTGCTTGACCTCGGCCACGACGCCGTAAGTATAGAGGTCGGCGGCCTTGGGGTCCTCGACCTTCATCTCTTTCTGTGCCACGAGGAAGACGTCAGAGTTGTTGCTGACGGCCCACTCCACGGCGGCGATGCTCTTCTCGCGGCCCACCTCGAAGTGGAGCAGATTGTTGGGGAAGACCACCAGCCCGCGCAGGGCGATGGCCGGAAGGTGGAGGACGCTCCGCTCCACCTTGACCGTAACTTTTTCAGACATAGTACAAAACCTCCCGGCCGTCCCTCGGATGCGAGTCATCCATAAGGGCGGCTTTTTTGTAGGGTCATATCAAATCTATCATTTTATTATAGCGAAAAATGTTTGCAGATGCAACTGCTCAGCGCTTTTCCCGGGTGTTATAGCCCAGTCTGCCCAGTGCGGGCAGGATGGCCCGGAGGGTCAGGGACGTGAGGGCGCCCATGACGAGGCCCAGCACCAGCATCACCGGCGCATAGTACAGCGACATGGCCGAGGACAGGATGAGCCCCGCGCCAAGCAGCTGGCCGATGTTGTGGGACAGTGCGCCGCAGACCGACAGGATGAACCATGTGGGCCGGAACGGGAGCTTATAGTAGAGCACCCACATCACCAGCAGGGACAGCAGCCCGCCGCAGAGCGAGAGGAAGCCTGCCGTCCAGCCGGAGACGAGGAAGACGAACAGCGCCTTGAGCAGGTCGAGATAGAGCGCCTGCCGCGCCCCCATGAAGAACAGCGCGTACATCACCACGATATTCGCAAGGCCCAGCTTCATGCCCGGCGCAAGGCCCGGGATGACCAGTGTGCCTTCGATGAAGGAAAGCGCCATCGCCAGCGCGAACAGCAGGCCGGAAAGTGCGATCTCGTGTGTTTTCTTCGGGTCATGGTTTCGGTTTGCCATCGGCTCTCCCCCTTTGCTGCATCGTTTATTCTTCGCCGCCGGCGGTCTGCTCGTACTGCTCCTGCTCTTCCACAGCGGCCTCCCACGCGGCGAAAAGCTCGTCCTGATGGAAGCGCAGATCGCTGAGCTCGTCGCTCTTTTCCCGCAAAAGCTGGGGGTCGTTGTAGACCTCCGGCGAGTTTATCTCGTTTTCCAGCTCCACTTCGCGGGCGCCGCAGGCTTCCATCTCGTCCTCGCAGGCTTTGATCTTGGCGCGCAGCTCGGCCCGGCGGCGGCGCTGCTCTTTGCCGTAGCCCGCCTTGGCGGGTTCGCTGCTCTTCTCGGCCACGGGGGCGGGAGCGGCGCGGCCCATCAGGGCGTCATAGCTGGGGTAGATGACCGCCTTGCCGTCCTCGAGGTAGAGGATGGGGCAGGCCAGACTGTTCATCAGGTGGCGGTCATGGGTGACGAGGAGCAGCGTGCCGGTGTAGGCCATCAGCGCCTCGGTCAGGTTCTCGCGGGTGTAGATGTCCAGATGGTTGGTGGGCTCGTCCAGGAACAGCAGGTTCGGGCGTTCCAGCACGATCTCTGCAAAGCGCAGCCGGGCCAGCTCGCCGCCGGACAGGGCCTCGCAGGGCTTGAAGACCGTCTCGCCCCGGAAGCCCAGCTTTGCCAGATGGCTGCGGACCTCCAGCTCGGTCATCCGGGGGTACTTGTTCCAGATGACGTCGATGACGCGGCCCGCGCCGATGCGGTTTTGCTGCTGGGCGAAGATGCTGGGCCGTGCGCCGGTGCCAAGGCGCACCATGCCGCCGGAGGGGCGGCGCTTGCCGTCCAGCACCTGCATCAGGGTGGATTTGCCTGCGCCGTTGGGGCCGGCGATGATGAGCCGCTGGCCGCGGCAGACCGTATAGGTGAAGGGCTCCAGCAGGGTGCGGTCGCCGATCTTGATGGTCAGGTCCTTGAGCAGCACCAGCTCATTCCACGGCTCCACGTCGTATTCGAAGCGGAACTTGAGCTGGTTGGTCTCGTCCTGAGGGGCCTCGGTGATCTCCAGCTTTTCCAGCTGTTTGCGGCGGCTCTGGGCCATCTTGGTGGTGGAGGCGCGGACGAGGTTGCGGTCGATGTAGTCCTGTAATTTTTCGGCCAGCGCCACGTCGGCGTCGTGCTGCTTCTGGCGCAGGGCGTCGGCGGCTTCCTTCTGGGGCAGATAGGCCGAGAAGTTGCCCTTATAGGTGGTCATGGTCTGGAAGGAGACTTCCCAGATCTTGGTACAGACGTTGTCGAGGAAATAGCGGTCGTGGCTGACCACCAGAACGGCACCGGAGTAGCCCTTGAGGTAGTTTTCCAGCCACTCCATGGTGGCGAAGTCCAGATGGTTGGTGGGCTCGTCCAGAATGAGGACGTCCGGCTTCTCGAGGAGGAGCTTGGCCAGACGGAGACGGGTCAGCTCACCGCCGGAGAGGACCCCCACGTTCTTGCTCCAGGTATCCTGCGCAAAGCCCATGCCGGACAGCACCTTCTTGATGTTGACGTCCATGTTGTAGCCGTCGGCGGCGTCGATGATGTTCTGCAGTTCGTCGTGCGTTTCGAGAAGGGCGGCGTCGTCGGGAGAGGCCGCCATCTTCTTTTCCAGGATCTGCATCTGGGCCATGGCGTCCAGCACAGGGGCGAAGGAGGAGCGCATCTCCCCATAAATATCCAGCGTGGCATCGAGCTTTGCGTTCTGCTCCAGATAGCCCAGCGTCACGCCGTGGGTCACGCTGAACTCGCCGTCATAGTCGGTGTAGACGCCGGTCAGAATTTTGAGCAGGGTCGTCTTGCCTGCGCCGTTCTGGCCCACGATGCCGATGCGGTCTTCTTTTTCCACGCTGGCGCTCACGTCGTGCAGGACGACTTTCTCGCCAAAGCTCTTTCCGAGTTTTTCCAAATGAATCAGCATATCGTTCTTCCGTGTTCTTTTCCAGTAGGGTGGATGGGGACATCCCCGCCGTTACAGCTGATGACGGCGGTGCTTGAGGCCGAGGTTCGCCAGCTCTTCCGGCTCCATCACCAGCGGGTAGAGCTCTTCCAGCGAGGCGATCTCGTAGGTGGGGCTCACCTTGCCCGGGTTCTCGGCGTGGCCGGGGTTGAACCAGCAGGTGTCGAGGCCCGCGTTCACGCCGCCCTGAATGTCGCTGGTGAGGCTGTCGCCCACCACCAGGACGTGCTCCCGGTTCTCCACGCCCAGAGCGCGGAGGGCGGAGTCGAAGATGCGGCGGCTGGGCTTCTCGCTGTCCAGCTTCTCGGAGACGAAGACGTCCTCAAGGTAGGCCCCGATGCCGGATTCTGCCACCCGGCGGCTCTGCACCTTCTGGAAGCCGTTGGTCACGACGGCCAGCGTCGCCACCTCGGAAAGCTCCCCGAGGACGTCCGGCACATTGGGGGTCATCAGGTCGGGGTGGGAGGACAGGTGGTCGAGGTAGCAGCGGTTCATCTCCACGCCGTCACCGGCTGCGTCGATGGCCTTGAGGAAGCGGGTGAAGCGCTCCCCCATCAGCTTGTCGCGGCGTATCTGGCCCTTTTCCAGCTGACGCCAGAGCTCCGAGTTGATGTCCCGGTAGGTCTGCACCGTCCCGGCGTCCGGCTCGATGCCGTATTCCACCAGCGTCTCAGCCAGCGCCTTGTTCTCGGCGGCATCAAAGTCCAGAAGCGTATTGTCTGCATCGAAGAGGATGCAATAATATTTTGCCATCTTTCTTTCCCTTCTCTATCATGTTTCGAGCCGCCTGCCGCCTTGAGCGGGCGCGGCTGGGGTGCGGTTTGAGAACAGCGAGAAGCCAGCCCCGCCCGGCAGAGCTGGCTTCTCGTATTTTTATCCTTCCAACGTCATTTCATAGGCTTCGTCGTCGGATTGGTCCGGCAGATTCCCGCTGCACTTACAGCGCGGCGTGCAGGCGCACGCTTTTGCGATGCACTTTGCCATCTGCTCCTCCGTCACGCCGTTCTCGACGTTTTCCCAATCCATGTCGTAGTAGTCCACGCTGCCGTCGGTCACATCTTCTGCGCCGGGCAGGCCGGGGACTCGCATTTCTTCACGGAGCATCCGCTCGCCTCCTCTCGGCTCAGCCTATGCGGCTTTGCAGAGGAAGGTGCGGGGCGTCATTCTGCCTTGCCTTCGGCTTTCTTGCTGGCAGGGACTTCGGATTTGCTCTCGGCCTTGGACTCGGCCTTCGACTCCGCTTTGCTCTCAGTCTTGGATTCTGCCTTAGACTCAGCCTTGGACTCGGCCTTGCTTTCGGACTCCGGCTCTGCCTTGGAGCTGGCAGACGACGTGCCGGACGATGCCGGCGACGAACTGCTGGTGCTGCTCGAAGAGCTGCCCGAGCTTGCAGAGGAAGAGGATGTACTGCCGGAAGGACCGGCATGGGACGAGGACGAACTGCTGGTGGAGCCGGACTCGCTGGTCACACCGCTGCCGATGGTGATGGTCAGGGTGTTGCTGCTCACCTTGCAGTCGTTGTAGGTGACGACGGCATGGATCTTATAAGAAGCGTTGACCATGGAGCTGTCCACCACCACCGTGATGCTGGACTTGCCGGCGGCCTGCGGGACCTCCTGACCGTTGGCGTACCAGCGCAGGTTCTCGGCCTTGGCGTACTTGCCGCTCAAGGCAGCCTTGAAGGTGTAGGAGCTGCCCACAGCGCCCTTGCCCTCGCTGGTGATCTGGACGGAGGCCGTGCCGAAGACTGCCGTGACGTCCAGATTCTGCTTGAAGCCGGTGTCGGTGCGGGTCTTGCTGGTGAGGCCGTCGCTCCACTTGACGAAGACGTAGCCCTCCGCCGGGACAGCGGTCACGGTGATAGATCTATCGGGGTCGGTGACGGTGTAGGTCACAGAGCTGTTGCCGGTGTCATTGCCGACGCTCAGAGTGCCGCCGCCGTTCTTGTCCACACGGTAGCGGGCCTCGAACTTTTTGTTCTCGCTGGTGCTCTCGCTGGAAGAGCTCTCCGAGCTGCCGGCGCTCTCGGCCTGACTCTCGCTGGAGCTGACAGCCTCCGAGCTGGGAGCGGCCACGGCGGAGCTGGGGTTGGAGACATACTCCATGGTGCGGGTGGGGATGTTGTTGGTGTCGGGGCGGCGGTCCTCGGTCTGCAGGGCGTGGGTGCGGAGATAGTTCAGCACTGCCTTGAGGCCGGCGCTCTTGAGGTGGATGTCGCCGCTGGTGTAGTAGTCCGCGATGCCGTAGCCGTCGCTGCCCTTGAGGGCCTCGGCGGAGTTGAGGAAGCGGACGCCCAGCTGCTCGCAGAGAGCCAGAAGGGCCATGTTGAAGTCGTCGATCTTAGCCTGATCCATGTGGGGGTAGTTGGAGTGGTCAGCCGGGACCGGCGGCACCGTGTTGACGATGATGTCGGTGTAGGGGTAGCTCTGCTGGATGGCCTGGATGAGGGCCGTGTAGTGGGCGATGAAGTCCGGGACTTCCATCCCGGTGTCGTTGGTGCCGAAGGTCATGACCACACGGCGGGGCTTCATCATGGCCACCGCCTGAGGGATGGTGTAGTGGTTGGGGTCCTTCTTAAAGGTAACGATGCCCTCGTTGAGCGCCACCTGGGTGCCGATGCCCTCTTTGGCGCAGAACTGCTGCAGGGAGATGAGGCCGTTGTTGTAGAGGCGGACGGTGTTGGAGTCGCCCAGAAAAAGGGTGTTGTTCAGATAGTCCGTGCCGGCGTCGGCGGTCTCCGTCAGCAGAGCGGCGGAGGTGTTGTCGATCTGGTAGTGGCCCGACAGGTCTTTGCCGGGGGTGGGGTCTGCCACGGACTCCGGGACGGAGGGAGCAGACTCCTCCTTTTTGAGGAGGGTGGTGGTGATGCCGAAGGTCAGCAGCACCGCCAGCACGCAGAGGACGCAGACCAGAACGGCCCGATGCTGCATGGGAGTCATGGTTTCGTTTTGTTGTTGTCTTTTTTGACTCATAGATTCAGTCCCTCTCGTTTCAGGAATGGAAAGGCTCGTCCACCGGGCGGAGAGCCCAGTCCGTCAGCTCTTTGCAGTCGGCGGCCATGAAGGCCGGCGCAAAGGGGGCGACCTCTTCCCTGCCGCCGTAGCCGTAGAGCACAGCGGCGGCGTCCAGGCCGCAGTTCACAGCGCCCTGCATATCGTCCCGGCGGTCGCCCACCATCAGCACCCGCTTGCCCTGCATGACGGGCTGGGCGAGGACGTGGCGGATGACGTCGGTCTTGTTGTCGCGGCTCTCATCCATGGACGCGCCGCCCACGAAGGAGAAGTAAGGCGCAAGGCCCTGCTCTTCGAGGATGGGCCTCACAACGTCGGTGGGCTTGCAGGTGGCCGTGCAGAGGGTCAGGCCCGCAGCCTTGAGACGGTCCAGCATCTCCACCACGCCGGGGTAGACATCGCCCTCGTGGCAGCCCTTGGCGGCGTAGCTCACGCGGTAGCGCTTCGTGGCCTCCTCGATTTTTGCAGGGTCGGAGAAATGCTCGCCGAAGCTCTTGCGGAGGGGCGGGCCGATGTAGCGGCCAAGGTCGCTCCGGGCGACGTCAACGCCCATGGAGCTGAAAACTTCTTCCAGTGTATTGAGAATGCCGGGGGCGGAATCGATGAGCGTACCGTCCACGTCAAACAGGATCGCATCGTAGTGCAGCAAGGTCAGGTTCCCCTTTCTCTTTGGATAAACATTATATAGTATAGCACAGATTTCGATATTCAGCAATTCCAACAAAACACTTTTCCGACTTTTATACATATTTTTAGGCAGCCCCGCCCCGGAAAACAAAAACTGCCCACCCATTGCGGGCGGGCAGTCGCATTTTGACATCAGCTCTCGGTGGTGGTGCAGTTCCCCGTCGAGGGGTAGTAGAGGTTGTTGGCGATGAATTCCAGCTTCTCTTTCAGAACCAGCTCAAGGTTCGCCACGGCGTGGACCATGTTGGTGGCGGAGTCGTTGACTTCCAGCAGCTTGCACAGGTCCAGTTCCTCCATGCTGAGGGCGGCTTTCATCTTCTGGCTCTCGGCGCAGAGGATGTGGCTCAGGGCCGACTCCTGCAGAGCGATGCTCTCCATCAGGTCGATGACGGCCTGGTCGAGGGAAACTCTCGGCAGCGCGGGGCAGCCGCAGGAAACGCAGGGGGTGCAGTTGGTGGTATCAGCCATAAGAAGGACCTTCCTTTCTATAATAGGAATCGGGCGCAGTCCATCCTATGTGCCTCGCCGCCCGGATGTCACTCCGGCTTTGCGCTCTTCTGTACCTTCTCGATGGTGTCGCGGTAGCCGCCGGAGCCGTACTGGATGCAGCGGTTGATGCGGCTGATGGTGGCGGTGCTGATCTCCACGGCCTTTACGATCTGGTCGTAGGTGCTGCCGCCGAGCAGGAGCTTGGCCGCTTCCAGACGCTGGGCCATATCGGAGATCTCCTTGACTGTGCAGAGGTCTTCGAAGAAGTTGTAGCACTCCTCCCTCGTCTCAAGACTCAGGATCGCGTCGAACAGTGCGTCGGTGGTGGGGTTTCTTCTGGGGTTCTTGTCCGCCATAGCTGCCTCCTTCAGGGCAAAGTGCCGCGGGGTGCGGCAGGGTTCTTTCTATTACTCTGTTACTTTAGCACTTGAAAGTGTAAAAGTCAAGTGTTCGCTCTTTCTTTCCGGGGGTTTAGCAGATTTCACCTGTGGAAGCATTAAGTTTTATTCATCTCACATCTGAACAAAAATCGCCTAAATTTTCTTAGTTTCTCCCCCGCAAAAATGGCACAGTCTCCTAACTTGCCCAAAATATATTGACAAGTTATGAAATCAGGACTAAAGTATACACAATCATTCGGCAAATGCAATGAACAGGACATGACTTTTCGCATTCCCTGCGCTCAGAGAGCCGCCATTCCGGTGCAAGACGGCAGCACAGTGCGATCAGCCCTCACCTGCGAGCAGCCTGTGCGAACCCGCTTGCGGCAGTAGTGCATGGCCGTTCAGCCCACGTTACAGGGCGGCGTATCGGCGGCAGGAACGCCTGTACGCGCAAGCGGCTGCTCCCGAAAGCAGCAAACGAAGTGGTACCGCGGAGAACGACCGGTGCAGATGCACCGTTTGGCCTTCGTCTTCGAGGAAGATGGAACACATCTTTGTGTCTCTGTCTTTCATGAGGACGGAGGCTTTTTTCACCCTCCGGGCCGTTTCGCCTGCTCTGCTTTTGGGTACAGACGCTCTGTCTGGCACATTGCCGGTTGCCGGTGTGAAAGAAAGGAAAGAGGTATAAAGAAATGAATACGCTGGTCATCGTTTTGATCGCAGCCGTGTGTCTGTTCGGCGCTTATACGCTGTACGGCCGTTGGCTGGCCAACAAATGGGGCATCGACCCCACCGCCAAGACCCCCGCAGTCGTCCACGAGGATGGCCGTGACTATGTCCCCACCAACGGCTGGACCGTCTTTGCACATCAGTTCAGCTCCATTGCCGGTGCAGGCCCTGTCACCGGTGCTATCCAGGCTGCTGCTTTCGGCTGGCTGCCTGTCCTGCTGTGGGTGCTGCTGGGCGGCATCTTCTTCGGCGCTGTCACCGACTTCGGCGCTCTGTACGCTTCCGTCAAGAACGACGGCAAGAGCATGGGTATGCTGATCGAGAAGTACATCGGCAAGACCGGCCGCAAGCTGTTCCTGCTGTTCTGCTGGCTGTTCTGCGGCATCGTCATTGCAGCGTTTGCTGACATGGTGGCCGGCACCTTCAACGCCTTCGGCGCAGACGGTGCTCTGGCGGAGACTGCTCAGACCAACGGCGCTGCCGGTATGGTCTCCATCATGTTCATGGTCTTCGCTGTCATCTTCGGCCTCATCCAGAAGAAGTTCAACTTCTCCGGCTGGAAAGAGAGCCTCATCAGCATCGTCTTCATCGTGCTTTCCTTCGTCATCGGTGCAAACCTGCCCATCATTCTGGGCAAGGCTGCATGGAGCTACATCACCTTCGTCTACATCTTCTTTGCCGCTGTCCTGCCCATGTGGCTGCTGAAGCAGCCCCGTGACCACATGACCACCTTCATGTTCGTGGCCATGATCGCTGGCGCTGTGGTCGGCCTGCTGGTCGCTCATCCCACCATGAACCTGCCCGTCTTTACCGGCTTCACCAACGAGAAGCTGGGTACCATGTTCCCCATCCTGTTCGTCACCGTGGCCTGCGGTGCTGTCTCCGGCTTCCACGGCCTCGTCTCTTCCGGCACTTCCTCCAAGACCGTCGAGAACGAGAAGGATATGCTGAAGGTCGGCTATGGCGCCATGATCCTCGAGAGCCTGCTGGCTGTTCTGGCTCTCTGCGTCGCCGGTGCTGCTGCCGCTGCTGACGGCACCCCCGCCGCCGGTACTCCCTTCCAGATCTTCAGCCGCGGCGTCGCCGGTTTCTTTGAGATGTTCGGCGTCCCCGCTTACGCTGCTACCGTCTTTATGACCATGTGCGTTTCCGCACTGGCTCTGACCAGCCTGGATGCCGTGGCCCGTATCGGCCGCATGAGCTTCCAGGAGCTGTTCAGCGTGGATGACATGGAGCACGCTGAGGGCTGGCGCAAGCTGCTCTGCAACGTCTACTTCTCCACCTTCCTCACTCTGGTGTTCGGCTTCATCCTGACCAAGATCGGCTACGCCAACATCTGGCCCCTGTTCGGTTCTGCAAACCAGCTGCTGAGCGCTCTGGTCCTGTCTACCCTGTGCGTCTTCCTGAAGGTCACCGGCCGCAGCAACAAGATGCTCTTCCCCCCGCTGGTCATTATGCTCTGCGTCACCTTCACCGCTCTGGTGCAGCGTCTCATGGCGATGGTCAAGGCCATCAGCAATGCCGCTGCTGTCACCATCCCTGCCGGTGAGACCACCTGGGGCGCTGTGTTCATCGCCAACGGCCTGCAGCTCATCCTGGCTGTCCTGCTGATCGTTCTGGGCCTGAACATCGTGTTCCACTCCTTCTCCGCCTACAAAAAGGCAGAGCACAACAGCGAGGCCAAGGCCTGATCCATTGACCGCTGCTGACTGAATAAGCAAAACGCCGCTGACGGTTCGAAAGCCGTCGGCGGCGTTTTTGTTCTGTTCCGGTTACAGCATCTTCACCATGATGATCTCATCCCGGTAGGTGCCGTCCTTCAGCTTGAAGGCTCGGGGCTGGATGCCATAGCGCTCAAACCCAACCTTCTCATAGAGATGGATGGCGCGGCTGTTATCGCTGTACACCCCCAGCTCCAACTGCTCGAAGCCGTTGGCCCGGGTCTGGTCGATGGCCAGCTGCATCAGATAGCTGCCCAGGCCGCAGCCCCAATACTCCTTTAGCACAGAGATGCCCATTACGGCACGATGGCGGTATTTGATGTGCGGCCGCAGCTGTGCAACCCCAAACTCCCCCACCAGCGTTTCTCCGGCAAAAGCGCCCACCTCAAAGTTCACAGGGCTTTCCCCGCAGTCTGCAAGCCGATTCCCCATCGCTTCCAGATTCGCGCCTTCCTCCGGGTATCGGGCCATAAAATAGGTCTCGCTGTAGGTCGCATAGCGGAATGCATTCAGCGCCTCTGCATCGTCCGCGCACAAGCTGCGCACCGTCAGCACTTCCCCGCTGGGCAGCGTGAATGTTCTGGGTTCGATCTTCATGATTTCTTCTCCCCTCTTTTATATAGCCCTTATAATAGCACATTTGCCGCGCAAATACAAACAAAAAGAGCCGCAGCGCCCTGTTACAGGCACTGCGGCTCTCGTTTACTTCAGCAGTAGAAGCTAAAATTACTTCACCATGCTTGCGACTTCAGCAGCGAAGTCGTCAGAACGCTTCTCCAGGCCCTCGCCCTTGACGAAGTGGGTGAACTTGATGACCTTGATGTCGCCGCCCAGGTCCTTTGCGACCTTGGCAGTGTACTGACCGACGGTCATGTCGCCGTCCTTGACGAACTCCTGATCGACCAGGCAGTTCTCCTTGAAGTACTTCTTGATCTTGCCCTCGATCATCTTCTGCTTGACAGCGTCGGGCTTGTTGGCGTTCTTGGGGTCGTTGGCCATCTGAGCGAGGAGGATCTCCTTCTCCTTGGCGACGACCTCAGCAGGGACAGCAGCCTCATCGACGTAGCTGGGGTTGGCAGCTGCGACCTGCATGGCAACATCCTTGCCGTATGCAGCGAACTCGTCCTTAGCCTCGATGCCGTTGGTGGTCTCGAAGTTGACCAGGATGCCGTGGGTGCCGCCGCCGTGGACGTATGCAGAGCAGACGCCCTCGTAACGGACGAAACGGCGGACCTTGATGTTCTCCTTGATGACCAGGATGAGGTTCTTCAGAGCCTCATCGACGGTCTCGCCATTCTCGGTCTTGCATGCCATCAGAGCCTCGACATCAGCGGGGTTCTGCTTCATGATGACCTTGGTGGCCTCCTTGACGAAGGCGACGAACTTGTCGTTCTTGGCGACGAAGTCGGTCTCGGCGTTGACCTCGATGACGACGCCCACCTTGCACTCGGGGCAGTAATCAGCGTAGACCATGCCCTCGGCAGCCACGCGGCTTGCCTTCTTGGCGGCGGTAGCCAGACCACGCTCACGCAGGATCTCGATCGCCTTCTCGAAGTTGCCGTCAGCCTCGGTCAGAGCCTTCTTGCACTCCATCATGCCGCAGTCGGTCTGCTTGCGCAGTTCCATAACGTCCTTTGCAGAAATAGCCATTTTGGTATTCTCCCTTACACAGTATTTGTTGGTTTGTGAGAATTTCGGGAAATCAGGCGTTTGCTGCGTCCTCAGCGGGAGCGGCCTCCTGGTTGCCCTGCTTGCCTTCCAGCACAGCGTCAGCCATAGCGCCAGCGATCAGCTTGACAGCGCGGATCGCGTCGTCGTTGCCGGGGATGACGTAGTCGATCTCGTCGGGGTTGCAGTTGGTATCAACGATAGCCACGATGGGGATGTTCAGCTTGCGGGCCTCAGCAACAGCGATGCGCTCCTTGTGGGGGTCAACGATGAACATGGCCTTGGGCAGGGTCTTCATGTTCTTGACGCCGCCGAGGTACTTGTCCAGCTTCTCCATCTCCAGCTCCAGCTTGGCCACTTCCTTCTTGGGCAGCAGCTCGAAGGTGCCGTTGTCCTTCATGTTCTGCAGCTGAGCCATACGGTCGATGCGCTTGCGGATGGTGCGGAAGTTGGTCAGCATACCGCCCAGCCAGCGAGCGTTGACGTAGTGCATGCCGCAGCGCAGAGCCTCGTCACGGATGGACTCCTGAGCCTGCTTCTTGGTGCCGACGAACAGGATGTCGCCGCCCTCAGCTGCAACTTCCTTCACGTAGTTGTAAGCCTCGTCCAGCTTCTTGACGGTCTTCTGCAGGTCGATGATATAGATGCCGTTGCGCTCGGTGAAGATATACTTCGCCATCTTGGGGTTCCAGCGGCGGGTCTGGTGACCAAAGTGAACGCCTGCCTCGAGAAGCTGCTTCATAGAAACGACTGCCATAGTAAAATTACCTCCAAAATTTGTTTTGCCTCCGCACACCGTGATCCACTGACATATCGGATGTCCGTGAACTGCCCTCAACTCGTCAGAGCACAAAAGGGCATAGTGATGCGTGTGTAATGCTAAGTAATAATAGCACAAACCTCTGGCCGTTGCAAGGGGTTTTCCTGCTTTTTTCTGAAAAGAATCGTAGTTTTTCGTCAATCTGCGGCCTCGGCCAGCTCCTTGAGGCCCATCCGGCTCAGGGCATAGCCTTTGCCGAACATGAGGTCGTACTGGAGCAGCCAGTGTTCATCGCTCCACTTCTGCTGCAAAGGGGTCAGCTCGCCCGAGGCGGTGCCGTCCTTCTCCAGGATGATGCCGCGGGTGTTGGCCCGGTAGGCAGCCCGGAGCTGACGGCCAAGGAACTGGAAGTAGGCGGGCTGACGCAGGCCGAACAGCTCCATCATCACCGGCGAGATGTCGTAGGCGGCGATGGTGCCGAGGTCGACCGCCCGGTCGGAGTAGTTCGACCACATGAGCAGGGTGGTCTGATGGAGGCGGGGGTCGGCGCTGGAACCGCTGGCATAGCCGCTGCGGGTGTAGATGTCGTAATTCGAGTCGATGGGGTTGTAGTGGTCGCCCCAGAACACGAGGATGACCGGCTCGTCCACCTGCGAGAAGTAGTCCGTCAGCCTGCCCAGCATGGCGTCGGCGTCCCGGATGCCGGTGGCAAAGTCCTCCAACGCACCCACGGTGCTGGCCTTGAGGCCCGCCGGGGCTTCGGTGACCTTCACCCGCTGGTCGTCGGGGTAGTTGTCCTTATTATAATTGGTGTGGTTCTGCATGGTGACGGCGTGGAGGAAGACGGGGGCGTCGGACTGGGCCTTCATGGTCTCGTACTGGCCGATGATCTGGTCGGCCATGGAGTCGTCGGTGACGAGGCCGGTGGTCCAGTAGTGGCGGCGCACCTTCTGGACGCCGTGCATCTTCTCGAGGCTGATTAAGTCGTCGAGGCCGAGGTTGGGGTAGGCCGTGTCGCGGCTCCAGTATCTGGCCCAGAAGCAGTGGACCGCCGCCGTCTGATACCCTTGGGTCTTGAGGTAGCTGGGCAGGGCGAACATGGGCTTGGTCACGTGCTGCTGGTAGGGCTTGCTGCCGCTGGGCAGATAGGACACCGAGTAGCCCGTCAGGGCCTCGAACTCCACGTCACAGGTACCGCCGCCGAAGCTGGGGCTGTAGACCCGGCCATAGGCACTGGTCTGCTGCAGAGCGTGGAGGTTGGCCGAGACGTCGGTGTCGAACCGGAAGCCGTACTGTTCCAGCTCCGAGACGTCCCAGTAGGACTCGTCCATCACGTAGAGGATGGTGGGCTGCTTCACCTGTTCGTCTGCCGGGGTCTGGGCGGCGTAGGAGCCGGGCCAGGCCGGGCTGGTGGTGTACTTCTCCCCTGCCTCCACGTTGTCGAGGATGGCGTTGACGGCCTCCTCCGAGTAAGCCTCGGGCTTGTCGATCTCCAGATTGGTCAGGTTGGTGAGGAAGCTGGTGATGACGCCGTAGTAGCGGTAGTAGCGGTCCTGCATCCATGCGTCGGGCAGGATGCCCAGCGACTGGGTGACGGCAGGCTGCAAAAACACCCCGAAGATGAGGGCGCAGGCGGCCGCTGTGCTGGCCGCGAAGCCCGCCAGACGCTGCACCCAGGGCAGCTTCTGACGCCCCCGGTAGAGGAAGAAGGAGCCGACGGTCAGAGCCAGCACCACGACGCCGGAGACGACCATGCTCTTCTGGACGTGGATGCCCGCCGCAGAGGCCACGCCGGCGGCCTCGGACACCTGCATCAGGTCCCACGGGAGGAAGGGCTCGCCCCGGAGCTGCAGGATGTAAAAGTCCACCGTGGCGGGCAGACAGCCCAGCAGGGCCGACAGAAGGGTGGCCAGCGGGGCGAAGCGGGTGAGCCAGTCCACCGCCATCCAGACGAGGAAGAGCAGCCCCCACGCCAGCAGGTAGGCTTCCGCATGGGGAAAGATGTACTGTACAAAGGTATCTCCGCTCAGGGTGCCGCGGGCGATGTACTCGGTGAGCACCAGAAACAGAAGGGTGGCCACAGGCGGAAACAGCAGCCGCGCCCCGTGCAGCCGGAGGGACGCAGCACTCGGATGGTGTGTCATAAAGAAGTTCCTTTCACTTCTGCGTTTTTCTTATTATTTGAAGCTGCTTTCGCAAGCAGGGTGCGCCGAACGACGAGAATTTTTGCCCGCAGACAAGGCGATTTTCCGCAGCAATCCTGACGGATTGCAAGGGAAAGCAACGCAGTATGCGAGCAAAAAGGCCGTTCGAGCGGTGTGCAATGCTTACGAAAACGGCTTCACAGGCGCGGCAGACTCCGCCCCAGTCCTCTATTATAATCATCCCGCCTCCAAAATCCAGCCCTGACGGGCAAAAAACGGGTGAAAATCTTTCATCCGTTCAGCCACTGATGCAATTTATCCAGCAGTCCCCCGTGGGAGGGCGGCGGGGCGGGGATGTCCGTCCGCACGAGGATGGCGTCCAGACCGATGCGCTCGATGTCGGCCCAGGGGATGGTCAGGGTCTCGTCCCGGCCCAGCAGCCCGAAGAGCCGGGGCCGCCCCAGCAGAAGCAGGCTCCCGATGCGGGCCGTGTCGGCGTCCAGCTCCAGATCGTCCACCCGGCCAAGGCAGGCCCCGTCCTTCAGCTGGACGACTTCCTTGCTGCACAGCTCCCGAAAGGTCATCTCCCCCGCCCCCTTACAGTCCCATCCTATGACGGTGCGGGCCGGACCATGCAAAAGGGCTGGAAAAACCTGCCCCGGATGTGCTATACTGGGCGCAGTGAGTTCCAAACTTTTTTAAGAGGTATCATCGATGTATAAAAATATCGTGTTCGACTTCGGCGGCGTCATGGTGGATTTCGACCCCCATAAGTACCTCATCGACCTGTTCGGGAACCAGGGGCTGGAAGAGGAGGTCTACGACCTGACCTTCGGCAGCAGAGAATGGCGGCTGCTGGACGCAGGCCGCATCACCCGCCGGGAGGCCAATGAGCGGATGCTCCAGCGGGCCAGGGCCGTGGGCCGGGGCTTCGAGGTGGAGGGCGTGCTGGACGATTGGATGAGCATGCTCCACCCCCGCCGCCGGATGCAGACGCTGGTGGAGCAGCTCAAGCAGCGCGGCTACTGTGTCTACTACCTGAGCAACATCCCCGAGGACGTGCTGGACCTGCTGATGCACCGGGACTTCGAGGGCCTCTTCGACGGCGGCGTGGCCTCCTGCGAAGTGAAGATCAACAAGCCCGACTCCCGCATCTATCAGGCCCTGCTGGACAAGTACCATCTCCGGGCCGATGAGTGCATCTTCATCGACGACCGGGCCGACAACCTCGTAGCCGCCAGCGCTCTGGGCTTCGGCATCTACGAGATGCACGGCGTCGGCACCCTGCTGCGCAGCCTGCCCACCTTCGGCGTCAGCCTCCACTAAAGGCACAAATGATAAAAGACCCCTGCCCGACGGCCTTGCCGGGCAGAGGTCTTTTTTGCGCACTTACTTCTTCTCGTAGCTCTGGCAGTAGTGCGGGATGTCCACCTGCTGAGAAGAGCAGGTGCAGCGCTCCGTCACCGTGATCTCGGGCAAGTCACACTTGCTGCTCCCCACGTTGTGGCGGCACTCGCAGACATCACAGCGGACACCTGTGTTTTCCATTCATTCATCACCTCTTTGTCCCTAGGTTGCCCCAAAGACGCGGGATGATGCAGGATGGGCCGGTGTTATTTTTTACCAGTTGGCCAGATCAGCGCCCAGCTTGCGGCAGGTAGCCTGAACGTCGTCGTCGGGCGTCTCGTTGCAGATGAGGCCCTCGTCGCTGAACAGCTGTGCGCCGTCCTCTTTGACACGCTCGCACCAGTCGCGCATCCACTGGCCGTCGCCCCAGCCGTAGGAGCCGAACAGAGCCACCTTCTTGCCGTTCAGAGAGCCTTCGAGGCCCGCGAACATCGGCTCGAACTCGCTCTCCTCCAGCTGCTCCGCGCCCATGGCGGGGCAGCCGAAGGCCACCACGTCATACTCGCCCAGCTTTGCTGCGTCCATCTCGGCGCAGGGGACGATGGCGGCGGCAGCGCCTGCACCCTCCGCGATGCAGTTTGCCATGGTCTCGGTGTTGCCGGTGGCGCTCCAGAATACGATTGCTACTTTGCTCATACTATTCAGCCTCACTTTTGATTTATTTGGTTAGCTGCTTCTAACTTTTTGCTCCATAAAAATGCGTCGGAAGCAGGCTCAGACGCATCTCTTGGTTAGATTTCTCTAACCGTCCATAGGATACCACAGCGCCGCTGCTTTGTCAAGCGGTCACAGAGGCTAACTTTTCCAGAAGTTTTACCCCGCTCTCACCAGCCGGAACGCCACCGTCAGCACCCCCAGGATGACCGGCTGATGGAGCAGATAGAGCACCAGCGAGTGACGGCCCATCCAGCCCAGCGGCGGGCAGACCGACCGGCGCAGCGGCGCAAGGCGTTCGCGGCCCACGAGGTGGTGGAGGAAGTACCCCGCCCAGAACAGAAACAGCCAGGGCAGCAGCGGGAAATAGTCGGTGGAGAAAAAGCTCTTGGGCATGAAGCCGAAGTAGGCCGTGGTGTAGCTGGCGTAGAGGGCCTGCGGCAGGGCCAGACGGCGGCCCGGCAGGTTCCAGAAGCCGTTCATCGTGGGGTAGGTCACCCAGAACAGCAGGGCGCTGAGGGCCACGCCCGCTGCGGGCGGGACACGGCGAAACAGCGGGTCCAGCGCGGCGGTGAGGAGCATGGACGAACCCAGCAGGGTCAGCACCCCGAACCACACCACGTCCTCGGGCAGGAAGAGCAGGGTGACGGCTGTGACCAGCGCCCCTGCCCCGAAGACGACGGCTCCCCGCCGGAACGGATGATGCCCCAGCGGCAGGCAGAAGCCCGAAAGCAGGAGAAAGACCCAGCAGATGCTCTGCTGCCACACAAAGCCCGGGCGTCCGGTGTACCACTTCTGGGCCACGCCGAAGAGGAACACCACGTCCCACATCCCGTGGTAGAGCATCATGCTGATGAGGTCGAGTCCCCGCAGCTCGTCCAGAAGACGATAGCGGGCGGCAGTTTGCGGTTCCATAGAGTCCTCCTTCCCTCTTCCTGATAAGACTGGGGAAATTATAGCACAAAAAGACCTCCCTGCAAAGACAGGGAGGCCGCAGTGCTTCAAAGCTTACTTCTCGTCGCGGGGCAGCAGGCAGTTGAGCAGGATGGCCACGAAGGCAGCAGGCACGATGCCGCTCTCACCGCAGATGAGCTGGACGAACTGGGGGGTGTTGGCAAGGATCTTGGCATTTGCGCCCATGCCGTAGCCCACGCCCAGCGCCACAGAGACGATGGTCAGGGTGCGGGGAGTCATCTTCTCCTTGGTGATGAGCTGGATGCCCGACACCACGATGGAGGAGAACATCATGACGGCAGCGCCGCCCAGAACGGCCTGCGGCATGATGGAGATGAGTGCGCCCAGCTTGGGGATGAGGCCGCAGAGCATCAGGAAGATGGCACCGGTGGCCAGTGCGCCCCGGTTGACCACCTTGGTCATGGCCACGAGGCCCACGTTCTGGCTGAAGGAGGTGTTGGGCAGGACGCCGAAGCAGGCGGCGACGGTGGAGCCGAGGCCGTCGCAGATGATGCCGCCGCTCAGCTCCTTATCGGTGGCCTCGCGGCCCATGCCGCCCTCCATGACGCCGGAGATGTCGCCCACCGTCTCCACGGCGGTGACGATGAACATGATCATGACGGGCAGGATGGCGCGGAGGTCGAAGACGATCTTGACCGGCACCAGCTTGGGGATGGCGAACCAGCTGGCCTCAGCGACCTTGTTCCAGTTCAGCACCCATGCTTTGGTGAACTCTACGCCGTCGGCGGTGACGCCGGTGGTGGGCAGGACGAAGCCCATGACGATGGCTGCCAGATAGCCCGCGATGATGCCCACGAGGATGGAGGAAGAGCTGAAGAAGCCATTGGTCCAGTGCTTGAAGAAGAGGATGACCACCAGCACGAAGACGGCCAGCAGCAGGTTCTCCACCGAGCCGAAGTCCTTGGCTGCGTTGCCGCCGCCGAAGGAGTTGACGCCCACGGAGATGAGGGACAGGCCGATGGACAGCACGACCGTGCCGGTGACCACCGGCGGGAACAGCTTGCGCAGGGGCTTCAGAAAGACGCCCAGCACGCTCTCGAACAGGCCGCCCAGAATGGATGCGCCCATCATGGCGCCGTAGGCCGTGACGCCGCCGCCCATGGTGGCAGCCACGCTGTTGAACACGCCCAGAAAGCCCGAGCTGGTACCCATGATGATCGGCACTTTGCCGCCCACAGGGCCGAGGCCGTACAGCTGCACCAGCGTGACGATGCCCGCCACGAACATGGCGTTCTGCAGCAGGCTCACCTGCAGGTCTGCGAACTCACCGCCCGCGAGGCCGCAGGCGCTGGTGATGATGAGCAGCGGGGTGAGGTTGCCCACGAACATGGCGAACACGTGCTGCAATCCCAGCGGGACAGCGTGGCGCAGCGGCATTTTCGCCTCAAACTCGTATGCCGAATTTTCCAGTTCAGCGCTTTTTATCATATTCCTGGCTCCTTTACTTCACTTCAGGTTTTTGTAACAAGCATAGAAAATTATAGCAGACCGGAACCGGGAACGGTAGGGCTTTTTCGAGTTTTTATTCATATTTTCGTAATAAGTCGTACTTCTTCCTTCTCTGCAAGCCGGACGCACAGAGGGCAGCGTCCTTGCCCTCTCAGTCACCTTCGGTGACAGCTCCCCCAAAGGGGGAGCCTTTGGCAGGCCGGGTAACTTTCCACTGGACGCTGAAAGCCCGATATGGCGCAAAAGGGCGGGCCTTGCTACAGAGGGCAGGCTTCCCTTTGTACAACCTCTCCGTCATCGCTGACGCGATGCCACCTCTCCTTGTAGGAGAGGCCTTGGCAGTCCCCGCAAAGTGAACGGTTTCGCCAGAGGCTCCCCTACTAGGGGAGCTGTCGAACGAAGTGAGACTGAGAGGTTGGACGAAGACAGAGCCTTTCCTTTGTAGGAAAGTCCGGCTCGCAGCATCGCTTCCTGTATCTTTTTGTTGAAGTTTATGGTATACTTATTTTGCACCCGGTGCCTGCGCATTGACACCTGATCAACAGGACGGTGTGGGGGGAAAAAAACTGCTGCTGTTGCAGAAGAACTTGTTTTTTCAAACTCTATGCCGACAAGCTGGAAAAACGGCGCTTTACCCAGAATGTCCAGCCGCAAAAAAATTGCGGACTACTTTGGCATTACCGTTGAAGAGCTTATGGGTACAAAAAAAGAGCCCGCCGGGATGGGCGAGCTCGACAAACAGATGCAGGAAATTGTGGAGTTGCTTTTTGTTGTATCTATGATTTTGTGTTACAACAGTTATAAGCTGAAATCCAGAGGAAAGAGGAACATCGAATGAAAATTACAGAAAAATGCAAAGTTATTGTGGCGAGCAGCCTTGTGGCCGCTCTGATGACAGGTACTGCATTGCCCGCGCTGGCCGCCAGCCCCGCCGGGGACGTTCCTTTTGCGGTGCTTGCGCAGCAGAATAGTGCTGTAACGCCGGAGCAGGTAGAAGCGCTGATCAGCCAGATCGGTACTGTCACGCGCAGCAGACGCGCGGCAATCGTGGCCGCTCTGGATGCCTATAACCAGTTGGATGATGCAGGAAAAGCTGCTGTCACCAATTTTGGTGTGCTGGCAGAAGCACAGCAGATTCTTGGTATTCAGGATGCACTTGCAAAGTGCAATGTCAACTACGATGCAGTAGAAGACTGCTGGGCGATTACAACCCCGCATGATGACAGCATCGATAAGCGCAAGACGTGTGGCATTGGCCCCAACCTTTATATCTGGGACAAGGGGAACACGATTGTTTTCTGGGAAGATTTTACTTACATGGGCTCTTCCGAGCTGGATATCTATGACATCATTCTGCGCGGTGGAGATTATAAGTACACTTACATTTGCGATTATGATAACTCCGATTATGGATACGACAAAGAGCTTGGTAAATGGTTTGCATGGGCCACCTTTGAAATGGAAGACAGTGAAGTCGAATGGTTGCGAAACCTTTTGAGTGCCGATACCGTTATCATGCGTTTCGAGGGAACGGATTATAGCAAGTTTGATTACACATGGACGGAGCAGGACCGGCAGGCAATCACCGATATTATTGACCTCTATAATCTTCTGAAAGCAGTTACACCGGAAGTGCGTGAAAAAGCACTGTGTAACTAAAAGGAGCCCGGGTTGCGGCTCCCAGCGTCTGCTTCGCTGCCGCTCGCATCCTGCTGGCCGCGGTCGTCGCCGTTGCAAGTGGCTTGACAGATGGTTCACGGGCCGTAAGCACTAAAAAAGAAGACCCCCTTTCGGAGTTGCAGCTCCGGGAGGGGGTTTTCTTTCGCTTTGGTGAGAGCAATGAACTACATTGCTTCTATCTTTTGTACTTTTATTATATGCCATCCCCCGCAAAAGTCAAGCGCTGTGCAGAAAGTTTACAAGCGCCCTCTCAGTCACCTTCGGTGACAGCTCCCCCAAAGGGAGACCGTTCACTTTGCGGGGACTGCCAAAGCCTCTCCCTTTGGGAGAGGTGGCAATGCGAAGCATTGACGGAGAGGGCAAGCCCGTCTCCCGAGAGCCGCCATGCAGCGATGGGCAGGCTCTTTGTCAGAGCGATGCTATCGCTGCGCCTGCTCTTCTTCGTCAGCGTCCTTGCCCTCTCAGTCACCTTCGGTGACAGCTCCCCCAAAGGGGGAGCCTCCCCTACCCCCCCGGCACCAGCAGTCTCCGCGCCTCGTCGAGGCGGGCGGTGCCGTCGGGGAGGTCGTTGGCGGCCAGCATCTGGCCGGGCGAGACGTGGTAGCGCCGGGCGATGGCGAACAGCTCCTCCCCCGGCTGGGCGTAGCAGATGCGGAGCGACACCTCCGGGTCGGCGGGGGCGAGGGGGTCGCCCAGCTCCACCGCCCCCACGAGAGAGGCCGTCTGCCGCGCCAGCACCGCGCCCTCGGCCCGGACGGTGAGGGACACATCCAGCGCGCCGCCCGCGCTGGCGCATTGCAGGTCCTGAACGCTCAGCCAGCACTCGGGGTAGGCGTCGGTGTCGGGCGGGAGGTCGGCAGGGAGAGGCAGGGCGTAGTCCAGCGCCTTTTCGTAGCACTCCATCTCCCCGAGGGTGTTTTCCGCAAAGGCCGACACCACGGCCCGGGCCGTCAGGACGGCGCTCCCCTCCTGCCGCGTCAGGCTCACCGGCCCGAAGGACGCGAAGCAGGCTAAAATATGCGCTCCGGCGTCGGGCAGAGGGCCGGAGCCTCGCAGCACCGTCGTCTCGTCCAGCGCGCAGAGCAGCGATTCGGTGGCGAGAGTCTGAGGCGTGAGGGTCGTCTCGAAGCGGGTGGAGAAGGCATCGGCCACGCATTGGAGCTGGTAGGGACGCCAGCCGCTCAGCCGCAGCATCGCCGTGGCCGTGAGGGTGGTGGAAGCCGCGCCGTCCTCGGTGGTCTCCCCTTCCGCCGCCGCAAAGCCCACCGGCTCCAGCACGCAGAGGCAGCGGCAGTCCTCGCTGAGGCCGTCGGCATCCAATATCTGGTTGAAGGGCAGGTCGGCGGTCTGGCTGCGGAGGGCGGCGTCCCCTTCGGCCCGCCATCCGCAGAGGACGTGCAAGACCCCCTTCGCCACGGCCTTGCCCTGCATCCGCTTCAGCTCCCTCACCTCGGCGGTGCCGGTGATGTCGAGGATGGCGGCGGGGGGCTTCGGGAAGGTCAGCGCCCCCTCGATGGTCACGAGCTTTTCGAGGGTGGCGGCCCGCCGCACCCCTGCCAGCGTGACCGGCTTCTGCTCGATGCCGCCCTCGCTGAGGGCCGTGATGACCTCGGTGGACAGCTGGGCGTGGACGCTCACCACCAGCCCGTAGGCCCCCCGCACCTCGATGCGGCGGGGGTTGACGGCCCGGCAGTTGAGGTATTCGGTCTGGCCCTCGACGCAGGCTGTCCACGCCGTGGCCGCGAAAGAGGGCAGCTCGAGAGCCTTGGTGAAGGGCAGCTTCTGCTCGGTCTGGCACAGCCCCGCCCCCTCTTCGCCCTGATAATACACGGTACAGCGCAAATATCCTTCCAGCGTCAGCCGCCCGGGGGCCAGCTGCTTTTGCAGCACCACCGGCTTTGCGAAGCACTTGACGATGCGCTGCACCGGCGGCAGATAGTCCGAGATCAGTAGTTCGGTCTCGAGGGGCAGCTCCGCCTTGGCGGTGCAGTCCGCACCCGCCGCAGGCAGAACGTCCCGGAACACTTTCAGCTCCATGGTGATGCTCCTTTCCTGTCCTTGCTCTGATGAGAGTGTATGCGGAGCAAAGCCGGGCTATGCCCTGCGCCAGCCCACAGGCGCAAAAAGGCCCCCTCGGGGCGGCTGCTCCGAAGGGGGCGGAAGGGTTATTTCAAGAAAAGGGTGTGTAAGGCAGGGCTTGCATCAGTATTTCCAAATTATAACCATCGCGGCGTATGTATTATCGCCTTTCTGGAACGTACCGGCGTATAGTTCAGCGTCATTTTTCTTGTAGAGGCTCAATTCATTTCTTAAATCAGAAGAATCCACCAGATAAATCCAATGGGAAGGATCACCAGAACCAGGCCCTGGGTCTATATATCTATCCGAGTAAATCGGCCTGTTATCCAGAGTAATATCCGCTGTCCCGCCGGGGGAGGTCAGCTCCATCACGTCCACCCATAACGCCTGTTTACCCTGCAATTTGGCTTTCGTGATGGAATCGAGCGCAGTCATAGACGTTTCGTTCAACATGTTGTTGTTGTCGAGCCATCCTGCGTCAAATCCTTTTGCCACTTCCTCAAGCGTCTCCTTGGCTCTGGCGCTTGCTGTGGTTTCAGAAAGACCCAAATACGCCTTGAGCTTATTTTCAAGCTCCACGGACTCCGTCACAAGGCTCTTTTCGTTGCCCCGGGAGGCGCTGCCGCCGCCGCCAAAGAACCAGTCGTAGAGGACCTCCAGCGGTGCGCAGGCGGTGAGGGTCGCTGCGGTCATCACGCCCGCGAGGGCGAGGGCAAGGAATTTTTTCCGTTTCATGGTCGTATCCTCCTTTTTCTTGGGTGTTTTTGATACTTCCATTATAGCACCCCCCCCCCCCCTCATGCAAGTGCCATTCGCGCAGGTTTGGGGGCCTTTCGCGCAGAAAAAAGCCCCCGGGGAGGTTGACCTCCTTGGGGGCTTGGCATTTTGGGGTGATAGTCTGGGGGAAGGTTTACAAGGCTGCTGCCTAGGGCAGGCCCGTCTTTGTACAACCTCTCCGTCAGCGCTGACGCGCTGCCACTGCCCGGGTTGCGGCTCCCAGCGTCTGCTTCGCTGCCGCTCGCATCCTGCTGGCCGCGGCCCCAACAGCTCCTCCCTGTTTCCGCCGCTGGCGGCGGTCGTCGCCGTTGCTCCTAGTAGGGGAGGCTTTGGCAGTCCCCGCAAAGTGAACGGTTTCGCCAGAGGCTCCCCTACTAGGGGAGCTGTCGAACGGAGTGAGACTGAGAGGTTGTACTAAGACAGAGCCTTTTCTTTTGCAAGTGGCTTGACGGATTGTCTACGGGCCGTAAGCACTAAATAAGGAAACCCCCTTTCGGAGCGGCAACTCCGTGAGGGGGGTTTCTTTTGCTTTGGCGAGCACCATGAGTACTCTTATCTCTTATGCTTTTATTATATGCCATTCCCCGCAAAAGTCAAGCGTTGCACAAAAAGTTTACAAGCCTGCTGCTTTCATTTTGCAAGTTCCTCATATACGTGCTTGTTACGGTCCATCAGCTTCAGCGAAGAGGCCAGCACATCGTCATCTGCTGCGGCCTGCATGGCATCCGCCTGGTTGAAATCACACTTCACTCTTCTCTCTCCTTTTTTATGCCGAACAGCCTCCGGAGCAAGCCTCTCAGGCACTTGGGGCTTTTGAGAACGACCACCTGCATAGAGCCGACCACCTTTCGTCGCTTGATACGCCATTATAGGCGGTCTGCGCCCGGAATGTTCCGGTTCAGCTCAGGATCGGCCCGTCCGGCACCGTCTCCACCACCACCAGCGCGCCCTTCTGGGTGGAGATGGTGATGCAGTCGGAGCCCTCGGCATACTCGTTGCTGACGCCGAGGGGGTAGCCTGCGGTGAGGACGGCGTCGGTCAGCTCGTAGAAGGAGCCCCGCTCCGAGACCCCCTCTGCTCTGCCCTCCATCGGGAAGACCGAGAGGTAGAAATACTCATTCCTAGGGTAGCGGCGGGTCTCGCCGGGCATCACGAAGGTGATGCGGCTGCGCTCGTCCAGAAGCGTGGCCCGGACGCCCCGCTGTTCGAGGCCGAGGCCGGTGCAGAGGTTGGCCAGCGTATGCTCGAGGCGTCTGCCGCCCAGCACACCCAGCAGCAGCGCCTCGTCGAAGCCCTTCTCGGAGGCCAGCTTTGCCGCGTACTCGGTGTCGGTGTCGTCCTTGACGTGGGGCAGGATGATGGTGTCGCCGCCCTCCTGCGCCGGGCAGGGCGCGGTGTCGAAGTCGCCCACGATGATGTCGGGGCGGCAGTGGAGCGGCGCACAGTTGCGGTAGCCCGCGTCGCAGGCAATGATGGTGTCGCCGGGCCGCAGGGCCGACGCCAGCGAGGCGCTGACCGGGCAGGCGGAAATGATAACACAGCGGGACATGGGATTCCTTCTTTCTGGGAAGTATGATAACACAGCGTCTTTTTCTGTATCTTTTTGTCGATGTTTATGATATACTGGTTCTGCGGTTCATCCCCGCTATCTTACGGGAGAGGGGGTGGAGATCTTGGCCTACCTAATGGCATTCTTGGTAGCGGTCGCGGCAAATCTGGCGTCTGACATCATGTCCCGCTTTATTTGCAAGTGGCTTGACCGTTACGACGATGACCGTAAGCCCAACTAAAAGAGAACCCCCTTTCGGAGCGGGCACTCCGGGAGGGGGTTTTCTCTTTCTTGGGATGGTCAACTTGACCTTTGGCATTCCTGACCTTAGTATACCCGATTCCCCGCAAAAGTCAAGCGCTGTGCAGAAAGTTTACAGGGCAGGCCCGTCTTAGTACAACCTCTCAGTCTCACTCCGTTCGACAAGGCCGGGTTGCGGCACCCAGCGTCTGCTTCGCTGTCGCTTGCATCCTGCTGGCCGCTGCCCCAACAGCTCCTCCCTGTTTCCGCCACTGGCGGCGGTCGTCGCCGTTGCCCCTAGTAGGGGAGCCTCTGGCGAAACCGTTCACTTTGCGGAGACTGCCAAGGCCTCCCCTCGGTAGGGGAGGTGGCACGGCGTCAGCCGTGACGGAGAGGTTCATCCCCTCCTCTGCCACTCCTTCACATCCTTGACCTCATCGTACATGGCGCAGTAGCTGTCGTAGCGGGTCTGGGAGAGCTTGCCTTCCGCGAGGGCGGCGCGGACGGCGCAGCCCTTCTCGGAGCGGTGGGAGCAGCCGGTGAACTGGCACGCGCCGAGGTAAGGCCCGAACTCCGGGAAGGCGTGTTCCAGATTTTCTTTCGGGATGAAGCCCGCCCGGCTGGCCTCGAGGCTGGCGAAGCCCGGGGTATCGGCGATGCGGCCCCCGAAGGCTTCAAAGATGGTCACCTCGCGGGTGGTGTGACGGCCACGGCCCAGCTTCTGGCTGATGGCGGCGGTCTGACGCTCCACGTCGGGCAGGAGGGCGTTCAGCAGGGTGGATTTGCCCACGCCGGAGTTGCCGCAGAAGGCGCAGAGACGGCCATTGATCCAGTGTTTGATGTCGTCCAGGCCCTCGCCGGTGGCGTAGTCGATGCGGATGAAGGGCAGGGTCGATTTTTCGTAGGCGCTGCGCAGAAACTCCGCCTCGGCGAGGTCGCCTTTGGTGCAGACGATGACGGGCTGGACGCCCTTGTCCACCGCGATGGCCGAGAGCTTATCCAGCACGAGGGTGCTGGGGGTGGGCTGGGTGGTGCTTGCCACGAGGAACAGCACGTCGAGGTTCGCCATGGGCGGGCGGACGAAGACGTTCCGCCGGGGCGCGATGGCCGCGATGACCGCCCCGCCGTTCTCGGTCTCCAGCGTCACCACGTCGCCCGCCACGGGGGTGATCTTCTGCTTGCGGAAGATGCCCCGGGGCTTGCACTCCAGGATGCCTTCCGACGTCTTGACGTAATAAAATCCGCCGATGCCTTTTGTGATATAACCTGTCATACCTTCTCCCTCAGCCCAGCCAGGACGTCCACCAGTCGCTGAGACCGCCGCCGCCGGTGGACGAAGACGAGCTGGCGCCGGTGCTCTCGCTGGAAGAGCTGCCGCCCCCGAAGAGGCCGCCCAGCCAGCCGCCGGAGCCGTCGCTGCCGGCGGTGCTCTCGCTGGGTGCTTCGGGTTCCGGTGCAGGCTCGGGGCCTGCGCTGACCACGACGCTGACCCGGGTGTTCAGCTTGGCCGATGCGCCCTCGCCGGGGTTCTGGCTGATGATGCTGCCCACGGGCTGGTCGCTGTACTGCTCGGTCTGGCTGCCCAGACCCAGCTTCCGCTGCACCAGCAGGGTGCGGGCGTCGTCCACGCTCATGCCGATGAGGCTGGGGACTTTGGTGGTGGTGGCCACCTGCGGGCGGCTGACGTAGATCACCACCGTGGTGCCTGCGGCCACCTGACTGCCTGCGGCGGGGTCGGTGCGGATGATGGAGCCTGCGGCCACCGACTCATCCACGGCCTGGGTGACCAGCACCGACACGCCCAGGTCCTTCAGCTGCTGTTCGCCGTCGGCCTGCACATAGTTGGTCAGGTCGGGGACGGTGACGTAGTGGATGCCGAGGCTGACGGTGAGGGTCACGCTCTGGCCCTCGCGGACGGTGCGGCCCGCCACCGGCGACTGCTTGTAGACATAGCCCGCGGCGTAGTCGTTGCTGTACTCCTCTTCCCAGTTGACGACCACCTGACCGGAGGCCACCTGCTGGGAGGCGTTCACCTCGTCCTGCGTCATGCCGCTGAAATCGCCCAGCACGACGTCGGCGCGGTCGGTCATGATGTTGCTGGAATCGTTCAGGATGGTCCAGCACAGGGCCGCACAGGCCAGCGCAAAGGCCGTCGTGATGCCCAGCAGCACCGGCATAAAGCCGCTGCGCTTCTTCTTTTTCGTCTTGGGGCGGGCGGGGTTCGCCGCCGGTCTCTCCGGGGGTCTGCGGATGCTGCGTTTCTGCGGCATAGGGTCATTCACCACCTTTTCGGGTTCTTCCTTTACATATTGATACTGGAACGTAACGGAGGGGTCCTGCACGTAGGCGTCCAGCGCTTCCAGCATCTCTGCGGCGCTGGAATACCGGTTGACCGGCAGCTTCGCCATGGCGCGCTCCGTGATCTGGACGAGGCCCGTCGGCACCTCCGGGGCAAGCTCGGCCAGCGGCTTCGGGGTGTCCCGGATCTGCTTGCGGGCCACCTCCACCATGTCGTCGGCGTCGAAGGGCAGCCTGCCCGAGAGCATCTCGTACATCATGACGCCCACGGAGTAGATGTCGCTCTTGGGGTCGGTCTCCTCCCCCTTCGCCTGTTCGGGGCTGATGTAGTGGACGCTGCCCATGGTCTTTTTGCCGTTCTGTATCTGGTTCTCGGCCCGGGAGATGCGGGCGATGCCAAAGTCCATCATCCGCAGCTGGCCGTTGTCCAGCAGCATGATGTTCTGGGGCTTGATGTCCCGGTGGACGACGCCGTTGCGGTGGGCGTGGTCGAGGGCGCGGAGGATCTGGGCGATGAAGTGGACGGTCTCCCGGCTGGTGATTTTGCCGCCCCGCTCGTTGAGGTACTCCCGGAGGGTCATCCCCTCCACGCACTCCATGACGATATACTGTAGGTTTTCGCCCACGGAGACGTCGTAGACCTTGACGATGTTGGGGTGGTTGAGCAGGGAGATGGCCTTGGACTCGTTCTTGAAGCGGCGGACGAGGTCGGCGTCATGCATCAGCTCCTGACGCAGCACCTTGACGGCCACCACCGTGCCTTCCGGCACAGGCCCGCCGGGGGCAGAGACCACGGCCTTGTAGACGTTGGCCATGCCGCCTGCGCCGATGAGCTCCCGAATGGTGTAGAGCCCGTCCAGCGTCTTGCCGATGAGATTATCCATGCTTCACCTCCAGCGGCTCCACGCCCAGCAGCAGCGCGGTGATGTTGTCGGGGCCGCCGCCCGCGTTGGCGGCGTCCACCAGCCGGTCGGGGATGTCATAGAACCCGCCCTTGGTGAAGATCTCTTCGATCTTCTCCTTGGGCAGGACGTTGGTGAGGCCGTCGGTGCAGAGCAGGAGCATATCGCCCTTCTGCACCGGCACGCTGGTGAAGTCGGGGTCGAGGCGGTAGTCCACGCCCAGCGCCCGGGTGATGATGTTCTTCTGGGGGTGATGCTCGGCCTCCTCGGCGGTGATGGTGCCGCAGTCCACCAGCTCCTGCACATAGGAGTGGTCGTGGGTGAGCTGGGTGAGTCTGCCGCCCCGGACGAGGTAGGCCCGGGAGTCGCCCGCGTGGCAGATAAAGGCGCTGCCGCCCCGCACGAGGGCGCAGACCGCCGTGGTGCCCATGCCCGCCAGCTCCTCCTCCCGGGAAGCTTTCTGGAAGACGAAGCGGTTGGCGTTGATGAGCGCCCGCTTCAAAAACCTTTCCTCGTCGCCGGGCAGGCACTGGGCGTACTGCTCGTGGAAGATGTGCTCAATGACGTCGCAGGCGCTCACGGAAGCCTCACGGCCCCCCCGCGCGCCGCCCATGCCGTCGCACACGAGGCCCCAGGCCGCGTCGCTGTTCAGCTCGCCTGCCCGGTAGTCGTCCTGATTCTCGGGGCGGACGCTGCCGACGTCTGTTTTTCCTGCAAGTTTCATAGGATTCTCCTTCTCAAGCTTTGCCGTTCATCTCGTCGCGGCGGAGCTGGCCGCAGGCGGCGCTGATCTCGCTGCCCAGACGGCGGCGGACGGTGGCGTTGACGCCGAGGCTCTCCAGCTTCTGCTGGAAGCGCCGGACGTTGGCGGCGTCGGTAGCCGAATAAGGGCTGCCGTCCACCGGGTTGATGGGGATGAGGTTGACGTGAGCGCCCATCCCCCGGATGAGGTCGGCCAGCTGTCTGGCACAGGCGTCGGAGTCGTTGACCCCCCGCACCATGGAATACTCGAAGCTCACTCTCCGGCCCGTCGTCTCCTGATACCGGCGCACGGCCTGCATCAGCACCTCCACGGGGTAGGCATCGTTCACCGGCATCATGCCGCTGCGGATGTCGTTGTTGGGGGCGTGGAGGGAGACGGAGAGGGTGAGCTGGAGCTTCTTCTCGGCCAGCTGGTCGATCTTCGGCACGAGGCCGCAGGTGGAGAGGCTGATGTTCCGCATCCCGATGTTCACCCCCTCGGGGGACGAGATGTTCTCGAGAAAGCGCATGACTTCGTCGAAATTATCCAGCGGCTCCCCAATGCCCATCAGCACGATGTGGGAGATGCGCTCCCCGATGTCCTTCTGGGCGGTGTAGATCTCGGAGCATATCTCCCCCGCCTCGAGGTTGCGCACCCGGCCCGCCTGGGTCGAGGCGCAGAAGCGGCAGCCCATCCGGCAGCCCACCTGGGTGGACACGCAGACCGTGTTGCCGTAGTGGTAGCGCATGACGACGGTCTCGATGCAGTTGCCGTCGGCCATCCGCAGCAGGTACTTCACGGTGCCGTCCTTGGCCTCCTGCCGCCGCTCGATGATGGGCGCGGCGATGTAAAATGCCTCCTCGAGCTTTGCCAGCAGGGCTTTGGGCTGGTCGGTCATGGCCGAAAAGTCGGTCACGAGCTTCTGGTGGACCCAGTGGAAGAGCTGCTTGGCCCGGAAGCCGGGCTGGCCCATCGCTTTCAGCTCCGCTGTCAGCTGTTCCAGCGTCAGGGAGGATATACAGCGTTTCGTCTCCATGAAAATCTCCTTTTGTCAGGAATCACGTTTCTGCATCGCGCAGAGGAAAAAGCCGTCCATGCCGGTGCGGGTGGGGACGGAAAGCGCCCCCCAGTCCCCCACGGTCATCCCGGCCGGGAAGCGGACGTCCGGCGTCACCACCCGGAACTCCGGGTGTCGGCCCACGAAGGCCCGCACCTGCTCTTCGTTCTCGGCAGGGTCGATGGTGCAGGTGGAGTAGACCAGACGCCCGCCCTCTTTCAGGTGGGCGGCGGCTGTATCCAGAATGGCCGACTGGGTGGCCAATAATTCATCGTGACGCGCTTTTTCGAGGGTCTTGTACCGGATGTCCGGCTTCTTGGCGAGGATGCCGAGGCCGCTGCAGGGGGCATCTACCAAAATAGCGTCCGCCATGGGCAGGTCGGCGTCTGCCTTTGTGCCGTCGGAGACCCGGGGCTCCACGTGGGCAAACCCCATCCGCTCCACGGCCTTGCGGATGAGCTGGACGCGGTTCTCGCTGACGTCGCAGCTCACCAGCCGCCCTTCGTCCCCCATCTCCTCGATGAGGAGCAGGCTCTTGCCGCCGGGGGCGGCGCAGAGGTCGAGGACAGTATCGCCGGGCTTTGCCTCCACGCAGAGGGCGGCAAGCTGGCTGGCCTGCCCCTCCACGTGGAAATACCCGTCCCGGAAAAGCCCGCTCTCCGCGGGGCTCCCCTCGAAGCGGGCCAAGACGCTGCCCGGCACAAGGCCCGGGGCGGCGGTCTTCGCGCCCGAGGCCAGCAGCTTTTCGCAGAGGGCTTCCGGCGTCCCCTTCAGGGGGTTGGCCCGGAGGCTGGTCAGGCCGCCGTCGGCGGTGTGGGTCAGGATGTCCAGCGCCTCGTCGGGGTAGTGTTCGTGGAGGAAGGCTGCCACGTCCCGCCCCGCCGAGCCCAGCACCATCAGCCGCTCCACCTCGTCGGCGAAGACGGCAGAGCCGAGGTCATAGCCGATGGCCCGGCGCAGCACGGCGTTCACGAGGCCGGAGGCGCTGGCTTTTTTGAAGGTGCGGGTCAGCTTGACGGCCTCATTGACCGCCGCCGAGGCCGGCACCTGCATATAGCGGGCCTGCGCCAGCGCGGCGCGGAGGATCTCCCGCACCTGCGGGTCGAGCTTGGCAAGCCCTTTGGGCAAAAACTGGCTCAGGATATAGTCCAGCGTCCCCTGATGCTCCAGCACGGTGTAAAAGATCGCGCTGGCAAATGCTTTCTCGCGGCCCTCCAGCTTCTGGCGGCGCAGCTCTGCGTCGAGGATGAGGTTCGAAAAACCGTCCTGCTCCTGCCGCACCAGCGCCGCCACCGCCGCCGCGCGGGGGTTCGGGCCGCTCACAGGCTGTCCCCCGCCCTGAGGCGGAGTCCGGCGGCGAAGGAGGTGCCGTCCATGGGCTTCTTGCCCTCCGGCACGACGTGCAGAAGCTGGATCGCGCCCTCGCCGCAGGCCACGGTCAGGGGCTTGGTGGCGAGGACAGTGCCAGCGGCTTCGCCGTGGCTTTCCGCGACGCGGCACTCCATCACCTTGAGCTTCCTGCCGCCCGCCGTCACGAACCATGCCCCGGGCCAGGGGTTCATGCCCCGCACCCAGTTGTGGATGTGGTCGGCGCTGTCGGTCAGCTTGAACTCCGCCATCTCCTTGCTCAGCATGGGGGCGACGGAGGCGTTCTCGCGGGCCTGAGGCTCTGCCTTGAGCGTACCGGCCTCGATGGCAGGCAGGGTCTCACAGAGCACCCGTGCACCCACGGCAGCGACCCGGTCGAACAGCTGGCCGCTGGTCTCCTCGGGGTCGATGGCGATTTTCTCGCAGGCCAGCACGTCGCCGGTGTCGAGGCCCTCGTCCATCTGCATGATGGAGACGCCTGTCTCGGCGTCGCCGTTCAGCACCGCCCACTGCACGGGGGCGCTGCCCCGGTATTTCGGCAGCAGGGAGACGTGGAGGTTGATGCAGCCATATTTCGGCGCTTCCAGCACCGATCTGGGCAGGATGCAGCCGTAGGCCACCACCACGATGAGCTCAGGAGCCAGCGCGCGGATGTTCTCGTCCTCGCCGCCGTCCCGCAGGGTGCGGGGCTGAAAGACGGGGGTGCCGTGGGCCAGCGCCACCTCCTTCACCGGGGGTGCGGTGAGCACCTGCTTGCGGCCCACGGGCTTATCGCGCCGGGTGTAGACCGCGCAGATGTCGTGGCCCGCTTCATACAGGGCTTTCAGGCAGTCCGCCGCAATATCCGGCGTCCCCATGAACAGAATGCGCATCAGTCGTTCTCCTTCTTCTTAGCGGCAGCGGCGCGGCCCTCCTCGGTGTCCTCATAGAAGAACTCGCTGGACTCCATGATGGTGATGCCGTCCAGATGGTCGTTCTCGTGCTGGATGCAGCGGGCCAGCAGGTCCTCGGCTTCCAGCTCGAACCACTCGCCGTGGCGGTCCTGTGCGCGGACCTTGACGGCCACGGGGCGGGTCACGGCGCCGTTGTGGCCCGGAAAGGACAGGCAGCCCTCGTAGGCGGTCTCCTCGTCCTCAGACACGGCGAGAATTTCCGGGTTGACGAAGTCGATGAACTTGTACTCGTAGTTTTCGGGGATCTCTTCCGGGGCGTCGGTGGTGTCCCACACCACGAAGAGGCGGCGCAGCATCCCCACCTGCGGGCCTGCGAGACCCACGCCGTCGGCGGCGATCATCGTCTCGCGCATATCGTCCAGCAGGGTAGCCAGACGGTCATCGAAGTTGGTCACCGGGCGGCAGACCTTGTTCAGGATGGGGTCGCCCTCTTTTACAATGTTGCGGATAGCCATGAAGTATACCTCCAAATAATCTTATCAAATATCACCGTCAGAATGCATATCCACCACCACGGTGGCCTTGGCGGGCAGCTTTTCCTGCTCGTAGAGGCCAAGGGTCTGGCGGACAAGGTCGCGGAAGCGTTTGTCGGCGCGGCACTTGATGGTGAGCTTGTAGCGGTAGTTCTCGTTGATCTTTTCGATGTTGCCGGGGGTGGGGCCAAGCACCCGGAGGGGCAGGTCCGGCTGCTGCGCGGCCTGACGGCCTAAGAGGGCCGAGAACCGGGCAGCGGCCCGGGCCACCTCGATCTCCTTCGGGCCGGAGAAGCCCACGACGCAGAGCCCGCAGAAGGGCGGGTAGAGGCCCAGCTTGCGATAGGCGATTTCCTGCTCGAAGAAGGCGTCGTAGTCCTGGGCGGCGGCGAGGTTGAGGACGGGGTTGTCGGGGTCGGTGGTCTGGATGATGGCGAAGCCCGGGTCTTTCGCCCGGCCGGAGCGCCCCACCACCTGGGTGATGAGGCTGAACACCGTCTCGTAGGCCCGAAAACCCTGCGCAAAGAGCAGCGAGTCGATGCCGAGGACGCCCACGAGGGTCACGTCCTCGAAATCGAGGCCCTTGGCCACCATCTGCGTCCCCACCATGATGTCGTACTCATGCCGGGCGAACTTCGCCAGCAGCTTTTCGTGGGCGTCTTTGGCGGCGGTGGAGTCCTGGTCCATCCGCAGCACTCTTGCCTCCGGGAAAAGCTGGGCCAGCTCCTCCTCGGCCTTCTGGGTGCCGAAGCCCCGGTAGAGCAGCTTGCCGCCGCAGGCGGGGCAGGTCTTGGGAGGCGGGTCGAGCTGGGTGCCGCAGTAGTGGCAGAGCAGCTTATGGCCCGCCTTGTGGTAGACCATGGGGACGCTGCACTTGGGGCATTTCAGCACCTCGCGGCAGTCGTCGCACTGGGCCATGGTCTGGTAGCCCCGGCGGTTGAGCAGCAGGATGGTCTGCTTGCCCGCGTCGAGGTTGCGCCGGATGGCGTCCTCCATGACAAGGCTGATCTCCCTCGGGTTGCCCGAGGCCAGCTCTGCCCGCATATCCACGATCTGGACGCTGGGCAGCGGGTTGCCGCCGTAGCGCTGGGTGAGCCGGACGAGCTGGGTGCGGCCATTCCGGGCGGCGTAAAAGCTCTCGGTGCTGGGGGTGGCGCTGGCCAGAAGGAGCAGGGAGCCGTTCTCCGCCGCACGCTGCCGGGCCACCTCGTGGGCGGCGTACCGGGGCGCGGACTCGGAGCGGTAGGTGTGCTCCTGCTCCTCGTCGATGATGACGAGGCCGATGTTTTCCAGCGGGGCGAAGACGGCGCTCCGGGTCCCCACCACGATGTCGGCACCGCCGTCCTGGATCATCTGCCATTGGAGCAGACGCTCGGTGTGATTCAGGGCCGAGTGCTGGACGGCCACCCGCCGCCCGAACCGGCTCTTGAGGCGGAGGATCATCTGCGGCGTCAGGCTGATCTCCGGCACCAGCACGAGGGCGCGCCGCCCCAGCCCCAGACACCGCTCGATGAGCTTTAAGAACACCAGCGTCTTGCCGCTGCCGGTGACGCCGTAGAGCAGCGCCGAGTGGGGGGCGGTGTCTTCGAGGCCGGGCAGCAGGGCGTCATAGGCCGCCTGCTGCTCTTCCGTCAGGGTGATGGGCTCGTTTTTCAGCGGGATAGACGAATACAGGTCGATGGATTTGTTCACCTTGCTGCATTCGACGACGCCCTTGGCGCAGAGGTTGTCCAGCACGGCTTTGGTGATGCCGTGGGCCTCCATCTCGTTCTGGGTGCGCTCTCCCCCGCTCAGCAGGGCCACCGCCGCCAGCTGCTTGGCCGTGGGCCTGGGCTTTTGCTGCAAAGACCCCACCAGCTTATATCTGTTCTCGGTGTGGCGAGTGAGCTGCTTTTGGAGCACCGGCGTCACGCCGTCCGCCGCGAGGGCGGGCTTATACTGCGCCCCATAGGGGATGACCGCCTTGACGGCCTCGTAGTAGGTGCAGAAGGTGCGCTCCTTGAGGAAATGCACCAGCCGCAGCAGCTCCGGCGTCAGGCAGGCCGAGGCCGGGGCCACGTCGAAGAGGTACTTGAGCTTTGCGTGCTCCGGCTCTTCGTCGCAGGCCAGCACCACGCCCATCCGGGCCTTGCTCCCCCGCCCGAAGGGCACCAGCACCATGCTGCCGAGGCGGACGGCCTCCTGCTGGTCGGGCATGACGGCGTAGGTATAGAGTTTGTCGAAGTGGAAGGTCGCGTTGCTCACGGCAACGCCTACCGTTTTTGGCATTCGCGGCTCCTTGTTATCTGTCGAGGCCGGCCCGCTGGCGGATGATGCCGTAGAGCTTCTCAGCGCAGGCGTTCACCTCGTCGTTCACGAGGGTGAGGGTGAACTTCTCCTGCTCGGCCAGCTCCTTCTTTGCGGTGGCGAGGCGCTCGAGGATGCTGGCTTCCGTCTCGGTGCCGCGGCCCCGGAGGCGGCGTTCCAGCTCCTCCACGGAGGGCGGCAGCAGGAAGATGGTGGTCGCCCCCGGGAACATCCGGCGGATGTTGGCCGCGCCGTGGACGTCGATGACCAGCACCACCAGCTTGCCCGCCTCGAGGCGCTTATCCACCTCTTCGCGGAGGGTGCCGTAGTAGTTGCCGTTGTAGAAGTTGTGCTCCACCACCTGGTCGGTTTCGATGAGGTGCTGGAACTGCTCCCGGGTGCGGTAGTAGTAGTCCACGCCCTCCTGCTCGCCGGGGCGGGGTGCGCGGGTGGTGGCGGAGACGGTCTTTTCGATCTCGGGGTGGGCCTCGCGCAGGGCCTTGACCACACTATCCTTGCCGGTACCGGCGGCACCGGAGACGACAAACAGGTACTTTTCGTTTTCCATTTTTTACTGCTCCTCTGTCGGTTTTCCTTCCGGCTGGCCCGCAGCGCGGCCTGCCACCGTCTCAGGCGTCAGGGCCGAAAGGACTACATGGTCGGAGTCCATGATGAGCACGGCCCGGGTGCTGCGGCCATAGGACGCATCAATGAGCATCCCCCGCTCCCGCGCCTCCTTCATCAGACGCTTGACCGGCGCAGAGTCGGGGCTGACGACGGCCACCACCCGCCCTGCGCTGACCAGATTGCCAAAGCCGATGTTGATGAGCTTCATCTGAACTCCTCCGTACTGTTTTTATTCGAGGTTCTGGATCTGTTCGCGGATCTTCTCGATCTCCGCCTTCATGTCCACCACCGTGCGGGTGATGTCCAGGTCCTGACACTTGGAGCCGATGGTGTTGGTCTCACGGTTCAGCTCCTGGGTCAGGAAGTCCAGCTTGCGGCCCACCGGCTCGTCCAGCTCCAGAATGGAGCGGTACTGGGCGATGTGGCTGCGCAGACGGACGGTCTCCTCGTCCACGGCGGTCTTGTCGCCGAAGATGGCGGCTTCCGTCAGGACCCGGGCGTCGTCGATGCTGCGGTCCTCGAGGATGGTCTTGAGCTTCTCGTAGAGGCGGGCGGTGTAGGCTTCGACGCGGCCTGCGCTCAGGGTCTCTACCCTGCCCACCCGCTCCTCGAGGAAGCACAGGCGGCTCTCCACGTCGGCCTTCATCTTGGCACCCTCGGCGGCGCGCATAGCGATGAAGTTGTCCAGCGCCTGAGCCGTCACGGCGGAGACGTCGGCCCAGAGCTGTTCCTCATCCACGTCGGCGTGGCGGGTGGCCAGCACGTCCGGGAAGCGGGTCAGCGTCGAGACGGTGACGTCGTTCTTGATGCAGAGCTTCTCCGAAAGATTCCGCAGGGCCTTCTGGTAGCTGCGGGCCAGCTCCATGTTGACGGTCACTTCTGCGTCGGCGGCCTCCACATTCTGGATGGTCATGCTCAGCTCGACCTTGCCGCGGGTGACCCGCTCGTTGAGCTGCTTTTTCAGGCGGCTGTCCATGTAGCTGCAGCTGCGGGGGATGCGGGACGAATACTCGAAATACCGGGAGTTGACGCTGCGCAGCTCGACCGTGATCTCGCGGCCATTCAATACAGCAGTCCCCCGGCCAAAACCGGTCATGCTCAGGATCATATGCTCCACGTTTCCTCTCTGTTGATGGGTGGATATGCGGACAAATTACAGTATATGTATCCGCGTTTGGGTATACAGGCCCATGTTACGATACATATGTTATTATTCTACTCTGATGACCGCTTTTTTGCAAGTCAAAAAGCACAGAAATACACCTCAGGCCTGCCTTCGTCCAACCTCTCCGGCACTTCGTGCCACCTCCCCTTGTAGGGGAGGCTTTGGCAGGCCCCGCAAAGTGAACGGTTTCGCCAGAGGCTCCCCTACTAGGGGAGCTGTCGAACGAAGTGAGACTGAGAGGTTGTACGAAGGGAAACCTGACCATCGCTGCGCAGCGGCTCTTTCGTGCCGGGCTTGCCCTCTCCGTCACCTTCGGTGACACCTCTCCCAAAGGGAGAGGCTTTGGCAGGCCGGGCCACTCTGAGCTGGACGCCGGAGGCCCGATATGGCGCAAAAGCGCGGGCCTCGCTTACGGGGCCAGCGGCTTCTGGACAACGCACCTTGTCAAGCTGCCGTGAATCTTGGCAGCAGCGCACTACTGTTCCCGAGACATCGTGCTTTGCTCGTCCAGCATAGACCTGACCGACATGCCAAAGGCTCTCCCTCTGGGAGAGCTGGCGAACGAAGTGAGACTGAGAGGGCAAGCCCGGGACAAAAGAGCTTCTGCGCGGCGATAAGCAGATTCTTTGTTAGAGCGATACTATCGCTGTGCTTTTACATCTCCGTCAGCATCCTTGCCCTCTCCGTCTGCTTCGCAGCCACCTCTCCCAAAGGGAGAGGCTTTCACGCGGTGGAAAGAGCGCAAAAAGCCCCCCGCATCTCTGCGGGGGGCCTGAAAAGCCTTATGCTGTTTTATCAGACGGGGTGAGACTTATTTGCAAAATCTGCATGGTCTGCATCCACGCCCTGAGCCTTGGCGTTGCGCTTCTCGAAGAACTTGGGCGCGACCTGCGGGAACATGGCGTAGGTCAGGACGTCCTCTTCCTGGGTAGCCCACTTTGCAGCCTCAGCCTTCAGCTTGTCCATCTCGGGAGCGAGGGTGTCGGCAAAGCGGCAGGTGATGGGCTTCTCGTCGCCCAGGATCTTCTTGGTGAACTCGGCGCTGATGGGAGCGGGAGTCTTGCCGTAGTCGCCGTGGACGAGGCCCTTGAACTCCTTGGTGACCATCTTGTAGCGCTCGCCCAGGATGACGTTGAAGACAGCCTGGGTGCCGACGATCTGGCTGGTGGGGGTGACCAGCGGAGGATAGCCTGCGTCCTCACGAACGCGGGGGATCTCAGCCAGCACTTCGTCCAGCTTGTCTTCCTTGCCGGCATCCTTCAGCTGCTTGAGCATGTTGGAGAACATGCCGCCCGGCACCTGATACAGCAGGGTGTTGGCGTCCACGCCCAGAGACTTGGGGCTGATCTGGCCGTTGGCGATGTACTTCTCGCGCAGCTTTGCAAAGTATGCGCGCACGACGTTCAGCTGCTTGAGGTCGAGGCCGGTGTCGTAATCGGTACCCTGCAGGGCGGCCACGAGGCTCTCGGTAGCCATGTGGCTGGTGCCGCCGCTCAGGGGGCTCATGGCGGTATCGACGATGTCAGCACCGGCCTCGATGCCCTTCAGCAGGGACATGGAAGCCAGACCGGCCGTGTAGTGGCTGTGGATGTCCACAGGGATGGACAGGGTGTTCTTCAGCTCCTTGACCAGCTCGTAGCAGGTGTAGGGAGTCAGCAGACCGGCCATGTCCTTGATGCAGATGGAGTTTGCACCCATCTCTTCCAGAGTCTTTGCGTACTTGACGTAGTACTCGTTGTTGTGGACAGGGCTCAGGGTGTAGCTGATGCAGCCCTGAACATGTGCGCCTTCCTTGTTGGCAGACTTGATGGCGGTCTGCAGGTTGCGGGGGTCGTTCAGTGCGTCGAAGATGCGGATGACGTCGATGCCGTTTGCAACGGACTTCTTCACGAAGTACTCGACGGCGTCGTCAGCGTAGGGGCGGTAGCCCAGCATGTTCTGGCCGCGGAACAGCATCTGCAGCTTCTGGTGGGGCAGCTCCTTGCGCAGGATGCGCAGACGCTCCCAGGGGTCCTCATCGAGGAAGCGGATGCAGCTGTCGAAAGTCGCACCGCCCCAGCACTCGACGGAGAAGTAAGGGATCTTGTCCATCTCGGGCAGGATGGGACGCATATCGTCCATCGTCATACGGGTGGCCAGCAGGGACTGGTGGGCATCGCGCAGGACGACTTCCGTGATCTTGATGGGCTTTTTAGCCATTGTTGTCACCTCTCTCTTAGTTCATGGAAACCAGAGTGTCACCGGAGTTGACGGTGTCGCCCTTATGGACATTGATGGAAGCAACGGTGCCGTCCTGAGGAGCAACGATCTCGTTCTCCATCTTCATGGCCTCGAGGATGACCAGCACGTCGCCGGCCTTGACGGAAGCACCGGCGGCGACCTTCACGTCCAGGATGTTGCCGGGCATCGGAGCCTTGACCTCAACAGCGCCTGCGGAAGCAGGAGCAGCGGGTGCGGCAGGAGCAGCAGCGGCAGCGGGAGCCGGAGCGGCCTTGGGTGCGGGTGCAGCAGCAGGAGCCACGGGTGCAGCGCCGGCAGCGGTCTCCTCGACAGAGACGCTGTAAGCAACGCCATTGACGGAAATATTGTAGTACTTCATGGAAGAGTCCTCCTGAATCAATCTAGATCGTTAGATGTACGTTTTCTTACAGAGCCATGTTGCCGTGCTTCTTGGGCAGACGGGCAGCACGCTTGGTGCTCAGCAGCTCGAAGGCGGCCACGACGCTTGCGCGGGCGTTGGCAGCCTCGCAGGTCATGTCGGCAGAACCGGCGGCCACAGCAGCGTCAGCGCTGCACACCTCGGCGACGTAGGCAGCAGCCTTGGCCTTGGTAGCGGCGACGATGTTGTCGGAAGCGTCGATCTCGTCCTTGTACAGCACGGAGACGGCAGCGGAAGGCTCGAGAGCGCTGATGGTGCAGCCCTTGACAGCGATCTTCAGGTCAGCAGCGGCCAGTGCGGTGTAGACGGGGCCGACAGCCTTACCGGCGATGAGAGCCACCTTGGCGGTGGTAGCGTCGGCATAGGTAGCAGCCAGACGGGCAGCCTCGCGGATGCCGCCGGCGATGTCATCGGAAGTGCTGGGAACGAAGCCCTCGGTGTTCACGATGGTCAGCACGGGGACGCTGAATGCGTCGCACAGGCGGACGAAGCGGGAAGCCTTCGCCACACAGTTGTGGCACAGCTCCTTGCCGGTGGCCACGACGCCCACGGCGTTGCCGCCGATGGTAGCGAAGGCGGTGTAGACGTTCTTGCCGAAACCGGCGTACATCTCCACGGCGCTGTCCTTATCGATGAGGGCAGCAGCAGCCTTTGCAGGCTCGGCGTTGGCGCTCAGGACAGCGGTGGGCTGCTCGAACTCGAAGATGGCCGGGCCGGTCAGGTTGTTGGCAGGCAGCAGACCCACGATGTGGGCAGCCTTCTCAGCAGCCTCGGCAGCGTCAGCGGCCACGATGGCAGCCACGCCTGCCTTTGCGGCAGCAGCGGCAGAACCGGCGTCAGCGACCTTGTCGCCCTTCGCGGCGGCGGTGAAGGGAGCGGTGAAGAACAGCTCTGCGCCCTCAGCCATGATGCAGACATCTGCGTTGGCAGCGCTCAGAGCGCTGGTGCCGCCGCAGACGCCCAGAACGACGGCTACCTGAGGCACGACGCCGGACACCTTTGCGATGGTGGCGTTGAGCTTTGCAGCTGCATTCAGCACGTCCAGACCCTCAGCCAGCTTTGCGCCGACGGAGTCGTAGAAGGTGACGACCGGGCAGCCCGTCTGGGCAGCCAGCTCGAGGACCTTGATGTTCTTTTCAACGTCCTTGACGGAAACAGCCTCGCCGTTCTGGAAGACGGCGTAAGCCTGCTGACCGGCAGCATAGCCGCTGGCAGCGCTCACCGCACCGTCCGCAAACAGAGCGGTGTATTCCCCGTCATCAAAAAACTTGGCGAGGATTTCTCCTTTGGTACTCTTTGAAGCCATGGTAAGACCTCCTGCTTATCTGTGTGAGTTTCAAAATTAGGTATATTATACCCGATTTTTCCAAGATTCTCAAGCCTTGTTCCATTCCTTTTTTTCAGAGAATGTTACAAATTTGGCAAAAAGAGCGGAAATTTCGGACACATGCTCACTTGTGCTTTTTGCCCGCAGCGGCTTTGTTCCCGCCCACAGGACCCCGGGGACGGCGGGCAGCAGCCTTGGACTGCAAAGCGGCCGAGCGGGTCTGGGCGCGGCCCTTGGCGGCTGCGGCGCGCAGGCCGTTCACCTCTGCCTTGGTCAGCTCGCGGTACTTGCCGGGCTGGAGCATTCCCAGCTTGACGACGCCCTCGGCGTTCCGCTTCAGACGGATGACCTCGAGGCCCACGGCCTCGCACATCCGGCGGATCTCGCGGTTCTTGCCCTCTTTCAGGGTCATCTCCATGACGGTGCGGCCCGGCTCGTCGGTGACGACGTTGATGGCGCAGGGCATGGTCTTGGTGCCGTCGTCCAGCACGACGCCGGAGCTGAGCTTCAGGATCTGTGCCTCATCGGCCCGGGGCTGGACGGTGACGCGGTAGAGCTTGGAGATGCCGCCGGACGGATGGGTGACAGCCTGTGCGAAAGCGCCGTCGTTGGTCATCAGCAGCAGGCCCTCGCTGTCCTTGTCGAGACGGCCCACGGGGTACAGGCGGGCCGGGATGTCGGCCACCAGCTCCATGACCGTCTTGCGGCCCAGCTCGTCGCTGGCGGTGGTGACATAGCCGCAGGGCTTGTACAGAGCCAGATAGTACATCTGCTGGTTCTTCTGGATATAGATGCGCTCGTCGTCCACATGGAGGACGTCGCGGTTGGGGTCCATCTTGTCGCCCACCTTCACGGGGTGGCCGTTGACCTTCACGCGGCCCTCGGCGATGATCTGCTCGGCGGCGCGGCGGGAGCACAGGCCCTGCTCGCTCATGATTTTCTGAATGCGTTCTTCTGCCATGATAAAATCTCCTTGTGCGCCTCCCGGCGCTCAAATAGGGCTGCGGCAAAACCTCTCCGTCACGCCTGCGGCGTGCCACCTCCCCTATCGAGGGGAGGCCTTGGCATTTCGAAAAGCTTAATCTCTTCGCCAGAGGCTCCCCTCGGTAGGGGAGCTGTCTGCGAAGCAGACTGAGAGGTTAATTACAGCAGCCTCAGTATCAAAACTGCGGGTCGGAAGTCCGCAGTTGCGGCGTAGGTTAAAGTTTACTCTGCTGCGGGAGCGGCAGGCGCAGCGGCGTCCTTCTTCTCCTCTTTCTTCAGCAGAGCACTGACCTTGTCCACCAGCTCGGGCAGCATGGTCAGGGCGCGGTCAACGGTGTTGGAGCCGTCGGACAGCTGGATGGTGCGCACGCAGCCGTCCTTCACCACCAGAAAGGCCACCGGCTGGATGTTGACGCCCGCGCCGGAGCCGCCGCCGAACAGGTCCTTGTTGGCGGCGTTCTTGCCGTCGAAGTCGGTGCCTGCGGAAGCAAAGCCGAAGGAGATGCGGGACACCGGCAGGATGGTGGTGCCGTCGTCGGTCTTGATGGGCTTGCCGATGATGGTGTTGGAATCTGCCATCTGGCGGATCTTGTCCATCGTGACGTTCATTAAACCTTGAATCGGATGCTCAGCCATAAAATCGGCCTCCTACTATTATTTTCCGGGAAAACTCCCTCTGGATAGGAGTATACACCATACGATATTATTGTAACACACTTTATAGGAAGACGTCCAGCACTTTTTCGCGCCAGAACTCATACAAAACGCGCAGAGCGGCTGCAACGATGAAAAGCAGCCTTGCGCTGAGGCGGAACGACACCCGGTCGGCCACCGTCGGCTCGGCACTGCCGAAGTCCGGCAGGATGCGCAGCTCGTCGAAATCGAGGTAGACGAAGCGGTCGATGACGCCGAGGGACGGGTAGAACCATGCGTTCAGCCTGCCGTAGGCGCGGGCGGCTTCGGCGGGGTCTTCGCCCCGGACGCCGAGGCAAACCCGGATCTTGGTGACGCGCAGCGAGCCGAAGACGGCTTTCGTCAGCCGCCCGGCACCCCGCAGGATGGTCACGAGGATGTTCAGCGTCAGCTTCGCCTTCTCGCGCGGAGCGGTCTCCTTTTTCGGTCTCTTCGCCTCTTTTGCAGCGGCTTTCTTCCGTTTGCGCTCTTCGCGGCGGGCGCGGAGCTTCGCTTTCAGCTTTCCCCAGAAGCCTTTCGGTTCTTCGGCTCCGGCGGGCTTTTCCGGCGCAGGCCACTGGAACACTGGCAGGGTGATTCCAAGCGCACCGGCCCGGACGGTCAGGACGCCGCCCTCCCAGCAGACGTCCGCGCACAGCGGGCAGAGCAGGACGAGGGCCAGCAGCACCAACAGGATCAGGAGCAGGACGCCTGCGATCTTCAGCAGGGTCAGCAGCAGCCAGCCCAGAGCCATCAGGACTCCCATCATGTCGCCGCCTCCCCTTCCTGATCTCCGCGCACCGGCGGCAGGTCCGCCAGCGAGGAAAGGCCGAAGCACCGCAGGAAAACGTCCGTGGTGCGGAAGCTCACCGGGTGGCCGGGCAGGTCGAGACGGCCCGCCTCCTCGATGAGGCCCTTCTGCAGCAGGCCGCTGACGCTGGACGAGGAGTCCACGCCGCGCACCTGTTCGATGAAGGCGCGGGAGACGGGCTGGTTGTAGGCGATGACCGTCAGCGTCTCCATGGCCGCCGGGCCGAGAGGCACCGAGCGCCGGGCGTCCAGCAGACGGCGGATGCAGTCGGCCCACTCAGTCCTGGTCGCCAGCTGCCAGCGGGTGTCCAGATGGAGCAGGCAGAGGCCGGAGTCCTCCCGGGCGTAACGGACGCGCAGGTCTTCCAGCGCGGTCTCCACCGTGGTCTGGGGCAGCTGGACGGCGGCGGCAAGCTTATCGGCGCTCACCGGATCGCCCGCCGCAAAAAGCATCGCCTCTACGGCGGCTTTTATCTGTTTCTGGTTCATTCTTCCTCCTTTGCCTTTTCACGGGGCAGGCGTCCGCGCTGCATGGTCAGCTCTCCCTTGGGGCCGAGGGTGACACGTCCGCCGCGCACCAGTTCCAGCAGGGCCAGAAAGGTAGCCACGTTGGTGCTTCGGCTCTGGCTTCGGGCGAAAAGCTGGCTCATCCGGGCCGCACCGCCCGCGATGAGGCGGCGCAGGATATACACCACCCGGCTGCTCACCGACACCTGCGGGGCTGTCACCAGCGGCTCGAAGACGGCCTGGGTCGGCATCCGCCGGACAGGCGCACGGCCCATCAGGCTCTCCCAGCAGTCGGCCAGCACCTGAGGCAGATGGTTGAGGGCGTAAGTCTCGTCCCGTTCCAGCTGCATCGGCTGTCGGACGAAGGTAGGCATCGCCTCCGCAGCGGCGCGGAGGGCAGAGGCCATCCGGCGGCACTGGTCGCACTCGATGAGCTGGCCGGTGAGCTCCTGCTTCATCCGCTCGCCCTCGGTGCTCCGGGGCAGCAGCAGATAGCTCTTCATCTCCACGAGGTGGGCTGCCATCTCGATGAAGGAGCTGGAAATGTCGGGGTCTGCGGCCTGCGCGGCCTCCACGGTGCGGGTGTACTGGTCGATAAGCTCGAGGATGGGGATGTTGTGCAGGTCCATCTTGTGCTTTGACACCAGCGCCAGCAGCAGTTCCAGCGGGCCTTCGAACTCTTCCAGATGGAAGGTAAGCTCCTCCGCCATCAGATCACCGCCCCTGCAGACGCATAGTAGGCCGAGTAGGCGATGGTGTCGATGTACTGGGTGCCATTGTCCAGCAGGTCCCACACCACATTGTTCATCACGCTGAGGGGGCCGTCCAGAAAGCCGCCCCAGACCGCCGCCAGCAGGACGATGAGGATGACCCGCTCATACTTCATCATGCCGAAGTAGATGCGCTCGGGCAGCACAGCCAGCAGGACGCGGCTGCCGTCCAGCGGCGGCACCGGGATGAGGTTGAACACAGCGAGGCTCACATCCAGATACACCAAGTATTGCAGGAAGAGCGCCAGAAAAATCGTCGCATCGTTGACGGGCGCCCAATAATAGAGCAGCTTCCAGACCACCATCGCAAGGTAGGCCAGGATGAGGTTCGCCGCCGGGCCGGCCAGCGCTGTGAGGGCCATGCCCTGCTTCGGGTTTTTGAAGTTGCGGGGGTCGGTGGAGACAGGCTTTGCCCAGCCCACGCCCGCGAACACCATGCAGAGCGTTCCCAGCAGGTCGAAGTGGCGGAAGGGGTTCAGCGACAGTCTCCCCTGCTGCTTGGCTGTGGGGTCGCCCAGCAGCCATGCGGCCAGCGCGTGGCCCGCCTCGTGGAAAGGGATGACGGTCAGGGCGGCCAGCACCCGTGCGAGGGTATAAAACATTCTTGGGGTCATGGTGTTCTCCTGTTTTCTATAAGATATACGCGTTTATTGTACTATTTTTTTCGCCTTTAGACAAGCGTTTGGGCTGTAGACGAAAAAAAGCCGCAAAAAAATCGAAAAGGGACTTGCTTTTTGGCGGCAGTTCTGGTAAAATAGTCAAGCTGATTATTTTGATTCCATACTTCACTGTAGGAGGTGCAAGTACCATGGCTAAGTGTGAATGCTGCGGCAAGGGTGTTACCTTCGGTATCAAGGTCTCCCACTCTCATCGCCGTTCCAACCGTACCTGGAAGCCGAATGTCCGTCGTGTCAAGGCGGTCGTGGAGGGTTCTCCCAAGTATATCTACGCATGCTCCCGTTGCCTGCGCGCTGGCAAAGTCACCCGCGCTGTCTAAGCTGATGCGTATTGCCGGTCACTTTGTCGAGTGGCCGGCTTTTTATTTTATCTCGGAACATGGGAGGAAACAAACGATGGCTCTGCCGAGCGACCCGATCATGCTTTTGAGCGTGGTCAACCTGAAACTGCGCGATTTTTACCCCAGCCTCGACGCCCTCTGCGACGACATGGACGCCGACAGGGACGCCCTGTGCAAGGCACTTTCCGCCGTGGGCTATGCCTACGACGCGGCACGCAATCAATTCATCTGACAGGAGGAGCATTTTCATGATGGAAGGCACTTATTATAAGGAGTGGAGCGCGGTGCTCGACCGCGAGATGGAGTTCAAGGTCTACGGCCACGGCGGTGTGCCGGTGCTGGCACTGCCCGCCCGGGGCGGCCGCTTCTACGACTGGGAGAACAACGGGATGCCCGACGCAGCGGCCCGTCTGCTGCACGAGGGCAAAATCCAGCTCTTCTGCGCCGACAGCATCGACGGCGAGAGCCTGCTGGCGGGCAATGAGACGCCCCGCCGCCGGGCCGAGATGCAGGAGAAGTATTTCGTCTACCTCACCAGCGAGCTGGCCGCGCGCATCGCGGAGCTGAATGCCCCCGAGCGCAAAGAGAAGCCCCTCATCTGGTGCGTGGGCGTGGACACCGGCGCCTATCAGGCCGTCCAGTGCCGCCTGCGCCGTCCCCGGACCTTTGCGGGTGCAATGGGCCTCTCCGGCCTCTACGATATGGGCCGCTTCCTCGGCAGCGCAGAGGACGACCTCGTCCTCCGCAGCAGCCCCCTCGCCGCCCTGCGCAAGAACGGCATCTGCGACAGGAATGTTCTGTCCAGGGCCGAGGAGAACAGTCTGCTGCTCTGCGTGGGTCAGGGCGGCTATGAGGGCGATGCCCTCGCTGACACCCAGGCTCTGGCCGACACCCTGAGCGAAGTCGGCTTCCCCTGCCACCTCGAAGTCTGGGGCGGCGACGTCTCCCACGACTGGTACTGGTGGGGCAAGGAGTTCGGGATGTTTGCCGAGCGTCTGTTCGGCTGAGCGTAAGGAGGATGCGGGATGTCTGAATTCATCGTCGGCGCACGCGGCCACGATTTTGGCCGTCACAGCGTGGAAGAACTGCTCCGCTCCATCGGGGACGCAGGGTTTTGCTGCACCCAGCTGGCCTACACCAAGGCCGTGGAGGGCGTCAAAAGCTATGCAGACGTGACCCCTGAGCTGGTGGCCGCCACCAATGCCGCCGTCCAGAAGAGCGGCGTGTCCATCGCCGTGGACGGCACCTACGTTGAGCTGAGCTATGCGGACGAGGACAAGCGCCGCGCCGAGGTGGCGAAAGCCCTGAGCCAGGTGCCGGTGGCAAAAGCTCTCCGGGCCGGCTGCATGGGCAGCGAGACCACCAACATGGCAAAGCAGCCCACCGTCAGCCGCAGGGAAGCGCAGGAAGCACTCCTTCGCAGTCTGGGCGAGATCCTGCCCGTCTGCGAGGAGCAGGGTGTGCTCTTTGCGGTGGAGTGCGTCTACTACCACGCCATGAACACCCCCGAGGCCGTCAAGATGGTGCTGGACACCATCGCCAGCCCCAACCTGCGGGTCATCTGCGATCTGGCGAACTACGTCGGCCCTGAGAACGCCTCGGTGGACGCACAGCGCCGCCTCTGGGACAAAGTCGGCAGCTGGTACGGCGACAAGATCGTGGCCGTCCACTTCAAGGGCCAGAACTTCAAGCCCGACGGCACCCTCTGCTCCACCAGCCTCGAGGACTCCTGTGTGGACTACAAGGGCGGCTTCGAGATGCTGCGCACCCTGCCCCAGCCCCTCCTTCCCGTCCTGCGGGAAGAGGCTGTCCCGGCCCGCGCCGCCAGCGATCTTGCGTTCATGAAGAGCTTTTTCTGAAGCCCCGCCTCCCGAAAGGCTCTCCCTTTGGGAGAGCTGGCGCGTAAGCGCCTGAGAGGGCAAGGATACTGCCAAACAGCTCTTACACTGCGATCGTATCGCTCTGACAAAGAGCCTGCTTATCGCTGTGCAGCGGCTCTTTCGTGCCGGGCTTGCCCTCTCCGTCATCGCAAGCGATGACACCTCTCCCAAAGGGAGAGGCTTTGGCATTCCGCAGCGCTTCGCTTGCGTCTTGCTGGCGGCGGTCGTCGCCGTTGCTCCCAAGGGGAGAGGCTTTCCATAAAACCAAAAACATCTGCAACACTTCTTCGATTCCCGAAGTCCGTATTGCAGATGTTTTTTGTTTAATCCGTATCGTATTCCACGCCGCCCTGCGCGGCATCCCCGCCGGCGGGCGTCACGGTATCCGAAGGCGCTTCCGATCCCGCCGGGGCATCGGCGGGGACATCGCCCGCGATATAGAGCACGATGGTAGTTCCCACCTCCACCATGCTCCCGGCGTCCTCGCTGGCCGACACGACGCAGCCCGCCGCCTCGGAGCCGTCGTTGACCACGGTGAAGCAGGTGGCGTTCAGACCCTTGGTGGCCAGCTCCTGCACGGCGCTGTCCTGCGTCTGGCCGATGATGTCGGGCATCTCCATCATCTGGGGGCCCCGGCTGACCACGAGGCTGACGGTGTCCCCCTTCTGGATGACCTCGCCTGCCTCCGGCGACTGCCGGATGATGCGGCCCTTCTCCACCGTGTCGCTGTATTCCAGCGTGACGTAGAAGAGATACTCGTCGATATAGCTGCGGTTGTTGCGCACCTCGGCGTCATAGTCGCGGCCCACGAGATCCGGCGTCAGGGTGACGTTTTCGTTCACCGGCTCACTTGCCGCCTCACTTGCCGCCTCGCTGACGGACTCCGGAGCGACCACCTCCGGCGGCTTCTCGCTCTGATGGCTCAGCAGGCCCCAGAGGGTCAGCAGGATGAGGACGCTGAGCAGAATGACGATGCCTGCCAGCAGATTTCGGACGCTCAGCAGCTCGGTCTTCGCGGGCGCTTTCGGCTCCTGCGGCGCGGGGGCGGGCGGGTCCAGCGCTTCCATGCTGCGGGACAATTCCTCCGCATACTCCCGCTCCGAGAGGGCGCGGAAAAGCTGCTGCACCGTCTGGATGCGCTCCACCGGCTTGAGCCGGAGGCCCAGATACAGCGTCTCGGAGACGTAAGCCGGCACCGACGGCGTCACCGTGCGGGCCTTGGGGTTGGAGTCGGAGACGAGGCGCTGTGCCGCCGGGACGGGGCTCAGCCCGCAGACCATCCGGTAGAACACCGCCGCGAGGCTGTATTCGTCGGTGTAGCGGCCCTCGAACTCGGCGGTGGAATACTGCTCCGGGGCGGAATAGCCCTCGTACAGCTGCTCGTGGAGGCCGCTGCCTGCCGTGCGCAGCCCCACCGTCGCGTAGCCGGTGAGCCGGGCGCGGCCATTGTCCATGATGCGGATGTTGGCCGGGCAGATGCCCCGGTGTACGAGGCCCACCTGATGCATGGCCTCCACCCCGTTGAACACCGGTTCCAGCATGGCACAGGCCTGCTGGGGCGTCACGGTGCCGTGCTCCTCCAGCCACTTCTGGAGCGGACGGCCGCCGGGGTTCTCCATGACGGCGTAGACCGTGTTGTTCTCTTCAAAGACGTCCAGCACGGCCTCCAGGCCGTTGGCCGGGGTGATGCGCTGGATGAAGCGGTAGAGGTCGGCAAAGTCCATCCGGGTGGTCTTGAACAGCACCTCGCTGCCCGGCTTCGGGCGGAGGATGCAGTCCCTCCCCCGCTCTGCCGCCAGCGTCAGGGGCATATACTCCTTGATGGTCACCCGGAAGGGGCCGTTGTTCTCCACGCCCCGGTAGAGGATGCCCTCGCCGTCCACGCTCTGGATGTCGCCCACGGTATACCGGCCTGCCAGCACAGTGCCTGCCGGAAGACTGCCCGACGGGTTGCGCCCTGCAAGCTCCCGGCCGCAGTGGGGACACTGCTCCTCCCCTGCTTCCAGCTCCTGCATACAATATGGACAAATGCGTCGTTGCTCCATGTCGGCCCCTCCCCGTGATGTTTTGTTCTGTTTATTATAACATAGCCGACGGGAGAATGGTACCGTTCTTTTTATTTTCCATGCCCCAGCAGGCACACCTTTATCGCAGGCTGCCATAAAACAACAAAGCCGCTTTCTGTGTCTCACAACACAAAAAGCGGCTTTTTCTCGTCTTATTTCAGGGGCAAAGAGCCTTGCGGAAGCTTATTCCGGCAGGTCCTCTTCGTTCTCGAGGCTGTGCCAGACGTTCTGGACGTCATCGTTATCCTCGAGGGCATCCAGCAGCTTGCCCATCAGCTTGAGCTGATCGGGGTCGGTCAGACGGGTGGTGGTCATGGGGACCATGGCCAGATCGTCGGAGAGGATCTCGTAGCCCTTCTCCTCCATTGCCTTGACGACAGCGGAGTAGTTCTCGGGGTCGGTGGTGATCTCAGCGGCCTCTTCGCCTGCATCGAAGTCCTCAGCACCGGCATCCAGCGCGTCCATCATGGCCTCGTCGGCGTCCTTGTCTTCCAGAGAGATGTCGATGACGCCCTTCTGGCTGAACAGGAAGCCCACGCAGCCCATAGCGCCCAGATTGCCGCCGTTCTTATCGAAGTAGTGGCGCAGGTCAGCAGCGGTACGGTTGCGGTTGTCGGTCAGAGTCTCGACCATGACCGCAACACCGCCGGGGCCGTAACCCTCGTAGGTGATCGCCTCGTACTCGGTCTTATCGCCGCCCTCGGCCTTCTTGATGATACGCTGGATGTTATCGTTCGGCACGCTCATACGCTTTGCCTTGGCGATCAGGTCAGCCAGCTTGCTGTTGGAAGCGGGGTTGGGGCCGCCGGTACGGACGGCAACGCTGATCTCGCGGCCGATCTTGGTAAAGACCTTTGCCTTTGCGCCGTCAGTCTTCTCCTTCTTGCGCTTGATATTGTTCCATTTGCTATGTCCAGACATGGAAAAGAGCCTCCTGTATTTTATCAGTGATCTCCGCCTGCGGGCAGACGGGCTGTGGTCGCCCGCATTGTGGCAGCACACAAAATCTAACTCTATTATTTTATCACAACAGCCACCGGCGTTCAAGCCTTGTACCGATGGTTTTCCGGTTTATTCTGCCAAAAACTACGTTTTACAGCAGACGAAGTGCCTTGGGATAATGGTTTTTGACCCTGCCGCCGGACACTTTGCCGCCTCCCAGCGGCCAGCCGTCCACCGTCACGCAGCACCAGCCGTCGGCAGCGGTGTGAGCTTCTATCTCCCGGCCGGAGAGATATTCCACGGTTCGGGAGTCGGCGAGGGTCAGTTCCTCACAGTTCCGGCAGAGCGCGCCGAAAGCCGTGAACAGATGATGTTCCGGCACAAAGCGCCCCTTCTGCACACTGCCCACGAAGACGCCTGCACGCAAAACGTGAAGATTCGTCTGCGGGAAAGCCGCCGGCAGCAGGACGCCGCCGCCATGCACCACGGCAGGGCGCTTTGCCAGCTCCGGGAAACATTCCTCCGCAAATTCCCGCCATGCAGCGAGGCTCTGGGCGGGCGATGCATCCCCTGCCCCAGCGTCCCGGTTGCGGGAGCTGCGGCCCTGCACGGCCTCCCGGCAAGCCCGGCTGTTCTCCCTCCGGGCGCTGCGGGCATCCGCAGGCTTTGCGGCTTTCTGGGGCTTGCCGCCTTTGGCCTTTTTGCCTGCTTCGGCGGCGGCGGTCAGCCAGAGCTGTTCTTCGGGGGTGTACTCGCCGGGAGCCGGCAGAGCCCGGGGCGCACCGGCTTTGACGAGCCGGGCCATGAAGTGGCCCTCCCCGCCCTGACAGGGCCAGATGCGGCGTACCTTGCTCACGTCCAGCGGCAGACCACCGGTGCGGTTGGCCTCGCCCTCACTGCCGAAGGTGTAGTCCACATTGCCCAGCACATCGGCCAGCGTGAACTCCGGGTGGCGCTGCAGGAATGCGGCCACCTGTCCCTCGTCCTCTTCCGGCGCGAAGGTGCAGGTGGAGTAGACCAGTTCGCCGCCCGGCGCGAGGGCCGCAGCGGCGCTGTCGAGGATGTCCGCGCCCAGCTCTGCGCACTGCTTCACCAGCGCCTCACAGTGCTGGGCCAGCGCGGCAGGCTCTTTGCGGAACATCCCCTCACCGGAGCAGGGCGCGTCCACCAGAACGCGGTCGAAGAACTCCGGCAGGGCCGCTGCGATGCGGGCGGGCGTCTCGTTGAGCACGACGGCGTTGGAGACACCCATCCGCTCGAGATTGCTCTTCAGGATCTCTGCACGGGCCGCGACATATTCGTTGCTCACCAGCAGGCCCTGCCCCTGCAGAGCGGCGGCGAGCTGGCTGCTCTTGCCGCCGGGGGCAGCACACAGATCCAGCACCCGCATCCCGGGCCTGACGCCCAGCAGCGGCGCTGCCGACGAGGCCGAAGGCTCCTGCGAGTAGAAGACACCTGCGTGATGGTAGGGATGGCGTCCCGGCTTGAAGTCGGGCTGTTCCACCACAAACGCCGCCTTGCAGAAGGGCGAGGGCCGCAGCGGGAAGTCTGCCCGGGCCGCAAATCCTTCCGACGTGGTGCGGAGAGCGGACACGGTCACGCCGCGGGCCGCTGTCTCCTGCGGGGCGGCGTAGAGCGTGTCGTACCGCTCCCCCAGAAGGGCGCGTTCCCGGGCTTCAAAATATTCGGCAGGCATTTTTATGAGACCTCCTTCGAGCTGCGGTGCATAAAGCCGCCGCAGCCGGTCAAACTATGGGCAGGGAGCGCAGAGCGTCTCCCGAAATCGAAAGGAGCGACGATACGATGGAAAATCGCAGTGAGAAACGCAGCACCAACTGCAAGAACCAGACTCAGGACCGCACCAGCGATCAGAGCACCAACCGCACCACCAATTCCAGCCAGAACTCTGCCGCCAACGAGCACAAGCACCCCAACCAGTACACCAAGGGTGCCGACGACGAGGGCGGCAAGAACTCGGCTCGCAACTCCGCCCGCAACAGCCGCTGAGCCTCTGCGCTGAGCGCCGCCCCGCCTGAACGGACCATCCGGCGGGACAACAAAAAGCCCGCTGCTCTCTTTGCACTGTTTCCCAGTGCGGAAAGCAGTGGGCTTTCGCGTGTTCCGGTTATTTTTCGTTGGGGTCGAACGACTGCCACAGCGTCTCGAACAGCTCATGCACCCGGCTCAGCCGGCCGTTCAGATACAGCCAGCCCAGCAGGCACTCGAAGCCGGTGGACGCGCGGTACTCCTCCGGGGAGGCGTGTTTGGCCACACTGGCCTTGCTGGCGTTGCGGCCCCGCTTGAAGACAGCCAGCTCGTCCTCGGTGAAAAGCGGCTCCAACAGCTGCTCTTCCCGGAACTGCGCCCGGGCCGAGACGTATTTGACCTTTTCGGCGTTGAGCTTTCCCGCCGACAGACGGTGGTGCTCCACCAGCCGCTGCCGCACCAGAAGTTCCAGCACACTGTCGCCCACGAAGGCCAGTGCCAGCGGGCTAAGCTCCCGGGGGTCGATCTTTTCGGGTTCGTTCATACTGTTGACCTCTTAGAAGATATAATCGAACTGATACTCGCCGATGAGGATGGTATCGTTCTCCTGCACGCCCTTCTGTACCAGAGCGTCCAGAATGCCGCTCTCGCCCAGCTGGCGCTGGAAATACTGCAGGCTCTCGTAGTCGTCCACGTTGCTGCCCGCCAGGATATACTCCAGCCAGGGTGCATCCACGCTCCAGACATGAGCCTCCACCCGCTTGATGGTGAACTCGCGGCCGCCGGCCTTTGCCTCGGGCTTCTTGTACTCGGGGGCAAACACGGGGATGGCCGGAATGTCCTTCAGGCGGTTGTAGACCAGACCCGGAAGCTCCCTGACGCCCTGCATGGTGGCGGCGGAGATGGGGACGAACGTCAGGCCCTTCTCTTCCACATACTTGCGGAAGGTGTCGATCTGCTCCTCGGTGGCAAGGTCACACTTGTTGCCCACCACGATCTGGGGACGCTCGGCCAGAGCCGGGCTGAACTTTGCCAGCTCCTCGTTGATCTGCTCGAAGTCCTCGATGGGGTCGCGGCACTCGCTGCCGGAGACGTCCACGACGTGCAGCAGCAGACGGCAGCGCTCCACATGGCGGAGGAAGTCGTGGCCCAGGCCGACGCCCTCGCTGGCGCCCTCGATGAGGCCGGGGATGTCGGCGCAGACGAAGCTTGCGCCCTCACCCACCGACACGACGCCCAGCGTCGGCACCAGCGTGGTAAAGTGGTAGTTTGCAATTTTCGGCTTTGCGGCGCTGATGGTGGAGATGAGGGTGGACTTGCCCACGTTGGGGAAGCCGATGAGGCCCACATCCGCGATGAGCTTCAGCTCGAGGGTCACCTGAATGTCCTCGCCGGGCATACCGGGCTTTGCAAACTTGGGGATCTGGCGGGTGGGGGTGGCAAAATGCGCATTGCCGTAGCCGCCGCGGCCGCCCTTGGCGATGGTGACGGGGGTGTGGTCGGACAGGTCGGCGATGACAAGGCCGCTCTCGGCGTCCTTGATGACCGTCCCCAGAGGCACCTTGATGACGAGATCCTCGGCGTTCTTGCCGTGGCAGAGGCTTGCGCCGCCCTTACCGCCCTCGTCGGCGGTGTACTTGCGCTTATAACGGAAGTCCATCAGAGTGGTGAGGTGGTCGTCCACGACGAAGATGATGTCGCCGCCCCGGCCGCCGTCGCCGCCGTCCGGGCCGCCAGCGGCCACGAACTTCTCACGATGGAAGCTCACTGCGCCGTCGCCGCCCTTGCCGGCATGGAGCCAGATGGTGGCGATGTCGATAAAATTGGTTTGTGCTGCCATACAGGCCCTCCTGTTTTTTCATCAAAAAGAGCCGGGCCACGAGGGTCCGGCTCTCTGTGTTGCAGATTTTAGAAAGAAGTTACTGCTTGACGCTGCACTTCTTGCCGCTCTTGCCCACGCGCTCGAAACGAACGGTGCCATCGACCAGAGCAAACAGGGTATCATCGCTGCCCTTGCCGACATTCTCACCCGGCTGGATGTGAGTGCCGCGCTGACGAACGAGGATGTTGCCGGCCAGAACGAACTGACCATCTGCACGCTTGGTGCCCAGACGCTGAGCCGCAGAATCACGGCCGTTCTTGGTGCTGCCTACGCCCTTTTTATGTGCCATTGTAATATACCTCCTACTTAGCCGTTGATCGCAGTGATCTCAACCTTGGTGAAGGGCTGACGATGGCCCATGCGGCGAGCACTGTGCTTCTTTGCGCGATAGGTGATGATGTTCAGCTTCTTGCCCTTGCCATTCTTGATGACCTTGGCAGAAACGGAAGCGCCCTCAACAACGGGAGCGCCAACCTTGACCGAACCCTCCTCGCCAATAGCGAGAACCTGATCAAACTTCACTTCGGAGTCGGCCTCAACGTCCAGCTTTTCGATGTAGACGATGTCGCCCTGCTCCACGCGGTACTGCTTACCGCCGGTAACAATGATTGCGTACATTTTGTTCATTCCTTTTCGTTGTACTCGCTGGTCGTAAAGGCAGGCCCTCACAGGGGCCATTTGAGGCGCCCACACCAAGCGGCTAGAATAGTATAGCAAAAAAATGTGCGGATTTCAAGAGGAAAATCCCGCTTTTGCGGAAATATTTTCAGTTTTTCTCCTCTTTCAGCTGTTCACGTTCAACTGTTCACGTGCTTCAGCACCTCATCCATATCCCTGCGGCCATAGACGATGCGGAGAAGCCAGACCGTCTTTCGTTCTTTATCCGCACGGTAGTACAGCAGATAATTGCCCACGACCTTTTTCCGAATGATCTTTCTTGGCAGGAATGCATTGGTGACCAGTGCCCCGCCCTCCGGGAAAACGCACACCGTCTCCATGCAGTGGCCGATGTCCTCCATCAGTTTTGCTGCCGCCTTTGCGTTATCCAGCTTGTTTCCGATATAATCAAGGATGTCGTCAAGCTCTTTTTCCGCTCTCCGGGTCAGGCGATAGTGATATTCACAGTCCATACTTTTCCCTCAATTCTGCCATCGCCGTCGGGCCATCGACTGTGCGTCCTGCCTCCACATCATCCAGCCCCTCCAGAATAAGCTTTGCCTCTTCCATCTCCTGCATGGTGCGCTCATAGTAATCAATATCCATCACCACGAGGCGGCCATAGCCGTTCTTCGTCACAAAGACCGGGCCGTTCTCCTCGGCGCACCGGCGCTCGATCTCCACGGTATTCTTCAGTTCTCTCATCGGAATGATCTGCATCGTAATGCCCCCTTTATGTTCTGTGGCTATATTATACACCAAAAAGAGCCACAGCGCAAGGTTCTCTGCGCTGCGGCTCTTTCGAAATATTCTGATCAGGCGTCTTTTTTCTCTGCCAGTTTCTCTTTGAGCTGCTGCTTCACCCGCTCGTTATAGGCATTCGTGCGCTCAAGGAAGAGCTTGCGGGGGCTGGAAGCCACCAGTTCTTCCCTCTCCACCGTAAATTCCGGCTCTGCCCTGCGCACCTTCGCCAGCAGACTGCGGTTCTCTGCCGTCAGGGCCAGCGTCACCATGAGAGGCCTGGACTTATATTTCCGGGTCAGGAAAATTTCCAGTGCCACACCGCCCACGACGGCCGCAGCCGCCACCAGCTGGGAAGCGCGCAGGCCGAGCGACGGCACCAGCAGCAGGCTGTCGGTGCGGAGAGCTTCGATCCAGAAGCGGCCTGCGCCGTACCAGACAAGGTAGCGCAGGGCAATGTCGCCGTTGAACTTCCGCTTTTTGATGTACGCCACCAGCAGAGCCAAACCCACGAAGCACCAGATGCTCTCGTAGAGGAAGGTGGGGTGGACGGGCATGGCGGGGTCGATGGTGACGCCTTTCGGTACCGTGACGGTGCTGCCCATCAGGTATTCTTCCGTTGCTTCGCTGAACATACCCCAGGGCAGGGTGGTGTTGCAGCCGAAAGCCTCCTGATTGAAGAAGTTGCCCCAGCGGCCGCAGCCCTGTCCGATGAGGAAGCCCATGCCGGCCAGGTCGAACATGGGCAGCACCGGCACGCCCCGCCATTTACAGGCCAGGCCGCCGAACACAAAGGCGCCGATGATGCCGCCGTAGATGGCCAGACCGCCGTCGCGGACGGCCAGCACATCCCAGATGGTATCGTAATTATAGGGTGCCATCGCCACATAATACAGGCGGGCGCTGGCGATGCCCAGCACCACGCCGATGAGGATGACATCCACCATCGAATCGGCGTCGATGCCGAACTCCGTGCAGCGGCGGAACGCAAAGACCAATGCGAGGCAGAGGCCAAAGGCGATGCAGACGCCGTACCAATAAATATCCATGTCGCCAATGCTGAAGGCCACCCGGCTCAGCTCAAAGCTGAGGCCGAGGCCCGGGAACTGTACCAGATTCGTCATTCTTCCGTCTCCTCTTCTTCGTCCTCTTCAACGGCAGTGCCGTCCGGCTCAATGTACATCACGGCCATCCGCTCAGGCCGCAGGATGTGCTGCAATGCCGCGTCTGCGTCCTCTGCCGTCAGGCCCGCCAGCATGGTGATCTGCTGGGCCACAGTCTGACCTGCCAGCGCGAAATCTGCCATCTGGCTGGCCGAATCCTCGACGTTTTCCAGATTTTCGATGAGCTGGCCGTATTTTTCGTTCTTGCAGAGGGTGAAGATCTCCCGGTCTACGCCCTCTTTGCGCACCCGCTCGATCTCGTCCAGCAGAAGCTGCCGGACGGTGTCGGGCTGGTCGCTCTCGCCGGTGAAGAGGATGCAGCAGCATCCGTCCACCCGCAGCACCTCACCGCCGAAGCCCGGGTTGGTCAGGCCCTCGTCGTAGAGGCGGCGGTAGAGCGGCGACATCCCGCCGCAGATGCAACAGAGGATGAGCTCGTACAGCATCTCGCTGCGCAGGTCGCCGAAAGGCAGCGGCTCTTCTTTGAAGCCCAGACCGAAGCAGGGCTTTGCGATGGGCATGGCGATGGTCTTTTCGGCCGCCGCCAGCGTCATCGGCTCCGGGCGGAGCAGGCGCTCGACCTTTTCCGCCGGGCGCTCGTCCATCAGGCCATGGCGGGCGCAGGCCGCCAGGATCTGTTCCATGCTGGTGTTGCCCGCTGCGGCCAGCACCATATTGCCCGGCGCATAGAACGCTTTGCAGCAGTCGTAGAGCATTTCCGGCGTTATCTCCGCGATGCTCTCCACCGTTCCCGCAATATCGCTGCGGATGGGGTGGCTGTGATACAGGCACTCGCACAGGCCGGTGATGAGCCGCCAGTCGGGGCTGTCATCGTACATCTTTATCTCCTGCCCGATGATGCCCTGCTCTTTGGCGATGGTCTGCTCGGTAAAGTAGGGATGCCCCACCATGCCCAGCAGCACGTCAAGGCTCTCGTCCAGCTGTTCCGTGGCCGTAAAGAGGTAGCAGGTGCGGTCGAAGGCCGTGAAAGCATTGGCATTCGCGCCGGTCTTGGCGAACTTTGCAAAGGCGTCGCCGTCCTCATCCTCGAACATCTTGTGCTCGAGGAAATGGGCCACACCGGCGGGCAGATGTACTTCCCGCTCCCCCAGCCGGAAATCCCGGTCGATGGAGCCGAAGCGGGTGGCGTAGATGACATGGGTGCCGGAGTAGCCCGGCATGGGGCGGACAAGTACGGTCAGCCCCGAGGGCAGAACTTTCCACTGGTCAGCGGCGGTGCGTTCCAGCACGCTCTGGGTGTTCTCAGCCATTCTCGTTCCCCTCCTCCCGCGTCAGCAGACAGCTCACCGACAGGGTGAACTGCTTCAGAATATCCCGCACATCCTCCCTGGTCACCGCCAGCAGGGCGCGGCGGGCGTCGTCCGGCGTCTGCACCGGGCCGCCCCGCAGCACCTCCATATAGTACCATGTCTCGATGCCGCCCAGCGTATCCTCCAGGCCGTTCATCCCGGCCAGAAGGCCCCGGCGGCAGTCTTCCAGCTCTTCGTCGGTGATCGGGCCGTCGCAGAGGTCCGCCAGCTCTTTGAGCACAGCCTGCTCAGCGCGGGCCGCGTCGGTGTGCTCGACGCCGCTGTTGACGGCCATGCTGCCCGTGAAGCTCTGGAAGGACGACGAGCAGTAGTAGCACAGATGGTCGCGCTCCCGGACGTTCAGGAAAAGGCGGCTGGTCACACTGCCGCCGTAGAGGGCCATCGCCAGCCGGACAGCAGCCAGCTGTTCGGGCTGCATGGGCCGGCCCAGCGTGAACAGCATACAGAGCTTGGCCTGCGTGGTGTCGAAGTGCTCCACCTTCCGCACCGGCTCCCGCCGGGGCATGGCGATATTCTCGGCCCGGGGCAGCGGGGCGCGGTCGATGGCCGAAAGCTCCGTCAGAAGGGCGTCCTTCACGGCGGTGGTGCTGGCCTCGTCGCAGCCCAGCACGATGAGCTCGATGTTCGCCGTCTGCAGCATCTCGTAGTATGCCTCGGTCAGCGCTTCGGGCGTCAGGCCGTCCACTTCTTCTAAGTAGCCCTCCTGCCGGACACCGGCGGGGCTGTCGCCGAAGAATTCCCGGTTGGCCTGCCGCTGGCAGTAAAGGCGCTTGTCGTTCACTTCGTCTTCCAGCGCCTTCTTCAGCATCTGCTTTTCGATGCCCACGGCCTCGGGGTCGAAGGTGCTGCCCACAAAATAGGGGTGGAACGCTGTGCCGAGGGCCAGTGCGGCGTACTCCTGCGTCAGCTTTTCCCCTTCCAGTGCGAACTGGTCTTTGATGCCGGTGATGCTGACGCAGAGGTTGTGGCTGCAGCCCATAGGGCGGGCGTCCACGGTCAGGTCGGCACCGTAGAGGCGGGCCAGCTTTTTGGTCATCTGGGTCATGTCGGGGCAGTCGGCATAGCCCCGCTCCATCACCAGCGGCAGCAGCGCGTGGGCCGTGGCCGTCTCGCGGCGGGCCGGGAACGCGAAGTGGATGCTGATGCGGCAGCGGTTGAATTTCTGCGCGGCGTCATACGAGAGGTGGACGCCGGGCGCGATTTGGGATCGTCTCAATGTTCTATCGTCCTTTTGTATTATTTCGTTTGTTCCAGCGCCAGATACTCTTCCAGCGAGAGGCCGGAGGCGCGGATGGCGAGGGCGTTGTCCCTGCCCACATACCGCCAGTGCCACGGCTCAAACACCATGCCGGTGGCGGCCTGACGTTCCTGCGGCCAGCGCAGGATGAAGCCGTGCTCTGCGGCATAGGCTTCCAGCCACTCATAGGCACGGGTGTCCGCGAAGCCGGTGTCCTTCTCCATGCTGTCTGCCGCGAGGATGTCGGCACCGTAGCCGGTGGCATATTCGCTGGCCTCCGGCGCAGGCTGGACGGTCACAGCCTTGGCAGCGGCCTCTTCCTCCGAGCAGCCGGACTCCCGGTAGCTCTGGACCGCAGCCTCATAGGCGCTCTGGCGGGCGGCGGCATCCTGATACCCTGCCGTCAGCACCAGCTCGATCTCATCCTGCCTTGCGGCCTCGGCCATTTCGCGGTAGGCTGCGGCGGCCTCGGCTTCCAGCGAAGCACCGGTGGCATCATCGGCCACGGCCAGCTCCGGCGTCGGCTCTTCCGTCAGGGGAAGGTTTGCATTCACCAGCATGAGGCGCTTATCCGAAAGGTCCGTCTCCGCGCCGCCCTCATACTCCCGGGCCTCGAAGGCCGTCGGCGGTGCGATGAGGGCATAGGCCCTGGGCAGCAGCCAGAGGATGCCGCCGGTCATCACAGCCATGACCGCGCCGCAGCTGAGCAGAAAGACCGTCCAGTTGCGCACGAGGCGGATACGGTGTCTCCGGCGGCGTTCTTTCGGCGACAGAGCGCGGCGGGGTGCGGGTCGATTTTGCTCCATGATGCAGCTTCCTTCCTGTTTTTGACGTTCGCCCTGGATACAGGCACATAATAATATTATACACCCCTTTTATCTGGGTGTAAACGGCAGGGGCTGTAAAAAAATTGTGTACGCAAAAAGCCGCCGCACCGGCGCAGGACGCACGGCACGGCGGCTTTGAAGCCACGTCTTACTCGAACAGCATATCGTGGATGGAGCTGACAGCCTTGTCGGCGTCCTCACGGTCGATGATGCAGGAGATCTTGATCTCACTGGTGGAGATCATCTTGATGTTGATGTTGTTGTTGGACAGAGCCTCGAACATCTTGGAGGCCACGCCGCTGTGGCTCTGCATACCGGCACCCACGATGGACACCTTGGCGCAGGTCTCGTCGCAGGTGACCTGATCGAACTTTGCGCTCTCGCGCAGGACGCGCATGGCAGTCTCAGCTTCGCTCTCCGCGCAGGTGAAGCTGATGTCCTTCTTGCCGTCGCGGCCGGTGGACTGCAGGATGATGTCCACGTTGATATTCTTCTGGGCCAGCAGGCCGAAGATCTTGAAGCTGGTACCCGGCTCATCGGGAACATTCAGGATCGTAATAACAGCAACGTCGGTGTCCTTTGCGACACCCTTGATCAGCATACCTTCCACGTCTTTTACAACCTCCTTGACGACCGTGCCGGGCACGGGGTTCAGGCTGGAGAGGACCTCCAGCTCCACATTATACTTTTTAGCCAGCTCCACGCTGCGGTTGTTGAGCACCTGTGCGCCGAGGGATGCCAGTTCCAGCATCTCGTCGAAGGTGATCTCATCCAGCTTGCGGGTGTTGCGCACCTTGCGCGGGTCGGCGGTGTAAACGCCCTCCACGTCGGTAAAGATCTGGCAGCGGTCGGCGTGGAGCGCTGCTGCGATGGCGACAGCGCTGGTGTCGGAACCGCCGCGGCCCAGCGTGGTGATGTCGTCCAGCTTGTTCAGGCCCTGGAAGCCTGCCACGACGACGACGCGGTTGCGCTCCAGCTCCGAAGAGATGCGCTCGGTCTCCAGCTTGGTGATGCGGGCCTTGGTGTAGGCACGGTCGGTGCGGAAGCCTGCCTGCCAGCCGGTCAGACTGGTGGCATGGCAGCCCAGCTCGTTCAGAGCCATAGCCAGCAGGGCGATACTGATCTCCTCGCCTGCTGCCAGCAGCATATCCATCTCACGGGCAGAAGGGTTGTGGGTGATCTCTGCTGCCTTTGCGATGAGGTCGTCGGTGGTGTCGCCCTGTGCGGACACTACCACGACCACGTCATTTCCCGCGTTGTGGGTGTTGGCCACGATGCGGGCCACGTTGAAGATACGGTCCCGGTCCTTCACCGAAGAACCGCCGAACTTCTGTACGATCAACGCCATATCTTGTCACTCTCCTCTTTTTGCTCCCTCAGTGTGTGAGGGGTACACCGGGCGGAAGCGGTCTTGCACTTCCGGTCCTGTTTATCATTCCACTGTCGCACCGGTGTTGTCGGCATCCAGCCGCAGCAGTGTAAATGCTTCACATCCGTCCAAACCTTCCAGCAGCTCGAGGCCCTTTTCCAGTTTGGAGTAGAATTTCTCGGCGTTGGCCTTTTCGGCCACAGCCATCACGGTGCTGCCGGCGCCCGAGACGTACACCGCCTTGGCACCGCAGAGCCGCGCCATATCGAAGACTTCCTTCGAGCCGGGCATCAGGGGCATCCGGTAGGGCTGGTGGAGCTTATCCTCGGTGGCAATGGCCAGCAGGTCGTGGCGGCCCTCGCAGAACGCCGCCGGGATGAGGGCCGCACGGGACAGGTTATACACCGCATCCTTGTGGGTGACCTCTTTGGGCAGGGCCGCACGGGCGGCTTCGGTCAGCAGCTTGTAGTCCGGCACGATGGCCGCGAAGCAGAGGCTCTCGTCCACGTCCCGCTTGACGGAGTAGACGACGCCGTCCTCGAAAACGCTGCTGGCCAGACCGCCCAGAAGGGCCGGTGCCACATTGTCCGGGTGGCCCTCGATGGAGGTAGCCAGCGTCAGCAGCTCCTGGGTGTTGAGCACATCGCCCAGCATCCGGTTCGCGCCCAGCAGGCCCGCGATGATGCAGGCCGAGGACGAGCCGAGGCCCCGGGCCATCGGGATGGCGTTGGTCTGGACGAGCTTGAGGGGCGGCATGGTCTTGCCGACCTTATCGAACAGCCCCTTGGCCGAGCGGTAGACCAGATTGGTCTCGCCGCGGGGGATGCGGGTGCCGTCTGCCGCCGAGATGTCCAGATGGTCGCTCTCTTCGAAGGTCACGGTATTATACAAGGTCACAGCCAGACCCAGCGCATCGAAGCCGGAGCCGATGTTGGCACTGGTGGCCGGGACGGAAACTTTTATCTTCATCGCAGTTCCCTCTTTTCTCACGCTCAGGCGTCCTCAGGCAGGCGGCGGAGCACCAGCTTCACGCTGCCGCCCATGGCCTCTACCTTGCGGGCTGCTTCGGCCAGAGCCTTGCCGTCGGCGCTGTCCACAAAGTAGGAGCAGCCGTCGAAATGCTCTTCCACCACATGGCCCCTGCCGTAGATGGCCTCGGCCACCGCCGGGGCGATGCCTTCCACACGCACATAGTATGCGGCGGGAGCGGGGTCGGTGAGCATTCCTTCCACCGGCTCGGCGGGCTGCCAGAACAGGCTGTCGTGGACCTTGACGCCGTTCTTGAGGGCATCCACCACGTCGGCCACGACAGCACTGGCGGTGGGCAGCTTGCCCGCGCCCTTGCCGTAGAAGACCACATCACCCAGCATATCGCCCTTGACGAGGACGGCGTTGAAGACGTCATCGACACCGGCCAGCTGGTTTGCCTTCGGCACGAGGCAGGGCTCGACACCGGCGGCAACGCTGCCGTCCTCGCCCCGCTTCATCCAGGCGATGAGCTTGATGACGCAGCCCAGCTTCTCTGCCGCAGCCACATCCTCCACCGTGATGTCGCGGATGCCGCGGGTGGGGATGTTCTGGGGGTAGATCTGGTGGCCGCAGACCAGCGAGGACAGGATGGCGATCTTGCGGCAGGCGTCGCGGCCGTCCACATCGTCGCCGGGGTCCTTCGTCTCGGCGTAGCCCAGCTCCTGGGCGATCTTCAGAGCCTCGTCAAAGCCCAGATCCTCCCGCGCCATCTTGGTGAGCATGAAGTTGGTGGTGCCGTTGACGATGCCTTCCACCTCGGTGATGACGTTGGCCGCGAGGCACTGGTGCATCGGGGTGATGATGGGCGTGCCGCCGCCCACGGAAGCCTCGAACAGGAAGGCGCAGTTGTGTGCCTTGGCCAGAGCCAGCAGCTCTGCGCCGTAGGTGGCCACCATCTCCTTGTTGGAGGTGCAGACGCTCCGGCCGCTCTCGAGGCAGGCCTTGACGTAAGGGTAAGCGAAGCGGGTGCCGCCGATGGTCTCGACGACGACCTTCACTTCGGGGTCTTCCAGAATGGCGTCAAAATTCTTTATAAACAGCTGTGCAGCCGGATGATCCGAGAAGTCCTTGGGGTCAAGGATGTACTTGACCTCCACCGGTTCGCCTGCGCGGTGGGAGACGCCTGCGGCGTTGCGGCAGAGCACCTCGTACACGCCGCTGCCCACCGTGCCAAAGCCCAGAATCGCGATTTTTGCCATGATACTGCCCTCGTTCCTTTTTCTATGAATGTACTGTCACAGATTGTATCCGCAGTGTACGCCCACGACCATCCGCTGGCGCGAAAGCTTTTCCGTCAGCTCCTCGGGGGTCATCTGCATGGTGTCGGTGCGGATGGTGACAGCCACCAGCGCGGCTCCGTTCTCCGGAGTAGACTGATTGATGGTCACGATGCTGGCACCGGCGGCACTGATGCCGGCCAGAAGGCTCTGCAACGCACCCGTCTCGTCCCGCAGGGTCGCCATGACAGTGATGACCTCGCGGCCATTCTCCGAGTCAAAAATGCAGTCCTTATATTTATAAAATGCACTGCGCGACAGGTCTACGCTGCGGGTCGCAGCCGAAATGCTGCGTGCCTCTCCGCTGGCCAGAAGCTCCTTGGCCCGGACGACCTTGAGGAAAACTTCCGGCAGGACCTGCGCATCCACCAGATAAAAACGGCGTTCCAACTTGTTCACCTCTCAAACACAAGTGTTCTTGCAGAAAATATAATAGCATCCGGCTCCCCGCATTGCAAGAGGTCGGATGCTATTTTGTCAGATTATCCAGTTTTGAGCCGTGAAGTACCCCTTCAGCGCACCGAATCTGCAACCCGATGTGCTGAAAAGTATGATTTTTGCCTCAATCGGTGTCCAGGTTGGTGGTGTCCGGCTCAGGCGCGAGAGGCTGGCTGGCGACAGCTGCCTGACCGTGGGAATAATTGCAGACGTCGGGCAGGTCGTCGGCACGGTAGTAGCCCACTGCCGTGCTCGGGCAGGAGCCGCTGGCCAGCAGGCCGCTCTGGGTGCAGTAGCTGCGCTCCACGACGCCGTCAGCCGCCGGGAATGCCTTATAGGGCAGGTCTGCCTGGACCTGCTCCATCAGGGCCTTCCATGCCATGACACAGGTGCGGGTCTTGGCCTGCTGCTTGCCGAGGATCTGGGTCATATCGTAAGGCGCATCGTAGCCCCACCACACAGCGGTGACGTAATAGGGCGTGCCGCCCACGAACCACAGGTCCTTCTCATCGCTGGCCGTACCGGTCTTACCGAAGGCCTCCATGCCGTTGGAGTTGGGGTAGCGGCCGCTGGCCGTACCGACGCTGGAGAACAGGACGTTCTTCAGCAGGCGGTTCATGACGTAGGCCGTCTGGGGCGTCAGAGCCTGATAGCTGGTGTCGTTGCTCTCCATATAGATGTTGCCGTCCCGGTCGAGCACACGGGTGTAGAGGTGAGGCGTGGTGTACTCGCCGTCGTAGAAGATCTGGAACGCCGCCGCCAGCGCCATCGGGGTGACGCCGTGGGTCTGGCTGCCCATGACCATCTGTGCAAGGCCCACATCGTTGACGGGGTCCAGCGTGCTGAGCTGCAGGGTATTGTAGACGAAGTTGAAGATGTTGTTCGCACCCACGAGGTCGCCAACGCGGATGGCGATGGTGTTCAGGGAGCGTGCAAGGCCGTTCCAGAGCGGCAGGTCGGAGCCGTCGCCGTAGCTGCCGTCGTAGTTGCGGGGCCAGCTGCGCCATGCGTTGGGGTAGGCTTTCAGCTGCTTGTCCGTCAGGCCCATGAGGCCGTTCCGGCGGCAGTAGTCCTCGTCACGGATGACCATGTCCTGCTTGAGGTAGAGGGGCGAGTTGTTGAGCATGGTGGACCAGTTGACCAGACCATACTCGATGCCCAGCGCATAGGCGCCGATGGGCTTGATGGTAGAACCGGTCTGACGGGTGACGCCGTAGGCGCGGTTCAGGGAAAGGCTCTTGGTCTTTTCGCCCAGACCGCCCACCATGGCGATGACATTGCCGTCATAGTCCAGCGTGACCATCGCCGCCTGGGTGCGGACGTTGCGGTAATAGTAGACCGTACCGTCGTCGCCGGTGCGGGTCTTGGGGGTGCCGTCCTCATTGAAGACCTGCACATCGTCGTCGGAGATGCTGGTCACCTCTTCCTCATGCCAGCCGGCCGGGAAGTAGGCGTCGTCGGTGTTGAGCATCAGGTTCTCCATCGCGGTCTGGATCTTGGGGTTGACCGTTGCCTCGATGGTGTAGCCGCCGGTGTAGAGCATACTCTGGGCGGTGGACTCGTCCACGCCCTCCTTAGCCATGATGTCCTTCACCACCTCGTTGAAGAGGGCATCGGTGAAGTAAGAGGTGGTGGAGCTGCTCTTCTTCGTGTTGTCCGTCTCTGCCAGCACCAGCGGCTGGGCAGCGGCGCTGCGGTAATCCTCCTCCGAGATGACACCCTGCTGCCACATATTGTAGAGCAGGAAGTTCCGGCGGTTGATGAGGTTCTCGGGGTTGGTGTAGGGGTTATAGTTGGTGGGATTCTTGGTGATGGAGGCGATGGACGCGCACTCCCAGAGGGTCAGCTCGCTGACATCCTTGTCGAAGTACTCGTTTGCCGCCGTCTGGACGCCCTGGATGGTACCGGTGAAGCTGATGGTGTTCAGGTAGGCTTCCAGAATGGTCTCCTTGGAGTAGCTGCGGCTCAGGATGAGGGCGCGGTAGATCTCGCGCAGCTTGCGCAGTGCGCCCTCGATGCCGCTGGCGCTCTTGTCGCTGGTCAGGTTCTTGATGAGCTGCTGCTCCAGCGTGGAGGCGCCCTGCTTGGAGCTGTAGATGGGCAGCAGGTATTCATTGATCATCGCGCCGATGGTGCGCTTGAAGTTGACGCCCGGCTCGCTGTAAAAGTCTTTGTCCTCGGTGCAGATGAACGCATACTGTAGGTTGGTGGGGATCTGCTCGAGGTCCGCCCAGACGCGGTGGCTGTTGGAGGAGCGCAGGGTGGCGTACTCCACCTGTGCGCCGGTGTCGGGGTCTGTGGCCACCACAAGGCTCGACTGGCTCAGTTCGATGTTGTCGAGGTTCAGCAGGTCGCCGTCACTGGCCGTAGCCTGCACCACATAGTACACAGCGCCCACTGCCACCAGACTGCCCGCCATAATGCCCAGACAGACGAGGGTGACGATGGTCCGGCCCAGGAATCCGAGAGCGGGATGGCCGCGCTTTTCTCCCTGCTCCTGCGGCCCGCGGGCCTCACGGACCCGCCGGTTCTGCTCCGCTGCGGGCCGCTGCTCCCGGAGCGCACCATCACTGTGGAGTCTCCGTCTTTCATTGTTTGAGATAAGGATCGCCTCCTATCGCAATTTTCACTGTTCTGCATCTCAAAGCATCCTCTGACGATGCTGTTTGCTGTTCCTGCTGCGGACAGACGGCCCACAGCCATAATAACACATTATAGTCCCCGCCGCCCGCTTCCGCAAGGGGGAAATCGACGGGATACGATGTTAGTATAGCACATCTGCCCCGCCAAAGTACAGCATCCGGGTGTGAAAATTCTGCATCCCTGTCTGAGGCAGTTTTCTTTTGCACATACTACCGTCTGAAACACCATTTCAGCCGAAAGGAGTCCACTGCCATGCGCAAGGTCTGGCTCTGCATTTTTTATGCGCTGTGCATTTTTACCATCGTGTTCAGCCTGTTCTGGATGGCCCTGCCCAGTCTCCCCTTCCCTGCCGACTCCGGCGAAGAGACGCCGGCCTCCGAGCCGGGTCTGGCCGCGCAGGGCTCCGCCGGGCAGAGCGGCACCGACTTCTACCTCTGCGACGAGGGCGGGCGGGTGGTCGTCTACACCTGCTCCGACAACGGACTGCCCGACAAGCGGCTCCTGCGCACCGGCATCTACGTCAATCTTCTGCCCGAGGCCGATGCCCTCCGGCTCAAGCAGGGCCTCTACGTCACCGGCGAAACGGCCCTCCGGGCGCTGCTGGAAGACCTGGGTGAATAAACAAAAACAGTGCAGACCCTCCCCGGGGAGGTCTGCACTGTTTTTATCCTTTATCAGAATCAGGCTTCGAGCTGTTCCAGCGGGATAAGGTAGTCCTTGCGGCACTGCTCGTAGTTGAGCATATATTCCTTGGTGGGGTTGTGATGCATCATGTTCTTGAGGGTATGGGAGTCGTAGTCCTCGCCTGCCTCCATGCCCACCAGACGGGCGGCGATGTTGGAGCAGTGGTCCGAGATACGCTCTGCATTGTTCAGCACATCGAGATAGACGACACCGGTATCAATGGAGCAGGCACCATCCTTCAGGCGCTTGATGTGCTGCGCACGAAGCCGCTCCACGAGGATGTCGATGACCTGTTCCAGCGGCTCCACCTGGCTGGCGGTCCGGGCGTCGTCGAACTCGAAGGCGTCCGTGGTGAGGGTCAGGATCTTTTCCAGCGCATTGTCGAGAAGCTTCAGCTCCTGCTGTGCCTTCTCGCTGAAGGTGACTTCCTTGTCGGTCAGCTCCTGCGCTTTTTCTTTGATGTTGACTGCATAGTCGCCGATGCGCTCGCACTCGGTGACAAAGTTGAGCAGCTCGGTCACCTCATGGCTCTCCGCGTCGCCCAGCTCCTGGTCTGCCAGCTTGATGAGGTAGTTGGAGATGTCCACCTCCATCCGGTCGATGAGGTTCTCGCGGACATCGATGGCACTCACGACGTCCTCGTCCATCTTGAGCAGCAGCGGGGTGGCGAGGCCGACGTTGCGGGCTGCGCGGCGGGACATCTTGACCACCGCGTTCTTCGCCTGCTGCAGAGCCACAGCCGGGCTCTTGAACAGACGCTCATCCAGCACAGGCATGCTCAGCTCCTGCGCCTCCTCCGCGCTGTTCGGCACGGTCATCATGGCCAGCCTGGACAGCACGCCGCTGCAGGGCAGGAAGAGCAGCATCGCAATGACGCTGGTCATGGTGTGGATGTTTGCAATGCTGCTCTTGTTCATCACATCGCCCCACATGGGGATGCCGATGGTGAACTGGACTGCATAGACCAGCGCCAGCAGGATGACGCTGCCGATGATGTTGAAGTACAGGTGGATGAGGGCGGCGCGCTTGCCGTCCTTGGAGGAGCCGCCGATGGTCAGCAGGGGGGTGAAGGCCGTGCCGATGTGGGCACCCAGCACGATGGGGATGGCCGAGCTGAAGGTGACGAGGCCGGTGCTGGAAAGCGCCTGCAGGATGCCCACAGAGGCCGAAGAGGACTGGATGATGACCGTGACCACCACGCCCACGAGAACGCCGAGGATGGGGTTGGTCATGGTGACGAACAGCTCCTGGAACGCCGCGCTCTCACGCAGGGGCGACACGCCGGTGTCCATCAGGCTCATGCCCGTGAACAGGATGCCGAAGCCCAGCATGATCTGGCCGATGTTCTTTTTCTTCGCGTTGCGGATGAACACATAAAAAATGCAGCCGATAAACGCCACCACCGGCGCAAACGTCTTGGGCTGGATGAGGGTCAGGATGAGGCTGTCGCCCGAAATATCCGCCATGCGGATGAGCTGACCGGTGACCGTAGTACCAATGTTTGCACCCATGATAACGCCTACCGACTGCGTAAGGGTCATGATGCCGGAGTTGACAAGGCCGACGCAGATGACGACCGTACCGGCCGACGACTGGATGACGCCGGTGATGAGGGTGCCGAAAATGACGCCCTTGATGGTGGACGAAGTCAGTTTCTGCAATATGCCCTGCATCTTGCCGCCGGCCAGCTTTTCGAGGCCGGCACCCATGATCGACATGCCATACAGGAACAGCGCAATACCGCCCAGCAGAGAGGTGATGTGTGTAATGTCCATAAAACAATGCTCCTAAAATCTTCCTATTGCTCCCTTGCACAAGACGGCCGTACCTAGCTCTCCATACGCAAAACGCCGTCCTTTTTATTATAGCATCGAACCCCCCGGCTCAACAAGCATTATTTTACAGGAAAATCACTTTTTTGACCGGAATTTTAAGATTTCCGGGCCTTCTCAGGCAGTTCCTTTCTTGAATTTTACATTCATTTTATATTAGTATTTTCTAACTCCCGCCCGGTGCTTTCCGGCATTCCCGGGAACGCGTCAGGCGGCATCCAGCTCTTCCATCGCCTCCCGCAGGGTGTCCGCCGAGAACAGGAACGCGCCCGCCTCCGTATACACCTCCACATGACCGCCCACATACCGAAGCTCAATGTCTTTCATTCCTCTTCCCTCCTGTGTCTTTTTGTTCTGACAGGAGTATAGCAGAATAAAAGTCCAATAAAATGTATCTTCAGAAAGTTTTTTGAGCAAAAAGGCACAGAAAAGCTCTCTGTCGGCGTCCTAGCCCTCTCAGTCACCTTCGGTGACACTGCCCGGGTTGCGGCTCCCAGCGTCTGCTTCGCTGCCGCTCGCATCCTGCTGGCCGCGGCCCCAACAGCTCCTCCCTGTTTCCGCCACTGGCGGCGGTCGTCGCCGTTGCCCCAAAGGGGGAGCCATTGGCAGGCCGGGCCACTTCCTACTGGACGCCCGAGGCCCGATATGACGCAAAAGGGCGGGCCTTGCTACAGAGGGCAGCAGCTTCGGGACAATATCCCTTGTCAAGCTGTCGTGAATCTAGACAGCGGAGCACTCCTGTTCCTGAGACATCGTGCTTTGCTTGTCCAGGCGAAATCTGACCGATATGCCAAGGGCTCTCCCTATGGGAGAGCCTTGGGCAAAGAGGGCAGACTTTGCGCGATGCCACCTCTCCCTTTGGGAGAGGTGGCATCGCGCAAGCGATGACGGAGAGGGCAAGCCAGTCTCCCGAGAGCCGCTACGCAGCGATAAGCAGGTTCTTTGGGAGAGCGATGCTATCGCTGCGCCTGTTCTTCTCTGGCAGCGTCCTTGCCCTCTCAGTCACCTTCGGTGACAGCTCTCCCAAAGGGAGAGCCAAAATCTGACGGGTTTTCTCTATTCACGCAGGAAACAGGGCGATTCTCGCAGGTTTTGTTGATTTTTCCCCCGCAGATGTGGTATATTCAAAGCAACCTGATATTCTACGGTCTCACCATTTCTTTTCACCGTTCAAAGGAGGTTTTTGTATGCTGTCTTATCGTAAGCTTGCGATGTGTGTTCTGGGCCGCCCCCTCCATACGGGGGTTGGGTATTAATTCATCCCGTCCGGCCTCTCAGCGGGCAGCGGCGTTTATCCTGACTGCCGCAATGCTCACCACCCTTGCCGCCCCGGCCTTTGCAGGGACATGGTACATCGAGGATGGTGACATCACCGTGAAAGCAGGCGAGACCGAAGGGACAAACAAAGTCTCACAGGGGGCGAATCAGGAGGTGGAAGACACCGACACCATCATCAAAAATCGTGAGGACACCGCTTCTTCCAACACCGTGACCATCAACGCCGAGGACAAGAACGACAAGGTCGAGGTCACGCTCAAGGATGTGAACATCGACACCAGCAGCCGGAACAAAGCCGCCGTAAGCGTGACCGGCAGCGGCAATACCACGATTAAGCTGGATGGCGACAACGCGCTGAAGAGCGACACCTACCGCAGCGGCATCTACGGCAGCGGCAGCGGCAGCCTCACCATCTCCGGCGGCGAAAATGACAGCCTGACGGCCCAAGGCGGCAGCGGCGCAAACGGCATCTCCAGCAGCGGCAGCCTCACCATTTCCGGCGGTACGGTCACTGCCAACGGCGACGACGGCGGCCGCGGCATCTCCAGCAGCGGCAGCGTCACCATCTCTGGCGGTAGTACGGTCACTGCCAACGGCGGAAGCGGCACCATCTCCGGCGGCGACGGCATCCGCAGCGGCGGCGTCGTCACCATCTCCGGCAATACGGTCAACGCCGCTGGCGGCAACGGCGGCAAAGTCGGCGGCTACGGCATCTGCAGCTTCGACCGTGTCGCCATCTCCGGCGGTACGGTCGAAGCCGCTGGCGGCAGCAGCGGCTCCAGCAACGGCGGCAGCGGCATCTACAGCAGCGTCATCGATCTGTCGGGCAGCCTCGAGCTGACCGCCAAGGCCGGCAGTCCCAACGGCAAGGCCCTCTCGCAGAAAGGCAGTGAGCTTGTCCTCGACACCATCAAGGACAAGCTGGGTCCGGGCGCAAAAGTCACCGCCACCGATGCCGACGGCAAGGTCATCGATCAGGTCCCCATCCCCCGCCCTGTGGAGCCGGAAAAGCCTGTTATCCCCGAGGAGTCTTCTTCCTCTTCCGGCGGCGGCTCTGCCGCCCCGTCCGCACCCGTCTCTCCCCTCCCCGGCCTGACTGTCACCGACAAGGACGGCCAGCGCATCTCCTACACCAGCACCCAGAGCGGCAATACCCTCACCGTCTGCGTCGGACGGCTCACAGCCTCCTTCCGCATCTCGCTGGCCGCCCTGCGTCAGCTGCGGGCTGAGGGCATCGAGGCCATCACCTTCCAGACCATCCTCTGCTCCACCACCCTCTCGCTGGACGAGCTGCTGGCCATGGGCGGCGAGGACGCCGAGGCTGTCCTGACCCACCGGTTCACCGATTCCAGCCTCACCGTGGGCTGAAGCACCGCTCTCCCCTTCCCACAGGCATAGAAAGGCCCCGCTGCCCTGCACATTTCATGCAGAGCGGCGGGGCCTTTTCCTGTTTTACTGCACCCCGGCAGAAACCGGGACTCGTTTTTCCTGCTTTTCGGGCTTTCTGCGCTGCTCTGAGGCGGCAGCGCGGGAGCGGTCGTAGCAGTAGCGGATGATGGCCTGACGGCGGACGATGCCGATGAACATTCCCCGGTCATCCACGACGGGGACAAAGTTCTGGTTCATGGCCGCCTCGATGAGCTGGTCCATGCTCGTGGTGACCGTGACGGCCTTGTAGTCCCGCTTGTGGGCAAAATCCCGGATGGGGATGTCCTCTGCCGCCTCAAGGTCGAGGCCGTGGAACTTTTTCAGCCCCCAGAGGATGTCCCCTTCCGTCAGAGTTCCCACATACTCTCCCTTGCGGTTGAGCACCGGGATGGATGCGTAGCGGTTGTTCTCCCATTTTTCCAGCGTCTGGCGGAGGGTGAAGTCATCGTACACATACATCAGATCCTGCTTGGGGGAAAGGAAAAACAGAATATTCATGAAAACAACTCCTATTGTAAACTTTTCCGCCGCCGGGCCGCAGCTCCTGTGCAGCCGCAGCAAATTCCTGTCTTCAGCACCTTGGCAGCCGAATGCCCCGGCATCCTGTGCCGGATACAGTCTTACTCTTGCCACCTTAGATTTTAGCACTTTTTCATAGTAAGATAAAGACGTCTGCGTCATCTTTTATATTTTATTCACAATCGCCTTTTGCTTTGTCGGATAAATATTCACGAAATAGATGCACTGCGAAGGATTTTGTGCTATACTAACAACAGGAACGCGGCCCTTTGCGGCTCTGTCTGTCTTTCAGTATACCGGCATTGCGGTGTCGAAACAGACTGAGACGGGTAAGCCGTGCCTGACTTTTTTCTTTCTGTCAGCAATTATGTGCTGTACAGCTTCCTCATAAAGTTGTATAATAAAAGTGGTACGCCGCCTTCTTTGGCCCGCGCACCGCCCCGCCGCCGTGCGGACCGGGGTATCATAATGAATAAAAGGAGCAGAGCGACTATGATCACTTCCCGTTTCCCGCTGGGAGATGTCAGCTTCTCAGCCGAGTATTTTTCCACGCTCGTGGGCGAAGCAACCAAACAATGCTACGGCGTGGCCGCAATGGCCCCCCGTGATCTGACCGACCGTGTCCGCAGCGCCGTGCGCGGCGTGGACGATTCGGCCAAGGGCGTCCGTGTCACACAGGAAGAGGGCCGTCTCGTGATCGAGCTGCACATTGCCGTCAGCTACGGGCTGAACATCTCCACCGCCGCGCGTTCCATCTCGCACCGCGTGAAGGACGAGGTGGAGCAGGCCACCGGCCTGAAAGTCGCCCGCGTGGTCGTATCGGTCGATGACGTGGTTGCCTGATGAGACAAAGCCCGCCCGGGGGTACCGGGAAGATATAAGGAGTAAAAAGCAATGATTTCTGGTAAGATCCTGCGCGACGCCATTATTTCCGGCGCAAACAACATCAACAACCAGCGCTCCCGCGTGGACGAGCTGAACGTGTTCCCCGTCCCCGACGGCGATACCGGCACCAACATGGGCATGACCGTCGGTGCAGCCGTCCGTGAGCTGCAGGCCATGGACGACAGCTGCACCGTGGGCGAGGCCGCAAAGACCGCTGCCTCCGCCATGCTGCGCGGCGCCCGCGGCAACTCCGGCGTCATCACCAGCCTGCTGTTCCGCGGCTTCTCCAAGGCTCTGGAGGGCAAAAAGGAGGCTGACGCTTCCGACATCGTGGCTGCGCTGAAGAAGGGCGTCGAGGGCGCTTACAAGGCTGTCATGAAGCCCACCGAAGGTACCATCCTGACCGTCGCCCGCGTCGCTTCCGAGGAAGCTGCTGCCTGCGGCAAAGAGGACGTGGCCGAGCTGTGGGACGTGGTGATGGCCGCCGGTCAGAAGGCTCTGGAGGACACCCCCAACCTGCTGCCCGTCCTGAAGAAGGCTGGCGTCGTGGACGCCGGCGGCCAGGGCATCATGATCATCTTCGAGGGCATGGGCAAGGTCTTCCACGGTGAGGCCATCGTGGCCGGCGGCGAGGCTGTCCCCAATAAGGCCAAGCTCTCCACCGCCAACGCCGGCAAGGGCGTCTTTACCGACGATCTGATGAAGGTGGAGGACATCAAGAACGGCTACTGCACCCAGTTCCTCATCAACAAGAACGAGGGCGCAAGCGCCGCAAAGATGCGCGCCTTCGCCGAGTCCAACGGCGACAGCGTCGTCTGCATCGAGGACGATGACGTCATCAACCTCCATGTCCACACCGCCGACCCCGGCAAGATCCTGAGCGAGGCCATCAAGTACGGCTACCTCACCAACTTCAAGATCGAGAATATGCACGAGCAGTTCCTGGCCCGCCAGAAGCAGGGCAAGAGCCTCGAGAAGCAGGCTTCCGCCGAGAAGAAGCCCGACCCCGCCAGCGAGTTCATCTACGCTGCCGTTGACCCCAGCCGCGACTATGGCTTCGTTGCTGTCGCCGCCGGTGAGGGCCTGAAGTCTGTCTTCACCGACCTGGCCGCTGACGCTGTCGTCTCCGGCGGTCAGACCATGAACCCCGCCACCGAGGACATCCTTGCCGCCATCCAGAGCGTCCCGGCCAAGACCGTCTTCGTCCTGCCCAACAACAAGAACATCATCATGGCTGCTGAGCAGGCCCAGAAGCTGGCTGACCGTCAGGTGGTCGTTCTGCCCACCCGCACCGTCCCCATGGGCATCACCGCTCTGCTGAACTTTGACCCCTCTGCCACCGTGGAGGCCAACACCATCAACATGATGTCTGCTGCCGATAAGGTCTCCACCGGCCTCATCACCTACGCCGCCCGCGACAGCGAGTACGACGGCAAGCGCATCCGGAAGGGCGAGATCATGGCCCTGGAGAACGGCAAGATCGTCTCCACCTCCAACGACATCACCAAGGCCACCTATCGTCTGGCCCGGGGTATGTGCAAGAAGGATTCCAGCTTCGTCACCATCATCTCCGGCTGCGACGTCTCCGACGAGGATGCCGAGAAGGTGACCGAGATCGTCAAGGCAAAATGCCCCAACCACGTTGAGGTCAGCCACATCCGCGGCGGTCAGCCGGTCTACTACTATATGATCAGCGTGGAGTAAGCTGCTCCCCTGCTCATCGTTCTGAAAGCCTCTCCCTCTCTGGGAGAGGTGTCTGCGAAGCAGACGGAGAGGGCAAGCCCGTCTCCAAAGAGCATCTGCACAGCGATAAGCATTGGCTTTTGATAGAGTCATCTTATCGCTGTGTTTTTATTTTGTTTCAGCATCCTTGCCCTCTCAGGCGCTCATGCGCCAGCTCTCCCAGAGGGAGAGCCTTAGAGGTGAGGGAAAGCGTCATCTCTATAACCAAAAAAGCCCCCGGCACGATGCGGAACGTGCCGGGGGCTTTTGCAATATGGAGGGGGGCGGGGTCATGCGGAAGCCCCGCCGCCGGGGATGGTTAGTCTTTCACCAGTTCGCTGTGGTCTGCCTCCACCAGCAGCAGGGTGGGCTCTTCGGCCCCACGGTGGGTGAGGTAGAACACCTCGCTGCCGCTGCCCTGTGCCAGCAGGTCGTTGATGGCAAAGCTGCTGGTCTGGCCATTGGTGACGAACTGGATGGTCTGTGCGCCGTGGTCCTGCAGGTAGCGCAGGGTGTCCAGGTCGCCGGTAAGGGTAGCCGTGTCGTAGGCACCGGTGTAGGTGCGCAGGATGCCGTTCTGGCTCACCGTAAAGGGCTGGTTCATGCCCTCAGCGTCCACCACCCGCAGCTCAAGGGCGCTGTTGGTGTTGAAAGGCTGGCCCTCGGTGGCACCGCAGTCGGGGCAGGTGTGGGTGCCGTCTCCTTTGTCCACCCAGTGGTGGCCGGTGGCGGGGATGACCTCCGTCTCGACGTGGCCGCACTCCGTGCAGGTATGCTGCTTTTGGCCTGCAGCGGTGCAGGTGGCCTCCTTAACCGTAGTCCACTCGCCGTAGGTGTGGGCCGCAGTCACATGGTCTCTGTCACAGATATGGTTGGCGTCACCGTTGTCCTTCCAGTCATGGCCCAGAGCGGGGATAGTCTCCGTCCACTCGTCGATATGCTCCGGGGCAGTGGCATACCTATCGCTCTCATAGGTGCATCCGTACTTCACCCAGCCCTCTTCCGTGCAGGTGGGCTCTTGGCGGTTGATCTCGTTTTTGGTGCAAACATTTTTGCCATGGACGATCTTATGCTGTACACCCCGCTTATAATACCACAGCTCCGTATTATCGCCAATGGTGTTTACAAGGCCGCCGGCTGTGGGGTTATTTCTTGTGCCTACCGCAGCCTCAGCACCTTTCACATTGATATACTTATCATCCGGCGATTCCCATGGTTTCATTTTAAGCAGCACATTGTTGCCGATGTTGACCTCGGTGGCGGAAATCGCACCATATTTTCCAAATATTTGAATGTAATCGCCGATCTTGACTTTTCCATTTGTTCCGCCGTCAATGTTCACTACAACTTTTCTGTTCGAATCTCCGCGAATATCCCCGCCGCCGATACCGGAGCCTCCTCCTTCATATCGGATTGAATTGCCCTCACCCTTGGCATCAATGGTAACATTGTCCTTTATATTGACCTCCACATCTCCATCCTTACTTCCGATCGCAGCGGAATTTTCTCTTCTGCTCTCCATCAGGATGGTCGAATGGCCCTGAATGGTGACCTTGGTATCTTTTGTGCCACTGCCAATGGCAGAGCCGGTGAACCCGCTTGCCGTGACATGGACATCTTCCTGCTCTGCGGTAGCCCCGGCCGTGCCAATGGTCACCTCTGCTTCGGTGTCCTTGCCATTATCTCCGGCAGCGCCGATGGCGGCACCGTTGCCACTGGTGCTAGCGTTGACGGTGGCATGGTCACAGATCACGATGCCCTTTGCCGAGCCACCGTAATAGCCGTCCCACCCAGCACTGCCGCCGCCGATGGCAGTGGCGCCGGATGCCGTCACCTTGGAATGCCCCCGGATGATGATGTTTTTTGCATTTCCTGCATAGCCGCCGCCAATGCCTGCGTTGCCGCTTGCGTGAACAGTTGCATAGCCCTGGATGATGATGTTTTCTGCATCTCCAGGTTTTTTCTCTCCATAGTAGCCGCCGCCGCCAATGCCTGCGCCATACCCGCCGCCTGCTGCGTCAACCGTTGCATAGCCCTCAATGATGATGTTTTTTGTGCCTTCGGCAGCACTTCCCCCGATGCCTGCCGCTCCGTTCCCACCTGCACCTTTTGCAGTCAGGCTGCCGGAGGTGTCTGATTCTGATTTGGGGGTGGTGATTTCCTTTCCCGTGTCATTGGTCTCGTCTGTGATGATCAGCGTTC